>Ga0209344_10000058_pt1 | contig 229389 bp, 177 predicted proteins | sample Cruoilmetagenom6_FD_187293 | JGI IMG/M metagenome (GOLD analysis project Ga0209344, IMG submission 187293) | Oil polluted marine microbial communities from Coal Oil Point, Santa Barbara, California, USA - Santa Barbara Oil Seep Sample 6 (SPAdes)... | ecosystem: Environmental > Aquatic >...
GTGGGGCGGCTTTTCATGCTGAGAATATTGAAACGAGTGGGGGCATGTTTTTGGATGGGGGGTTTGTGGCGGAGGGCACGGTGTGGTTGTCGGGGGCGAGGATCGGTGGCCAACTTGGCTTCCGGGCTGGGATATTTCGCAAACCCGGCGGGACAGCCCTTCACGCCGAGAACATTGAAACCAGCGAGAGCATGTTTTTGGATGGGGGGTTTGTGGCGGAGGGAGCAGTGGTCCTGGCAGGTGCGGAGATTGGTGGTCAGCTCAATTGTTCTGGTGGGAAGTTCTGTAAACCCGAGGGTATCGCGCTCAATGCCGAACATGTTGAGGTGAGTGGGGACGTGTTTCTGGATGGGGGGTTTGTGGCGGAGGGCACGGTGCGGTTGTCGGGTGCGAAGATTGGTGGTCAGCTCAATTGTTCTGGTGGGAAGTTCTGTAAACCCGAGGGTATCGCGCTCAATGCCGAACATGTTGAGGTGAGTGGGGACGTGTTTCTGGATGGGGGGTTTGTGGCGGAGGGCATGGTGTGGTTGTCGGGTGCGAAGATTGGTGGTCAGCTCAATTGTTCTGGTGGGAAGTTCTGTAAACCCGAGAGTATCGCGCTCAATGCCGAACATGTTGAGACCAGTGGGGACGTGTTTCTGGACGGGGAGTTTGTGGCGGAGGGCACGGTGCGGTTGTCGGGTGCGAAGATCGATGGCCAATTCATCTGTCGGGGTGCAAGATTGCGGAATCCCGGCGGCACAGCGCTCGACGCGCAGAGTATTGAGGCGAGTGGGGGCATGTTTTTGGATGGGGGGTTTGTGGCGGAGGGCACGGTGCGGTTGTCGGGTGCGAAGATCGATGGCCAATTCATCTGTCGGGGTGCAAGATTGCGGAATCCCGGCGGGGCAGCCCTTGACGCGCAGAGTATTGAGGCGAGTGGGGGCATGTTTTTGGATGGGGGGTTTGTCGCAGACGGTAGAGTGGTGTTGGCAGGTGCGAAGATCGGTGGCCAACTCGGCTGTCGGGGTGGAACATTTCGCAATCCTGGCGGGGCAGCCCTCAATGCCGAGAACATCGAAACCGGCGAGAGCATGTTTTTGGATGGAGGATTTACGGCAGAGGGGGCAGTGGTATTGGATTCGGCGCGGATTAGTGGGCAGCTGGATTTGCGGGGAGGGATTTTTGAGGACGAGCTTGTTTTGGCACATGCGGTGGCACGCAAGCTGGTGGACGATAAGAAGAGCTGGTCGAAACAAGGCCTGCTTTTTTTGGACGGGTTCAAATATGAGGAACTCGCGTATGACAGTCTGCTGGGCTGGAAGGAACGGCGGGAATGGCTCGAACGGCAAAAAGACTTTGTTCCTGGGCCATATGAACAGTTAGCGAAGGTGTATCGGGCGCGAGGAGAAGCGCGTGCTGCCCGTAAAGTTCTCATCACCAAGTACACACGTCAGATTCGGTCTCTGAACCTTTCTCCTGTACGGCTGGGACCAGTCAAGGTGTCTGCAGTATGGCGGCGGCGTCTGTCGCCGGTGTTGTTTTTCCGGCGTTCATTGGGCGTGCTTGTGGGATACGGACATGAGCCCTGGCGAGCTGGTGGATTTCTCGCCCTGCTGATCCTTCTCGCCTGGGGCACGTTTACGTTCGCGGCCGGTGAGAAGCGTATGGCGCCGGTGGAAGAACCCCATAACTCCGACGCGTTCCCTGGAAGAGAGAGCGCGCGTGCGGACGAATGCACGTTTGGAATGGCGTATCCGTGTTTTCACGGGTTTGTATATGCGGTGGATGTGGCAGTGCCGTTTGTGGATTTGGAGCAGCGTTCTTTTTGGGCTCCGGTCGGGGGATATCGATGGGTGCTGTGGGGAGTGGTCGTAGCTGGGTGGCTGTTGGTATCAGCGGTCGCGGTTGGTCTCACGTTGCTCTTTCGGGAATGACCGCAGGCATACGGGCGGGACTGTTCCGGGGTGGGGGATTTGTGAGGGATATTGCTGACAAATTTCCCTAATGGTTTGTTTCCCATCATAAGTGCGGAATACGTTGGAAGCAGCTATCTGGTTGGATTCTGACTGTCCGTGGAGGTATGGATATTGTGATGAAATACTGTTCGGATAATCCTATTGGTGGGGTTTTGTCGGACGGGCAGATCTTGCTGAGTAGCCTGCGGAGAATCGCATGCAACCTTCACATCCTGTGTCCCGTGTCTTTCGTTGGGTAACCGGGATCTCTTTCGTCACCGCGAGCACCATGGTGATGGGCGCTTCCCCTGCCATCGCAGGCCCACTCGAATGCGGTGGGGAAAGAGTCACAATCATCGACACACATGGCGACGATACTATCCATGGCACCCCCTGGTGATGACGTGATCATGGGGTTGGGCGGGAACGACTTGATCTGGGCAATGGCAGAAACGACTTCATCTGCAACGGGGACGGCATCGATCTGCTCGAAGGCGGGAGTGGTGCCGACAGACGTTGTCATCATCCGAAGGGATAACAAATATTCGGATCTTTATATCATCCGCTCTTAACATCGACTGAACATATCTCATGCGTTGGTGTATTTCAGGATAATGGTTCGGAGTAATTTCGACGGCATGACCAATAAACATCGCTTTACGCGTGCGATCTGCAAACCAGAAAAGGCCTACAAAAAGAAAGATAAGGAAAGGTTTAAAAAGGAGGATAATGAGCAGTATGAAGAGCGAAATGTCAACAACTATCCTGGCAAGGAGTAGGGTTTCACGCTCAGAGGGAAACCGGTACTGATTCACGTCGATAAAAGGTGTCCCTGCCGGGAGCGGCTCTGCGCTACTGTTCATCGAGTGCGTCCCATCCTTCGTTGAGAATGTCTTGCAAATCCAAGATATTCAACCCAAGCTTCAAATAAAGACTTGCGTACTAGTAGGCTGCGCTCAGTAACCAGTAACTCCGAGCCGTGCGGGCTTTTATTTTCATCACGAAAACCTCGCAATATATTAGCGGAACAATACTGAATAAGTACTACAAAAACCCGGCCTGTTCTTCGACCGCCCCGCGAGATTGAAAAGTGATAGCGAGGATGTCCGGAATGGAGGCTGCTACAACAACAGAAACTGTTTTCTTTCTCGCACAGGAAAAGACAGTATCCCGTCAGAAAAGCATCTCACCGCGACTTTACGCACAGTCCAACTCGGTTTCCTTGGCGTGGCAGTGCCCGCACGACTTGTCTGCGGTTACTCGTGCAACACTCCTCGATGCAACAGGTGTGCGATTGGCGAAGCCCCGCTTTGCCTGGGTCTGTTATTTCTTCTGGGATGCAATTTTGTGTTGGGGTGTTTTGCATGCAGGGTGAGGGTAGTCCGAGTGGATAATCTGACTGAGTGGGGTGGATGAAGGTCTGCTTGTCTGCCTGATACCTTCCTTTGTGAAGAATATGGTGGGGTGAAAGGGGAAGGAAGCGTGGTTTGGGTTTTCTTGTTTGCGCGGGGTACAAGAGCGCGGACACTTCCATCAATGCACGCGAGGGGTGCCGAACGTGGTGCTTAGAAAGTCCGACCTTTACAGTTCGCTCTGGAAGAGCTGCGATGAACTTCGTGGCGGTATGGATGCGTCGCAATATAAGGATTATATCCTCGTACTGCTTTTTGTGAAGTATGTCAGCGATAAGAAGAAAACTGATCCGCATAGCTCGATTGATGTGCCAGATGGCGGCTCTTTTGATGAGATGCTCGCGTGCAAGGACAGCAAAGACCTTGGCGACAAGATCAACAAGATTATTGGCAGGCTTGCGGAAGCGAACGGTCTTGAAAAAGTTATTGATCTCGCGGATTTCAATGATGAGGAAAAGCTTGGCAAGGGCCGGGAGATGCAAGACCGGCTCTCGAAATTGCTCTCGATTTTTACTGGCCTTGACTTCCGGGGGAGTAAAGCAGAAGGCGATGATCTCCTCGGGGACGCGTACGAGTATCTTATGCGACATTTTGCCATCGAATCCGGGAAGTCGAAGGGGCAGTTTTATACGCCGGCAGAAGTGTCATGGGTGCTGGCAAAGGTTGTAGGAATCGGGACGGACACACCTCGTGACAGCACGGTCTACGACCCGACGTGTGGTTCTGGTTCACTTCTCTTAAAGGTTGCCGCAGAGGCTCCTGGCGGTATTGCTGTTTATGGTCAAGAGAAAGACAATGCCACCTGGGCGCTTTGCAAGATGAACATGATCCTGCATGGGAACGAGACTGCTGATATTCGCAAAGGCGACACGATTAGTAGTCCGCAGTTCACGACGGGCGATGAGCTGGAGACTTTTCACTTTGCCGTTGCGAATCCTCCCTTTTCGGTAAAGTCTTGGAGCAATGGTCTTGAAAATGAGTACGGTCGATTTGCATATGGCATGCCACCGGCGAAAAACGGCGATTACGCGTTTCTTTTGCATGTGTTGCAGTCGTTGAAGAGCAAAGGGAAGGCGGCTGTGATTTTGCCGCATGGGGTGCTCTTTCGTGGGAACGCCGAGGCCGCAATCCGTAAGAAACTTCTGGATTGCGGATATATCAAGGGTGTTATTGGTCTTCCCGTCAATCTTTTTTATGGCACGAGTATCCCCGCGTGCATTGTGGTCCTCGACAAAGAACATGCGCCAGATCGCTCTGGTGTTTTTCTGATTGATGCTTCCAAGGGCTTCATGAAAGACGGACCGAAAAACCGGCTTCGTAGCCGAGACATTCACAAAATTGTCGACGTGTTTACCAAGCAGACAGAGATCGCGCGCTATTCGCGTATGGTGTCGTTTTCTGAAATCGGTGAGGATGCCAATGATGGGAACCTCAATATTTCGCGTTATATTGATTCCTCCGAGACAGAGGACATTCAGGATTTGCATGCCCATTTTCGGGGTGGCATCCCTGATCGAGACCTTGACGCGCTTGGCGAGTATTGGAAGGCTTTTCCAAAATTACGCCCCATGCTCTTTCAGGGAAATCGGGCCGGTTATTCTGATTTGGCTGTGAACTTGCACGAAGTGCAGCAGACGATTTATGGCCTTGCGGAATTCCAGAAGTTTTCGGACGAGGTGCACGAAGAAATTTCCGCATGGTTTGCCTCGCACCGGGCGGCTCTGGAGTCAATTCACAAGGGCACAAAGCTGGGCGATCTGCTCACTGTATTTGCAGATGATTTACTGGACCGTTTCACGAGAATCCCGCTGCTTGACGAGTATGGCGTCTACGAACAGTTCATGACTTATTGGCATGACACGATGTGTGACGATGTCTTTCTTCTGATGAAGGAGGGCTGGGTTGGGGCCTGTCGGCCGCGCTCAATCGTCGAAGACAAGCATCGCAAGTTTGTCGAAACCCCAGACCTTGTGATTGGTACAGGCCGGAATGCCACGAAATACAAGACCGATCTGATTTCGCCGGAACTTGTGATTGCTTGCTTTCTTCCACAAGAGCAGGCGCACGTGCACGACCTGTGTGCCCAAGCTGAAGAGGCCGCGCGCGTGCTTGCGGAATATCTCGAAAACCATGCAGATGAGGATGGACTGCTTGCAGAGATGTCGGGCAATGGCAAGATAAACAAGGCACGAGTGACGGCCTGTCTCAAAGAAGCAACACAGACGAACGCAGACTCGCGCGAGCTGGGGGCATTGCAAGAGCTGCTGCGCCTTTATGACGAGGAAACCGCGGCGAAGCGGGCAGCACGGGCAGCGCAAAAGGCGCTTGATCACGCGACGTTCGAGAAATACGGTGACTTTTCAGAGGCCATTATTCGGGTGCTTTTACTCGATCACAAGTGGAAGAAGACGATCATGGCGCGCATCGACAGCGAACGTAACGCGGTCATTGCAGCGTTCGTGCACCGCATCCAAGAACTTGGCGAGCGCTACGGCGAAACGCTTGAAGAGCTTACCGTCGAGCTGGCGAAGGTTGAGGATCGTCTTCTGGCACATCTGACAAACTTGGGAGTGACGTGACCCAGGCGGTACCTGCTGGGTGGCGCATGGTGTGCCTCAGTGACATTTTAGACTTCAAGAATGGCTTGAATAAGGCAAAACGCTTCTTTGGAACCGGCACCCCAATTGTGAATTTTACAGACGTGCTCTGTCATCCGCTGCTGTCGAGAAGCGCAATACGAGGCTGTGTCACTTTGGAAGCGCAAGAAAGGCGACGCTTCTCGGCTTGTCGAGGCGACGTTTTTTTCACCAGGACATCAGAGTCTGTTGAAGAAATCGGTACGGCTTCTGTGCTTATCGACGATATCCCCAAGGCAGTATTTAGTGGTTTTGTGTTGAGAGGTCGCCCACGAACAGACGAGTTGGACCCTGTGTTTCTTGCCTATTGTTTGCGGAGCAGCGCAGTGCGTGCCCAGATTATGGCAACAGCTACCTACACGACCCGTGCCTTGACAAACACCAGATTATTAGGGCGTGTACGCCTCTTGCTTCCCCCTCTTGAAGAACAACGCCGGATTGTCGGTGCATTGGTGCGCACGGACAATCTGATTGTCTCGTTGCAGCGTTCTCTCGTGAAGCAAAAGTTGATACAACAAGGTATTATGCAGCAACTCTTCACGGGCAAAACCCGCCTTCCCGGATTTTGTGGATCTTGGAGGACGGTGCGACTTGGAGATCATGTTCGCTATCTGAAAACTGTTGCTCTTGCGCGTGCCGAACTCGATCTGGATTCCCCGCTGCGCTACCTCCACTACGGTGATATCCATAACAGTCGCTCTGTCAATCTCGACGCGGCCTGTGCGCCGATGCCGCGTGTGCGTGCCGTACACGCGCTGTCTGTAGGGCATCTTGGCGTTGGTGACCTTGTGATTGCGGACGCGTCCGAAGACCTTGATGGTGTCGGCAAGTCGGTCGAGATCACGTCTGTTCCCGCGGATGGGGTCGTGGCCGGACTGCACACCATTGCGGCGCGCTTCGATCAGACCGTGCTCGCAAACGGCTTCAAGGCATATCTGCAATACAACCCGGCATTTCGCAACAGGCTCGTGCAATTTGCTGCGGGAACAAAAGTTCTGGGTATCACGAAATCCCATGTTTCCAGTGTGGTCCTTGCCCTCCCTCCCGTCGCAGAACAGCGTGCAATTGCCGGCGTTTTGCAAGACTCTGCAGCGGGAATCGAGATGCTCGGCACGAGCCTTGTAAAGGCCCAGGCAATCAAACGGGGCATGCTGCAACAACTCCTGGCCGGCCGTACGCGCCTTTCGCACAAGGACCCTGTGTGCTGAGGTATCGGGTTTTTGGCGAGGTCGCCGGCTAGCTGCCGGCGCTGCCGGCGCTGATTGTTGCGTAGATATCGACAGGGTTGCCGTCCGGGTCGAGCAGCGTCGCATAGCGCTGGCCCCAGAACGCGTCGAAGGGCGCTTGCTTTGCCGCGTAGCCCGCTTGCGTGATCTCGGCAAACAGCGCATCGACCTCTGTTGGACTCTCACATTCGAACGCGAATCCAACGCTACGGCCGCCCGATGGCGCCTCGTAGGTGCTGAACCGCTCGATGACTTCAATGGTGTCGAACATGATGCGGAAGCCGTTGACGATCGGGACTTCGACATGACCTTCATCGCCGGCAGTTTCAGGGATGTCGAGGCCGAGGCGTCGGTAGAACGCTAGCGTCTCGGCCATGTTCGTGGTGATAATACCGATTGCGTTGAAAGCTGGCATGGGGGACCTCCTCTGAACTGTGTGCCCTTGCCGGCCGGGTTGGTGATGACCGGAGAACGAGCGAACGAGCGAACCATAGTACGTAACATGGCCGCTATTTTGCTCGGGATCAAGGTGAAGCGGGCGACTATTGCGACAGTGGCGTGTGGCCTGGGCGTTGGCTTTTTTTGGGATCGTCTTCTGTGTCGGAGTCACCCGGGGGAGTGTTGCGCTTTCGGGATTTCTCGGGGATGCTGATCAGGACGTCTTTGCCGAGATGCTCTTTGATGAGGTATTTCAGCTCGTTGCCGTCAATGAGCTTCATGCGTCCGTGTTCTCTGGCTTTTTGCTCGGACCTTTTCGTGAACTTAGAGGTTGTGACGAGTATTCCGTAGCCGGCCTTTTTCTCTTCCATTGCGCCGGCAAGCTCGCGGATATGGTTTGGGCCAACCGGGTTGCGGTAGCGTTTCGCCTGGACAATGCCGATTCCGCCAAGGATGGTGTCGCGCCGGCGTATCACGGCATCGACGCCGTCATCATTGCTCTGCTGGGTGGTCCATCCTTCGGCGCCCTCTGCCTCACATACCTGTCGCACGAGATGCTCGAAGTTTGTTGGAGACATGTCCATCAGGTCGGGGCGGGAATCGAGCGTGGCGATGGCGTCAAAGCCCTCCACGAAGGAGAATTTGGCAATGTCGAAATCTATGATTGGTTCGATTGGTTCGAGATCATACGGGTGGTTTGACACAATCGAGTTGAGATTTCGTATGCACGCTTCTGAGGTGACCTTCTTGAGGTTTCTGTCCACGGGGAAGTCGCTGCGTTCGACTTTCAAGCTGATAATGCAGGGGTACTCTTCTTCGCCTGTTGCCGGGTTTGTGGCATGGATGTGGCCGTTGAAGCCAACGCAGTTTAATACAGGGTCGCTGTTGAACAAGTCCCGTACACAGAGAAGTGCGACCTGGCTGATGACATCGCGGTACAAGGCAGCGAGGTTGGCTGCTTTGCGGGCTTTGGGACGCTGTTCGTCCTTGGTCTGCACGTAGGTGTAGCTCTCAAAAGTTGGCATCAGTTTTCGTTCTGGAAGTGCAAACCGTGCAAGAACCTCTTCTTCCGAGGGATGGAAGACCACCTCGACCTCGTGCGAAAAGTTGCGAGGCAGTGGTACCGCATTGAGGACGCGCTCGTAATACCATTCGACGTCTGCTTTGTTGCGTGCTGCGAAGCCCTTGATCTGCGCGTCGAGCACCTCGTTCTGCTTTTTTGCAGCTTCTCTGGTTGCCTGCGTTTTTGTCTCGTGCCTGCGTTGTTGTTCTGTTTCTTGTTGTTGGCGTGCGACTTCGCGTGCTTGCGTGTCGAGGAGTTCCTTGTCGTATTGTTCTCGCGCCGCGGCGACACGTTTCTCGTAGCGTGCCATGCCGCCAAATGCTCGTCTGAGTTTGCCCGGGGGACGCTGATCGAGGTTTTCCCATAGCGGTATTTTGGGAGGAGTAGCAGGCTTTCTCTCCGGGTTGAGGCGAGGGAGGTCGGGTACATAGCGGGCAGCTTTGAGGTTTTTTCGAGCAGACCGGTTGAGGTTTCCGGACAAGATGTTTTTCAATTCTCGTACGGTCAGCTTGATCAGGAGGTTTTTTCGGTCGACCTCTGCTTTTCGTGTTTCGATGTACTTGTGTTTCTTTTCTTTTTCCTCTGCAAGACGTTTGCGTTCTATGTCTTTACGCTGCTGTTCCTTCTCTCGTGCACGTGCTTGTTGGTGTCGTTGATGGTCCGATTGTTTTCCGCGCTTTGTTGCCATGCTTTTTCCGTCTCGCGCTTTTGGAGTTGGATCGGGGCTGCATCACAGTTGCATCCATCCTAATGAGCATGGGCAGTAATAGTACGAGGATTGTTGCGCATCGAAACTATTGCCGAAATAGGTGTGAACTTGTGAGCGCGTGGCATCGGGTTCGGTTGTGGGCTGGGGGCTGCTGCGGTGTTTTGGCGAGGGTGTCTACCCTTGGATTTCTGTGTCGTCGGGGATCCGGAGTGCTCCGTTGGCGGGGTGTTCGATGACTGCGTTTCCGCTGATGGAGATCTTTTTGCCAAAGAAGACGTTGCCGCGCACAATGAGCGAGGAGCAGTGGAGGAGGGAGGGTGGGCCCGTGGGGAACCGCTCTTCAAACTGCGCCGGCAATTTAAAGTATTTCGGGTCAAGCTGCACGACAGGTGTGATGCCTTCTCGGTCCTGAGCGAGGACGATATGGTCGTTCCCGTCAAGGTCATAGGCGTCGGAGCGCAGGGCGAGTAGGTCATTTGTCGTTTTTACAGGGACGAACCGTTCGCGTCCGACTTCGATGGCGTGGGCGCCTTTGAAAAGGGGGATGGCGGTGCCAATCGCGGTTTCGAGCTGATAAACCTGGGGAGAAGATGGGTCGGTAGGGTCGATGTTCTTCGTGTTTCGGATCATCGGCAAGGGCAGGACTTGGTCGTGTTTTTCGAGTGTGCGGGCCAGGGCACGTAGGTTGAGCCAGATGGTGTTGGTGTTGAAATAACGATGCCGGGTGATGTCCTGAAAGAAGTGTTTATCTTCGAGAGGACACATTGCGGACTCACGTAGAAGAAAATTTCCTGCTGGGTCAAGGGCGAGATGTCCGCCTTTGCGGTCCCCCATAGTGCGTGTTGCAGCCTCCATCAGAAAAGGAATTTTCTCTGTGCTGAACCAGGAGAGAATGGCAGGGTCGAGCACTGCCCCTAAATTATCAGCATTCGATATGAAAGCGTATTCATAATTTTGGGAGAGGAGCGTCTCAAGGGTGTGAGAAGAGACGATCGCTGCGTAAAAGTCGCCGTGTCCGGGGGGGCACCATTCGAGTTCGGGGTTTTGTGGCCACACGGCAGGGGAAAGATCCGCTGCGTTGACTTTCGGGACCATATTTTGGAGAAAGTCTCGCGGGAGAGGGCTTTCTTCTGGAAAAAGGTCGGGGTAAGTATTGAGGGCTTCGAGAGAGTCCTGTTGGGAGCGGTGGCTATTCATGAGGAGTAGGGGCAACCTGACCCCTTGCTCTTTGCGTACTCTCAGCACTTGTCTTGCGATGACATCGAGAAAAGACAGGCCGTTTTTTATGGGAAGCAGAGACTTCGCGCGGGTCATTCCCATACTGGTGCCGAGGCCGCCGTTGAGTTTTATGACGACTGTCCGGGCGAGCTCGTCTCTGATGTTTGACGGAGTAGGTAGAGTGCGTGCCGGCGGCAGCGCTGCGAGTGGATGGAGACTGTCCTCTGGGAGTAGGCCTGTTTCGCCGGCAGCGAGCTGTGTATAGCAGCGTTGAAAAGTCTGGCTTGCCAGGGGCGACACGGCAGCAGCGTGCATTTTTTCAGCAAAGAGTGCAGATAATGGAGTCATTTCGGGCTTTTGTCTGATGTGTTGTTTCCTGATGTTGTTGGGCTTTGGTGTCGGGTGTTTTCATTATTGGGCGATGCGTTTTTGTGTCGTGCGTGTTGTGGGCGCGAGCGTAGGCAGAAGACAAGTCGCGTGTTCTTCTGTTGAGGCGTGACCGCGGCAAAACCTGGCGAGGTCTGGTTGTCGGAATTCTGGTTGTCCGAGTAGAGATGTGAGAGAGAAATGCGAGAAAATAGTTTGATGAGAGCGGAGAAAAGCGAGCGAGAAACAGCTATGCGCTTTTCGTAATGGATCGGCGACAGCCAAGGCATACCATTTTACCGTGGTAGTCCCAGAGATCGTTCTCAGTGTTGCAAAACACACAACGATCTTCGACCTTGTGCAGAATGATTTGTTCGTTCGAGACGGAGATTTCGAGGCGATCGCCTTCGGCGATGCCAAAGCCCCGTCGAATTTCGGCGGGTAGCACTATTCTTCCCAAGTCGTCGACCTTGCGGGTCATTCCAGTGACCTTGCGTTCCATCGTAATTCCAGGCTTTTGTGTCATGCTGTGTTGATACGATCCTAACCTGCTTGTCCTGCAATCGTGGATTCCGCTGCAGAACATCGTGCGAGGAGGCACGTGAGTAATCAAGAATATTTTTATGTGACAACCCCGATTTATTATGTGAACGATGTGCCTCACATCGGGCATGCGTACACAACTGTAGCTGCGGATGTACTAGCTCGCTGGTACCGCCTTAAAGGATACCGTGTTCATTTTCTCACAGGAATGGACGAGCATGGGGAAAAGGTCGCAAAGACCGCTGCTGAAAAAGGTATGACTCCCCAGGAGTGGTGTGACCATATGGCACCCCACTTCCAGGCAATGTTGGAGTTGTTGGATATTTCCAACGATGATTTTATCCGTACCACCGAAGAACGTCACGTGCGTGGCGTAGTGACTCTGCTCGAAACACTGCAAGAAAAGGACGCACTCTACCTAAGAGATTATGAAGGGCCCTACTGTGTAGCCTGCGAGACATATCTCACTGGAGGAGAACTTGTCGATGCCGAAGGTGGCGCCGGCGGGAACCTTTGCCCCATCCACAAGTCCCCGGTGGACCACCTGCGTGAGCACAATTGGTTTTTTCGCCTCTCGAATTATCGAGACAGGTTGCTCGACCACATCAAAGAGCATCCTGAGTTTATTGAGCCGGCAACGCGCCGCAATGAAGTCATCAGCTTTTTGGAAGAGGGACTCAACGACATCTCTTTCAGCCGCTCTACCATCACTTGGGGCGTTCCTCTGCCCTGGGATACGGACCAAGTTGCCTATGTGTGGCCGGATGCTTTGGCGAACTACATGACAGCCGTGGGCTACGGCACAAACGAAGAGCGCTTTCACCAGGATTGGCCGGCCAGTCTGCATCTTGTCGGGAAAGACATTTTACGTTTCCACACGATCATTTGGCCTGCCATTCTCATGGCAGCGGATCTTCCTTTGCCCCGGCAGGTGTTCGTGCACGGATGGCTGCTCGCTGCGGGCGAGAAAATGTCGAAAACGCGTGCCAACAAGATTGCCCCAAGCGAAATTGTCGACGGCTTCGGCGTGGACTGTTCGCGTTACTACTTCTTGCGAGACGTGAGCTTTGGCCTGGATGGTTCCTTCTCCTGGGAAGCAATGCTGCAGCGTTACAACGCTGACCTTGCGAATGATATTGGGAATCTGGCAAGCCGGGTGCTCAACATGGTGGAGCGTTACCTCGATGGTCTCTCCCCCAAGGAACAAGGCGTCGACGGAGACGATGGCGGCGAGATTGATGCCCTGCAGGCGGCGCTGACCTCGGCGGTTTCCGTCTATGGCGAGCGTTTTGAAGCGCTCGATTTTGATGATGGCCTTCTGGCACTCTGGGGATTTTTTCACGCGGCCAATCGTTTTGTGGAAGACACCACCCCCTGGCATCTCGCCAAAGATAAAAGTCCCGCTGCCCAGGCCCGCCTGCGCGAAGTTCTCGGCGCTGCGCTGGAGGCATTGCGCATCTCGGCCGTGCTTCTCTCTCCCGTGATGCCGGGCGCTGCACGCCGCCTTTGGGACAAACTCGGTCTTGAAGCTGCGCCTGACGCGCAGATCCTGGAAAAAGCCGTGATTTGGGGACAGTTCCCGGCGGGGACTCGTGTGACAAAGGGCGACCCGCTCTTTCCCCGCAAAGAAATATAGGAGTGTGCAAGCGCACAGTAGTGGGCTGAGGGCAGCCTGCTCCCGCTGCGCTTTTCCCGATTCCTGTGCGTTCTCGTGCACGGCCGGACAGAGGCGAGGAGACACAAATGCCAGACGTCGCAATAACCGCAGCGACACAGCCATCCCAGCCATCTTCTCGGGAACTTGCAGAGGAACCTCTGCAAGTTCCTCAATGGATGGATACCCACTGCCACTTGCAGCTTCTCGACGACGAGGCCGCAGCAGTCGCAACTGCTGCCCAAGATGGTGTGGGTCTTTTGCTTTGTGTCGGCATTGACGCCAAGACGACAGAGGCAGCTCTCGTTGCAGCCCACACGTTTCCGGGTGTGTGGGCGTCATCGGGTTTGCATCCACATAGTGCCTCCGACCTTGCTCACGAATGGGAGCTGTTGTCTGCGCTTGCGGCTGATCCGCTGGTGGTTGCGATCGGAGAGACCGGTTTCGATTTTTATCGCGACCATTCTCCGCCGGGTGTGCAGGAAGAAGCCTTCCGCCAACAAATTGCCTTTGCGAAAACCCAAGACAAAACGCTGATTATTCACTCGCGCGATGCCTGGGCAGACACTTTTCGTGTACTCGCCGATGCAGGCCCGCCTGAGCGTTTTGTGTTCCATTGTTTTTCCGGTGGGCCTGACGAGGCGCGTCGTGCGGTCGAGATGGGTGCCTGTTTGTCGTTTGCCGGCCCGCTTACTTACCCGAAAAACGAAACTTTGCGTGAGGCTGCGCGTACAGCCCCGCACGACAGAATCGTGGTAGAGACGGATGCTCCCTTCTTGCCCCCCCAAGGGTTCCGAGGGAAAACCTGTTTTCCGGCTTATACTGCAAAAACTGGAAGTGTGCTGGCCGACGTGTTGGGTCTTTCGAGAGCAGAAACCGCCGCGCTGACCACCGCAAATGCCTGTCGGGTTTTTCGGCTTCCCGAGCTGTGCGGGGTGGGGGATGGCGGAACCGTCTGACTCCATGCCAGATCAGCAAGAGGGGAGTGAAAAGCCTGAGAGCTTGCACGCCTCTGCTTCTTCTCCGGCTCTTCTCGGACCTGTTGAGGTGCGTCGCTTGCTGGCGTCGTGCGGGGCGCGTCCTTCCCGATTTCGTGGCCAAAACTTTTTGATCGACCCGAACACTGTGCGGCGTATCGTGCGCCTGAGCGACATCTCTCCTGGGGACAAAGTCTTGGAGGTCGGTGTTGGTCTCGGCTGTCTCACCCTGGGATTACTTGCTGCCGGGGCACATGTCCTCGGTCTTGAAGTCGACGAACGGCTTGCCGCTGTAGCCCCCCTTCCCGCCGGCACTGTCGACTTGCGGGTAATGGACGCGCTCGATGCCGACTGGTCCGTGCTCTTGGCGGAAAGCGCAGCGTCGGCAGCAGGACAAGCCCCGGAACGTGGCGGGGAGCAGGCAGGGGAGCACATTGAGGGGCGTGTCGGGGAGCATGTTGAGAGGCACGTAGAAGGGCAGTCACAGGGGCAGGCAGCGGGGCAGGTCGAGGAGCACGCCGAGGGGCAGGCAGGGGGCCAAGCTGACTGGAAAATGATCTCGAACCTCCCTTATTCGGTGGGGACCCGTATCCTTTTGGATATTGTGGTGAAGGTCCCCCAGGTCAGCTCTTTTCTTGTGATGGTCCAACGCGAAGTGGGAGAACGCCTTGTGGCCCAGCCGGGAATGCCGGCTTATGGGGCATCAAGCGTGAAAGTTGCCCATTTTTGCACTGTGCGGCTTGAGGGAAGTGTGCCTCCCAGCGTTTTTTATCCGCGACCTGAAGTGGATTCTGTGCTGGTGCGGTTGGAGCGGCACCCGCGTTTTTCTCCCACGCGCAAGGCTCTCCCTGCATCTCTCAGGCGTGAGACCGGGAGTAGTCACTGCGAGAGCGGATCGGGAAGTGCCCCTTCTCGTGCCCCTTCTTCTGGATCTTCTGCTGGGCTTTCTCCTGGATCTTTTCCGGGACCTTCAGAGGCGAAAGCGGCTCTGCCTGAAGCCGAAAAACCAGCAGACAGTTCGTTGGTGTTTGGTGAGTCAGAAGAGAGTGTGAGGGCTTTTTTTCGTGTCGTCGACGCCGGTTTTGGGCAACGGCGTAAAACTCTACGCAAGGCATTGCGGGCGGTTTTCCCGCTGGAGCAGGTGGAGGACGCTTGTGCAAAGGCTGGTATTGACCCACGGCAGCGGGCAGAAACCCTGTCTTCTGCAGATTTTTTGCGGCTTTCCCAATTCTTGCAGTGAAGTGCAGGAGCATCGACACAGCATCGACACTGTGTCGACACTGTGTCGCTCTGCTGGGGTGGGGAGAGCGAAGAAAACTTCCCGGTGTATTCTGTTTGAGACGAGACAAGACGAGACAAGACCAATTATTCCTGCATATACCCTGCTGAGGAGCCATGACGCTGCGACTCCGTGCGTACGCAAAAGTGAATTTCTCTCTGGACGTGGGACGGTTGCAACCTGATGGTTACCATCCATATACGTCGATTGCCGCTTCGATCGGAGTATTCGATGAGCTATTCGTAGATTTTGCGCCGCCGGGGACTGGGATCTGCGTCACTATTGACACCGGAATTGTAGATAGTTTGGCGACGCGTGGCTTTCAGGTTGTGGCTGACGCGCTGGAATCCAGTACGGATGTGCAAATTCGGATTGGCAAGCATATCCCCGTGGGAGGAGGTTTGGCCGGAGGATCGGTGAACGCTGCCGGAGCAATGATCGCGGCTTCCCGTCTGCTTGGTCCTCCACCTGTGCCTCTGGTAGAGCTCGGCGTGAAGGTTGGGACCGACGTGCCCTTTTGCGTGACGGGCGGTCATGCCCGGCTGTTCGGTCGGGGCGAGCTCGTCGAGCAGCGACCCCCCTTGCCTCCTTTTGGCGTTCTGCTTGCCGTGCCCCCGCTTGCAGTGTCGACTCCGGCAGTTTACGCGGCCTTCGATCAGGACCCTGTGCCTGCCTCGCCGGTTCCTGTGCCCATGTGGCTGACAGATCTGCTTCCCGGGTGCAGTTTCCGCAACGACCTTGCCCCTGCTGCCTATCGTGCTGTTCCGGCTTTGTGGGACTGGAAGGAAACTCTGGAACGAGTTGTCGGACGCCCTGCCCTCATGACCGGCTCAGGTGCCGGTCATCTCTGTTTTGCCGAGTCCCCCCAGGATCTCTCCCCCTACCTGCCTGGCCTCCGTGCCGCCGGATTTGCCGTATGGATTACCACCCCTGTTCCCGTCGGTGTAGAAGTTCTTGTCGCAGTATGAGCCGGCAATGCGCCCCTTCCTCAGCCTTTTCGGCAAACCCCGGATGCCGGATGCCGGATGTCAGGTGAAGGGAAGTGCCTGGAAACAGGTAGGTATGGAAAGGTGAACCAGTCCGGGGAAGCGGGGGAGGTCAAGCAGGCGGGGGAGGCACGGAATGTGGAAGTCGGGGTGTCTGCCCGCCGGTTGGCATAGCCTGCCGCCTGGGATCGCTCCACAATATGCAAACGCAAGAGGTCAACATATTCGGCGCGCCGAACGAGGCGGAGAGCGGAAAGGCACGCAAAGCCGGAAACCCTAGGGGAGAGCCGGTAGACCGTCGATACTTTCCCGGTTCATTTTCGCTTGGTATGCAGGAACATCCGTGAATTTCAGGGCCGTGGGAAGCTCCTCACGCTCTGTTGCAAATGTGTATTGCGGAGTGCCGAAACCACAGGAAGTAGAGACCCGGGAGATCTCGACAATAATGATGCTGCGTGTGCCAGGCTGAGGGGGAAACTTCTCGATAAGGTCATTGAATTCCGGGTCGTTCGGCAGGCTGGCACGCCCTTTGCCATAGATCCGCACAGTCAGGGGATCTCCCTTGAAAGCACAAAACATCAGTGTGATGCGACCATTTTCCCGCAGGTGCGCAATAGTCTCGGCCCCACTGCCCGTAATATCGAGATACGCCACATGCTGCTCGTCAAGCACCCGCAAGGTATCGAGCCCTTTTGGCGACAAATTTATGTGAGCGTCAGAGCCCAGCGGAGCCGTAGCCACAAAAAACATATGTTGATCGGCGATGAAGCCAGCAATTTCCGGGGGGCAAGACGAGTAAGTATTTCCCATTGCTTCTTCTCACTGTGTGTAAGGTCCTTGACTGAGTTTCCTACGCTTTTCTACGCGTCTCACAAATACGCGCGTCGCAGGACAAGCAGAAAGAGTCCCTGGTGCGATTATCTCCTTACAGTGTAGGAGGCCAATCGCGTGTGTCGGACATGTTGAAAAAGTGTAGAAGAAAATTCAGTCCCCATGTGAATATAGGGAACACTTTCCGCCTCGTGACAATCATGCACCCCAAGACGTCCCCGCAATCCATCGCCAGATTTGCTGCCTTTTCCGAGGCTTCAATCTACGCGTCGAATATTGTGACAGTAACTATATGTATTGAATAGATGATCCGATCACCGCTCAGCACAGCAGGACTCACGACGAATGGTTTTCATGGGGTGGTGCAACAGCGGGCGCGATCCTCTCCTCTGCCTGCGAGTCTGCTTCTGCGGGGGACCGAGGCTGAAGCCGTTGAGGTTGTACAGAGCGACTGCGAAGGGCAGACTCGACGCGGCGGGCAGCCTTGTCGGGATCCTCGTGTTCCCAGATCCGTACAACCGTCCATCCGGCTTCGGTCAGGATCTGGTTCGTTTCTGCGTCTCGCTCCACGTTCCGGGCCAACTTCGCCTCCCACCATTTGGCATTCGAGGCGGGCATGGTGCCGTGTTCGGGGCAACGGTGCCAGAAGCAGCCGTCAATGAACACGGCAACATGCAGGCGGGTGAATACGATGTCCGCCTTTCGGCGGAGCCCTTGCAGCGGTGCACGATCCACTCGAAAACGAAATCCGTCCGCGTGGAGTTGACGTCGGATCGCGATCTCGGGCGCTGTGTCCCGGGTGGATTGCCTGCTCATCCTCTTGCTCACTGCATCGCTTGACGGGATGGGACGTTTCACTCTTCCACTTTCGCGCTGTCGACCGGTCGCGAGTTACCGGTAGTTGGTTGGACCCTCGGCAGTTGGATCGTCCGGAGCTGCGAGTCGCCACTGCTCACCGACAATCAGCACAGTGTTCTTGTCTGCCGGTCCGGCTTTCACGATCCGACTCGCGATCCATGATCCCTTGGACGGCTTCCGGAGTCCGAGACTCTTGGTGATTCCAGGGTGGCTTCCCTGGTGTCCGAGCACGATGATCCCTTCCGGCTGTAACAGCTTTCGGGCGTCTCGGACTCGCTTTGGGCCATCGTCTTGTTGCGCAACGGTCAATACGACTTCTCGGCTCACGATCTTGCGGTGCACGTGTCGGAACAGTTGATTCACTCGTTGTTGGCCACTCAGTTCATCGTCCAGGATCGCCGAGCGCGTCCGGTCATCGAGGTGAAGCAGCAGATTCTCTGCGAGTTCGCCCGAGTCCACCAACCACGACATCGCCGCTATTCCCTCAGGATTGAATTGCCGCTTCTTGTCCTTATTGGTGCTTGTTCTAAGATTTGCCTCTTCGGCTCGAACAATTCCAACCGAAAATGTCGAACGAACGTCGTCTGCAGTCATGCACAGACAGAGTTCCCCGACTGCCTCGGTCGGAATCATCCACCCGCCCGACTTGATCGACCACTTTGCGTCGAGTTCTTCACCATCGACGAGGTAGTCCATTCGCTGCCCTCGCTGGAGCCCGAACTCAGTCTGGATGACGATCTCGACTTTCGTACCTATGTAGGTCTTCTCAACCTTTGTGAGCTGCTTCAATGAATAGCGACCGGTTCTTTGGCCATCGAACACCTCGTCAAAGCTCTGTCGGATTGCAGCACCGAAGCGTTCCGTCATCTGTGCCTGAGCCCGGAACCAGTTGACAGCGCGCTGAAGGGAAGTGTCCGCAACGCGCCGAGGGGAAGTGTGCGCCGGCATCAACCGGGTCTGGGGGCAAACGCGTGCTCATGGACATACTTGGCAATCGCCACTCCGAGAAGCGGCGGTACCGCATTCCCGATCTGGCGGGCGATCTCGATCTTCGTTCCCTCGAACACGTACCAGTCCGGAAAAGACTGAAGACGCGCGCCTTCCCTGTGGGAGATCACCCGATTCGCTGTGGGATGCAGGTATCGACCCTTCTCCGGTTTGAAGAACTCGGTTCGGATGGTGCTGGAAGGGCGCTCCCACCAAAGCCGGCCCATGACGTCGGTGGTGCCCGTCGACTTGTTGGCCCAACACGCCGGGGTGATATCCGGTCGGTTCCGCATCAGGTCGAACCGATTCCCGCCCGGCGGAATGGACCGGTAACGCTCCAGTGACTTCTGCGTCGGTCGGCGACCGAAGTGAAGATGCTGACCGTCTTCCGTGAAATAGGGCTCGGTCCCCTTCGTGCGAGAAGGCAGATCACCAATCGCCTCGCGAACCGTGACATGCGGCCGCTTCTCAGGAGAGGCAGGACCCCGGAGGGGCGGAGGCGGCCATGGCAGGTCATCCTCATGGTTACGCACGGCAACGAGAATCCCGCGCAGTCGAGTCTGGGGGACGCCATAATCAGCAGCGTTGAGAACGCCATAGGCCGGCGTGTACACGGAGAACTCCGGATCAGTCTCGAGGAGATGAAGAAGCTCCACGAACTGCGCTGATCGCTGGAACCCCCGAACGTTCTCGATAACGAATGCCTTGGGGCGTATCACCCGTACTGCGTCAAGGAAATGCTTCCAGAGCCCGTTGAGCTGGGCGCGACTCAAGTCGTCGCGATCACGGCCAAGAGGACTGAAACCCTGACACGGCGGGCCACCAACGACCAGATCCGCCTCGGGATACTCAGGGCCACACTCGATGTCCCCGGCGAACACATCACATCCGAAGTTCCGCTCGAACGTCCGCGCTGCCGCGTGCTCATGCTCAACAGCAAATACCGGCAGGTACCCCAGATCGGCCAGATGAAAGCCAAGACTCAATCCGCCGGCCCCTGCGAATAGATCAATACTTGTGATTGACAGTTGGAATCTCCTTAAACATCGCCATTTATTTACTTGTCCTCGGGTACCGTATAGCCGCTCCATCCATGTACTCAGTTATGCCGGACGGAGAGATGACAACGACACTACACAGAGGGTATAACAGCCAATGAAGTACCGAGGCGAACCCTACGGGAGCAAGCGTGCACATGCCGGCGGTTCCGGTAATATCCCCGGCTAGGTGTAGTGCCACTCCGCATGCTGGGGGGAACACTAGGGCGAATAGGATATTTCCCGCATTTTCTGCGCTGTTGCCCTGTCGAGGGGTTTTCTGCGTGAGGTTGCTCTGGGTTTGGGGAAACTCGCGCAAAATTTACTTGCGCAAGAGCCTCTGGTGGGGGGGAGAAGTGGCGAGTCTGAAGAGTGGTTGTATGTGTCGGGTTTAGGGTTCTTCTTGTGTGTTTGTTGCGTTGTTTGTTTGGGTGGAGGGGAAAAATATGAGGTTGGGTCTGGGGGTTGTGGGGTCGGAATCAAGCGGGGTGTGATGTGTTGTTGGGCCGTTTGTTGAGTTGAAGGGGGGTGGGGAAGTGGTTGTCTGGTCTGGGGTTGGGGTGGGCTGTGTTGAGATTTCGGGGGGTGTTTCTTTTTCTGTCGAGGTGGTGTTGTCGTCTTTGGTGGGGTCGGGGTCTTTGCCGAGTTTGTCGGAGAGGCCGAGGAGGAAGTTGGCGATGAGGGTAAGGGTGAGTTTTATTGCTTGTTCGATGGAGCCGCTCAGGGCTTTCATGCGACCGTTTTCTCGGATGTCGTCGGAAACGTCGGTGATGGTGGTTTTTGCGGCGCTCAGGCTGCGTTCAATGGTTGAGGTGACTTCTTCCATTGGAGTCGGAGGAGTCGGAGGAGTCGGGGGAGACGAGGGGGGAGATGGGACTGGAGCTTGTGTGCTGGATGCAGGGAGAGGGGGGATTTTTGGTGTTGGGCTCGTGCCGGTTTCTTGTGTGCCGGTGGCAAGCTGGGCTTGAGTTGTGAGGTTTGCCTCTGGCTGGCTTTGGCTGGCTTTTGGGGCTGTTGCTGCAGGGATCTCGTGTTTGGTGTCGGGTGTGCCATGCGTGCCGGTAATGGATGTGATGGTGTGTTTTGAGGACTCCTGGGGGGGTGGCTTTGCGTCGTTGCCCCTGGCGGCTTTGGCTGTTGCGTCTCCTGTGTCATCTTTTGTCTCTTTGTAGGCCTCTCTGAAGTTCTCGAGGATGTTGTTTCCCAGGGTGCTCAGTTCTTTGGTCACGGTTTCCCAGGCATTTGCGACCTCAACCCATTCGGTTTCCTTGCCCTGTTCGCTCATGGGGTTTCTCTTTTCTTGGAGAGGTGTGCAGCGTTTCACGCGGGGGTTCTTCTGCACATGGAACGTCCTCTTTACGAGAAGAAGCGTTTTCTGGGGTGTTTTTATGGTGTGTGTGAGGGATCGGCCCCTGTCGAATAAGTAAGCGAGGAAGGGGCAAGGGAATGCGAGAGCGCACAGGAGCGCGAGAACAGGTGCTGTTCTCGATATGCTCTGGGCGTTTCCCGGAATCACGGGGCCGCTGCTGTCGTATGCCGTGAAGTGCTACGGTGGCAGCGGCAGTGTCGAGACTCTTCGGAATTATGCCGATGAGGCGAGGAGAAGTGAGGTAGCACAAGAAAAGTCCCAGGTCACGTAGGTGTCTGGGAAATTTCTGTTCGGAGCGCCTCGTTCGTCTTGTATCCTATGAAGCCCAATCCGGGGTGGTGTAATAGGCAGCACACATGGTTTTGGTCCATGCAGTCAGGGTTCGACTCCTTGTCCCGGAGCAATAATGCAGTTTGACACGCGATTCCTGTGATCCCTGCTCTTTCGGAGGCTTACAGTGTCCACGTCCCTGGTTGCAGTTGTCCTTGGTGCGGGTCAAGGTACGCGTATGAAATCGCGTGTCCCAAAGGTTCTACACCGAGTGTGTGACCGCCCCATGCTGGCATGGGTGGTGTCTGCTGTGACCGGCTTGCATCGAGAAACGCCAGTTGCAGAAATCGTGGTGGTGGTGGGGCATCATGCCGATGAAGTCACTGCTTGTGTCAAGAGTATGGACTCACCTGTGCCGTTACGCGTTGTTTTGCAACCAGAACAGCTGGGCACAGGTGATGCGGTGCGGTGCGCCCTTGGTAAAGTGGCGTCCACCTCGTCGGCCGTTCTGGTTTTGCCTGGTGACATGCCGTTAATCCAGGTAGAAACCTTGCGTCGTATGGCCGAGGCACATGAACGCGAACACGCGCAAAGCACCCTTTTGACTGCGCGCTTTGCGGATCCGGCGGGCTATGGACGTGTCGTGCGCGACGCTCAAGGCGCGGTGTTGCGCATTGTGGAACATGCCGATGCTTCTCCGGTGGAACGCAAGCTGAACGAGGTCGTGGTGAGCGCCTATATGTTCGATCAGAAATGTTTGCGTTCCGAAATAGCTGACCTGACGTCCGATAATGCCCAAGGCGAGTTGTATTTGCCGGATGTGATCGAGCAAATGGCCTCGCGGCTCGCCTGTGTGAAAACTGGCGAGGAGGAGGTGCAAGGGGTCAATGACCGTGTGCACCTCGCGACAGTGGAACATGCGATGCGTCGCCGTCTGAATGAGTATTGGATGCGACAGGGAGTGACCATGCGTGACCCTGCTGCTACTTATGTGGGTGGTGCGGTAGAGCTGTCGGCAGATGTGGAACTTCTCCCCGGATGCCATCTCGAAGGCACGACGCGGATAGGGGAGGGCAGTCTGCTCGGTCCTGACACGCGGGTGATTGACAGTGTGATTGGGCCTGACTGTTCCTTGAGCTATTGTGTGGTGCGCGAGGCAGAACTCGCTGCAGGAGTGCAGGTAGGGCCGTATGCCAGTTTGCGGGGTGGCAGCACGCTTGCCTCTGATACGCATATTGGGTCTTTTGTGGAGACAAAATGTGCCCGTGTGGGTGCCGGATCGAAGATCCCTCATTTGTCGTATGTGGGTGACGCCGTTATTGGAGAAGACGTCAACCTCGGAGCCAACACCATTACGTGTAATTGGGATGGCATTGCGAAACATGAGACCGTGGTGGAAGACGGCGTGCGAACGGGAACAGGAACGCGCATGGTCGCGCCTGTCACCATTGGCCGGCATGCTTACACTGGGGCTGGGGCAATTGTCACGCGGGACGTTCCGCCGGGATCTTTGGCCAAGGGCATGCCTGCGCGCCATGAAGAAGGTTGGGTAGAGCGTAACCGGCCGGGAGTTCTGCAAGGCAGCCTGTCGAAGAACCTTGTCGAGGATCTTGCTGACCAGTGATGTTCCTCACTGGTCAGTGGGTCAGCATACGGTAATTGACTTGCGAATATGCCCGGTGAGGGAAGCCCCGAGTATCTTTAGGGCCGCGAGGGGCGTGGCTTCGAGTAGGGAAAGCGGTCGAGTGCATGCACCGAAGGCGTGCTGGAGAAGACGGGTGTGAAGGCAGTTTTCTTTGCCGGCTTTTGCCTGTCCGGTCGAGTGTGTGCCGGTGTCTCAAAGCAGGACTGAACGAGTGCATGTTTTGAGGAAACTCAAGTGCTGAGGACTTGTGCGGCCTTTCGCGGATTTGCGTGACCCTGACGTGCAACGTGAAGAGCTGTCTTGGGCAGTGCTTATGCTGTTTTCCAGGTATCTTTACTGTAGGACATTCTGTGTGATGGATCCGTCAGGCGTAGATGGAGGAGACGGTGGAAATCGCCATTAAACGGACTCTGCAAATTTATTCAGGACGGTCAAATCCTGCTTTGGCTGCCGAAATTGCCCGACAACTGAAGCAACCTTTGGGTGATGTTGACCTTGCCCAGTTTGCGAACGGTGAGATCTATTGCAGATTTCAAGACAGTGTTCGGGGCGCTGATGTCTTCGTCGTGCAGACGCATTCACACCCAATCAATGAGATGATCATGGAACAGCTCATCATGATCGACGCGTTGAAACGGGCGTCTGCCAAGAGGATTGTTGCGGTATGCCCTTACTATGGGTATTCAAGACAAGACAAGAAAGCATTGGGGCGCGAACCAATCACGGCACGAATGGTTGCCGATCTCTTTCAGGCAACCGGAGTCGATCGAGTAATCTCGGTGGATCTGCACACAGGGCAGATCCAAGGGTTTTTTAATCGTCCTTTTGACCACCTTACTGCGCTGCCCTTGCTCGCGGAATGGGTGCGCCAGGAGATTCAGGAAGACGTCATTGTGGTCTCTCCTGATGCCGGACGTGTGAAGATGGTCGAGAAATTTGCGTCAGAGATCGAATCTGATGTTGCCATTCTCTATAAGCGGCGCAGCGCCAAACTGCATAATGTGTCAGAAGCACTTGCGGTCGTTGGCAATGTGTCGGGAAAAACATGTCTTCTGATTGATGACATGATTGACACTGCCGGGACCATATGCGGGGCAGCCCGTCTTTTGAAGGAGCATGGAGCAGGAGATGTGTATGCGCTTGCGACGCATGGCATTTTTTCTGGCCCGGCAATTGATCGTTTGAAAAACGCTCCCATAGAGACAGTGGTTGTGACCGACACCATTCCTGTCGCTCCCGACAGTATGTTTGACAAGCTACGTATCCTGTCGGCTGCGCCCATCATTGCTTCGGCGATCCGGGCTGTGTTCGAGGATGCATCTGTGTCAGAAATTTTTCGAGGATACAACCAGGTGTGACACGCGCGTCACACGTCGACAACCGGCGTGGACGCCATGCTGTTTTCGCCCAAATGACATATTGTTCTGGGCGTGACGCACAGGTTTTTTCGTGAGGGAGGCGCAGGTTTGCGATGTCTCCTGGGTTCTCGGATACGCTTATTCGCCTTTTTCCTTGCTTTTTTGAGGGACAATGCTGGTTTTTTGGCAATGCTGTTGCCTATTCCTTTTCGCTTCCTCCTTGGGAGCAGCTAACCTCAAAGCGCTGCCCTGTCGCTGTTTTTTCCTCGCGGCTTCTCGCGGCGTGACTCCATAAGTTTTGATGTCTTTTACGACTCGAGGTGCCTATGGCTGCCGAAGTCATTCTCAATGTACGTTCTCGCTCTAAAGAAGAACTAGGTTCTGCTGCTTCGCGTCGCTTGCGCCGGGCAGGGGAAGTTCCTGCCACGATTTACGGGCAGGGAGAGGCGTCTCGCAGCGCCGTGGTCAACGCGCGAGAACTGCGTCAGGCTTTGACGACAGATGCCGGAGCAAACGTTCTTATTACGCTGTCTTTTGATGATGACAGCACCGACTTGGCAATGGCCCGGGACCTGGTGCGTCACCCCGTGCAAGATATTTACACACATCTGGATTTCTTGCGGGTATCGCGTACCGAGAAAGTGACCGCTGAGGTGATGGTGCACATTGAGGGCGAGCCTATTGGGGTGAAAGAAGAGGGCGGTATCATCGAGCAGCAGATCCATGCTGTGCAGGTGTTGGCTCTGCCTGGCGATGTGCCGGAATCCCTCAAGCTCGACATTGCCGATTTGCATGTTGGCGATCAGGCCATAGTTTCAGATATTTGTGTACCAGACAGTGTGGAAATTCTGAACGACCCTGGGACAGTGATTGTGAGTTTGGTCACGACCCGTGCCGTGGTTGCAGCACTCGAAGAAGAAGGTGGCGAGGAAGCCGGCGAGGATGGAGATGGCGAGGCCGCTGCCGAGAAAGACTGAGTCCGAGGCTTCCTGTGCGCTTTCGGGGACTGACGTGTGATAGCGTGGGCTGTCCGCTTTTTGCGGCCGGTTCTGCGCTTTCTCGCGGTCTCTCCCGGCAGGATCTTCAAGATCAAAAGTGGCCTGTCATCCTGGTTCCCCTGCATTCTGAGCAGTTGGGTCTGCTATGGGGTTAGGTCGGAAAATGCATCGTTCCGAACGCCGCGATCCTCCTCCTGACGCGTTGATCGTTGGATTGGGGAATCCCGGAAAAGAATACGTAGGGACACGCCACAATGTGGGCTTTGCTGTACTCGATATTCTTGCGGCACGGTATGGTGCCTCCTGGCGTACAGGGAAACAACGTGCGCTCGTGACAAAGTTTTCCTACGCGGGGAAGACGCTGTTTTTCGCGAAGCCGCAAACCTATATGAATGTTTCGGGAGAAAGCGTGAAGGCGCTGCTCCGTTTTCATGAGACGGACTTGCAGGATTTGCTCGTTGTGTACGACGAACTCGACCTTCCCCTTGGTACCGTGCGTTTGAAGCAGGGTGGGGGGACTGCCGGGCATAAAGGCGTGGGGTCTGTGCTCGCGCTTTGTGGTGGGCCAGATTTTGCGCGAGTGCGTGTGGGAATCGGCAAGCCTTCAGGGCAGAAGGCAGGGATGGCCTATGTGCTCAAAGGTTTTTCCCCACGCGAACGAGAAGAGGCGGATCTCGCCTTGGAAAAGGCTGCTGACATAGTCCTCCATTGGGCTGAACATGGGATGGCAGAGACCCAGCAGGCCTTTCACTGAGATTTTTCAGGTGGATGAGGTTTGTCAGAGTACTTGTTCCTGAGGTGGCTTGTTTGCGCTTTTTCTTGTGGATTTTTTCGATGCTGTGATGGTCTGGTTTTGTCGGAAAAAGACGGCGAAAATCCGCAAGCAGTTTTTTTTCTTTGGAAGCAGGAAATATGCTTGATTTGGTAAATGTCTGTTTTTTCAGAAAATGCTCGGCAAAAAGCGGTATTTGAAAAAACTGCTGCATCATTGTGTTCGGGGGGACCGTGTGAACGCTATCGTTCTTATTCTTCTGCTCGTTCTGCTTGCCGCGTGTGTTGCGGGGGTTTTCTTACGCTTTCGTGGGCGTCATGGAACGATGCACACCGGTCGCTTCGGTCGCTCGATCAAAGTCTTTTCCATGTCCTGCAAAAGTGGATGGACGCACTCCCTCGCCTTTTTCAAGGGGGTTTTTCGCTCGAAAGAGCATCGTGAAAGATTGCGAGAAGAAGCGCACGCAAAATCGTCGGCGGAGATCGTGCAGACGCTGGGCAACATGAAAGGGGTAATGATGAAGTTTGCCCAGATTATGTCGTTTGCTGTGGACGGTCTTCCCGAAGAGTTGCAAAAACAGCTGCAGACATTGCAAAGCCAAGCTCCTCCTATGAGTTATGCCATGGTGGAACAAGTCATCTTTGAAGAGCTGGGAGCTTCTCCGGACAAGGTTTTTGCGAAGTTTGACAAAATACCTGCTGCTGCCGCTTCGATCGGGCAGGTGCACCGGGCTGTCCTGCCTGATGGTACAGAAGTCGCGGTGAAGGTGCAATATCCTGGGGTTGACAAAGCCATACAGGCAGACCTTGACAACGCGGGCATGATGAACTCGTTGGGCAAGCTCCTGTTTCCGGGACGAGACACAGAGCCGATGATGGAAGAGCTTGCGGCACGTGTGAGCGACGAGCTCGACTATGAAATCGAGGCGCGTAACCAGCAGATTTTTGGTGATCTTTACGAGGGGCACCCCTACGTTGTTGTTCCTGCTGTACGGAACGACTTCTCGACAAAACGTGTGCTCACCATGGAATGGGTTGAGGGTGTCAGTTTTTCTGAGGTGATTGAGCGACCGGGGCCTGAGAAACAGGAATTGGCAGAGAAGCTCTACCGCTTTGTTTTCGATTCTCTCCAGCGTCATTATGTGTTTAATGGGGATCCTCACCCAGGCAATTATCTTTTTCTGGAAGATGGACGCATTGCCTTTTTGGACTATGGGTGTGTGAAGTATTTCTCTCAAGAGGAGATGGATCGGAACCGGGAATTCGTGCGCGGTATCCGTGACAAAAAGGGAGTTGACTTCGTTCAGACCCTGGATGAACAGGGTTATCTCACAAAAAATGCCACGGACAAGGTGACCCCTGAAGAGATCTGGGATTACTTTCTCGAGACTTGGCAGCAGATCACGGTGGACGTTGAATGGCATGTAACCCAGGAGTGGGTAAATGCCAGCACCATGAACCCCTTGATGCAGGTCGGAGTGATGCGGCGCTTGCAGCTTCCTCCCAGCCAGCTTTTTCTTATGCGCATCAACATTGGCTTGAATGCCATTTTTGCGAAGCTCGATGCCCGCATCAACTTCTATCAGATGAGCATGGAGTATGCGGAAGGTGCACCTCCCCATACTCGTCTTGGAGAAGAGCTTGCCGTGTGGCGGGCCTCGCGCGGGATGGGCGATATAGCTCCTTTTTCCATTTTTCTTGGAAAAGAAAGTCCGGTCGGTGACATAGTTCAGAGTTGATAGCGTTGGAGTTTGGCCCCGACTCGCCGGGGCGAGCAGTCCGGGACAACAAGAAAGACATTTCCTCGTTGAGTTGATGTGCTGTGCGGTCCTGCGGATTTTCGCTGGGATACTGGCGGAGGCATTATCTTGGGGAAAGGATATGCCAAGTTCTTTTTCTCTGATTGCGGAAGAGTTTCTCGTTCTTGCAGACTAAGATGACCGAGTTTCGTGGTCCTGATTCTGATTTTTTTCTCTCGTGTTTGTTTCTTCTGAGGTGCCTGAGGTGTTTCCCCTGGGGTCGCTTTTACGTATTGTGGAACGCCATCCTGTTGCTGCACGGTTGCATACAGCCGCTGAGCGCGGGACGGCTCTCACAGTAGCCGTCCCCGACTGTTTGCGCGCCCTCTGGCTTGCCGCCTTGCCTGAACAGGTCGGCCGTCCTGTTGTTGGGCTTTTGGCGACAGACGCCGAAGTGGAGCGTGTCAGCGCCGATATCGCGTGTTTCCGTCCGCCTCCCTTGATCCTGCCTGCCTGGGAAACCCTGCCCTATGAGCATGTATCTCCTTCGATGGAGACCATGGGCTCGCGTCTTGCTGCCTTTCGCGCGTTTGCCGGCGATTCTCCTCCTCCCCTGACGCTCTTGCCTGCACGCGCGCTGTTGCAGCGTGTCCTGCCTGATGTGTCGGATGTGCCGGTCATTGAGTTTACTGTTGGTGACCGTATCGATTTTGATGAGGTGCTTGCTGCTCTTGTCGCCATGGGGTATGAGCGTTCTTATTTGGTAGAAGCACGGGGGGAATTTGCCGTTCGTGGTGGGATCCTCGACATTTATCCTGCAACGTATGTACAGCCTCTGCGAGTCGAGCTTTGGGGCGACGAGATTGAGGCGATCCGGCAGTTCTCCGTGTCAGACCAGCGCAGTGTGGGGACCTCGGACAAGGTGGAGATTTTGCCTTGTCGTGAGGTCCGACCAACTGCTTTTCTCCGAGGCCTGGCGAGTCGCCTCTCTACACGGAAGACGGGACCAAGAGGGGGAATCGAGGCTTTTGCCAAGCTGGCAGACGGACAGTTTTTTCCTGGTATGGAATCCTGGTTGCCCTGGTTGCTCGACGAGTTTGTGCGTGAGGACGCTACCAGGCAGAAGCACGCTTCAGGTCAAAAGAACGGGCAGGAGAACAAGCAGGGAGATGATGTTGGTCCTGGGGGTGCCGAGGTGGATAAGACGTTTGTTGCCGCCCACCTGCCTCCGAATGCGCTTGTTGTCGTGTGCGATGCAAAACGCTGCCGTGATCGCTCCCTGGATTTGCAGCGTGAAGAAGAAGACCTTGCCGATGCTCTCTCGGAAACCTGGCAATTACCTCATATTGCAGAACTTGGAGCTCTCAGTCAGGGTGGCGGAGCGGGCGACGTGCTCGATCCCAGGGACGCCCTGACGGATGTCAGTGGCAGGAACGGCGCGAGGAGTAGGCCGGGAAGAACGAGAGGAAAACTGATAGGGGATGTTGCAGGTGTTCTCCCTGTGCAGTCCCTTTCTGAGTCGATCTCTTTGCAGCCTGGGGTGCCTTCTCTTGTGCAGCAGAGAAAATCTGGAGATGGAGGCAGTTCCGGAGAAGTACCTGTTCTCGTAGTCCAGGATACGAGTATTGAGCTTGATGCCGGTTTTACGGACGCGGTGCCGGACGGCAACCCGGAGAGGTTTTTTCCGCCCCGTCTTTTCCTGGATCCCGAAACTGCCCTGAATGCGCCTGACCTCCTGGTGTGGCAAACGCCTGCCATCCCTGACTCGATGGATACTCTGCAGTACCAAGCTGCTCCGGCCATGTCTTTCCACGGACATTCCGAGCAGCTCGCCGAGCATCTCAAGCAGTTTCTCGCGGAAGGGATGCGGGTCGTTGTCGCTTCCGATGGGGAGGGGGTGCGCCATCGCCTGCATGAGACTTTGCAGGCGGAGGGGTTGACTTTGCGAGAAGTTGACGGGCCTTTGGACCTGCGCGCTCCTGACCGGGGAGTCATGGTAGTGGCCCCGCTCAGTCGGGGTTTTATTTCTCGAGAAATCGGCCTTGTCGTCCTTGCTCCGTCTGACCTGGCGGGGCGGCGGCGTGTGCACCGTCCTGCGCGTACGATGCGGCACCGTAAAGGTGTATCGGGTGCTGTCTATGGTGATCTGCGAGAAGGCGATTATGTGGTCCATTACCAACATGGGGTTGGTCGTTTCTCAGGCATGGCTGAACGTGGTATTGGTGGGGTCACGCGCGAATATCTTGTGCTTGTGTACGCCAAGGATGACAAGCTTTATGTGCCGGTCGATCAGGTGGACGCGGTGCGCAAGTATGTTGGGGGCGATACTCCCCGGCTTTCGCGTTTGGGCGGAGCAGATTGGGCGCGTGCCAAGGGAAAAGTCCGCAAAGCGGTGGCAGAGATCGCAGACGAGCTTGTGGAGTTGTATAAAACCCGTCTTTGTGCAAAGGGTCGTGCCAGTTCTCCAGATGGGGAGATGATGCAGGATCTGGCGGAGTCCTTTCCTTTTGAGGAGACGCTGGATCAGCGCAACGCGATTTCAGTTGTGTTGCAAGACATGGAGTCCGCAGTGCCGATGGACCGTCTGGTGTGCGGGGATGTGGGTTTTGGGAAAACTGAAATAGCGGTACGGGCTGCGATGAAAGCCTTGGCAGATGGGCGCCAAGTTGCAGTTTTAGTGCCGACAACCATTTTGGCCCAGCAACATTTTCAAACGTTCTCAGAGCGGTTTGCGGCCTTTCCGCTGCGGGTAGAGATGCTTTCGCGCTTTCTTACTTCTGCCGAACAAAAACGTGTGGTGGCAGATACGGAGCTTGGCAAAGTCGACATTCTGGTCGGGACGCATCGTCTTCTCTCTCAGGATATTGCCTTTGCCGACCTGGGCTTGCTGGTTGTGGATGAAGAGCAACGTTTCGGAGTGAAGGCAAAAGAGCGCTTAAAAGAATTGCGCTTGAATGTTGACGTGCTGACGCTGACTGCGACGCCGATTCCGCGCACGCTGGAATTTGCCCTGACGGGCATTCGTGACATGAGCATGGTGACGACACCCCCGCAAGATCGTCAGCCTGTGTTGACCTATGTGGGGGAATTTGACGAGCAGGTAATTGCCGCTGCAATTCGGCGTGAGCTCTTGCGTGACGGGCAGGTGTTTTATGTCCACAATCGCGTGCAGTCTATTGAGCGTGCAGCGGCTGCGGTGCAAAACCTGGTTCCCGAAGCCCGTATCGGTATCGCGCATGGACAGATGCCCGAAAGTGTGCTCGAAAAGACGATGATGGCTTTTTTGGATGGGGAGTATGACCTTCTCTGTTCTACGACCATTGTGGAGAGTGGCCTCGATATTTCGCGTGCAAACACGTTGATTGTGGAACGGGCTGACCTTCTTGGCCTGGCACAGATGTATCAGTTGCGAGGACGCGTGGGACGTTCTGAGCGGCGTGCGTATGCCTATTTGTTTTATCCGGAGGGCCGTATTCTCACGGAAGAGGCATACGAGCGTCTCAAGGTCATTGCGGAACATCAAGACCTTGGCTCCGGTTTTGCCATTGCCATGCGTGACCTGGAGATACGTGGGGCGGGAAATCTTTTGGGGGCAACACAATCCGGTCATATTGTTGCAGTGGGCTTTGACCTCTATTGTCAGCTTGTGAACGAGGCAGTGGCTGCTTTCAAGGGTGAGACTGTTGTTGAGCCTGCACAGGTAAGGATTGATTTGCCTGTCGAGGCCTATATCCCGGATTCTTACATGCCAAAGGAGTCGTTGCGGCTTGAGGCATATCGGCGATTGGCGGACGCTGCAGATGAGGAAGGCATTGCCGATGTGCGTGACGAGTGGGAAGATCGGTACGGTCTTCTCCCAGAGGAAGTGGACCGATTGCTGGATCTCGCCAAGATCAAATTGCTTGCTTTGTCGGCCGGAGTGACAGAAATTCTTTTTGTTCGAGACCGAGTGACGTTAAAAGGCCTTGTTCCTACTGGGTCGAAACGCATGCGCTTTCATCGTTTACACCGGGACGCGGTGATCAAGGAAGAAGCCAAGACGCTGGTGGTTCCCTACCGGAACCCTGCGCTTATCGGGAGAGGCGCAGGGGCCAGGGCCACTGTTTCGGGGAAACATGTGGCTGGTTGGACTGCTGACTTGTTGCAGGAGCTGAGCTGAGTCATGAAACGGATCGGGCTTTTTGGGATTGCTTGTTTATTGCTTTTCTCTGCATGTTCGCAAACGGAAGCTTATGCAGCTCGTGTTGCTGGAGAAAGCATTACGCAGGATGATCTATTCGAAGAACTTCACTTGTATCAGGAAAACCCTGATCTTTTCGCAATCCTTTTCTCCGATACGTTTTTGTATTCCGGTAAGTTCGTGAAGAGCGAAAACCGTATTCCGTCCCAGGCGGTCGCGGCTGTGCTCACCTTGCAGATCCAATGGGACTATTTGGTTCCTGCTGCATTGGAAGAGCTTGATGATCCAGTAAAAATAAATGAGGAGAGGCGTACTGAAGTCGAGAACCGTCTCAAAGAAATACTGGCCGACCGGTTTGACGAATATGACGAAGAGCTCATTGACAGAGTGGTTGCGCGCAGGGCCCTGATCGATGCGATGAATTCTGATGCAGGCATAGCCTTGATCCACGCTTTTTATGATGCGCACCCGGACCGTTTCGATACTCACTACTGTTTTGAGGGTGTGGCAGTTGCCACGAAAGAGCGGGGAATGGAGGCCCGTCGCCGCTTGCAGGAAGGGGAAGATCTTGCCACGGTGCACAATGAGTTCTCGTTTGATCCCGCGGTGGGAACGAATTTTGACTGCGCTTTCCCTGTCCAGATCTATCGATCTTCGCCCGAATTTTTTCATTTTTTGCCATCCCTCGAAGGTGGCGACTATGCACCACCTTTCCAGTTGGGCGAGTTCTATCCTGTGCTCAAGGTGGACTCTGCAGAGCCGACTGTGCTCTCCCCTACGGTTTTTCCCGATAACACGCTGTTGGGAAGCGCGATCTACGAGGAGTTCTTTTTCTCTTTGTACGAGCCATTTTTCAATTCCGAAACTCCGCTGGAAGTGCAGATAAATCCTCGTTTTGGAACATGGCTTCTCAGAGGCCCGGAATCCCAGGTGCAGATGCCCGATGTTCCTCTCCAGACAGGCGAAGAAGGCCCAGCTCCTGGCTTTGTTGAGGGTGAGGGTTTCTTCCCGGACGCGGTGCTGCCTTTTCCCGAAGGCGGCGATCCTATCGATGCCGACTTTTTGGAAGGGGCGATTTTCTTGCCGGATGGCAGTATCGCGCTCCCTGATGGGACGATACTTCCTCCGCGCTCCCCTGTTTCCATACCGGGAGAGGAACCCGTACTGGAAGAAGAAGATGGCGGGAACGATTCTGCTCCTGAGAATAATCTTCCTATACCTCTTCCTGGGCCATGAAATCCCCGAAAATCTCCGCCGGAGTCGAGACCAAGAAAGATGCAGAGTCCCAAGGGCATATCGTGGTTGTCGGTCTTGGCCCTGCAGGCTGGAGGCAGCTTACGGTAGATGCAGTTGAGACTGTGCAGCGTGCGACAACGCGTTTCTTGCGGACGCGACACCATGCGGTCGCAGCAGACTTCACTGCGCGGGGCTTGTCGTTTGCTTCTTTTGATCATTTCTATGAGGAAGCCTTTTCGCTCGATGCTGCCTATGACGCGATGGTGGAGGCATTGCTGACTGCCGCGCTGGCCGCAGGGTCGACAGCTGCGCCAGTGTGCTATGGCGTACCGGGTTCCCCTTTTGTGGCAGAGTCCACCGTGGCACGTCTCCAGACGGCTGCGCCCGCTCGGGGAGTACGCGTGAACATCGTGAATGGGCTTTCTTTTATTGAGCCTGTGCTTGCAGCCGTGCGAGTGGATCCGCTGTCGTGCGGTCTTTTTGTGGCAGATGGTCACCGTCTTGAGACACAGCTGCTTTCGTGGCAGGTGTCAGCTGCCACGCGTCCTGCGCTGCTTGTGTCCCAGCTCGATACCAGTCATCTTTTGGCGGAGGCAAAGCTCACCTGCCTTGAGTACTGGCCGCCCGAACATCCCGTGGCGCTTGTCTTTGGCGCGGGTTCTCCTGAGCAGGAAGTGCACCATGCTGCGCTCGCCGAGATTGATCATGGTCAGAATGATCCTGGACATCTCGCGTGTCTCTGGCTGCCGGCATTGCCGGTAACTGAGGCGGCAGACGCGAAAGCGGAGCATGGCCGAGGGGTGGGGGCACAAGACGCCGGGCGCGTTGTCGCGACTCCTGTTGCACTGAGCTCCCAGGAAGTTCCCCAGGGCATCTTGTCGGAGCGTGCACCGGACATTGCACTGGATACTTCACTGGACAGTTCGCCAGAGGAAGGGGCTGCTGTCGAGGTGGTTACGTTTTTTCACACGGAGATGCCTTTTCCTGTGATGGAGACACATCGTGCGGCAGGCAGTGCATTTGCCCGTCTCGTTGCCTTGCAAGACTATTTGCGGTCTCCTGGAGGGTGTACGTGGGATGCCGAACAGACGCACCACTCTCTTGTGCCTTATCTGCTCGAAGAAACGTATGAGGTCCTTGAAGTGCTTGAGGCTCTTCCTGCGAGGGCGCCCTTTCCGCCTGACGACGGGGCGGACAACCATGAGGGGGTCGGAGCTGACGGGGACATGTCACCCGAAGAGCGCGTGCAATCGCAGGCCTTTACTGCACCTGACTCTGATGAGATACGGCAGTATCGCTTGCTGGAAGAAGAACTTGGGGATTTTCTTATGCAAGCAGTGTTCCATGCTCGCTTGGCAGAGGAAACGGGGGCGTTTGGCATTTCTTCTGTATGTGACGGGATCGTGGCCAAACTTGTGTCCCGCCACCCCGCCGTTTTTGGGGTTGAAGTTGCCGATTCGATGTTGCCCGTACGCGAGGAAACCGAGGTTCTGGCTCCCAGGCCGGAGACGGCACAGGCTCTGCTTCCACCGACTTCCCCAGACCCTTTGCAGATGTGGGAGGAGCGCAAAAAACGCGAAAAGCCGAGAGTTTCGGCTCTTGGTGATGTGCCGCTTCCTCTTCCTGCCTTGACACGTGTGGCAAAGCTGCAAAAACGTGCGGAGCGTGCCAGTGTAGAGCGTTCTGGTGTGGAAGTATTCCCCGGTTTTGTGAAGAGTCTTGCTGTCGTGCGTGCTGCCCTTGCTGACATGGCGGAGCTGGTCGACACGGCCTCGTCTGCCGAGAAGACGGCTCGTGCAGAAGAAGAGCTCTCTGGCGTGCTTGATGTGCACGTTGGGCGTGCGCTTTTTGCTTTGGTTGCTTTGGCGCGTGCCGCGGGGGAGACTGATCCTGAAGGAGTTTTGCGAAGATATGCCAGACTTTGGGAGTTGGCTTACCGAGAGCGAGAAGCTCTCGGGGAAGAACCTTCCTATTTTCTGGGTTTCTGAGGTTTTTTTGGATTCTCTGCGTCTTTTCTTGGGTGTCTGTGGAGCGCCCTGGGGGTGATTGCCTGTACCATCTCTGCATATTCGCCTGCGCGCGCGTTGCGGCTCACAGAATGGTGCTGGTGCTCAGGTGGTTTTTATGAATGATGATCCCGTGGCATTGTGGAGACCTTGCATGCAGAGAGAATGTGTGGAAACAGCAATTGTCGGAGTGCACGGTCGAGAAGTGCTTGACAGCCGCGGTAATCCCACGGTCGAAGTTGAAGTGGAATTATCAGGTGGGGCTTTTGGGCAAGCTATTGTTCCGTCTGGAGCGTCCACAGGTGCGCACGAGGCTGTGGAATTGCGCGATGGTGACGCCCGTTTTGGTGGGAAAGGCGTGCAAAAAGCTGTTGCGCATGTCAATAGTGAGATTCGTGAAGCTCTTTTTGGAATTGATGCTATTCGGCAGCGTGCTGTTGACGATTTGCTCTGTGATCTCGACGGAACCGACAACAAAGCGCGTTTAGGTGCAAACGCGCTGCTTGGCACCTCAATGGCTGTCGCGCGTGCTGCATCTGCTGCTGTGGGTTTGCCGCTTTTTCGGTACCTGGGCGGTCTGAATGCTCATCTTCTCCCTGTTCCCATGATGAATATCCTGAATGGGGGAGAACACGCTGCCAATAACGTTGACATTCAGGAGTTCATGATCGTTCCTGTTGGTGCTCCGGGTTTTGCAGAGGCATTGCGGACCGGGGCCGAGGTGTACCACGCGCTGAAAAAAGTACTGCAGTTGAAAGGTCTGGGCAGCGGGGTAGGAGACGAGGGAGGTTTCGCTCCTGACCTCGATTCGAATGAGGCTGCCCTCGGTTTGATTATGGACGCGGTGGCAGAAGCTGGATACGAAGCCGGCCAAGACGTGCTGCTTGCCCTGGACTGTGCGGCCACCGAATATTACGAAGATGGCGTGTACAACCTTGCAGGGGAAGGGCGCACGCTAACTCCTGTGGAAATGACAGAGGAATTGGCGCGCCTGTGCGAAGAGTACCCAATTGTTTCTATAGAAGATGGGATGGCAGAAGACGACTGGGAAGGATGGAAGACGCTTACCGAGAAGATTGGGCATCGCGTACAGCTTGTGGGTGACGATCTTTTTGTGACCAATGTGAACCGGCTACGTCGTGGGATCACAGAAGGAGTTGCGAACTCCATTCTTGTGAAGGTGAACCAGATCGGGACTGTCACGGAGACGCTCGATACCATAGAAATGGCCCAGCGGTCTTCTTACACCACCATGATTAGCCACCGATCAGGTGAAACCGAAGATGTCACTATTGCTGACTTGTCGGTGGCCGTGAATGCCGGTCAGATCAAAACGGGCGCTCCAGCTCGTACAGATCGCGTGGCGAAGATGAACCAGCTGCTACGGATCGAAGAAGCGCTTGGTGCGCAGATGCGTTATGGCGGTATTGACGCCTTTCCCCGCTGGAACTCCTGATGGTAATGCGGCGTTCTGCTTCTTCTCCCGAAAAGACTCCAGGGAAGAATGTCCATGGGTCCTCGGGAAAAAAACCTGCGGCAAAGAAGCCCGGGCAAACTGAGGGAGCCGCTCAGTCGCTTCGTTCTCGTGTGAGCGTGCCGGGCGCGGGAAAGAGTGCCGTAAAGGGCGCCGGAAAGGGCGCTGCAAAGAGTCCGGGAAAGGCAGGGTCTCCCGAGGCTGGGGGGAAGTCAAGTGGGGAGAAATCGCGAGCGAAGTCCGAGAAGTCCGCCAAACCTGCGAAGTCCGGGCAAATTGAGGGAGCCGCGCAGTCGCTTCGTTCTCGTGTGAGCGTGCCGGGCGCTGTAAAGAGTGCGGGAAAGGGCGCTGTAAAGAGTGCGGGAAAGGGCGCTGTAAAGAGTGCGGGAAAGGGCGCTGTAAAGAGTTCGGCAAAGGGCGCTGTAAAGAGTTCGGCAAAGGGCGCTGCAAAGAGTGCGGCAAAGGCAGGGTCTCCCGAGGCTGGGGGGAAGTCAAGTGGGGAGAAATCGCGAGCGAAGTCCGAGAAGTGCGCCAAGCCTGCGAAGTCCGGGCAAATTGAGGGAGCCGCGCAGTCGCTTCGTTCTCGTGTGAGCGTGCCGGGCGCGGGAAAGAGTGCGGCAAAGGCTGCGGGAAAGCCGGAATCTCCCAAGGTTGCGGGGAAACCAAGCGAGGAGAAATCGCGAGCGAAAGCCACGAAGGCTGCGAAAGGTTATGTCGCCTCGTCTGCTGCCGCGAAGCAGACTCCAGCGCGGACACAAAAAAAACCTCGCCGCAAGTTCCCTTTGCGCCGGCGTCGTGTCGGGAAAGGGTCGGCTTCCTCGCTGAGTCTTGCTGCTGTGAGACAGTTCTCACTGGGATGGCTGCAAGAGCTGGTGCAGCAGTGGAAGGGGAGTGACGAAGAACGCCGCTTTGTGCAAAGAGTCCTGGTGCGACGATTTGTGATGGGCACGGTTTTCTTGTTGGGAGCAGGACTTTTCTTTCTGACTACATTGATGCGTCCGGTGCGTCAGCTCCTTGATCAACAGCAGCGTATTGAGCGAGTACGAGAACATAATGAGTTTTTAGAGGGAGAATTGATAGAACTTCAAGACCGTCGTGATGCGCTTTTGCAGCAGAGCACGGTTGAGCGTCTCGCCAGAGAAGATCATGGTCTGATTTTCCCTGGCGAGACGCGGGTTTTCATCTTGGATTCCGGGGCACAAGATGCCCTGGAGGAGAAGGCTGTAGTGGAGGGGAATCAGAGTATTGCGTCCAAGAGTGGATAAGGCGTGTGCAGCAAGTTTGAGAAGTGGGGTTGTTCTTGGCAGGAGTCTGGAAGATGGTCCTCTTGCCGGGGGGACTCGGGGTGACAAGGGATATGGCGGGAAAGATCGGCTCTGAGGAAAGAGCAGTTTTAGGACGGAGATGAGAAAAAGCAATGGAGCCCTCGAACCGAAAAGACCGCGCAAAAAAGAGGGTTGGAGAATATGCGGCCTCCTTTGTGGAGGACGGGATGGCAGTGGGGCTTGGCACCGGGTCGACCGCGTATTTTTTTATTCTTGCTTTGGCAGCGGCACAACGCGAGATTGTTTGCGTTCCCACTTCTGAGCAGACCCGTGAGCTCGCAGAAAAAACAGGCCTTCGTCTCGTGCCGGCAGGGGACGTGGAAAAATTGCATATCTGTGTGGACGGTGCAGATGAGGTTGACCGGGGCCTCAATCTTGTAAAAGGGGGAGGCGGGGCGCACGCTCGAGAGAAGATAATCGCGACAATGGCAGATCACTTTATTGTGGTTGTGGACGACTGCAAAATGGTGGAACGCCTTGGTGCTTTTGGTGTGCCTGTAGAGGTACTGGCCTTTGGCCAAGCAATCGTGGCAAGACGTCTGCGAGAGATGGGCGCGACGGATATTGCCGTATGGGAGGATTTGTCAGATAATGGAAATCCTGTGCTCAACGCGGCGTTTCCTTTGATTGATGATCCTGGGGAGCTCGCGTGTGCAATAAGTCAGCTTCCCGGTGTTGTTGAGCACGGTATTTTTCCGGCTCGTCTTGTGTCACGTGTTCTTGTGGCTGGAGAAAAAGGCATACGGGAACTCGTGCCTTCCTCGGTCTGACTGCTCTTTGTGCTGCCCTTTGTATTGTCGCAATGACAGTTTTGGGGGCTTGGCTGCCCGTGCTTGCTCCCACTGCCTGAAAAACGCCCGCAATGGATTATCTGCAGGCAGATCTCCGCCGAGCGAGGGTGCCAAGGCCCTTGCCCAAGCGCGTATTCCACGGATTTTTCAGCAAGACTTTTCTCAAGCTGAAAACAATCGCCGTGTTTTCAGCCCTGCGTTCTCTGGGAAGGTTCCCGGAACGCCTCTGGGAAGGCGCCCCTGTGGCTCTCTCTAGAAGAGGCTGAGTCGTGTGCCCTCTGTTTCTCGAAGCTTTTCCAAGGGGATCTCTACGCAACGGATATCCTGGCTTTCGGCGAGGACCTTTGCTTGGGGTTTGATCTTGGTGGCGACATAGAGTGCGCGTAGTGGGGCCAAGAGAGGATCGAGCGAAAGGCGATCTCTGTAGCGTACAAGTTGTTCGACGCCGGAGATTTCTCCGATGCGTTTTACTTCAATGACCACAGTTTCTCCTGCGGTATCCCGGCAGAGAAAGTCAACTGGCCCAATGTCGGTGGGATACTCTCGCCGGATCAGGGTGAGACCGTCTTCCATCATGTTGAGCCGATCGCGCAAGAGCGCTTGGAGTTCGGCTTCTACCCCGTCTTTTGCGAGACCGGGATCTTCGCCCATATCGATCCGGTAGTCGGACAACACTTCGTGCAGGGTGATGTCGAGCCGTTCCCCCTTTGCTTTTGTGACGGTGATTTTTTCTTCAGTTTCAATGATCTCGCAAGGGGGAGACATCCAGTTCAAGGGCTTGTAGGCTTTTGTGTCGCTATGCACTGCAATAGAACCGTCTGCTTTCAGAAGCACAAGGCGGATTGCGGGGGGAAGATGCGCGCCGAGCCTTCCTTGGTACACCACTTCGCATTTTGCGATGAGCAGTCGCATATTGATCTCTCGTTCTTTCTGTTGTGTTTGTTGGGGTTTTTTGCACTCCAACAAGAAAAAGTTCCGGTTATATGCGCGAGTAGCGCACACGAGTCATATAGGTGAGCGATCTGCGATATGGCATGAGGCGGTATTATTCTGTGCGCGCGGGAGGCTTCTTGTTGTCACACCATATTGAGTTGGAAGGAGAAAAAAAGTGCCGCGCGGTGTGCTAGCCTAGCGCCGTTTTTCGGGAAAAAAGGGAGTTTTCTGGGTTTTGTGAATGTGTCTCGGGATTCCTTTGCTGCAGGCTGTCTCCACCGTTGTCTTCTACTGAAAGAGTAGATGGCAAGAGAAGACGCGCCCAGCCTGGTTTTTTCTCTTCTTCGTGTTCTCCGGTTGCTTTTTTCTGTTGTAGATGATCGGCTTTGCTGCCTGACGTGTTATTCGTGAGGGGAGCGTGTTGTTGACGCTGTTGCAACCAGGGAAGAAACCTCTGGCCAGGAAGAGGATTGGCCACAAGTTCTCCTTGTACACAGTCACACTTGAGCTGAAGCAGCTGGCGTAGATGTTGGGGTTGTCGGACGTTCTTGACGACCACTGCAGACCCGAGCGCATGGGATAGGTCGAAGACCGCTTCGATGAGAGGAGCGTTTCCGTCTTCAATCAGCTGAGAGATAAGCGAGATGTCGATTTTGACCGCGTCAATCGGGAATTGTTTTAACCGATGGACAGAAGAATAGCCGAGGCCAAAATTGTCGATACTCATGCGAATCCCAAAGTTTTGTGCTGCGCGCAGCGCGGCAAGAATGGTTTCAGGGTCGCTCATGAGTGCTGTCTCTGCGAGTTCGAGACAAACTGAGGGGGGATCGATTTTCGTCCTCTCGAGTGTTTTTTCGAGGTTTTTCACGAAATCTGTATGGGCGAGCTGTCGAGCAGAGACGTTAATCTGCATGGGGATCGGTTTTCCTCCTTCCCATGTGCTACTCCACTCCTGTGCCTGTTGACAGGCTTCTTCAAGTGCCCAATTGGCAATGGGAACGATTAAGCCGGTTTCTTCTGCGAGATTGAGAAAGGCCTCTGCTTTTTCGACTTTGTCTCCCGGCGGAGCCCAGAGAACGGTGGCTTCGACGGCGCAGATCTCGCCATTGTGCACTTTTACCACTGGTTGGTAGCGCACAGTGAACTCGCGCTGTTCCCATGCCCGTCGAAGCGAACGTTTTTTCTCACGCTGATGAGAGACAGAAGAACGAAGACGGGCATCAAAGATTCCGACCTGGTTTCTTCCGCGTTGTTTCGCGTCATACATTGCGAGGTCGGCTTTGCGTAAGAGCTCTTCCGGGGAATCTTCAGGATCAGTTGTCAACGCGATGCCGATACTCACTGTTGTCGTGCATTCTTCGCCTGCAGCCTCGAAAGAGGACGTGAGCGCGCGACATAAGCGTTCTGCGGCATAGCGGGCGTCTTCGGGGCCCTCGATGCCTTCCATCAAGACTGTGAACTCATCGCCGCCGATCCGGGCGACGGTGTCGTCTGGACGCACGACTGACTGCAGGCGGTTCGCGGTATCAGTTAAGAGACGGTCACCTGCCGCGTGGCCCAGAGTGTCGTTCACCGTTTTGAAACCGTCGAGGTCGAGAAAGAGCAGTGCAACCCAACTTGGGCGCCGGCGGAGTCGTGTGAGCGCGTGGGTGAGATGCTCCAAGAAGAGGCGGCGGTTCGGGAGCCCCGTCAACATGTCGTGCAGGGCATTGTGCTCGAGTTCTTCGCGGTGCCGGTGTGGTTCGGTGACGTCACGAGCGATGCCTTCTACTGCAGTAATGACACCTGTTCTGTTTGTTTGCAGGCAGACATGATGCTCTGTCCACAGAATGTTGCCGTCTTTGCAGACGAGACGCAGGGTGAAATTCTGTGGAGAGGGAACCGTCTGGGAACCAGTGATACTTGCCATTGCTTTGCTGACATGGAGCCAGTCATCCGGGTGCAGGGTGCGGAAGACAAGCCAGGGATCTGCATAGTAGTCCTCCGGTGTGTATCCGAGCAGAGCTGTTGTTGCGGGATTGAGATAGTCCAGTTTTGGAATGGGACGCAGGCTGTAGCGGTAAATGATGTCTGGGGTGTGTTCGGCGATCGAACGCAAGGGGTCATGGATATTGCTGTTATTGCTTGTGTTTGTCCTACAGGGCAGCGGCTTCGTATTGAGGGAGATATCAGTGGAGACAAAGAGAATATGGGTTTCTGGCGTGTGTGGAGATCCGATGGGAAGACAGGACGCCGAAACACAGACTTGTTTGTTTGTCTGTTTGAGGGAGATGCACGTATGCACTTCGTGTTGTGTTGTCAAAGTGCGTTCGGCGATTTCGGCGAGAGCGGGAGAAAGATCAGAGAGGACTGTGCCAATGATGTTGTTCTTGTTGCCATTGTGATTGGCACTGTCTGTGCTGTCGGGTGTGTTGTCGTCTGGGTTGTCGGAAGTGGTAAAAAGGGCGAGGACTTGTGGGGCTTCGTCGTTCAAAGAGAGGATGCGCCCATGTTCGTCGAGGCTGCAGATCATCACGCGTGTACGTACCCTGAAGAGGGGGTTTTGGTTTTCGGTCCCTATTGCGACCGTGTGATTTGATGCCAACCTGTCCGGAGAATTGGGTTGGTGATCTCCAGGGAATGGGATCGCCATTTCACCTGCTCGTCTTGGAAATTTTTTACAATTTTTTCTCGCGAGTAGAGCGTACCCGGAAGCGGGTGCTGCGTATTGCCCGCGACATTGAGGGCTTGATGCTTGTCTGTTTTGGCCTCCCGGCTTGCGGTGAGTCCACTGCTGCATGCTGTCAAGGTTTTCCGGAGGGATTCCGGGAATTCATTGCATGACCAAGGACCTTGGGCTTGCACGGGGGGCCGGCACGAAGAGTGCTGGTTCTACGACAAGCGGGCATCTGACAGCCTATTGCCAGATCTTGCGCGGACGCGTGTTTTTCCGACATTAGGCTTTTCGGAATGCAATTTTTGTCTTGAGGAGGCCTGAAAGAAAAGAAAAAACATGTGTTCCATCTTTTGCAAAAATCCGGTCTTCCTCTGCGTTTTTTCCTTTTGGCTGAGATTCTTCTCGAGTGTCCGGCGTTTGTGGGACCCTGCCGGAGACTCTGGGGAGATAGCGGAAAATGTCTGTTCAGGGCATGCGCCGAGGGTTTTTGTCTTGGGTGCGGATTTTGTGTGCTCAAGGGTGTGTAGGAGAACTCGCGGGAGAGGGAGCACTCGTCGGGCTTGTGTGCGATAGGAGTACATCTGCTGCAGGGTTTCCTCGTTGTCGGTCAAGATTCGCAACGAGTTGTGCTGTTTTGCAGGTGTCTGGGTGATTCGGTCCGTAGGCTTCTGTCAAAAGCTCATTGGCGCGATGAAAGCAAGACGCGGCATTTTCTGTGTTTCCAGTGGCTCGTTCGGTCAAGCCGAGGTTGATGAGGGAAATCGCGACTTCGGGATGGTGTTCTCCATACACTTTCATGTTTAGTGTATAAGACAATCGAATATGGATTTTTGCTTCCTCGAAGAGGCCGAGTCGGTGTTCGACAATGCCGAGATTGCCGATTGCAATGGCGATGTCCGGATGTTCGGCACCTCGTGTGTGCTCCAGAATGGTAAGCGCGCGTCGATGATGAGTGCGTGCTCTGTCGAGCAGACCGAGCTGGTCTTCAATGACCCCAAGGTTGCCGAGCGCAATGGCGACTTCGAGATGATGATGGCCGTAGGCTGTTTCGTTCACCTGCAAGGCTCGTTCTTGATAGGCAAGCGCACGTTCGAATTGTCCTTGGCGGTGCGCAATACGGCTGAGGTTTCCGAGCGTCACACCAATTTCAGGGTGGTTTGGCTCGTGCACCTGCTCTTCCAAGGTGAGAGTTTGGTCAAGACAGTGCAGGGCTGTGTTGCAATCTGTATAGCGTGAGAAAAGATAGACTCCAGTATTGTGGAGCAGTTCTGCCAGGTTGACGCTGCTGATGTCATGGGCAAAAGCGTGGGAGGCGAGGGTGAGGGCGTGTGGTGTGAGGAGGGAGCAAACCGCCCAGGTGGCAGGTGTCCATGACTCGTCGGGATACGCGTCGGCAATGAGGTCGATCGCGTTGGAGAGACTGGACATGGCCTTTTTTTTCTGTCCTGCCCGCAGGGCATTTTGTGTGAGGGGATGGAGAGAAGAAGTGCCTGTGACAGGAGAGCGTTGCGTGAGTCCAAATCTTTCTACTGTGCCGGCGAGTTGATCAAAAGCAGTGGTGTCATGGATGCCTTCCTCGCCTAAACGGTGACTGAATGTGGCGAAGACCGTGTCGGGAATATCGTCGGGAGCGAGCCAGGCCATTGTTTCGAGTAGATCCCATGCCGCAGTGGAATGCCGGGCTGCAGATTTGGCAGAGAGCCGGGTTGTGCAGTGCACGATTTTGCTGTGGCGTGGCACACCTGGTCCAGGAAAGGTAAGAGGAGGGGAGCCAGAGAGGAGTGCTTCAAGGCAAGCACTGAGGGAAGTCCCTGTACTCTCCATATAGGATCTCGCGTGCTCCAGCGCGAGCGGAAGGTCTCCGAGCAGTTCCGCCAGGGCGTGTACCGTATTCTCTGCTTCAGGGTCTTTTTTCCTGTCTTGTTGTTGGTTTTGACTGTTGCGTTGCAGGTAATCGGTTGATTGTTTCCGGGGGAAGACGGGAAGTTCGTGTGGTTCCGCGATGCCCACCCATCCAAGGGGATCACGCGAAGTGATGATGATTCTTCCTTGGTGGGATGGGGGAAGGAGATCCACAATGTCGTCTGATTGTACGACGTCGTCAAAAATTAAGAGCCAAGGCGGGGTTCGTTCTGCCAGGGTGGAACGAACTAGGGCCAGAGTGGCGAGATGGTCGTTGTTCGGAGCGATCGGAAGGCCAAGTTCTTCGCCGAGGTCGATGTAGTCAGCAAGGAGAACTGTGCGATTGTGCGCGCGGAGCCGCCATCCCCAGTGCATATCTTTTTTGACGCGTGCGGCGTAGGCGAGGGCGAGCTGTGTTTTTCCGATGCCTCCTTGTTCGTGCATGGTGGTGAGACGGGGAATAATAACGCTGATGCGTCCGGCGCTTGGGGGCAGGAGTAGCTGAGTAAGGTGGGCTTCGCGTCCTGTAAAACGTGGGCAGGGAGGGGGGATGTTCCAGATCCGGTCTTCCTGTTCGAGGAGAGAATCGGGAAGCGAAAAAGGTTCTGGTAGCGAAGGAGGGTAAGGATGAGGAGAAAGGGGGGAGGAAAAGACAGGGGGAGCATTTCTTTTCTCTCTAGAGGTGTCAGAATGGACGTTTGTCAATGTTGGGACGGATGTAAGAACGGCAGTGTTTTCTCCGGAGTCTGAGGTCGGAAAAGGCCATGCGCCGCTTCTTGCGGAAAGTGAGGGGCGAAAGGAGGAGCTCTCCGAAGGAGTCGGAGAAGAAGAGGGCGGGGGGTCGGTAGGGAGATCGGAAGAAGGGTAGTTTCTCCTGACGTGCTTTTCTTGTATGGCCGATGGAACGGCGACTGGCGAGGCGAGAGCAGCTGGAAGCAATGCGTCGGTATAAATAGGGGTAAAAGAGGAATGTTTGTCGCTTGCTTGTTTCCTGTTTTCAGGATTGCCGGCATGCTGTGTTTCAGTGTGAAGAGTATTGTTTCTTTCGCGATTTTTCAGGCGAGAGAAGAAGAATGCCAGCGTGCTGAGGGTCGTGAACGTCAGGACTATTGTGACGAGAATTCCTGGAACGGTCACGGAAACCACCTTTCTTACGACGGCGCGGTAGCCACGCTGCGAGAGTGTGGTGAGCGTGCGATGCAAATGCGGCGACGGCGTAGTTTGGTTACACGCTAGCCACTGGAAGATGGAAAAATCTTCCAGTTACCGGTTGTGTGGAAAAGGCAAGGGAGGGGACCCTTTCGGCTCTCCTTGTCGCATGAAATTGCTCTGGAAGGTGAGTTTCTTGTCTGCTTAGTTGTCTTTGGATGGGCGGTGTCGCCCTGTTCTGTGCGCACTGCTGAGCCCTTTTCCCGTGTGTTAGTCGTATGTAGTGGCTGATAAGAGCAAGGAAAAAGAACAATGAAATGGCGAATTGAGGACACTCCGGAACGGGCGGCTTTCCGCTCCGAATTTATCGAATGGCTTAGTACCGTTTTGCCTGATGGTTGGGTTGAAGCGGTGGAAAACGGGGATGATGAGGCGCTGGGAGCGATTAAAAAGGGTTGGAACTGGATGGGGTGGACGTCTGTGATTGGGGCGTCTGGGTTTGGTGCCCCTTTGTGGCCACGAGAATACGGGGGGCTTTCAGGCGAATCCTGGATGCAACAGATAACGCGCGAAGAACTACAGCGTTTCCGTTTGCCGCTTTTCAGTATCAATATTCTTGGGGTGGGGCTCGCGGGGCCAACCATTGTGGAGCATGGGACGGACGCTCAACGTGCGCGTTATTTGAAAAAGATTCTCACAGCAGAAGAAGTGTGGTGTCAGCTTTTTAGCGAGCCTGGTTCAGGGTCTGACCTGGCGTCTGTTTCGACTCGGGCCGAGCGGGATGGTGATGAGTGGGTAGTGAATGGGCAGAAGGTCTGGACATCTATTGGGCAATTTGCCCAGTTTGGCATGCTGCTCGCGCGGACAGACCCATCAAAGCCGAAGCATGAAGGTCTTTCCTACTTTATCGTGGATATGAAGAGTCCAGGGGTTGAAGTTCGTCCGTTGCGGCAAATGACGGGTTCTGCGGAATTCAACGAAGTGTTTTTTGACAATGTGCGTATACCTGATGAAAACAGAGTGGGAGAGATCGGACAGGGGTGGCGCGTGGCGCGTACCACGCTGATGAATGAACGTGTCACATTGTCTGGATTGTCAATTGATCCAGCTTCCATGATGGGTGGCGTGAAAAAAGATCCTTGGAGTGAGTGGGTCGGGAGTTTCCGCGACACTTCTGATCCTGTGATACGGCAAAAGATTGCGCAGTATTACTCGGTGCAAGAACTCAAAGAAGTCACCGCTTTTCGTGCGCTGTCTGCTCGCTTGCGAGGTGACCAGCCTGGCCCGGAAGGCTCTGTCAACAAGGTGATGAACGCTGAGTTCCAACAGAGACGCACCAGTTTTGCCGTCAATGCCGCGGGGCCGAATGGTGTGGCTTGGGTGTCTGGAGATCAGGATGCCGAGCGCCGGGCGACTGCTTTTTTGCGCGCACGGGCGAACACCATCGAAGGCGGGACGTCGGAAGTGTTGCGCAATCAGATTGCGGAACGCATCCTAGGTCTTCCGCGCGATGTTGCGGTTGATAAGGATGTCGCTTGGCAAGAAGTAGTACGGAACTAAGCTGAATAGCCTACAAGCAGTTGTCCGACAACTGCTTGTAGGCTTCCCTTCGTCTTTTATACGTTGTAATTTCGATATTGTTCCGGGCAGATTGCGGAAAATGCCGGTATGGTGCGTCGAGATTGTAAGAGGGGGCGTATGCGAGGATGGCGCTGTGCCCGTCGCGGGAAAAAGAAGCTGCTGGGAAATGGGAATTGTTCCCCAACAGAGAGAAGAGGAATAGGTGTGAGAAGGCGGCGTCATTAACCTGCAGAGCAGCTTGCTGGACATGGAATGACAGTGTCTTCGATATCTTCCGCGGCTCGTGAAAAAAGGACTGCGAATCGTGCGATGTCGTCTTCGTTCCAATGGGAGAGCATACTGGTCAGGATGTCCATACGTTTTTCCTGGATGTCAGCAATACGTTCAAATCCTAATTGTGTGGCACTAATCAGTACTCCTCGTCCGTCGTTTTGGGCAGGGTAGCGCACGGCAAGTCTTGCTCGCACGAGTTTGTCGGCTGTGCGGGTGGCGGTCGACGCATCAATACTGAGCGCATTGGCGAGGTCTCCCATGCGCCAGGTTTTTTCGCCTGTAAGACGCGTGAGCATGTCGGCTTGGAGCGCATCCAATGCTGTCGGACCCTGGCCGTACACAAGATCGCGGAAAGTTTTAGAATTAGATTGTCTGCGTATTTGTCTCCAGGCGAGACCAATTTTCTCCATGGCCTCTGTCTGTTCTGGCATGGTAATTTCCTTCCCCGATTTTCCCAGGGTGCTAATGGTGGAGGCGGCACGGATGAGTCGTTGGGATTTCCAACTGCTCCCGTGACGATATGGATATGAGCATGCTGTCTTTTCGATATGGCTTCATCATATAATCGTACCCGTCTTTCCTTTCCAGACGGTTTCTTGTGATATGTTGTTTTCCCTGCTCAAAGGCTTGCCGACTACAGATGGAAAACGGTCTTCATGTACTCCATTACCTGCAATCGCGTCTTACTTTTTGTCGATTAGCGCCGATTGGGAGTCGGAAGGTGCGGTTGTGGAGTGAACAGGTAGACCGTTACGTGTTGTATGCAGCCCTAAAGGATGCGGTCGGACGGTTTATCGAGTATGGCGTCGTCCGAGAGAACCCGTCTTTGATCGCTGCAGTCTCTCGTTATAACGTCTTTATTCTGATTTCCGGGTGTATCGGTATTTTTACCGCGATTGGCGTCACTTTTGTGGGTGCGTCCTTGTTGGGGTTTCTCGCGCTTGCTGCTGTTTTTGTGCTTGGGCTTTTGTGGCGATGGAGTGTGGTGGATACGCTCCGGCGTTTTTCTTTTGCGAGAACGCTTACTCTCGTTTTTTTCACAGGAGTACTGTCGTTTTTTGTGATTGCCACAGGCGGGGAGCGCAGCCCTTTTTTCGTAGGGTATGTTTTCGTGCTGTTTCTACTGCTCCATACCTGGCAGCAGGGTTTTTTCCCACCTCTTGAAATATTCCTTTGGCTGCTCGCGCTCGGTTTTTTGATGGTGAGTGTTCAGAGTGAAAGTGCCTTTGGTCTGGTCCCGGAAGTGCTGCAACACGATTGGGGAGAAGACAGGAAACTCCTGATTTTTCTGCAAGTTCTCGGATTGTGGGGAGTCGCGGGGTATCTCCTGCTGGCTCGGTGGATTGCCGAGTGGGATTTTGCCGAATTACAGGGGCGGGAACACCAGGTTGTGCAGCAAGCAGAACAGCTTTCCGCTCAGTCTCACGAGTTGAAAGCAGCACGTAACCAGGCGCTTGAGGCGGCGCGTCTCAAGTCTGAGTTTCTGGCGAACATGAGCCATGAGATCCGTACTCCTATGAATGGCGTGTTGGGCATGGCGGACCTTTTGGCGGCGAGTCAGACGCTGCGTCCACAAGAGCGTGACTATGTCGGGATGATCCGTTCTTCTGGGGAAAGCCTGCTCGCCATCATCAATGACATCCTTGATTTTTCGAAGATCGAGGCCGGCAAAATGACCATTGAGAAAGTGCCTTTTTCTTTGCACCATACGGTAGAAAACACTGTTTGGCTTTTTGCTGATCAAGCCCAAGAAAAGGGTCTTGAACTCGTGAGCTTCATCGATGAGGACATTCCCGATGAAGTGTATGGTGACCCAGTACGGTTGCGTCAGATCCTGACGAATCTTCTCAGTAACGCGCTGAAATTTACTTCCGAAGGAGAAGTGCTCGTTGTTGTGGTAGCCGACGATGAGTGCGTGCGTATTTCTGTGGGGGATACTGGTCTTGGCATTCCTGAGGCCGCGCAGCGCCGGCTTTTTCGCGCTTTTGAACAAGCTGATGGATCTATGGCACGACGCTATGGTGGGACAGGTCTTGGCTTGGCCATTTGTAAGCAGCTTGCAGAGTTGATGGGCGGGGAAATCGGTTTGCGGAGCAGAATGGGAATTGGGTCCGAGTTTTGGATACGACTTCCTTTCCCTCTTGCTGCGTCAGGGGAAAATGTCTCCGGGCCTGGTGCTGTGCAGAGTGGGATGCGCACGAGAGAGGGTCTGCAGGCTCTTGTCATAGATGACAATGCGACGTGCCTGGAGGCGCTGCGCTCGCAACTTCGTCTCTGGGGAATAGAAACAGTGGGGGCAACGAGTGCGGCTCTTGCCCAGGCGGCGCTGCGTTCGACTCCGGCTGCGTTTGACTTTTTTTTGATCGACCGTTTACTTGGCGACGACGACGGGGTGATTATTTCGGAACGTCTTCAAGAAACGCGTGCCGCTGCACTCTCCTCGAAATCACAGGGGTCTGTAGATGCCCTGTCGCTGCTTCCCGTCCTGTTACTTTCCCCTATTCGCACAACTATGGAGGACGTGGAGCCAAAGGTGTGTGACAGGAACGGGATTGTGCTGTCGCTTCCGAAGCCTGTGCGGAAGGGGCAATTGCGAGAAGCGGTGTTGTTTATTACTGATAATGTCGGGAAGAGCGCTTCGCCTGTGCCTCCTGTGCGGCAAGACCACGCGCGAGAAGCGCAAGATTCTTCGACGGAGAAGGTGCTTCAGCACGTGAAGGGCCTGAAAGTGCTTGTTGTTGAGGATAATCCCGTGAATACAAGGATCGCGATGACCTTTTTGAAAAGGATGGGGACTGCGCCGGAGCACGCGGTGAATGGCCTTGAGGCGCTTGAGGTACTCGAGGAAGAATCTTGCGCTTTCGACATGATCCTGATGGATTGCCAGATGCCGCTTATGGATGGTTTTCAGGCTTCTAGGGCGATTCGGAATAAAGGCGGAAAGTGGGAGAAGATCCCGATTGTCGCGCTTACTGCAAACGCCTTTGATGAGGATGCCCAACGGTGCGTAGAGGCCGGGATGAATGACCATCTTGCAAAACCCTATACCTTTGCGCAATTGGCGACTCTGCTGGAAGAGTGGTGTGTGCCTTCTTAACGGGTCTTCTCTGACAAATCAGTTTTCTTCCTCATGTTTCAGGAGCCGCGTCTTTTCTTGTTTCCCGGAAGATGCCCCGGAAAACCTTCTCGAAAAGAGCATTTTGGAAATGGGGATACGGGGTCATCCTCCAGTCAGGCTGTGGGTGGGCTAATCTCGTCGAGTTTTTTGTTTTTTGATTCCGGCAGAAAGGGAAGCAGAAAACAGCAGGCAAAGATGGGTGCTGCACTGACTGCGGCAATAGCCGTCCCGAAAGAGCCGAGTGGTCCTTCCAGCATTCCTGTGAGTGCGAGTCCTGTGACCGAACCGAAAATTCCTGCGACGAGAAGAGTCCCATTACTACTCCCACGCGTTTCGGTGGGGAACATTTCTGTGGTCATTGTTCCCCAGGCAGGAGCACTCAAACCAGTAAAAGTGGTTGCAATGGCGAGGGTGATCCACAAGACAGCCCCTTCGCCAAGGTAGAACAAGGCCATGCTGCCCATCGCAAGAAGCGTGCCGAAAATAGTGAGCGGCTTGCGTCCGGCGGTTTCTGCAAGACGTCCGCCGAGAAAGACCGCCATGAGCGGCAGCGGGCCTTGGGTGACTGCGCTCATTATGAGAATGGAGAAAGCTGAATAGGCATGTTCATCTCGTAAATAGTCGTTTTTCAGCTGTGCGGCAGGAGCGGCTCCGAGCTGGAGAAGGAAAATCGAGAGCACAAGAATAAGCAGGCGTTTGCTGTAGCGTGGAGAAAATAGTGCACGTAAACGGCCCATTTTCACTCCCTGGGCGGCAAGCTCCAGAAATCGCCGGGATTCTGGCAGAACGCCAAATAATTTTGGGAGAAAAAACAGCAATGGTGTGGCAAGCGCAAATAAGAAACGCCATGCCTCCGGATGGAAATCCGCAATCACAAGCAAAATCACGGCGATCGCCTTACTGGCTCCGCTGATCATTGTCGTGACAGCCAGAATGTAAGGGCGACATCCTTCTGGAGCGTTTTCTATGAGGCCAATGCCGATGAGGCTGATACCCAAATTTACCCCTGAGCGCACCCCAACCTGGAGCAGAGTAAACGTCTTGAGATCGGGCGCTACAGCGGAGAAAATAGTGCACACGGTCACGACTGTCAGAGAAATCATCAGGATTTTGCGTCTTCCGCGCCGGTCTGCAAACACCGCTCCAGCAAGGGCGAAGAGCGCGCCAACCCGGGTAATCGCCGCGGCTGCCGCGAGATCCGCGTTTTCGGCCTGGAATGAGGCAGAAAAATAACCAGCTGTTTGCGTGAAAAGAGTTCCCGTGTAGTCGAGCAGGGAAAGTGCAGCGCAGAGTGCCGCAGCAGCCGCGGCGTCTTGTGGGGAAAAAGGTGCCGGTGGGGCCCACCAGGGGGCGGTTACCGGCTTTTCCAGTTGGGCGTGTTTGAGGCGCGAGCGCAGTGTCATCGCAAAGATTGGCCAAAGAAAAAAGCCAAGAAAGGGGAGGTGCAGTTCTGCTCGGGCTTCTCCTTGGAAATGCCGGCCTGCAGGTCGCACGCTGTAATGGATAGTTCCGATAATGTCGAGGTTTTCAGACCAGCACTGTTCGGCAGGAGCTAAATGTTTCGTAGGGCCTGAATGTCCTGTGGCCGGTTCTTCTGTGGGAATGGAGAGAGAGGAGGATGGCAGGGGCGAGCCGGAGCATGCTCCTGTGCCAGTGCAGGCGAATGAGCCGTGCGGTATGGCGGGAAGGTTGTGAAATTTTCTTCGAACGATGATACGCACGGGAAGAAGGATAAGGGGAAGAAGGATTCCCCCAGAACATGTGTTTTCTTGGAGAAGGGCCTGACGGTGCTATTACCCCCTTGTCCAGGAGGATCTCTGATGATCTCTCAGGAAAGCCTGTGTTGCAGGATTGGCGGGAGAGGAGCCCATCGTCGAGGGGAATGCCGGAAACATTCGTGAGAAAGTCGTTTGGGAAGAACTCCCGGAAGGCCCGTTCGGAAGAACTCCGGGAAGTCCCGTTGGAGAGGCTCGTTGCGGGGACTGCAAGACCCGTTGACGGGACGGCTCGCAGGCGGTGGTTCAACTCTACACTGGATATAACGGGAAAGGACATGATCGCATGGTGCAAAGTCAGGGGAAGGGGGATCTGCCAAGTAGGAAGCCCAGTGAACAGGATATTCTGTTTGATACAGATGCTGTTGGTCTGATGTTGGGGCGGTCTCCGCGTGGGGAAGTGTTTGTCGCGAGGCGCTGTCATTTTGGGCTTCCCGTAGTGATTCGTGTGCCCCCTGTACTGCCGGACGGAGTTCCTTTTCCGACTCTCTACTGGTTAACGTGTCCTTTGGCGGTGAAACGTGTGTCTGCCCTCGAATCGGAGGGACTGGTGAAAGCCCTTGAGGGTCTGGTGGACACGGGAGAAGCCGATGTCGCGTATGCGACCGAACGTGAGAATCTTCTTGTGCAGATGCGAGAAATGGGTGATCTTGTTGGGGCAGAGTACTTCCCTGTTGGGGGAGTGGGTGGTGCGCATGGCGGTGTGAAATGCTTGCATGCGCGCTACGGTTACTGGCTTGTTGGCGGGGAAGATCCTGCAGGGGCGCGTGTGGCTGAATTTGTGGGTTTTCTTGATTGTGAGCGGCCTTGCCTTCCTGATGATCTTACAAGTGCTGATGTGGAGATCACCCGAAAGGGGCGGGGAGTCTGGCCAAAATCCCAGAATGGAAGTGATCTGCGTTCCCCGGTCTCTGTGCGTCGGGGAGGAGTGTTTTCCTCTCTTGTTCGCGCATCTCCACTGCACGCACAAGAGAGGATCGGGCATGTGGAAGAAGGAGCGGGAGATCCCTCTCATGCCCAGGAAGAAGAATGAGGGAGAAACGTTGTGAGTGTGGCAGCGATTGATATTGGAACGAATTCCATTCGTCTGCTTGTGGCCGACGCGCAGGGCCGAGAGTTGGACCGTCGTATGCGTATCACCCGTCTTGGACAGGGAGTTGATGCCACCGGTGTTTTGGCCGAGCAGGCAATTTCGCGCACTCTCTCCGTGCTCGAGACGTACAGTGACGCGTTCGCCCAGCACCAAGTGTCGAAGGTGCGTGTTGCGGCAACGAGCGCTGCGCGCGACGCTACCAATCGCGAAGAATTTTTTTCGCAGGTGGAACGCAGCGTTGGCGTCCTCCCCGAACTACTGAGCGGAGAAGAGGAAGCGGCGCTGACGTTTGCAGGAGCAACGCGGGATTTCTCCGCCTGGCTCACGGATGAAGCAGAGCTCTCTTCTCCGCTTGAGCAGACAAGTGCCGGCCGGACAGCGGGGGCGAGAACCGGAACGGGAGACAAGAAAACAGGGACAAAGAACGGATCTTCTTTTTTGGTTGTCGATATTGGTGGTGGGTCGACAGAGTTTGTGCTCGGGCGGAACATGCCCGAATCACTTGTCTCGATTGATATGGGTTGTGTGCGCATGACAGAGCGCCACTTCCGGTCTGATCCTTCCACTCCTGAGGAGCGTGCACGCGCGATTGCCGATATTGACGCGCTCCTTGGGACAGTTCCCCCTGTGGTTCCTGTGCGCACAACAGCTGTTTTGATTGGGGTGGCGGGAACGGTCACCTCTGTTGCTGCTGTTGCTCTTGGCTTGAATGCGCACGACGCTTCCCGCACACATGGCCTGATACTGTCGAAAACACAAGTCGCGGAGATTGTTGACAAGCTTGCCGGAGCGATGCCGCAAGAGCGCCGTGGGATGCTCATAGAACCTATGCGCGCCGATGTTATTGTGGCAGGTGGGCTTGTGCTCCTGCGGATCATGGAAAAATTCGATTTCGATCGTCTTCTTGTATCTGAGAAAGATATTTTGGATGGCCTTGCGGCATCTTTATGTGTTGAAGAGGGAGAAACCAAAAAAGATTTTCGAGAGGTACATACGGAAAGCGATGGGTTATGAAAGGAAACTTGCTCGCGTCTTTTTGCCGTCTTGCTGAGAATGCCAGAGTTCCCATGGGGGTCGTGCTGCCCGAACAGTATGAAGTTATTGCCGCGTCACCCGCGTTTGAATCTATGGCGAGCCGTCCTTTGGCCGGAGTATTCCTGGCGGATGCCTATGCTCATGCGGGCGACCTCATTGCCCTTCTGGATAGCGCTGCAAACGGTGTGGGGTCTGCGTGTGAGTTTTCCTGTGCGATTTTTTCTTCCCAGGATCGTTTTCGGCGGGCCGGAGCCTCGGTTATCTGCGAATGGTCTGCCACTCCTGTCTGTGACAGTGCGGGAAAAGTCTGCGCCATGCTGTTGGTTGCCACTGATGTCAACAACGTGCTTGAGACTGCGAAACGTATCGAGATGCTGGAGGGTCTTGTCTCTTTGTCGAAACGAGTGTCGACAGCAGAAGAGGGGAGTGCTGTTTCAGGCATCCTCACCGCTGATATTGGCAGGATGCTGGAGTGTCGTGCCTGCGCCATTTTGGCGCTTGAACGTTCGGCGACGAGGAATCCTCGCCAGCGTGTCCTACAGATGCTAGATCCGGCGTACGGTTTGGAAACGGATTTTTCTGACTTTCTGCTTGATATGGAAGCGGGAACATGGTCGTGGAAAGTGATTATGGAGGGCACCATTTTCGCGACGGAAGACGTTTCGAGTGAGGCTGACGAGTCAGATTTTGGCAGACTTTTTCGCTGTTTGGGTGCGCAGAATGGTGCGGCAATTCCGATGCGTTTGCGTGGGCAGACTATCTCGATTCTGATTGTGCTTGATAAGGCCGATGGTTTTACAGGGCACGATTTGGAGCTTGCAGAAGTTTTTGCGGCGGAGGCAGCTTTGGCCGTGGAGAATGCCAGACTGTTCTCCGAGCAATGCCGTGTTGCCACGACCTTGCAAGAAGCCTTGTTGCCTGGGCCGGTTCCTGTCATTCCCGGTTTTGAACTGGCTACTTTGTATCGGCCTGCAGGAGCTTCAGGGTCGGTTGGGGGTGACTTCTATGATGTGTTTGAAATGCGTTTTCAGGAGGAGTCCTATGCGCTCCTCCTGGGGGATGTGTCGGGGAAGGGGCCTGGGGCAGCGGCGCAAACTTCTCTTGTTCGGCATATGGCACGTGGACTGGCGTGTAATCAGGTGCACCCGGGACCAATAGTGGCAGAGCTGAACCGTGCGGTGTATGAGCAGGGTTCGCTTGAGGGCTTCATCACCATGTTGTTTGGAGTGATTGATCTCGATACCCGTCTGCTGCGTTGGGCCAACGCCGGGCATCCCCGGCCTTTACTCTGGCGGCGTGGCGAAGCGGCCCAACAGCTTGGTTCATCAGGCTTGGCCTTGGGCATTAGTAAACATGCTGATTTGCGTCTCGACCGTATGAAGTTTGCTCCGGGTGACGTGTTCGTTCTTTTCACTGATGGCCTGACGGAAGCACGCCGTTCTGGTGGGGAAATGCTTGGTATCCGTCCCTTGTTGCGTACTTTGGAAGGAATCGCCGAGTATCCAGTCGGTGAAATTGCGGATTCTCTTTATAATCGGGCTGTCGCGCATTGTGGCAATCTTGGTGATGATGTTGCACTTATTGTTTTGAAATGCCTGCTCTGATGTGTCTCCTTGTCAGAGCGAGATGGGTTAGGCTGTCGGGCGCGTGTTGAGAGGACGAGACGAAGAAGAAGCCTGACCGGCATATCTTTTGTTATTGTCATTTTCTCCGTGCAAAATCATGAGCGAGGTATTGAAAAACCTACAAAATCCATTGAATCTTGCTGATCTCATATAATCAGCGTGGATACCACAAAGCGTTTTCTTTTTGAACTCGCTCCTCTGTGGTGGGAGGGTGGGGAACGGTCACGCGAGAGTTGAAAAAGCGCCGATGGGGTGTGCGGTGTGAAAAATGGTTGTATGCGGGCGTGCTGGAATGGTAGACAGTCGACCACTTAAAATGGTTGGAAGCAGACGCTTCGTGTGGGTTCGAATCCCACCGCCCGCACTTTTTCCCATACCCAATCTTGGCCCGTGTACTTTTTCTGGACTGTTCCCCATGTCGCAAAAGTGTGGGGAGAAGCCTCCCTCCGGGAAGAAACAATTTTTTTCTTGGTTTTCGCAGAAAAAGTTGAAAAACAGAGGCTTGCTGCGAATATGCCTGTAATCTGCGCGTCTATTGTTGGTATTCGGCAGATGTTTGTGTTTTCCAAGGACAATGAGTTTGAACGTACAGAGAGAGCAGGCACGTCGAGTGGTCTGGGAGACATAGTGAGCGAAGCTGGGGCTACTCATGCCCGCACTATTTTGTCACTGGAAGACGAGTATCCTTGTTCCCGCAAGCAATATTTCTTCGAGTAACCTTGCTCCCGATTCCTCTTTCGTTGGGAATATGGTGCAGGCTTTCCTTGTGAATGGGAGGAAAGCCTGAAGAGGCGGCTACGGGGAGAAAAATGCCCCAAAAATCGCGGATTTGTATGATGAATCAAGCGGTATGAGCCGAGAGCAAGGGACAGTGTGAGATGCCCAGTGCTGTTGTGATCGGTGGAGGTGTCGCAGGCTATTCGGTTGTGCACCGTCTGCGGGCTGGAGTGGATGGCTCTTCTTGGCAGGGAGACATCCATCTTGTGTGCGCGGAAGATGTTTTGCCATACGATAGACCTCCTCTTTCAAAAGAGGTCCTGCGTCATGAATGGTCTCCTGCGAAAACGCTCTACCAGAATGAAGAATGGTATGCGGAGCGCGATGTGACCTTGCATCGAGGCGTAAAGGCGAAGGCGATCGATCCTCTGGCCTGCACAGTCTCCTTGGATAATGGAACTCTTCTCTCCTATGACTCGCTGGTGCTCGTGACAGGTGGCAGGCCGCGCCGTCTTTCTATTCCCGGTGCAGATCTCACCGGTGTGCACGTGCTTCGCACGCTCGAGGATGTAGCTGCGATCCAGGCTGATGTGGGTTCCGCGACGCATGCGGTGGTTATTGGGGCAGGTTTTATTGGGGCAGAAGTCGCGGCTTCTCTGCGCTCGTTGGGCCTGCAAATCGTGATGCTCGAAATGGATGAGGTGCCTTTCGCGCGTGTGTTGGGCGCAGAAGTCGGCCAGTTTTTTGCTCAGCTCCATACGGCAGAAGGGGTGCAGGTTGTCTGCAATGAGACAGCAGTTGCGTTCCGTGGCATGAAGAAGGTGGAGGCGGTCGAGGGAATGTCGGGCACAATGTATCTGGCGAATTTTGTGATTGTGGGTGTGGGGATTGACCCCGCGATGGAACTTGCAGTCGAGGCCGGTATGAAGTGTGCCAATGGGATTTGTGTTGACGAATTTGGGCGGACGAGTCTGCCCAACGTGTATGCCGCGGGAGATGTCGCGGAACATCCAAATAGTGTGCTAGGCCGTCGTGTACGGCTTGAACACCTGCGTAATGCCACGAATCAGGGTGATATTGTCGCACGAAATATCTTGGGGCAGGAATCTCGGCACGAGGAAGTTCCCTGGTTTTGGTCGGATCAGTATGATGTAAATTTCCAGTATGCTGGGCATCCTGACGAGTGGGACGAAGTTGTATGGTCAGGAGTCCCAAAGACTCGATCCTTCACTGTCTTCTATCTGAAAAATAGCAGGATAGTGGGAGCGCTGTCAGCGAATCAGCCGCGAAAAAACAAGGCCGCGATGCGGCTGATCCGGCAGGGAACTCTGGTGAACGCTCCTGATTTGCGTGATCCTGAGACTGATCTACGACAACTGGCGAAGAAAAATTAAGATCTTTGTATACTGATTCTTTGCGGGACCCTGAGATATAGGGGAAGGTCTCGTGAAACGGAAAAGGGATCAAGATGGAAGCTGTTGTAGTGGTCTGCAAAAACGGTCCTCTTATGGTGACCGGAGAGTGCATAGTAAAAGACGCGAAAGGCGCTGAGTTCCAAACTGATGGGGAAATCTATCTCTGTCGGTGTGGTGCTTCTGCCGACAAACCATTTTGCGATGGTTCTCATGAGAAAGCTGAGTTCAAGAGCGTTGTGCGGGCACCAAGGTAAGGCGTAGTCGGGTTTTGTGTACGATGTGAAAGACGTGCAGAATATAAGGGGAGGAAGGACTTCTTCTTTGCAGGGAAGCCTGTTTTGTCTTCTCAGTGAAAAGGACGCACTTGCCTTCCCTATTCTGTCTTTTTTTTGCGATGTGGCAGAATAAAAAAGTGAAGATCTGGTTCGTATCTCCTTGGCAAGACACATGACGCGTGATTTTGTTTCCTGTATTCTCCCAACAAAAGATAGACCGGGGTTTGTGGCTCAGGCATTGCGTTGTTGGGAACGTCAGACTTTTCGCGACAGAGAACTCATTGTTGTTGACGATGGTGTTCCTGGTCCGGTTGCGGATTTGTGCGCGGGACGTGACGCGGTGACCTACCTTCATGTTCCGCCGACATTATTGGGAACAAAACTTAATATTGGTATTGAACGAGCCAGAGGAGATGTCATCCAGAAATGGGATGATGACGATTACTATGCGCCAGATTTCCTTTCTTGTGCTCTTCGTGCGTTACGTGGGTGTCCTGTCGCGCGCGGGTTCGTTCTCTGGGAAGAATACCTCGTGTTTCTCTCCTGGAGAGGAACTGTCCACTACACGGGATTAGGTCATAAAGCAGGTCCCTCTCTCTGCTTTGATAAAGCGATCTGGGAAGAGAGTCCTTTTCGTGAGATTCCTCACGCGGTTGACTCCTTTTTCATTGGAGATCATCCTGATTATGTTCCTGTTCGGGGTGCAGAAATGCTGATGCTTGTGCGTCACAAGCGCAATACGTGGAAGGAGTATTGGGGAACAGATGTCGATGGTTACATAGAGGAACATCTCGTGCAATACGATCGGCCTCTTTCAGTTTTCATGGCACCTGAGGATGTGGTTTTTTACCAGTCTCTCACAAAAAGTGTACAAGATTGGCTGGTATCTGGAGATCTCTCGTCCTGATGTTTCGTGGAAGGGGAATTTTTTGGCAAGCTTCTCCAAAAAACGTAAGAACCTTTCATGCCGAAGCAGGAAGCTGTCCAATACGCGCCTAAGAAGAATACGCGCCTAAGAGCCACCTGGCCGCATAGTGGGTCAGTCGAGGAAGTCTGGGTGCGGGAACGGAACGGAAAATTTCAGTGCAAAAAGTCGGCTCAACTACGACAACGTATTACGACGTTTTAGGAGTCGGGAGAGAAGCAACACCGGAAGAGGTAAGAAACGCTTATCGGCGTCAGGCGAGTCAGTTGCATCCTGACCGGTATGCCGAAGCCTCGCATGCACAGCGGCTTGAAGCGGCGAATGGCATGGCGAGAGTGAATGCTGCCTGGGATGTTCTGGGAGACCTGCAGCGTCGCCGTCGCTATGATGGTCAGCTGACAACTCTGCTTGAGTGGGAAACAGCGGCTCTCGGGAATGTCGACGGTGAAGGTGTGTACCTGCCTCCGGTCGCGTGCGAAGAGTGTGATGCTGTCCCGACACGTGAAGCAACTGTATGGTCTGTTACCTCAAAATGGGGGATTGTTCCCCGGATCTCGAAACAGACTGGCATCTATTGCCATTATTGTGGAACTGAGATCGCAGATGAGTATCAATCCCATACCCTGAAAAAGGGTTGGTGGGGACCGTTGCCTATGGTGGCGACCGTTATCATCCTCATTATGAATCGTGTTTCTCGTCAGAAATGGGATTCTTTGATTCCGGCACCGCGAGGACTTGATCTGCTGGCACTTCCTGGTTCGCCGCATGCGGATACAGCGGAGATGCTTCGACGAACAGAGCAAAAGGCAGAAACCCGGCAATATGTCACAGGGTGAGAGAAAGCGAGAAATGATATATATCATTTCTCGCTTTCTCTCTTGCGCATGAGCGTCGCTCATGCGGCCGTTGTGGGGAGGTTCTCCGCGTAAACAGGAGCGCTGCTTTTTAGAGTTCGCTTTCTTGCGAGGAAAGTCGAGCGCGTTCGATGAACTGTCCGGTTATCATCTGCAAAACCCCACCCTTTTGGTAGTAGGACAATTCCACGTCTGAATCAACGCGGCAATGTACGTGGAAACTGCTGCTCTTCCCACTAGGGTGCGTCGCTGTTATTTTGAGTTCTTTTTGTGTGGAGAGTTCACTCCCAAGGCCCCCAATGGTGAACGATTCGCTTCCGTCGAGGCCAAGAGAAGACGCCGACTCACCCGTTTTGAATTGCAGAGGCAGCACTCCCATTCCGATCAAGTTGGAACGGTGAATGCGCTCGTAGCTCTCGGCAATGACGGCCTGTACGCCGAGTAGACAAGTGCCTTTTGCGGCCCAGTCCCGCGATGAACCAGAGCCGTATTCTTTGCCTCCCAAGATGATAAGTGGCGTGCCATCGGCAAAATAGCGTTCTGACGCGTCAAAGATTGGAAGAATTTCTCCGGTGGGCAGGTACTTCGTGTAGCCGCCTTCTTTTCCTTCGGCGAGGGCATTGCGTAAACGGATATTCCCAAAGGTGCCGCGGATCATGACTTCATGATTTCCTCGGCGTGAACCGAAGCTGTTGAACTCTGCTTTTGGTACGCCGTGTTCTGTGAGATAAATCCCTGACGGACTATTTTCCGGGATCGTTCCGGCTGGGGAGATATGGTCTGTGGTGATGGAGTCCCCGAGCAATGCGAAAACACGCGCATCTTTGATTGTGTGAGGGGGAGTCTGCTCGAGGTTCTGAAAGAACGGAGGCTCCTGCACATAGGTGGAGTTTGGATCCCATGCGAAAACTGCGCCAGTTGGGGAGGGAAGAGACTGCCAGGCTTCGTCACCCTCGAAGACGCAAGCATAACGTTTCTCGAATTGGTTGCGCGTCACAGAAGTGAGTGCCGCCTCGATTTCCTCGGAGAGAGGCCAAAGATCAGAGAGCATGACGTCTTTGCCGTCCTGGTCTTTCCCGAGCGGTGTTGTCGTGATGTCTGCATCGATTTTTCCGAGCAGTGCATAGGCCACGACGAGCGGCGGAGACGCGAGATAGCTCGCGCGGACCAAGGCGTGAATACGTCCCTCGAAGTTTCGGTTGCCAGAGAGAACCGACGCGACGACGAGGTCATTCTCTTTGATGGCTGTTTCTACTGCTGCGGGAAGCGGCCCAGAGTTTCCAATGCAGGTTGTACAGCCATACCCGACAGTTTGAAAACCAAGCTTGTCGAGGTAAGGCGTGAGGCCCGCAGTGTCCAAGTAGTCTGTCACGACTTGGGAACCAGGAGCCAAGGAAGTTTTCACCCAGGGCTGTGTGTGGAGCCCCTTTTCCACAGCCTTTTTTGCGAGGAGCCCTGCTGCCATCATCACCGAGGGGTTCGATGTGTTTGTGCAGCTTGTGATGGCGGCGATTACAACAGAGCCGTGCTCCAATATCACTGGTTCGGGACGTACTGTGACCGCGTCACTTTGCACAGTGATTGTTGCATGAGATGGGGGAGAGAGCCGGTCAGAGAAGGCCCTCTGGAAATTGTCCGGTACCTCAGGCAGGTTTGTGCGATCTTGTGGACGTGATGGGCCTGCAAGCGAACCGACAACCGTTTCGAGATTGAGTGTGAGTTTTTCGGTGTACTCGGGAGTGGTATCAGGAGACTCCCACAGGCCTTGGGTTTTGGCATACACCTCGGTCAGTTCGATCAGGCTCTCTGGTCGCCCTGTCAGACGCATGTATTCCAGGGTTTTTCCATCGATCGGCCAGAGGCAAGCGGTGGCGCCATACTCTGGCGTCATATTCGAGAGGGTGGCGCGATCGGGAACATTCAGGTTGAGAAGGCCTTCCCCGTAGAACTCGACAAACTTCCCGACGACACCGTGCCGGCGCAGGAGTTCTGTAATGGTGAGAACGAGGTCAGTGGCATTGATCCAAGGGTGGAGTGCTCCGGTGAGCTTCACGCCCACGACTTTCGGAGTGAGTTGTGGCATGGGCTGGCCAAGCATGGCTGCTTCTGCCTCGATGCCACCCACGCCCCATCCGAGCACACCTAGTCCATTTACCATAGGAGTGTGGGAGTCTGTGCCAACAAGCGTATCGGGGATTGCGAGCTCTCCCTGCGCGTCTGTGACCACCATTACAACGCGTGCAAGATGTTCAAGATTCACCTGGTGTACGATGCCCATACCTGGTGGAACAACGCGAAAACTCTGAAAAGCCTGTTGTGCCCAGCGCAAAAGTGCATAGCGTTCTTTGTTGCGCTCATACTCAATTTTTTGATTGATTGTGAGGGCTTGGGGATTCCCATAGCTGTCGATCTGTACAGAATGGTCAATGACAAGATCAACCGGGATGAGTGGCTCGGCCGGCAGGGGGTCAGCACCGGCTTTGGCGAGCGCGGAACGCACGGCTGCAAGGTCGACGACCGCGGGAACTCCCGTGAAGTCCTGCAGCAGGACTCGCGCGGGCATATAGGGAAATTCGTGGTTTGTGTTGTTTGTGGCGCTCCAGTTTGCCAGACCGATGACATCTTCTTCTGTCGCGTGAGGCGAACCAACTTGGCGCAGGACGTTTTCGAGCAGGATTTTTACTGTTCTTGGGATTTTTCCGAGATCAGTGTGTCCGAGCTTTTCGAGTCGTGCCAGCGACAAATAGTCCAGGGGTCCGTGTGAGGTGGTGAGGGTTGCCCGAGAGCCAAGAGGGTTTGTGTTGGCGGTTACCATGAAGCTCCTTGGTTTTGCACCTTGATCCCAGCAAAGAAGACAGCTGTTTGCAAGTAGGGCGGGATTGTCTTCTGTCGGCGTTGCATAATGTGTTTTCTCACGTGTCTTGGTGGTGGGAGTGTCCGCCCCCTGAATAAATCGGCCACGACACGTCGCGCCTTATGCTCTTTCAGAGTAGCGTCTGCCGGCACTTTGCTTCTGGTGCTTCCCGGTCTTGTCTTGTTTTCATTGCGTTGTTGGGAACGTCAGACTTTTCGCGACAGAGAACTCATTGCTTGCGCGTGGAAAGAACTGTGCTTGAGAATCAGAGAAACGGCAAGGGCTTGAAAGCCTGGATTGTTGCAGTTCGGCAGAAAAGCTCTGACTTTTCTGCCGAACGCTGGGCTGTTCCTGCTTCTCTATCGCGAGGGAACGGCATGGTCGGGATGGTCAGGAAGCGAGAAAGTCGGATTTCGGACGACTTTTCGGCTTTCGGGGGAGTTGCAGGAGTGGATGAGGGGATGCGGGCTTAGGGGAGATGGATAGAGGAGGAGGGGTCTTTGGAGAGCGAGGGTGTGGTGGTTTTGGAGTGTTTGGCTGGGTTTGTCTGTCCTTGTGGAAGGGGGAAGAGCGGCGAGGAAGAGGTCTGGAATGGGCTTGAGAAGTCTGTGGTAGGTGTGGTTGTTGAGTCTTTGTCCTCTTCTTCTGTTTTGTAGGCATAATCGTAATAGTACGAATACTTATTATTGGTGCTGTGGGCATCGACTTGGTTCAGGATGACGCCGAGTAGTCGGGTTCCGACCTTTGTCAGGGAGTCCCGTGTTGTGGTGACCTCGTTGTGTTTTGTCACCCCTGCTTTTGCGAGGAGTAACACGCCATCGAGCTTTGGTGCGAGTACGCATGCGTCTGATACTGGTAGGGTTGGTGTCATGTCGCACAAAAGGAGATCGCAGCGATTCGTGAGGTCCGTAATGATTTCTCCCATGCGTTTTGATCCAAGCAGCTCGGCAGGGTTCGGAGGAATTGGCCCTGAAGGGAGGAACCAGAGCTGTGTGCGTGTCCCGTCCACGGTGACAGGAATGAGGACGTCTTCTACTCTGATTTTTCCTGTGAGCAGAGTGGAAAGTCCCTGTTTGTTTTGTGTGTGGAACACTTTATGCAGGGAAGGTTTTCGCAGGTCGGCACCGACAATGATTACACGGAGGCCTGCGTGCGCGAGCGACGCTGCCAAGTTGACGATCACAGTGCTTTTTCCCTCATTCGCGCGCGCTGACGTAATGCCCAGTGCGCGAATGGGCTGGTCCAACCCAAGAAACTGCAGGTTTGTACGCAAGCGACGAAACGCCTCTGCTGCAGGTGTTTGCATTTGCGCGATCGCGGGAGCTGTGCTGGCGTGCTTTTTCTTTTGATCCGGGAAGATGTTCGGAATCACGCCAACGGCAGGAATTCCGCCGAGCTCTTCCAAGGATGTAAGGTCGCGTATGCTGTCATCAAGGAAGTCTTTGAGAAGGGCAAGTCCCACGCCGATGATCACGCCTGCGATACCGCCCAGGAACAGATTTCGTTTGGTGCGCGGTGAGGAAGGGCTATCGGGTGCAGCAGCCCTCTCGATGATGGAGAGTTGCTGTTGCTGCAGACTTGCTTGAATTTGCAGGGAGTCTACCTGCCCATCGAGGTCATGTGTTTTTCGTACGATCGCGTCGCGTTCGGCCATGAGCCGTTCCGCTTCTTGTGCATTACGGGCTGCGAGTGCTGCTGCGAGGGACCCGTCTAGTTCGCTTAAATGGTTGCGTGCTTCTTCCAGTTTGCTGGAAATTTCTGCAGTGAGCTGCGTAATAGTTTGTACAGACCGGTTTGCTTGGAAGGTTGCAAAGGCATCAGCCATCGCGTTCGCGAGTACCGCAGCTCTTTCCGGGTCTGGGTCGATCGCCTGTATTTTCAGCACGTCTGTTTGTCCAACTTGTGAGACCTTTGTGTTGTGAAGGAGGTCTTGCACAGTTTTTTGGTCTTCTTGTAGCAGCTTGGCCGCGGTATTTGCCACTTCCAGGCTGGAGAACATTTCAATTTGGGTGGCTATACGTCGCATGGGATCACGAGAGATACCGCGCAGCGGCGCGTTCGTGAATATGCCGGAATAGTCGGGTGGACTTGCCACGAGAGCCGCCGAGGCTGCGTAGAGAGGAGTCTGCAGAGTGGAGAAGAGGAAAACGGCGAGAACAGTCATGACAAAAGTCTGAGCGACGAGCAGTTTGTGGTGGAGGACTGTCTGGAAATAGGTGAGAAGCTCATTCGCGTTTTCGGCTTCTTTCACAATAATGTCCTTAGAAAACAGAGGTAGCACGAGGTTTGACTTCACGCGTCAGCGCCGGATTCTCAACTGAATCCGGCGCTGACATCTTTTTTGGTTCTCTTCCAGTACGTATGGCGCTTTATGTCTGTGATGTGGTGTGGTGACTTGTGGGAGAGCGCTGTGAGAGCGTTGTCAGAGGCTTGCGATGTGTCCTTGCTGCTCAGTCAGAGATGGGGAAGTGTGTGCGACGGTGCCGTCTTCCCAGAAGCAATGCACTTGCTCCTGCTGTGAGCAAACCAAAGGCAATGGCAACTTGGCTACCGAGCCCGTCTCGGTTCCCAGTGAAAGGCAGGCGTCTGTGTGAAGTGTTGGAAGTGTGCGGATCGGGGACACAAATGAGGCTGGAAATCTGATGACCGGATGCGTCGCTACCGACGAGGTTGTAACAACCAGGCGCGGTGCCTGGGGGAATAGCAAAGGTGAAGCTTGTGGAACCGTCTGCTGCAGCCACGCTTGCCCCTACGGACAGGCCATTGAAATTCCAGGCTACTTGGTCTCCCCCCTTAAAAGTTCCTGGTGCTGTGTTCACTTTGACTGCCTCACCAGCTGCAGGTTTGGTGTTACTTGGTGTGATGGGGGTCCCACAGGAATTGCTGTAAGGCTCGCAAGTTTCCGCTTGTGCAGATGGAACGAAGAAGAGGAGAAATAGACCGACTCCTCCTAGTAGTGCAAGAATGAAACGTTTCACGGGCATCTTTTCTCCTGTGCTGCCCGGAGTGGCCCGGACCTGGACAACTGTTTGTGCTCGCTCGGCTTGGGCAGAAAAGAATGGGAGTAGTGGTGAGCCGATTCCATCTAAAAAGACGTATCGGCAATTTTGGGCATGGGGATGAGCGAAATACCGTAGAGTCTTTGTTCGGATATGTTCACAGTGCTTTTCGAAAATTTTTCAAGTTGGATCTGTGTGGTTTGCCGGCTGGTTTCACTGGCCTGCCAGATGGGAACATCCTGGTGAAGGACTTTTCTCGTGTCACTTGTTCCCTGAATGTTGCGGGTATGACGAGTCTCGTGAGGGAAAAGTGTGTGCGGGGAAAACCGTGCATGTCTCGTGTCGCCGAAAAATGTTGAGGCAAGGACCCCTTCGATTGGCGTGTGCTCCATGCCCTACCAGGGAGGGGTGAGAGGGATCTGAACTGTGCGAGTCTTGTGCATATGGACGCGCCCATGCCATGTCCGGTTGCCGGTGACTTTCCACTCCTCTGGTGCCCGGAGCAAGATGTCAATCACATCTGGGGTGATCGTTGCTTGCGGTTGAAAGACCAGTTCAAACGCGAGGGATTGCCGCCAATCCTGAGGAAAAGTATCGACTGCATAGTGGAATGTGACAGACACTTTTTCGCCTGGAGCGATGAGTACCCAAGAAGAGAGGGAGAGGGCGCCTGCTTCGCGTGTCACGCGTGGGGTACTTCCTGGAGTTTCCCATCCTGTGAGCCGGGCGTTTTCCGGGACGTAAATGCCAGATATGGCCTGGTGTGTACCGGGGTGAATCCCGAAGTGTGTGAGTGCTTTGGGGCTTACTACATAGTCGGGTTGTGCAGGTATAACGGGATTCTTGATTTCTACAGTGGTGGAGAAAGTAGCACTTCCGTCGAGGTGGAGATCGATCTGGTGCGAGATTGATCGTTGCAAAAAATAATCAAGCTTGTTGCCACCCGTGTTTTGCACAGCTACTTGGAGAAAACCTCCACTACTTTCGGCAAAATTACCGGCGGCCCCAAGTTGGGCGACAAGAGCTTGTTCCTGTGGATTTTTCATCCAAATTTGCATGTTCCCGCCTGCCACTGCAGTCGTGACCGCGTGTGCCATGGCTCTTTCGTCCCAGACTTCCGTTGTGAGCTGCGTGAAAATCGTCGCGGTGACTTCGGCAATGAGGTCGCGTCGACGCACTTTGGAACGGTCATTCAAGAGATAGAGCTTGTTCAAGGCGAGATCTGTCACATTTTCTGCAGTGAATTCATACCCTTGGGCCTGGACTGGGCCGGTTACCGCGAGTAAAGGTCGCAGTCCTACAGGGTCAATAGTGATCACTCCGTCGACGGGCATACCTGTATGACGTTCGTGTAGGGCTGCCATGACTGAGGCTGCAGTGGGGAAATGGGCAGTCATTGTGGCATTTTGAAAGATTTGCAGCGCACCGTAAGGCGCGTAGGCAAGGCGATACCACGATGGAACGTCGATATTTATATCTTCTTTTTCTTGGGAAGTATCGCCCACGCTTTTCGCATCGGTAATGCTGATCTTGCCATTGACTGCAGTGAGTGTGGCAGTGGAGAGAACCATCCCGCCGTCTGCGCGTAGCTCCGCATTATTTCGCAGAGCAAGCAGATAACGGCGTCCCTTGTCTTCTTCGCTGGGACTCTCCCTGCCATCTGATCCCTTCTGCTGCTGCGCAGTCTCTTCCACATTTATGCCGAGCATTGCAGGCAGCAAGGTAATACTTGCGACGGCCCGGCGCATGTCTTCTTGCAGAGAAGAAAAAGCGCGGGCCGCTTGAGTTGCAGCATCTCCGACAGGGCCAACCGGAGGGTTTTGCGTGAGTGCGGTCGCCGCGGGAGCGACGGTTTCGAGAAGGAACAGAGCGTCTTGTAGACCTGGTAGTGCAGTGGAGAGTGGGTTCATGTCAACTGCTCCCTCTCGCATTGCAAGCATGTCACCTTCGGTTGCCAAGCGTGCTTTTTCGATCGCTCCCAGTGCCTTTTCTCCGGCGTTTGCAGTGACCGCAGCCATTTCAATCATTTGGTCGAGCGCACGAAAGTTCTGCTTGAGGACGGGAAGACGCCGCAAGATCCAGATCCCAGTCGAAGTGGAAAGGGCATCTTGTGCCGCACGTAAATCTTTTTCTGCGGTATGGAGGCGGGTTTTCGCTTGCGCGCTCTGTGCGTCTGATGTCAGAAGTTCAGGCCCCTGCTGCCGCAAGCTGTCCAAGCCTGCTTTTGCGCGCAAGAGTGCCGTGTGGGCAAAGAGGAGTCGCTCGCCACTTCTGCCCCCGATGCCAAGCACGATGCAGACAGCGAGAAAAGCACAGACTCGTCTTTTTCGTTGGGAGGTGCAGAGAAATCTTGTCTTTTTCGTGTTTTGCTGCTCCTCATTTTGCTGCTCGTCCTGCTCCTGTCCTTGCTGCAAGGGGTCGGGCGGGGAGGGCGAGGGTGCAGATGAGGGGAAGGAAGCCGCAGAAGCTGCACCCGGAATCGTCACACAAGAAAAATGTATGGGTTTTTCTTTGGGTTCTTGATCTTTTTTTCTCCTTTTCATGGAGCAAAACACATGAAAACCGGACACTTTCTTTGTGTATTTCTTTCGTCATTTTCTCGCTAGAGTATGACATCTCTCAGCAATCTCTCTCGCACCAGAGAGGAATGCATACTTTTTGAAAAGGAGAGGGGAACAACTGTTTTATCGTTACTTTGAATGTGTTCGGAGGACCGAAGCAGTTCCCTGAGTTAAGGAAGAGCGAAACGGTAAAAAAAGACTTCAATGTAGTTTCACCGGGTTTTTTACTTTACTCAATGGGAGCCGGGCCGAGAAGAAAGTAAAGAGGCCGGCATGAGAGTTTTGTTCGCCATTGCAAAGGGTGAAGTTGGAGGGGCGCAGGAACATGTGGCCCTTTTGTCGCGGGGACTACTTGAAAGAGGTTGGGAAGTTGGCCTCGCAGTAGATGCTGCTTCCCCGCTTGCAGAGCGTCTTCAAGACGAAGGCGTAGAAATTTTCGACTGGCCTGGTCTCGTGAGTTCTCCTCGCCCTTTGCAAGACTGGAAAGCGCGTGGCCAACTGGCCGGATATGTGGAGAAGTTCGCTCCTGACGTGCTGCATCTGCACACGACAAAGGCTGGTGTCCTGGGGCGGGGCCTTCCTGGGAGCGATCGGCGGATCACTGTTTTTACCTGCCATCATGCAGCGTTCGGTCCTGGACGGAAAATGTCGCATCGCCTTTTGGCCCGTCCTGTGGAGCAGTTGAGCCTGAGCTGTCTTGATGGTGTGCTCACGGTTGGGGCCCGTGATGTTCCCCTGCTCGCCAAGTTGGCTCGCGGTGTGCCTGTATTCACTGTGCCCAATGCTGTTCCCGTATCTACTGCTCCGATTTCGCCGGCAGTTCCGACTTGCTCCGTTCTTTGGGTGGCGCGCCTTGCCTATCCGAAAGAACCGCTTTTGGCCGTGGACGCTTGGCGGCATGTGGTTGCCCGTATTCCCCATGCTGAACTGCATATTTGTGGGACGGGGCCTCTCGCCGGCCGTGTCCGAAAACGAGTGGCTGCCTCTCCGGCGAGGGAGCAGATCACCGTGCATGGCTTTGTGTCTGACCTCTCGGAATTGCAATCTCGTTGCAGTATTTTCCTGCTTGCCACACGGGCAGAAGGAGGATGCACGATGGCGACCTTGGAAGCGATGTCGCAGGGACTTGTTCCTGTCGTCTCGGATGCGGGGGATGCCTTCCTCTACACCTTGGAAAGGTGCGGTGTTGTGGTGGCGCCCCGTTCGGCACGTGCCCTCGCGGATGGTGTGCTACGCCTGTGTGAAGACCAAGAAGAACTCATTGAGATACGTGATCGTGCGATAGGGTTTGCCCGTTCTCGTTCGAGCACTGCCATTATGGCTGAACGCACCCAGGAGATTTACGCCAGTTTACTGGCGCGGAAAAAAAGTACGTCCCCTTCTTTCGTGCTTTCCCCCTTCTCCCTTTCACGCGCGCGCAAGGTTCCCGCGCGTGCGATGACCCCACCTGTGGATGCGGATGTGGAGGGACAAAAGGCAGGCAGAGCAGAAGGAGAACTGCGCAGAGGAAGCGTGCAACTCCTGAAAAGAGAGGGACTACGGTGCTTTCAGTTTGTGAACCGTCACGCGAAATCGGGCGCAGTACGTCTTACGCACTGGACGGGTAAGAACCCTATCCCGATCCATCCAAAACATCTTGTAGGCCGAGAAGGCGGCCAATGGTATGAGGAATTGCTCCGACCCAATCAGGAAGTGCTGGATCTAGGGTGCTCCCAGGGTGCACATGCAAGAATCGCACAGAGCTTGGATTGCCGTGTTTTTGGCGCCGATAGATCAGAAAAGGATCTACGACACGCTGTTTCTACTATTCCCGTGATATGTGCGGACTTTGAGAATAAACTTCCGTTTTCTGATAACTCTGTTGATGTTATTTTGCTTATTGATGTGCTTGAACACATTTTCTTACGTCAAGAACTCCTCGATGAATGCTCCCGTCTTTTGCGTCCTGATGGATCGCTTCTTTTAACTTTGCCCAACGCTGAGACGCGCTGGAGGCGGCTTCTTCGGTCTTATGGTCTTCCAAGCGAAATAGATCCAGATCATAAGATTGAATACTCCTTTGAAGAGGCGATAGCAGAGGTTGAAAAGGGGGGATTTAATGTGAAAAAAGTTTGCACGATTACGTATGACACAGCTTTTGCCGGCCTGATAGATATCATTGGCGGCCTATCGCTTTGCGCTTATGAACTGCTCGCGCGTCGATGGAAACAACACATGGTCGAAAGCCGACCACAAGATACAACCGGCTGGTGCTTCTACGCCGTGCCGCGATGAGGATGTGATCTCTTGCGCGAAAAACCCAGAAGAGAAACTGCCCAACAGATGTGAGAGAGAACTGCTGTGGTCTTTGTTGCTGATGAGCTGACGGATCGTCTCGAGATCGCTGCGAAGAACGCCCGCCTTGTGGACGCCGCAGCGCTGTGTTTTCCTGTTCGTTTCCGCTACGGTCGCCAAACTGCCTTATGGTCGTGGCATTTTGCTGTTGCTTTTGTAAGCCGGGATTCTCTCGGTATCGGTGTTGTCCCCTCTTATCATGGATGGCCGGCCGGCCGGCTGGCCTGGGCTGATGCCCAGAACGGGCGTTCCGTTTCACTCGATCGGCTTCCTGACGATGTCACCATCACCGGCGCGGTGACTTTGGCTTTGCTCGATCTTGTGCAGACGCAGGAAGAATCCTGGCCTGTGCGACCGGTTGAAGCAGAATGCCTCATTTGGTTTACTGATCCGGCAACAGGAGCACGCGAAGCTGCACGACTTGCCGCTCTCGGGGCTTGCGCAGTGAAAGTAAAAGTGAGCGGAAACTTTGCTGCTGATGCGGCTCTGTTGCGTGCGGTATCTCCGCTCTTTCCGCCCGGGGCAGTCCGAGTCGACGCGAACCGTGCCTATGCTGACGAAGACAGCGCGCTTTCCTTCTGCCGCTTGCTCCGAGACCTGGGAGGTGAGTGGATTGAGGAACCCTGTGCTCGCCCCACTACTTGGGAGCGTTTACGACGTGAGACCGGTATACGAATTGTCGGTGATGAAAGTTTGGCTCGGCCACAGGAGCTCGCGGCTGCGCTCGCCGTGGGCTGTCTTGATGGGGTGAATGTCAAGCTTGCGCGTCTCGGTGGCCCTTTGCGGGCTTTGCGGCTTCTTGAAGAACTTACTGCTGCTGGTATGTCCGCTCTTGTTGGCTGTTCCGAAGACCTTTTTACGGGAATGGCGGCTATTTTGCACTTGGCGGCTTGCCTTCCTGCCCCGCGTGCCGAAGCTTGGGGCGCGTTCCGTCTTGATCTCACTGACTTTGATGACACGGTACGGGATTTTTCTGATGGTTATGTGCGTGACTGGCGTTCTCTTGGGTCAGGTTCTGCAGACTTATTCGATCGTGTTTTTTCTGCGCAGTTGCCGTACGGGAGGCGTCTGCGCCATGGAAAGTCTGCGTTTTTGCGTTCGGCGGGGATGCAGCTCGTGCAAGCAGGCGCGAACCGTGGCGGACGTCTGGCACGCACACTTTTTGCGCGCGAGGTTTCGTCACCTCCGCGGGCGCTTGCGCTGCAATCCTCTGAAAAACACAGTGAAAAGGGCATTAATCTTCAGGTTTTGTCACCAGAACTAGGATGGTTTGTTCCCCCTGTGACGGGTGGGATGCGGTATGAACAGATTGGGGTGGCTGCACTGCTGCAAGGGGGGAAAGCGCGGGTCCTGTTGCCCTGGGGGCAGAAGCGGCTGACTGCCCGTGGGGGAGAGCAACTTTGTGTTCCCGACCGGTGTCCTGTGGGGGTTTCTCGCGCGGCATGGGAGCGGGCTGCTATTGGCAGGCTTTGGGCCCCGAAAGGCAACCGGCCTGCATTGCTTGCGCTCTATTTGCCTTTACAGCTTTTCTGGGATATCAAGCGTTACCAGATTGACGTGCTCCGCTTGCACAGTTTGAGCCATCTTGGCGTTCCGGGCATACTCGCAGCCTATTTTGCAGCTTGGACGGGAACTCCGGTGCGTACCGTCCTCCATGTGCATCATGTGGAAGCCGATGGTGCCTTGGACACTTCTCGTCCCCGTTGGAGAAAAAACCTGGATCATCGCGTGCTGGAGCGAGTGGATCGCGTGATTGTTCCGAGTTTTAGCACCCGAAGTGCTTTGGCGCGGGAAACGGGATGCAATGAGAGCAAGATCTTTGTAGTGCCGAACGCGGTTCCCTCCGTGCTGTCCGCTCTTTCGCCTCGGGAACGTATACATGGGGAGGAGCTGCGTCTTTTGTTTGTGGGACAGTTTATTGAACGTAAGCGTCCTGCTATTTTTCTTGAACTCTTTCGCAAGTTGCGTGCCCGCAGGCCCTGTCAGGCATTGATGATCGGGGCTGGTCCCTGCGAGCAAGTGGTGCGGGCTGAAGCGCTTGCGGCTGGAGTGAAAGTGCGCGCGCGGGTACCCGACCTCGCGCCCTGTTTTGATGAGGCTGATGTGCTGGTGTGCACTTCTCTGGTGGAGGGTTTTTTTCTTGTGGGATTGGAGGCCATGCAGCGTGGTCTTCCTGTTGTGGCTTTTCGCGTACCTGGGGTGTCTGAGCTTTTTCTCGACGGACAGGCCGGGGCGTTGGTGGATCAGGGGGATGTGCACGCGATGCTTGAGCTTTTAGCCGAATGGGATGATGCGGCAGCACGGCGGTGGAGTGCTGCCGGCCTTTCTCGTGCTGGAGATTTTTCGACAGAGGCTTTTACGGAGAATCTCTGGGCTGCTTTGTCGGTAGGGAAGTCGGATACAGATCATTCCTGACGTTGCCAATAGGACGCGGCCAACCCGATGTTGCCCGTGAAGGCTGCACGAGAATGCCTCTCGGCGATTTTGCGCCTAGCTTGCGAGCGTGCACAGAGAGCGGAGGCTGGTTTCGCGTTGCGCGGTCGCTTTTTGGTGCATGCTCTCGGCGTGTGCTGGGGGTGGAGCGAGAGATGGCCAGCTTGTGGGCGAGTCGAGGATCGCGGCAATGGCTTCTGGGTTCTGCGGAGGAAATGCCTTGCCGTAGGGAGCGAAAATTTCTCGGTGACCGGGAATATCGGACCAGGCAACAGGGGAGGAGAGAGCGCAGGTTTCGAGTCCCACAATGGGGCGGCCTTCCTGAGAGGAGGGAAGTAAGACGAGTTCTGCTCTCTGCAGGCATGCGGGCAGGCAGGCTATTTCTTCGCCGAAGTGTACTTTTTTCGTGATGCCCAAGGAGCGAGCGAGCAGGATCAGGGATGCTCGGTGTTTTCCCCGGTCCCAGGAGGAGTTGCCGAGAAAAACCAGAGAAGGGGCATTGTCGCCGAGAAGAGCGAGTGCTTTCAGGCAGGCAGCAAAATTCTTTTGAGGATGGTACGCTCCAGGTGCGAGAACTGTCGCTTCCGATAATGAGGGGAGTGGGAAGAGTTTTTTCGCCTCCGCGCGTACTGCCTCCGGGGCAATGAGGTGTGGGAGCAAGATGTGGGGGGTTGAGCCGTACCCGTATTCGTGTTCCCATTCTTGTGTTTCACCCTCGCCTACCATCGCGTAAATGCTGGTGGAGTGGCGAAGGAGTTTTTGGATGACTTGTTCGGTGTGGCGTGCGACGGGGGTGACAGGGGGGAACCCGCCGTGGGCTGTATAGGCGATATGGCTTTTTTTGGTTGCGAGAGCGATTCTGCCGTATATACCCAGTTGGCGACCGTGGAAATGCACGAGGCCGGGATTTTCTTTGCGGTGCCATTGTCGAATCGCCTGCATCCAGGAGCCAACAGCCTGACGTGGGGCATTGACGATCGTGACGCTTGTTTCGTCGGGCAGCTCGGCGAGCCGCGGGCCTTCTTGCGATAGGACTGCGAGAGAACACCCTAACTTTGCAAGATCACGGCATTCTTCGAGCAGGGCAGTGAAGCCTCCGCGGATCGGTTTGCCGATCGCAAGCCCGATTTTCTTGTCTGTTGCCTGACGTGCTTCTTGCATTTTTCCTCCCGTTTTGCCCTTTATGCCCGTGTTTTATGTTGCTGTTGTCTGTTGTATCGGGTTTTTTCTTTTCTTCCTTCACTGGATCCTTCTGGCTGGTGTTTGGCGCTTTTCGTCTGTGTCCTCGGGCATTTCTTGATTTTTAGGTCTTTTCATGCTCTTTGCCCATGCGCATTTGTCTTTCGTCTCTGTGTGGGGCTCTCTGGCTCGTCCGGGTTCTCTCTTTGCAAAGTCATCCTGTGTGAGAATTGGTCACTCAGTGTGTTTTTTGACTGCTACGCTCTCTTTCCAACGGGGTGATTGGAAATGACCCGAAGGTTTTCGATGAGGTTTCCGGTCAGTCTGTTGTTGTCTGTCGCAATGAACGCAATGAAGGGAAACGCTTGGGCAGGATCGCGACTTTTGTCGCCGGAATCTGGAGTCTTGTCGTCCCCTGTTTCTGGCTATGGGTGCATGGGAATGTGCATGAGCAGACTCCGAGTCTGATGAATTATGGTGCTGCTGTTTTCTTGGGGATATTGGCGTGGGGGCTGGCATCAGTTTCTTATGGACTCGATGCCTATCGCGGGAGTTCTGTGACTGAAGCGTTTGGACGAGCCACTATTGGTTACGCAACTGCTCTCGGGATTCTTTCCTTGCTTCAGGTGATGTTTGGGGTGCAAGTATTACCGAGATCTCTTCTTCTTGGTGCAGGCTTTCCTCTTATTTCCGGTATGGCCACTCTTCGTTTTTTTGTGCTTTGTTTCGCGCGGAGAAAACATGAAAACTGTCGTATACTTTTTCTTGGCTCATCTGCTGTTGCGGAGGATATGCGGGCACAATTTGCTTCTATGAGTGACCCTCGTCTGGAAAATTTCTCATTTATCGATACTGATTTATTTGTGCATGATAATGCGAAAATTATTGCGCGTTATCTACTTATGGAGATGCCATCTTTGGTCATTATTGATGAGGGCGTGCTGGGAGATTCAAAACTTTTGCACGCTATCGTGATGGTCAATATGTCAGGTGTTGCTGTACGTATGGCCGCGGATGTATATGAGAAAGTTTTTTGTAAAATCACTCAGTCCAGTTTGTCGTATCAGTGGTTTTTGCTGGATATTTGTGAAATACACAAAAGGATATTCCGAGTGCAAAAGAGAGTGGTCGACTTTCTTTTTGGGTTTCTTGGAACGTGCGTTTTTTTGCTTTTGTATCTTCCCCTTGGCCTACTTGTGAAGTTGGACTCTTCTGGCCCCGTACTGTACCAACAATGGCGCATTGGAGCTGGTGGGGAGAGATTTTTGTTGTGGAAATTTCGTAGTATGTATGTGGAAGATGTGCAGGAACAGCGCGTGTGGAAGCCTGGTGATTCTCGTGTGACACGGGTGGGAAAGTTTCTACGTCTTTCTCATATAGATGAGCTTCCGCAATTTCTGAACCTGCTCCGTGGGGAAATGTCTTTGGTAGGTCCAAGGCCAGAGCAACCACAGTTTGTTGAAGATCTTACAGAGAAGATCCCCTTCTATAACATGCGCCATATGGTACGGCCTGGGATTACTGGATGGGCGCAGATTACTGCTCCATATGCGCATGATCTAAAGACAAACGTGGCGAAGTTCGAGCGTGATCTTTGGTATATTAAGTATCAGACTATTTTTCTTGACTTCCGTATTGTAGTGCGGACATTCGCGCGGATTTTTGGGATTGTGACAGACGACTATGTTGCGACAATGTCCTTGGATAATGTCGTAGATACTTCGGCAAATTCGCAGCATATTTTGCGAGATATTTCCGTTTAAAACAGTTTTTTATGTCACTTTTATATGTCCTAAGAGAAGAATGATACTGAAGAAGGAGAATATGGGGAAAGATAGTTTTTTGCCGTTTCCTGGAATGTCTTGTTTGTTGGATTTCGTGAACTCTGTTGCGCAATCCGCTTTTGTTTGCTCGCTGTTTTCAAACCTTCGGCAAAGGTGTGACGCGTGTCGCATGACCTGACTCCTGTGTCCGTCAAGGTTCGCACAGGCCAATCTTCCTCGTCTCTTCGCCTCCTTGTGATCTTCGCGTTTTCTCCTTCGGCACCAATTGGAGGGGCGGAGGTGAGCGGGGGCATTCTGGCCGATACTTTGGCGCGCAGCGCCCAGGTGCGTCGCCTTGCTCCGGCTTGGCGCTCTCCGCCTGAGAAAGGTGTTTGGTCGGGATCTTCCTCAGAAGATTCGACGAATGAATCGGTAGATTCCGAAGGTCCGGGCGAGAGTTTTTTCTTTGGTGCAGGAGGGCGCACCGGACGTTCTTATGCTGATCGCATTCGTTTGCTCCCTGCTGCGGTTCGCGCCGTTGGGCAGCATGTCCGGGCCTTTTCGCCAGACTGGGTCATTGCGAGCTCTTCGGACGCTGTCCCCTGGGCTGTGGCTGGAGCGCGGCTCGCTTTTCCTGGCAAACGTCCCCGTGTTGCCGCTGTGATGCGAGATCATGGGTGGTGGTGTCCCATCCATACCTGCCGTCTTACGAGAGGCACGCCCTATTCCGATTGTGGTACTCGACGTTTCCTTGAGACGTGCTCGGGTGAGTATATGGAGCGTTATGCCAGTTCCCGCCAGGGAGGGGCCTACCGAATAGGTCTTTTTCAACGATGGCTTTATGCAGGTTTGTTGCGTTCTGGATTGCGGGCTGTCGATCAGGTGTTGAGCGTGAGTCAGGACCTGGCAAACGCATGGCAGGAACGGACCGGAAAAGAGGCTGTGGCGATTGGGAATCCTGTTCCGTCTCTGGATGGAGTGGGGCATCTTGCTTCCCGTCCCTCTGCGGACGAATGCCGGGTGGTATTTATGGGACGTGGCAGTCCAGGCAAGGGTGCTGGTCTTTTGTGCGAGACCATGCGACTACTGCCCGCTGAGGCTGGGTGGAAGTTCTCGGCATATGGTGCCCTGGGTGACACGCAAGAGTCCCCTTTGTTGGATCGCCGTCCACGTGTGTCGCACCGGGAAGCCCTTGCGGTGATGTCCCGCGCTGATCTTGTTGTTGTCCCCTCTGTTTCCCTTGAAGCTCTGCCTCGTACGGCTTTTGAGGCGCAGTTGGTGGGCACTCCAGTGGTCACGACGAACCGTGGCGGGACCAGGGAAGCTGTTGCCCCCACTGGCGGGATCGTCGTTTCCTCCTGTTCCCCCGGTGACTTTGCAAAGGGACTTGAAGAGGCGCGGCGCAAGCTTGTTGCCGGGGAATTCGATATGGCTGCGGCGCGGGCTTGGGTGGACACACAGTTCGCTCCTGCGGCTGTTGCCGACCGGTTTTTGACTGCACTACGCGCACAGGGGAAGTCGGTAGGGGCGGGTGCCCACCAAGTGACTGGCGCGGGGGTTGCCGTAATGGAGGACGAGGCATCACAAGGGGCATCGAAGTTCGCAAGGTTGGTGAATAAATGGCGAAAACCGGGGAAAAGCTCGAAAACCCGGCGGGGAGACAAAAAACTTCAGACTCTTTCTCCGGCTGTCCTCTTCGTGCTTCCTCCGGGAGGGAGTCTGGAATCTCTTTGGCGTAATGGTCAGCTTGAGCGTTTTTTCAGGTATTGGGTGGGATATTATCGCGATCGAGGATTCAGCGTCGGCATTTTGTCGTGTGGGGCGCGTGCGCGCGAAGAAGAATTACTGACTGCGCGAGATGTGGATTTTCTTTGTGCTCCGCGTGTTGTGCTTGCTGAGTATTGGGGATGGGTCTGGTCGTTTCTTGCTGGGATAGTACTGGCGCGACAAGGAAATTTTCCTGTGTGGCGGGGTATGCAGGCAACCGCTGTCGGAAGTTTGTATCTGGGAAAAAAATTGCAAGGCGCGCACACGGTCGTGACGTATGGGTATGACTATGTGGGATTGTCGCAGTTGCACGGTCATACATTGCGCGCGAAGCTGCTCTCCTCTTTGTTCAGTGTGGGCCTGGCGCAGATGGAACGTGTCATTGTGACGACCGAGAGGCTGCGGGCCGATGCCGCGGAGTTTGGCGCGCGGGATGCTGCTCTTGTGGTTATTCCGAATGGAGCTGAAGTAGCGCCTGCTCCGCTTCTTCGATCTGCCCGGACAGGGCTTCTCTGGGTAGGCAGGATCTCTGCGGAGAAGCGGGTCGATGACGCGATCGAGATTGCAGCGCGCAGTGGTTGTGCTTTAACAGTGATTGGGGCAGGTTCGCTTTCTGTTGCGCAGCGTGAGCGTCTTGCAGAAACGGGAGGCCGTTTTCTGGGTGTTTTGCCGCATAGCGAGATGCTTTCCCACATGGATAGTGCGATTGCACTGCTTTCTACTTCAGTGACTGAGGGTATGCAAAAAACGGTGGTCGAAGCGTTTTCGCGTGGGACGCCGGCGATTATTCCAACTTTGGAACGTTTTGATTGGTTTATCGCGCAAGATCCTGCAGTCGTGGCTGCGTATCCGTTAGGAGATATTGCGGCAGCCACAAGTGCGGTCTGCAGCCTCGTTTCCGATGATATTGCGCACAAAAAGTTGTCCGTAGCGGGATACAACTTGGCGTGTTCCCAACTCGACTTGCGCCTTCTTATGGAACAAGAGGTTGATCTTGCGTGCAGTCTCCTCAAGGACGGTTCGTAAGCTTTCCGATGGAAGGTATGGAAGGTATGGAAGGTATGGAAGGTATGGAAGGTACGGAAGGTGAGTGTGTGTGCTGATTGATGCAGTGTGGGAAACGTTGTTTGCGTGGGGAGAAGGCAGAAACGAGAAAAGCCTTCACGGAAGGTGCAGAGAGATTCCAGAACCTTGCGTGAGTCCCAACTGTGAGCTCCGAAAGAAAGCGAAGAGACAGGAAGGACGGAGATTCTGGCCTTGAGAGGAGATTTGATGGACATGCTGATGAGTGCGGAGAAGCCTGTCGGGCCTTTGTCCGGTCTTGTGGCGGTTCTTCTGCCCGTGAGAGATGGCGAGCGAGAGATTGTGCCGGCTTTGGACCGGTTGCGCGAGCGGGCTGCGGGCGCCCGTGTGGTGGTTGTGGACGACGGAAGTATCGACGCGACTTCTTCTTTGGTACGACGTTTCTTTCCAGACGTGTTCCTGCTCTCGTGCCCGCGACGAGGGTTGGCGCATGCCTTGAACGCCGGTTTGCAGGCAGTGCAGGAACCTTTCGTGGCGCGTATCGATGTGGATGACGAGCTGGTGGGGGACCGTTTCAGTGACCAGGCCTCTTTATTGCAGGATAATCCCGCTGCGGTGCTCTGCGTTACGGCTTGCCGGGAGACGCGAGGGGATTCTCCTTCTGGCGTCGCAAGCGCTGTCGATGACTTTGCTGGGCAGGGGCTTGTCCCTGTGTCAGAGTCCGGGCGTTTTCTTTTTCCCCCAACCGATGGGAAGGAGTTGCGGCGGGTTTTGTTGCGTCGTAACCCTATTGTGCATGGGACGGTGATGTTCCGTCGGGAAGCTGTGCTTGCTGTTGGTGGATATGACGAGTCTTTTCCTGTGGCCCAAGATTATGATCTCTGGCTGCGTCTCACTGAAAAGGGGGAAGTCGTGATGCTTCCCCAGATTGGATATATTCGACACCCTCCCGTAGGCCAGGAATTGCGTGTGAAACGTCGCCGTCAAGCCTGGCATTCTGCGCGTGCTCAATGGAAACACTTCCGTCGTACGGGGCGGGTTGATGCTTTTTGGTTGTTACGCAATCTTGCGAGTAGCTGTTGGACAGGTCCGCGACGGGGAGAATGAAAACCTGTGTCGTGTGTGTGCCTGAGGCGTGAGACTGGTTTGTTTTGTGCGCGCGCTGTGTTTTGCTGTTATTGCGGGAAATATTTTGGTTGAAGGACTTTTCTTGTTCTTTGCGTATGGGCACTCTTTCTCTTGAAAAAGAGTTTTTCGATTTTCTTGTCGTGGTCTTGTGTTGTCTGCCTGTTCCGTTGCTCGAGCGGTTCTGACATGAGGGGTTCTCACACGCAAGATGTTACTGTTCAGGGTTTTTTGCAGGAGACCGAGAAGCCGGGAAAGGGCAGGAAAAGCCGGGAGTGCCCTTACTCTGCGGGTGCTTTGCGAAACATCATTGTTTGTGTGCCATAGGCAACAAGTTCATTATCTCCCCAGACTTCTACATCGGCAGTGGCATATCCGGCGTGGGCGCGACGCGAAGAGTTCAAGAGAAGCAGCCAATCGGCAGTTGTGTCCGCTAAGAAATGTACGGTTAAGTCGAGGCTTGGTGCGTATGATGCGGGATCATGCCCGTCGTATGCCCAAATGGCAGAAGGCATATGGTCCATGATGGGGGGGAGGGCCAGCGGGTCGAGTTCTTTGCCGGCAAGTTGCTGAGGAATGATGTAGCGAAACCAGCGTCCTGAAAGAGCTTCTCCTGTGGGGGCGAATCCTGGTGTCCAAATGTCAGGTCCGCATCCAATGGCCTGATCGAAGTTATGGGCGAAATTTGGGCATTGGCCGCCAATCTTGTGTTCTCGTGCACGAATGTCAGGCTGGGGATCTGTGACTTTTGGTGGGGTGGCCCAGGTGAATTCGGGTCCGTGGTGATCGCGTGTAAAGACGGCGCTGACTTCGAGGCCAGGTCCAGGCACGGCTGTAGAAGAAAGAGCAGCGCGGAGCTGTGCTGCTATTCCTCCTTTTCGTAGAACCTCTACCCGGATTTCCATGGGACCATGGGGAACAGGTGAGAGAAATAAAGTGCCGGCAGAACGAGGCCGGAACTCGGGATCGTTGAGTTCAGCCTGCATGGCGCGCAAGGCGATTGTCATGAGCACACCACCGTTGGGTGTACGAAAATTCCAGGAGGGAGAGAGGTCCGCGGAGTACCAACCGGGAGCTTTGGCAAGCTGGGTGACTGCAGTGTCGATCGAGAGATCGGCAGCTGGGCGAAAAGGGGGAGGAGTTGACAGATTTGTGTCTTCAGACATGGGACAGCTCCTTCAGTGGGGGTGGAACGATCTTACGGAAGAATCTCCGGGGAGAATGCTTCTGCGCGACTTTTCTTCGCTATAGGATGAAACAGGCGATTGCCGAAAATGGGTTGGGATTTGGGTAGGAGACAAGGGCGGGAAAACCGGACGCCCGGCCGACGGGAAGTGAGAACAAAGTGATTGAACAGGGTAGTGCACGATGTTTGGATGAACCTGTGGAGGCGGTGATTTTCGATTGGGGTGGCACACTCTCTGAATGGGTACTGATCGAAATGGAGGATATGTGGGAACTGGCTGCCGAGCATATTGCTGTGGAAACCGGAGGCGAGCCCCAGGCCATTAAAATGCAACTCGCCCTGGTGGAGAACCGGTTATGGGAAGAATGTGTGGGATTCTCTGGGGCACGTAGTTTTCGTCTCGTGGATATTTTTAAAGTGGCATCGGATGAACTTGGTGTGGACGTGGCCGAAGCGGTCCTGGAAGAAGCAGCTCTTCGTCATCTGGATAGTTGGACAGAGCATGTTGTTCACGATGCAGAGGCAAAAACAACGCTGGCGTCTCTGAAAGCTCGCGGAATACGCACCGGTCTGCTGTCAAATACGCACTGGCCGGAACATTTTCATGAACATTTTTTGCAGCGAGACGGTCTCGCCGAATTTTTAGACATTTGTGTTTATTCGAGTAATGAGCCGGAGATGAAACCTCATCCGCGGATTTTTCAGCGTGTTCTCGCTGAGCTGGATGTGCGGCCGGAGCGCACATTATTTGTAGGGGACCGGCAACATGATGACATTCGTGGGGCGCAGGGAGTTGGGATGCGAGGAGTCTGGAAACACACTCCGCATGCCTTTCGTGCCGAAGGAGTCACGCCCGATTTTGTGATTACTGCACTGCCTGATGTGCTCGATATTTGTGCCGGGGTGAATGGCGGGAGGCCTGAGGGAGCGCAATAAGCGTTTGTCGGAGAGAATTTTTCCCAAGCTTTTTCGAGTGCTGCTCGTTTTGTCGTTTTTCCAGGTAGAGCATCGTCTTCTGGCGATTCTGGAGCCGCTACATTTGCGCGGAAAGTTGTGACTCTGCTTTGTGGAGGTTTTGTGCGCGTTCTTGTCACTGGTGCGGCTGGTTTCATTGGTTCCCATCTTGTCGAGTTCCTACTTGCGCATGGTCATGATGTGGTGGGTGTGGACTGTTTTCGCCCCCATTATGATGTTGAGGCACGCCAGCATAATCTGGTGGAAGTGCAGGAATCACCGTTTGCTGCACAGCGTTTTTCTTTTTTTACGGAAGATCTTGCAACGGCTGACCTGGGACCTTTGTTGGAGGGAACATCAGCAGTGTTTCACCTGGCCGGTCGACCGGGAGTGCGCGATTCTTGGGGATCTTCTTTTTCTTCCTATCTCCATGACAATATTTTCGTGACACAGAGAATCGCCGAGGGCATGCTGGAATTCGGCGTTCCGCGTATTGTTTTTGCCTCTTCTTCTTCGGTGTATGGCGAGCTTGGAGATCGCGTGAAAGCGGGTGAGCATGATGAACCCCGTCCGCTGTCTCCCTATGGCGTCACAAAACTCGCAGCAGAACGATTGCTATTATCATACCAAGACTGTTTTGGTATTGATGTTGTGGCCTTGCGGTATTTCACGATTTACGGACCGCGGCAACGCAACGATATGGCCATTCAAAAGTTCATCCAGGCGGGTCTGCGGAAAGAAAAAATATTTGTGTATGGAGATGGGACCCAGCAGCGTGCGTTGACTTTTGTGGAAGATTGTGTTCGTGCCACGATTGCCGGCCTTTCCCTTCCGCCTGCTGTGTACAACGTGGCAGGGGAGAAAGTCGTTTCACTTCACCAGATTCTGGACGTGATTGACGCGGCACTTCCCGAGCCGTTGCAGCGTGTGTATTCGGCTCGTCAGGCGGGAGATGTGTCCGCCACTGTGGCCGATACGTCGCGTCTGCAGGCTTCGGGTTTTGCGGCTGTAGTCCCTTTTGAAGAAGGTATCGCGCAGCAAGTTGCCACAGAAAAAAAGCATTTTGCGCTTTTGCTTGAGCGTGCGTAACTCCTCTACCTCTTGTAGAGGAGCGTGGCGCGAGAGCTTGTATTGCAGGGCTTGTTGGGAAGTGAGCTTGCGTGAGGACGGGTCGAGAAACGACGCAAAACGATGTAATAGCTTGTGACTTTCCAAGCAGAGAAAACGAGAAGAGAAAACCGCGAAAAGGATAAAGCGTCTGAAAAGTGCTTGAAGTAAGGGAGGGGGCGTGGAGAGTGAGAGAGAATGAAGGAGAAAAGCGGCATTTTTCAGGTTTCGCGGAGTATCCTTGTCGTACTTTCTCTTCCTGTCATTATAAAAACAGGATTGCAAAAGTAAAGAGAAACCCTGTTGAGCGCGTGTTCCCGAGAAATACACACTGGTCTCCAGGGTTTGTTTGACAAATTTATTGTTGTGTAGCAATCGAAGGGTATCAATGCTGGGGCGGGGAAAACCGTTGCCGGACTGGGGCGGGGAGAAACTGTTGCAGAAAATCTTGCGATGGGGCCTGTGTTTTTTTCTCGTTTTGGGGATTTTGGGGGCTTGCGCGGAACAATCTCGCGATGTGCCTGTTGCCGTGAGTAGCGGTACGACTCTTGTGATGGGAGAGAATGAGATCGAGGGTGCGGAGGATGCGGAGGATGCGGCAACGCCGTCACTCTATCCGTGTGCTCCCGTGGGAGGGGGATCTATTGATACGGTTCGTTCTCTCGAGAGAGTCACCGTGACAACGCAGAAGAAATTTCAGCGTGTCACTTTTGAGTTTCAGTCTGTCCCTGATGGCATAGGTGCGCTGCCGAAATACCAGATTCATTTTATTGCTCCTCCCTTTTTGAAGAGCGGAGTGAAGCCGGGAACATCGGACATTGTTGTTGACATGGGAGAGGCCTCTCTTGCCTTGAATGTGGTGTTTTTCAATGCGAGGGGGGGGCAGCCTCTGGAAGCGCAGAGCTATGATGTGAGGTACGAGACGGTTGAGCCTGACAGCGATACTCTTTTGCTCCCTGTCACGAGTGTGGTCTGGGCTGATGATCAAGCCAAATCTGCCACAATGAGCTGGTTTGTGGGGTTAACTGGTCGGCATTGTCCGGCGGTGACGGAACAGGCGGACCCTGCACATCTGCGCATCGATTTTCCCTTGGAAATGCCGGTATCCCTGCCGGATGCTGTTTCCTGAGAGGTTGTCGTCTCAGAGGCATCTGACGCAAGAGCGCTTTGTCCTCTGGCGGGCTCTGGGAAAGTCGTGATGTCGCGGGTTTCCTTTGCAGGAAATGAGACGTGTGACTGTTTGCCGGAGAGGTGCATCCGGCTTGTTGTCCGGCCCAATAGAACAATACCTTTGTAGGATGACGCGTAGGACGACACAGTATTGTCAGGCTTGTCGATCTTCGTCTTTTGGAGTGAGGTTTTTGCGTTATAGGGCTGTGCTTTTCGACCTGGATGGCTGTCTGTCAGATTCGACTCCAGCAATTGTGCGGTCACATAAAGAGGCATTGCGTCTTCTCGGACTTCCCTGTGTCACGGAAGAGCGTTTGCGCATGATGATTGGACCTCCTCTCCAGCTTGGCGTGACAGCGTTACTGGAGGAACTGGGCTTGGAGAAGGCGGCGGTAGACGCGCTTCTTTCGCGCTACATTGCGATGTACCGAGAGGATTATCGCAAGCGTTTTCTGGCTTGGGCTGTATCGCCTCCAGGGATGTCTGCAGCTGTGCAGGCTTTGGCAGAGCAGGCAGTTTTAGCAGTGGCGACATCGAAACCACGCGAATTTGCGCTTCCTCTTGTGGAGGTACTGGGTTTTGCGTCACTTTTTGTTGTTGTAGTAGGTACAGCGGGAGATGCCGACCCGGAATCGAAGACGGTCACAGTGGCGCGGGCGCTTGAGGCGCTTGAGATGACTGGGGGCGTGGATGTCGTAATGGTGGGAGATCGTAGCCATGATATTGAAGGAGGTCGTGCCAATTCCTGTGCGACTATTGGCGTCACGTGGGGGATTGGTACTGCGGGTGAGTTGCAAGCCGCGGGGGCGGACCATGTGATTGATACTCCTTCGCAGCTTGTGGAACACTGTTTTTCTTGATGTTTGTTGTTGGTGTGTTGTGCAGAGCTGTGCAGATTGGTTGAGGGAGGTTGCGACCTTCTTCTTTAAAGTGCGAGATCTCTCGTATCGTGCGGATGCTTGGGGCGTTTGATCGAAGATGTTTGGACGAAAAAGCGGATGTAAAGGTCCCAAAAATAACAGCCTGAAGGCAGGAGAAACTTCGATTTCCTCAGATGTTGACAGAGGTTTTTATTCGAAGTTTCGTTTTCTCGCGATTGTGTTGTCGCTCGTCATGGGAGTGAGCCTTTTTGCCCTCTGGCGTTTTCCCAATCGTGTGATTGATTTCAATCATACGAATGGTCCTGTGTCCCAGGGTGATACGTGGCGACCTCCTGGTATCCGAGTCGTTGAAGTCGAGTTCAGTCCAGATGGCCGTCATCTTGCGCTGCTCGGTGTGCAGCGCAAGGACGCGACGCCTTTTCATGCCGTAAAGAGGCTCCTGACGGGGCAAGGTGATGTCGTGGCAACACGGGATCTGGTTTTGTTGCGGAATCGTAGACCCGAATCTCTCACAGGAGGCAGCCATGGCTCTGTGGGGAGGATGGCCTGGTTGCCTGATTCGACAGGACTGCTGGTGTGCATGGCTGATGACTGGCTGGCTCCAACCTGCCGGCGTTTTGGCGTGATGAACCTGGAAGGTGATTACCGGGGGCTTTTTCTGTCGGATGTGGATGTGCCAGTTTTTGATACAAGTCTTCCTATGATGGTTGCTCCTGATGGACAGACCGTTTTGTTGCCATCTCTGGATGCGGCTGGTCGCACGCGGATTGTACGGATGGACCTGGAAACAGGGGAGTGGATTGTTCCGGGTCTTCAGTATGAAACCGGTCCTGTTGGGCAGATGGTTGTTGCCCGATGGATGTCCGTTCCTTTCGTCGAACAGACGAAGCAGCGTATGGTGCTTGTTGCCGGTGGAGAAGATGCGGGTGATGTCCGTTTATTGGAAGAAAGTGTGTCCAGCCTTTTCTTCGAGATACGGGAAAGACGCCCCGGCCTTTTGACGCTTGTTGTGCAGCCAGAAGAGCATGGGGGGAGTTTCCGCCTCATAGTGAATGGGGGGGAAGAAGTGATGGAGAATGTCTCCACTTTCAGTGTTCATCCTGATGGGACCCGAATCGTGGTCCAAAACGGTAATGAGGGATTACGCATGTTTTCCCTGACGAATTGACACGCGAACGTTCCCTGTTCTTTTCGCCTTGGCGATTTCGCGTGAACAAGTTTTCCTGTTTCTCTTGTTTGGCCTTTTCTTCGAGAATAAGGGGCTTGTCGGTGAGGGCAAGTGGCTTTTTTTCGTCTGAGATTATTTCCGTGAATACTTTTTTGTATTGAAGATAGAGTGAGGTTTTACGGAAAAAGTGTCGAGTATCCTGCGGGAAGTATTTTTCTGATTTCTTTGCAGAGAGCGCTTTTTTTACAGGTTTTTTGAGCTTTCTTCCGATCGACAAGAGAAGAATGCAACAGCGGAATATCGTGATGGGAGCATTATTCAACTGGGTTTTCGGGTTGGTTTTGTTGATGGGTTTTTTTCGGAGAAAAGAGTGGTGGTGTGGTGGAAGGAATGCTCGGCTGGCCGCTACGTGCGGTATCTGGTGAAAATTTGGAAATGCTGGTGCGCACTGTTGCAGGGGACAGTGCGGAACGAGTGCAACACACAAGCCGTGTGGTGCGCTATTCGTTAGGCATAGCGTCCGAAATGGGGCTTGGTTCAGAACAAGCTCGTATTATTTGTCTCGGTGCGTTGTTTCACGATATCGGGGCGCATGTTATCCCTCCTGAAATCGAGAATAAACCCACCACTCTGACTCAGGCGGAATGGCGTCTTGTGGAAACTCATACGGAATGGGGTTTTGAGTTTGCGCTGCGGGATTCTGAAATGAGAGAGGCCTCTGGCGCGATTCGGTACCATCACGAATGGGTGGATGGAAGCGGATATCCCGATAATTTGAAAGGAGATGAGATCCCGCTGGAAGCGCGAGTTATTGCTGTGGCAGATATGTACGATGCCATTACGACTCCCCGTCCCTACCGGTCGGCATTGTCTGAAGAAGATGCCTTACTTCTTATGCAAGTAGAAGTGGGAACACATCTTGATGCGGCATGCTTTTCGGCGTTTCAAGCCTACCGGGAAAAAATCTCTGGCATTGAAAATGAGAGCGATTTGTCAGGGGAAACCGGAGAAAACGGAAGAGGAGAAGACCTGGCGAAAGTGTTGCCTTTTTCTCGCTCATCCAGTCGATCTTGAGAATGACCCGAGTCGATCTCAGCGGCGTACGCGCGACGACGAAAGGAAAGATGGACGAGCCAGAGTTTTTGTCACGATCATTGCTTTTCGGCGATTTGGTAGGTTTGGAACCTGGCGAAAAACGTCGTACTGGGCTTCGCTAATTGTGCCGAGTAGGGCATGTGACAAAGTGGTTCCTGCACTTACGCATTTGCGTATTGGGCCGCGTAGAGCGGAGATTCCCGGTTCAGCTTCCTGGTGCATCTTCTCTGCCCGGTCAATCTCGAATTTCATGAGATTTTTCCAATTTTGGTCGACGTGTTCTGCGTGAATGTCGACGCCAAAGTGTTCGCGGTCTTCTTGTGGTATGTAGATCCGGTCACGTTGGAGATCCCGTCCCGTGTGTCGCAGGATGCTTGTGAACTGTACTGCCATGCCAAGATTGCGAGCGCTTTGCGTGATCTTCTCGCCAGAGAGACCGAGTACCGGCAGAACGATCAGTCCTGGTGCTGCGCCGATTCCCTCGATTCTGTCCATAAGCTCGATAAACGTGCCGTACTCTTTTGTCGTAAGGTCTGATTCTTCGGCATCGAGATAAAAGCTGAAAAGATCCTGGTCAATGTTTTTTTCGAGCGTGGTGTGGACTGTGGCTTTCAACTCGGGGTGATCTGATTCGCCGAGATGAAAGCCATCGAAGAGTTTTTGGCGGATGGTGTCGAGGGAGCGGCGACGGTCGTCGAGGTCTTGTTGGGTGTCGAGCACAATCTGGTGTGTGAGCCAGTAGAAAGCCCAAAGGGCTTGTAGGTGACGTGCTGTTGAGCGGGGTAGGACGCGTAGAAACAGGTCGAGTACTCGACTGTCATCTTTCGCGAGCTTGGCGCAATTGTCATAAGATTCCTGGAGTGTGGTCACGCCTTACTCTTTCCCCCCTGGAGGCACTGCATACTCGGCGTTTCATCGTGTTCCGTGTGAAACTGGACGAGCTGTGCTGTGTCCCAGGTAGATGCTTGTCCTCCTCGACACGCTTGTTTGGTTTTTCCTGCTGCCGTTTTCGCTTTGGCCGAAATAATCGCGAAGCTGGAAAAAATGTATGTCGAACGGAGAACAGTCCTATCCTGAGTAGCTCTCTGGGTCACTTTTACTATGGCATGTGCCCACGTTTCTGCCTTTTTTCTCTCAACCAAATTTCTCAGGATACCTGAGGTTTGACCCCTTGAACTTTCCCTTGGTTACATTGGCGTAATGAGATTGACCCGGACGTCGCGCGCATTCGATGGTGCAGACGCTGTATTGGTCTTTCTTTTCGCAGACTCTCTCGGAGTGGTGCAATGGCTCTTGGTTCCCCCCGCCGGTCTTGTCTTTCTGTTCCCGGTTCGAGCGAGAAAATGTTGGGCAAGGCCCCTACTCTCAACCAGGATCAGTCTTTTTTGGATCTTGAGGATTCAGTTGCGCCGCTTGAGAAGGTGGCCGCGCGCAGTCTCGTGGTAAAAGCGCTGAATGAGCAGGACTGGAGTAAAAAGACAATTGGTGTGCGTGTCAATGCCTGGGACACAGAGTGGACAGTGAAAGACGTTCTCTCCGTTGTTGAGGGTGCTGGTGAGCACATTGACTTCATCATGCTCCCGAAAGTGCAGTCCCACACCGAAGTGTGTGCGCTTGACCTTTTGCTGACGCAGCTTGAAAAGGGTCTTGGTCTGAGCAAACGTATTGGGATTGAAGCGCAGATTGAGAACCCCAAGGGTCTTGTGGCTGTGGATGAGATTGCAGCCGCAAGCGACCGTCTTGAGACAATTATCTTTGGACCCGGTGACTTTGCCGCTGCAACTGGCATGCCAAGTCTGACTGTGGGTGCAGTCCAAGATAATTATCCTGGTGACCATTGGCACTATGTGCTTATGCGCATTCTTATGGCGGCGCGCGCGAACGGTCTGCAGGCTGTAGACGGACCATACGCACAAATCCGGGATCTTGATGGTTTCCGTGAAGTCTCTACGCGTGCACGTGTCTTGGGGTATGACGGGAAATGGGCGTTGAATCCCGCCCAAATTGGTGTGTTGAATGAGGTCTTTACCCCATCCCAAGATGAGTATGACCGGGCCGAGGACATTCTCGACGCGTACCGCAAAGCCACTGAAGAAGACCGGCTTGGCGCGGTGATGTACGGGGACGAAATGATCGATGAGGCGAGCCGGAAGATGGCAGTGCAGATCGCTCAGCAGGGACGCGTTGCCGGCCTTGTCCGCTCGTCTGCCACGAACTGAGAAGAGGAGAAGACCGTGAGCGCTATTTCACAAGGGCGAGCGGCTGTTTGTGCCGCGCGAGAAGTCTTGCGTGAAAGCGCTCGCCGGCTTGCCTCTCAACCAATTACTGCGAAGTGAGAAGAGGATAAGACCGTGGCCGATATTTCACAAGGGCGAGCGGCTGTTTGTGCCGCGCGAGAAGTCTTGGATGAAAGCGCTCGCCGGCTTGCCTCTCAATCAATGAAAGATGGTCGTCTTGATCTGAATCTGATGGATGAGCATCAGATTGCGTGTTATGACCTTGCCTATCTCGTCTCTGGTTTGGAGAGCGCGCGCTGTGTGCTAACCGACTATGCCGAAAAAGGGCAGGCAGAATCCCTGCTTGCCCTCGGTTTTGCTGCCGATGTGGTGAGCGAGACGCGTCAGCGTCTTGACGGACGCCTTGATCTGTTTGGTGTGGAGCCGGTTTTTTATCAGGAGCGTCTGGCTTCTGGTGAGGTGGAAGCGTTTCTTACCCAGGGCCGGTCGGGCGTTTTTGCTGATGAAGTTGGCGCCGCTGTCCTGGGGGGTACGGTGCCAGGTGGTCCTGTGCATCTGCCGGAAGATCTCGCCATGATGGCGCATACCTTCCGGCAGTTTGGTGCAGATCGGATTTGTCCGGTTGTGGAGCATGTGCATAGGGAAAATACCGACATCCCTGAGGACATTATTCAGGGTGTGGCAGAGCTTGGTTGTTTCGGACTGACGATTCCCGAAGCATACGGCGGGTATGCCGGAGACGAGATCGATCCCACGATCGCCATGGTTGTTGCAACAGAACAACTCTCCTGGGCGAGTCTCGGTGTGGGCGGTGCGCTTATTACGCGACCGGAGATTCTCTCGAAGGCGATTGTGAGTGCGGGGACTGAAGAGCAAAAGAACCGCTGGCTTCCCAAGATTGCCTCTGGCGAGAATATGGTGGGTGTGGCGGTGACTGAGCCTGATTACGGCTCCGATGTCGCTTCTCTGAAGGTGCGTGCCGGGAGAACGGCAGATGGCACGGGCTATCTTGTGCAGGGGGTAAAAACCTGGTGTACTTTTGCCGGTCGGGCTGATTTGCTCATGCTCTTGGCACGTACTGGCGCTCCGGAGGAGAAACACCGCGGACTTTCTCTTTTTGTGATTCCCAAGACTCGACACGCGGGCCATGCGTTTGTGGAAGAGCGTGTGCATGATTTTGGGACTGGAAAGATGGAAGGCCGGGCGATTGACACGCTTGGTTATCGCGGGATGCATAGCTATGAGATCAGTTTTGACAACTGGTTTGTTCCCGTCGGCGACATGATCGGCACCGAAGAGGGCAAAGGCTTCTATATGCAGATGGATGCCTTTGCAAACGGACGTGCGCAGACGGCGGCGCGTGCCGTGGGGCTTATGCAGGCAGCTTTCGAGAAGGCCCTGTCGTATGCCAGGGAACGAGTGGTCTTCGGAAAACCAATTTATGAGTACCCGCTGACTCGTTGGAAGTTGGCGCGTATGGCTTGGCTGATTCAGGCCTGCCGGCAGCACACTTATGAGGTGGCGGGCTTACTGAGTCAGGGGGGAAAATCTGGCCAGCTTGAAGCGTCCATGGTGAAGATGTATGCATGTCGTGCGGCAGAATGGGTTTCGCGCGAAGCCCTCCAGATACATGGCGGCATGGGATATGCAGAAGAATATGATGTCAGCCGTTATTTCGTCGATGCTCGCGTGCTGTCAATTTTTGAGGGTGCCGAGGAAACGCTTGCCTTACGGGTGATTATCCGTCGCCTGCTCGAACAGGCCGTGTGACGAGTTCGGCGGGATGTGGGCCGAGAGGCGAATGCTCGCTCCTCCTGATCGAGCGGAGCATTTCTCGCCTGTTAAAAGAAGACTGTGAGAGAGAAAGAGCGCGCAATGACTGATGAGACCTATCTTCCTTTGCCCCAGGATGGCGACAAGGGAACCTCCGGCAGGTTTGGTCGATATCTCGATGACTTCACTGTGGGAGACGTCTACCGTCATTGGCCGGGCAAAACAATCACAGAATACGATGATCATCTGTTTTGCATGATTACCATGAATCACCATCCGCTGCATATAGACGCGAACTATGCCGAGCACGCGACCCAGTTCGGAAAAAACCTTGTGGTGGGAAATCTTGTCTACTCGGTTGTGCTAGGTATGACTGTGCCCGATGTTTCGGGTAAGGCGATTGCCAATCTTGAAGTGGAGAGCTTGAAGCACGCTGCGCCGACTTTTCACGGAGACACAATCTACGCGCAGACAGAAGTGCTTGAAGTACGAGAATCGAAGTCGAAGCCGGATCGTGGCGTGGTAAAAGTGCGGACGGTTGCAACGAATCAGCGCGGAGAGAATGTCTGCGAATATGTACGCAAGGTGCTTGTGCCGAAGCGACCTACCTGAGCAGGTTTTGTGCCCAGGACGGCCGCTTCACTAGGTCTTTCGTGCTGTCCTTGTTGCCGTCAAGGATGTTGTTTCAACTGGTGATGTCAGAGGTATTGTCAGATGCCGGTGTCACGCTGGGTGGGCCGGCTGGAGAGTAGCACTGAGCGTCTCTGGAAGCGCATGTGGAGTTCCATGTCCGGTTCGACGACACAGCGGACACGTTCCGCTAGGTCGATGTGATTTGCCCCCCTGACATGGACCTGTCCGTGATTGCGCAGGCATTCGAGAGCCGTTTCAAAAGCCACTCGCGTGACTCGTGCCGTGTGAAGTGCCATTTCGGTAGGCACTCCATTTCTCAATGTGTGCTCCGATGGAAGCATCGATGCGTTCATGTTCTTGACGCTAGCGTCAAGAATTCTGGTTGGCCAGAAATATTTGCTGAATACACGTAACCCGGGGAGAGACGCGGAGAGAGAAGAGAGAGATGGGATTTCTCCACTTTTTCAATACTGCTTCTCTCTTTGGGGGAGCGAGGCGCTACTCTACCTCCCATTATGCACGATCGATCTCACCCCGCATTTACGTTCCATCTGGGAGGAAAAATCGGCACTGAGATTACGAAGCCGATCTCTGGCCGAAGTGATCTCAGTCTCGCCTATACCCCGGGAGTCGGGATGGTATGCGAGGAGATTGCAGACGATCCCCCCGCTGTTTGGCAGTACACTGCCAAACACAACACTGTGGCTGTCGTCACAGATGGTTCCGCTGTACTTGGTCTCGGGAACCTTGGCCCTGAAGCATCTCTCCCCGTCATGGAGGGGAAAGCGGTGCTTTTCAAGCATTTTGCTGGAGTCGATGCTGTTCCTATTGCGTTGAACTGCACGGAACCTATGGAAATTATTACCGCGGTAAAGGCGATTGCGCCCAGCTTCGGGGGCATCAACTTGGAGGACATCTCTGCTCCTCGTTGCTTTGAAATCGAGGGACGCCTCTCTGAAGAACTCGACATTCCTGTTTTCCATGATGACCAGCATGGCACTGCTATCGTCGTTGCGGCCGCCCTTTTGAACTCTTTGAAGGTCACTGGAAAAAACATTGCCGATTTACGCGTGGCGATCATGGGCATTGGAGCAGCGGGTGTTGCCTGCGCCAAACTGCTTATGCATATGGGCGTACGTGACATTGTTGGTGTCGACAGCATGGGTGCGATCTATAAAGGCCGTAAGCAGAATATGAACGGCCAGAAAAAATGGTTTGCCAACAGAACGAACCCACGCGGGATTACTGGTGGAATCGAGTATGCGCTGCGAGACAGTGATGTCTTTATCGGTGTGTCCGGTCCTGGGCTGGTAAAGCCAGAATGGATTGAAGACATGGCCGAGGATGCCATTGTGTTTGCATTGGCGAATCCAGTGCCCGAGATCATGCCTGAAGAAGTACCCGCAAATGTGGCAGTAATCGCAACTGGACGCTCTGACTACCCGAATCAGATTAACAACGTACTCGCCTTCCCTGGGATCTTTCGTGGTCTGCTTGATGTGCGAGCCCGTAAGGTCGACATGGACATGAAACTGGCCGCAGGCAAGGCGATTGCTGATGTGGTGTCCGAAGCCGCACTCAACCCGGAGAATGTCATTCCCAGTGTTTTTGATGACGATGTTGTCCTGCGGGTGGCAGCGGCAGTCCAGGATCTTGCGCTCAAGAAAGGCTATGCCCGAGTCTAAAACTTGGGGAGAAAGAGAGAAAAAACAGGGTTTTTTGTTCTCTTGGAAATCTGTGTCGTGCGCAAGCAGCGTTGCTCGTCGATTGTCTCGATAATCTCTTGTGTGTTACCTCACCCTTGCCGGCTTCTCTGTCGTTTCTGCGGCCCTGCTTTCTTTCTCAGAATTTTCTTTGGCGTAGGAGCGGTCTGCCTATGCAAAAAAGGGCAGTCCGGCGTTTGAGCGCGCGCAAAGAATGATGTGACAGAGCGCAGCTGTGGGGGATCTCCGAGGACGAGGCGCAGCTGCGCCCTCTCTGGACGAGCATTTCCCTGAATGGTCTTCTGGGCAAGAGCCAATGAGAGGCTGTCAGAGGGTCCTGGGTCTTTGGGGAGGATCGGAGAGAGGGAGTTGTAGAAGCCTGTCTTTTTTGGTGTGATAGTGGGCGTTATAGTGCTGTGGTGTCGTGCGCACGTCAGGGATGGGTGTGCAGGTGCGAAAAAAGTAGGCAGCTGTGCCCCTGATGCGCGCGAATACGGGCGAGCGAAAACTGTCGAAGCATGTAAAAGAAACTTGTGAGAGAGGACTCAGCGTGTTTCTCGGTGCAGGGTGTGACGGCGTAGGCGAGGCGAGTACTTTTTCACCTCTAGACGTCCCGGGGTGTTGCGTTTGTTTTTGTAGGTGACGTAGTTGCGGTCACCGGTTTCTGTGCACTCGAGCGTAATTTTTTGGCGGGGGCCTTGTTTCGCCATCGGGAACACCTTTTTTTGCAGGGCGCGGGCTGCGCGGTAAATGGATGCGCTTGACCAAGACCGGAAATGCGTCGGAATGGCGGCTGCCTTCTGGCGTGGGCCGGCGCAAAAGCAAAAGCAGTATATTTTACTCTAGAAGATCACGGGATTTCTTGTCGAACAAGTTATTTTTCCAGGTCCTGTGTTACTTGGATGAGTCGTTCTTCCACGCTTCCCGTGAGCGAGGTATAGGAGATGTCCTGATTGTACATAAGTTTACGCATGCGCTCGTCGATGTCTGCTTGAAATGCCGGGTCATCCGGTCGCAACCCATCGAGCACAATCGGAAACTCGATCGGAAGATAATAAACGTGAGAATACTGTGATCGCAGATGGTAGGTTGCGATGTCGAGGCAGGCTTCCCACAGCGCGTTTTCTTTGCGATGGTCCTGATTCTCCATGACCCATCCCGCGTAGGTCATCACGTCAAGCAGGCTTCTATCACCAACGAATTCAGGATGGGCGAGTTCGGAATAGTACTGCCGGAGAAAGATGAGCGTCTCAACTTCTGCATTCGCGTCTTTGTCCAGTTTGAAACCGAGATCTACGATTTCACGTGCTACTTCCGGGAGCAGAGGGAGATCGAGGTCTTGTGCAAGTTGCCTGGCAAGAGTGGTTTTTCCTGTGCTGAAAGATCCGACAATAGCAATTCTCGGCATTGTGTTACTTTCGTTGTGACCTCGGGCGGGGGAGGCAGGATGGAAGAGCTTGTCATTCTCTGGTGAGAGAAACTGAGCGGCTTCTGTTTTTTGCAGTAGGGGGAGATGTTTTTCTCTTGCAGAAACTCGAAGGCCGGCAAAGGCGAAATGTCAAAATATCAATAGAACAGGGATACACGCCGGTCTGGTTGCGACAGACAGTGTCTTCTTTGATTTTTGCCGCTGTGTGCCCCGGTCTTCTTGCCGGTTTTCAGGAATCAGACTCGTTCTTTGTTTCGCTCATTGGTGGTGAGAGTCTTTGGTACTTGCGACGGAACTTTTCGATACGTCCTGCGGTGTCGACGAGTTTCATTTTCCCGGTATAGAAGGGATGACTTTCCGAAGAAAGCTCGACTTTTACCAGTGGGTACTCATTACCATCTTCCCATGTAATCGTGTGCTCTGATGGGACAGTTGATCTGGTCAAAAAGGAGAATTCGGCGGAGGCATCTTGGAATACGACCTCCCGGTAGTTTGGGTGGATGTCTTTTTTCATGGGTTTCTCCGGTGATGATGGGGCAGAAAAATGAGGGGTCGGACATGCCACGTATTTTCGCGGCATGGTGAAACGACCTCGCGCCCTTTGTCGTTGTCTGGTTGTCTGTGTTTTTGCTTCTCTCGTACTGTGCAGAGAACAGGGCAATTCTGACAGTGCTGTGTGTTCCTGTTGGTGGCGGCAGCACGAAAGAGCGGACCCCAGAGACGACAGACGGTGTGCGCAATAGTTTACCCAGTAAATGTCTTCTACGAGCAAGAAAACCGCAGGGTTCTGGTGTGATCTTTTCCTTTTCTCTGTCTCGCGGTCTTCTCGCAAGAATTTTTGCGGCATTTCTTCTTTGCTTTTTCCGAGTTGGACGATGAGAGAGGTGCGAGAACCATTGAGAAAAGCGCAAAGATGCCAGGTGAGACGGGACAGGTTTTTTCGTGGCTTGGGGGCATGTTGGAGGGCCGTGGCTTGGGGGGCATGTGGAGGGCCGGATTCCTGCGATGACAAAGAGGTTTGCCGACAAACTTGTCGACAACCTGCCGATAATCGACTCGGCCATGTCCCTGTGGCACGTTTTTCTGGAAGGAAAAGGCATTCTCAGGTTCTCTTTTGTGAACTGTTTGATATCCGATAGGAATTGGCCTCTCGAAGATGGGAAACGGGACTGCCGGCGTGTTTCTCTCAATACAGGTGAGGAGCGGCGCAACCTGTCCGGATATTGGTACATTCAGGACTGTTCGAATGCGTCGGGATGAGGAGAAAAAATGTCGGATCGTTTGGTGGTTATCGGGGCGAATGCGGGGGGAATGAGTGCGGCTTCGGTTGTGCGCCGGCGCTGTTCTGCAACAGAGAAAGAGATTTTGGTTTTCGAACTCGGCCACTACACCTCTTATTCGGGCTGCGGTATTCCTTACTATGTTTCCGGCCTTATTCCTGAAGTGGATGATCTTGTGGTGCGACGGCCTGCAGACTTTGCGAAGCGTGACATTCAAGTGCACCTTGCCCATGAAGTGGTCGAGATCGATACCGCGGCTCAGGTCATCAAGTTACGGGATCTGTCCCAAGGTACAGAGAACAGTGTTTCTTTTGACCAGCTGCTTATTGCGACAGGAAGCCGTCCTGTGCGTCCCCCCATCCCGGGGATTGATGCGGAAAACGTTCTGGGAGTGCACACGCTTGATGATGGACACCGTTTGCGCCGGTTCGCAGGCAAGGGTGCCGAAGTTGTTGTTGTCGGAGGTGGATATATCGGCCTTGAAATGGCTGAAGCCTATGTGGAACAGGGCTGTCACGTGACGCTGATTGAGGCCGCGGAACAGCCGATGGGCACGCTTGATCCGGATATGGGTGCCAGAGTGGCGACCGCTCTTGAAAGAGTGGGGGTGCAATTCCATCGAAATACCTCTGTGGAGGGATTCGTGCTAGGGCAGGATGGTTGTGTGCGGGAAGTGACGACTTCTGCAGGAAGCTTTCCGGCTGATGTTGTGGTCTTGGGAATGGGAAGCCGTCCCAATACCCGGCTCGCTCGTGCGGCAGGTATTGAAGTGGGTGAGACCGGAGGTATTGTCGTTGACGCGCATATGCAGACTTGTGTGCCTGGGATCTGGGCGGCAGGAGACTGTGTGCAATCTGTCCACCGGGTCACAGGCCGTCCAATTGTGATTGGGCTGGGAACGCATGCGAATAAGCAGGGTCGGGTGGCAGGTATCAATATTTCTGGTGGAGATGCTGTGTTTTCGGGTGTCCTTGGAACTGCGATTTCGCGTATCTGTTCTGTCGAAGTTGCCCGTACCGGCCTGACAGAGCGAGAAGCAGACAAGGCGGGGTTGTCGTATACGGCGCTCACGACAATTTCTCGCTCACGTCCGGAATATTTTCCGGGAGCAGACGAGATTGTTGTGAAAACGGTGGCGGAGAAGCCAACAGGGCGTCTTCTCGGGGCACAAATCGTGGGCTGTGCAGGTTCTGGGAAACGCATCGACGTGTTTGCAACGGCTCTTTGGAATGAAATGACCGTGGGGGAGATCGCCCAGATGGATCTCTCGTACGCTCCGCCTTTTTCCCCAGTGTGGGACCCTGTTGCAATTGCAGCGCGTCGAGCCTCGGAAAGACTTTCCTGAAAAGTCGGAGAAGCTGTCGGTGCGCACAGCCAACCCAAGGAGCCATGCAAGGGGTCAATACCACAAGAGGGTGTGGAATTGGAGAGCCGTCCCTGCAATGTGTGCGGAGAGCAGGTAGACAGATGGAGAAGAAGGACGAGAACGAAAGAGGGCCGGCTTTTGTCATTTCCCCCTTCTTTCCCAGCACAGAATTCCCAGTTCTTGTGCTCTCTCTCAGTTTTGTGAGGCTTGTCGTTCTCAGAGGTGGCGGTCAGGTGTTTACAATGAGCTGTTCGGAGAAAAGACGGAGAGGGGGCGGCCAAGTGGATTTCAATGATACGCCGGAAGAAGCAGAGTGGCGGGCGAAGTGTGTGCAGTGGCTTGAGGAGAGGGCCGATCGGCGCGAAGAGGCAGGCGCAGAGAATTTGCGTGGTCCGTTTGCTGCCGAGCGGGATGCAAGCGGGCTCATGGCAAGTGCGAAAGCCTGGCAGGCCCAAAAGTTTGATGCCGGCTTTGCCAAGATCAGTTGGGAACCGGAATTTGGAGGCTGCGGGGGTACCCCCATGCAGCAGGTCATCTTCGGTCAAGAAGAGAGCAAATACAAAGTACAGACGGATCCTTTTATGATCGGTCTGGGGATGGTTGCTCCCACCATTCGTACTTGTGGCACTGATGCACAGCGCGAGCGCTACCTGAAGAAGTTGGTGCGTGGAGAAGAGGTTTGGTGCCAGCTGTTCTCAGAACCTGGTGCGGGATCTGACGTCGCCTCGTTGAGCACAAGCGCGCAGCGCGATGGTGACGAATGGCTCCTGAGCGGGCAGAAGGTCTGGACATCGGGCGCCCAATTCAGTGACTTTGGAGAGATCATTTGCCGGACAGATCCGGATGCTCCGAAACACCGTGGGATTACCGCTTTCATTGTCGACATGAAAGCGCCGGGCGTCACTGTACAACCCCTGCGTCAGATGACGGGCGGGGCAGCTTTCAACGAAGTATTTTTTGATGAAGTGCGCGTGCCGGACTCGAACCGACTTGGAGACGTGAATAAAGGCTGGACGGTTGCCATCACGACTTTGATGAATGAGCGGGCTTCCATTGGGTCAGGCGGGAGCATGAGCGGAGGGCTGCGTCCTCTGATTGAGTATGCCAAGAAAACAGGCAAGGCGACAGATCCTCTTGTGCGTCAGCAGCTTGCTGACTTGCATATCCGTTCCCGGATTATGAAATACAATGGGATGCGCAGCCTGACGTCTCTTTCCCAGGGCACTGTCCCTGGACCCGAAGGTTCGATTGGAAAACTGTTTGGCAGCACCCTATTGACCGATATTGGGGCGCTCACCATGTCTTTGCTTGGCCCTGAAGGCACAGCAGAGATCAACGATCGCTTCGATTGGCATCTCATGATGGTCGGTGCTCCTGGGATGCATCTTGGTGGTGGAACAGATGAGGTGATGAAAAATATCATCGGGGAGCGTGTGCTTCAGTTGCCTGGTGAGCCACGGGTGGATAAAGACGTCGCATGGAAAGACGTCCCGAAAGGCGTGTGAGGCGCGTCTTTTCTCTTTGCAAATCAGGATGAAGGGCGAATTCGCCCTTCATCCTGATTGTATTTGTTCCGAGATTTCTCTACAAAGTGCTGGGCGAAAAGGCGTAAAGATCTATTCTTATGCTCTCTTGTGCCATGAAACATCGCGGGCCGGCACGTTCTTTCCCTGGATTTAGGATGAAGTGCCTTCCGGGGCACGGGAGAGCACGTAGCGCGCAAGCCGGCTCAGGGCTTCATTCGCGGTGTTTTGTGGAAATTTTCTCAGGATTTCTTCACAACGGGTCAGGTGATGTGCTGCGACGAGTTTGGCATCTTCGATGCCTCCGAGTTTTCGTATGAGGTTGGTCGTCTCGTCGAGTACATGATCGTTAACCTGGTTTTCGAGCAGTTTTGCGAGTGTGTTTTTCTGCTTCTTTTCCTTTTCATTGTGCACTGCAAGCAGCACAGGAAGAGTGTAGACGCCTTCGAGAAGATCAATGCCGGTGCGCTTGCCTGTTGCAGATTCGTCTGCCACCAAGTCCAAGATGTCATCAACGATTTGAAAGACCCGTCCGAGTTGGCTGCCGAACTCAAAGGCAAGATCACTCTTTGTTGTGCTGGAGGGGTCGGCCATAAGCGAACCCAAACGGCAGGAAGTGCCCATGAGTGATGCTGTTTTGCCGTCCACAACTTTGAAGTAGGTTTCGACCGATGTGGTGTGATCAAAAAGTTGTTCAAGCTCGAGCAACTCTCCCATCACAAGCTGGGTGATGGTCCATGCGAGCATGTCCGCAACGTCAGCGCCGAGTTGAGCCGAGATTTCTGAGGCTCGGGCAAGGAGAAAGTCTCCTGCGAGGACTGCTACGGTATTCGACCAGTTCACATTGACTGTGGGAACGCCACGTCGTGTCGTGGCCTCGTCGATCACGTCGTCATGGTAGAGACTGCCGAGGTGGACGAGTTCGCAGGATACTCCCGCAGAAACCGCACGTGTGCGAATATCTTGGGCTTGGGCGGGTGTGGCCTGTGCGGGGAGCACAAGATCTGCGAAGAGCAGGGCAAGTGCTGGGCGTACGCGTTTGCCGCCCGCCGCGAGCAGATGGCCTGCGACGTCTCCAAGGAGTCGGGGTTGGGCAGTGACAGCTCGCGCGAGACGCGCTTCTGTTTCTTCAAGCGATGCTGCGAGAGGCTTGTATCCTGCGATTCGAGCGATAGTTGCCGCTTTTTTCTTGCCGGAAACTGTCGTTGTAGTGGTTGGCGCTTTAGCTTCGGGGGTTTCACCGCTCACAAATCCGGTCTCCAAATGGGCCAGGGAACACAAAGGCGGAGGTGCTCGTTTTTTGACACGGTCTTGGAACTTCTCGAAAGTCCAAGAAGGTCCAAGAGCAGTGTCAGACTTGCCACTCCTTTTCAGGCTACCGGATGCCTATAGGGGGGCGACAACACATCTGTGTCGAGTTTCTGTGTTGAGTCCCTGTCGACACTGTGTCGACACTGTGTCGAGTGTGTCTTTGCGTTTTCGGCATATCCTGTCTTTTCTGAGAAATACGAGGATGTAAGGGAAGAATAGGAACTGACGGAGAAAACAGCGAGAAAATCGCTTTTTTCTGGATTTTCAGAAAGAAGATGTTTTTTTCAGAAGTATCTCTCAGAAAAGACAACTATCTTGAGACAATTGGGATGAGGAGAAAAAGTATCGTATCGTGATGAGAGTCAATCCTGCAGTTTGAGTAAGGCAGAATGCGTAGTGTGTTGCTGTGTTTCGTGGCATTGTGGTGATGAGACGGTAATAATGGCGTAGATAGCTTTATTAGGGGATAATCCCATGCTAATAAGGCGACCTAAAAGCTGAGTAGACACTGAACAGACGGTGTTGAAGTTTCCTGTGGTGACTTGAGAAATTATGAGCAGACTTGAGAAATGGGCGAAAGAGCTACGTGATCCTATTTTAGTTGCCGCATGTTCTGGATGGGTGGACGCGGGGATGGCGGGTGTGAACGCTGTCACATATCTGACGGAACAACTACTGGAAGCAGAAGAAATCATGTGCCTGGATATTTCCCAGGCAGTAGATCTTTCACAAAGTCGACCAGTTGTGGAGATCTCCGAAGGACAGATCCTTCGTGTGGAATGGCCCTGTCTTGTGCTTTCTGGTGCCCACTCCCCAGAAAGGGACGTTTTGCTGCTGCAAGGGCCTGAACCGGCCCGAGAATGGCATTCTTTGGTGGGCAAACTCGTTGACACCGCGATCGATCTTGGAGTCTCGGAAGTGTACATTCTCGGCGGGATGCCGGGCATGGTCACCCATCGTTATCCTGTACAGGTGCTGGCAACGGTGAATGAAAGCGTGCCGGCGGGAAAGGTTCTGCCACGACGTCCTGATTATTCTGGCCCTACCGGTATTTTGACAGTTCTTCAGTATGAATTGGGCCGTCGTGGCATTCCTGCGATTGGGCTTTGGGCACAGATTCCTCCTTACCTCGCCTCGGTCTCCTCTGCTCCGGGAGTGCGGGCTTTGCTGCAGCGTTTGATGGATCTCACGAGATTGCAGCTGGACTTGTCACATTTGGCAAAAGATGTGGAAGAGTACCGAGAAAAAGTTGAAGAACAGTTGTCGGGCCGTCCGGAACTTGCTTCCATGATCGACCGTTTTGAGATGGTGGCGGAAAGCGCTGTGCAATTGCAGGAAGATTCCCTGCCGAGCGGTGAAGAAATCGCGTCTGAAATTGAACGTTTTTTGCGGGACGAGGCGTGAATGTAAGAAAGGCAGAGCAAAGGGCATATTGACAACGTATTGACGACGTTGTGATCGGTGAGAAAAAAATGCCTTTTTCAGGTTTGCTGCACTCTTGGGAGTATCCAAGTGAAGAAAACCTGGGAAATGTCTTATCTGCTAATTTTATGTGTTGGGGAGAAGAAGAAAAGTCTTCGAGAATTGCAGAATGAGGGAGCGAGAGGGAACGGACTGCCTCGGACTCCCGATTGAGAGTCCGAGGCTACCACCGGAGCTCAACCCGCGGGGCCGGGGGAGCGTGGATACATGTGGGTGGTGCGAGGGTAGTGCTGGAATGAGGAGGGTCCGGTGACAGAAACCCTTTCTCCAGGGGGGTGAGGAAACCCTCGCAAGTCCGTTGTTCTCGTTTGATCTGGTGTTGATCCCTTGTCAAAGACATCCGTAGGATACATGTATGCATTGAACTTTTCAAATTGGCTTTTGCATCCATTCGGCTTTGGGATCGGAGCTCTCTGGCTGACTTGGGAGTTGTGGGTGGAATGGTCAGAATATTACCTTCTGGGGTGGTATTGTGGGGGGCCTCTGGGTTGTTGACTCCAGCCCAGAGAAAAGCCAGGAAGGAGTCGATAGTGGTCGAGACAGGATTGGAGGGGTGGGGCTCTGCGCCGCAAGCGCGAGAATTTTCACAGCAAGAGTGGGACTCTCAGGATGTCGCGTGGGCGGAAAACAAGACCGACGTCCAGATTGAATTGCAGACCATTTCTGAAAAGCGTGATATTTTTTCGCGTTTTCTTTCCCTTTTGTCAATTTTCTTCGATAAACCTGTTGTATCGATCACTGTTTTTCTTGTACTCGGCGCCCTTGGCGCAGCCATCTACGGAGTGTTGTGGTCAGGGGATTCCTCTCCGGAACTGAGTGACGCGGCAATGCCATTCGCAGAGGAAAACCCGTCTTCGAAAGACTCGGGAAAAGGTCAGACGGAGCAGGCCGGAGGACTTCCCTTTGAGATCAAAATTCCCGAAGAAACTCCTGCACCGAAAACTCAGAAAAAGCCCTTTTCTGTCCCAAAGCCTGAGCTCTCTCCCAGTTTGCATCCCCCCATTCCGGTTCCTCCCAAGACCAAACTGAAGCGCAAACCAGTGATTCCTGCTCCTGGTAAAGAATCCACAACGACTGATCAAGGGGGAAAGACTTCTTCTGAGAAAAGTCCGAAAGACGCTGTTGTGGTGCCAGTTTCCATGCCCGCAGAAGGAACAATTTCGTATTTGGTCGATGGTGTGCAGAAACCAAGACAAGTATTCATTCCACGGGAACAGAAAGTAGCCGCGACCTCAGGTACGTATGGGAAGGGTGAGGAAGGAGGCTGTTGGAGTCTGGCTTATGGTGGAGCACACCGTTCTGAATATTGTGCTGCACCATCCGGGGAGGTGCGGGTTGCGACGCGGTCCGTGCCTGGTCTTCGCACGAACATGGTGTGCACGCAAGGAGCGATTTTGATTCCTGCTCCAGGTGACAAACAACGTAGCTGGGATACTGTCTGCATTGTCTCTTGGGGAAACAAAGAACGTGTATTGAATGGGCAGACCGTGATTGAAGAGATCGAGATTGGAGAAGGAGGCGCGACAGCTGTTCCTGTCTGGCATGTTACGATGACGCTTTCCGCTGGGGGCGATACGTGGGTAGAAGAAATTTGGATGCGTAAAGCTGATTCTGTTGTGTTGCGCCAGAAAACCGATGTACGCAATGAAGCAGGTAGTTTTGTTGCTGAGTGGAAACTTCCTCCCGTCAAGGCTCCCGATCAGTCGGTTGCCTAAGATTTGTTCCCTGATAGTTGTCAGTTGTTCGTGCGGAAACTCCCGCTTGCTTTGAGAACTTTCCCGAGGGAGCTTGCTTCGGAAAAATATTCCTTCCCGGTTATCCTGCGGGTTTTTTCCGCGCTGTTCTTTTACGTCATTCTCCCACGTTTTCAGAAGAGCGTGAGAGGTTGCCGGCTTTTTCGGGCGGGATACTCTCAGAGGTTTCGGCCAGAGAGAAATCTTCGAGCGGGTTCCCGAATTCCAGGGATGCGAAAGAATGATCGGCGTTGTTGTGAGGAGAGGCCGGACGAAGGCGGCGTGAGATCCCGTTGACATGAAAAATGTTTTTTAGAAATAATGCCAGTTCCGGGGGGAGACGCATCTGCGAACGGATCAAGACCGATGCCATGTGTTCGGCTTGTGTGAGAAATTCCTCCGTGACAAGAGATGATGTGTTTTCCAGTGTGGACATCATGTTATCGAACTCTTCTGACAGGGTGGTGAGATCGAGTCCATCGGGAAAAGCCCCAAGTACCTGCAGGGCGTCGAGTTGGGGTTGGATTTCGCCAGTGTTTGTTGCGTCAGACCACTGTTGCAGGGCTTGTCTTTTCTCGACGTCAAAGCGGCCCATAATGCCGAAGTCAAGTAGGCCGTAGGTTTTGTCATCCAGGATCATGACGTTTCCGGCGTGCAAATCCCCGTGAAAGAGACCGTGTGATAAAGCTGTTTGCAGGACTGTTCGAGTGCCGATACGAACGAGTTCTTCGCTGTCTTTGCGGGAGGCCTCATCGTCCGTGTCGAGGTCTTTCACATGTCTTCCTTGAAGCCGCTCCATGACCAACACTGTGGGAGTGACATAGCCGGGAATCGGGCGAGGCGTCACGATAGTGCGGCAGTCTTGTGCTTCGAGAGCGAGACCGAAAGACAGCATATTGTCGGTCTCAAGGCGGAAATCGAGTTCTTCGAGCACAGTTCTCGCGAAGAGTTCGACGATGGCCGAGAGATTCAAGATTTCTGCCGGCCCTGTTTTGCCGGCCATTTCCGCGGCCCAATGCAAGACTGCGATGTCGCGTTCAATGACGGGACGAATACCAGGGCGCTGTACTTTTACGACGACTTCTCGACCATCGAGAAGTCGGGCAGTATGCACTTGGGCGATGGACGCAGCGGCGATCGGTGTTTCGTCAAATCGGGAGAAGATTGTGTCGATTGTCCCAAGCCGTTGTGTGATTTCCCGGCGTACTGAGCGAGAGGCAACAGGTCGAACGGTGTCGTGACAGTGGCTGAATTCTCGTACAAATTCCGTGGGGAGGAGACCTTCGGCGGATCCCAGCATTTGCCCAAATTTCACGTAGGCAGGCCCCCCGGACTCAAAGGCCATGCGCATCCGGCGAGCGAAAACTCGCTGGACTTCGGGAGAGAATCCTGAGGTGTTGCGGCTGGTTTGTGGGAAGGCCTCGGTGGCTGTGGACAATTTTTTTGCTTGGTTCTTTTTTCCGGGGCGCCATTGCCAGAGAGAGTCGCCTTGTTCTCGCGCGGCACGCTGGGCCTCTCTTGTCCCTGCCAGGGCATGAGGCAGGAAAACCGTGCTTAATCCGATGGCGCGACGCGCGAGGGCACCTCGTTGGGGTGTGTCGCAAATGTGACGTGCCCTGTCTTGTAGCTTTGCGCGGAGGGGAGGAGTGCGCTTGAGGAGGAGCTCAGTAAGAGCAGGAAGCTGGGAGAACTCGTGCAGCCATTCGGATCTGGCTGCCGTCGCGCGAAGCCAAGTTGTTTCTCCCGGTACAGAATCTGTGGGTCCAAGGTCTGGTGATGGTGTGGAAAGACCGGAGGCAGCGTGTTGGGCATGCTGCTTGGCAATGGGGCGCTGGCTCATGTTGAATTTTGACCTCTGCGAGAGGGAAAAAGCGAAGGGAGAAGACAGAATCCCAAAAATGGCCCAGGTACAAGAAGCCTGTATCGACTGCGTCTTGGCCTATCCGTATGAGGTTTCTTCCCCTTTGGAACGGCATCATTTTTCAACTTTCCCGCTCCGGACGAAAATTTTCCCTGGGAAGTTTATGGTTTTTCGCGAGCTTTCCTGATCTTCTTGCCCATGCTACTTCTGGCTTTGTGGATTAGCCGGCGTTTCTCTGAGTTGCACGGTGAACCAGAAAGTGCTGCCTTTACCGGGTTCGCTTTGGGCTCCGATCTCTCCTCCCATCAAGGTAGCAAGTTGCCGGGAGATGGAAAGCCCCAGTCCTGTACTTATAGGGGATTCTGTGCCCAGACTGAAGGAAGGAGGCCGGCTGACGAAGCGATCAAACAGTTGGGCAATGACTTCAGACGGAATTCCAATACCAGTGTCGGTCACAGAGAAACACAGGATCCGGTTGTCTTTTGCGGGAACCGAATCCTGGAAAAAGCTGTCTTTACGCGTCGTGTGATGACAGGAGTTCTTCTTGCTCCTGCTTGCCTCTGGAGTTTTGTGCGAAAACAGAGGTTTCTCTTGCAAAAGCGGGGTGAGATTTTTTTGGGGGGCAGAAGGGCGAGCCGATGGGGTGTATGGAGAAAAATGCGCAGTATGCTGGTCTGATGCTGTCTGTCGTGTGTCTTCCCCACTTGTTCCTCTCTCCGTCTCGGGGCAAAATATTCGTATGGTAATTTTTCCTTTTTCAGTGGACTTGATGGCATTCCCGACCAGGTTTATCAGGATCTGACGAATACGTGCCGGATCTCCCACCATGTTTGCGGGAAGCCCGGGATCAATGCTTCCCCTGAGATCAATGTCTTTTTTGATGAGATGAGCAGGGAAAAGATCAAGAGTTGAGGCCAGAAGTTCTTTGAGGTTGAAGGACACTCGCGCGAGCTGCAGCTTCCCTGACCGGATTTGGGCGGCATCGAGCATGGAAATGGCAGTCTCGAACAGGGCATCAGCAGCTTTTTTGGTGATCCGTGCAAATGCTCGTTGTTCATTTGTGAGATCAGTCTGGAGAAGGAGATCGTTCATTCCTTTAATCGTGCTTAAAGGAGTGCGCATTTCATGTGCCATATCCGTGAGATGACGGTCATAATCATCTGCCATATCCTTGGTGATATGGGTTGCAAAGTGTCGGGCTTCGGCAATACTTGTCTTCTCTTTCCGGCGTGTGAGCGCAAGGCTGCACGCGGCCGCCGCCATTTCTGCTGCTTGTTGGGCAGACTTGTGCCAGCGCATGGCCTTTTGGGGGGAGAGGAAACAAAGGATGCCTATCGTGTGCGTGTCTCCCTTGAGAGGGACAACAGCAAAGCTCTGCATGGCATCCTGTAATCGCTGGACAGCAGGGGAGGGAAAAGTCGGTTGATTGCCTGCCTCTTGCGACAGACTTGTGACCCCTGTTTTGTCGTGTACTGCTGTCGTATTGCCTGTGCTGCTGATCCAATCTTCTGGTAAGGCAAACTGTTTCCCTTGCACAGTAAAGACGGCGCGAGACAGCGGGAAAATGGCGAAGGGGATTGCCGTGGGAAACGCAGGGCTTGCGGAAGGACCCCATCTCGCGTAACAGGCCATTCCTTTTTTTCTGGGTATATCGACATCTTGAGGCAATGGGCAGTTGCCTGTTTTTGGGGCTCGGCGGGCAACGGCGGTAACGACGGTGGCGATTTCCATGACTGCTTCGGCTGCTGCCCCGTCCTGAGGTAAGAGGAGCACAGCCTCTTGTGCTCCTGCCATGTCGATAGCTGTTCCAACAAATCCCTGGAGTAAAAAAACGAGGTCGTCATTAGATTGCGCGGAGTCCGTGAGCAGCTTTAATAGGTCTGCTGTAAGACCGAATGCAGTCGGCGCAGGCTGTTTTACATGTGGTGGACCCAGAGGGCTCTCCTCCGGTCCTCTTGATTTTCTGTCGATGTCTCTCTCAATACCGGTCATATTGCGATCGGGTGATCTCCTCGTTTGTCAGGCTCGTTTGTCAGGGAAGAGCTCGGAGTGGTGATGTCACAGGTTTTTTGTGTTTGGAAATGATCGGCAAGATGGCGAGCTTTCTTTGCGCGTAGAAAACCGCTGCAATACCACGCAGTTTTTGTCCGGGATGTCTACTGTCCCTGTGAGCTGGCGAGAGGGGAGAGCAAAAACAAGAGATCGGCTGGATATGCGCGGGTTTTTCTGGACTGGTGGAAGAAGCCGCAAAAAAATCACGGCAAAGAGAGAAGAACGCTAGCGTCTTGCTCGTGTCTGATTTGCGTCTGTAAGTGGGGGTTCCTTGGCGAGGCCGGCTCGAGGCTGCGTAACAAAGGGGTGTGAAGGAGCCGGGCGCACGCAGTTGGGCAATGAGACAGGTGTTGTGAGGGCGAAAGGCTATAAAAATGAATGAACGTCTTCGTTATAGGCTCGTGCGGTTAACCGAAGAAATCCGCTCCTCTGTTTTTCGTGAGGCGTGTTCCTCCGCGAAAGGATACAACGAACGGGATGTCGATTTTTTTCTTGACTATCTCACCAGCGTGCTGACTGATCTGACAATTCGGTCAGGGGAGTTTGGGAAAGAGAGTGTTCCTGTGCACGGGGCAGAAGAGCAGGGGGAAGAAGAGGGGGAAGCGCTTTTTCGTACAAGTTTTTACTTGTGGAAAGACAGGCGCATGGTGTCGAGGGAGAGACGGATGCCTTTTTCTCAGGGGGATGTGATAGCAGAGCCTTATCACGCGTGTTTTGCTCCACCTCCTGATAAAAAGAGCGTGCTTCGTTCCCAGATCAGTGAGGATGTTCTTGCCGGTGAACTATGGGGAGAGCGTTCCGAGGTGCCGTCCGAGATGCTGAAGGAACAAGTTACGCAGAGGCCTCTCTCGGATGAATGCTTTGCAGCAGAGATATCTTTTGGAGAAAAAAGCATTCTGCAGAATATGCCGCAAGTGGCAGGCTACTGCCCGCAGGTCAGAGAAGAGGCGTCAACGCCGGCACAGGGAAGAATCCTCTTCTCCGAGTGCGGGGATGATGGTGATTATGGGAAAGTGGATGAGGCAGAGGTGACGCGCGACTTTTTTCCAGGAGGAAAAGAGCAGCAAAACGGGGGTATGGCAAGAGAGGAAGAACTGCCTCCCTTGCCTCCTTGGGCAGCGGGACTCCATTGACCTGGGGGACCTTGGGGTCTGTCTTTCTTGGAGAAGGCGCCCTGACTGCTTTTTTTGCATCGCTTTTGTGCGGAGCTTCATGCAGAAGGAGTGTCTGCAGAGGGGAGCTCCCCTGGAAGAGTGCCTGGGAGAACCCATGACGGTCTGTTGGTGTCTTCAATAGCGGCCATTGCAAGTTCGGCGAGTTGTTCTCCGATCATGCGCTGTGTCTCGTAGTCCCAGTGAAGCCCGTCTTCTGGGTAGAGATGAACCCGGTCCGTACAAATTTTTTGCAGGTCGAGCATGGGAACGCCGGCTGTTTTTGCCAGGTCCAAAAGGAGTTCGCTTGTGCGTTTGGAATGTGGGTCGAGATTTCCGTGATGGTATCCGTTAAAAGGGGATACTGACGTGCTGATCACGGGAGCATTGTCGCTATAGAGCCGGATCATGTTAATGATCCGGGGCCAAAGTTCTTGAGTGACGCGTTCCGGTGTGGTACGTATCCGGCCACGGGTGAGCCGTACTATTCCTCTGTGTGTGCGATGGTACATCTTGCGTACTCGCTGGCGGCGACCTGGATGAGCAATGTAGCGAATGCCATCTTTTAAATAGGTAGGTACGCTTACTGGGAGGGTGTCGGCTGTGTGGGCTGAGGTCACCACAAGGTCGCTGTTCGGGAGAAGCTGTTCGTTTACCCAAGTGTCCTTGGTGACGAGTAACCAGACGTCTCGTGTGGTCCATCCTGCTCTGGCTTGCAGCGTCAGTTCTACTGGTCGCCCCAGGTGTTTACTGAGCGAATGTGCGAAGACATTTTGATAGAGCCGTTCGTCATGGATGGGGAGGCGTCCCTCTGAACCGTGAAAGGTTCGGCTGTCCCCGATGAATGTAACGCGGAATGGGTCGCTTGACATGGGGCGAATACTAGTGTTTCCGCCCTTTTTCCTGATATTGGCTACCGAAGTAAGTCGTGTATCTCAGGTCGCGCAGGGAGATGAGGGAGAAGAAAGGGCTTGGCGCAGGCGTTAATTATGGGTGGGTGGCGGCCATATTCGTATCCATTGCCCGCGAGAGGGGTCCCAAATGAACTGTTCTTCGGAGTTTTGCCCGTTGCCTTTGGCTTTTGGGGTTCTGCCGCCCAGAATCTGCATAAAGAAGAATCCTGCGATAAAGCCTCCGATATGGGCGGCTACAGCGATTCCGCTGCCGCTGGGAACCATGAATTGCAGAAGAAACCACGAAATTAAGACAAGGGCAGCCGGGATGGGGAGAATGAAAAAAGGTGGGATGAGAGTGATGATTAATTTTCTGGGGAAGGCGCGGAGGTAAGCTCCCATAACTGCGCCAATTGCTCCGCTGGCACCGACAATCGGGACAGCTGATGTCGGATCTATGGCAACTTGTGTGAGGGACGCGATAATTCCTCCAGCGAAATACAAGATGAAAAAGCGTTGTATGCCGAGGCGGTTTTCCACTCTGTTGCCAAAAATCCAGAGGAAGAGCATGTTGGGCAGTAAATGCCCGAGCAGACTCGCATGGAAAAAGAGAGAGAAAACCATGCTGAGAAATATCGGTTTGTTGGGAAAAGGGTGGGGTACTTGTTCATCGTTGAGGTTGAGGAGCCTGTTCTCTTGGGAGATGATTCCGTTCTGAATTTCCTCAGGACAGGAGGGTGCGAGGTAGGACTGCCCAGTTCTCTGGTTTCTCTGGGGAATGAGGCGGACAGTATCTTGTTGGACAAGTTCGCAGGGGATAAGTGCCCATTCAAGAAAAAATGATCCTTGGGATTCCTCGAAAGAACTTTGGCGATCAGACTCGCTCTGGAACATCAGCATGTTCGACAGGGTTGGCTGTATGAAAAAGTAGATGAAGAGGTTCAGCGCAATCAGGAGCAGAACGATCTGTGGCAGACGGGGTGGAGGGTCGCGGTCATATATTGGTATCAATAGGGGTCGCCTCCTTTGCCCAATTGTTGTTGGGTAACACTCGCCATAAAAAATCTGGGCCGATAGCTGATTCGAGCAGACCCGTCGCAGGGAGAAACGGGCGAGTTATGGAATCTCGGCAGGTCGGTAAAATTTTGGAGGTGTCTTGTGCCGGTCCCTGTGCGAATAGCTGTGATGATTTTCGGCGTTTTCTTCTTCATGACAGCATGCTCGGATACCAATGACGCGGAAACAGGTCGAATTGATTCCACAACGCCAGTGCCTGCTGACGCGTCAGACAATGACGGTCTGAATTCTTTTACTCCTGTTCCTGTGGTAGGAGCGTTGGATGATCTGCAAGAGGAAATTGATGCCGGTTTCGCCGTCTTGGAGGAGATTTCCCTGGAAGACGAAATGGCTCTTTTTGCGATCGCGCCCCAAATCATAGATTTCATAGCGCTGCAAGAGCGGGTCCAACGGCAAAAGTATCGGGTGGGCTATACTGCGTCTGGTCCCTATTTTGACCGATTCTCGTCACAACTTTTTCTGACGATTGTGCATGATGCCCGCCATCATCGTGTGACTGGAGTAAGCGGGACATCTTTAGCATTTCAGTACTTTATTTTGGAGGACAGGACGGAACATTCTTGTGTGAAACTCAGCGAGTGGCTGTGTGAGCCTTCTCAGATTGAGAATAATCTCACTGATATGGGTGCTGAGACACTTCTTTACTCGTTTGCTCTTGTGGCCGATGACCCAAAAGTCTACGAGCTTCGCACATACGACACGGAAATTGTGGGGGTTCCTGTGCGTTGTCTGCAGGCGGAGCGCAAAATTCCTGCTTCGGACGAGCAGCATGACGGGGATGTGGAAGTGTGCGTGACGGGAGAGGGCGTGCCTTTGCGCGCAAGAACGCCAGATCTCACGCTTGAAGGTATATGGTACGAGCCCACCTCAACTGCTGAGGATTTCGTGTTGCCGGCTCCTTCGGTGAGTCGCTCATGATTTTTTGTTTGCTCTGCTCCTTGCTTTCTCTGTAGAAATTCTTCCGGAAGTCTTTTCTCGCCGGGAGGGTTTCTCCGGAAGAGTCTCTCCGGAAGAGACTGTCGTTTTCTGAGTTCTTGTGGAGTTTTTTGTGCCCGATCCTTTTATGGCGCGGCCCGATGTAGAGAATCGATCTGCTGTTTCTTCTCGTGTCTGTGCACTGCGCGAGACTGCGACAAGTGTGTTGGAAAACCTGTCTTTTTTGGGAGACGGGGAAAGCCCGGAAGACTCTTGGCGCTTTGCTGTGCCAGAACGTTTTACTCTGGATGCTTTGTCTTTGGGGGCAGATTTTCCTCCGCCTTCGCTGGACGATCTTTTCCCCCTGCTTGAGAAGTTGGGCAAGCGCAGTGGACTCATTCTCTCATGGGAATGTGGCACTACAGTGGTGGAAGAAAGCGATGAGTTGCGCTTGCGCGTCCTGGATCAGGATGAAACGCTGGAGAGGACAGGTTCGCTTGCGCCACCAGAGCGGGATTTTTTTGCGGCGCTGAATGCCCGACACTTCCGTGGCGGCGCGCATGTGCACGTTCCCGCAGGAGTCTGCGTTGCCGATCCCGTTGTGATTCTCCACTGGGTCTCTGCTGCGGGCGTTGCCTCTTTCTCCCGTTCTTGTCTGACGCTTGCGGCATCATCTTCTCTTCCTGTCGTTGAAATGTGGGTAGGTACTCCTGCTCTGGGAGAGAGCTTGGTAGCTGGTACGACCGAGGTCTTTCTTGAAGACGGTGCGGCACTCGACCTTGTTTCTCTGCAGCAGCTTCCTGATCACACCCTTTTCGTGGGAAGTCTGGATGTGGATGTGAGGCAGGATGCCAAGTGTGTGCTTGCTGCGGCCAATGTAGGAGGAGCTGCCGGTCGCTTCTGCTCTCGAGTTTTTTTAAATGGAGAAGGTGCATCCCTGGAAAGTCGGGGGGTGTATATCGGTGATGGTGAACGTCATGTGGACTTTCGCACAGAACAGTTGCACCAGGCAGCTCGTACGACGAGTAACCTGCTTTACCGTGGCGCTGTATGTGATAGCTCTCGTTCTGTCTATGCGGGGCTTATCCGTATTCTCGCAGATGCCGAGGGGTGCCAGGCCGATCAAGCAAGCCATTCTCTCATTTTGGCGAAAGATGCCGCTGCAGTGAACATCCCGAATCTTGAGATCTTTAACCATGATGTGAAATGCGGACACTCTGCTTCGAGCGGACCGCCTGATCCCGATCAACTTTATTATCTGGAGTCGCGGGGAATTGCTCCAGAGAGGGCACGGCACCTCCTCGTGGATGGGTTTTTCTCCGATGTTATTGACCGTTTCCCTGTTCCCGGTGCCCGTTCGATGGTGAATGCTGAGGTTCAGCGTCGATTAGCTGCTTCCTGGAAGGAATAACAATGAGTGAAGTGTGTGTCGCGTCTTTTGCGACCCTTGAAGAAGCACTTCCTGTGAGGGTGACTCCTGAGGGTTTTAAGAAATCTCTTGTCCTCGTTCGACTAGGCGAAAAAGTGTATGTCCTGGACGATATGTGCACTCACGCGGAGGCTTCATTGTCAGAGGGGGAGTGCTACGAAGAGGACCTTGAAATCGAGTGCCCCTTGCATGGTGCGACGTTTGATTTATCAACCGGCGAGGCCACCTGTCTCCCCGCGACAGCAGCAGTGCAGGCCTATAAAGTGTTCCTTCGAGAGGATGAAGTCTGTATTGAGATTCCCGGTGAGTGATCTTCTTGTGATCCGTGGCCTACGAGCGGGTATTGAAACCAGTGAGAAAGATATCTTACGGGATTTCAACCTTGTGGTGGGCGCGGGAGAAGTGCACGCGCTCATGGGCCCGAACGGGTCTGGAAAGTCCACGCTCACGCATGTTCTCACTGGGAGGAGGGAGTACAAGGTAAAAGCCGGGGAAGTATTTTTTGCCGGTCAGGACCTGCTTTGTCTTCCTGTATATGAGCGTGCGCGACTTGGGCTGTTGACGGCCTTCCAGTACCCTGTGGAGCTGGCAGGGGTGGAGCTTGATGATCTTTTGGCAGAGGCAGCGCGAGGGCGGGGGCTTCCCCTTTCCCACGTTTCGCGTGAGCGGGTTGAAAGCCTGGGGAAGCGTCTTGGTTTGGCAGGTAAGCTGCATCGACCGGTGAATGTGGGCGCTTCGGGGGGAGAGAAGAAGCGTCTCGAAACCCTGCAGCTTTCACTGCTCGATCCCAAACTTGTTGTTCTCGATGAGATCGACTCTGGTCTTGACGTGGACGGTATCGAAGATGTCGCGAGGGAAATCTTGCGGACAGTGCGAGAAACTGGGATGTCTGTCCTGATCATCACGCATTACGCGCGCATCTTGGAGTATATCCCCGTGACAAAAGCGCACATAATGATAAATGGACGGATTGTTGCTTCCGGTGGTGCTGAGCTTGTACACCAGGTTGAGGAGGATGGCTACGATGCCTTCCGTGCGGAGGCAGGAGAAGAAGCGGGACAGGAAAAAAATGATGCTGTCGTGGCAAACGGGAGAGATCCTTTTCTTCTCTAAAAAATAACCGCAAGGGTTGCGGGGTTTTGTTCCGTTGTGCCGGCGGTTTTTCTGGGAGAGTCGTCAAGGAAATGGGGACTCTCTTGGTGAATTTTTCTGCCTTCTGGTGCTTTTAGAAGTGGTTTGTGCGAGGGCTGTTCTCGTTTGCCGGAGTTAGATGGTCCGGATCTTCTGTTTCGCCAGAAGATTTTTTCATGAGGGCATTGAGAACTGAAGCAGCCAAACCGGCATTGTCGATTGTGACAAGAAAAGACCGTCCATCTTTTGCAGAAATGCCAAGGGCAGCACCGCGACGCATGATGAGGATCCAGCCGCCTTGTGCGGTTTCCCTGTATCCCCAGCCGCGAGGAGCGCGATATTTTCTTGGTTTTTTCTGTTGGGTACGGCGCAGGGGACGAACGAAAAGAACTCTCGCTTCTTCTAGATCTTCGAGACGTAACCGATTGCGTGTGAGCGCCCAGGGGCCAATTGTGGTGAGGATTTCTTGCCTGTTAATTGTCAAGCAAACTGTGGAGAACACCATGCTTGCGCCGAAAGCGACTATTCCAGAGAGGCACGCGATAGAAGGCGAGATATTGCTATGAAGAACTGCGCCGAAAGAGATGCCGCTTGCTGTTGCTCCGCCGGCAGTAAGCCATCCGTTTGAGGCAGTAAATACCCATTGGCTGGTTCTTTCGGGCAAGAGAAGCGGGGGGCTTTCTTGTGGGGTCCCAGGGTGTGTGCGGGGAGCATAATTATTTCGCTGTTCCAGCTCATGGCCGATCAGTCCGAAAAAACCTGCGGCAAATAAAGCAAGGAGCACTCTTTCAGAGTCGAGGTATTTTGCATCGCGCCAGGTGATTGCGTCGAGGTTGCGTCCGATGATGAGCATGTGCGCAGAAATAAGCATGCCACCTGCGAAGTAAAAGAGAGAAGTATGGAGAGGGGAGCGGCGTTCTCGGCGGGCACTCATGTCGAAATGCATGAGACAAACCCAGCAGAAAATCCAGGCTGTGACAAAGGCGAAGAAGTAGAGGTTTCCTGGGATAGGGGTAGTTGGCTGGTCGGAAGTGTCCCAGTGAATCGCAAGAGAATCGGGAAGTCTTTCTGCGTACAAAGTTGGGATGGCAAAGAGGACGAAACACACGCAGGCCGGCAGGATCCAACTCCGAGCGATGTCCACAAAAGACTGTGTTGCAAGCGTGCCTGGCGCCTGATGTTTCCTGAGACTGCTTCTCTTCATGTTCCCACCTTAGAAGGGAACGGGAGGAACAGGGTGACATACTGTCCCAGGATCCAGGAAAAGATCAGGGAGAATGCTCATAGAAGGAAATCCCGGAAAAGTTTTTTCAGTGGTCCCGGTTGGCTTTGCTTGTCTTGCCAGGTGGGTGGTGGTTTCGGGTGATTGAAGAGATTGGGTTGGAGAGCTGATGGCAGGGTCGTCGAATGGAGCACTTGGCGGACTGCTTGCAGTGTGCGTGATGCCTCGTCGCAGGGAGCTGCCTGTTTTCCTGAAAATCGTGGTGGACTCGCAGGCCAGGACTTGTGTGGAGATTCCCGTGAGATTCCCTTAGAGAGAGACTGCGGTATCTTGCCCTAGGGCTTCTTCAAAGGCGTTCCAGGCCAAGGTGGCGCATTTCACGCGGGAGGGAAATTGCCGCACGCTTTTGAGGGCTTCAGCGTCACCAAGTTGGGAGCCTGCGGGTGCTTCCGGATCGAAAATCTCGATATCCGTTTTATTTTTGCCGATACCGAGCATAGATTTGAAGCGAAGAAAAACTGTGCGGGCCTCTGTAAGGGATTTTCCTTGAAGAAGGGTACTCATCATTGATCCGGATGCTTGGCTGATAGCACACCCTTTGCCATCCAGCTTGATATCGGTGATTGTGTCATTTTCGTCGATATCTACCCAGATGGTGATCTCGTCGCCGCACAGAGGGTTATATGCACAGGCATTGCGTGCTGGAGGCAGGAGAGAACCTCTATTGCGAGGGCGACGATAGTGGTCGAGGATAATTTCTTTGTAGAGGTCTTCAATCGATTCGGTCATTGATTAATTCTAAGTCCAAGCGGGGGAGCATGTATTCATTGAAAATTCCCCTTGCACGAATTGGCAAAGTAGAGGAAGGTATACTTCAGGGCGGAGTAGAAACCCTGTAGGTACCTGTAGCTAGCAGGCGAGAGGGCGTGCACGCAATTTTCCCTTATGAAAACGGTTGTGAAATTGTACACGGGATCGCGCAAAAACCGTTTCAGGGATTACTTGTGGAGCTGCTCTTATTGGAAGTGTTCCGTGGGCTCTCAGCGTGCGACTGTCAACAAGTGCAGCGCAAATTGAGGGCAGGCGACTGTTCTCATTCCACTGTTGTTCCGGTATAGGTAGAGGTGTGTGATTTTTGGCGTTTGGGCTGAAAGACCGCCTGGAGAGATTGGTTCGGGAAAAGGGGATACCTTGCCTGTCTAATCGTCTCTGTTTTCCATACTGTGGTGACCGTTGCGTGAGGGGTGGTGCAGGAGCCGCTGTGTATTCCGAGAATATGCTGTCAGAGCATGTGGTTCCAATCGCTTCTGGCGAGCATGGAGGGATAAGGTGCGTGTATGGCGTCGATAACTGAACGAGACCGAGCTGCTGATGTCGAGGATCTTGTTGCGAGCTATCTGGCGGACATCTCAAAACACCAGCTTTTGACCAAAGAAGACGAAATAGAGCTCGCGCAGAAGATTGAGCGGGGCCGTGAGGCAAAAAGCGAGCTTGAGTCAGGGAAAAAGGTATCGCCGAAAAGGCGCAGTGAATTGCTGCGTCTCGTGCGTTCTGGAGAGTTTGCCCAAGAACGGTTCATTAATGCGAACCTACGGCTTGTTGTGAGTGTCGCGAAAAAATATGGTGCTGCTTCTGGAATGGAACTCTTGGATCTCATCCAAGAGGGAAATTTCGGCTTGATGCATGCTCTGGAAAAATTTGATTGGCGGCGTGGTTTTAAGTTCTCGACCTACGCGACCTGGTGGATCCGTCAGGCAGTCACACGTGGCATGGCCAACAACAGCCGGACTATTCGACTTCCGGTACACGTGGGCGATCTGGTGTATCGGGTTGCGAAGGCTCGGGCAGAGATCGAAGGACGGACAGCCCGGAAAGCCGCTCCCGAGGAAGTTGCCGAAGTCACGGGCCTTTCTGTGGACCAAGTGATGGATGTCATGTCACTGCCCACAAGCCTCACCTCGTTGAATCAAACGACAGGTGAAGACGGCGACGCGGAATTGGGCGACTTCATTGAGGATGAGTCGACAGAGACGCCTTTTGACGCAGCTGCCCGCGCGATGGTCCGCAGTGATGTGCGCGAACGTCTGCTTGGCCGTCTCACAAAACGTGAGTCCAAGATTCTTTCTTTGCGTTATGGGCTTGAGGGCGATGGAATTCCTCGTACTCTTGAGGAAGTTGGTGCTGACTTCAATCTCACACGAGAGCGTATCCGTCAAATTGAGACCAGGGCATTGTCGAAGCTTCGTCACCCGAGTCTCAGTATTGACCCTGAATCTCTTGTGCAGGGCTGATTTCTGAGAACCCTTGCAAGGGAATCGGGAGGGAAGTGTCGCTTTTCTGGTCTGTCTAATGGTTTGCGTGGGATGTCCTTATGTCTGACGGATGTCAGGGAAAGTATCGGTAAAGAACTCCTTATTCCTTAGGGAATTTGTTCTAAGGAAGTCGAGCAAGAGGAACTTATGTGGTTTCCGTGTGTCTTTGTGTGCGGAAACCACATAAGAGAGGCATGCCCAGCGCGAATGCGTCCTGAGTGCGCAAGAGTTCGCGGACAACTCGCTTGAAAGTCTCGCACTTGTGGCAAGACAGAGAATGGCCTTCCCAGCGTGCCTGGTTTGATGCTCGGGTTGTCCTCGTGGCTTTGTTCTGGCTCGTCATATCAGCTCGTCATGTCCTGCTCTCCAGGCAAGACCAGGACATGTCAGGCAAGCGAGGCAAGGGGTCCTTGCTCTTTCTCTCTCGTGTCAGTTTCTGCGGGACATTTCCCGATTTCCTCTGTGTTTTTGCATCAGAGCATGTCGGGATGAAGGCATTCTTGAGGAGGCTGAACCAATCGCGTGAACTTCATGGCAATATGTGGGCATGCACATTATCGTGGTAGGAGCTGGTGAAGTCGGTTCGTATGTGGCAGATAGTCTGAGCCGAGAAGGTCATGATATGGCCGTTGTGGAACAGGACCGACACCGTTTACGAGATCTTCAATCTTCTTTGGATGCCCTTGCTTTGTATGGCAGTGGTACAAGTCCGCGCATTTTGCGGCATGCCGGTGTCGAGAAAGCCGATCTTCTTGTTGCTGTGACGAACAACGATGAGGTGAACCTCATCAGCAGTTTGCTCGCGAAACAGTTTGGTGTCGCGAAAACAATTGTTCGTCTGCAATCTTCAGATCTTCGTTCTCGTTCTGCGAAACAATTACGACGGGCGCTCGGGGTCGATGTGGTGATCGATCCCGACCGGGAAACAGCTGATGCGATTTTTGAGCTTCTTGAGTTTCCGGGCGCAAGTGAAGTGGCGCAGATGGCAGAAGGGGAGGTGATTGTGATTGGGGTACGTTTGCCTGCACATGCTCCCCTTGTGGGCCTGACGCTGGAAGAACTAGGACAGCGTTATGAGCCTGAGTGGGGTTTTTTGATTGGTGCAATTTCGCGAGAGAATGAAACGATAATTCCGCGAGGGAACCACCATCTAGAGGCAAACGACCATATTTGGGTAGTGTGTCAGAAACGTTCTCGTAAAGAACTCATGCGAGTTTTGGGTCTTAATCGTCCCATTCCGAAGGATGTAGTGCTTCTTGGAGGTGGCCATACTGCGGAAGTTGTGGCGGAACGCTTGGGGAAGCGGGGGTCGCGTATTGTCCTCGTGGAACGAGATGAAGAAAGATGTACAGTCCTGGCTGAGCGACTCGATAGTGCGCTGGTACTACAGGGGCAAATTACTGATCCTGACATCTTGAAGGATGAGAGAGTGGAACAGGCCGGAGCGATTGTGGCGCTCACGGGGGAGGATGATGCCAATATTCTCGCCTGTATTGCTGCGAAATCGGCAGGTGTGCCAGAAACAATTGCTGTTGTGCACCGTCTTGAGCTTTTACCCATTGTGCATCAAGTCGGGATTGATGTGGCGTTGTCGCCGCGGACTGCCACAGCCAACGCGGTCCTGCGTTTTGTGCGAGGTGGGGGTATAGCTTCAAAAGTTGAGACTTTTCTTGAGGGGGAAGTGGAGATTCTGGAACTTGAGACAGAAAAGGGAAGCTTTGCTGACGGGAAATCTATCTCTAATTTGGAATTGCCAAAGAATGTGCTTGTTGGTGCCATTGTTCGTGATGGCAATGCGCAGATTGCCCGAGGACGATCTGTGGTGCGGGCGAGGGACCGAGTCATTCTCTTTGGCATGCCTGAATCAATCGAGACGGTGAAACGAATTTTCCGCTGATGGTTGATCGTGCACGTGCTCTCTCCTCATCTTCCCTTTCTCCTGAAGTGGTTCCCTTGCAGGAGACTCCATTTTTGTCGCGCTGGGATTCTGCCCTTGGGCATATTGTCGGTATCACCCTGCTGGTGTGCGGGATAGGGATGCTGCTTTCCGCACTTGTTGAACTGTTGTACGGCGGTGGTCGATCAGAATTGCTTCTGGCATGTGGTGTGTTGGTGACCCTGCTCGGAGGTGTACTCTGGCGTTTGACCGAGGCGCCGCAGAGTTTGCGGCGTTCTACCGTGTATCTGACTGTTGCCTTTTGCTGGTTCACGTGTTCTATTGTGGGGACTCTTCCGTATTTGCTTACTGGTGTGCTCGATAATTTTTTTGATGCTCTTTTTGAGTCCGTATCGGGTTTCACGACAACGGGGGCGACGCTTTTCAGTACTGAACTTTTTGTGTCAATGACTGATTCCACAGATGGGAGTACGCTGGAGCCCGGTTTGATGTTCTGGCGGTCTATTACCCAATGGTTCGGAGGCATTGGTGTGGTAGTGCTGGCGGTTTCCGTCCTTCCTTTTTTGGGTGTAGGCGGTTTGGACTTGTTGGAAGCAGAAGCGCCAGGACCTTCCTCTGAGCGTCTTGTGCCGCGTTTGCGAGATACTGCGAGATATCTTCTCTGGGTGTATCTCAGTGTTACTGTCATGCTTGTTGTGTTGTACTTGGCGGGGTCCATGTCTGTGTATGACGCGATTGTCCACGCGTTTACCACGGTTTCGACAGGTGGATTTTCTCCCCATTTAGAGTCAATGGCATATTTCGACTCTCCTTATATTGTATGGGTGTGTTCTTTCGGCATGTTTCTTGCAGGGGGGAGTTTCGCGCTGTACGCGCGGGCGTTTTCTGGGAGTGTCCCGCCTTTGCTGCGTAGCGCAGAATTCCGGGCGTATGTCGTGTTTGTACTTGGGGCGACGCTCTCGATTGTTTGTCTTATTCTGATCAATTCAGATGAAACATTGGGAGGCGGTCTGTTGCGTGAGGCGCTGTTTACGGTTTTAGCCTTCGCCACCACGACGGGCTATGGCCTCGTGGATTTTTTGACCTGGCCAGAAGGACCACAAGCCATTCTTATGTTCCTTTTGCCGGTAGGGGCTATGGCTGGGTCGACCGCAGGCGGTGTGAAAATTATTCGGGTAATGTCTGTCGTCAAGTACGCGCGGCGTGAAGTTTGGAGACAGCTACACCCAGCGGTAGTGCAGGTCGTCAAGATTGGAAAAGACCCAATTCCCGAGTCTGTCATGAGAAAAATCGTGGGATTCGTGATCTTTTTTGTCTTGCTATGGTTCTTGGGAACACTTCTTGTTGCTGCGACCGGTGCCGATTTTGACACCGCTCTTTCTACGGCAGGCTCTTCCATCGGGAATGTTGGTCCTGGTGTTGCCGACAATGTGGCAGGTGGTGACTTTACTTCTGTGCCCTGGCTCGGAAGGCTTGTCCTGATCGCTTTGATGCTGCTGGGACGCCTGGAGATCTTTCCACTCCTGCTCGCGCTGCGCGCGTTGGCGGATCGCTCCGACCTCGGGGCTTTTCTGCGGCGTGGCAAGGGTATTGCCCGTTCCACTTCGTCTGCGCGATCTCGATGAATCGCCCTTTGGCCGGTGGGGAATGGCTGTCCCCGCGTAGAGCCGGTGCCGGACCGAATGGATGTTTGCACCGATTGGGCCGGTTGCACCGGATAGATACTGGGATAGATGTTGAGATAGATCTTGAGGCTGGGCAACCGAGCTGCAGACGAGCGAGAAGATGTGTTGGCCTATCGGTGTTTGGCCTACCGGAGGAAGTCCGCCTTTTCCCTGTCTTTTGCCGGCCTTCTAGTATGACGAGATGATCAAAGCGGCCCTTTTCGATTTCGGCGGGGTGCTCACCTCTAGCCCCTTTGCTGTTTTTGCTGCGCATGAACGAGAACGCGGTCTTCCGGAAGGATTTCTCCGCAGGCTGAACGCGACAAACCCTGATGCCAATGCGTGGGCACAGTTGGAGCGTGCAGAGATTTCTGCAGGCGAGTTTGCGGGGTTATTTGAGGCAGAGGCTCGTGCTGCAGGTGGTGAGGTGGATGCTGCTCTTTTGTTGGGTTCTCTTGCCGGAGAGCCGTTGCCTGTAATGATCGCAGCTGTGGCCTGCTGTAAAGAGCGCCTGAGAACAGCGTTGCTTACCAACAACTGGATTGGTCGAGATCGCACTTTCCTTGATGCCTTCGGGGAAGCCAGAGAGATTTCTGCTCTCTTCGATGTTGTGGTGCAGTCGGCTGTCGTGGGCGTGCGGAAACCGGATGCTCGCTTCTATGAAATGGCTTGCGCGCAACTATCGGTCGCTCCTGCTGAGTGTGTTTTCCTCGACGATCTTGGGGTGAACCTGAAGACGGCGCGGCACATGGGCATGACCACTATCAAGGTGGTCGATCATGCCACGGCACTGGCGGAACTTGAGGAAGTTGTGGGATTTCCGCTGGCATAAAACTGAGTATCGAGTCTGAGGAGACAGTCCGGGTCAGGCAGCGCGGGTCAGACAGCCCAGATGGTGCAACGTATCAGACGGTTCGGTAGTGGGGAACACGCGGTGCCCTGTATTTTTGGCAGGGAGACTTTCCTCGATTGGCGAAGCAGACCGGCGGGCAGTACCGGGTATCGTGCCCTTCTTGAGGTATTTCGCCGAGGCACTTCACCGGGAAGACATATTCCACAGCAATTTTTCGGGAGTATCATGGGTCGCCATTGGTTACACACTCCTCCGCAGCGGGGAGCTGTGTCTCTTCCGGCTCTGCTTGATCTTGTGACGCGGGCGCTGCGTGACACGGATTCTGTAATTGAGTTTTGGGCTGAGGATTGGGGTGCCTCTTACGATCCTCGAGAGTTGCAGGCCGATCTTCTGATTGGTTCTCCTCTTTTGCGCTGCCTGCACGACTCCTTGGATTCCCTCACAGCTCACGCGAAGCAACGAACTGTGCGTCTTGTGACGCAAGGCCGCTGTATCGGGCCGGCTTTTGTGTTGGGGCTTGCGGCAGGGGAAATTCAGGCTGGGTCGCAGACAGTCTTGGGAGTGTCGGAGACGCGTGCGGGGCTTCCCCCTTTGCTTGATGTGACGCGCCGCTTGGTCGGTATGATGCCGCTCCGCACTGCGCTTGGCATGGTGGGACAGGGAAACCTGGTGACCGGTACTGTTTTCCAAAAGCTGGTGGACAGTGGTCCTGATGCTGAGCTGGATTTTTCTACGGTTGCGCAGTATCGGCCCCGTCCTATTGCGAGCCCTTTGCCTGGGGATGCGTTTGCCGGCCTGTGCACGGTCCTCGATGCGGTGGGAAAACCAGCCGATCACCGGTATGCAACAGAGTGCGCTGCTCTCGCGAATGCCTGTCAGGTTACCGGCGCGAATGAGATATTTGACCGTTTTTCGAATCTGTTGACGCGGGATCTTTTTCCGCCGGTATCGCTGCCATCTTCTCTTGCTGTCATGGGAACAGGTCAGATGGGATCGACCATTGCCGCTGCGTCTGCGGCGCGTGGTGTGCCTGTGACTATTGTTGGACGCCGCCTGGAGCGGGCCGAAGCCGCAAAACGAATGGCCGAGAAGTTTCTTGCAGCAATGGAGCGACGGGGGCCGCTCCATATAGATGCGAAAGAGGCTGGAAATTGCCTTGATATTGCTGTTGAGGTGCCGACTCACGTTGAAGGGGTGATCGAGGCGGTTGTAGAAAACGTGGCCGTGAAACAGGAAGTCTTTGCGCGCGCGCGAGCAGCAGCCCCAGCCGCCTGGCTTGGGACGACTTCTTCTGCTCTTGCTCTGTCGAATTTTCCCGAGGATGTCTCACTATTGCATTTTGCATACCCTGCTGAGGTGTCACCTGTGGTGGAAGTTTCGTATGCCTCGGCCGCGGATGCTGCGCTTGTGAGCCGTATGGAGGATTATCTTCGAGGAATCGGAAAGACCCCCCTCCCTGTCGCGTCTGTTCCCGGATATGTGATTTCCCGACTTCTTTTCGCCTACCTGCTTGAGGGGCTGGCCCTGCTCGAAGGGGGAATCTCCCCAGAACGGGTGGACCAGGCTGCGCTTGCGGGGGGCCATGCGATTGCGCCTTTGGCCATTGTTGACGCCGCTGGGGTGTCCCTCACTGATGCTGTTGCCCGCGAGATCCTTGCTCCTGCATACGGTGAACGTTTTGCTCCGCCGGTTGTTTTGCGTGGGCTGATCGATGCCGGCTCGGAAGGACGCAAAGCTGGAATTGGCGTGTATGACTATGGGGAGAAGGCAGCTGTTCCCAACCCTGTGTGGCAGACCGAAGTGCGCCGGAGCGGAGCGGCCGCTGCGCTCTCTCCTGAAGAGATACAGACAAGGCTTCGTCTCGCGGTGGTGCTTGAAGCCTGTCGTTGTGCGGAGGAGGGGTTGGCCTCTCCCGCCCAGCTTGATCTGTTGTCTGTGACGTGTGTTCGTTTTCCTTCGGCACTTGTTGGCCCTCTTGCCTGGGCGGGAAGAGAACCGGCTGCATTGCGCGCAGCAATCGCCGAGCTTGGGGGAAGCAGCCCTCGTTTCGCCTCACCTCGGACGTTTTCCTGAACAGGGGGGAAGCAGCCGCGCCGGGAAATTTCCAGGAGCGAGTAGGCCCTGTGCGTGCAGTGTTTGCGGGAGGATCCTCCTGCTTTTTGTTTTTGGTGTGGACAAGTTTGTGTGACAAGTTGACGGAAGCCGTGCTCGAGATGTGTGTTGTTTTCGTGTGACCTCGTAAACTTTTGTGAAGGGCTGTGAGAAAGAAAGCGGGATAGGCCGTTTTTTCCTCGGCTCTTTCTCAAAGCCATATGTGACCGGTGTTCCGGCAAATCTCGGAAGGGCCTTATTCGATGTCGCTTGACCAGCAAGTTTATCGTCAGGCTATGGGGCGTTTTGCGACAGGTGTGACGGTGATCACCGCTGTCGATGACGGAGTGCCGTTTGGCATGACGGCCAATTCCATGACTTCTGTTTCTCTTAATCCCACGCTTTTGCTGGTGTCGTTCATTCGAGGCTCCGCCACGCTGACTGCCGTGAAAAATCATCAGCATTTTGGTGTGAGTGTGTTGACCGACGCGCAAGAAGAAGTTTCGTCACGTTTTGCTTCGAAATCTGGACCACAGTTTGAAGGCCTCGACTATGTGACTGGACCGCATGGGGTGCCCTTGTTTGCAGATGATCTTGCCCATTTCATCTGCAAGCTCGACAAGGTCGTGGACGGAGGCGACCACGAGGTTGTGTTTGGTGAAGTGCTGGAATGCGCCGTGGGAAAGGGAGAACCTCTGCTTTTCTATCAGGGCAAGTACCGTGGGATTGCCTCTCTTGGCTGAGGCATTGTGGTGCGTTGTGCCTTTTCAGTTGTGCATTCTCGTCTGAGGGTTTCTGTTGCCCTTTTGCTGTGATGAAGAGGGTCTCAAGAGATCAGGTTGCAGCGGCACGCTTGTTGGGGGCGGAAAGGAGGGGGTATGTCGAGATTGACAGTCAATGGCGCGTTATTTGATATTCTCGATCAGGGGGATGGTCCTGCCTTTGTGTTGTTGCACGGCTGGACCGGCTGCAAAGAAGACTGGCAAGACCATATCGATGTGCTTGCGACGAAATATCGCGTTATCGCGTATGACCATCGGGGACATGGGGCAAGCGAACACGCGGGCAACTATTCCTTCCCGCAGCTTCTTGCTGACCTCGAAGGGGTGCTGTCGGTTCTCGGTGTAGATGAATGCGCGCTGCTTGGCCATTCCATGGGCGGGATGATTGTGCAGATGTTCGCTTTGACTTCGCCGCAGCGTGTGCGCGCGATGATCCTCGAAGATACCGGAACCGGACGTGTACGGATGCCGGAACCTCACCGTCAAGTGATATTGGGCCTCGTCTCTCTGGCGCGGGAGCAGGGGATGGAGGCTGTATTTGGCCTGCAAGAAAGGGCAGGCGGGCTTGCCCCGGAGAACCCTGCTGCCGCGCGTCTACGGGAAGAACATCCAGAGCGAGTAGAGCAGCAGAAGAAGAAATTTTTGGCTGTGGATCCTGCCGCCTATGGAGATCTTTTGCACGAGATGATGGAGCAGGAAGACCGACTTGTCGCCCTGAGCTCTCTTGCTATTCCGTCTCTTGTGATGGTGGGTGAACACGATGTCGCCTTTCACAGGATTTCTCACCGTATGGTGGAGAGAATGGCTGATACCCGGCTTGCCTGGATCGAAGGGGCAGGGCACTCTCCTCACTCTGAGGCGCCAGAATCCTGGCGGGCGTCAGTGTGTGGGTTTCTGGACGAGGTCTTTGCCTAGATCAGTGTGGACAACCTTGTGGACGGCCGGTGTGGACGCGGTGCAGTGCGGGAAAAGCCGAGAGGGATAGTACCCGGCGCGGGAAAGCCGGACTGAGAACGACGCCTGGGGGCAGTGTCGTGTGGGGAGCAGACGATGAGACAGTGAGTCATGTAGGTGAGTATTGCTTTTGCGGTGGTGCTGTAGTGGTTGTACTGCGGCTGTGTGGAGGTTCTCTGATAACTGCCTTCGCGGTATTCTGAATGGAAAATTCTGGAAGGAATTTTTTCTCTCTCCTGAGAAGAAGAGGTGGGGAAAGGATGGATACTTGCGGTTTGTCGTATGTGAGCTGCTGACAGACGCGCGGTGTCATCGAGGAGAGAACTTGTGAGGCAGGATCCGTGAAATTGCGACGAGCTTATGGAACCGTTTTCTCGGAGAAGACGCGGGAGAATGAGGCGGGCGAAGATGCCTGGGGCGAGTTGCAATCAGTGATGAGTTCGTGTCGCTTGCGTGCTTTGCAGATTGATACGGCGCAGCGTCTGGTGAGCGGTGCGGGGCGACAGCTCGCCCGCTTGGAGAAAGAGGAATTGTCTGGCTTCGGTACCCCTGTTTCTATTTCGGAGGGTGCTGGTGCGCGGCGGCTTGTCTCGGATTTTCTCGTGTCTCTTCCTGTCGAGGTAGTGGATGCTGACCTGCTTTGTGAATGTGCTGCCTTGCTTTCTTTGAAAGTTGTGGAGTTGAGTCGTTTGCGGCTTTTTAAGCCAGCTGATCGTTTGCGGGAAATCATGCATATGGTGGAGCAAGCAGAGAATCTTGTGCGGGAATTTTGAGATTTTTGGCGAAGCGTGTTTGTCGTCGGAGCACTTGTCGTATAGCCCTGTCGTATAGCCCTATGGAGAGAGGTCGCGCTCTCGCGTCGCCACGCACGGGAACATCTAATATTTAGAAGTATTAGTATTGATCCTGTATTGGGTGACGACTGGAAGGCGGGTTTGTTTGTGCCCCTGCCAAGTGGGGGAACGCGTGATGTTTCGTCCTTGATTGGCCCCTATCTTCCTTAGGGAATGCACGGGGAGTCTCCCCGATGGGTATTTTTCTGCGATGACCTACAGTATTTCTTGGTTGAAGGCCACCGATATGACGGAGGGCCAGAGCAGAGAGGAACGGGGACATGGAAATCCATGAAGAGTTGTTGAAGCTCCTTCGCATCGCGTTTGGGTTGGGCCTTGAAGATAAAGAAGCACTTGATTATGTTGCTCAGGAGAGTGGGCATGAGCTGACGGGTAGCGAATTGTCAGAACTTGGCGAGTATGCCACCTTGCTGGGAGAGGGCAATTTGGCGGGTTTCTGTTCCGGTCTTGTCGGTGGTGATGCGAGTATTCTGCCAGTTGCTGCAGAGGCTGCCGTGCCGACTCAGATTATCCGCCAAATACGACAGGTCACCCATGTTCATGAGGGTAATCAGTATTACAACGAGACAATTATTGATAAAAGGGTCATCGTTGATGTGGAAGGGGACGTGGACGGTGACATCCTCGTTGATCAAGGAGACGATGAGGTCGACAATATCAATGCGGATGATTCGACGATTGTGAACGATAGCGACGTTGACGAGAGCGCTGTAGGTTCTGGTGCCACGCAGGTGAGTTCGGGCGGAGGTGCCGAAGATGCTGAAACTGTTGATGCGGAGCCTACTGTGGACTCTCCGCTTTTTGGGGAGGTTCCCGAAGCAGGTTTGTCAGAGGCGCAAGGCACTGACGCAAGTTTCGGTGATGGAGTGTTGGGGGGTGGCTCTGGCGATTCCCCTCACGTTGATGTCGAGAGTCACACTGATGTCGACCCTCTTTCGAAAGTAACCGATGTTTCTTCTGTCAGCATGGGCTCGAGCGAAGAAATTGGGGCAGAGGGGGAATTCGGTACCCATACGCTTTTTGTCTCGGAAACTTCTTACTCGATAGAAGCAGGAGCGAGCGCACTTCCTCTCACGTCTGAGGAAATCGGGTTTCCTGGATCAGAAGAAGAAGCAGCATCTCAAATTTTGGCTGTTGAATAAAGAATGTCTGACGATTTTTGGGACGGGTCCTGCATGGAGCAGGGCTCGTCCTTTCTTTTTTTCAGGACTGTGCTGATGGTTTGAGAAAGATTCTGCTCTTTCTCTTTTTCTTATGGGGGATATGGGGGGGTTCTCTTATCGGAGGAATGCAATTTTTTCTGCAATTTACTCAGGGGGTTTTTCTGGACTGCGCAGTACTTCTTGGGTATATACGGTTTTTCTGGTGATATGCATTATTTGTCGAGGGGTGGCAGGTGAGATTTTGTCGTGCCCAAGCCCCGATTCCCCCTATGTCAGGGCTTTTCCCCTAGGGGGTCGACTCGGGGATTTCCCCCGATGCGATTTCCGGGGAGAAACCTACATTGAAGTTGTGCCTTACGTGAGGTTGCTCCCCAGCACAGCACTGGCACAAGGTTCTACACCGGACCTGGGCCTATTGGTTCGTCATACATTTTTAGTATGCATGACGAAATGCAAAGCAAGAGACTCTGCACACAAAGAGTTGAAACTGTTTTTGTGTCCCGGGAAAGCGGGAAATAGTACGCAGTAGAGAGTTCAGTCGGGGCTTCCCATAAGGCGCTGCTGTGTTGAGCCGGAACTGGAGAAAAGGCGTACCGTGAAGAGGCTGGAACTGTTGAGGAGAAAGGCTTTCTTATGAAAGATTTTCTTCGTTCTCAGATACGTAGCGAGAAAAGTGAAGGTCGCAGCGTTCTGGCTGGGACAGAAAATAGTGTGTTGGCAAGTGTTCCCGAGGCACCTTCGTTTCGTCTTCCCTCTCCATCTCAATCGGTGTTTTTACCACGAGGGCATGAACTTGCCAACGCGGTAGGAGCTGCTCATGTTGCAAAAGTGCATCTTGAGGAGAGCGAAGCCCCTTTGAGTGGTCTCTGGTTTGAAGAAATTCCTCCCGAAGAAGAGGTGTCTGAAGAAAACGTGAGTGCAGATCCTGCATTTGCCTCTTCAGCAGACAAGACCGAAAACGCAGAGGCGAACTCTGGGTTTGCAGCCTTGTCTGCTGAAGACTCTGCTGAGGATTTTCCTGATGAGCAATCAGACAGTTTCTCCGCTGACTTTTTTGAAAATTTTTCCTTTCTGGTGGAGACAGAAAATACGGTCCTGCCTCATGGTCGTGTCGATAGTGCGGGAAACGAAGATTTTTCGGGTTTTCCCAACGACTTGACAGACCTGTTTGAGACCGTTCGCCCAAAGGGTGTTGTGGGACATCTGGGTGGGAACATAGATGCCGAAGTGAGCGAAGGACTCGCTTTCGGCGGTGGTGCAGGGGTGGAAAACGCTGCACATGAAGGAGGGACATACGGCTTGCTGTCTGTCCCCTCTTCTGTTGACACAGGCTCGGAAAACCGGGGAGCTTATGGAAGAGGTCTCCTCTTCAATGGTGGGCCTCGGCTTTCCGAGCCTGAAGATTTTTCTGATTTCACGGTACGAGACATCTTGGGAGAAGGAAGTTCTTCCGATCATCTCGACTCCCACCGACTTTTGCAGCATCCCTTTGACCATCCCCATCAAGGGGATGGTGCGCTGGACGCTCAAGAAAATATTTTCAGTGCGTCAGGAGAAACTGCTGTTTTCGCACCGGAAGCAGAAGCTGACGTTCTTTTTTTCTCGGAGGTCGAGCTTTTTCAGGAGCCGATCGATCTTCCTGGCGGCCTTTTTCCGCAAGAAAGTCACTTCCTGGGGTCAGCGGGTGAGCCGGAATCAGCCGGTGGGTTATGGGCGAGTGCGGACCCCTTCTGGGCTTGACTTTTCTGTCGGTCCCGAGAGCGGTTTTTCGCATAGTACGGGAGAAGAACGGCAGAAGAAATTTCCCTGGTAAAGACTGTTCCCTGTTTGCTTGTTTGCGGGAGTTTCGCGATTTCTGCTTCTTGCGTGGTTTGTTGGATTTTTTCAAGTGTTCGACTGCTTTGGGTGTAGGTCTGCTTGATGTTGTGGGAATAGGCTGCAGCGAACTATCAGCAGTGCAGTCTTCGAGTGCAGTCTGACGACATGTGGGGTTGGGGAAACTTGTGAGTTTTCTCTTTAGTGTTTGTCTGATGTGCTGTCGAGGCGAGCAAGAAATTTTTTTGGACCAATTGTTGTCGCGCCGTGTGCTTCCACACGGGCGCGCAGGTCTCGATCCGCTGTCACCACGAGCATGTCAGATGCGAGTTTTTCTTGTGCTTTCTCGGCGATAAATTCCACAATACGGTCGTCGCCGGCATTCCTTCCACGCCGGCGCGCGTAGGTCACTTTGAGGAAGCCGTGTTGTCCTTCAGGGAAATCGGGAAGTTTTACGCCTTCAAGCACGGTCACGACTTCTACTGCTTCTTTTTCGGCAAATACAGAAATTTGGCGGAGAAGGCGTCTCATTGCTGCTTCTCGGTCCCGCCACCAACCATCTGGCCGGGAACCCATGACATTCATGACATCGACAACAAAACACGACATTTGCCGAGACTACTCCTTTGTGGGAGGGCCGGGCTGTGAGGTCTGGTGTGGGGGGTGGGCTGTATCGAAGAACAATCATCCGTTGCATATTGCTGTTTTTCGAGGCTGATGTCCGCTGGGAATTTGTTTGAGGTTTGTTCTCAGGCCGGTTCGGGACGGCGACAAATCTCTGGTGGAAAGAGTGGGGTTATCGTCGGAAGGATGTCGGATGTTTTATGCGGAAACCCTTGTTTGTGGGAATAGTGGTCTATTGCTTGAATATGGACACTTGTCCCTATAGGGAACCTCGATTCCCCTATGCGTGTGGGTGAGATGCCTGCGGTATCTTCCCTGATCTCCCCCCAGTTCACTCCCCAGGATGGTGGGGGATAGGACGGGGATGGGTCCCGATGGACGAGATGGTGTTGAACCGTAAATTGGTGACTGTCAGGACGACGAGCGGGGCACTGAAAGAAACAGTGTCCCATGGAACACAGGACAGAGGTAAAGAGAATGCTTCCCCGTAACCGTGGTGACAAAGATTTCTTCGACATTGACCTTGACAAGTCGATTGACGACTCCTTCAACAAGAAGGCTGCTCTCGACTTTGATCTCGACAAGTCGACCAACGATTCCAACAACAGAGACCTTGATCTCGACAAGTCGACCAACGATTCCAACAACAGAGATCTTGATCTTGATCTCGACAAGTCGACCAACGATTCCAACAACAGAGATCTTGATCTTGATCTCGACAAGTCGACCAACGACTCCTTCAACAGAGATCTTGATCTTGATCTCGACAAGTCGACCAACGACTCCAACAACGACTACAACCAGGCGAATGACAACAGTGGCATCAACACACAGCAAGGGCTGAACTTCAACACGGGCATACAGGCCACCGGAGACGGTCCTGTCGCTCAAGGTGGAATTGCTGCGCAGGACTCCATCTTTGCCGATGGTCCAGTGGCATATGGAAGCGGTTCAAATGCCGCTGGTGAGGATATTATCAATGCCGGTCGCAATTCCATTGTTGTGAACGACGCTTACGTAAGAGATTCTGCAGTCGGACATGGAGCGATCAACTCCGATGGGCAGGTCGCTGTGGGTGACGGGAACGTGCAGTTCGGGCATGGGGCTGACATCGGGAATTTCGCCAACAACGGTTCCCAGATTGCAGACAATGATGTGACGGCTATCGGCAATGTCGACAGCAATGTGGCAGGTCGCAACATTGATGACTCTGTGACCGTGGAGGACTCCTTCAACAAGAGCACTGAGATTGAGGATTCCTTCGACAAAGAGTACGACATTAGTGAGTCTTTTCGGGACGATGACACCTTCATGGCGAAGGACTCCTTCACTGATGACCACTCGAAGAGCCTCGACCTTGACCTCGACATTGAAGACTCCTTCGAGGGGTTGGACCTGCTCTGAAATCAGCATGGAGAGGCCATGTCGCAAGGGCCTGCTGAGAGTTTGGCGAGAAAGGTGGGAAAGAGACAGGGGGGTCCGCGTGCCCGGGTGGAAAAGGGACGCGGACCCGAGAGTCCCCCGATATACCTCTCGCACCGGGGTGAAGGGTATGTAGTGCCGCACCGGGGTGAAGGGTATGTAGTGCCGCACCGGGGTGAAGGGTATGTAGTGCCGCACCGGGGTGAAGGGTATGGGACGGAGAAGCAGCAGAACGGGTGAAAGAGTGTCGGGGAAATGCTCCAGGAGTGGAGTCGGGTATCCCCCAAGCTGAGAGTGCCGGAAACAACGCCTGTGGGAGGGCGAAAGAACTGGCCCGGGAAGCGAATATACCAAACTTGGGTAAGACTTGGGTAAGAAGAGAAGAGAGCCGAAAGGCGCCGGCAGAGAAGCTTCTCTGCCGGCGCCTTTCCTCGCGAGGAGAGTCTCGGGGAGAGTTCCCAAGGATGCGAAATCGCGTTGAAACGGAATAGGCAAGGTTTTTTGCTTCCCTTTCCGTGTAGGGTGACCCAGACCATTTCACAATGGGCCAGACAAAATATGGCTGGCCAGACAAAGCGCAACCCTCTATGCCGACGATTGACAATCTTGAAGATACGATTGAATATTTGACTGATGTCCCAGGTGTGTCCTGCGCAATTGGCCTTATTGGTGTGGGCGGGATGGGGAAAACTGCTTTTCTTGACCGAGTGGAGCGAGCAGCTACCAATTTCGGTCTTGAAGTAAAGCGGTGTACCGGAAGAGCAAGAGAACGCTCTTTTGCCTATGGTGGACTTGAAGGTCTCTTGGATTACGACACTGTCGACGAATTCGAGACGCTTACTGACGATGCTCGCTTTCGTTTTGCGCTTCGTAAAGTACTTCGTTTGTTTGATGGCGAAGACGCGACAGAGATCCTTCTCGTAGACGACGCCCAATGGCTTGATGGGCCTAGTTTGGAAGTCATCACGGCTGTGGCCGAGCGTTCGCCGGGCACGCTGCGTTTGCTTGTGGCGCATCGTCCTGTTTTTGATGATCGTCAGCTTGCAGCACTCGATGGGGTTTTGGCCCGTGATCGTGCGCTTCTTTCGCTGACTCCTTTGTCGCTCGCAGAAATAACAGCAAGGGCTTCCTTATTGCTGGGACAGACCCTGGAACCCTCCTTTCTCGAGGTGATTTTGTCGGAAACCGGGGGTGTTCCAGCCCTTGTTGATCTTCTCGTGCGGGGCTGGGAAGCTGACGGGATTTTCAAGGAATCGACTCCTCTGGAACGGCAACGTCCACCTGCAGGAGTAGTCCAGTATGTTGGGACAGCAACGGCCCAGTTCGATAGGACTGCCCGTTTGACCCTGGTTGTTTTGACGCTGTTCCCTGCTGCAGATGAGCACCTTCTGGCTGATGTCACGGAACTGGATCCGGACGGGGTCGCAAAAGCAATGGAGACGCTGCGTTCTGCGGGATTTTTGCGGCTCGAAGACGACGCCTTGCTGCCAATTATCCGCCGCTCGATGCGGTCGTTTATGCGATCGAGTGACCTTGTTCCCGTGCATCTTCGTTTGGCGGGGGCCCTCGCCAAACATGGGGGAAGTGGACGGCGCGAAGCAGTGGCTGAGCACTTGGCTTCGGCGGGAGCGACCGGACGTCTTGCAGCCCAAGCCTATACCGAGGCAGGAGATGTGGTCCGAGCTCGTGCTCCCGCACGCGCGCTGCGCTGGTATGACCTGGCAGTGAAGGCCGGCGCAGAAGAGATTGGCGTCGCTGCCCGCAAGGCGGAGGCCTGCGCATTGCTTGGAGACCGTCTTGCTGCAATGCATTTGGCAGATGAGGTTGTTGCGAATCCCGACGCGCCGGACAGGATTCGTGCGCTTGCTGCCTATGCCGGGGCGCTTGGCTCTCTTGGCATGTGGAAACGTAGCGTCGCGTATTACCGGACTCTTTCTGATATCACGAATGAGGGGTCTTCGGCTCTTTTTTCTCTCCATTCGATTCCCGGTCTTGTCGCCTCGGGCGAGTTTGCAGATGCTGCGACAACCCTGCAAACGGCAGGAGAACGCCTGCCGAAACCTGCCTTTTCGGTGGTTGAAGTTGCCAGGCTCACGGCAAGCGGATTGGTCTTGAGTGTGGATGGTGATCCTGGTGAGGGGTGCCATGAGCTGTTGCAAGCGGCTGATTTATTGGAAACCGGCCAGCAAGTAGGTGTTGTTCCAGATGTCGCACACGCGTTTGCGGCCACTCTCTCCTGGCATATGGGCGATAACCAGCTTGTCGAGCGTCTCGTGGAGCGGGTGGAGAAAAACTCGGTCGGGGGTGCAACTGCTCTAGTGCGCATGCGGCTTTTGTACGCTTGGTCATTGCTCCGCTATGGAAACTGGGGACGTGCCGCTGGAGTGCTTGAAGAAGTCGTGGGGAGCAATTTCGCGCTGGACGCCCGAGACAAACTTATGGTTGCTGCAGTCCAAGTTGGGCTGGCCCGCCGTTCCAAGGACAGAGATCGTCTGTTGGTCGCCACAGAAGACGCCTTGAACGCGATACTGCGTCAACAGTGTGATCTTTTTACTCTTGATCCGGTGGGAGAGATTGTTGTGGCTGCTGTGCAGTTGGGAATGGCGCACAGAGTCGAGCGTCTTGCGAACGATATGTTTGCGCTGCTGGATCTGATGGACCCTCCCGTCGTGTGGGGGATCTGGGGTGAATGGCATCGTGTGGAAATGGCCGTCCTACAGCGGAATCTGCCACAAGTGCGCAGGAGCGCCGTGCTGTTGGAGCAGGCAACAACAGACCTCAAACGTCTGCAATGCCTGGCAGTCGCAGCGAACGCCTGGGGCGATGTGATTGAGGGAACTGCCACTCTCGAATCTGTGCAAAAAGCCGTGACTGCTCTTGATCGGAGCGGGTTTTCCTGGGAAGCCGCCCGCCTTGCAGGAGATGCTTCGGTCGGGATGGGAGAAGAGGGCAACAGAACACTGCTCGCGACTGCCCGAGAGCTTTTTCGTGTGCTTCCGAGTTTGGAAGCAGTCAAGGACGAGGACAAGGATCGGGCGATTCTTTCGCCGCGAGAACGAGAGATTGCTGCCCATCTTGTGCAGGGCATGACCTACAAACAGATTGGGGCGCAGCTCTATATTTCTCCGAAAACTGTAGAACACCATGTGGCGAGTATCCGTCAGAAGGTGGGAGCCGGATCTCGTTCGGAAATGCTCACCATGTTGCGGAATATGTTCAGCGGATAATCCCTGGGCTGTGGGTCGGTTGAGGGGTGGTGTTGCTTGATCTGTATCTTGAGCGGTTTGTGCGATTGAATCCGCGGTTGAACGCGTTGGTTTCAGCGGACTGGGGAATTGTGGTTTGTCACCCGTTTTTTTGGGAGCCCCTGGGCTATGGGTCGGTCGACTGGTGGTGCTGCGGGAGGGGTGGGGCGAGTGTGGCGGCTGGTCTTACGGCCTTGGATATTGGGGGGTCTTTGCGGGTGCCGGCGCCTTATTGCGGGGTGTTTGCACAGGGTGTTGTGGGGGTGTGTTCGGGGTGTCCTGGGTGGCCTCTATGCTTTGGCTGATGCAGGACATCGCTTTTTTTTCTGTGTTGGATTTGGCGGCAGCTATTCGTTCTCGTTCTCTTTCCAGTGTGGAGCTGCTTGATCTGTATCTTGAGCGGTTTGTGCGGTTGAATCCGCGGTTGAACGCGTTGGTTTCAGTGGATTGGGAGGGGGGGAGACGGCAGGCGGTGCAGGCTGATGCTGCGCTGGCTCGGGGTGAGGTGCGGGGGCCTTTGCATGGTGTTCCTATTACTGTGTCTGATTCTTTGTCTGTGGCGGGGGTTGTGACGACGAATGGGGATCCTGAGCTTGCGGGGAATGTGCCGCAGAAGGATGCTGTTGCGATTGCTCGTTGTAAGGCTGCAGGGGCGGTGGTTTTTGCAAAATCCAACGTCGGTTGGGGGGACTGGGAAGCTGTGGCTTCCAACCCGCTTTTTGGGGCGACTCGTAATCCCTGGGATATGGGTCGGTCGACTGGTGGTGCTGCGGGAGGGGCGGGGGCGAGTGTGGCGGCTGGTCTTACGGCCTTGGATATTGGGCGGGATATTGGGGGGTCTTTGCGGGTGCCTGCGCATTATTGCGGAGTGTATGCACATAGGCCTAGTCGTGGGGTTGTGCCGGTGGAGGGTCCGATCCTGTTGGATGGTGCCATTTTTTCGCAGGAATTTGCCGCGACTGGTGTGATGGGGCGTTCTGTCGCAGACCTTTCTCTCGGGTTGGAACTTATAGGGGGGCCTGACGTGCAGAATGCGCGGGGGTGGACATTGCAGCTTCCTGCGCCGCGACGCCGTTCTTTATCGGAGTGTCGTATTGCTGTTTGGGCTGAGGGTGAGGGCACTTCGCTGGATACTTCCGGGCGGGAGTTGATGGAACACGTGGCAGAGACGCTGCGAAAAGCGGGTGCTTTTGTTGACGAAACGGCGCGTCCGGGTTTTTCTCTTCTGCTTGCCCATCAAGTTTTCCGGCAGCTCCGTGTGGGAATGGCAGCTCTCGACGCGGATGGGGATGTTTTTGGCCCTTTGCCGCTTGCGGTGTCTTTGCAAGCCGAGCGAGTGCAGGCGTTGGTTGCGCAATATCTGGCGTATGGTACGCAGTCTTATCGAGACTGGCAGTCTGCGAATGAACTTCGCAACTATTTTTCTCTCTGCTGGGAACGTTTTTTTCACGAGTTTGATGTGGTACTCATGCCTGTCATGCCGACAGCAGCACCCCGGTGGGATTTTTCTGAAGAAGATTTATGTTTTTTGCCCTGCGCTGTTTTGGCAGGAGACCAGGCCTTTTTGTTCTGGGACGAAACGGCCTGGGTGACTTTGCCGACGCTGTGCTCTCTTCCGGCCACAGTTATCCCAGCTGGGAAGACACAAGAGGGGCTTCCTGTTGGTGTGCAGCTGGTGGGGCCGTACCTTGATGATCTCACGACCTTGCGTCTCGGGGGATGGTTATCTTCTCTTCTGGGAGGTTTCTCTGCGCCGCCGGGCACGTAAAACCGAGCAGTGAGGCTTGTCAAGCCGCTGCCATCGTGACGAGGATGCCCTCACAGGTGCGGATAAGAACGCGTGCTGCCTCTACGGTTTCTCTTGTGCTGATCGGGTTTTCAGCTCGGCGTTGCCAGCGTGACAATTCGTCGAAGGTTTTCTTGCGAATAATGGAAATGTCCTCTTGTTTTTCGAGGCCAAGCCGAGAGTGAATGTTGTTGCCGCGTACGCCAAGCAGTTGTTCCGCGTCGGTGATCTCCTCTGAGGAGAAACGCACGTTTCCTGCACGAATGGCATTGAGGAGGCGGATTTCTGTGAATTCGTGGGTCGAGGAGAAAATGCGTTCGAGCTGGTTGCGTAGCTCGTGTGTATTGGGAAAGTGGAATTTTTCGATGACCGCGTCGAGGGTCAGCAGGGCGGTGCGTGCTTTCAATATCTCGTTGCGGGAGCTGAATTGCATTGCGAGCATTTCTTGTAGCTCTATCAGCCCACTGCGTTTTACCAATTCGGTGGAGAGCTGGCTGGCGTTGCGCACAATCTTGTGATGGATAAGCGCGATGGAAAGCCGGACTCCAAACAATCCGAGCCGGGAGAGAAGGTGCCTGCGTGCCTCGATGGGCAGGTCGACCGGGGATGGGGCGTGGGCGAAACGGTCGACCGAAAGAAGCAGGAGGTCGGTTTCAGATTTCGGAGCATTTGCCAGGACCAAGAGGGCGCGAAATTCAGCCTCGCGTAAAGAACAGCCTGTTTGTGCCAGTAATCCCGCGACAGGCAGGACGGTCTGGCAAAGACGGCGTAATTTTTGATCTTTTTTGTATCGCTCTGCAATTTTTTTTGCTGACTCCAAGGAGTCGAGGCGACCGCCGCCTACTTCGTCGGCGCGCGAGAGAATGCCAATAGCGTTCACGGGAGTTGCCTGGGACACTGCGTTGTCGTGAAATGCTTCGAGAAAGTGGATGTCTTCGGAGTGCACATGACGCATGAGATACAGCACAGCGTCTGCTTGGGCGGCCTGCTCTTCTCCTGGTGTGAGAAAGGCTATTGTGCGTTCCGAGAGGTCAGTGGAGAGTGATGCGAGGCCTGGAGTGTCGATCAGCGTTATTGTGTGCAGGGCTGAAGAGGGCCACGAGATAATGATGCGAGAGGTTTCTTGTGCGACGAGATCACCCAAGTCCACTTCGATCGCACTTTCATCTCGCGTGAAGGGCAGATCGATAATTTTTCCGTGTGATTCTGCAACAACTTTGTAGGTGACGCCTTCTTGGTACCAGGTAATGATGCGAGTGCATTCGCCCGCGTCTGTGGGTGCGAGTTCTTCTCCGACAAGGGCATTCAAGAGGGTGGATTTTCCCGCTTTGATTTTTCCTGCGATTGCGACGCGTAGTGGGCCATTTAACCGGTCCAGACTGGAGTGGAGAATATCCCCAGCGTGCGCGAGTTCTTCTCTGCTTTGGGTAGCAGCCAACGCTGTTTCTGTGAGGTTTTTTGCCTGATGGATAACAGAGGGAGGGTAGGATGCCAACAGATCATGCTCCTTTGACCCCGAGCCTTTTCGCGAAGTGGAGAATCATTTCGCGAAGAGTGTTGATACGTTTCAATTCTGCTTCGACCTCTTTGAGGCGGTGTTGGCACTCATTCTGGTTCTTTTTTCTGGCATTTTGCGCAGTGACATAGGCTTCTTGTGCCGATTTTTGTAGTTCGTCTGCGCGTTGTTGATATTCGTTTCGCAATGTGCGCTGGACCTGGCGTAAGGCAGCGCGCGAGTCCGAGGACACTTGGAACACGACATCGTCAACATAGCGGTGCGCGGTTGTTTTTGCTTGATGTTGACGCTGCAGAAGAAGGCGTTTTTTTTCATCTTTTATTGCTTTTTTCCCGCTAAAAACGCCAAGAAGAACTGTTGCTGGATTGATCATCCCGATGGCGAGGTGGGCCATCTGTCCAACATAGGTGCCGAGCATGCCGAACATTAACATTGTTCCGTATGATCCGCGTAGTCCGGTCATGACCTTTCCGCCGGCACCGAATTTCCGGATTGATGCATCAAGCTCCCCGAGAGAGATGCGGGCGAGGGCTTCTGAGGGAGCGTCAATTTCAAGACGGTCGGTAATATTGTCTTGGTCGTCGTGGAAGTGTTCGGTAACTCGACGGGCGAGTTCAATAGCTCCTTTTGTGAGTTGCGCATAATTTTCTACTACTTGGTTTGCCGTTTGTTGTTGGAGCCAGGCAGAGAATTCTTCCCACACTTCGTCGGGGTCGCTTGCGTCAAGGGCATCGTCAGTGAGCCGCGTCAGATTACGCATACGATGCCGGAGATCGAATTCCACATGTGATGTAAGGTCTTGTATCCCATCTGAGAGGGTTTGTTGCCACCGCGCAAGCCGGCTGCGGAGTTCGTCGGCTTTTTCTTTTGTGCCTTCAAGCCGGCTCAGGAGATCCGCACTTTTGTCGGGGTCAGCGAGGGCTTCATGCTCGGCTTTGAATTGGCTGTGGATCATCTGCGTGACGGAGATGAGGTCTGAAACGACAGATCGTAAGGTGACAAACTGAGATTTCGCAATGAGCTCGGTTTTGATGTGTTCAACGAGGGGTGGGTAGCCGGATTCTGTGCGGAGATCGAGATTGTCGCCTTGCACTGCGCGGCGGTGCAAGGCCGAGGAAACAGGAAAGATGGGAAACGCAAGCTCGGCTCGTTCGAAATGGGACTTGTCCAATTCGACGATGCGTCGCCATTCGGGAAAAAAATCAGTTTTTGTGAGGGCACAGAAAATATTTGGACAAAATTCCTGGGCAGTGTGGAGAAAATCTAGTTCAGGTTTGGTGAATTCTTGTGAGGCATCAGTCACAAAAAGCAGCGCATCCGCCATAGGGAGGGCCCCATAGGTGACGCTGGTATTGGGCGAACCGAGACCGCCCACTCCTGGTGTATCGATGATCGTGAGTCCGTTTTGCAGTAAAGGACTGGGGAGATCAATTTCCACGAGGCGGACACGTTTACTGCCCGCAGAACGTTGGGTTTCCATGACGAAACCAGCAGCTTGTTCGAATGGAATACTCTGGCGTTCGTTTTCTTCTTCTGGGTCGCTGGTTTCGTAAATAACGGTTGCAGTTGGGGTTTCGGCGTGGCGAATTGCGGTGGGAACGGATGTTGCAATGTCGTCGTCTACGGGGCACACCTCGGCCAGGGTGAGCGCGTTGACAAGACTGCTCTTCCCTTTTTTGAACTCTCCTACAACCATGAGACGGATTGTGGGATCCGCGACATGCCGGCGTGTCTCGTTCAGTCGCTGTGTGAGGTCGGGGCGGTTGTAGGCAGTAGAGGCTTTTTTTGTGAGATCGAGCAGGTGTAGTGCATGAGCCTGTATGTCTTGGGAAGTGGTCCCTTGTTGGGCTGGTGTCGATGTCATGCGGTCAGGATTTCCTTGAGAAGGAAGCGTCGGGCGTATACCCGTGGCGTGTGCCGGCGGGCATCAAATTGAACCTTGCGGAAAAATCTTATCGGTGAGAGTGGTCGAGATGTCGTGCGAAGTGTTTTCTCAGCTTGTTTCTGTCGGGAGGAGAGGCGAGGCGGGAGGTCTGCTTTTGGCGTGTGGACCATTGATTTCATCAAGACAGTGTACGCATATTCCTGTACAAATAATATCCATATAGTCGAGCTGATGAGGGGTATTGAGTTCGAGATCAGGGATTCCTGATAAATGAACATCGTAAATAGAATCACATTTTGTACAAAGAAAATGGTGGTGAGGCCTGTGGACGTTTGGGTCATATCTTGTTGGGCCGTTTCCGATGTTTACCTCGGCGAGATGCCCCGTGTCGACAAGAATACGGAGAATATTGTAGACCGTGGCGCGTGAAATGTCAGGGGTTTGTGAGCGGGCAATTGTCCAGACATTTTCCGCGCTGAGATGAAGATTCTCTGCTTGCGTGAAGGCTTGAGCGACGGCTCTCCGTTGCGGGGTGAGCCGTAGGCCTTGTGCGGCGATGCATTCAGTGATGCTGGGAGATGTATGGTGAGTGCCGGTCACAATGAGATTGCCGGCTTTCTGTGCCAAGTCTGTTCCGGATACTTCTCTCAGAATACCTTGACCGGACAGGTCAAGATGGGGAGAGTCGTGCACTGTGTCGGGAGGAAGGTCTTCGGAAGGTCAGCGTTACGGGTGGTTTTCTGATCTCTTCATATTGGAATTTCCTCACAGGATACTGTTTTTCTTGACGAATAGTACTGGGCAATGTGTTCTTGGTGCAGTGCGTGTAGGGAAGAGGGAAAAAATCGGGAAGCGCTTAGATCCCGAAGATGTCTGCTGCCTTTTCAAGGCCATGTGCCAGGATTTCGACTTCTTCTTTGGTGTTGTAGAAGTAGAAGGAAGCACGGGCAGTGGCCTGTACTCCCAAAGTTCGCATGAGCGGTTGGGCACAATGGTGGCCTGCCCGGATTGCAACTCCCTCGGCGTCGAGGATGCTGGCGAGGTCGTGCGGGTGGATATCGCCAAAATTGAAGCTGAGAATGCCACTCCGCCGGTTTATGTCCTGTGGGCCGTAGATGCGAATTTTGTCGCCAAAAGCGGATGTGAGCATATCGAAAGTCGTGCCGAGCAGGTCGACTTCGTGTTTTCGTATGGCGTCGAAACCAATGTCTGTGAGGTAGTCGATCGCGGTCGCGAGGCCGATTGCCTCGGCAATAGGCATCGTGCCTGCTTCGAATTTGTAAGGAAGCGGAGCAGTGGTGAACCCTTCGAAATCCACGATTTCAATCATCTCTCCTCCCCCGAGGAAGGGAGGAATCGCGTCGAGAAGTTCCGTGCGTCCCCAAAGTACGCCAATTCCCGTGGGCCCGCACATTTTATGGCCGGTGAAACCTAAGAAGTCACAACCGAGGGCTTGCACGTCGATAGGCAAATGAGGTGCAAGCTGTGCGGCGTCAACCACGCTCACAGCCCCAGACTCGCGGGCTTTTGCGCAGATCTCGGCTATGGGGTTGATTGTTCCAAGCACGTTGGAAACGGCTGTACAAGCAACAATTTTGGCTCCGGGTATGAGGGCGTGTGCTGCCTCGAGATCGATCTGTCCGTCGCTCGTGAGGGGAATCCAGTCAACTTTTGCTCCGGTCTGTTCTGCCACCATGAACCAGGGCACGATATTGGCGTGATGCTCCATCGCGGAAACGAGTATGCGGTCACCTTCCGACAAGAAAAACCGTCCGCAGGAAGAGGCGACGAGGTTGAAGGCTTCGGTGGCATTTTTCGTAAAGATGATCTCGTGTGTTGCCGGAGCATTGACGAAGCCTGCGACTTTTTCTCGTGCGCTTTCATAGGCCTGCGTCGATTCTTCTCCGAGGGTATGTGCTCCCCGGTGAATGTTGGCATGGTGCATTCGGTAGTGCTCGTCCATGGCCGCAATAACCTGTACGGGGCGTTGGCTAGAGGCCCCATTGTCGAGATAAACAAGAGGAACGTTGTGTACTTTTCGTTGGAGGATGGGGAAATCCTGCCGGATGCGAGACGCGAGGTCGGTCATGGAGAAACCCTCTCGGAGGCAAGGTAGCGTTCGAAACCGTGTGTGTCGATTTGGGCTGCGAGCTCAAAGCCACCTGACGCAATGATCCGCCCCTCTACCAGCACATGCACATGGGTCGGGCGGATGTGTTGCAAAATGCGTTTGTAGTGCGTGATGATGATCCCCCCGGTTTGCGGAGAATCCTTCTGAAAGGCAGTGATTCCGTCGGAGACGACGCGTAACGCGTCGACGTCGAGACCTGAGTCGGTTTCATCAAGAATCACAAGATGTGGCGACAATAGAGACATTTGCAGGATTTCATGGCGTTTTCGTTCGCCCCCGGAGAATCCCACATTGAGGTGGCGATCCATGAAAGAATTGTCGATGTTGAGTTCTCGCATTTTTTCCATGAGCGCGAGGCGTACCTCAAACATTGAGAGATCAATATTCTGGCGATGACTCATGGCAATTTGCATGAAATTCACGACTTTTACGCCGGGGATTTGTTCGGGATGTTGGAAGCTGAGGAACATTCCGCGTCGTGCACGATCGTTGCTGGGAAGACGAGTAATGTCTTCTCCCTCAAAAAAAACCTTTCCTCGTGTGACCGTGTAGGTGGGGTCGCCCATGAGTACTTTGGCAAGAGTGCTTTTTCCTGCTCCGTTTGGTCCCATCAGAGCGTGCCATTCGCCTTTGTCGACAATAAGGTCGACGCCGCGCAAAATTTCTTGGCCGTTGGCGGAGACCCACAAGTCGCGAGTCTCGCAGAGAGGGGTAGTCACACGCTGCTCCCGGGTGGACGCTGTTGTTCTAGTATCTGTGCCCTAGCGTGATGTCACGAGCGTGAAACTCAGAACAGAGGCGCTTCTCGTTAATTACACTATCACGATAGTGTAATTAACGCGGCTGTTGTGAGGCCACCTTGTTGCAGTGAAGAGATCCTGGCTCTGCCGGTTGTGCTCTGTCAGTTCTATGGGCAAAAGCCTGAAAGCGGCAGCATCTCTTCCTCGCGATGCGCCTCTGGTCCGTGAGTTTGGTGCGATGGTTTAGACGTCAGGGTTTTTTTCCATCAGTTTTTTGATGATATGGCGTTGGAGATGTCGGGCGTTCTCCTCACTTATCTCTGTAAATTCGAGTCCCAGTGTGAGGTGTCGCACAACAGCCGCGGCGGTGAAAACAGTTCCATCGGGAAGCGGGACCACGACTTCGGCAGTGTCCCCGACCGAAATATCCTGATCGTTACTGCAGACGATACCGATACCCCCTTGCGAGAGGTCCAGGACTTCTGCTGTGGTGTCGATTTCGTGCGGTTGCTGACTTTCTTCGGGAAGATCTGAGGGCAGACCGGAGCTGAGGTTCGGTTGCTGACTTTCTTCGGGAAGATCTGAGGGCAGACCGGAGCTGAGGTTCGGTTGCTGACTTTCTTTGCGCAGAAAAGTGGCTGAGCCTGTGAGATCTTCCCGAGTGCGAAAGTACTGGCGGTTGCCGTTTTGACGTTGGGAGAGCAGAAGCGACAAAACCCAGATTGGTTCGGGCATGCGCTCGGCGCCAATGAAAGTAGTCGTCGCCCGAAAGTAGCCGTTTTCAGTGCGCCACGACAGCATGAGAGGATCTCCCGTCAAAGGCACTGACCGAGGGTGGATACCACCAGGGCGGGCAATGGTCAGCGTGTCATTCGGGCGAATATCCACGACAAAAGAGGGGAGCGGGGGAGTGTCGCAATCAAGGAAGACGTATACATTGTATTGAGGTTGGGGCAGATGAAGTGATGTGATGTGCATAAGGCCCTCCCGTCACCGTTGGATCAGGGTCAGACAGGATCGTGTGTGCAACCGTTTTTTCTCTGTCGATGGCTGGGTTGGGAGGCCTGTGACAGGACGCTGTCGCTGTGGTTTTGCGTGATGTTGTGGGCTGGAGGTGAGGGGAACGAAGGAGGTGATGGGACAGATGATGAAAGAGCAAAGGAAATTGTGGCCTCCTGAGAAACCTCCCGGGAAGAAGATAACAAAAGAGAGGGTAGAGGAGTAAGAATCCGTATTCAGATCTCGCCGTGGGAGGAGGGAGCCTTGTTCTGCGACATGTTGTGTCATGGTGGGATTGGTGTGGATGTGTGTGGAGAACATGGCATTGCCCGAGTTCATGTTATGGACTTTACTGCGAGAAGGCGTAAAAGCGGCAGATCACTTTTTTACAAGGCCGTCCTCAGACCGTCCTCAAATTGTTCTCAAGCCGTCTTCAAGAGTGGGGTGAACACTTCACTGGAGTGCATCTTTGCGGGTTTTTTCATGTACTGGAGGGATATTTGGGAGGTCGCAGTGTTTTTTCTTGTGCGGTGTTCTCTTCTTTTTTCTCGCCGTTGCGTCCTGAAATGTTTTTTCTTGTGAAGAGAATTTTTTTGAGAGGTGCCTGTATGTTTTCGCTGTTTTCTTCACTTCTCTATGCGGTTTCAAGGAACTTTTTCCCCTGAAGACCTGCAAGGTTGGGGGATCTGTGGACTTCTCTCGTCACCTTCTGTCGACCGAGCGCCTATCTTTTGTGAGGAAGCCGGCTTGTTCGGTTTGCGAAAAGAGCCGACTCCGATGGAAACTGATGGTCAGGGAGTGAGAGGATGAAGTGGGCGCGCCCGCCTGTCTTGTTCACTTTCCTGTGGGTCGAAAGAAAGGCGCGCGTCTTGTCGGAAACTGATTGTCTGCAGCCAGCCGATGTCAAGAGGAAGTCTTTTTTGAGGCCCTCTCGCAGCAGACTGGCGCCGGATTGACGCCAGTCAAGAACAGCCAGAATGAGAAACGGCGTCGGACCGGTGAGCAGGGGGATACATGAACTTCGCCTTTACCGAGGAGCAAGAAGAGCTTCGCAAGAGTGCCCGCAGCTTCCTGGAGAATTACTCTTCATCTGAGCGCGTGCGTGAGATGATGGAGACGGAGTCTGGCTACGATAAAGAAGTCTGGACACGTATCGGACAGGAACTGGGCTGGCCATCGCTTCATATTCCAGAAGAGTATGGCGGCTCTGGTTTCTCCTACGTAGAGCTGATTGCAGTGATGGAAGAGATGGGTACCACGCTGTTGTGCTCTCCTTTCTTCTCTTCTGTTTGTTTGGCAGCGAATGCCCTTTTGCAGGGAAGCAATGACAAGCTCAAGAAAGAGCACCTTCCCGGTATTGCCTCTGGCGATACCATTGCCACATTGGCTTTCACAGAGCCAAACGGGCGCTGGGGTGCAGACGGCATTACCTCCACTGCCGTTTCCGATGGTGGGGATTTTCTCCTTAATGGGGTGAAGTCCTTCGTCATTGACGGTCACACTGCACAGCTTTTGATTGTGGCAGCACGGACAGAAGGCACGACCGGAACAGATGGCGTGAGCCTCTTTGCTGTTCCTGCTGATACCGCTGGAGTATCTTCTCGTGCGCTCAACACGATGGACCTCACACGGAAGCAAGCGGAGATCACGCTTGAGAACGTCCGTGTGCCGTCGAATGCTCTCCTGACGGATGCCGGCGCTGCATGGCCGGCGCTGTCGAAGACGCTTGACCTTGCTGCGGTTGCTTTGGCGGCTGAGCAGGTGGGTGGAGCGCAAAGGTGCCTTGACACTTCAGTGGAATACGCGAAGGTTCGAGTGCAGTTTGGTCGGCCCATCGGGTCTTTCCAGGCCATCAAGCACAAGTGTGCGGACATGCTGCTTGAGGTGGAGTCGGCCCGTTCTGCTGCTTACTACGCGGGCTGGGCTGCTGCTGAGGATAACGAAGAGCTGTCGACTGTCGCTCCTTTGGCCAAGGCATATTGCTCGGACGCCTACTTCCACTGTGCTGCAGAGAACATCCAGATTCATGGTGGTATCGGGTTCACATGGGAGCATGACGCTCACCTGTACTTCAAGCGTGCCAAGTCTGCTGAGATCTTTCTTGGGGACGCCACCTATCACCGTGAACTGCTTGCGCAGCGCATCGGCCTCTGAGGAGCAGGCTGTTTCTCCTGATTGCCGGTCTGTTCTCCGGTATGTATTGTGCTGCGGCCACGCCGTGCCCCGAATTCGGGGCACGGCGTACAGCCGCTTTTTCATAGTGCCTTCTGTGTGTTCCCGCTCGTTCGGCGTTGTTGGTCTTTCTCCTATCGCTTGGATTTTTTTTGGGCAGATAGTGGGGATCGCAGCTCTGGTTGTTGTGTTTCTTTGCTTGGGGACAGTCTTTTTTATCCTGCGAGGGACTCGTGGGTATGCCGGTTTTCATGAAGACGAAGCTGCCAATTTTGTATGGGCAAATTTGTTGGGGAATGAACGTCACCGGCTGGCTTTGGGGCATATTGGTGCTGCAGTTGGCGCGCTTGGTCGTGTGGCGCGTGAGGACGATCTGCCTGCTGACGATGACGCGCTTGCGTTCCGTCTCCACCAGGTTTTGGCAGAAGAAGGTGTATCATTTGATTTCGCCGATATTCGGCGCGTGATTGCACTGCACTATCAGTATTTGGCGGAAAAAGATCTTTTGTGATGACAGTGTGGCAGGATTTGGCATTGGCCATTGTCTTGCTTGGCATGGTTGCCTGGCTTATTTTTTGGCGCGGTCGACGATATCGTGTCTCTTCGCCGCCCTACCCTCCGTCTTTTCCTTCAGTGCTGTTTGATGTGGAATATGCCATACGATTTGCCCGCGAGCGGCAGCGGGAATGCAGTTTGTTGCCACGAAAAGACTTACGTTTTCTGCTTCTCTGGTGTGCTGAATATGTGCGGCAGAATGCCACCCCTTTAAATGGCACAAGTGGCTATAATGGATGGTTTGCTCCGCCAAACATCGTGGATATTGTGGAACATTTACAGGAGAAAGCGCGCGCGCAGGGTTTAACAGTGCAGCCCCGTTGTCTTTTGGATGTGGCAAATTTGTACGACGATTGTGTGCGGTCTTCTGGGAAGAACCAGTGATATTTTGCCTGGTGTGTGGCGCGGGAAATGCAAGGTCGGGAACGTAGAGCCTGGAGCCGGTAGAGGCAAGAGGCGCATTGCACAGGACAAGAGAGAGGTCGGACTTGAGTTCCTGCAGGCTGCGAGGACACTTATTTTAGTTGAGGCGAGAAGCGAAGTGTTGGGCTTTGGAGTGCAGGAGGTCGCGCAGGTCTGGAGGAGCTTCTTGTGCGAGGGCTTGCAGCACCGAAATCGCTTCTGCAAAGTTCCCTGTTTCTCCGAGGGCGTTGGCGAGTTGGGCCCGCAACATGAGGGGAAGATTGGGGATGCGCAGGTGTAGTCGGGCGGCCCATGCTCCTTCTATCTGGTACGAGAGGCGAAAGGATTGCAACAGATTTGTCAACATGCGCGAAAGGATGGCGCGAGAGGAGACGGGGAGTAGCATTGCTGCAAGAAAAGGGACTTGTGTCCCATGCATGCGGTAGAACATTTCCTGGCATTGCTCGGCATTGAGTTGTTTTCCCTCGTGGAACGGATCGTAAAAAACCCGCCCATCTGCTGTGCTGACGAGAAAATGGCCAGGCATGCCTATTCCGTATAGATCCATGCCGAGACGTCGGCTTATTTCGATCATGAGGAGGCTGAGGGTGATGGGAATACCAAGTCGCCGGTCGAGTACCTGATCCAGATAAGAATTGCGGGGATCATTGTATGATGAAGTATTTCCGCTGAAACCGAGTGTCACGAAAAGGTGCTGCGCGAGCGCCGGTGGGTTGTGGTAGGGACATTCGTCGGCGATCCTGTCCAGCTTGGTGAGTTGCGCCTCTATGTCGAGATCAGGCTGGGCATGGGCTGCAATGAGGAGGGCTCCGCGATCGAGGCGAATGTTTCCCTCTGGTCCTTGCACGAGGTCAGTGAATTGTTGGGTAATGTCCATGGCGAGTGGTCCTCAATCTCTGGAGGAGTGTAGGGAGAGAATGGGGGATGTCGACGTGTGCTTGAGATTTCCCAAAGACAGGCAGGGATGTGACAGAATGTCAGACAGGCAGAGCTAATTTGCACTGTCGGGGTTTGCTTGGCTTCGAGAGGAGCAAGCCGTTGCATGGAGAAGTGGAGGCCCTGATGGCATCGCATCACCCGAAATTTGAGGAGCACCGTTATCTGGGCGATAAACGGTCTTTCCTGCTCTATGACACGGAAGACGCGGCGCAACTGTCGATCATGATAGAGGTTCCCTTGGAGAAGATCGCGAGTTTTGGTCCAGATACGCCAGAAGAAGCGATGAACCGAGGTTTTCGTTTTTCGCCGGAGTTCGCTCGATCTCATGCAGAGGTTTCCGGCTGAGTGACTGTATGTCCAGTGTTCTCGATACCGGAAGCAGGGCAGCGCGCGGAAACATTCTTGGGATCTTTGCAGGTGTCCTTGGGATTTTTTTACAGGGTTGGTTGCCTGTCCCACAGGTGCGACTTCTCCGCGATCTTCTCCTCGGTCAGGGTAGTGAAGCCGTATAGAGGATGATGTCGTTTTCAACACGGTGGACGTTGCCGTTTTTACATAGGGCTTCGAGGTGAGCGACTGTTTCTGACAGGGCAAGACGTTGCTGGAAGGGCATCAATTCTCGTTGGAATGAGACCTTCATCACTTCCCAAGCGCTTTTTGGAGCATTTTGAAGCTGGGACTGCATCTTGGTAAGCCGGTCTTCATGATGGGTGCGGATGTCAACGCTGCGCTGCGTTCCATCAGAAATGGTTCCCCCATGTGCCGGAAAGGTTACCCCTGCTGTGAGCTTTTTGATACGTTCGAGCGAGAGTAAATAATCGCCGAGCGGATTGCCAATCCGCCCATCGTACCCGATATGAGGAGTAATAGTAGGGAGAATGTTGTCTCCAGAGATAAGTTCCGCTGACGCCTCATGGAAGAAAACCAGATGGCTATGGGCATGTCCAGGTGTCCACACTGCTTCGTACACGCGGCTTCCAATGGGGACTTTGTCACCATCTTGAATGATGACATCCGGTGCAGGAACACCGTCGGGAAAATAGGACGGCATAAGAGAGGGCGCGACGAACATCTGTTCAAGGATGGAGGGTGGAGTCCCATGCTCGCAGAGGATGGAACGTATCAGGGCGCTATGTTCTTCAGGAGCGGTGTAGCTCCATGCTTCAGTCGTGTAATGCTCTGACATGCAAAGAGTGAAGTCGGTGTGTTGCAGTAGACGGGGGAGCATTCCCCAATGATCGATATGTCCATGTGTGATGATGATTCGATCGATATGGCTGACTGTTTTGCCAAGAACAGCGAGTCCTTCTGCCAGAGTTTCGAGTCCTTCGGGACAATCAATGCCGCAGTCTACGAGGGTAACTGAGCCGTCTGTTTCGCACACGGCGTAGACATTTAAAGAGGGAAGCCCCGGAAAAGGTGTGGGGACGCGGATGCGCCACATGTCGGCGCCGACTTGGATGGTTGTTCCTGGTTGCGCGAGTGATTCTTTTATCACTGGAGGCTATTCCCTGGCTTTTGTGTTTGGGTGTGTGCTCTTTGCTGCCTTTGGAAAGAAGTTGTGAGCATTGTCGTCGGGTCGTTTCTCAGCGCAGGTAGGAGTGCTGGAAGGTCCGGGAGAAATGACGTGGTGTGCTGTTCTCTCTGGCCCTTTCTGACGGGGAAAAGCGCTGGATTGTCAGAAAAACCAGGAGCAAAAGAATCGGGTAGAAAGGGTGTTCCTGCAAAGAACGGCTCCTCCGTTCTTCTGGATGGTGCAGGACGGGCGAGGTGGGCGTTGACGTCGAAAGCCAGGGGTGCCCAGGTAGCTGCGGGAGGGAAGTCGGATCCCGTAGAACGGGTAACCGCTAGGGTGCTCATGTGATCTCCGTGCCTTTGTTCGTTTGAGCCTATCCTGGGTCAGGGCTTTTTTGGCAGTTCAGACCTATTTTTGCTGTTTCCATGAGAAATGTGTGAGTCTGTTTGCGGCGAAAAACGCGGGAAGCGGATCGGTTTTTTCTTGCCTGTTCTGCTGTGCCGGAGGAGTGTTCGGATCTGCATGGCCCGACTCTCTGGTTTTGTGTTTTGTAGACGTTTGTGTCTTTGTGTGTATGGTGTGTACATGTGGTGGGGTTTGTGGTGCGAAGGAAGGAGAGGAAGTATGGTGAAAATGAGAAAGCCCTCCCGCGTCGGCCTGTTTTTCTGTTTGTTTTCCCTGTTTTTCGCTGGGCTGATTGTGTCGTGTTCTTCCGATGATGCTGATGAGGACGCGAGCGCAGCGCCGGCGGTTCCTTCTGCTGGAGTGCCCGATCATCTGGTGCGAAAAGGGTACCTTACCGTATGCTCAGATATCCCGTATCCGCCTTTTGAGTATGAAGATGAAGATGGGGAGTATTCCGGTTTTGACATCGATCTTCTCCGCGCGCTTGCGCATGAGAAAAACTTGGAAGTCGCGATCGTTGACACTGAATTCGAAGGGATCTTGCTTAATATGGCGGTTGGCACCTGTGATATGGTGGCCTCTGCATTGACGATCACCGAAGAACGTGCGAAACAGGTTGATTTTACTCAGTCCTACCTTCAGGCGGACCAGTCTCTGCTTGTGATGGCCGACCGTGTTGATGAGTTCGGCGACCTTGCTGACTTGGAGGGAAAGGTTGTCGCGGTGCAGGGTGGGACAACTGGCGAGATGTATGCTCGAAAAGAGCTTTCGACGCGCACGCAAATCAAGTCCTATCCCGGGGCAGGTGAACTTTTTGCTGCACTGGAGTCTGGTGTTGTGGACGTGGTGTTGCAGGACTTGCCTGTCAATGCCTATCGGGCAGTGCAAAGCTCGAATATGCGGGTCGTCCTGTTTCTCCCCACAGGGGAACTATATGGTTTCGCTGTCAAGAAGGGGCAGAAGGCTCTGCTGCAGATGCTCAATGATGGTCTGGATGAGTTGCATGCGAACGGCATGTACGATGATTTTTACAGGAAATATTTCGGACGGTTGCGCTGAGTATGCGTCTACACAGCGTCTACCATGTGTAGACGCTGTGCCTACCTTGACGGCAGCGTCTGTGTTTGTGGGCGGGGGTTTGCGCCGCATCTGCCTTGGAACTCGCCGCGCTGGATAGTTCCTCATGCTGTGGTTTGGTGTGTGTCCCTCTCGCTGAGAGGTTCTTCTGGAAGGGTCATTCTGGAAGGGCGAGTGAATAAGATAAATGCCGCTTTCTTCGTTCTTTTCTTTGGAGAAAACGCGGTTTGTGCGTAAGGGCCGGCAGGACGCAAGGAAAATCAGACATTGCACCCTCCTTCTGACACAAGGCGAGGTCGTTCAAAAGGGCATGCAGAAGGGCGCACTGCCTGGTCACGGGTTTTTTCATCTGCTGACTTACCGCCGCGGCAGCGTCGCGCGCGCCGGCGCCATTTTCTTGTGTATCTGGTCACAGTTCTTTTTTGTGTGTGGTGGATTCGTTCCGCTGATTGGGAGACACTGCGGGATGCCTTTTTTGAACCGGAAATTTTTCGTGAGCAGTTTCCGGAAGTCCTGACGCAGGCAGCGCGAAATACTCTCTGGTTTACTTTGCTGGGATTTTCTGGCGGTTTGACGCTTGGTCTTTTTCTGGCACTTATGCGTTTTTCGGATATGCGGTTATACCGGTGGGCTGCAAGTGTCTTTGTCGAGGTTGTGCGAGGTCTGCCCGCGCTCCTTACGATCTTTCTTGTGGGATATGGCATCCCTTTGGCATTTGACGTCAGGATTCCCGGCATCTATGGGCCAGGGGCTTTTTCGCTCGCTATCGTGTCAAGCGCATATATCGCAGAGACGATAAGAGCCGGTATTGAAGCAGTGCCAAAAGGTCAGATGGAAGCGGCTCGTTCTCTGGGAATGCCGCGCGGAGTGTCAATGACTTTTATTGTGCTTCCCCAAGCCTTTCGTATTGTGATACCTCCTCTGACGAATGAGCTTGTTTTGCTCCTCAAAGACACCTCTTTGCTCTATGCATTGGGTACCACTGATCAGACGCGCGAACTTATCAAGTTCGGGAGGGACGAGATGACAGAAAAGTTTAACGTCACCCCACTTATTGTTGTTGGTCTGGTCTATTTGGTAATTACGCTGCCACTCACACGTGTCGCGGCCTGGCTTGAACGTCGGGCGCGTCTTTCGCGTGAGTAGGAATCAGGCACTCTTGCATAGGGCAGGTAGTGGTTTTTCTGGGAGTGTGGCCGTTTGTCAGACCGGGCTTGCTTTTCCCAGGAGGAGGGGCTGAGTGAGTTGATGTTAGAGGTCTGCTTTTACGGTCTTTGTCTTGCGTAGGCTTTTGCTGGTTTTTCTTCAGGGAGGACTGTGCGTGATGTTCGGGAGAAAAAACCTTGGAGACGATGGGGGAGGGAGCGGGAAATCCGGGGAGAGAGAAAAGGAAAATCCGCGAGAGCAGAACAGGGAAGCGCATAGGCAGGGGAAAGAAGACTTGTCTCTGCTTTCGTCTGATCAGGTTTTTTCTCCCGAGACGTCTTCTGTTGTGCATCTGTTAGAGCTGCGCAAACTCTTTGGAGATCTTGTTGTGCTCGATCGCGTGAATCTCTCCGTGCAGGCTGGTGAGGTCGTGTGTGTGATCGGCGCTTCGGGTGCCGGGAAGTCAGTTTTGTTGCGTTGCGTGAACGGGCTTGAGATCCCGACGATGGGCAGCGTGCGTATTCATGGGGAAGATCTCTCTTCTCCCAGCTGCGATATTGATCAGGTACGTCGACGGGTAGGGATGGTCTTTCAACAGTTCAATTTGTTTCCACATTTGACGGTGCTAGGAAATGTGACAATTGCTCAGCGCAAGGTGTTGCGGCGGTCGCGCGGAGAAGCTGAAGAAGTTGCGATGAAAGTACTTGGCCGAGTTGGTTTAGCTGAAAAAGTAGGTGAGTATCCTGGCGTCCTTTCGGGGGGACAGCAACAGCGCGTGGCTATTGCCCGGGCTTTGGCAATGCAGCCGGACATCATGCTTTTTGATGAGGCAACAAGTGCGTTGGATCCGGAGCTTGTGGGAGAGGTCCTGTCCGTGATGCGCGATCTTGCAGCAGAGGGAATGACCATGATGGTCGTCACGCATGAGATGGGTTTTGCGCGTCAGGCTGCCGATCGTGTGGTTTTTTTGCAAGGGGGCGTGATCTGCGAAGAAGGCCCTCCTGCTCAGGTGCTTGATGCGCCTCTCCATGAGCGTACCCAACAATTTTTGCGACGTGTCTTGAGCCGGTGAGCTGTTTTGTGTTGGGGTCAGGTGTGGTTTTGGGTGGAGTGGGCGTTGCAATTGAGACCTGGAATAGGATGAAGCGGCCGGGTGGTTTTTTGCCTTTGTGGCATTGCGCTGTGTCGTCATGTGCCCCAGTAGGTGAAGGGTGCCCAATAGCGGAGGGCGGCAAAGGGGCGTTCGTCAGGGTGGCGGCGGTGGAAACGAGTTGCTTGATAGGCCGCGGTACCGCGGGGTCGCCAACTGATGTTGTCTGTGTTTTTTTCGACTTGGTCGGCTTCTGTGAAAAGCAGTGCGAGCTCTTGCGCTGTGATATTGGCGAGCCATATTTGTGCCTGGCGTAGGGCATTGGCTGGGTGAAGAGGCGTGAGGCGAGGGGAGGCAGTGGCCATGTGCTTGGGGATCGATATTGTATTTTGCTTGTTTTTCTCTTGGGTATATGCGGATTTTCCCCGAGCGAGTTTTGCGTGTTGTCCAGGTATTTTCTGATTGTTTTGCAAGTGGAGGCGGTAGAAGCGGTCGAAAAGCAGAGGAGTGGAGACATCGTCTACCGGCCAAAGAGCAGTGACGGCTCCGCCTGTCCCGCTTTCGATGAGGCTTGTGGGCAGAACGGTTGCTTCTTTGTCTATCTGGTACGCCTTTTGTGTGAGAAAAAAGGAGGCTGACGCGACGACGAGACGGGTTTGTGCGAAAGGTCGATTTTCCAGGATATCTCTGAGCGAGAGGGTGTCGTTTTCGGCAAGGGCAAAGCCGGATTCCAAGGGGTTTTCGAGGTGAATATGGGCGTTGCAAGAGAGATGGACATGGGTTGCGTTGCGGGCTGTGCGGTGGATGGCGGCTTTGGTGACTTTCCCGCCAAAGAGGAAATCTGCAGAGTCGGTATTTGCGTGTTTGGCGATGAGGGTGAGCTCGCTGTCTGAAATAGAGAGAAGTCCGGAGATCGGATTTCCCACTCCTGTGAGCACACAGTTTTTTGCGGATACGTGTGTGGCCTGTTGTCGGGCAGCATTGAGATGAGAAAGCGAAGGGGCATACGAGACTTCGATGGAGTGCAGCAAACGCTGTGACGTGCCCGAGCGAGTGTTTTCTCCTTGTGACGTGATGTTTTTTTGGAGCGGGGCGGCATGCAAAGGAAGCAGGGCGAGCTGTCCGCTTGGAATGAGGACAACTTTTTTGGCGTGCAGCTGTTGCAGGCGTTCCACGAGGGGAACGAGGATGGCTTTACTCACAAGAGACAGGCAGGCATCAAGCGCGAGGCTGAAGGCTTTGCTTTTTGGAGGCATTTCTGCTTCTTGGGTGTTTCCGCCTCCGATACGGAGCGCGTTTCGCAGTATCCCTTTCGTGAGATTATGCGATGTTTCGACGTGAGAGACTTCGATGGGGTCGGAAGAACTTGGGCGGTGCGCAAGTAAAAGAATACTTCCATGACTGGTAAGCGTGATGAATGCGATAGGCCGCCTGGGACTTACCGCGTTGTCCAAGAGGTCAGGGGGAAGAGGTCCGAAAAAATCTTCGTATCCGCTGATTTTGCGGATACGGGTGAGGATACTGCGCATTGATGTGATTGCGGTGCGTGCTTGTTCTTTGCGGGAGAAGTCGATTTCTTGTTCGGTTTGGGCTGTTTGGTCAGTGTTGTTGGCAGGGCCTAGGACATTGGGCATCTGGCGTTCGTACAGGACCATATCTTGTATGTTGGTTGCGGTTTCCCTGTAAGAGAAAAAGACTCCGGGGTGTTGTTTGTGTAAGGAATGCAGGCAGCGTGCATTTTTTTCGAGTGCGTCATCGAGTTTTTGTTTTCGCTCTTCCTCGAGGAGGAGCAGAAACTCCTGCAAGGCCTGTGCTTTGGGCTGTGATTCGATGAATGCCGAAATGCGACCACTCGTTGCATCATGCCGGAAAGCAAGCCTTCTGCGGGCTATTTCTGGGGGTGTGTGTTCTGTGGGAGTGGGGGAGGACACGTCGTCGCATGTGGGAGGAGAAGCTATGGAGGTGAGGAGGGCAGAGCCGGCCGCTGAGGCGTACCTAAATATTTTTTCGGCGCGACTGGCCTGGGTGTATCCGGAGATCGCCGTTTCCCATTGTTCTGCGGTGCAGCCGATCTCTCCCATGAGTTTTCCAACGGTGTAACAGCGGAATGGAGACTGCTCGGGACTCCAGACGGTAAGAGCTTGTCTGCAAAAATCCAGGGCGATTTCCATATTTTCCGTTTTTTCGCCACGGAAGCGGTGCCAATAAGCCAAAGCAAGACCGTGCTGGGATATGCCCCAGTTATGAGGAGTCTGGCTTTTGGTCCAGACGGAAAGCGCGCGTGTGTGGTGATGAATTGCGGTCTCTATATTGTCGCCTCGGTTGTGGCGCGTCCGATAAAGGAAGACGTCGGCAAGGTTTTGCTGGGTTTTTGCCCATTGCCAGGGGGTGGCAGCTTGCGTCCAGACCTGTAGCGCCTCGGTGTAATGGCGAATTGCGATTTCGATGTTTTTTGCGGGATTCCCATGTGTGCTATGCCGGTACGCAAGCCCCAGGTTATGTTGGGTAAGTGCCCAGTCATGGGGAGTCTGCTCTTGTGTCCAGGTATCAAGTGCCTGCGTATAGTGATGGATCGCAGCAGCAATATTGTCTTCTTGGGTGTGCCGGCAGTTTTGCAGGTATGCCAAAGCCAAATTGCTTTGCACGGTGGACCATTGTTGAGGAGCAGTTTCCTGTGAGTAGGCAGAGAGTGCCTGCCTGAAAAGCTGCGTGGCGATTTCTATGTTTTTTGTCCATCTCCCGCGCGTGCGATACAGGTGGGCGAGGCCAAGGTTGTAGCGTGCGGTTGCCCAGTGTTCTGCACCAGTTTCATTTGTGTAGGTGGAAAGGGCCTGTTCGATATGGTGAATGGCCGCGTCAATATTGTCTGTTCGATGGCCTTTGCGTCGCGTCAGGTAGGCGTTTGCGAGATTGTTCTGGGCGATACCCCATTGGCGCTTGTCGGTTTCTCTATCCCAACCGCGTAGCGCTTGCTGGTAATGATGGATGATCTCTTCGCTTGTGTCGGCCTTTCCCCGTGTGGCATCTGCGAGCAAGCTGTTTGCGAGCTCGGCATGGAGAAAAGCGAGAAGTGCGGGGTCCTCTGTCGGAAGACACAGGTCGAGGGCTTGCCGGCAGAGCTGTACGCGTCGCGTCATGTCGGACGTATCGCTTGAGGTAGTAATTTCTGCGATCAGCATCTCGAGACTCCTTTTTTCCGAGGAGTCCTGTTGTCCGATCATTTCTCTACTCTGATTGCGTCTCGTTTCGCTTGCATGTGGTCGTACGCTTGCTGTTTTGGCGTTTTGTGGTTTTTCGTGCGTTGTCTGTGATGTTTCTGGTTTCGCGAGCTTTCTTGAGATTCCACCTGATGATGAGAGACTTCCCACTCGCTTCTGTCTCGCGAGAGACATATTACAGTGCCAGCTTTGGTGGATGTGCGAGTGTTGTGGGGATATCTTATCTTTTGCGGTGATAGACGGGGTTTTCTGTTTTCGTGTTACTTCTATGTGATATCTATGACATAGATATGGACCTGATATAGAAGTGTTTGGCGAAACCTTCTGCCTGGGGTTTGCCTGGAGTCTGCTCTGGTCTTTGTCCTCTGCATGTTGTGCAGTTCGCTCTCGTTCTCGGAAGAACGATGCTCCTGGTGAGTAGGGAAAGAGAACACGCGTGGGCATGCAGGGGGGCTGCTTCGGTGTGTGTCGGTGGTTTTTCCGTCCTGTGAGGTATTTCTGCTGCGTGCCTGGCGTGATGTGTTTTTCTTGTGCCCGATGTTTATTCTGGCCTGCTGGTTTTGCCCAGGCTGATCTGCTTTTTTTGTGATGACCAGAAAGAATATGTTTCTTTCTGGCAGTCTTTGCCCATGGATCGTCCACCGGAGACAGGAGGACCTTCCCTGCCTTCACCGGGCAGGCCTTTGGGCCATGGGCAGGATGTTCCTTCTCCTTTTTCTCCTTTTCCGGATGAGCATTCGGATCCGGAGGAAAAGGCAGAGAGACAGAAAACTGCAGACCGTTTCTCGGATGAAACCCGTCCTGGGAGGGGTGTTGCTTCCGCGCGGCGTGTTCCCGTTCCCGAGAAAAGCCTTGGGCAGGCAGTGCGTCCAGGGCCTCAGGGCGACGTTGCTTCGAGGTCTTCTCCAGAGGATGCATCCTCGAGTCGCGGTTTGTTGACCGGAGGACCGGACGAGACTTCCGCTCTCGAGAACCTTGGCCGTCATGCCTGGTCCTTGCTCGGCATTGGGCTTGTGCTGGCGATTTTGCTTGCAGTGCTGTCGCGTTTGGTGTGGCTTGTTGGTCCTGTTGTGGTGATGATCTTGACCGCGACCATTGCCGCTCCTGTCGTGGCGCGTCTTACGGCACGCGGCTGGCGACGTGGGAGAGCCACTGCATTTACTTATATTGCGCTCATTCTTGGGCTTGGTGTTTTTCTCAGTCTCATTGGTCCCTCTTTTGCCTCACAAGTGAGTGATCTCGCCGTGGATGTCCCGGGATTGGGGACCGATCTCTCTGAAGGACTACGCGACTTTCAAGACCGCGTTGAAGATGCTTCCCCTGAAGCAGCAGAGGCAATTGGAGCATTTCGCGATTCTGTGGAAAAGCAGTCCGAGGAGTTTGGTGAGGATCTGGCCGACACGATTTTTGCGCTTATTGGAGTGACTGCCGGGTTAATTGGCGCTTTGTTGGTAGGAGTTTTTGTCTCGCTTCTCATCGTGATGGATCTTCCTTCTTTGTCGCACCGTTTGCGTACCTATCTGGATCAGTCACAGCATATCCGTCTGAAAGGCGCGCTCCATTCAATGCAGTACAAGACGTCGTGTTACGTCAGGGGTCAACTGCTGGTTGCAATCATTTCTGGGATATTGAAGACGCTGATGCTTTGGCTTGTGGGTATGCCGTATTTCGTACCTCTTGGTGTGCTTGCTGGGATTGGGGATCTCATCCCGGGAGTTGGTCCGGTGATGACCGCGCTGCCGCCGATTCTCATTGCGTTTTCTTCTGATCAGGGTGGTTTGGGACTAGCACTTTTGACACTGTTTGTTTTTTTTATTGTGCAGATTGCTGTGTACTATTGGTTTGCCCCGACTTTTTCAGGTCCAGCCTTGGATCTTCCGACACTGAGTCTTGTGGTGGCCCTTGTGCTTGGGGTCGGCGCTTTTGGCATTTTTGGTTTGCTTTTTGCGATTCCCGTGGCATCTGCTGTGAGAGACGGCTTTTACTGGGCCCGTCTGCCTGATGAAGAGCTTCTTGAGGCTTCGCGCATATTGGAAAGGGAAATCGCCGGAAAAGACAGCGCACAAGAAGCGGGGAGAAGTACGAGAAGGGGCCTGAGAAGGGGCAGCACGAGAGAAGGAACCCGGGGAACAGGCAGAACCCGATAGCGGTTGCATCGTGCGGCATCGTGCGGCATCGTGCGAGAAGATGATGCACGCTTTTTTTCATGTCTGAAGAGGAATAACGCCCCTGTAGTGGCAGTATGCCATAGGGATCTTCCCAGGTTATGGCATGTAAAGTGCGATTTTTCTCCTGCTTGTGAGGCCTCTTTCCTCACCGTTCTCCTCTATCCTCAGGGGATGGCGCAAAAAGGACGTGTTGTATTGCTCGGTGTTGGCCCTGGCGGTCCCGGGCTTATTTCTCTTGCGGCACTTGATGTGCTGCAGACGGCTGATGTAGTGCTCTATGATCGCTTGGCAGGCCCCGCGTTTCGGCGTTTTGTCCGGCCCACTACGGAACTTGTGGATGTGGGGAAACGCCCCGGTCGCACTGATGTGACCCAAGACCAAATTTCTCAACGACTCGTGGCAGAAGCTTTGGCGGGACGCACTGTGGTGCGTGTCAAAGGCGGTGACCCTCTAATATTTGGTCGGGGTTTTGAAGAAGCTGTGATGTGCACGGCTGCAGGAGTGCCCGTCCAGATTGTGCCGGGTATTTCTTCGGCGCTGGCAGCTCCTGCAGTCGCTGGAGTGCCGCTCACGCATCGTGGTCTTCCCCCCATGCTCACGATTCTTTCCGGCCATGAAGTCGCCACCAAGGAACGGCCCGCGCTTGATTGGGCGCATATCGCAGATACCCCGGGGCCAATTGTGCTCCTCATGTCTGTGCGGAATTTTCAACTTCTCACGCAGCGTCTCCTGGCAGCGGGGCGTTCCCCGGATACTCCTGTTGCTGCTGTTGAGTGGGCGACCACGCCTCAGCAGCGCTGTCTTCGTTCTCGCCTGGGCGTGGCTGCAACAGAATTTGCTGCCGCAGGGCTTTCCTCTCCGGCAGTCCTTGTGATTGGAGAGAACGTGGCTTTTCAAGATGAGGCGCCAGACCTCGTTCCGGCACCGGAAGTGGCTGATCCCGCCGGAGTGTCACGGGGTTTATTAGGGTGGAATGTGCTTGTTCCTCGGAGTCGGCTTGGCCCTTCTACGCTTGCCATGCTCTTGCGGGCAGAAGGCGCGCATGTTCTTGAAGTTCCTGTGCTTGCCTTTTGTGGGCCTGAAAATACGCAGGGTTTGACGTCTTTTGGCGAAGCGCTGGATGCGGGTGCGGTGGATCTTGTCGCGTGCAGCTCTGGGAATCGAGCCGACTGGCTCTTGCAGGGGCTTGTGTCTGTGGGACGTGATGTTCGTTCCCTTGCGGGTGTACGGCTCCTTGCCACCCAGACAGATGCTGTGCGTGCTTTGCACCGGGCTTCTCTCTTGCCGGAGACTGTTTCTTCGGGGACATTGCCGGTGGCTCCCTTGCCTGCGCCGCGTGCGCCACTGGGTTTTTCGCGAGAAGCGGAGAAAGTAGGAGGGCAGGCAAAAAGCAGGGATGGTATGACTTCGTCTGCTAGTGGGGTGCTGTCTTTCGGAGAAGATACGCAAGATACGGAAAACGAGCTGTATCTCTTGCGAGAAGAGCCTCGGCATACATCGCGAAATCGGGCGGTTGTGCCTGCGGTTGCAGGTGCTTCAGAGTCACTGCTGGACGAGCTGGCGCGTGTGGGGTGGAATGTGGAACGACTCGACGTGGTATGCGCAACCAGGCTGTCTGTTCCGTCTGACTTGCAAGCGAAGGCAATGGGAGCAGATGCTGTGGTTTTCGCGTCATCTGGTACAGCTGCGGCATACGCGGCTTCCGGGCTTCCTGTTCCCCCTGTGGTTGTCTGTATTGGTCCCCGTACGAAAGATGCTGCCGAAGCAGCATCTTTGCAGGTGAACGCTGTTCCGCACCAGCATGACCTGGAGGGTGCAGTCGATGCTCTTCTTTCTCATGCTGCCCGCCGGGCTGTGACGCGTGAGTATTTCTTTGAAGACCCTTGAAGCTTTTGCAAGAGATCCCGAAGGCTCTTGATTTCACGGGTTTTGTGCTGTGGTGAATCCCGCAAAGATGGGGTTCCTGTATTTTTTGTGTGTGGGGGAGGGGGTTTCTTCAGGAGCGCTTTCGCAGGCGATTTGTGGCGAGCTGACGAGAAAGCCCAAAGAAAATGGAAGCAAGAGTTCCTACCTGGTGAGAAAGTACGCAGGCGCGTGCAATGTCGGGGGGAACCGGGGGGCGGCCCTGTCCAAGGTACGGACGGTGTTCTTCAGCTTCAGGGTAGATGGTGATGCCGCCAAGCTGGATTCCCAATGCTGCAGCAAATGCTGCTTCTGCAAGTCCCGCGTTGGGGCTTGGGTGTTTCGTGCCGTCTTGGTAGACGGTACGCAGTACGCCCTTTCCCGGAGACAGTGCCGCGACGAAGCCGGCTGTGCAGCGGGCGGGGACCCAGGCCATCATGTCGTCCCATTTTGCTGCAGCCCAGCCAAAATTTTTGTACCGTGGAGTATGATGACCCACCATTGAGTCCAAAGTGTTGACGGTTTTATGCAGGGTGACTCCTGTGGGGCCGCACACGGTTCCCCAGAAGAGAGGCGCTACGATGGCGTCGACGGTGGATTCTGCGACGGATTCAATGGTTGCGCGTGTGAGACCTGTCTGATCGAGTACGGAGGGATCCCGGCCGACAAGAGCCGGAACGATGGCCCGGGCTGCCGCAATATCATGATGTTCAAGGTGGCGTTGTACCGAGAGGGCGTGCGCGTGCAGAGATTTCCCGGCAACCGATACCCATGTGGTGCCGGCTGTTGCGAAACGCACACGTTTGCCGGCAGCTCCCATGACGAGGGCAGGAATGGCTGCTGTTGCCGCGAAAAGCAGGCCTGCCGGTCGTGTCGGTGCATAGAGATGCTTTTCCAGGAAACTGATCCAAGAGCCCAAAAGCTCTATGGGATGGGGCGACACAGAGGGCTCACCCCAGATCGTGTCGAGAAACCAGGCAAGGGGGATTTCCTGGTTTTCCAGGGCCTGTCTTCTCCGCATTTTTCCGCCCTTTTGCTGTCTTATGGGAAGCTTTTTGTGAGAGTTCGTATATGTGGGAAGTTTTTACAGCGTGGCACTAGCGCTGAGCAGGGCGACAGTTTCTGTGACTGTTCCTGCCGCTCCGAGGGTGTCGCCTGTCTGGCCGCCGATGCGCCGCCAGGCCAGCCAGTGCATACTGCCCCCAGCGAGTAACCCGCTTGCGGTGACGCTCAGAATTTTGCCGGCACGAAAACTGTCTTCAGGGTCTTGGGCCACGATGGCGATGCCGGCAATTCCCAGCGTAAAGCTGAGGCCGATGGCAATGGGAGCAAATCCTCCCGAGAATGCGGTGCCCATACCGCCAGGACGCTGATAGGGCAAGAGAGAACCTGCGGTCATGACCCACCGACTCAAAGCAAATGCGTAGGCCACAAGGGCAAAAACAGCTGGCTTGTCTGCCGGGTCGTGCGGCGCGGTCTCTGTGTTGAGTGAGGTGGCAAGTTCTGTGTACGCGTTGAACTGCAAGAGGAGGACGAGGACGAGGGCAGTGACGCCGAAGCTTCCGAGATGCACGTCTTGCATGATGGTGAGACGCCGATCTGGTGTGGTCGCCGCGAGGAGGCCGTCTGCTGCGTCGCCGAGACCATCAAGATGGAGCGCCCCCGTCAGGCCGACTGAGAGAATGAGGGCAGTGGCGGCTGCCAGAGGGGGGCGTGAGATCTCGGCAATAAGGAAGAGTCCGAGGGCGCACAGGACGCCGACGCCTGCTCCTATGAACGGGAACCACGCGTAATCGAAGTGGCGGGGAGGACTGCCGCGTCCCAAGACGGTGAGAAAGCTGAGCGCCCCTCTCACCGGAGCTTCTTTTCTGCGCGAGGTCGGTTTTGTCCAGAGGTTTTTGTATCAGGCGCTCTTACTCCGTCCCGCTCGCCGGGTTTTTCTGGTGCTTGCGGCACTTGCAGGGATTTTCGGCGATTGTCGGGTGTGGCAAGGTGCGGGGAGACGCGCGGGCGAGATGGAGTGGAGCGCGCATCGTGCCGAAATGCCTCAGAGTGTTTCATAGTTGTTTCTGGTTGTGGTGGCGTTTTTTCCCTCCGGTCTGCTTCGCTGTTTTTTCGCTCACGCCGGCTTCGTCAAATGTTGCCATTTCAGCGTGGGCGGCGAGCGTGGCCTGCACAATGGGAACAGCGAGCAGTCCCCCTGTGCCTTCACCAAGGCGCATGTCGAGATCGAGCAGGGGGTTGAGGTCGAGGAAGTCGAGAATGACTCTATGTCCGGCTTCTGTGGACTGATGGGCTGCGATGAGATATTCACGTAAGTTCGGCGCGAGCAGGGTGGCCGCGAGGGCTGCTGCCCCCGTAATGAACCCGTCGATCACCACAGGAACGCGTCGCGCGGCCGCTCCGATGGCGATTCCTGCCAATCCCGCTGTTTCGAGTCCGCCAAAGGCAGCGAGGATGGCTCTTGCGTTTGTTGGATCAGGGGCATGGCGGGAGATTCCCGCTGTCACGAGTTCCTCTTTGTGCTGGTGTTGTGCCGTTGTGATGCCACTTCCCCTCCCCGTGACCACCCAGGGTTCTGTGCCTATGGCAACAGAGGTCAAAGCAGCACTTGCGGTCGTGTTTCCGATTCCCATTTCTCCGAGGATAAGGAGATCGATGGGGGGAGAGGCGTTTGATGGAAGGATGAGTTCTGTGGCGCAGTCGAGTCCCACTTGCAGGGCCGCGTCTACTTCGTCAAGCGTGAGTGCAGCTTCGATCGAGAAATCTCGTGTGCCGCGCCGTATTTTTGCGTGGCGAATCGGGAGGTCGGGAGAAAAATCGTGGTCCACTCCTATATCGACGACAACCATGCGGACGCTCGCTTGACGTGCAAAAGCATTTGCTGCAGCCCCTCCGGTGGTGAAATTTTTCACCATTTGGGCGGTCACTTCCGGCGGGTAGGCGGAGACGCCCTGCCGGCTGATCCCGTGGTCCGCTGCCATGATGACCAGCGCCGGGTGCTGGGGCACAGTGGGAATTTCGCTTGCTGTTGCCGCGGCAATTTGTATTGCCAGGTTTTCGAGTTGGCCGAGTGCTCCTGCCGGTTTTGTGAGGTGGTTTTGTCGGTTTTTTGCCGCGTGACGGGCTGCTGCGGATGCAGAGGGAATTTGAGGCAGGTTGGAGGAGGGCATATGCCATTCTCTTTATCGTGGTAAGACGCTTGTGTCCTGGTTTGAGTGTGGGGGGTGAGTGGCGAAAAGGCACCGGACGCAGGTCGTGAAAGAACTCGGGCTGACTGCCAGCGGTGATTGTAGAAGCCAGGATCAAGGACAAGCGAGTTGCCTCCTCCGGACCCGCCAAAAAGCCTGGGAGATCCAAGACGGTGACGGCCTGCCTTTTGGCTGAGTAGGCTGAGTGCATGTCTGAACAGCAGCCCCAGTCTTTTTCCCGGATTCGCAAGGCCACGGACGACAAGACCATTCGTGTTGAAGGGAAGGTCGTTCGTTCGGTGCAGGTACAAGAGAGAACAGTCGCTGTACGCGCTCTGTTTGAGATGGCAGAGCCTTTGCCTGCTGCCGATTACGCCACAGTCCATTCTGGAGATGGTCTTTATCGAGCCTCAATTCCGCTGGATCGTCTGTTGTCGGCGGAGATTCGGGAAGGACGTCTGTATGTTCCCGATGCTCCAACAAACTGCTGGAATGTGAAAGATGTCATGCTTCTCGAGGTCACTACTGGGAAACAGTCGGATACCCTACCGACTTGACATGCCGAACTGTTTGTACGTCGTGAGTGTTCCGGCGAGAACAGGCTGCTGAAGGTGGTCTTCTGCCCGTCGCGTGAGCGCTTCAGTCGGCTTTTCCAAAGGACGTGCTGCCCGCGAGATCAAGCAGTTCCGGGAGAGGCGAGAAGGCTCGTTCTCGTGTTTTTTCTGGCGGTTCCAAACCATTGGGACCACAGACTGTTGCGACACGCGAGAGAGGAAGAATTTCGATCTCAGGAGCGATTTTTTCATCTTTGTCCCACCAGAGGCTCTGCTTCGCCTGTGGCGAGGGGCGGAGTTTCCCGGATGCATGCAGGACTGCGAGCTTCTCCCAAAGGTGTGTGTCGATAACCGTGGCGTGCCCAGCCACAAGCCAGATCGGCAGTTTATTTTGCTCGAATATAGTTGTGGGAGCACATACAAACACGCTATCCGGCCCGATTGCCATCGCCTCGACGAGGATGCAGAATGGATCTTCTTCGCTGTATTTCGGGGCCGTGCTGGATTTTTCGTAGACCGGGAGAAAGGTCCGTGTTGTTTTCTCTGTTCTGGGTGATGAGCGAGCATGGCGCTCAGCGTTTTTTTCTGCTTTGACGAGACTGCGGATCCAAAATCCCTCTCCGATCACGCCTATTGTTCCATCGCTTGGCAGAGCTGCCGTTAATTTCTCCAACAGGGTGTTGCGCAAGAGGTCGTTCGTCAGCTCTTGCGCTCTCTCCTCGGGAAAAGGAGCTTGCAGCATTTCGCTCACTGAATACCACAGAGGAGCAGCAAAGGGGTGCCAAGCCAAGAGACGTCGACCGATTGAGACTGCGACTTCGTCGCCCATCCACCGGTAGGCGTCAGAAATGGCGTCAATGGCCTCGGCAGTAACGCTCACAGGGTCGAGCCAAGAGGCCCGAGCGAGAGAACGTACGCGTTCTATCGGGTGCATGTGACCACCGTAGAATGTGGGGTACCAGCAGAAAAAACTGGTGCCGCTGTTAAAATGGAATAGGACTTGTTCAGATTACCGCTCTCGTCTGGAGAGTGATAGGTGACCCTGTTTTTTCTGCTTTTTTGTGGCGACTCTGCTCTGTTTTTTTGGGTTTTTTGCGGAAATTGTTCGGGATATGTGGCCGGTTTACGGGTGCGTGGCCAGGCGTGGACAGGTGTGTAGCTTCGCGATGTGGACAAGCGCGGACGCGGTGTGGACACAGTGTGGGGAAGTGTCTCGCGCAAAGACCGATCGGACGAGTTCTCAGGAATCGCGCACTTTCTCGCGATTTTACTGTCAAAAAAATTACTCAGAGTGCGATGTATCTGCCTGCGACAAAGAAGAGCACCCGGTGACAGGATGTGCTCACGGCTTGATTTGCCTCTCCAAGCAGGTCGGAAAAACGACGACCGAGCGGAGTGAGGGGGACCAGCGATAACCCCACTTCGTTTGTGACAATGAGAGTGGGTGCTTGCGCGACTGCAGTACGTTGCGTGAGTGCGTGCGCGAGACGGGCGGTTTCAGCTTGGGTATTGGTCGCTGGAGCGTCTTTGAAAAAATTGGTTTTGTAAGATTTTTTTTGTGAGTTGATGTCCGGGGGGAGTGTTGTCCCGTCTCTTCTCTCTTCTTCTTCTTCTTCTTCGGTTTGTGTGAGCAAGGCTGTCGCCCAACCTCCGAGGCAGTCTGCCAGGAAAAGCCTGTCGGGAGGCGCGGCGTGTAGCGCTCCCACAAGATCGGTCGTTTCCCAGGTTTCCCATGACTCAGGACGTTCGTCACGGTGGCGGTTGATGCGGCTTTTCATCTCCTCGTCTGCAGCGTGTCCCGTGGCGACAAAGAGGCTAGGGCATTGTGTTGCACGAGAGTGCGCGATGGCAGCAACAAGGGCCGCACGAGATTTTCCGGAACGAATACCTCCAATGAATAACACGGTTTCGTGTTTTTTCAGGGAAATAGGCTGTGGTCCTGTTGGGGGCGTATTCACGAGGGCATTTCTAATTCTTCATCTTTTTGGTAGATACGGTCGCTGTGCCATGTGAGCAGGCTGCCCAGGGCGTTTGTGAGTTCCACAGACTGGGCGGCGTGCACAATCGGAGGAAAAACTCTCACGGTTTCGCGTAGATAACGCACTTGTTTTGGCTGTTCAGTGCGATGGAGGAAACGCAGGTTGTCGATGCGGTCGGCTGTTTTGACACGGGCTGCATCCTGCCCGGCGATCAGAATTTTTCCATAATAATCTTCATCCCAGTATTCGGTGAGAACTTCCACAAGCCAGGCCACCTCCTCATGGAGTGAGTACACAAGCCGGGTGTAGCGAGGGGCATCTTCTATGACGTCATGCAGCAGTGCAGCCGCGAGCATTGTGGGAGACGTGTCCAGAGTGCTCAAGCTGTAGGCCACGCGGAGAGGATGCACAATATAGGGCACACCTTCGTCTCGATGTTGCGCGGCGTGGGCCGTACAAGCGATTTCGATCGCATCAGAAACGAGAGTGTTCTCATTCGTCTCTGCTCGCAGCATTTGGATAAGCGCGGATGCCTCAAGATCGGGCGCGAGGAACGCCAAGCTGGATAATTCGTTCGCCGGGTCCATCTGTCCAGGATATCTCAGACGGGTTGTCTGCTATCGAAGTGTGTGCGCGAAACCTGGGCAAAAGGGACACCGGCGAGAGATTTTGGGAGTGTGAAAGGGGCAGGGTTCTTTGGCGCCGAAGTTCTCACGGAGTTCTTTGTGGAGAACATGTTGGACTGTGCTGCGCGAGCGTGTGAAAGATCCGAAAATCATTAAGGGGCTTCCCGGAGTGTGGCTTTTGTCGGGTTCTCTGTGCTCAGCTTCGTGGCATCTTCGTGAGTCGTCTCGCGGGCCTGTCTGGTGTGTTGCGTCACCTTCTCTTTTCTCCTGGTTTCGGATTTCTTTCCAGAACTGAGTAACCGTCTGATGCCTGTTTCGGTCGGAGTCCTCATAGAAAGAGGTGGCAGGCTAGACGAAAGTCAAAGGGAGCAGATGTGATTGCCTTTCTCTTCCCAGGACAGGGAAGTCAGCGGCCCGGTATGGGAAAACCCTGGGTCGATGTGTGGCCTGATTTGTTTGAGGTTGCTTCTGATGTCTCTGGAAAGAACGTGCGCAGTCTTGTATGCGACGCAGACGAAGAAGAGCTGAAAGCTACTGACAATGCGCAACTTGCGACGGCGGTTGTTTCTTTGGCTGCACACCGTGCGCTCACAGATGCCGGAGTTAGCCCCAGCGTGGTCGCAGGACACTCGCTCGGTGAGTACACGGCGCTTATTGCGACTGGTGCAGTAGATGTCGAGGAAGGTCTGCGTCTCATTGCCGCCCGAGGGGACGGCATGGCCGAGGCCGCTGTACGCCACCATGGAACAATGGCGGCTCTTATTGGTGCTTCGCTCGAGATGGCTGAAGAAGTCTGTTGCAAAGCAGGCGGGACTGTTGTAGTTGGGAATCACAATAGTGATAGTCAAGTTGTGATCTCGGGAACTCATGATGCCATTGAGCGGGCAGTCGAGATTGCAAAACAGCTTGGTGTGCGTAAAACGATTCCCCTTAAAGTCGGTGGAGCATTTCACTCTCCTCTGATGGCGCCCGCTCTTCCTCAATTGGCGACTGCGCTCGCAAGGACCCCAGTACAAAGCCCTGCAGTTCCCGTCATTTGCAATGTTGATGGCCGAGTCCACTATGTTGCGGACGGTTTGGTGCCGCTTTTGCTGGCCCAGTTGTGTTCGCCTGTTTTGTGGGCAGACACGATGTCCACTCTCGACCGTATGGGAGCGCGTGCCTTTGTCGAAATCGGCCCAGGAGGCGTATTGTACCGTCTCGCGAAGCGGGCTGTGAAGGGTGCGTTGCATGCTGCTGTGGAGAATCCCGCAGACGCTCGTGTTGTGGCAGAGGCTCTTGCTGGAATACAGCCATCGTTATCTTTTGTCGCGCATGCGGTTGATGATGTGCTGGATAGGCTGATCATCGCTCCCGCCCCTGGTCGTTTTCAGCCGGCGCCGCCGTGTTCCTACACAGTTGAAGGGGAGTTCGTGAGCGTCGGAGATGTGGTCGGAGAGGTCCTCACTGAGAACGGTGCGATTCCTGTGACAGCAGGGATTTCCGGATGGGTGATGAATCTTATTGCCCAGAATGATGAGACAGTTGAGCGGGGGCAACCCCTGCTGGCTGTGCGTCCATTTTGAGATGCTTCTGATCACTCCTGAGAAATAAAGAGAGCTTGTCCGCATGGGAATGAGCACGAGAGGCTTGGGACGGGCGGAAGGCGCTGTTCTGGTCACGAACGAGGAAATTTCACGTGACTTGGACACGACACCTGAATGGATCAAGACTCGTACAGGTATATTGTCTCGTCGATTCGCCGCCGAAAAAGAGACAACATCCACAATGGGTGCTGCTGCTGCTGCACGGGCGTTAGCCCATGCAGCAGTGCGTGACGTCGATCTCACTATTTGTTGTACGATGACGCCCGATTACCAATCGATGCCTTCAACTGCGGCCTTAATCCAAGGCGAACTTGGCTTGAGTGGCGGCGCAATGGACCTGAATGTTGCCTGTTCCGGATGGGTATATGGTCTTGTTGTGGTAAATGGGCTTTTGCAGTCTCGCGCGGTAAAACGGGTGCTTCTTGTTGGGGCAGACAAAACCTCTTGCCTGACCGATCCGCGTGATCGGTCCACTCGTGTGCTGTTTGGGGATGGTGCGGGTGCTGCGGTCCTAGAGTATGTCGAGGCTCCAGGTGAATTTGTGGCTTCCGATCTCGGGAACGACCCGTCCCTCTCCCACTTGCTTTTTGTGCCTGCGGGTGGCTCTGCTTGCCCGATTGGCCCGGAAGAGCTGGCCAACCGGTCGAATTATTTGCAGATGGCTGGGCGGGAAGTGTTTCGGGCTGCAGTACGGGTTGTTGTCGAAACGTGTAAGGCTGTCCTTGCCAAGGCGGGTTTGTCAGTGAGTGATGTGGATTTTTTTATTCCTCACCAAGCGAATGTGCGCATCGTTTCGTATGCTGCCGAGAAACTGGGTTTTTCTCCTGAAAAAGTGATTACGAATGTGGATCGATACGGGAATACCTCGGCAGCGAGTATTCCGATAGCGCTCACGGAAGCATGGGAAGACGGTCGAGTGAAGGCAGGAGATCGCCTGTTGTTTTGCGGTTTTGGTGCTGGCATGTCCTGGGGATCGGTCCTGATGGAATGGAGTTTGGAAAAATGACAGACCGCGTGGCTCTCGTGACCGGTGCTTCTCGGGGAATTGGGGCTGCTGTCGCGCGGCGTCTTGCAGAAGAGGGCATGCGCGTTGTGCTGGTTTCTCGTTCGGGAGCGCCGGAACTGGCAGAGAAAATTGAGGGTCTCGATGTGAAAGCAGATATTTCTCTGGCCGAGGGAGTGACTGCTGCATTCGACGCTGCCGAAAAGGAATTTGGTGTTCCTGTTTCTGTGCTTGTAAATAATGCAGGTATTACTCGTGATGGTCTGTTGTTGCGGATGCGTGACACTGACTGGGACGATGTGCTTGCAACAGACCTGACCTCTGCAATGCGAACCTCGCGGCGTGCCTTGAAGGGCATGATGAAGCAGAGGTGGGGGCGTATCGTAAATATCGGCTCAATAGTGGGATTGACAGGAAATCCCGGGCAGGTGAGTTACGCTGCTGCCAAAGCTGGTCTTGTTGGTCTGACAAAATCTCTTGCGAAAGAAGTGGCTTCCCGCAATATCACTGTTAATTTAGTGGCGCCTGGTTTCGTGGAGACATCCATGACTGCCGTCCTGAAAGAGGATCTTCGTGAGAAGGGGCGAGTGATGATTCCGATGGGGCGCTTTGGTACTTGTGAGGAAATTGCTGCCCCAGTTGTTTTTTTGGCCTCGGAAGACGCGTCTTATATTTCGGGTTCGGTGTTGGCTGTTGATGGCGGACTGGCAATATCGTGAGAGTTTTCTGGCTTGTTGTCTTTTGTGAAGAGACGCATTCTGCTTGGTAGAGAAAGGTATGAGATGAATCGTACGGAGTTGTTGGAAAAAGTGCGGAGCCTTGGGGCAGAGACGCTTGAAGTTGACCCCGGCGAAATTACTGAGTCTGCCCATTTTGCGGATGACCTTGAGGCGGACAGCTTGGATCTTGTTGAGCTGATCATGGCAATCGAGGAAGAATTTGATATTTCTATTCCAGAAGAGGAACTTGAAGGTGTCGAGACAGTAGGCGAGGCAATCGATCTCGTGGCCGTCAGGCTTGGAGTGTAAAAGCGGGAAACGGCACAGGGGGAAGTCCGAGTATCTGTCAATATCTATCGATTTTTTCGCATGAAAGCGTTATCCCTGGCGTATGTGCGCGCAGTGTTCCCCGCTCATCGCTGAGTCTCAAGTTAGGGGAATGTCAAGAGGAGCGGAGATGAGTGAGAGAAGAGTCGTGGTGACGGGGGTCGGGTTTGCATGCCCTCAAGGCGTGGGGAGCGCTGATGTTTTTGAGAAGTTTGTAAACGGAGAAAATGCCATTCATGATGAGGCATATGGTCATCCTGTGGGGCTTGTCAATGGACTGGATCCTGTTGCTCTTTTTGATTCGAAAAAGGAGGCGCGTCGCACAGACAAAGTGACCCATTATGCGATCGCTGCTGCAGACGAGGCATTGCAACATGCCGGCCTCGAGGCGTCGCAAGTACGAGACCCATCTCGAGCCGGCGTCATGCTCGGCGTATCTGGGGGCGGTGTCACGACCCTTTTGGCACAGCATGATGTGTTGCGGGAAAAGGGGCCGAGGCGTGTCTCTCCCTTTGTTGTCCCTATGCACATGAACAATGCGTCTTCTGCGCACCTTTCCATGCGGTATGGATTTACCGGTATGAGTTCATGTGTTTCGACAGCGTGCGCGTCAGGCGGGAACGCGATTGGCGACGCTGCTCTCGCTATTAAAACAGGTGCTGCCGACCTCATGATTGCAGGAGGTACGGAGGGGGGAATCTGCGAGCTGGTGATTGCAGGATTTTCTGTGATCCACGCGCTGACACGTGAGTGTAGCCGTCCTTTTGACGCAGATCGCGATGGATTTGTGTATTCGAACGGCGCAGCGATGCTCATCCTGGAAGAAAGAGAGAGCGCTCAGGCCCGCGGCGCGCGCCCTTTGTGCGAGGTTTCTGGTTATGGGCGCACTATTGATGCGTACCACATCACAGCTCCGCATCCAGCCGGAAAAGGAGCAAGTCGAGCTATTGAGCTGGCGCTTGCAGATGCGCAGCTCAATCCGTCGGATGTCGGCTATGTGAATGCTCACGGTACCTCCACCCCGCTCAATGATGTGATGGAGGCGACGGCGGTGCGGCGTGTTTTTGGTGCCGATACACCGCCCATGTCGTCCGTGAAGTCAATGGTCGGTCATCTTATCGGGGCGGCAGGGGCTTTGGAAGGGGCGGTGACTGCGATGGCTTTGGCGCAGGAAGTGCTTCCTCCAACGATCAATTTTCACAAACCTGACCCGGAAATTGACCTGGATATCGTGCCGAATGAGGCACGTGAGGCAAAAGGCATAGAAGCTGCTATCAGCAATTCCTTTGCTTTTGGCGGTCACAATGTAGTGCTCGCTTTTCGCAGGGTTTAGCCGGTCTTTTTCACAGACAACAGAGATCTTTTGTGTAGGTCTGCAAAGGCGAAAGGTGCTTTTTGTCTGGGTTCTTTGTGTTGGGGAGGACCTGCCTGCCGTGGAAGGTCCTCCCCATTTTTATGGTATTTGGTTGAGTTTTGCTTTTCTGCAGGTTTGCAGAGAGCGCTCAGACTTCTGTTGCATCTTTCCATGTTGTTGCAAAGTAGGTTTTGGCTTCATCGAAGCGGATCTTCTCCATAAGGCAGTGGTCAAAGAGCACGCCGTTCGGTGTGCAGATGTCGCCGATCCATGAACCGGATTCGTCAGTGTGCACAAAAGGTTCGATTTGTGTGTAGAGGATGGGATGGGCGCTGTGGAAGGTTTCGACGTCGAGCCGGTAGAAGGCGAGCTCGGCGGGTATGGGGGTAGTCACCTGCCGGCACTTCACATGCTGCATGAGTGCCTCATTGTTTCTTGGTGCAAGTGTGTCTCGGATGGAATCACGGAGGCGGGTGAGGGCTGGAAGTGGATCACCGGGGTGTGAGGAGATCAGGTGTCGGTAAGAGTGGGCTTTGGAGATATTGCGTGCCCAGACTTCTGAAAACCCGACTGCAGGAGTTTTTGTTGGCCAATTCAGGGTTGTCCAGGCGATCCATGTCTCAAGACTGTAACTTTCCATAATCATGCACTCAGACATAGAAATTATGCCGTATACGGAGAGGTTGGTGGCGAGGTTTTGTGCAATTGAGTGAACGCTCTCGCCAAGTTCTGCAAGGATCCGGGTGGATAGCCAGGTTCCGTTCATTGTGACTTCTCTTTGCCGGATCATCATGCGTGAAATGTAGCTGGTGAGTGTGGCTTCTTCGAGCGTGCGACTTGATGTGGTGTCGCCAAAGACAAGGTAGTCAAGTGTGACATTGAAATAGCGGGCGATGCTGACGAGGGCGGTAAAAGAAGGTGTTGAACGCCCGGAAATCCAGCCGGAAAGAGTGGAGTCGGAGATGTTGAGGGCGGCTGCGACTTCTTTTTGATTTTTCCCGTACGATGGTTGCCCTATTAGTTTGGCGAGGTTGCGCGGGAAGTCGGTTTCTTGTGACATGGTCTATGTTTCTCACTGCTCATAGTGGGTATGGAACGAGAAGAATGTGCTCTTGGTAACGCGATGCCACCATGATATTTCCAGATACATGCAAATATGTTCATCTGTATCTAAGGTGAACGCGTCTGTTTTCTTCTCATTGCAGTGAAAATGCTTGTAGTGCAGACAAGCGAAATGGGGCTCTGTGAACTCGAGACCTTTTCCCGGGAACTCTCTCCGGAGAATGGTCTGAGCTGTCGTGGTTCTCAGGAAGCTATTAGGATGCTGATATAGGGGTTGGGCTACCTCCTTGCCGAAAGGACAGGATCGGTGCGTGTCTTTCGGTGCGGTCTTTCGTGTGCTCTCTTTGCATTCTGTCAGTGGAGTGGCGAACTCTATACGCCGAAGTCCTCTTTCCCGATGCTCTGGGTTTTCCCCTCTCGCGTGGGCAAAAAGGGTGGTCCGTGTTGCACATGTGGTTCTGGGGGATCCTGTATTCAGGGCGTATTGGATGCTCTCCCCGTCAGAATGACGCCTTTTATTGTACAATAAAAGGCTTACTATATCGAGCAGTTTGCGCGAAGAATGCGAAAGACGTGAAATGTGCAAGGGGGGAGGAGCGCGCTCGGAATGCAGGCTTTGGAAGCCGTGAGTCTCTGAGTTTGTCAGATCTTTTTAGGTCATGTCTCTTTCGACTTGGGCTCTTCTTCAGGGTCTGGACTGTGGGGAACGATGATGAACATGAGCTGCGCGTCGCAGGCGAGGTCCCCGTTCACAAAAGCTTTTCCCCGGCCTTTGCCGATATTGCGGCGCCTGGTCTCAAGGGTGACTTCGATAGTGAGCGTGTCTCCAGGTGCCACTTGTTTTTTCCAGCGCACCTTGTCGATTCCGCCAAAGAGGGGCAGCCCTCTGTTGTCTTCTGCCAATAAGGCGCACGCCCCCACCTGGGCAATTGCCTCCACCTGGAGGACTCCTGGCAGGATCGGTCTTCCGGGAAAATGCCCTTTAAAACGTTCCGGCCCCGGTGTCCAAATGCCGGTTGCAATCCTTCCAGGTTCAGGCACGATCACGTCATCCAAAAGAAGGAAAGGCGGACGGTGCGGGAGAAATACTGTCGGATCCATGTGAGGGAGGATAGCCCACATGGCGGTCTACGCGGTTTTTTGTCACCGTATGAGATGCTTCTTGGCGGGTTAGCCTTCTACCGGGATGGTGCGTAGGACATCAAGCATTGCGTCAATGAGATTATGCTGTCGCAGCACTCGCAAGCCCCCCCGCCCATGTAGTCTTCCAGTGAGGGCTGCAGTACGTGGGTGGAGTTCGTGCCGGAGCATTGCGAGCCAGTCCTCATAAGTGGCGATCCCGGTTGCATCGGTGCGGGATTGTCGTCCTGGGGTGAGACTGATTTTCCCCCGATTTACCCGGAGCGTTGCTTCTTGGGCCCAATCTGGGGTGTTTGTGGTCCGTACGAGAAAGGCGAACTTTGTTCTGGCAGCCGCGCGCTGAAAGGCCGCAGAGTCTTGGAGTGCTGTCGAGGCAACTTCGATCCACTCCGTTGAGAGAAACAACATGCGCCTACTTTACCCTACGCACCTTCTGCCCGTACCCTCTGCGTTTTCTTGCCATTGTGTTTCTCACGCGTCTGCGTCTCTGTAGGGTTTTTTTGGACCTTTTGTGTATGGGCTTGTGTGGATTACTTTTACGGCGTACGACACTTTCTCATGGGGAGAATGTCTGTTATCTTGGGTGTTGCAGGTATTTGTGAGCTTTAAGGAATTTCTCCGCTTTCTGGGCACGTGCATAGGGGTCGGTCCACTGTTCCCGCTTGGATTGTGTGAATGCTTGCAAAATGCTCCTTCTTTATTGCGCTTATTGTGGGAACTGAGCGTGCGCCATCGGTCGACAGGTCAGCGGCCTGCCGGCTGTTGGAACTGTGTAGACAGGTGAAAGGAAACTGATCGCATGCTGTTGGAAGGCAAGAAACTACTCATTACGGGTGTACTCACAGAGAAATCGATCGCGTACGCGGTGGCGGAGCTGGCACTTGAACAAGGCGCCGAAATCGTGCTTACCGGAGCCGGCCGAGGGCTGAAATTGACGCAGCGTACAGCTCGCCGTCTTCCCTCTACCCCAGACGTCCTTGAGATGGATGTGACTGTTCCTGCCCAAATTGACGCGGTACGGGATAACTTGCAAGAGCGTTGGGGGAAAGTGGATGGCATCCTGCACTCGATTGGCTTTGCGCCGAGCGACTGTTTGGGTGGTGGTTTTCTCGATGCTCCTTGGGAGAGCGTGGCCACGGCAATACATATTAGTACGTATTCTCTTGCGGCGATACTTGGGTCTTTTCGGCCGCTTCTGGGGCAGGGAGCTTCTGTTGTGACCTTGGATTTTGATGCCGGTGTTGCTTGGCCTGGGTACGACTGGATGGGGGTCGCGAAAGCAGGCTTGGAATCTCTTGTGCGGTATGCCACGAGAGACCTGGGCGCGTCCGGAGTACGCGTGAATGCGGTGGCGTCAGGGCCGCTGAAAACGATGGCGGCAAAGTCTATTCCGGGGTTTCGCGCGTTTGAGGATGCCTGGGTGGAAAAAGCCCCGCTTGGCTGGGATATTACCGATCCTCTCCCAACAGCCCGTGCAGTGTGTGCACTTTTCTCGGAGTGGTTGGACGGAGTGACCGGTGAGATAGTGCACGTGGATGGGGGGTATCACGCAATAGGGGCGTGAGTCTTTTTGCGGAGCAGGGAATTTTGTCGCGTGCAGTTTTTGAGGCATTTGCGGTTGGTTTCCGGTGTGTATGCAGGTGTATATAAGACTGCAAGTGTCGCATCCCGAGACTGCTCCGATTATCCAAAAAAGTGCGTAATCTTGCCAAAAAGGAAAAGAGCCACAATATCCGCGATGCTGAGAAACTTCCGAAATTTCTCATGTCGTGAGGAGATTGGCCGAAAAATCGGAAAGGAATTTCTGGCGTTCGGCGATCCGCGTCTTTAGTGTTGCGGGGTTTGTCGGAGGTTGCGCAAGGAGGAGCGCGGCAATGGGTATGCGTATCAATACCAACATTGCAGCTATGAATGCTTTCCGGTCTCTGACGGGCAGCAGCGAGCGTCTCTCAAAGAGCCTCGAAAAGCTGTCATCAGGTTTTCGGATTAACCGGGCGTCGGACGACGCTGCAGGACTCTCGATCTCAGAAAGTCTCCGTGCCCAGGCAAGTGGGTTCGGAATGGCACAGCGGAACGCCCAGGATGGCATTAGTGTCATCCAAGTGGCGGAAGGTGCCCTGAGCGAGACACATAGTTTGCTACAGCGTATGCGGGAGCTCGCAGTTCAGTCTGCGAACACCGGTGCGAACGATCAGTCGGCTCGGGACGCGATTGGCAGTGAAATAGAACAGTCTTTGATTGAGTTGGACCGCATAGCGCAAGCGACTGTATTTCAGAGTACCGAACTTTTGTCGACCAACCACTTTCTCACTTTTCATGTGGGAGCGGGGACACAGGTTTACAACCGGATCGGTGTATCAGTGAGTAGTGCTCTGGCACAGACCGGCCTGGGTCTGACCGCAGCGTCTGTTGTGGCAGCGATTACTGCAGGCAGCATTGGGGTTGTTGATCAGATCGATCAGGCGATCGTGAGCGTGTCGAGTATGCGGAATCGTTTTGGAGCATTCCAGAACCGTTTGGAGCATGCGATTGCGAGCTTGGGCGTGGCAAAAGAAAATCTGACTGCTTCTGAGTCGCGTATTCGGGACGCGGATATGGCACATGAGATGTCAGATTTTACTCGCAACCAGATTATGCACCAGGCTGGTGTGGCCATGCTGGCGCAAGCGAATCAGGTTCCCCAAGCTGCCCTACAACTTCTCGGATAAGTCTCCCGCTGCTTCGTGAGAACGCGTGAGTTTTTGCGATGGCTTATGTGGGCGGATTCTGGGGAACGACTCTGGGAAACGACATCGATCAATATCGGGGATCAATATCCGGGGTCGAGGTCGGGTGAAGAGTCAGTCGTGGCGAGAAGGCTACGAGAAGGTCAAAGGAGGAGAAGTGAGAAGTGTGGCGCTGTGAAAAATTCCCATGGAAAGATGCCCTGGTGTCGGGAGGGTTCCTGCTGCGGTATTGTCCTGAGCGGCGAGAACAAAAAAAATAGCGCCTGAAACAAGAATGACGAGACCAGTGAGAAGAGCTGCGAGAATCAACCAGCGCGTTGGCATAGGCTCACTCTAGCGGTTTGTTCCTCTGCGCGTGAAAAGCTTTTCGACGCTTTGGCGAGGAATGGTCGTTGCATTTTTTGGGGGAATCTTTGGGAAAGACATGTAAAGCACTGCGGTTTTTTTGGTGTTGAGCCCGGATATCAGGATGTGTCGGTTTATCTCTCATGTCATTTTCTGAGGTATTTATCCCAGTGAACTGCAGGACGGGAGAAGCCGGTTTCTTTTCCCTCTAACATGGCGGAGAAAAGACGAAAGCTGTTGCGTCCGCGGCGCTTCTTGTTTTCTGACTGGTTAGGAAGACAGCGCGACACAGCCATAAAAGTCTTGAAAAGAAAAGTGCCGAAAAGTTCTTGTGGATTTCCGGAGGGATTTTCTTGGGATTTCTTTCTGGATCTCCGGCCAGTGCTGTGTGCTCTGTGTTGTGCAGGTCCAGTTCAGAGGGAGTTTTTCAGGAACGGAATGATGCGGGATTATGCCAGGAGGCGATGTGTCGGAAACCTGTGATGTGGTTGTCGTCGGTGGTGGTCCGGGAGGTTATGCTGCCTGTCTGTATGGTGCTGCGGCTGGGTTGAAGACCATGATGGTCACAGTGGAAGCACCTGGTGGGACTTGCCTGTTGCGGGGATGCATTCCTGCGAAAGAACTGTTGCAGACAGCTGAGGTGTATCGCCAAGTCCGTCATGCCGGGGAGTTCGGCATTAGAACCGAAGAGCCCATTATCGACTGGAAAGCCGCAGTGCTCCGTCAAGGGAATGTGGTAGATCAGCTTGTGGGCGGGCTGAGCAGCCTTCTCAAGAAGCGAAAAGTCGAGGTCATTCAAGGATATGGTCGTGTTCTTTCCTCGGGTGTGGTCGAGGTTGCACGTCCTTCGGGTGCTGTTGAAAACGTAGAAGCTGATGCTGTCCTGCTTGCTGCGGGTTCTGCGCCGTGCACGATTCCAGGTTTTGAGATCGATGGCGAGCGGATTGTCACGAGCGATCAGGCGCTCTTTTTTGATGAGCTGCCACAGCGCATAGTCGTGATTGGTGGTGGAGTGATCGGGTGCGAATTCGCGACAACCTTTGTGGATCTCGGGGTTGAAGTGACTTTGCTCGAAGCAATGGACACGCTGATTCCTGGGGCTGACCCCGATATCGTGAAAGTGCTGCGGCGCGAGTTGAGGAAGCGTGGCGTGGATATCCGGCTTGGTGCGACAGTGTCCGGTCATAGTGTCGACGCGTCAGGGGCAACGACTGTTGCCTTTACGCATGAGGAAAAACAACAAACTGTTGAAGTTGACAAAGTGATTCTGGCGGTGGGGCGAAAGCCGGCAACTGCTCCCATGCGGCTGCCGGAGGCGGGCATCACCATAGACGACCGAGGCTTCGTCGAAGTGGATGTGCAAAATATGCGGACAAGCCGAGAAGGCGTGTGGGCGGTGGGTGATTGTGTGCCGACGCCGGCTCTTGCGCATATTGCGTATGCTGAGGCGATGGTGGCGATTCGCGATATTCTGGGGGAAGATCCTCGGCCGATTGATTACACTGGAGTTCCCTGGTGTGTCTATACCCATCCTGAACTGGCTTTTGTTGGTCTGACTGAGCAACAAGCGAAAGACGCCGGCCATGATGTGGCAGTCGCGAAACACCGTTATGCCGGTGTGGGCCGGGCCATGATCATTGGAGAGACTGCCGGCCTTGTCAAGATCGTGAGCGATCGTCAGACGGGAGTCATTCTGGGTGTGCACCTCTGTGGTCCGCTGGCAACAGAACAACTTCTCGAAGGCTATTTGTCGGTGAACTGGGAGGCCACAGTGGGCGACCTTGGTTCTTTGATACACCCTCATCCTACTTTTGGTGAAGCCATTGGCGAGGCGGCTATGACATTGATGGGACGTGGCCTGCACGGATAAAAGATTGCTTGTCCGGCTTGACCTGGCCAGGTACGTGTGTGGCGTCTGTTGACATCAGTGGGAGAGGAATCAGTCTGTTGGTGCCGGCGAAGTACTCTTTTGGCGAGGGCCTGAGCAGCCGGCGTTTGTGCTGATCCCAGCGGGCAAAAGTCTCCGGTGTGTGTCGTGTTTGCGAGTTTGGTCCGAGTGTGGTCATGATGCCAGAACCCTTCTGTTTCGCCGTAAGATGAGAATGAGAGGAAGGGCGACCTGTGACTGCAGCGTTTTCTCCTGATCCTCGGAACATTTCCTTTGCGGGAGATGTTGGAAGCGATACTGCAGGCAATGTCGGGAACATTCTGGTGTTCTCGGAGGAAGACCAAAAAGAGGAAGGCCATGAGGACATACCTCCACAAGTGGGCCCTGTCTTGGGCTGTTTTCCGCGTGGGCAAGAGTCGAAAATGACGTCCGAGTCTTTGTCCGAACCTGGGTCTGAGTCTGGGCAGCTACCCTCTCCGTTTCGGGTTCCGCCTGCTTCTGTTGCCCCTTCGGGATCTGCTTCTGCTCCCGCGCTGCCTTGGCAGACGGACCCTGCTCGGGCCCAAGTGTCAGGAGATGGAGCTTCTTCTTCGCCGGCCAGAGGCGGGACGTCGCAGGCGCGGGCGAGGTGGCTGGGCCGCGTGCCGTATCAAGAAGCACTGGATCTGCAGCATTTTCTTTTTGATATGCGAGTGCGAGGAGAAGGTGCCGACTACTTGCTCCTGCTTGAGCATCCTCATACTTACACTTTGGGTCGGCGGGCGAAGCCGGCTCATTTACTGCGTTCACCTGAAGAATTTTCAGAGCTTGGCGCGACGGTCCTGCAGGCGAATCGCGGTGGGGATGTCACCTATCACGGTCCTGGGCAACTCGTCATTTACCCCATTTTTCGTCTTTCCCAAAAAGGGCATCCTGACGTCGTTGCGCATGTGCGCAGCCTGGAAGAGCTTGCTTTACGTGTCCTTGCCCATTTCGGCCTGGAAGGGTGGCGTGAGGAGGGACTGAGCGGTGTGTGGACCTCGAAAGGAAAGGTTGCCCAAGTAGGGTGTCGGATCACCAGGGGTGTGTCGATGCATGGCCTGGCAATCAACCTCTTTCCAGACCTGTCATATTTCCAACATATTGTTCCGTGTGGGATTACCGGGCGTCGCGTGACTTCAATGGCGTGTCTGCTCGACGCGCGTGCCGATTCTGAGGCCAGTGCGCGTACTCCCACTTTTTTCCCAAGCCAAAAAGACCCGGACAAAGGTCCCGGGCAAGACTTCGATACGCATTCCGCGCGTCTCTCGTCCCGCCTCACTATGCGCCAAGCTGTGGAGTCTGTCCTTGTCCATGCGCCCCAGGTATTTGCGCGCGAGTTTTCTTTTGCCGGAGAGTCCTGGCCACGCAAAAGAAAAACAGCGCACCCAACACCGAGCGGTGTGCGGCGTATTCCGGTGACGAGCTTGCGGGCAGAGGCCGTGGCAACAGGTCCTGATGTGCGATCCCAGGCTCGTGCGCGTCCTGTGTGGTTGCGTCGCCGCGCGAATCTCGCCGAACCGGGATTTATACGCCTGAAAGCACTGATGCGCCAGTTGGATCTGCACACTGTGTGTGAAGAAGCTTCTTGTCCCAACATCTACGAATGCTGGAGCGAGCAGACAGCTACTTTCATGCTACTTGGCAAGGTGTGTACGCGTTCTTGTGGTTTTTGCGATGTGGACACTGGGAAACCCCCAGTATCGGAGAAAGACCCGCAAGAGCCGGCGCGTGTTGCTGATGCTGTTGCCCGTCTGGGACTGCACCATGTTGTGCTCACGAGCGTGGCACGTGACGACCTGCCTGATGGGGGCGCAGCTATTTTCGCCCGTTCGATTGAGGAAGTGTGTACCCAGTCGCCGACTTGCACAATCGAAGTGCTTGTTCCCGATTTTAAAGGCGACGCGGATGCCGCGGCCCTTGTTTTTGCAGCTGCTCCTGACGTTTTTAACCACAATTTGGAGACTCCAGCTCGTTTGCAGCGTCTTACCCGGCCCCAAGCCGGGTACGCGCGGAGCCTTGCCCTGCTCGGTCGGGCAAAAGCTGCGGGACTTGTGACGAAATCCGGGATCATCTGTGGCATGGGGGAAACATTCGAAGAGACAGCAGAGGCTATGCGCGACTTGCGGGCTGTGGGGGTAGACATCCTTACCCTGGGACAGTACCTTCGCCCTTCGGCCCACCACCTTCCTGTGGATCGCTGGTTGCCTCCGGGTGAGTTTGCGGATTTACGTGCGCTCGGAGACGACATAGGCTTTGGGCATGTTGAGGCCGGTCCGCTTGTGCGGTCGAGCTATCACGCAAAATCGGCAGTAGAACAGGTGGTTCCCTCATGACAGAACGGCAGTTGCCACGTCAGAGATTTCAGAACCGTGTGGAGCGCGCGCGCCTGTCGCTGGCAGCGCACGGTCTTGATGCCCTGGCTTTGAGTGCCGGATCAGATCTCAGTTATTTGTGTGGCTATGAGGCGATGCCCCTTGAACGTCTGACTCTGTTGGTCGTTGGTCTGACGGGGCCGCCCCGCCTTCTTGTTCCCGCGCTTGAGGCGCCGCGTGTTGATCCTCTGGATGGGTATCTCGAACTGTTGCCTTGGGAAGATGGACAGGACATGATGGGGGCGGCTGTCCAGGCAGTGCGGACTGTGGCGGGGGTTCGTCCCGCGCTTGCGGTGTCTGACGGGATGTGGGCGAGTGTGCTGCTCTCTTTGCAAGAGCGTCTGCCTGCTGCGCGTTTCTCTGCGGCAGGTGAGGTGTTGCGCGAGTTACGTGTGCTGAAGTCTCCTGATGAGGTTGCGGCTTTGCGGAAGGCCGCGCAGGCGGTGGATGAGATCACGCGTACTTATCCGTCAATGACCTGGGAGGGGCGCACGGAGGCGGAAGTGGCGAAAGAAATCGCTGGGCTGTTGACCGATGTAGGTCACGAGGAAGTGAACTTTGTGATTGTGGCTTCTGGGCCGAATGGGGCTTCTCCCCATCATACGGCTGCGGGCCGTCGCATTCTACGTGGTGACGTGATTGTGGTTGACATTGGTGGCACCATGGATGGTTACTGCTCTGATATCACTCGTTGTGTGACAGTCGGTGATTCTGGAGACGAGGTGCGTCGTGCATATGACGCTTTGCGTCGCGCGCAAGAATCTGCCGTCCACAGTGTGACGCCGGGCGTGCCTGCCGAACAGATCGACGCTGTGGCGCGTGACCTTTTGACAGAAGAAGGATACGGAGCGTTTTTCATTCACCGCACCGGTCATGGGATTGGGCTCGATGAGCATGAGGATCCCTATATCGTGGCCGGCAATCAGGTGCCACTTGCTCCGGGTATGTGTTTCTCTATTGAACCGGGTGTGTATTTTCCGGGACGTTTCGGCTTGCGTCTTGAGGATATCGTGGTAGTGGAAGAAGATGGTGTTTCTCCTCTGAATACCAGTTCTCATGATCTTATTGTGGTGTGATCGTGCGGTGTTGACATCGATACTGTTTTTGCTGTTGTGCGTGGCGTATATTTTGCGAGAAGTGTTGCTGTCCGTGCACGTGTTGTTTTTTCAGGGAACAGGCATGGGCCAGGTCTTTTTCTCTCAAGCTGCATCTTGCGTAGCAGCGGGCTATTCTCCGCTCCATCCCGTTATGTCGCGGTGCCGGCACCGCGACGCGTGTGCCGGCACCGCGACGCGTGTTTTTAGGAGGGCCCTCATGGGTGAGATGATTGAATTTCAAGGTAATGGGTCGAAAGTCCCTGGATATTTTGCTGCTTCTACCAATAAGCGGGCGGGCGTCATTGTCATCCAAGAGTGGTGGGGACTTGTCGACCACATCAAAGACGTGTGTGACCGGTTTGCCGACTCAGGGATTAACGCGCTTGCTCCTGATTTTTATCGGGGAAAAAACACGGCTGAGCCAGATGAGGCAACAAAGCTCATGATGGAGATGGACTACCCGCAGGCGTTGAAAGACATGTCGGGAGCCGTGGACTATCTGCTTGCCCACGACAATGTGCGCGGGGAGAAAGTCGGTGTGATGGGATTTTGCATGGGCGGAGCGCTTGCGTTGGCCTTGGCGGCGGAGCGTCCCGATGCAGTAGGCGCGTGCGTGCCTTTTTACGGTGTGCACATGTGGGGCCCGGACAGCAAACCTGACTATTCCCGTATCAAGGCTGGGGTGCGTGGCCACTATGCGGAGCTTGATACGTTTTTCACACCCGAGGCGGCGCGTGGGCTTGAAACCGAGCTCAAAGGCTACGGCCTTGATGCTGAGGTCAAGGTGTATGAGGGATGTGATCATGCCTTTTTTAACGACACCCGTCCCGAGGTGTTCAACGAGGATGCGGCATCAGATGCCTGGCAAGACACACTGGACTTTTTTGACGAGTCCCTACGGTAGTAGCGTCCGAACACTTTGGAAATTACAGCAGATCTTTTTTTGGCTCAGTGGGCGGCAGGTATGGCTGCCGTTTGCTGGGTAGTACAACGACAACGCAGAGTCTCATCTGGCTACGGGTGGGTAGTCGGGGCACTTGTTGCCCCGCTTGCCTTTTTCGCGTGGGGCGCAGCAGGCGCTGATGAGCCTCTTCTTCTTCTTAGTGCGGGGCTGTCGATAGTCGGGGTTTTTGTCTCGATGCTGCAGCACCGGAGTGCCCCGGAACGAGCCCGCCGGCATCAGGCTTTTTTCACCGCTCTCGCCGGAGTTTCCGGACTGCTTGCGGTGACCGCGATGGGGATACGTGATGCTGATCCTGCCTGGCTTGGCGCTCTACGCGCGCTGAGCGGTGCTGCTGCGCTCGGTGCCGTGACAGATGCGATGGTGCTTGGTCATTGGTATCTTGTCGAGCCGAAGCTCCCAAAGCGGATTATCCGGCGCTTGAGTGTTGTGGCGGGAGCGACGTTGCTTGTCGACATGGGTGCGATGGGTCTTCCCCCGGTTTCTGTTTTTTCGGCGTTTTCAGATGGGGATTCTCTGACTGCAGCGGCTTGGATCATGTGCTCTCTCTTCGCTGTTTTCTTGATTTTTCTCACGGTGAAGGCGCTTGACACTCCGGGTTACGCGTCGGTGATGGCTGCCACGGGTTTGTCGTATGTGGCGACTATGGTGGCTTTTGCCTCTGTGGTGGCGTCTCGTCTGGCTATTGCGTAAATTCTGGGTTTTTGTTTCCGGCCCATGCGTGTTTTTTTCATACTGTCGAGCACATTGTTGTCGCGCGCATTTTCTGTGTGAAACCTGTTTTTCGATGCTATCTTGCTTGTCTTTTTCTTCTTTTACACATAGGCCATATTTTGTGAGGGATCCATGTTTGAGGAGGTGGAGATGGATATGCTGAGGGACTCTCTGCGCGAAAGCGGTCTTGTGGAAAGACGCACTGAGCGCCTGTGATTTCTGCGTCTTGTGTGACAGTGCTTGTTGTAGCGTGTCGCGAATGGGCGTGTTTTTCTTGGAGCGCGTTGTTGGTGAAGGGAGGAAAAGATCGGAGCCATATGAACGAACAGGGGTGCCGAAAAGACGATACAGGTGGAGAGGAGGAGCACTTTCCTCGGTGGGCCTTGCAATGGATCGAGGATGAACGAACGCGCTGGCGTTCGTCTCATATGGGTGGAAATAGGGATGTGCTGCGGTATCAGGCGAGGACGTGCTGGAACGCGGAGCGGATGGCACGGGAACTCAATGTGGCAGTTGAGCAGATTTTGTTGTGGCAAAGAACACGTGGCCCTGTGAATTGTCCGTTGCCACGGGTTTTGGAGGTTCCTGAAGAGATTGGGCCACTCTGGTTGGCTTCCTGGGCCCAGCTTTGGATAGGCAGGTGGCGTCAGGAACAAGCAGCTGCTGCCAAAGTGGGCATCGTGCGGGCCAGACAAAAACGTCCTAGGAACTCGCGGCCACAGGTCGTCGCAGGCAAAGATCTGATGGCACCGGGCGAAGTCGCCGATCTTACCCAGCTTCCCCTTCGCTTGGTGCGGGAATGGGCAGAGCGAGGATCACCATGCCCTCCGCTTGATATTTCTCAAGGGAAGGCACCAGGACACGGCTATTGGTATCGCAGCACGATTGGCCCTTGGCTATGTGGCTGGTTTGCCGCGCAAGCAGCAAAAAGAGAAAAGAGGGTGGCCACGCAGGCTGCTCCTGTCTGCTTGTCTCCGATGCACAGTGCGCGAGGGGGAACAGGAAAGGCGACAGTTGACCTCTATGAGCGGATAAAACAGGATTTTGCAGGGCTTGGTAAGGACACTGTTCCGACAGATCTGGCAAGACTCGCAGATGCGTATCCTCTCATGCTTGCGCATGCAGGCCATCTTGGGGAATTGCCTGTGTGGCTGGTAGATGCGGCAGATTGCCTTATTTCTACGGGTTTCTGGCATGCCTTCAACATCGGGACGTCAGATATGCCTTCTGGTGGGCCTGCGGCGGTTTTTGCCCAAGGATTGCGAGGGGTGTGGCATATACGGTCGAATATGCTGGCAACAGCTTACGCAGAATTTTCAGAAGCAATGCGGTTTCCTTTACTACCCGCACCAGCGCGTGATCTTTTGCGTCTGCAGCGGGGACGGGCCCTGTGTCTGATGGCGAATTGGAGGACTGCCTTCTACGAGTATCAGATTTTGGCAAGAGAAAAAGGCCCTTATGCCTGTCAGGCACGCTGCTCTTTAGCCGAGTTCTATCGGGCTGCGGGGCGTTTTCGTGAAGCAGTCGACATTATGCCGGGAGCAGATGAGATGCGGGGCATCGGTCTGAACCGGGGTGCTGTGCTTTCTACTGTTTTCCGGGAGAACGCGCTTTTTACTGAGGGTGTGGCACTTGCGTATGCCGGGATGCGCGAAGCAGAAGTTTGGGGGAGCGAAGGAGGCGTTGCCGAGATCGAGAGTAACCTTGCCTGGTCTTTGTGCTGGGTGCGGCCAAAAGAAGCAATTGTTTGCGCGCGTCATGTTCTGGAAGTAAGTTCCCGCCTCGGGAATGAGATCGATGTGCAACGCGCGTATGTTGCCCTGGCGATTGCCCAAGTAGGAAACGCCCCGGTTGAGACGGTGCAGTCCTCTTTATTGGCAGCAGAAGATCTTGCAAGATCGAAAGGGGATCGGACCGGAGAACTTTTGGCGGTCTGGGGATGTCTCTGGTTTGCTGCCGTGAAGGAGGACAAAGAAGAATTTGTTCGGAAGTTCGCCCAACTTGAAGATCTTTCTTTTGCGGTAAGCGCTTATCAATATTTTCTTGACATTGCGCGTGCCTGGGCCTGGTCACCCGGTTACAGCCAAGAGGGAAAGCGTCATGCTGCTCGCTGGCAATGGCTTGATAGTGCCGAAGACGCCCTTCGCCGCTGGCGTTGCGTTTTGGACCGTCGGAAGGCGCTTGCGAGAGCCGGCGGAGTCCTGGAACAGGGCTAAAACCGGGGCAACAACAGATCGCTTTTCGGAAATGCAGGCGAGCGTGTGCTCGTACCCAAACCCAAATCGGAACCGTACCTGTCGCAGCTTGGTCTGTGGGCAGCTTTGGTCTTGTGGAAGGCAGCGTGGCGGCTTCCGCACACGGGCTTTCAGGAGATATCCAAGAGACGGGCGAGGTCTTCTTTCAAGTCGGTGTTGGTTTCGTCGCGGTGTGCTCTGCGCAAAGCGAGAGAGGCTTCTGCAGGCCAGTTTGAGCGTTCCCAACTTGTAATAATGTCGAGTGCTTGCCGCCGGCAAGAGGCGAGAGGGCTTTGCAGGGCAACCCAGAGAAAATCCCATAGTTCCTCGGGGGGAAAACCCGAAGAACGGCTGCTTTTCTGAAGGATTGTCTCAAGCGCTCGGGACAACCGGATGTCTTCTCCGATTCCGCTTGTCAGTGGACTTTGCGTTGCCTCTTTTTCGGAGGAGGCTACCGGTAGGGGAAGAGGCAGGTATTCTCGTGCCAAATCCAGGACAGTGACCTGTTTCTCGAGATTGCTCTGGTCGAGAATTGCGTTCCAGCTCTCCCAGCGTAGCGGGTCTGCTTTCAGACGTTCTCGATGCGCGTCTGTTGTGTCTATCCCAAGCGCAAAAGCTGCCCTGCACGCGAGAGTGAACTCTTGTTCGTTTCTTGTCCGAAGTTTTTGCCTTACCAAATGTGTCCAGTCAGAGCGTTCCAGAATACGAGAGAGGTCTTCCACAGTGTTCTGGAGTATTTCTGCTGACCACCCGTGTTCTTTTTGCACAGCACGTGTGGCCCGTGGCGACGCAAAAAACCCGTGCAGGGAATGGGCGGCAACAAAATTGGGAAGGGTGGGGGGTTGTTGTGCCACATGACGTGTGTAGGCGATCACGGCTGCTGCCGATTCGGCGTAGTCGCTAATTTCTTCTGCGGGACCGCCAGAGAGCAGGGCATCCAGGATCTCTCCTGCTGCATGCAAAAGATCATCGTCGATGTCTGTTTGTTTCAGCTCTTTTGCGAGTTTTCCTGTGGTGGCGGCGATGTAAGCCAGGTATTCGGGCATGATCTTGTTGCGGAAACCTTCCCGCAAGATCCAGGCTTGGATTTCGTGATTTTGTGTGCCGGCAAGCTGTTCGACTGTGTGGATGCGTCCCCAGCCGTGCACCGCTTGGGCCATTTCCCATAGGTCCTGTTCTGGCTGTGCAGAAAGGCTTTCTACGGCGACGGCTGCGAAGAAAGTGAGTTCTTCGTGTCTGCCAAGTGTTTTACAGAGAGCGACTTCTTCTTCTCCTTCGAAGAGGCCGAGTAAAACGATGCCAAGCTTGGCCGGCTCTCTGTCGGGTGACATCGTCGCGAGCCAGTGTGCAAGCTGATACAACCGGTTCGGCCGCATTTTTCGATCTGCCAGGACCGCTTCGATCAGTGGGTCGACATAGGAGATTAACGGGACGTTTTTCACTGTTTCGTACAGTGCAGAGAATGCGACGGGGGTGGGGCGAGTCCCTGTCATCTGGCGTAGGGTGAAGCCGACTGCGTCGATTTGTTCTTCGTCTGGTTCTGGTGTTTCCTGATGGACATGGGCGCCTTCCACGGACCCAGGAGGCCATTCGTCGGGGGAGAGTTGCCAGGGGCTTGTCTGTTCCTTTTCATCGGGGAGATCTTCTCCTCCTGGCAAGAGTCCAGGTCCTGTCGAAGGGAGATGCTGTTGAATGTGTTTGAGGATGGACGTCCGTCCTTTGAATGGAGCGGTCATCCCTTTCAGGGGCCATTGGTCAATAGGTATTGTCATCTCGATGCTTCGAGGAAGTCGATGGCAGTACTCGTTGTGAGAGGAGGAGAAGATTCTTCTCCAGGCATGTCTTTGCGCCCTATCACAAGGCCGACGCCGATGCTGTTGAGGTGGCAGAGTACAATAGCAGCTTCTTCATACCAACCCCACGGCTGAGGGAGGTCAGGGGTCTTTTCGGTTCCTGCTTCGAGGGCATCGATGAACTGCCGGTAATAGTCGGCCCATAAATAGTCTGGGAGTAACCGGCTGATCGCGATGCGAAAGCCTGATTGGGTCAGGAGAAGTTCGTAATCGGCCATGCTGCATACTTCGTTGCCGAGCACGCGGCTCACCGTTGGTTCGGGGGTGTCGCGTTTCCAAACTGCACCGTAGATGGCAAGATGACCTCCGTACCGGAGTACTCGATAGGATTCTTGCACTGGAATGTGCATGGCCTTGGTGCGGTCTAAAACAGAACCCGCGAGGACGAGGTCGAAAGATGCGGTGGAATGCCGGAACTTTTTTGTGCAGTTGAGGACTGAAGTGTGAATAAGAGATTCGAGTCGTAAAGACAAAACCCGTTTTTGTAGACGCTCAAGTTTTTCGGTGTTTATATCCGTTGCGACCACGCGGCATTGACGCGTTTCTGCCAAGTGAATGGCTGCGATGCCGTGTCCTGCTCCTAATTCGAGGACTCGGTGTTCGGGGTTTGCTCCTGTGATTTCCGCGACGCGTTCCACGGCATAGCGTCCTCCAGGACCCAGGTTTTCCACGTCGAACTTGATAGTCACGCTGTTAATCGTATCGTTCGGTCGGAGTGTCGGTCGCACTGACGGCGTTGTGTGCGGGTTTTTTGTTGAGATTTCTTTCTCGTCTCAGGCTTGTTTTGCCTGCTTATCCTTATTTCTTTTTTCCTTTTTACGCAAAAAAGGAAAAAAGTAGCTACTGGACATCTTTTTTCTGGCGACTTCACCAGGCGTAGTGTACTCGTCGAAGAGCGGTTCCGGGGATATGGGTTGGTGGGCAGAAGTGCTGGAGGAATACCCGCATGCAAACTGTTTTTTCGGTGTCTTTTTTCAAGGGTCGGCCTGGCGGTGAGGTCAGAAATTTTTTGCTGTTTTCTGTTTTCTGTTTTCATGGGGCAGTGGGGTGTGAGAGCAGAAAAGGCAATACTTTTCGCATCTGCTGTGTGCATATCTGTCGTAAATTGCATGCAACAGGAGCCTAGGCGGAATTTGACGTTTTGGTTTTTCTGCAGAAGAGCCATAATGGCAGGGGAAAACAGAGTGATCTGTTCGGGGCAGACGCTGGAAGATGAGGGCCATTGCCGTGAAAGTGTACACAGGGACCGGAGATGACGGCACGACTGGTTTGCTGTACGGTGGGCGGGTGGCAAAGAGTGCCGATGCTCCGGAAGCATATGGGGCTGTCGACGAAGCGGTGTCAGCGCTCGGACTGGCGCGGGCTGAGGCTGGAGTGGCGGGGAAAGAAGATGCTCTCTTGCTGCGTTTGCAGCGGGAGCTTTTTGTTGTGGGAGCAGAACTGGCAACAGCTCCTGAGAACCGCGCGAAACTCACGGATGGTGTTTCGCGTGTTGGCGTGCAGATGTGTGAGGCCCTCAAGAATGACCTTGATGAGCATGAGAAGCGTCTTCCTGAGTTGCGTGATTTTGTTTTGCCTGGGGAGAATCGGTTCGCTGCGGCGCTTGACATGGCTCGTTCTGTGATCCGACGAGCTGAGCGGCGTTGTGTTGGTCTTTTCGCAGCGGGAACTCTGGAGAATCCACAGCTCTTGCAGTATCTCAACCGTTTGAGTGACCTTGTGTTCCTGATGGCGCGTGATGCTGAGGAGAATATCCGTACTGTGCGGGAGGAATAATACCTTTCGCGGTTATTGGTGCAGTATGTTTGTGCAGTCGGGGGTGTCGAAGTGGCAGCGTTTTTTTGGATTTTTCTCTTTGGCCAGGTTGTCGTTTTTCTGGGACTGCTTGACTGTGGAGGGGCGGGTTTCACATGCCATTTTTCCCAGGGAAAGGGAAAAAGAGAGAGTTGTTGATTCCTGCGTGAAGTTGGTGGTTTCTGCCCCTGCATGCTGCATGTTTACTTTTTTCGTTTTCTGATATGAAAAGGCTATGTGAGGAGACGCTTGTGATTACTGTGACCATACCTGATGAAAATGTGCTGGATGTTTCTGCCGATATTCTGGTGGTCGGCGCTTTTGAAAATGAGGATGCTTGCGTTCTCACTTCTTCTGCTGTCGCGGTTGATGAAGCGATGACTGCTGGTTTGTTGAGTTTTTTGCATGCCACTGGATTTGAGGCAAAGATAGGAAAGGTTTCCTTGCTTCCTACCGGAGATGCTATCGCAGTACCCCTTGTGGCTGTTGTCGGACTCGGGAAAGAGGACGACTTCACCGCTGAGACACTGCGGCGGGTGTCGGGAATAGTGGCCTCTGCCACCGAAAAACACCAGGTGGTGGCCTCTGCACTTGCCGTAGTTTTGCCGGACGATGCAGCTGCGGCAACGCGCGCGATGACAGAAGGCTTTCTTCTTGGTTCGTACAAGTATGAGGTCTATAAAACGGACTCGACTGGCAACAAAACCGAGACATTGCGCTTGATTGGCGGCGATGCCGCGGGTTTGCATGATGGGCTTCTCCGGGCGAAAGGCACAATACTCGCACGTGACCTGGCGAATCAGCCTGCAGGAGATCTCTTTCCCGCAGCTTTGGCGGAGCGGGCGCACGCAGCCGCAGAATCAGGGGGTTTGCACTGCGAAGTCTGGGATCTTCCAAAGATCAAAAGCGAAAAATTGGGTGGGATTGAGTCGGTAGGACGTGGAAGTGAGCAACCCCCTCGTCTTATCAAGATGGTGTACGTTCCTGAAGACACTCCGTCCGGTACTCTTGCCCTGGTCGGAAAGGGCATTACTTTCGATTCCGGAGGTCTTTCCCTGAAGACCCCGGACGGCATGATCACCATGAAAACCGATATGAGCGGGGCTGCCGCGGTGATTGGCGTGATGTCAGTTGTGGCCGATCTGGCGCCTTCTTGCAAGGTCACGGCCTATGTGGCGTCTGCCGAAAACATGCCGAGTGGAAAAGCGATCCGGCCTGGCGACGTCCTTACTGCGCGGAATGGGAAAACAATCGAGGTTTTGAACACCGATGCCGAGGGACGACTTGTCCTGGCAGATGCCTTGAGTCTTGCCGCCGAGGAAAACCCTGATGCAATTATCGATCTTGCCACGCTGACCGGCGCGTGCATGGTGGCATTGGGAGAGAATTATGCCGGCCTGTTCTCCAACAATGAGGATCTTGTTGCGGCGCTCGAAACTGCCTCAGAGGTTTCGGGTGAGCACCTCTGGCAGCTGCCTCTGGTGAAGGAGTACCGGAGTCAGCTTGATAGTGACATTGCTGATGTAAAAAATGTGGGAAAGCGGTATGGTGGCGCTATTACTGCGGCCCTCTTCCTCCAAGAATTTGTTGGGGATGCGCGATGGGCACATATCGATATTGCAGGTCCTGCTCGTGTTGATGGTGGAGACGGCTACATCACGAAGGGGGCAAGCGGCTTCGGGGTGCGTATTGTGCTTGATCTCATCAAGAATTTCTCATTGCCCCAAGTGTGATGCCGGCAATGTTGCAGCTGTATTTTTGCTTTTGCTGCCGCTTTGCTGCCATAAGCCGGTGGTGAAGAGGACACGCATGAGAGACGGGACATGGCTTGTGATACAGTATCGTCTTCTCTCGCGTGAGTTTTCCCGCCTTCTCCGCCGACTTGCGGCTTGCTACCTGCGAGAGCAGGGTGGGAGGCACACAGGAACTCAGGTTGCAGAGGCCTTCATGTTCGGGGCGATGCAGTATTGGTCATAGTCGATCAGTTCGACTTTCGCGTTTTCCCCGCAGGTTGGGCAGTCAGGATCATTGCGTAATTTCAACTTGCGAAATGACATGTCAAGCGTGTCGATGGTGAGGAGGCGTCCGACCAAAGGGTCGCCTATACCGAGAAGGATTTTCAGAGCCTCTAACGCCTGCAGACTTCCGATGATGCCGGGGAGAACACCGAGCACGCCTGCTTCTGCACAGCTTGGCGCAAGTTCCGGAGGGGGTGGTTGGTGGTAAAGGCAGCGGTAACATGGCCCTTGACCTGGCCAAAAGACAGAAACCTGGCCTTCGAAGCGGAAAATGGACCCGTGAACAACTGGTTTTTGCAGTATGATTGAAGCATCATTCACAAGGTAACGTGTGGGGAAGTTGTCGCAGCCGTCCACGATCACGTCGTACTTTTCCATCAAGTCCATCACGTTTGCTGACGAAAGACGCACCGGATATGTGGATACTTCGATATCGGGGTTGAGGTTCGCGAGTGCCCTCTTTGCCGAATCCACTTTGAGTTCCCCGACCGTGGTTTCATTATGCATAATCTGACGTTGCAGGTTTGAGGAGTCCACAATATCGAAATCCACGATACCGAGACGTCCTACTCCCGCTGCGGCGAGATAGAGGGCGGCAGGAGAGCCAAGTCCCCCTGCTCCAAGAAGCAAAACGCTGGAGTCCAATAGCTTGAGTTGTCCGGTTTCGCCGATTTCAGGCATGAGGATATGCCGGGAATAACGGTTGCGTTGTTCAGGGGAAAGTGCGCGTGGGACCTGGAATTTCCCCCCTTTGTCTTTCCAACCATTGAACCCGGTCGTGAGACTTGCGACTTTGGAGTAACCCAAGTCTTGCAGAGATTTCGCGGCAAGTGCTGAACGTGTACCTCCGGCGCAGTACACCACAAGTTGTGTGTTCTTGTCGGGGATTTTTTGTTCGGCTTGCAGTTCTAAATATCCCCGAGGAATGTGCAGCGCGCCATCAATTGCTCCGTTTTCGTATTCGTCAGCTTCGCGAACATCGAGCCAGATTGTGGCAGGTTCCGTGCGAAGGCGATTTTGCCCTGTTTCGAAGTCTATTTCTGTGATGTTTGCTTTGGTGTGGGAGAGGAGTTCGCGAAAAGTGGACATAGGATCCGAGTCTTCCTAGTGGAAAGAGGAAACGTTTTATAGAACACAAAAAGAGCAGCGATATTTCCTGCAGCATTGTGAATATGTAGAGAATGCTTTTTGGTCTGAAAGAAATTTGCGCCCAATCCTACTGTGCCGGCTGTGTAGAGGACTGTGCCGAGCACACGGAGAGGCCTTCCTGCCCTTCTGTTCTGTCGATTTTTTTTCGGGAGGAGAAAGAACGAGCGGGTGGATGGGTGTCAGGTTTTTTTTGTTGTTGTGGGCTATCCTGCCTGCGGTCATGTAGATAAAAATAATGAAGCGCAGATCTTTTTTCCCCCGACAATTTGCCGATTTGGTTTCAGGACTTTTCTCTGGCCCGAGTCTCTCGGGGAGACATTTGTTGACTGGCTGAAAATTCATTTCAGAAAGGGCAAAAAAAAGAGAGAATCTGACTGGGTAAATGGAAGAAGGCGAGGAAACAGGATGAACAAGATATATATGTTGGGGGTGCGAGAGCGAGAGTGAGAGTGAGAGGAAAGGGAATAGATCGGTGGCTTCAATAGCTATTTCGCATGAAAAATAACTATTGTTGGAATTGTTTTCTGCGAGAATGCAATATGTTTTTTTTGCGTATTGGGATTTCTCGGTTTGAAAATATCTGGTGTGATCTGATGGTAGAGGAAGGAGATTTCTCGTAAGCAGAATTGAAAATATTCGAGTGAGATTTCAAGATTGGCATTGTTTATGTCGATTGGGATGGGCGAGGTTGCACATTGCGTGCAACACATAGGGGTGCTGGAGGGTGCTGCTCCCGCATTGCGGGTAGTGGTTGCATGTCAGCCGCGAAATTTTGTCTAGGATGGTCGAATGTCGAGGACTACAAAATCTAAACCGAAGATCGTTGCCAAAAAGGCAGCGAGCGTGCCCGAGTCTGTTGAACGTATTGACGGACGGACTGCTCGCGCGGCCCGTACGCGTGAGTCTGTTATTGAATCAACAACACGTCTCATGAATGCTGGGGACTTGCGCCCCACTGCGCCTCGTATTGCCGAGGAAGCGGGAGTGTCATTACGGTCTGTGTTCCAGCACTTTCGTGACCTGAATACACTATTCACGACGGCAGCGTCACGCCATTTTGAACGAATGGCTGAACAGGCCGAAGAGCCTCTCTACGAGGGACTTTGGGAAGAGCGAGTGCGGGCTCTGGTCCGTCACCGGGCAGTCTATTGGGAATCGATTGCCAACGTTGCGCGCGCTGCTGAATTGCAAGAGCCATTTTCCGAGTCAGTCCAAGTGCTTTTGAAGGCGAACCGCAAGAAGGCTCGAGAAGGAATCGCTCGAGTATTCGCTCCAGAACTCAAAGAACTTGAAGCTTCTGTGAGAAAAGACACGCTGGATGCTCTTGAGCTGGTCTCTGGTTGGTCGACCTGGGATACAATGCGCACAACACAGCGTATGTCAAAGGCGCGTGCAGAGGCAGTCATGGCAAAGCTCCTGAGTTCACTGTTCGCGGCTGTTTCCGAATAAGCCGTACGACAAAATATGAGGCGCAACACTCGTTCATGCTGAATGGTTTCCAGCATGAAACATTCCTGAGATCAGTGTGGAATCTTTTTTCTCACTTTTTTCACAAGTTCTGGAAGAAGTGTGCCACTTTTTCCCTGGATGATGTGTGTGGCGATGCCGTCCATTTCGGTCGGTTCTGCATTTAAAATGATGAGATATCCGCCTTTTTGGGTGACTTCTAAAGGTATATAGGCTGCGGGAGTCACGCTTAAGGTAGAACCAATGGCAAAACAGAGATCTGCTCTTGCTGCTTCCGCAAAGGCGCGGTCGAGGACCTCTGCCCGCAAGTTCTGGCCAAAAGAGATCGTTGCCACCTTTAATATTCCGCTACAAGAGAAGCATGCAGGGTCTTCGTCGCCGGCGTCTACGCGGGCGAGGGTGCGCTCGATCTTGTCGCGTGCTCCGCAGCTCAGGCACTCTGTCTCTCGCAGTGTGCCGTGCAACTCTATGACGTCTGTGGAGCCGGCTTTCTGGTGCAGGCCATCGATGTTCTGCGTCACGACTATTGGGCAGATTCCCATTTTTTCGAGTTCTGCGATCGCGATATGCGTAGGGTTTGGCGCTGCTTGCCAGATTTTGTTGCCAAAACGCATTTTCCAAGACTGTTTGCGGATCTCGGGGTCTGATACGTAATTCTGAAAAGTGAAAAGTTTGGGATCGACTTTTTTCCAGAGTCCCTGTGGGCCGCGAAAATCGGGAATTCCAGATTCTGTGGAGACTCCTGCGCCAGTAAATAGAAGAGTTCTTTTTGCGGTGCTGAGCAATTCGGCGACCTGGTTGAGAATTTTGATGGTGTGCGTGTCCATATGTCGAGCATGCCATACCTTGCTTATGGATTGCTTGTTTGCATGCAGTATGTGGTGATTACCCTGTTTCAGTGGAAGGTTTCTTGAGCTTTGCGGCTGATGCTGCTGTCTCTCTGCCGCAGAGAGACAGCAGCTGGAATTTTTGCCCGAAGTTGACAGGTGCATGTGTCGTGTCTTGCTGGTCTTTTGTGCAGATTTTTGCAGCGGTATGTTTTCGCGGTTCGGTGTTTTCGGGTGCAGGGGCGGTTGTTTTCCATGACGCACCTGTGAGGTGTACCAGACAAAAAGAGAAGCAGGCCGCGCTCTGTGGGCTTGCGGGAGCGATTGGACGCCCTGGGTTTGCGGGAGGATTGTCTGGCGAATAGCGAGTATGCGCTCGGTTGTGTGTGGGCTGCTTGGAGATGTCTGGTATGAAAGAGGAGGCTCTCTCTTCGTTCCAGTTTTTTAGTGGTTCTGGTTTTTCCGCCTGGCTATTTGGCTTACTCTCTCTGAGAAAGAAGCTTTATAACTCTGGTATTTGCCGTCTTTGTAGGTTACAGAAGGATTTCTCGGTATTCATGCCTTTGGGTGTTTTCCCCTTCTTTCGCGCGTGTTGTTGGCTTTTGCCGTTCGTGTTGTTCCCTCTGTGTTCTTGGGTTACTGTCGGTTCGTATGTGGAACAGGAGAAAAAGAGTGGGCAGGCGGAGAAGAAGTTAGGCTTTGCTTGAAGCTTCCACACGAGCAACGGCTTCTACCTTGAGTCGTTTGAGATATTCCCCCAATTGGTCTGAGTCGATGCGCCAAATCCCGCGTTTGCCAATTTTTAATCCTGGGAGTTCGTTGTTTCGGAGCAGCGTGTAGACCTGCGCGACGTTGACGTTGAGGATTTCAGCGACATCGTCGGGGGAGAGAAGCGGTTGATATGTCATCTGTCGCACCTTGATCTGGTGTTGCTGTCATTTTGTCGAGATAGACCTGTCTCTGGAGCCATGTGCGGCGCACAAGGAAAAGTCTGAGATGGTTTGCGATCTTGAGACTATGCGAGAGAGCGCCTATATCTTGGAGAGAGTAGCAGTGGGTATGGTTGGGTTTATGACGTTTCCTGTGAGATGAATGTTTTTGGTGCCTTTGAGGTAAGGGTTTTTCTCGGTAAAAAACATCTTTTACTCTCTACGTGTGGGGTGTTCTTCTCTCCTGTGTTGCATGAGTTGTGAAAGGAGTTGTCTGGGAATTGAATAAGGAGAACTTCGAGCAGAATTCCTCTGGAAGAATGATTTGTACGATTTTTTTCGTTGGTTTTTTTCTTTTGTCCTATCACGTGTACAGGACAGCTAGGGTTTTCTGTAGCGGACTTCTCGTTGGCCTTTCGTCGGGGGTCTCTGGCGGGGATCATGAGAACAGTCGGGGTGAGAAAGAAGAGGACGGAGCGTTTGGCGTTCCCACTCATCCGGATTGGTGATCTCCTTCAAGTCCTGTTCCCGCTAGCCTATTGGGCCGGCCCAGTGAGAGGATTTTTGTGTCTGTCGACCAACGCTTGCTCGATATTCTTGTGTGCCCAGAATCGCATGCTCCGCTTTTGTACTTTGCAGAAGAAGACTTCCTCTTTTGCCACGAGACCAAACGAAAATATCCCGTACGAGAGAATATTCCAATCATGCTGATTGAGGAGTCAGAACTTGCGACGGAGGAAGAAGCCGCTCGTCTTCTGGCCCTGGCAGAGGAGCGAGGGATCGTTCCTCTCGCGTGACGACTCGCGTGACGGTTTTTTTGGGGTCCTCTTCCTCGTGGAATGCCGTTTCTTATGGGATTGATCCCTTCTCTTTTCTCCGGGGAAGCGGGTCCGGGGGCGGCGCCCCGCCGCGGCGCGCGCGTGATGGTTGCTTCTCAGGCTCTATATGCGGCTCTGAGGCATATTCAGGCTTCCATGGGGCGCGGGAGGTCTCTCTACAAGGCCGGCGGGGTCCGGTTCCTGAAGGCGCTCAGACTAAGAAGGCGGCTCCAAGGCGCTTTGCGAGGCTGTCGGCGATTGGTCGGTGAGGCTAATGGAGATGCTTATCCACTTCTCTCTGGAAAAGGGAGAGAAGGTCCGGCTATTGCTCGCATCGTCGGGAAGAAGATCGGGCAAAGACGATTCGGGGAAAACTTCCATTTTATTGAGAAGACTGGTTTCGGGGAGAAGGTCTGCCCGGATTTCTGCTCTCACATAAGTCGGTAGTCCTGTTTGGTTAAGACAGATGCCTGTGAGAACAATCGACTGGGGTGCGACTGCCGATGGAGGCCACTCAATGCAGGTAGAAGGCTGCTTGTTGATTGTGTGTTTTGATGTTTTCACGCTGCCTGGTTGGGCTTGTTCCGCTTCTCGCGCGGTCATCAGGCCAGTCGCAGCCAGCAGGGTACTGCCAAGCGGGATCGGCAGCACACTATTGGCGATGAGAGGCAGTTTGGTGTCTTGCGTATCGCATTGCCAGCTTCCAATGGACGACCTGGTACATTGGGCGGTTGGTTCGATGCTTTGCATGAGATCTGGAGTGAGTATCTCGTGCAAGGTCCAAGACTTGCTTCCATCGGGATAGGTGGTGAGGATTGACTGCCGGCCGTTGTAGTTTGTGACCTTGCTTTGGAGAATCAGTGGGGGGAAAATCGTATAGGTGGCGGTGTATTCAGTACTGACCGTTGCGAGCAGGATTGAGGCGAGCTCTATTTCAGACGGTGCCCCGTTCAAAGTGAACTGGAATCCTTGTTTGATTGCGAGTGCGAGAGGGTCCCTTCCTCCGTTTCTCCCACGGGTGAGGCCTGCGACGAAGTTTCCCGGTCGCACAATCTTGAGCGGATCGCTTCCGCCGGATGCGCCGCGTGCGAGGTCCTGTGTGGGATCCGGACGGGAGGTGATGCCATAAGGATTACCGGCGTCAGGCGTCCTGTTTGCCGACGTGTTGGTGTCGCGGGGGATGCGGGAGGTGCTGTCTGTATTGGGTGAGGCACATCCAGCGAGTAGTACGGTGAAGACAGTGGCGGCGAGCTTGGCGCGAAGTCTGCAGCTTGAGCTGGGAGTTGTGGCCCCTGATGTTTCTTGCTGTCGCTGGGCGCGGTGAGCGGAGGAGCGAGTACGCATTTCCTCAGGATTCGACGGCGCATTCTGCTCTTCCTGTCGGGTCCTGGTCTTCTTTTGGCTGTGGGGTGGGGTGAAAACTTTTTCTCCTCAGCCTGCAGGGGCCTGTGGGGGTTCGTGGGGGGCAGTGTCTGGGGGGTAGTGAGGGGGCGGTGTCTCGGGAGGAGGCTGAGGAAGAGGGGCGATATTGTGTGGTTTGAGGGGAATAGTGGACGCTCCTGTGCGTGTGCCAAAGTGCGTGCACATTTCCGAACGCTGCTGAACGCGTGTTGTGAGGAGATCTCGTAATATTTCTCTGCGGCGTGTGCTCGCGTACTTGGAAGAATGGTGAAAAACGAGATCCAGCGTGAGCATTGTACGGCTTGGTCCTGTTGTTGTGCAGGTAAAGTTGAGTGTGGCCTTCTTGGAGCGTACCGAGAAAGCTTCGTGTCCTGTACGAGGCAGTGCAGTCCAGCCGTTCGCGGATGTGCCAGGCTGCAGGGTGATCCCGGCGCTATGTGCAGCACGAGTTTCCTGTGGGGGCTGAGCGTGCGATGCCGGCGTGTTTTTGGCGCGAAGTGTATGCGGGGAGAGCGGAGAGGGCGGGCCCGCTCCGAGGAGACGGAAAAGCAAGCGGTCTCGATGCCGGACTGGGCCGAACAAGAATGCAGTCATACCGCGTTGCACATTGTGGAGGGAGGCTTCGATAGAGATGGTTGCTGTGTTGCTGTGTTGTCGCTTGCGCACATTCTTTATGCTATCGACGTTTGCAGATAAGACCGCGATTGGGAACCCACTCGCAACATTGCCGGTTTGGCAGACAGAAGTTGCGGTTTGAGGATTCTTCTTGGGAAGAATTTTTTGGAGGTGGACGAGATCCCTTTTCTGCCTCGTCTTCAGCAGAGACCGGAAAGTCTTCGATGAGCGTTAATGCGATCTGCCCGGAAGACTCTGGAATATTTTTGGCTTTTGTTCGCTCTCGCCAGGGAGCAGTGATCTCGCGATGTTCCTGATAGAGGCTGTTTACCTTTGTCGCATGTGCCACAAACGACGTGTACCAGTCATTAAGTTCCGAGACTCTTGTGTTGAAGAGATCTGCATTGTCTGTCAGGAAAGCGTCTTTTGCTTCTCCTGCGGGGGCAAAAAAAACATCGGCTTTCGCAAGCGTCTGTTCGTATCCGTTAAATAAATCAGTGCGGAGTTGGCCAAGGCGAGGATCAGCTGCCTTGTCGATGATTGCCTGCATTTCAACCAGCTGTTTTTCTCTCCACGCAAGCCGTTTTTCGGCATTGGCAAGATCGTCTTTTGTGTTGCCGGACATCAGGATGCTGCTGAGAAGTGCTGCCATGCAAATGGCAAATGCCGAGAGTAGAAAGACGGGAAAGATGAGCTGTGTTTTGCGTTTTTTCTTTGGGCTGAACTCTTGGAAAGGGTCATCGAGGAGAGAGAGGTGCGGGGTGTCGAGAATAACAGTTTCTGTCGTTTCAGTCTCGTTCACTGTGCACTCTTTTGCGTTGGCTTGCTGTCTGTGCCGTCAGGGTCGTCGAGTTCTGCAGGAGTTTCGTTTTTGGTGTTGGCAGCCCCAATGGAAGCGCGGAATTCAGTGGAAATTTCTCGCCCATTTTTCAGAAGACGTGTTACGGCGGTTGCGATCGCAGTATCGGCACTTGTTTCGTCGCCTGCTGCTTCCGCTTTTATTGCTCCGCCCATCAACTCCATATATTGTTCGAGCAAGCTCACGAGAATGGCATGCTGTTGCGTGATTTCGGCGATCTCGCGTTCTTTATCCTCGCGGTTTTCGTCGACTGCTTCTGCTGCAACGAGTTTGGTGGCGAGTTCTCTTTCGAGCACGCGCGTACGGATGGCCAATTCATTTGTGGTATCTCTTCTCTCCTGAGTCGTTCGTACATTGTTTATGGAGAGAAAGAGGGAAAGCGGCATTGCTGCCATGAGCGCGATGCTTGCCGCGCGCTTCCATACTGGGCGGATTTCCGCACGAGAAAAAAACGCGCGAAGAAAAGACACCGGGTTTGTTTTCGAACCGGGAGAAATCTCGGTTGGCATGGAATTATCCGGTCGTTGCGCGTAAATGCGACATAATGTTCGGTTTATCTGGTTTTATTGCGGATGACAATGTCTCGCATCTTTAGTAGTGTAGCGTATCGGGAATCGTGACGAATCGTCATGTTTGTCCTGATTGCAGATCGCCGGGTTGCTCTGCCGCATAGAATTCTGTGAGAACCGGATAGAATTCCTTTCTCTTTCCTTCGGCGGGTTGGTTTTTTCGTATGGGCGTTCCTGCCTTGTCTTGAACATGCCCGGGCGTGATGCTGGGCATGTCGTGTGCCCGCTTGTACTCTCGTCGATGTTTTGATCGCTACAGCAGGTCGGTCATATCGGACTGGAGGACAGTCAGTGGAGTTTCTTGAAGCCGCGTGTGAACGTGTCATTATTTTTGATGGAGCGATGGGGACACAGCTCCAGTCCTATGATCTTTCTGTTGAAGACGATTACCGTGGTGCTGAAGGATGCTCCGAAATTCTCTGCCTGACTCGTCCTGACGTGATTCGGGAGATTCACGCCCGGTATTTTGCTGCAGGCGCCGATGTCGTCGAGACAAACAGCTTTGGTGCCAACCATGTGATACTCGATGAGTACGACATGCGCGAGAAGACCTTTGAGTTGAATCGTGTAGCAGCTGTGCTTGCACGAGAAGTGGCCGCAGATTTTTCTTCGCCGGATAAGTCGCGTTATGTCTCTGGGTCGATTGGTCCGGGAACCAAACTTCCTTCTCTGGGCCACACCAGTTTTGCTCTGCTTGAAGAGAGCTGTACAGAGCAAGCTGCCGGCTTACTTGCCGGTGGTGTGGATCTTTTTCAACTTGAGACCTGCCAGGATCTTTTGCAGGTAAAAGCGGGCATTGCCGGAATCTATCGTGCGATGGAAGAGGCAGGTCGCCGTATTCCCGTTTTGGTGCAACTGACGATCGAGCAGACAGGAACCATGCTCCTTGGCACCGAGATCGGGGCTGCGCTCGTGGCGCTTGAGCCCTACGATATCGCTGCGATAGGCCTGAACTGCGCGACAGGTCCGGTGGAGATGGTGGAGCATGTGCGCTATCTCTCTGACTGGTCGCCGCGCTTGATTTCCGTGCTGCCCAATGCCGGATTGCCGCATCTCGAAGGAAGCGAGGCAGTGTATGATTTGCTGCCCGACGAGTTCGTAAAGTGGCAGACCACCTTTGTCAACGATATGGGCGTGAACCTGATAGGTGGATGTTGTGGGACAACTCCCGCGTATATCGAGGCTCTTGCACAGGCCCTTGGCGGAAAGAGCGCGCCGCCCCGTGAAATTCATCCTTGGGTGCCTTCTGTCGCGAGTCTTTATTCCCCGGTCTCCATTGAACAGGAGACCTCTTTTCTTGTTGTGGGAGAGCGTGCCAATGCACAGGGATCCCGCAAGTTCAAGAAGCTGATCGAAGCGCAGGACTGGGACGGCATGGTGACCGTGGGGAAGGAACAGGTCAAAGAAGGCGCCCATATGGTCGACGTGTGTGTCGATGCCACAGGGCGCGACGGCGTCCATGATATGGACCTGCTCGTCTCAAAATTGGCGACTGCTTCCACCCTTCCGCTCATGCTCGATTCCACAGAATGGGAAGTGATTGCGGCGGGTCTTGCCCATGTGGGCGGTCGCCCGGTCATTAATTCTGTGAACCTGGAGGATGGTCCGGCAGGGCGCCCGGCCCACCTGTTTCCTTTGGCAAAGAAGTTTGGTGCTGCTGTTGTTTGCCTGCTTATTGACGAGGAAGGCCAGGCCCGTGATATCGAGTGGAAGATGCGTGTGGCGCACCGTCTCGCTGATCTTGCCCGTCAATACGGGTTACGCAACGAAGACCTCATTTTTGACACCCTGACTTTTCCCCTGAGTACCGGGCAAGAAGATCTGCGCAAAGATGCGCTTGGCACCCTGGAAGCGATTCGTCGTGTCAAGGCTGAGATTCCTGGGGCCCACAGCATCCTGGGTGTCTCCAACATCTCTTTTGGCCTTTCTCCGGCAGCACGTGTGGTGTTGAATTCTGTTTTTCTGCATGAAGCAGTGTCGTATGGCCTTGATGCAGCCATCGTGAACGCCAAAAAAATCTTGCCGCTCCATAAGATTTCGCCAGAACACAAGGCGATTTGTGAGGATCTTGTTTATGACCGTCGAGGGGTCGACGGTTCTGGAGGAGTCCCGGAATATGACCCTTTGAAGGCGCTGTTGGGGACTTTCCAAGATGTGGAAACAACAGTGCTCGACCAGGATGAACTTGCGGATTTGCCGGTAGGGGAGCGTTTGCAGCGCCGCATTGTGGATGGGCTACGTGAGGGACTTGAAGAAGATCTTGTTCTTGGTCTGCAAGAAAAAGATGCTCTGTCCATCGTGAATGACTGGTTACTCGAAGGCATGTCCGTTGTAGGAGAGCTTTTTGGCGCGGGGGAGATGCAGCTTCCTTTTGTGTTGGAGTCTGCAGAAACCATGAAGGCTGCAGTGGCTTACCTTGAACCACACATGGACCGTTCCGCTGCGCAAGCAAGGGGCACCATTGTGCTCGCGACAGTGCGGGGAGATGTGCACGATATCGGAAAAAACCTGGTCGACATTATCTTCACGAATAATGGCTATGACGTGCACAACCTCGGTATTAAACAGCCTCTTGCCCCGATTCTTGCAAAAGCCCGGGAAGTAAATGCCGATGCGATTGGTCTGTCGGGTTTGCTTGTGAAATCGACACTGATCATGCGAGAAAATCTCGCAGAACTGAACCAGACAGGTGCGCATGACGAGTTCCCCGTTCTGCTGGGCGGAGCTGCTCTTACGCGCCGTTATGTAGAGCAGGATCTGCGTGACTTTTTTGAGGGCAGAGTGTTTTACTGCAGCGATGCCTTTGAGGGTCTTGGTGTCCTGACTGCCTTGCAGAATCCGGAACTGGATGAAGACTTTGGACGGGTTCCAGCGCAAAATCTTGTCTTGCCTGTAGAGGGACAGGCTGCGGGGGATGCTGCCGAAAGCGGAAAAGCGCAAAACGGCAGAACAGAGGAAAGCTCGGGGTCGGTTGCTGTTGGCCCTCTTGCCCCATTGGGGGATACCGACAGGCAAGCTGGGGGTGTAGCCACAGCTGCGGGTGTAGCTGCTCCTCGGGACGGGAGCGCTGTTTCTGAGGCCGGGGGAGCCGCACCAGAGTCGCTTGTCGCGTCTGCGCCGTTTGTTTTTTCGACGGAACGCTCTGGGGTCGCACGTGATAATCCAGTTTTTGTTCCGCCTTTTCTGGGATCTCGTGTTATCAAAGGGCTGCCGCTCGACGAGATTGCAAAATGGATAAATGAAACGGCTTTGTTTCGCAATCAGTGGCGGTATGTGCCAGGCCGCACTTCTCCAGAAAAGTACGAAGAAATTTTGCAGAATGAGGCGCGTCCTGCACTCAAGGCCCTGCTCGCACAGACCAGATCGGAACAAGTTCTGCTTCCGACAATTGTGTATGGATATTACAAGACGCGTGCTCATGGGAATGACCTCTTTGTCTGTCATCCCGAAACCGGGGAAGAGTGGCAGCAGCTTTCTTTTCCTCGCCAGCCTGGCGATGACCGGCTCTGTGTGGCGGACTTTGTACGGTCGCGAGGCAGCGGAGAAGATGACTATATCGGCCTTGTGATTGCGACAATGGGAGCAAAAGCCAGTGAAACGGCGGGAGCTCTTTTTGCTGCCGATCGCTATAAGGATTATCTCCACTTGCACGGTTTTTCTGTGGAGATGACGGAAGCACTGATGGAGTACTGGCATTTTCGCATGCGTCAGGAGTGGGGTTTCGTGAACGAGGACGGGACTGGTTTGCCCGCGGTTTTTCGTCAGGGATATCGTGGGGGACGCTATTCGTGGGGGTACCCTGCGTGTCCTGATCTGGCCGAGCAGACTGTCGTCGCCGAGATTTTGCAGCCTGAACGAGTTGGTTTGTCGTTGTCGGACACATGCATGTGGGTGCCGGAGCAGTCGACTGCGGCCATTGTGCTGCACCACCCCGAGGCAAAATACTTTGTAGTGCGTGACCCGGCTACGGGACGTTTACTGCGTTCGTGACGGGTGGGGCAGGAAGCCAAAGGGAAATGCTTGTGTTCCCCGGCTCTGTCTTTTTTCGTTTGTGCTTGTCGGACTGTGTGCCGGCGCATTGTTCGTATGCGCGTATTTCTGCAGTTGAGAGGGGTGGATTACGGAGAGTCGCGTGACGGGCTTTCTCCTGAAAAACAGGGAGAAAGCCCGCTTTTTGTGTGTTAGTTCTTGCGCCCTTGTTTGTTGGTCGGGCGAATGATTTTTTCGGTGATCTTTTTCTGGTGTGCCGCGAGTGTGTTTTTCTCTTTCCTGCTGTGCTTTGCGGGTAGGCACTGTTGCCGGTGGGCACTGTATGCGTCATGGTCTTGTCAGGCGTTGCCGTGCGCTGACATTTGTGAGATACAGTTGTATTTTATTGGAAAATGTCAGAGAGAAAAAGGTGGGTATTCGTCGGTAAGGAGGCCGGTATACATGTTAACTCTGACCGAATAACTATAGACATTTATGAAATAATCGCGCAGTGCCTCTGGGTATTTCCCGGTGAAAAGGATGGTGAAGAAGGAGACGATGAGAGAGAAAAAGAGCCCGATTCCCAGGATGGAGAGAACGACGTAATGGGGAATGGCAAGAAACCATTTTACGAGAGGAAGCCACTGGTTGAATTCTTCGGGTTCCGTGATCGAAAGGGCTGCCTGATCGTCACCTGTATCTGCTGTTTGTAGCGTGTAATGAAACGGAGGGTAATCCTCTCGTGCGAAAGTCACATAAGACGCAATCCGCCAATTGTGCCGGATGATCATGACCATCGCGGAAAAGATGCCCTTGGGGATCTTGCGAGTAAATAGGATGGAAAAAAAGGCAATAATGGTGAAAACTGAAAAGAGACTGCTGAGAGAATATGCCACCATTAGGTGAGGTATGCCGAGCAACCAATGTACGAGGGGCCGCCAGTTTGCGACCTCCAATGGGGCGTTTAGTTCCAGGGTAAGCGGGAAGTTGGAATTGTTTCCTGGCATTGGACTTCCTTTGTCGTGCCCTTTTCAAAAAAAGATTTTTTCTTCTGTCTGTGTGCTGTCTGTGCGCTCTGGTGGCAGAGCTTGGCGTGGAAATATTGATAGGAGAAAATTATCGCAATTTTAGTGATAAATCTTTTTTTATTGGGAAAGAAAAAGAAAGCAATGGAAGGAAACTGAGAAAGGCTATATGGACCACAAAGGATACGAACCATATGGCACTGTATGTATTATTTTTTGAGGAATTCTTGTTTCTGGTCGTGCTCAACTGGGCAGTGTAATCGAAAGAGCATTTTGTGGCGAGAGTAATGCTCGATTGCCTGAAAATAGCTTGGGAAAGTGTGGGTGCTATGCGAAACGAAACCGACATCAAGTTGACGTGCTGCTACCTCGAACCCTGCTGATTCACACGCGGCAGCCACGTCGTCAAGTGAATAGATAGGAGGCATTTCCCGCCCTCGGGAGAGCGCAGCATGCGAGAGCTCGGCGAGGGGATTCTCCTGATGGGCCTCCATGACGGCATAGTAAGAACCGCCAGGACGCAGGCTTTCGCGAATGGTTTGCGCGTGGGCAACGAGATCGTGCTGTAAGTAGAGCACCTCGTAGCTGAATGCGAGGTCGAACGCTTCCCACCCTTGCGGGATGCTTTGGGAGACAGCGTAGTGGAGTGGCCGGTTTTTGCGTTCTTGTTCGGCAGTCTCTATCGAATCCAAGGAGATGTCGTAGCCATAGCCTTCGCGGATGTGATAACAATCGTAGAGGTGCCGGAGTAGTCCTCCGTGCGCGCATCCGATGTGGAGAACACGTGCACTGCGGAGAGGGTCTGTGACGGCGCGAGCTATGGTGTCCCAGATCGGTATGCGGTCCTCTTCCCGTTCCTTTGTTGGCACGCAGCCTGCGTTCTGTCTCGTCATCCTTTCCTTCCCTCGTTCCCCCCCTGTTGCCGGTTTTCTCTCTGTGGAGGGGGCAATACCCGTGTGGGGATTCCGCGTATTTGGAAGACACTGGAAAATGCTAGTGGACCGAACGGTCTTCATGGGACGGGGGAGCGAATAAGGGCTTTTCTTCATGCTCTTGCGTATTCTTGATATTTGCCGGGCTTGTGATGGGCAAGATTGTCCGTGTGGAAGTCCAATCCTGGGGTATGTTTCTTGGTTCGTTCGACCTGATTTGGTCTTGTAGCCTTGCCTGGTTTTTCGAGGTCTTATCCAGCGCTTTGCCGGGATGTGAGCGGGGACTTTCCCGGGTTTTTCCTGGGATTGCGCGGTTTGGGTATGCCTTCCGGACCGGAAGTACTATGGGGTCCGCTGCACGGGTGCCCTGCGCGGCCCTCTGTTCTCTTGCCAGTGGTCAGGTTTCTTGTCGAGCTGTGCGCGTCAGGCGCGTAGGTCGAGATTCTGGCTTGTTGCGACAAACATGGCGTTTTAGGGCGATAAAGAGCAGGGCCGGAGAGCGGGACCAGAAAGCGGAAAGGTCACTTCATGGCGGACGAACGGCGGAGCTTGTCTGATTGGGAAGCCTTGGCGGAAAAAGAGTTGAGGGGAGCGCGTGCCCTTGACGACCTTGTCTGGCACACGCCGGAAGGTATTCCTGTCAAGCCTCTTTACACTGCTGCTGACCTGGAAGAAATGGACCAGGAGGAAACCGACCGTCTGGCGAATCTGCCAGGCTTTCCGCCTTTTGTGCGTGGTGTTCGTGGAACCATGTACGCGAACCGTCCCTGGACGATTCGCCAATATGCCGGTTTTTCCACAGCAGAAGCATCGAATGCCTTTTACCGCCGTAACTTGGCGGCAGGGCAAAAAGGCCTTTCAGTGGCCTTCGATCTGGCGACGCACCGAGGCTACGACAGCGACCATGCCCGTGTCGTGGGAGACGTCGGCAAAGCCGGAGTGGCAATCGATTCTGTTGAAGACATGAAGGTGCTTTTTGCCGGGATTCCTCTTGATCAGATGTCGGTCTCGATGACCATGAACGGAGCGGTGATCCCGACCCTGGCCGGCTATATCGTTGCTGCCGAAGAACAGGGAGTGTCGCAGGACAAGCTCACCGGGACCATCCAGAACGACATTTTGAAAGAGTTCATGGTCCGCAATACCTATATTTACCCGCCTGCCCCCAGCATGCGCATTGTGGCGGACATCATTGGGCACACGTCGGCGCACATGCCCAAGTTCAATTCGATTTCGATTTCCGGCTACCACATGCAGGAGGCGGGCGCCACACAGGTGCAAGAACTCGCCTTCACCATTGCCGACGGCCTGGAATACGCGCGTTATGCCGTTGCCCAGGGACTCGATATTGATGCCTTTGCCGGGCGTCTTTCTTTCTTCTTTTGTATTGGCATGAATTTCTTTATGGAAGTTGCCAAATTGCGGGCTGCGCGAATCCTCTGGCACCGGGTCATGCGCCAATTGGGGGCAAAGAACGAGAAATCTTGCATGTTGCGCACACATTGTCAGACGTCAGGTGTGAGCCTGACCGAGCAAGATCCTTACAACAATGTGGTGCGCACTACCTTGGAAGCCCTCGCAGCAGTGCTTGGCGGCACACAGTCCCTGCATACGAATGCTCTTGACGAGGCGATTGCACTTCCCACGGATTTCTCGGCCCGCATTGCCCGCAATACGCAGCTCATCATTGCCGAGGAGTCGGGCACGGCAAATGTCATTGATCCCCTCGGTGGCAGTTACTACGTGGAAAGCCTGACGAATTCTCTTGTGCATGAGGCATGGAAACTCATTACGGAGATCGAGGAACGCGGAGGAATGACGAAAGCGGTCGAATCGGGCATGCCGAAACTCGTGATAGAAGAGGCCGCTGCCCGGAAACAAGCTCGCATTGACCGCGGCGAAGAAACCATCGTCGGGGTCAACAAATATCTGGTGGACGAAACGAACGAGGAAGCCGACCAGATACAGATTCTGGAGGTGGACAACACCGCAGTACGAGAAAGTCAGGTGGCCCGCCTGATAGCCCTGCGTCGGGATCGGGACGAGGTACGTTGTCAGGACGCCTTGCGTGCACTCTCTGCCGGGGCAGCTGGGGAAGCCAACCTGTTGGAACTCGCGATTGAAGCGACTCGTGCCCGTGCCAGCTTGGGGGAAATCTCCGACGCGATGGAGGCGGTTTTCGGACGGCACAAGGCAGTTGTGCAGAGCGTGTCTGGTGTGTACGGTGCGTCGTATCAGTCAGGCGAGGAAGCAGACCGCGAGTTTGCTTCGGTGAAAGAGGCAGTTGAGGCTTTCGCGAAGGCCGAGGGGCGGAGACCCCGTATGCTTGTTGCGAAAATGGGGCAGGATGGGCACGATCGAGGTGCCAAGGTTATTGCCACAGCTTTTGCCGATCTTGGTTTTGACATCGATGTCGGTCCGCTTTTCCAGACACCGGCAGAAGTTGCCAAGAATGCGGTCGACAATGATGTGCACATTGTCGGGGTGTCGAGCCAGGCAGCCGGCCACAAAACTCTTGTTCCCCAGCTTGCGGCAGCGCTCGAAAATGAGGGGGCCGGCGACATCATGATTGTGTGTGGCGGAGTGATTCCCGCGCAGGATTACGAGGAATTGTATGCCGCAGGGGCTGTTGCGATTTTTGGCCCTGGCACAAATATTCCTGTTGCGGCTGCCGAGGTCTTGCGCCTGCTCCGTGCCGAGCCTGCGACTTCTTGAGGGGGCACTTGCCTGATCTCGGATTTGCGATCTCAGGTGTGTGATCTCGGGTTCGCGATCTCGGGAGAAGCGCCGGCAAATGCTTGTCGGGAGCTTGTCTGATGGGACAATGTCTTTTCTGCCGTGGGGTTGTTCTGACAAGTGGGGCTTGACCATCTTGTCAGAACTGTTTCGTTTGCAGCGTCAAGCATTGGGCAGAAAGCGCTGAAAAAGAATGCTGCCTGTCGCTGTTCAGGAGTGTGTGACAGACAACGATACTCCTATGGCTTGCGCTGTTTGTTAAACCCCGCGAAGATACCGATGGTATACCAAGGAGTATGAGCTGTGCGTGTTGCGCGCCTGTTGGTTACTTCTGTGAAAAATGAGGGGGTTCCATATGAAAGCGGCTGTGCTGAAACAGATTCCTGGTGATCTCGAGATCTTGGATGTGCAGATTGATGAGCCGGGACCGAGGGAAGTCCTGGTAAAGACAGTATCGGCGGGTCTTTGCCATAGTGACCTGCACTTTATTGAGGGGAGCTACCCTTATATGACCCCAACGGTGTTGGGGCATGAATCAGCTGGGATCGTGGAAGCCGTTGGGGCCGGTGTTTCCTATGTGAAGCCGGGGGACCATGTTATTACGTGTCTTTCGGTGTTCTGCGGTCATTGTGAGAACTGTTTGAGCGGTCACATGGCTATTTGCAGTAATAGTCAGGCCGAGTGTTCCCGACCAATGGGAGGTACGCCCCGTCTTTCCATGCCAGATGGTTCGCCTGCTTTCCAATTTTTGAATCTCTCGTCTTTTGCCGAGCAGATGCTTGTACACGAACATGCTATTGTGAAGATTCGTGAGGACATGCCGCTTGACAAGGCTTCTCTCATTGGCTGTGGCATCACGACGGGGACTGGTGCAGTTTTCCGTACGGCAGGAGTGGAGCCCGGGACGAAAGTGGCGGTGATTGGCGCAGGCGGTGTTGGCCTTGCTGCGATCCAAGGCGCGCGCATTGCCGGAGCGAACCAGATCATTGCGGTCGACATGATCGATTCCAAGCTTGAGATGGCAAAAGAACTCGGTGCGACGCATGTCGTGAACGCATCCGAAGGCGACCCCAGCTTTAAGGTGCTGGAAGTGAGTGGGGGCGGTGTTGACTACAGCTTTGAGGCCATCGGCCTGAAGAAGACCGCGGAACAGGCGTTCGGCATGCTGCGCAGCGGGGGAACGGCGACCATTATTGGCATGATCCCTCTGGGGGATATGGTTTCTCTTCCGGGTATGCAGTTCCTGATGGAGAAGAAAATCCAAGGCTCGACCATGGGCTCGAATCAGTTCCGCACTGACATGCCGCGTCTTGTTGATATGTACCTAGACGGTCGTTTGAAGTTGGATGAGATGGTTTCTGCCCATCTTTCGCTCGACGAGGTCAATAAGGGTTTTGCCGACCTCAAGAGCGGCACTGTGGCCCGGCAGGTTATCGACTTCTGATCGTTCTCTACAGGATTTTGCCTGTGTGTATTTTGACCTCAAACACCCCGCGACTTTTTGCTGGGGTGTTTGAGGTTTTTTCATGGCCATAGGGGAGGCTTGTCGGGGTTTCCCCAGTTTTTTCTGCTGTTTGTAAGCACTTTGCGCAGTCTGTCGGTATATTCTGGTTGTTACTGAAAATACCGGGTGGATTTCTCGTTCTCGAGGATTGCCGGCAAAGGTGATCAGAATCGGCTGCTTCTCTGTTGTACGTCGAAAGTGCAGCGGATGTACCGCGGGTGTACGGCGGGGAGATCATGGGGTTTGAAGAGTTTTGCCGAGTGCTCCTTGTGCTTTCTTGTATTTTTTGCGTTTTCTCCCGCTAGCATGCCCCAGAGTGCCGGGGTCCAGCGCCTTGAGAGAGCTTGCCGGGTGGTCGCCTTGGACTCCTTGGCCATTGGGAGAGAGATGATCCGATGAGCGATCCAGCATGTGATTCCACGCATTACTCCCCAAGCGCAGCGTCTGATACTTCTTCCTCTTGTGCTGTGTCTCGTGTGTCCGCTGTATCTCCCCTGTCCGCTGTGGCGACGCACCCATTGGCGAAACGGATCATTGCCGGAGAACGGCGTGCGCTCGCGCAGGGAATCACCTTGATCGAGTCGACTCGTGCCGACCATAAATCTCAGGCAGATATCTTGTTGACGCAGCTTTTGCCGCAGACGGGTGGAGCAGTGCGGATCGGTGTCTCTGGGACTCCTGGTGTGGGAAAATCAACGTTTATTGAGGTGCTGGGGCTTTTTCTTGTTGGTCTTGGCAAGCGGGTTGCGGTGCTTGCAGTGGATCCTTCGAGCGTGCGGACAGGGGGGTCGATTCTCGGTGACAAGACGCGTATGGAAGGTCTTGCGTGTCACCCTGACGCCTTTATTCGTCCCTCTCCTTCGGGTGGGACTTTGGGAGGGGTGGCGCGACGCACGCGTGAATCCCTCCTGCTCTGCGAAGCCGCAGGATTTGATGTCGTCATTGTGGAGACGGTTGGGGTAGGGCAGTCGGAGGTCGCGGTGGCCGGCATGTCGGATATTTTTCTGCTCATGTTGGCACCTGCTGCGGGAGATGAGCTGCAAGGTATGAAGCGGGGGGTGATGGAACTTGCCGACCTGGTCATTGTGAATAAGGCTGATGGTGATTTCCGTCGTCACGCGGAGAGGTCTGCCGGAGAGTACCGGGCTGCGCTGCATCTCATGCGGCCAAAGTCGCCCCATTGGTCGGCCCGTGTCCTGTTGGTTTCTGCCTTGGAAGAGCGTGGGATCGAAGAGGTTTGGGCTGTCGTGCAGGAACACCGCGCGGCCCTTGGCAGTTCGGGCGAACGAGAAGCGCAACGGGTTCTCCAGGCAAAAGATTGGATGTGGCGTGAAGTCGTTGATGCTGTGGAAACTGTGTTGCGGACAGACGTTGAGGTCGCGCCAGAGGTGGCACAAGTAGAATGGCTTGTCCTGAATGGTGAGCTTTTGCCGACTCGTGCTGCCCAGCATATTCTGCAAACTTTTTGCAGTCTGTCAGGGAAAATTGCAGGGCGTATCCCGGAGTAAAATGCCCTGTCCGTTTTTGGGCATGGCGTGTTCCTTCGTTTTTTGTCCTAGTACGACTTTGTCGTAATTCTCTCCTCAATGGTGTGTCGTGAGGCGGCGTGTCGTGCAAAGTGACGGGAGGAAAGCCGCTGTTTTCTGTGAGCGGGCACTTCCGACACGTTCGATACATTGGTGTTTGTTATGCGTCTTGTCATTATCGGCGGAGGACCCGCCGGCAATCAGGCAGCTTCTACTGCTGCCCGTCTCGGTGCCACTGTCACTCTGGTCGAACGTGACATTCTCGGTGGGAGTGCCCACCTGCTTGATTGCATTCCCTCGAAGGCCATGGTGGCAACCGGGAATGCTTTGGCGGGTGTGCGCAGGGCTCGTTCACTTGGCCTCGATGTCGAGCTCGGGGGGAGTGGTGTTGACCTTCGCCGTGTTGGCTTGCGCATTGCAAAAATTCAAGAGAAACTTTGCGATTCGGTTTCGGGAGAGCTTGCAAGCCAGGGAGTGTGTCTGGTTGACGGAGTCGGACGTCTTGTCGGCGAGAAAAAAGTGTTGCTTTGCCACCATGATGGCCTGGAAGAAGAGGTTTCTGCGGATGCAGTGCTTCTTTCTGCTGGATCGCGTCCGCGGATGCCTGACTGGGTTCCATTCGATGGGAAACGCGTGCTGAGTAGCCGGCATGCGTACAGCCTGACTGAATTGCCAGAACATATCGTCATTGTGGGATCAGGCGTGACTGGCGTGGAGTTTGTGCATATTTTCTCTTCCCTTGGCTGCAAGGTGACGCTTGTTGCAAGTCGCCGGCATGTGCTGCCAGGGAAAGATCCCGAAGTCGCCTATGCACTTGAGGAAAACCTCGTGCAACGGGAAGTGGATATTCTCAAAGGTGCTCGCGCACAGGGTGTGCGCTGGGACGAGCAACAAGGACGGGTTTGCGTCGAGATGGTGGATGGGCGGATTGTGACTGGTTCGCATGTTCTGATGGCGATAGGATCCGTTCCCAATACTGAAGAACTTGGCCTGGAAACAGAGGGCGTGAAGACCCTGCGGTCAGGGCACATCCCTATTGATGAGCTGTGCCAAACGAATGTTGCGGGTATCTATGCCTGTGGTGATGTCACGGACAAACTGCCTCTTTCGTCTTTGGCAGCGGCACAGGGACGTCTTGTTGGGTACCATGTGATGGGCCGTCGTGCTCCTCTTATCGATTACGGTTCAGTTGCGCAGGCTATTTTCACCGATCCCGAAATAGCCGATGTGGGTGTGGCTGAGGCCGAGGCATTCAGTATCGGGCGAAAAACCCGTATTACGAAAGTTCCTTTTTCCTTTAATCCCAAGACTCTGATCGAGGGTTACCAATCGGGGTTCGTGAAGATCATCTCCGATCCCCTTACCGCCCAAGTACTTGGTGGATCAGTTGTTGGCGCGCACGCTGCTGAACTGGTGGCACCGATCGCGTTGGCAGTGCGAACCAAACTACGGGTGACTGATCTCGTATCTACTTTGAATGTCCACCCGTCTTTATCGGAATCCCTTGCGGACGCCGCCGAATAAATCACTGAAAGGCTGTTCTGTGAAAGTCCGCTGTGACAGCGCGAGAAAATGACCCTGCTGCGCGGGTCCAAATAGATTTTGCACCCGTCACAGAGGTTGAGTGTGGCGCGTCTTCTTATGTGCAGCGGCACTGGAATCGTTGTACAACAGAAAACGCTTCGGACGTAAACGCTTCGGACGTAAACGCTTCTGACCACAAGAGAGCAGACCGCCGCCGTCTTCTGCGGCCGTATGTGCTCCCGATGCGGGCGGCTTCTCAGGTTGGCCGCCATTGGGGGGCAGAGCGGAAAACAATTTTTATCGGTCTCTCGACGCAGACTGTTGCCGCTGTGGCGGGCTTGTGCGCGGGATTAATGCTCGCGAACATTTCTGGCACGCTGGAGAAATTCCCGAGTTTTCTTGTGCTGCTTGTTCCCGTTGTTGGCGTGCGGGGGTCGGTTTTTGGGGCGATGGGCGCCCGACTTGGAACTGCCGTACAAGTGGGAGAATTCGAGTTTGGGTGGTGTAAAAATGGGGTATTACGCCGGAATATTGCTGCTGTTTTTGTACTTTCAACAACGGCTTCCGCCGCGCTTGCTGTGGGAGGATGGGCATTGAGTAATGCCCTTGGACGGAAGACGGACACGCTTTTTGATTTCGCAGTGATCTCGATTGTGGGCGGGCTCTTGGCCTCATGTGTCATTGGTACAGTGGCAGTGGGGGTGGCCTGGATGTCGGTGCGCTGGGATTTTGACCCGGACCAAGTTGCGTCTCCACTTATTACACTGGCGGGCGACCTGAGCGGTGTTCCTTCTCTTGCTCTCGCCGCGTTGCTTGCCGGGCATGGGAATTTCACTACTGTTTTCGGGAGTATATTACTGTTTGGTGGGGCGGTTTTTCTTTTTGTTGCTTTATTCCGTCTCTCTCGTACAGCAAAACGAATAGTGCTGGAAAGTCTGCCAATTTTGGGGCTGGTGGGGGGGATTGACCTTCTGGCAGGCGTTGTTGTGGCGGGAAATAAGGACGTCCTCTCCTATGCTGTATTCTTGATGCTTTTGCCTGCCTTTCTTGCGACAAGTGGTGGTCTTGGTGGTGTTTTTGCGAGCCGTCTTACGACCAAGCTGCACCTTGGCTCTGTTGAGCCGAGATTGTGGCCCCAGCAAGTTGTCTTTTTGGATATGACAGTTGTTTATCTTTTTGGTTTTGTGATTTTTCCGGTTTTGGCGATGGTGGCGGAAACGGTCACGTATTCTCAAGGTCTTGCAGGACCTGGAGTTTTTGTAACGGTGCGAGGTATTTTAGCGGCAGGTGTTCTTACCTGCACTTTGGCCCTATTCGTGGGTTATTATATGGCGTTTATAAGCTTGCGTTTTGGTTTGGATCCAGATAACTATTCGATCCCTGTTGTGACTTCCACGATGGATCTGCTCGGTGTTCTCTGCTTTACCGCAGTGCTGACCATGATCGGAGTTTGAGGAGTGCAGCGCAGTATTAAAGACGTGCTCGTGGATGCAAAAGACGCGTCTGAACTCATGGTTGATCTCGCTTACGCTGCCGTACTATTCGACGACCGAGACCTTGCCTATGAAGTGCAAGAACTTGAGGAGTCTTTACGCAGCGAAATTTTTCGTTTGCGCCGTCTTTGCTTGATGGCGGCACGTAGCCCCCAAGATGCAGATTATTTTGCGGGGATTCTGCAGATCGCGTCGGCCATGGAGAAGATCGGAGACGCTGCAGAAGAGATTGCCCGTGTTGTGCCTCGCAGATTGGGCGTTCCGTATGAACTGCGCAGAGACTTGCGTCACGCGGATGAAGTCGTGGGGAGAGTCCCCTTGCCAGAGCAATCGCACTTGTGTGGAGCAAACCTGGCCGAGCTGGCGATTCCCCGGGAAACTGGCCTCTGGGTGATCGCAATAAAACGAGGTGCCCAATGGCGCACTGCTCCGACCCAGACCGAGGTACTTCTGCCCGGGGATATCCTCTATGTGCAAGGCGCGGAAGACGGGTTGCGTCGTCTGCGGCACCTCGCTGGGTTACCCGATACCGAAGAAGCGCATGAGCTGCTGGTTTGGAGTGTGGCTGACAGTCTGAGCGTGGCTGTTGATCTGCTTGTGGAACTGAAAAACATGAGTGAAGTGGCGGTTGGTCTTGCCTATTCTGCTCTTTTATTGAATGACAAGACCCTTGCAAAAGAGGTGGCTTCGCTTGAGGAACGCACCGATAAGATGTACGACGAACTTGAGCGATGGGTTCTTGCTGCCGGAAAAACTGAGATCGACCCCTCTGATCTACGGGGTCTTTTGCATATCGGATCGGCGATTGAACGCATTTGCCACGCCGCCCAAGAAATGGTGTGGGTGATTGAACATGGGGAGGGGTTGCACCCGATTGTGGGAGAGGCATTGAGCGAAGCCGATGAGATTGTGGCGCGGTTTCAGATCTCGGAAGAATCTTTGCCGGCGGGGCGTTCGCTCGGTGATGCCTGCGTGCGCACAAAGACCGGGATGACGGTTTTGGCTGTGCAACGCGGAAATATGTGGCGTTACCGACCGCGTAGAGGTTTTGTGTTGAAAGCGGGAGATCGAGTGCTGGCGACTGGCCCTGAGGATAGCGTGGGGCTTATGGCGGCTTTTGTTGGCTGAGGCATTCGGCGTGGCCTGTGGTTTTTCGCTGTCGCCGGCAAGTTTTCAGATTTTCGTGTTTTCGTCTTCTCAGGGCAGGACTGTTTCGCTCTCGATTTTTTGTCTTTTTGCTGATATTTCAGGGCTTTTTTGGGAAGGTGTTGCCGGTGACACAGCTGAATTTTTTTTCCCTTGGTCCATCCTGCTTCTGGGAACGCACTACCCTTGTTTTCCAGGGGCGTTTCGAGAACCTTCTTTTTGGAACGCTGGTGTGCCCTCTCGGGTGAGGGATCTTGCGTAAGCTGTTTTCTCTTGCTTCGTGTGGTCTTTTTCGTTGATCCCGTGGGGCATTCCCTCTAATGCCAGTCTTTTCACCGTCGCCGCGTTGTGTCCGAACGTGTTGGAGAGGCAAAGGTCTTCTGGGTTTCTCTCGGAAGGGTCTGTGCCTGGTCCGATTTTTGCTGCCTCGTAATCGGCATATCGGTTTTTGGGACGCAAGGGAAGAAACAGGCGCGTGATTGAGAAAATTATTGGGCCAGGGGTCGGTCCTGACCATATTGTTTCGTTGGGATTTGAGGGTTCTCCTGAAGTTCATTATGGGACTGTGCGGGAGACAGGACCAGAAGAAAACCTCACTGGAGTGCAAGCCGAGCAGAGCGGTTCGGCACAGGTCTGGCTTTTGCGAGACGCGGGTGGCAAAGAAGCTGTTTCCTCTGGCACGCGGGAAAGAACAGACAGTGAAATCGCGAGATTTGCCCCGATTATCGACAATACTGTCGAGAGCGCAACCGGCAGCGTGTTGCCTGCTCGAAACAGCAGTGCGCAGTTTCCGCCCGAGCAGGGAATCCTCAGAGAAGACTCTTTTCTGGCAGGCCTGTCTTCTCCAACGCCCTTTTCCATGGGAAGGTCAGAAATACAGGAGTCGGATTTTTCGGCAAATCCCTCCATGCCGCCTTTTTCTGCGCTAGGTATCTCAAGTGAGACAGGCCCGCTTACTGCTGCAGATATGGCGAATGAAATTCGTATTGCTGACTTTGCAGAAGTAGAAGAGATCGGGCGTGGTGGTTTTGGGGTTGTGTACCGTGCTGTGCAGACCACGTTTGATCGTGTCGTTGCAGTAAAGCTTTTACTGACCGTGCTTGATCGCCGTTCTTGGAAACGTTTTGAACGAGAACGGCGAGCGCTCGGCACGCTGTCGACTCACCCCAACATTGTCACCATGTATGACACAGGAATGACTTCTGTTGGACGACCTTTTCTTGTGATGGAATACCTTTCAGGTGGTTCTCTCTCGGACCGTGTTGCCCTTGAACGCTGTGTGCAATGGCCAGAAGTACTCCGTATTGGAGTAAAGATTTCCGGGGCACTTGCCACAGTGCATGCTGCTGGGGTGCTCCATCGAGATGTGAAGCCTGCAAATATTCTTGTGTCTGAGTTTTATGAGCCCCAGCTCTGCGATTTTGGTATTGCGACTCTTCCCGGTTTACCGGAAACGCAGACGGCGACAGTCTTTGCCAGTGTGTGGCACGCTGCTCCAGAAGTGGTCGCCGGCCAACGTCCCACAGTGGCGTCTGATGTGTACTCTCTCGGATCTACCTTGTTTGAGTTGTTATGGGGGAGTCCTGCCTTTCTGCGGTCAGAACAAGACTCAATGGTTGCTCTTGTGCATCGGATTGCCTATGAGTCGCTCCCGGATTTACGGTCTTGTGGTGTGCCGGAACCAGTCTGTCAGGTCATCGAACAGGCGATGGCAAAAAACCCGGGGCAGCGCCAATCCTCAGTTGCACAATTAGGACGCGATTTACAACGTGCGCAGGTGCTCTGCGGCCTGACTGCGACCGAGATGAAGGTGTCGCCGGAAAAGCTTTTCGGAGGACAGGAAAGGGGAAGCCTCGCGGGAGACGGTCTGCAAGCAGGAGGCGCGGGGCAGGCTGCTGCTGGAGAGGGGAACCCCTTGCGTCTTTGCTCGCCTGTGGCAGAGACCCAGTCGAAATTTTTGACTTTTCGCCAGTTCTTTTCTGTAGACAGCCCACTTTTCGCTTTTTTCGCTCGCTGGTGGGCGACCTGTTTTCATAAAGGCCGCCTATGGTCGCGTCCAGGGACTCCTGTTGCAGCTGAGATGCATGCCAATGTGGAAACTGGGACAGTGCACAATTGGGGGCAGGAGTTTACCCGTTGGAAAGACGGTTTGCGCAACCTCGGCACAGGCCGAACTTTTCTCTTGATTCTGCCTGTTGTTGTGCTGTCGTTTCTTGTTGGGCTCGCTGTTTTTCGTGGGGGGGAGGACTCTTCTGAGGGGAAGGTCTCTGCAAACCTTGTCGAAAGCCTCTCAGAACGAGAGAACGGCTGGTATGTGAACCGAAGGAAGGGTGTGCGCTTCCGTTACCCGAGTGAATGGCGACTTGACGAGAGCGGCAGCGCGCGCGTGGCAGAGTTTTTTGCTCCCGCTGAGTTGTCAGAGAAATTTCCCACGAGTGTCAATCTCACGATTGGGGAGGGGGGGCTGAGCCGCTATTCGATTGAGGAGATCACGAACAAAACCAGAGAGGGCATAGAACGCCAGATCAAAGGGGTGGAGTTTCTGCCCACAGAAGAGACCCGGCTGGGAAGTCTTCCGGCGGTGGTGTTGAATTTCACGCATCCTCGTGGCGGGGTTGTCCTGCGTCAGCGCCAAGTGCTTGCCTTGGACAGCGACGCAATACTCTACGTATTTACTTTGAAGGTGCCCCTGTCAGAGTTCTCCGGTGCGCGTAATAAGTTTGACTTGTTTGTCGGGAGTTTTACGCGTCTAGAGAAGAGTTGAGCGCGGATGAGACCAGGCCTTTTCCGACCGGTTCGGGTTTCTTACAGGCTTGGCTCTCCCCGTTTGCCATGTGCCTCTGTTCCCTCCGCAAGCGAGGGCACGCTTGGGAAAATCGCTTCGGGCTGATCTGGCTGGGGTGATGAGCGGTTCTCTCGAGTTTGCCTCAGCTTGGGAGGGCGTTGACCTCAGCTTGGGAGGGCGTTGACCTCAGCTTGGGAGGGCGTCGAGTAGACGGTCGACGACTTCGTCCGTGGCGTTTTCTCCCATGAGACCGATACGCCAGAGTTTTCCCGCGTAGGCGCCAAGCCCCCCGCCGATTTCAATTCCCTGCTCATGCAAGAGCTTGTTGCGCACTGCGGCATCGTCAACCCCGTCGGGGAGGAGCACTGAGGTGAGCTGGGGAAGCCGTGCTCCTTCTGCGGCAAAGAGCTGGTAGCCGCGTTTTTTGAGTTCTTGTTGCAGGCGTTCTCCTGCGGCCCGATGACGGCGATATCGGGCTTCAAGGCCTTCGTTGAGTACCCGGCGTAGCCCCTCATGCAGACCGAAGAGGGCAGAGATCGGGGCAGTGTGGTGATAGGCGCGTTGCGACGCGTCAAGATAGCGCCCAATCAAAGAAACGTCTAAGTACCAAGATTGTGTGGGAGTTGTGCGTGTTTGGCAGCGTGCAAAGGCCCGCTCGGAAAAAGAAACCGGGGAAAGCCCTGGTGGTACCGACAAACATTTTTGCGTACCCGAGTAGCAGATGTCGACATGGCAGCTGTCGAGATTGACGGGGATACCTGCCAAGGAAGTGACGGCGTCGAGCACAAAAAGGGCGTCGGGCGCGTGTTCTCGGATCACTCTGCCCAAGGCTGCCGGGTTGTTTTCCACACCCGTCGATGTCTCGGCATGTACAGCTGCCACAAGACGGGCTTGGGGGAAACGTTGCATTGTGCGCGCGAGGTCATCGGGGGAAATTGGCTGTCCCCAAGGGGCTTCGACCCGTTCCACCCTGGCACCGCAACGTTTTACGACTTCGCAAAGCCGTTCTCCAAAGACACCATTGACGCAGATTACTGCGGTGTCTCCGGTTTCGAGGGTGTTGACAAGGGCTGCTTCAAGCCCGGCAGATCCCGTGCCGGAGAGAGGAAAAGTGAGGAGGTTTTGTGTGACGAAGACTGTACGCAACATCTCGTTTATCTGATCGAGAATGGCGAGAAAGTAGGGGTCGAGATGCCCGGTAAGCGGCAATGCCATTGCCGAGAGCACATCGGGGTGCACATTTGATGGTCCTGGTCCGCAGAGGAGGCGGGAGGGCGGGGACACGCGTCTTGGGACAGGTGCGTGAGAGGAAGATGTCTGAGACGGAGGGGGGCCTGGCGACGAGGGAGAAGTGGCTGCGGAAGGTGTCATAAAGCATATCCTCTGGGAGGTACCTCTGGAATGTGTGCCGGAGATCGTTATCAGTTGAGACAGCCGAGACAGTGACGGGGTTTGGGTGCCCTGTGGTCAAGGTCCTGTCTGCTGGGAAGTTACCCTATATCAGTTGTGCGAAATCAGGTTGCCGGCAGGATACTTGGCATCCTAGTTCAGGTTGCTCTTTTTGTTGGCTGTCCTCCTTTTCTGCAGGGTTTTTCCTGCTTGGCTGATATCTTAAGTCCCTGTTGGGAAAGAGCTGCTTTACTGGGGTGATATACCTTTTTTGCTGTGATTCTGGGATCTTGAGATATCCCCTTTCTCGAGATCCTTCAGAACTCGGTGGCCTGGTTTTGTTTTCTGTCGATAAGGGCTGATACGAGGCCGGGAATCAGCAAGAAAAGACGAAAGCTAGGCTGTCTTCATGGTGCTTGAGCGAGTTTCCTCTCCCTCGGATTTGCGCGGGTTGTCTTTTCCCGAACTTGCGGAACTGGCGCGCGAAATCCGGTCCTTTCTCGTTGAACGAGTTGCGGAAACCGGTGGCCATCTTGGGCCAAATCTGGGTGTTGTCGAACTGACGTTGGCGTTACATCGCGTGTTCGATACTCCCAAAGATCGTATTGTTTGGGACACTGGACACCAGTCTTATGTCCACAAGATCTTGACGGGCCGCAAAGACGATTTTCGAAGTTTGCGGCAATATGGTGGTCTCTCCGGCTACCCGTCGCGTGCGGAGAGTGATCACGATGTGATGGAGAACTCCCACGCGTCGACTGCCCTTTCGTATGCTGCGGGTCTATCTCTGGCTGTTGCTCGTACAGAGCAGAATCGGCGTGTTGTCGCGGTTGTAGGAGATGGGGCCCTGACCGGCGGCATGGCCTATGAGGCACTCAATCAGATTGCCGACCGTCGCCTTCCTCTCACCATTGTCTTGAATGACAATGGTCGCAGTTACAGCCCGACCGTTGGAGGGTTGCAACGCCACCTTGCCCAATTGCGTACGGACCCTCTTTATCTGCGTGCAAAGCGCGATGTGTCCGGTGTCCTTTCGCGGCTTGCCCGGCCCGGTGATGTGCTGCTTTCCGGCATACACCGCGTGAAAGGCAGCCTGCGGGAACTGGTGACGCCCACTACTATTTTTGACACTCTTGGTATCACGTACACCGGTCCTATTGACGGGCACGACATTGAACAAGTCGAGCAGGTGTTGCGGCACGCCCGCGAGATCGATGGTCCTGTCGTTGTCCATGTGCTGACGAAGAAAGGCATGGGGTACCGTCCCGCTGAATCCGATGAACGTGACCATTTGCATGGGGTGGGAGCGTTCGACCCCGTGACCGGACGCCCTCGTGTTTCCACACTGTTGGGTTCAGTTTCCTGGACGAAAGTTTTCAGCTCGGCTTTGCTTGAAGAAGCCGTTGCCCGCCCTGAGGTTGTGGCAATTACCGCGGCGATGCAAAATTCTGTCGGTCTTGACCCGATGGCCGAGCGTTTTCCTGACCGAGTCTTTGATGTGGGAATCGCGGAACAACACGCCGTGACTTTTGCTGCTGGTCTTGCACTTGGCGGTCTGCGGCCTGTGGTTGCTGTGTATGCGACTTTTTTCAACAGGGCAATGGATCAGATTATGATGGACGTCGCCTTGCACAAGCTGCCCGTCACGTTTGTGCTCGACCGAGCTGGTGTGACCGGAAACGATGGCCCGTCTCACCACGGTATTTATGACCTAAGTTTTTTTTCCACTGTTCCCGGCATGGTGATTGCTGCGCCTTCTGACACCGCCGATTTGCGGAATCTCCTTCACACGGCTCTTTCGTATGATGGACCGTTTGCGATCCGTTTTGCCAAGGGTGCAGCACTCTCATCGGGTGGGGATGAGGCCCCGCGGTTGTTGCCCATTGGGGAGTGGGCGATTGAGGAATGCCCTGGCGGTGTGCAAATTCTCGCGGTTGGGAATATGGTCGAGGTGGCCCGCAAGACTGCCCTTATCCTGGAGGAGAGAGGGATCGATGCTGCCGTGACCGACGCCCGTTTTGTGAAACCTCTTGATAGCCGTTTGCCTGACCTCGCGCGCGAGCATTCGCTTCTCGTGACAATTGAGGATCATGTACTTACGAATGGTTTTGGGGCTGCAGTCGCGACGCGGCTGCTAGATGAGCAGGTCACGACGGAAGTTTTGCGTTTTGGGATTGCCGAGCAATTCCTTGCACACGGGTCGGTTGCGGCCTTGCACGAGGAGAATGGGCTGACCCCGGTGCAGATGGCTGCGGTCATTGTGGAGCGAGTGCAGGCAGCCATGTGAGGCAGGCAGCTGCCGTGCTTTGGGATTTTCGGGTGTGGAGCACGTGAAAATCTGGGCTATGGGCAGCGCAGGCGTGTTGTGTTGCCCGCGAGAGGTGCAAGCCATGTGACAGGTGGGGTTTGCCCAGATGGGCAAACCCCCAGTGATGTCACTGGTGTCAGTGGCGTCGCTAGTTGCACTCGCTTTCGCCGACTTCAACCTGGAACTTTGTGGTTTCGTCCCAGTCGATATAGGCGTCGCTGTTGGCTTCTTGAGAGGGCAAGTTGTCGTACTGTTGCAGCGCGTCCTTGATCTTGCTGGTGCCCGTGCGGTCTACCCAGTCTCGAAAGGATTCACCTGCAGTGCGTTCTTTGTCGTACATGCGTATGGTGTCGGCCGTGGCTTGAGGAGCCATCTTTGCGATGGGCTTGCCGATTTTCTTGCCGAAACGTGCGCCTTCGTCACCGAGGCCGCCACCGATGAGCATTTGATAGCCCGGAAGTGAGGTACTTTCCGTGCGGTGGCGGCGTTCGAAACCAAAGAAGCCAATGTCCGCAAGATGATGCTGACCGCAACTGTTGGAGCAGCCAGAGATATTGATGCGCACAGGTGCTTCTGTGAGGTCTTCTTCTTGCAGTTTCGCACGGATTGCTTTTGCGAGACCACGAGATTGGGTCACGGCAATTTTGCAGGTGTCCGCGCCGGGGCACGACACAGGGTCGCTTGCCGAATGCACATTCGAGTTGCCGAAGCCGACCTCATTGAGACGGTTGTAGAATTTTTCTATTTTATCGGGTGAGATCGCGCGGAACAGAATGTTCTGCCGGTTTGTGATACGGATGTTTGGCTCTGTCTCAAGCGGTGAGCCGAAGTCCTCGAGCAGGCCGGCGAGGCCAAAGAACTGTTCGGTCGTGACGTCTCCCAAAGGAATCGTGGCATACGCCGCGAACTTTCCGTCTACTGTCGAGATCAGGTTGGTGCTGACCCACTTGTCGAATCGCTCGTTTCCGGTGGGCGCCGGGAGGGGTGTGGTTGCTTGTACCTTTATGGGAAGGTGGGCGCCGGCATCGAGGACACGCGTGGGAATCCCGGTGTTTGTGCCGCTCGCGGCCAAGACCGCCTGTCGTTCGGCAAAGACCTTTTCGCGGAAGGTCTTGATGCCCATGTTTGCCAAGAGCCATTTGAGTCGTGCCCGGTTGCGGTTCTCCCGGTTGCCCTCCACGTTGAAGATCCGCACGATTGCTTCCATCGTCGGGATCAGCCATTCCATCGAGGTGAAATCTTCGAGGAGCTTTGCCTCGAAGGGGGTAGTGCCAAGCCCTCCTCCCACATAAACGCGGAAGCCGAGTTCGCCGCTTTCCGGGTGTTTTGTAGCAACAGGTCCGACACAGTTGATGGCTGTTTGGCCGAGATCGTCGGCGTTCCCAGAGAAATTGACCTTGAATTTGCGCGGGAGACGCTGTGTGATTGGGTTGCGAAGAAAATGGTCGGTTGCGGCTTGCGCCCAAGGTGTGACATCAAAGGCGTGGTCTGCGATCAGGCCTGCCAGTGGATCTGCCTGGATAGTGCGGAAAGTATCGCCGCAAGCTTCTCGCGTAGTGAGTCCTGCGGAGGCGATCATGCGCATTACTTGTGGGACGTCTTCGACACGCACCATGTGGAATTGAAAGTTTTGCCGGGTGGTGATGTGCCCGAAACCGCGGGAATATTCAGTACTGATCCGGCCTAACATGCGAAGACGCGAGGCATTGAGTATGCCACCGGGGCTTTTGATGCGGACCATGTGCAGTCGCTCTTCCCCGCGAATGCCGTAGATACCGTTCATGAGACGGATACGTCGGAAATCATCTTCTGCCAGGCGACCGGCGTCGCGTTCGAGTGTGTATTTTTCAAAATCCTGAATGTCGGCCTCTTCGATGGCCGGCACTTGTGAAAAATCCACTGGGACTTGTTCCCAGTGTGTTATCCGTGTGGTTTGCGTCATTTGGCGCCTCCTTGAAGCATGAACTGGGTTGTTTGGCGCCGTGTGGTGCGCACGTCGCCCTCTCTCGCCCGAAGACTGTTGAAAACCTGTGAGGAATGAAGATGTGTCAGGTGAAAGGCCTTGTTGTGTCGCGCAGTCAAGAATGCAGGATGGGATTGGCTGGTGTTTCGCCGTGCAAGCCGCATTCTGTTTTCTTGCTGTCTGCCCAGCGTCCTGACCGAGGATCTCCATCAACAGGAGCGCGGGTACAGGGGGCACATCCGATGGAAGGATACCCTCTGTCAATCAAACGATTGTACGGAACCTTATGTATTTCGGCATATGACCATACGTCATCGGCAGTCCAGTTGCATAAGGGGGCAAATTTCACGATATTCCATTTGTAGTCCCAGGCGACCGCTTGAATCGTGGCTCGCGTGGCCGACTGGTCTCGACGGATACCGGTCATCCAGGCTTTGCGCCCTTCCAGGGCTCGCCGCATGGGTTCGAGTTTGCGTATCGCGCAGCAGGCATCAGAGTCCTCGTGATAGAGCTGGTGTCTGTGTTGCTGGGCTTGGGCTGTAATGTGAATTTTGGGTTGCAGGATATTGAGTCGCATCTCGGGATAATGGGCTTGTGCTCTCCGGATCGTTTCCTCAGTCTCGAAAAAGAGAAAACCCGTATCGATAGTGAAAATTTGTATGTCGGGAATGGTCTTTACTGCGATATCGAGCATGACAAGGTCTTGAAAAGAACAGGCCATTGTGAGGCCTTCGCCAAAAACTGTTTGCGCATACTTCATGATCTCATGCGGACCTGCTCCATCGAGCTCCGCGTTTACCCTCGCAAGATCCTCTGGGCGAAGCTCGTCGGGTAACTGATTTGCTGCTTGTTCCCCCTGGAGCAAGGACCTATCGAGATGCGTGGTGGGATGAAGAATCTCTTCGGGAATACCGTGTGAAATCTGCCCGAGTTGCCCAACGACCTCAATCGGGAGACCAAGAGTGACCGGGGTGGTCTCCTTCTTGAAATTGTGCAGGGCTTTATCTGAAGATATGGGGTTGTCCATGGAGAAACTGTCCTCGAATGATCGCGGGCGAATGAGGTACTAGCTGGAGCACAACGAAGGGATCAGCCGTTTTGAGGTAAAGGAAAACAACGAACTGATCAAAAAAGAAACGGAGGCAGTGTTAGAGACGACAGCGCATGCCGGGAAGATAAGAACCAAGAAGCCAGCCGACATTATCGAATGCGCATGGACTGACAGCACTAGCTGGACCAGCCGGGTGTGCTGTTTCCAAGTCGAGATTTGCCATCATGGTATGCACTTTAGTGGGTCGATTCCAGATGAACAATGGAAATCTCATCTAGATATTTTTCTTTCCTTTCTTTTGCCCTTTTGCCGATTTTTTCGATGCGTGGCAGTGTTGCTGTTCCCATATGGGTGCTGCTCCACCCCGCTTCCGTGTCCTCGCTACAGGAGCGTTGCGCATGTGGGGGGAGCTGGGGTCAAAGGAAGCCCCAGGAAAAAGAAGATCGGAAGAAAAGATATTTGCGAGGATTTTCCCCGTCGTATGTTTCGGAAATCACTATGTGCAGAAGGGGGCTGGCGTAGGATAATCTCCCTTTTTCCTGGAAAGTGGGAGTATTGCATGGAAACAAAGCAGGAAAAGGGCGAGACGAAAGGGCATATCGAAGAGAAGAATGTCAACGTGAGGAACTTGGGGTGTTTGCACTTCTTGGGCTGAAGGCTAAAATTCTAGTCTGGTGGGTAATGATGTTCAGAGAGTACTCTGCGAGATGGGGGAAAGAGGGAAGAAGAGGGCTTTCTGTTGTGGATTGAGACCTGAGAGGCATGAGGACTTTTCGGGGGAGAACTGGCGGGGAACCAAACACAGCTAACTCTTTGCCGGGATGTTCATCAGATGAAGAGAGAAGACGCAGAGCTTCCCAAAGGGGTGTTGTGCTCTGTTCATGGATCTTGTCCGGTGTCGTGCTACATCTCATTCTTTCTGTTGAAGCAGTGACCGGACTGGGATGGACAGTTTTTTAATAACTGTCGCTTTGTGAGGAAAAGAGGGGCAAAGTGATATCGGGCTCAGGAAATGACAGCCCTGACAGCCCTGGGGGAGAAGAGCGAGAGCAAAGTCCCTGGGCACTGCATGTCGGGACGTCTCCTCCGCCATCTACCGCGTCGGAAAGTTTTGATAGTGACGAGAATGGTGAGGGGAGCAACAGGCAGGACGAACAGCAAAATGCCACGTTTGCTGGTTCTTCCACGGGAGCGCAGCCGTCTGTTGATGAAGACCTGGCAACAACTCCTTTGCCAGAGACACTTGTCATAGGTGCAGTAGATGATGATGTTTCCTGGGGAGGGATCGACGCAGATCGAAAACTGGAAAAGAATGAGGGAGAGGCAAGGCACGGAGAGATAGAACCTGACCTCTCGGTTGAGCCTGGCAAGTTGAGAAGCAGTATGCCAGTAGTTCCCGCCCGGAAACCACAAGAGACCTCGGAGGCTGGAGCGGCGAATTTCTCTACCTCGATAACTGCTCTGAGTTTGACTGACGTAGATCTCACTGGTGGGCAAGGCAATGCGCGGTTTTTTACAGAAGATGACGTAAGTGGCGACGTACCTGGCGACGCAGGTGATGACCGCGACACTGCGCAGCAAAGTGCGCAAGACGCGGACAAAAAACCGAAGAAGGAGCGACGCAAACGTCGGTTTTCTCGCCGTTCCTCCCGATCTACGGAGAGCGCCGCCCCTGCCGTCGCGGACACTGCTGCTCCTCTTGCATCCGCGATGGCCGGCATGGACACTCTCGCCGCGGACAGTAGCGCAGACGGCACTGAAGAACAATACGTTAACACCCCGGAGTCGCTCGGGGATGCCACTGTGCGCGAGGTGCACACGAAGCCGGCTTCGCCTTTTTCGCAGCTGACCGTCGAAGAAAAGGCGGAGGAAACGGCGGATGCGCAAGGCGCGGATCTGCACGACATGGATGCGCAGGACGTGAGTGCGCGTGACATGGATGCGCGTGACATGGATGCGCGTGACATGGATGCGCGTGACATGGATGCGCGTGACATGGATGCGCGTGACATGGATGCGCGTGACATGGATGCGCGTGACATGGATGCGCG
>Ga0209344_10000059_pt1 | contig 227904 bp, 210 predicted proteins | sample Cruoilmetagenom6_FD_187293 | JGI IMG/M metagenome (GOLD analysis project Ga0209344, IMG submission 187293) | Oil polluted marine microbial communities from Coal Oil Point, Santa Barbara, California, USA - Santa Barbara Oil Seep Sample 6 (SPAdes)... | ecosystem: Environmental > Aquatic >...
GCGCCAAGCCCAGCCTGATGCTCTTTCAATATCCCAATGATCTGTTCTTCGCTGAAACGGCTTCTCTTCATCCTCTGTCTCCTTGTTGGAGAACAGGCTAACTCAAAACACCGGACTTTTCAGGGGAGCAGGTCACAATCACTGCAGCATCCTTCATGGATACGCTTTCTGGGTCTGGGTGGCTCGTCTCTGGGTCGAGAGGATATTTTTGCTCAATTCTATCAGCCTCATCCTCCCTTGCGATACGCTCAAGTTCTGAGCGTCCGGACGAAAAAGGATCAAGTTGGGCTTCAGCAAATTGGACTTCTATAGATGCTTTTATATCTAAGAGATCAGCCTGCTCTGATACTGGGTGAGTTTCGGTGAGCAGTTGCTCAATATGCCGATGATAGGACCCATAATTTCGCATTGCTTCGGCGTCAGTTTTGCCGAGGAGTTTTACAAACTCTTTCTTACCCAAGACGGACTGGAGATTGGCAGGCACTCGACGTCGGTACTTATAATTTCCTCGACTGTCGACCCGGACATACTTAGTCATGAAGCTTCTTGTCATCAGTGTTTGTGGACCCAATTGTGGACCCCACCAGCACGATATTCACAAAAATCTCCATGATATCAATGGGTTGCTTTAAGTGAGTTGGTGCCCAGGAGAGGACTCGAACCTCCACACCCTTGCGAGTACTAGCACCTGAAGCTAGCGCGTCTACCATTCCGCCACCTGGGCAGGTGTCGTGAAGCAGGCGTTTATCGCCCGGCAATAGCAGTGTCAACGCCGATTTGACAGTTAACCACCATATTGTCTTATCACCTTGTCGAAACCGCGTGGGGGCGGTAGGAAAGTCTACAAGAGCGCATAGCAAGAGGGCCTTTCATGTCAAAGCTTGTAACCATCTATGGCGGATCAGGATTTGTTGGGCGCTATATCGCGCGACGTATGGCACAAGCGGGCTGGCGGGTGCGGGTCGCGGTGCGTCGCCCGAACGAGGCGATGCACGTCAAACCTTATGGTGTGGTTGGACAGGTCGAGCCGGTTTTCTGCAATATTCGCGATGATGCCAGCGTGCGCGCCGTGCTCACGGGTGCCGATGCCGTGGTGAATTGCGTCGGTACGTTTGATCGCAAGGGGCGCAACGGTTTTCAGGCGATCCAGAACGAAGGCGCCAGCCGCATTGCCCGCATTGCAGCCGAAGAAGGCGTCGATCAGCTTGTTCAGATCTCGGCGATCGGCGCCGATGTCAAGGCAGACAGCGCCTATGCCCAAAGCAAGGCCCAGGGCGAGGCGGGGGTGATCAGATATTTCCCGAATGCCGTGATCCTGCGTCCCTCGGTTATCTTCGGGGCCGAAGATCAGTTCTTTAACCGTTTTGCCGGGATGACGCGGTTTGGCCCGGTCCTGCCTGTCGTGGGCGCCGAGACCAAGTTTCAACCGGTTTACGTGGATGATGTTGCCCAGGCCGCCGTCATGGGCGCGATGGGCACGGCCAAGCCCGGCATTTACGAGCTTGGCGGCCCCGAGGTGGCGAGCTTTCGCAAGCTGATGCAACAGATGTTGTCGGTGATCCGCCGCCGCCGCTTGATTGTGAACATTCCCTTTGGCATCGCGGCGGTGATGGGCTGGGTGATGGATATGATCCAGACGCTGACTTTGGGCCTTGTGCCCGCGCAGATCACCCGCGATCAGGTCAAAAGCCTGCGGGTGGATAATGTCGTGGCCCCGGATGCCCGTGGCTTTGCCGATCTTGGGATCACCCCGGTTGCCATCGAGGCGGTCTTGCCCGACTACCTCTGGCGGTTCCGTCCGGCGGGCCAATACGAGGCGATCAAGGAATCGGCGAAAAACCTGCGCGTCCATTAGGCCGTCAGAGATAGGCAAATCCCAGCAGGGACAGCCCCAATATAATGCGATAGATAACGTAGGGCGTAAAGCTGACGCTGCGCAAAAGCCGCATCATCAGGCTAAGCGCGAGCAAGGCCGCGCCAAAGGCGAACAGCGCGGCAATTGCGCCATCGCGCAAAAGCGCGAGATCGGCGTCTAGCGCCACCTTGCCGCCAAGAAAGACGCCGCTTGCAAAGATCGTCGGCACCGACATCAGCATCGACACCTTGGCGGCATCACGGCGTTCATAGCCCAGAAACCGCGCGCCGGTGATTGTAATGCCCGACCGTGACGTGCCGGGGATAAGCGCAACCGCTTGCCAGAAGCCGAGTGTAATGGCGTCCTTGACGGTCCAGTCGTCAGCGGTTTTCACGCTCTTGCCGGTTTGATCCGACCAATAGAGCACCAAGCCAAAGACAAGCGTGGTCCAGCCGATCACCGTGATCGAGCGCATTTTGTCTTCCAGCCCGGTCAGTTGAAGCAAGACACCAAAGACGATAACCGGGACCGTTGCGATGACCAAAAGCAGGGCAAGCCGCGCGCCGGGGGTGTCGGCACGCCCGCGCAGCAGGCGCCCAAGCCCGATGATCGCATCGCGCAGGTCGCCCCAGAAATAGATCATTACCGCCAAAAGCGTGCCCACATGCACGGCGACATCCATCATCTGCCCCTGATCCTGAAGGCCGGTCAGTTTGGGCAGAAGAATCAAGTGACCCGAAGAAGATATCGGCAGAAATTCGGTCACCCCCTGAAGGGCAGCCACGAGAATAATATGAAATAGCGGCATCGCCAGTGTCCTGCCCGGGTTTTTCCTCCGCTATAAAACATTGTCTTTCAAAGGCAAAGCTCAATGTGGGTCCGATACGGTCATAAATGCCGTAGATTTCACCACTCCATTCTGCTGTGCAGCAATGAAATTTTCATAATAGGTAACTCTTTATGACTTTTAATTGAGCGTTGACTAATATAAACCCGCGACACAACCAGAGTCGGGAGGGCTTGCAGTGGCTAAGCAACCAATGTTGAAATTCATAAGCGTGGACCGGGATATGCCCGAAAAGCGGGGTGCCGAGAAACGACGCCAGGATTTCGATGAAATCTATGCCGAGTTTGCCGATGCCAAGGCCAAGGAACAGGCCAGCCGCTGTAGCCAATGTGGCGTGCCCTATTGCCAGACCCATTGCCCGTTGCACAACAACATTCCCGACTGGCTCCGTCTGACCGCCGAAGGGCGGCTTAAGGAGGCCTATGAACTTAGCCAGCTGACCAATACCTTTCCGGAAATCTGTGGTCGCATCTGCCCTCAGGATCGCCTGTGCGAAGGCAATTGCGTGATCGAACAGTCGGGTCATGGCACGGTCACCATCGGCGCGGTCGAGAAATACATCACCGACACCGCATGGCAGGAAGGCTGGGTCGAGACCATAAACCCGGCGCAGGAGCGCGCCGAATCCGTCGGCATCATTGGCGCGGGTCCGGGTGGCCTTGCGGCGGCGGATGTGCTGCGCCGTGCCGGTGTTCAGGTGACGGTCTATGACCGCTATGATCGTGGCGGCGGCTTGCTGACCTATGGTATTCCCGGCTTCAAGCTTGAAAAAGACGTGGTGATGCGCCGGGTCGAGCAGCTAGAAAAAGGCGGCGTCACCTTCAAGCTGAATTGCGATGTGGGCAAGGACATCACGTTTGACGAAATCCGCAGCAAACACAACGCTGTCATGATCGCGACTGGCGTTTACAAGTCGCGCGATCTGCAAGGGCCGGGCGCCGGTGCAAATGGCATCGTGCGCGCGATTGATTATCTGACCGCCAGCAACCGAACCTGTTTTGGCGATAGCGTGCCCGAGTTTGAAAGTGGCGAGCTGAACGCGACCGGCAAGCGCATTGTCGTGGTTGGCGGTGGTGATACGGCGATGGATTGTGTGCGCACCGCGATACGTCAGGGCGCAACATCGGTGACCTGTCTTTATCGTCGCGACCGGGACAACATGCCGGGAAGTCAGCGTGAAGTTCAAAACGCCGAGGAAGAAGGCGTCAAGTTTGAATGGCTGAGCGCGCCCAAGGGCTTTGCCGGTGATCCGGTGACGAGCGTGAAGGTGCAAAAGATGCGCCTTGGCGCCCCTGACGCGACAGGCCGTCAAAGCCCCGAGCCGATTGAAGGCGCCGAGCATGACGAGCCCGCCGATCTTGTGATCAAGGCACTTGGGTTCGAGCCTGAGGATATTCCGACGCTGTGGAATCAAAAGGACTTGGAAGTGACCCGTTGGGGCACGATCAAGGCCGAATTCACCAGCGGGCAAACTGCGATGGACGGTGTTTTTGCCGTTGGCGATATCGTGCGCGGCGCTAGCCTTGTGGTTTGGGCGATCCGCGACGGGCGCGATTCCGCAGCGGCGATTCTGACCTATCTGAACGCCGCACAGGCCGTCGCGGCCGAATAGAATTTATGCGTGGTTAAGGCCGCACAAACACCCGAAACAGGGAAACATCCCTGACCCACCGGGTAGACGAAGGGTTAAAGACAAATGACAAAATTTGATTCTGACTGGGCTGTTAAAGAAGAAGCCAAGCGCAAGTGGCTGGCCGAGAACGGCATGTATTGCGAGGAAGAAGAGCATTCTTCCTGTGGCGTCGGCCTTGTTGTGTCGATTGACGGCAAACCAAGCCGCCGCGTTGTGCAGGCCGGCATTGATGCCCTCAAGGCGATCTGGCACCGCGGTGCGGTGGATGCCGATGGCAAGACCGGGGACGGTGCAGGCATTCACGTGCAAATCCCGGTGCCGTTTTTCTATGACCAAATTCGCCGCACCGGTCACGAGCCCGAACAGGATCGCCTGATTGCGGTCGGTCAGGTATTCCTGCCGCGCACCAATTTTGGCGCGCAAGAGGCATGCCGCACGATTGTTGAAACCGAAGTGCTTCGGATGGGCCACGCTATCTATGGGTGGCGCCATGTGCCGGTCGATGTGACCTGTCTTGGGGAAAAGGCCAATGTGACCCGCCCCGAGATCGAACAGATCCTGATCACCAACGCCAAGGATATCGACGAGGAATCCTTCGAGCGCGAGCTTTACGTGATCCGTCGCCGGATCGAAAAAGCCGTAAGTGCGGCTGGCATCAGCGGGCTTTATATCGCAAGCCTGTCCTGCCGGAGCATCATTTACAAGGGCATGATGCTCGCCGAGCAGGTGGCGGTGTTTTACCCCGATCTGATGGACGAGCGATTCAAATCCGCCTTTGCCATCTATCATCAGCGCTATTCGACCAACACCTTCCCGCAGTGGTGGCTGGCGCAGCCGTTCCGCATGCTGGCCCATAACGGCGAGATCAACACGCTCAAGGGCAATGTGAACTGGATGAAAAGCCATGAAATTCGCATGGCAAGCGGCGCGTTTGGCGATTTGGCCGAAGACATCAAGCCGATCATCCCGCAAGGCTCCAGCGATAGTGCCGCGCTTGATGCGGTGTTCGAGGTGCTGGTGCGCGCCGGGCGCAATGCGCCGATGGCGAAAACCATGCTGGTGCCGGAATCCTGGTCAAAACAGGCCGAAGACCTGCCCGCCGCCTGGCGCGATATGTATTCCTATTGCAACTCTGTGATGGAGCCATGGGATGGCCCTGCCGCGCTTGCGATGACCGACGGGCGCTGGGTCTGCGCCGGGCTTGACCGCAACGGTCTGCGCCCGATGCGCTATGTCGTGACCGGTGATGGCCTTGTAATTGCGGGCTCTGAGGCCGGAATGGTGCCGATTGACGAGGCCACCGTGAAGGAAAAAGGCGCGCTTGGGCCGGGTCAGATGCTGGCCGTGGATATGGCCGAAGGCAAGCTTTACCGCGATTCCGAGGTCAAGGATAAGCTGGCCAATGCCCAGCCCTTTGGCGATTGGGTCGGCAAGATCAACGAGCTTGACGAAAAGCTTGCCGTGGTGAGCGAAGCGCCGATTTTCACCGGAGCAGAGCTTCGCCGCCGCCAGATCGCTGCCGGGTATAGCATCGAAGAGTTGGAGCAAATCCTTGCGCCGATGGCCGAGGATGGCAAAGAGGCCATCGCCAGCATGGGCGACGACACGCCAAGCGCGGTCCTGTCCAAGCAATATCGCCCGCTTAGTCACTATTTCCGCCAAAACTTTAGCCAGGTGACCAACCCGCCGATCGACAGTCTGCGCGAATTTCGCGTGATGAGCCTCAAGACGCGGTTTGGCAATCTCAAGAACGTGCTGGATGAATCCAGCGCCCAGACCGAAATTCTTGTTCTTGAAAGCCCGTTCGTCGGCAACGCCCAGTGGATCGAGATGATCCGCCAGTTCAACGCCGATGTGACCGAGATTGATTGCAGCTTTGCACCGGGCAAGAACGCCCTGCAACAGGGTCTGGAACGGATTCGCGCCGAGGCCGAAGATGCCGTGCGAAGCGGCTCTGGCCACCTTATTCTGACCGATCAGAATCAGGGCGACGACCGCGTTGGCATGCCGATGATCCTGGCCACCAGCGCGGTACATAGCCACCTCACGCGCAAGGGCTTGCGGACTTTCTGCTCGCTAAACGTGCGCTCGGCCGAATGTATCGACCCGCATTATTTTGCCGTGCTGATCGGCGCGGGCGCGACCGTGGTCAATGCCTACCTTGCCGAAGACAGCATTGCCGACCGGATCGAACGTGGCCTGATTGAGGGCACGTTGACCGAAGCGGTCGCCCGCTATCGCGCGGCGATTGATCAGGGTCTGCTCAAGATCATGTCGAAAATGGGGATTTCGGTGATCTCAAGCTATCGTGGAGGCCTTAACTTTGAGGCCGTCGGCCTGAGCCGTGCCATGTGTGCCGAGTATTTCCCCGGTCTTACCAGCCGGATTTCCGGCATCGGTGTCAGCGGCGTCCAGGCAAAGCTTGAAGACGTTCACGCACGTGCCTATGGCGGCGGGCAGGATATCCTGCCGATTGGGGGCTTTTACAAGGCGCGCAAATCCGGCGAAACCCACGCCTGGGGTGCGCAGGGCATGCACATGCTGCAAATGGCCTGTAACAAGGCCAGCTATGAAATGTGGAAACGCTATTCCGCGTCGATGCAGGCCAATCCGCCGATTCATCTCCGCGATCTGATGGCCATCAAGCCGTTGGGTACCGCGATCCCGATTGAAGAGGTCGAAAGCGTCACCGCGATCCGCAAACGCTTTGTCACGCCGGGCATGTCGCTTGGCGCGCTGAGCCCCGAGGCGCATAAAACGCTGAACGTGGCGATGAACCGGATCGGCGCGCGCTCTGACAGTGGCGAGGGCGGCGAAGATCCCGCGCATTTCACCCCCGAACCCAATGGCGACAACCCGTCGGCCAAGATCAAACAGGTCGCCTCTGGCCGGTTTGGTGTCACGGCGGAATATCTCAACCATTGTGAAGAGCTTGAGATTAAGGTGGCCCAGGGCGCCAAGCCCGGCGAAGGCGGCCAGTTGCCCGGAATGAAAGTGACCGATCTTATCGCGCGTCTGCGCCATTCAACCAAGGGCGTCACGCTTATTTCACCGCCGCCGCACCATGATATCTATTCGATCGAGGATCTCGCGCAGCTGATCTATGACCTCAAGCAGATCAACCCGACCGTCAAGGTGACGGTCAAGCTTGTGGCGCAATCGGGCGTTGGCACGATTGCTGCCGGTGTGGCCAAGGCCAAGGCGGATGTGATCCTTATTTCCGGCCATAACGGGGGCACCGGGGCAAGCCCGGCGACCTCGATCAAATATGCCGGCCTGCCGTGGGAAATGGGCCTTACCGAGGCGCATCAGGTTCTGTCGATGAACAACCTTCGCACGCGCATCACCCTGCGCACCGATGGGGGGCTTCGCACCGGGCGTGATATTGTCATGGCGGCGATGATGGGCGCCGAGGAATACGGCATCGGCACCGCCGCATTGATCGCCATGGGCTGTATCATGGTGCGTCAGTGCCAGAGCAACACTTGCCCGGTTGGCGTATGTACACAAGACGAGGCTCTGCGCGCCAAGTTCACCGGGAGTGCCGAAAAGGTCGTGAACCTGATCACCTTTTACGCTCAGGAAGTGCGCGAGATCCTGGCCAGCATCGGCGCGCGCAGCCTTGACGATGTGATCGGCCGCGCCGATCTCTTGACGCAGGTCAGTCGTGGCTCGGCGCATCTGGATGATCTTGATCTCAATCCGATGCTGATCACTGTCGATGGTGCCAAGGATCAGCGGTATGATCGCAACCGTCCGCGCAACGAAGTGCCCGATACCCTTGACGCCGAAATCGTCAACGATGCCCAGCGGTTCCTGAACGACGGCGAAAAGATGCAGCTGCATTATGCGGTACAAAACACCGACCGCACCGTTGGCACCCGGATTTCAAGCCATATCGTGCGGAAATTCGGCATGCGCAACAGCCTGCAACCCGATCACCTGACGGTTAAACTGACCGGAAGTGCCGGGCAATCGCTTGGCGCCTTTGCGGCGCCGGGCCTCAAGATCGAAGTGTCGGGCGATGCCAATGACTATGTCGGCAAGGGTCTGTCAGGCGGCACCATCGTGGTGCGCCCGCCGATGTCGAGCCCGCTTGTCGCCGCCGACAACACGATCATTGGCAACACCGTGCTTTATGGCGCGACCAAGGGCTATCTTTTTGCCGCTGGCCGTGCAGGTGAACGCTTTGCCGTGCGCAACAGCGGTGCCAAAGTCGTGATCGAGGGCTGTGGCAGCAATGGCTGTGAATACATGACCGGTGGCGTTGCTGTGATCCTTGGCAGCATCGGCGCCAACTTTGGGGCCGGCATGACCGGTGGCATGGGTTATCTCTACGATCCCGAGGGTCGGGCCGAGAAGCTTTTGAACCGCGAAACACTGGTCTGTTGCGCCGTAACAGAGCCACATTGGGAGGCCGAGCTTAAAGGCCTGATCGAGCGCCATGTCGAGGAAACCGGAAGCCGCAAGGCGCAGGATATCCTGCAATACTGGGATCTCGAAAAAGCCAGTTTCCTTCAGCTTTGCCCGATTGAAATGCTCAACAAGCTGGCTCATCCGCTTGGTCAAGACAAACAGGCCGTACCGGCAGAATGATCAAAATATCCGGGGGCGGCGCAACGCTGTCCCCGGTTTTGGATGTAAAGCGGGTTTTGCATTGCCCTGCGCGACGCTATAGCTAATCCATGGCAAAGGCGCGCAAATCATCTTCTTCAAAACGGGTGCGGATGACCCCGCTGGCATGGCTGCGGCGGTGGGTGCTGCGCTATGCGGTGATTACCGCGCTTATCGTGATTGGCGTGATCGCGGCCCACCGCGTGATTGCCCCGCCCCCCACCTTTTACATGGGCCAGGAGGCGCGACGCCTGGGCAAGATCAACTATGCCTGGGTGCCGATTGATGAGGTTGTTTCGGTGATGCCGCGCGCTCTTGTGGCCGCGGAAGACGCGAATTTCTGTCGGCATTGGGGGTTTGATATGTCCGCCATTCGCACCGCTATTGCCGAAGGGTCCGGGCGCGGGGCCTCGACCATTAGCCAACAGGTGGCCAAGAATACCTATCTCTGGCATGGGCGAAACTGGTCACGCAAGGCGCTTGAGGCGATGATGACGCCGCTGATCGAGGCGTTTTGGCCCAAACGGCGCATTCTTGAGGTGTATCTGAATGTTGCCGAGTTTGATGAAGGCGTGTTTGGCATTGATGCTGCTGCGCAACATTATTTTGGCGTGGGTCCGGGCGATCTAAGCGATGTGCAGGCCGCCCGCCTTGCCGCACTTTTGCCAGATCCCAAGGGGCGTTCGGCAAGTCGACCGACCAGGGCACTCCGATCAAGGGCCGCCAGTATCCTTGACGGGGCGGCCACCATCCGCCGGGATGGGCGTGCCGCCTGTTTCGAGGATTGAAAAACCCGTGTAATGTGGGCATTGAGGGTCAACCATCTGGACCAAAGGTAAAACCGCACTATGGCCAAGCTTTTTCACGTTCCGCTTTCGCCCTATTGCCGCAAAGTGCGGCTCAGCCTCGCGGAAAAGAAGATTGAATGCGAGCTGGTGGAAGAACGGTATTGGGAGCAGGATCCCGATTTCCTGCGTCGCAACCCGGCCGGCAAGGTGCCGGTTCTCAAGATCGACGGTAAGACCATGTCCGAAAGCGCGGCAATTTGCGAATATCTGGAGGAGAAATATCCAGAGCCCAGCCTTATGCCCAAAAGCACCGATGCCCGCTATGAGGTGCGCCGGATCGTGGGCTGGTTTGATGACAAGTTTCACAGCGAAGTCACCTCCAAGCTTATCGGTGAACGGGTGAATAAAAAGGTGATGAAACTGGGCTTTCCCGATAGCCGAAATGTCAAGGACGGCGCGCGGGCGATCAAGTATCACCTCGATTACATGGCCTGGCTGCTGGATCATCGCCGCTGGCTTGCAGGTGATGTGATGACGCTTGCAGATTTCGCCGCTGCGGCGCATCTGAGTGCGCTGGATTACATCAGCGATGTTGATTGGAACCGAAGCGAGGCGGTCAAGGATTGGTACGCCAAGATCAAATCCCGACCGGCCTTTCGCAGTATTTTGGCGGATCAGGTGCCGGGGTTTCCGCCGCCTGCGCATTATGCCGATCTGGATTTCTGAATTTGGGGGCGCTGCCCCCATCGCCCAAAGGGCGATTCCCCCGGGATATTTAAGGCCAGAAGAAACATGATCACGCTGAAACGGAGACTTGTTCAGCAGGCCATGTCCGAGGGGTTTGATGCCTGCAAACTTTGCCGTCCCTGGGATGTACCGCAGGTGCCGGGGCGCCTTAAGGCCTTTGTCGACAAGGGCTATCACGGGCAAATGGATTGGCTTGCCGAGCGTCAGAACTGGCGTGGCAACCCCGCCGCCCTCTGGCCCGAGGCGCGCAGCGTGATCATGCTTGCCGAAAGCTATACGCCCAAAGATGATCCGATGGCGACGCTGGCAGAGCGCGATAGCGGAACAGTCTCTGTCTATGCCCGAAACAAGGATTATCACGATACGGTCAAGAAGCGATTGAAGCGTCTGGCGCGATGGTTGATTGGCGAGGGTGGCGGCGAGGTGAAGGTTTTTGTTGATACGGCGCCGGTGCCCGAAAAGCCACTTGGCCAGGCGGCCGGACTTGGCTGGCAAGGTAAGCACACCAATCTTGTCAGTCGGGATTTGGGCAGTTGGTTCTTTATCGGATCGGTCTTTACCACGCTTGATCTAGAGCCTGATCCTGCGGAAATTGATCATTGCGGGTCGTGCCGCGCCTGCCTTGATATCTGCCCGACGGATGCCTTTCCCGCCCCTCATCAGCTTGATGCGCGCCGCTGTATTTCCTATCTCACGATCGAGCATAAAGGTCCGGTTGACGAAGAGTTGCGTGCGCGTATGGGGAACCGGATTTATGGGTGTGATGACTGCCTCGCGGTCTGTCCCTGGAACAAGTTCGCGGTTGAGGCGCGCGAGGTCAAATACCATGCTCGTGACGAACTCAAGGCGCCCAAACTGGCCGATCTGGCGATGCTCGACGACGCGGCATTTCGCGCAAGGTTCTCGGGTAGCCCGATCAAGCGGATTGGCCGGGATCGTTTTGTACGCAACGTGCTTTATGCGATTGGCAACTCGGGAGAGCCATCGCTTTGGTCTGTGGCGCAGGGTCTTTGCGAAGATCCGGACCCAACCGTTGCAGATGCGGCCCGATGGGCAGCGAAGCGACTGGAGAATGCCGCAAACAGGCTGGCATAAGACGCAAAGCCGGTTAAACCCGAGGGAAACGAATAGAGGATCGGCATATGGCCTTGCTTTTGGGGGTGGATACTGGCGGCACCTATACCGACGCGGTGTTGATCAGGGACGAGCGCGAGGTGATCGCAAGCGCCAAGGCGTTGACCACGCGGCACGATCTTGCGGTTGGTATCGGCGCAGCGGTTGCGGCGGTGCTTGCCGAGGGCAATGTCGATGCGGGTGAAATCGGTCTTGCCTCTTTGTCGACCACACTGGCCACCAATGCTCTTGTCGAGGGGCAGGGTGGGCGCGTCGGTCTTGTCTATATCGGGTTTCGCGAGGCGGACTTGACGACGCATGGGTTGGCAGAGGCTCTTGGCGGCGATCCTGCTTTGGTGATTTCCGGAGGGCATAACCACGCGGGCGGGCAAGCCACGCCGTTGGATACAGACGCGCTTTTGGCCTGGTTAGAGACCGAATGTGGGATATCTGCCTTTGCCGTGGCGTCGCAATTTGCCACCCGTAACCCGGCGCATGAGCTTGCCGCTGCAACGATCATCCGCGAGGTGACCGGGCGACCGGTATCGTGTTCGCATCACCTTTCGGCGCGCCTGAATGGGCCGAAACGGGCGCTGACGGCACTTTTAAATGCGCGGCTGATCGGGATGATCGCGCGCCTTATCGACAAGGCCGAGGGCAAGCTGCGCGATCTTGGCATTGCGGCGCCCCTGATGGTGGTGCGCGGCGATGGCGCGCTTATTTCCGCCGATCAGGCCCGCGAACGACCGATTGAAACGATCCTGAGCGGGCCAGCGGCAAGCATTGTCGGCGCGCGCTGGATGACGGGGGCGGACCATGCGCTTGTGTCCGATATTGGCGGCACCACCACCGATGTTGCCGTGCTGCGTGATGGTCGGCCCGCGATTGACCCGGCGGGCGCGCAGGTGGGCCCCTGGCGCACCATGGTCGAGGCGGTCGCGATGCGCACCTTTGGTCTTGGCGGCGATAGCGAGGTGCATGTCAGGGACGAGGGGCTTGAGGGTGGTGTGACCCTTGGACCCCGCCGTGTGGTGCCGATCAGCCTTATGGCAACCGAGGCGCCCGATCTTGTGCATGCGGTGCTGGATGATCAGCTGCGCTCTTCCGCACCCGGTGAATATGACGCCCGGTTTCTGCGCGCGGTGTCTGGTGTGGATAGCGACGGGCTAAGCGAGCGCGAAGCGGATTTGTTTGACCGACTTGGTGACGGTGTGCATCCGGTGGGACGCATGCTTAGAACCCGGATGGAAAGCCAGGCGTTGCAGCGCCTCGTGCGGCGCGGGCTTGTTCAGATCGCGGGCGTGACCCCATCAGATGCAAGTCACATTCTCGGGCGGCTTGAGGCCTGGGATGGTGAGGCTGCTCAGAAGGCGTTAGAGCTTATGGCGCGCAAGCGGACCGGAGCGGGAAATACGCTTGCGAGATCACCAGAAGACATGGCGCAGATGATCGTGGATCGGCTAACGCATCAAACGAGTTTGGCCTTGTTAGAGACTGCTTTTGCCGAAGAAGATGTTGACTTTGGCCTGCCGGCCGCGCAGTTGGCGGCGCATGCGCTGATGCAAAAAGGGTTGGATCAACACGCGGGGCTTTTGCGGCTCGATACCGGGCTTGCGGTGCCGGTGATCGGGCTTGGCGCCTCTGCCGCGAGCTATTATCCGGCGGTGGGTGAGCGGGTGCACACCCATATGATCCTGCCCGAACATGCGGGGGTTGCCAATGCGATCGGCGCGGTAGTCGGGCGCGTCACGATCCGGCGCAGTGGTACGGTGACCTCGCCCGCCGAGGGCAAGTATCGTGTGCATCTGGAAACCGGACCCGAGGATTACGCCGCTTCAGAGGCGGCAATGCAGGCGCTTCAATCCGCACTTGAGACCGATGCCCGCGCCGAGGCCGAGGCGGCCGGGGCCGCCGATATCCATGTCACGGCTCGGCGGGACATCAAGCAGGCACAGGCCGAAGCGCGGCAGGTATTCCTGGAAGCGGAAATTACCATCGAGGCCTCGGGTCGGCCAAGAATTGCTGTATAAGGACGGTTGGGGGCGCTGCCCCCGTCGCCCGATGGGCGACTCCCCCGGAGTATTTTCGGAACGGTGAAATAAAGTGGGAGAGACAGCATGGCGCGCGCATCTGAGCGATTTGACGAGGATATCACCGGGCGGCTTGAGGGCTTGCGCGATGACGGGCTTTACAAGCGTGAGCGTGTGATAAGTTCGATGCAGGCCGGCGAAATTCGGCTTGCCGATGGTCATGAGGCCATCAACCTTTGTGCAAACAACTATCTTGGTCTTGCCGACAACCCCGAGATTATCAAGGCCGCGCATGATGCGCTTGATCGCTATGGGTTTGGCATGGCAAGCGTGCGCTTTATCTGCGGCACACAGGAAGAGCACAAGACGCTTGAGGCCCGGATCGCGGGGTTCCTGGGAAAACAGGATTGCATTCTTTACCCAAGCTGTTTTGACGCGAATGCCGGATTGTTCGAGACTATTCTTGGCCCCGAAGATGCGATCATTTCGGATGCGCTGAACCATGCCAGCATCATCGACGGTGTGCGACTGTGCAAGGCACAGCGGTATCGCTATGCCAATAGCGATATGGCCGATCTGGAGCGTTGCCTTAAAGAGGCGCAGGGCGCGCGGCACCGGTTGATTGCCACCGATGGGGTGTTTTCGATGGATGGCTATTACGCGCAGCTCGATCAGATTTGTGATCTGGCCGAGCGGTATGACGCGATGGTCATGGTGGATGATTGCCACGCCACAGGCTTTGTGGGGCCAACCGGGCGCGGCACGCCGGAGATGTTTGGCGTGATGGAGCGGGTTGATATCCTGACCGGGACGCTGGGCAAGGCGCTTGGCGGCGCGTCGGGTGGCTATACGGTGGCGAGCGCCGGTGTGGTTGATTGGCTGCGGCAACGCTCGCGGCCCTATCTGTTCTCGAACACGCTTGCGCCGGTGATTGCCGGGGCGTCGATCAAGGTATTCGAGATGCTGGAAAACGGCGCCGAGCGGCGCGCTCGCCTTTGGGAGAATGCGGCGTACTTCCGCGAGAAGATGGGTGCGCTTGGGTTCGAGCTATTGCCTGGCGAACATGCGATCATTCCGGTTATGCTGCGCGATCCGAAGCTGGCGCAGGATATGGCTGCTAAACTGGGCGAACGGGGTGTGTTTGTGACTGCTTTTTCGTTTCCGGTGGTGCCAAAGGATCAGGACCGCATTCGCACGCAGATGAGCGCGGGATTGACCCGCGAAATGCTCGACACTGCTATTGACGCCTTTGCCGAGGTGGGCCGCGATCTGGGGGTGATCCAATGAAGAACGAGATGAAGGCGCTTGTGAAATCACGGCCTGAGCCGGGCCTTTGGATGGAATACGTGCCGGTGCCCGAGGTGGGCCCGAGCGATGTGTTGATCAAGGTCCGCAAGTCGGCGATTTGTGGCACCGATGTACATATCTGGAAATGGGATGAATTCAGCGCGAAAACCGTGCCTGTGCCGATGGTGGTAGGGCATGAGTTTGTCGGCGAAATCGTAGATATGGGGGCCGCCGCCGTGAAATACCGGATCGGTCAGCGGGTCAGTGGCGAGGGTCATATCGTCTGCGGCACCTGCCGCAATTGTCGCGCCGGTCGCGGACAGCTTTGCCGCAACACCAAGGGGGTTGGCGTACACAGGCCCGGATCCTTTGCCGAGTATGTCTGTATTCCTGAAAGCAACGTTGTGCCGATCCCCGAGGATATCCCCGATGAGATCGCCGCGATTTTTGACCCCTTCGGCAACGCCGTGCATACCGCGCTTAGCTTTGATCTGGTGGGTGAGGATGTGCTTGTCACCGGCGCGGGGCCGATTGGCATCATGGGCGCGCTGGTTGCGCAAAAGGTTGGCGCCCGAAAGGTGGTGATCACCGATATCAACCTCTATCGCCTTGAGCTCGCACGTAAAATGGGGGTGCAGCATGTGGTCGATGTTTCTAATCAACAGCTTCGTGATGTGATGGACGACATCGGTATGACCGAAGGTTTTGACGTGGGCCTTGAAATGTCAGGCGCCGCCCCGGCGATGCAGCAGATGATTGCGCGCCTCAACAACGGTGGCAAGCTTGCCCTGCTCGGCATTGCCCCAACCGAATTTGCCGTCGATTGGAACAGCGTGATCTTCAAGATGCTGCATATCAAAGGCATCTATGGTCGCGAGATGTATGAGACCTGGTACAAGATGATCGCGCTGGTGCAGTCGGGCCTTGATATGTCGGGCCTGATCACGCATCGCATTACTATTGATGATTACGAAGCGGGATTTGCCGCGATGATGTCGGGCAATTCTGGCAAGGTCGTGATGGATTGGTAGGCTCTATTTCGGCAAAAAAGCCTCAATCGCGCTTGTCATCTTGGCCGATAGGGGCCGGGTGGCTGAGCCATATGTGCCCGCAACAGTGCCGTCGGGAGAAATCAGGATCTTGTTGAAATTCCAGCTTGGTTCAAACCGCGCCTCTTGGGCGACCGAGGCATAGAACGGATGCGCATTAGGCCCCGTCACCGGCGTTATCGTGGTCATCGGCAGGGTCAGGCCATAGTTGATCTCGCAGAACTCCTTGACCTCTTTTTCCGTGGCAAGTTCTTGGCGAAAATCGTCTGACGGCACAGTCAGAACCACAAGGCCGAGCGCGCTATATGTATCATGCAACGCCTGAAGCCCCTCGTATTGCCCGGTGAACCCGCATTGCGAGGCAGTATTGACCACTAGCACCGGGCGACCCGCCCAATCCGAGAGTTTGAGCGTGCCGCCGTCGATGTTGCCAAACTCGGCATCAAGATCAAGATCAAGGGCAAGAGCAGGGCCGACCCATATCAACGTGAACAAAATTGCAAGATAACGCATTGGAACCTCCCGGGTATTTAATTGTGATACGCACCGCGGGCGGCCTTTGGATCACCACCTAGGGTAAATTTCATTTGAATTCCCAGTCTACGCCCCATTTGATAGAGATGACCATCCGGGTGAGGAGAATGACTTTGACCAACTATACCAAAGACCCGAACGCCATCGCGGCCCTGAGCCCGGAAGAATTTCGGGTAACGCAGCAAAGCGGCACCGAACGCCCCGGAACGGGCAAGTACCTGAGCAACAAAGAGCCTGGCATTTACGTCGATATCGTCAGTGGCGAGCCGCTTTTTGCCAGTTCGGACAAGTACGAATCGGGCTGTGGCTGGCCCAGCTTTACCAAGCCGATTGAACCGGCGCATGTCGCGGAAATCAACGACGTCACGCTTGGGATGATCCGCACTGAAGTCCGGAGCACGCACGGCGACAGCCACCTTGGCCATGTCTTTCCTGACGGGCCGCGCGACAAAGGTGGCTTGCGTTATTGCATCAATTCCGCCAGCCTTCGGTTTGTCCATCGCGATGACATGCAAGCGCAGGGATATGGCGATTACCTTGATCAAGTGGAGGATGTGACATGAGCGAGCGCGCTGTTCTGGCCGGGGGCTGTTTCTGGGGCATGCAGGATTTGATCCGCAAGTTGCCGGGAGTGATTTCGACGCGCGTCGGTTATACCGGCGGCGATGTGCCCAATGCTACCTATCGCAACCACGGCACCCATGCCGAAGGGATCGAGATTTTCTTTGACCCGGCCAAAATCAGCTATCGCCGGATACTGGAATATTTCTTTCAGATTCACGACCCGACCACGGCAAACCGACAGGGCAACGATATAGGGCTTAGCTATCGCTCGGCGATTTATTACGTCGATGACGCGCAAAAGGCCGAGGCGCTGCGCACCATTGCCGATGTCGAGGCCAGCGGCCTTTGGCCCGGAAAAGTCGTGACAGAGGTTGAACCCGTCAGCGATTTCTGGGAAGCAGAGCCAGAGCATCAGGATTACCTGAAACGGCTTCCGCAGGGCTATACCTGTCACTTTCCGCGAGCCGATTGGGTGCTTCCGAGAACCACGGTGGACAACCCGGCCTAGGCTCAGTCAGGCCGAAATAGTCTCTGTTTTAGCCTGATCAAAGGCGCGAAGGAACAAACCCATGCGGCCCTTGACCGGCATCGCGCTTAAACTTGTTTCGGTGACCCTGTTCATTACGATGTCCGCGCTGATCAAGGCGGCCTCGGGGCATGTGCCGCCGGGCGAGGCGGTATTTTTCCGCTCGGCCTTTGCCATTCCGGTGATCCTGATCTGGCTTGCCTGGCGTGGCGATTTGCGCACCGGGCTCAAGGTGGCCTCGCCGATCGGGCATTTCTGGCGTGGCTTCGTCGGCACCGCCGCCATGGGAATGAGCTTTGCCGGCCTCGGTCTGTTGCCCTTGCCAGAGGTGACGGCGATCAGCTATGCCGCGCCGCTTTTGGTGGTGGTTTTTGCCGCCATGTTTCTCAATGAACAGGTCGGCGTTTACCGGATCGGGGCGGTCGCCATTGGCCTTGTAGGGGTTCTCATCGTTCTTGCCCCGCGTCTGAGTGCGCTGAGCGGGCCGATGGTTGAAACCGCGCAGGCGGTGGGCGCGATGGTGGTGCTTACCGGTGCGATCTGTGCGGCACTGGCCCAGATTTACGTGCGCAAACTGGTCCAGACCGAAGAAACCAGCGCGATCGTGTTCTATTTTTCGATCACCTCGACCGCCTTGTCGCTATTGACCATTCCGTTTGGCTGGACCCTGCCATCGGGGCCTGAATTCGGCCTCTTGGTGACGGCTGGCATCCTGGGGGGATTGGGGCAGATTTTCCTGACATCCTCTTATCGGTTTGCCGATGCCAGCGTGGTTGCGCCGTTTGATTATGCCTCGATCCTGTTCGCGCTTTCGATTGGCTATTTCGTCTTTGACGAGGTGCCGACCGGCGCGATGCTGTCCGGGGCGGCTTTGGTGATCCTGGCCGGCTGTCTGATCATCCTGCGCGAGCGCCAGCTTGGCATCAGGCGCAACAAGACCCGCGCGGCCCGTACGCCGGAATAGGGTCTAACCCCCCATCACCGTTGCCAAGGCATAGGGCGGCCAGAGCATGGCGCGGCGAAGGCGGCCAAGTGGCCAGCGGCGCGGCGCGGCCTGCATGATCTTGGGATAGAGATGCTCGGGCGCTTTGCCCTGTGCCAGATCCGCGAGCAACGCGCCCGCGTAGGTGCCCATCGCCACGCCATTGCCGTGAAACGACAGTGCGGTGAACGCGCCGGGCATATCCGCAATCGGCCCCGCATAGGGCGTCAAATCGGGCGCAAGACTAAGCAGACCGTTCCAGCTATGGGGGCTTTCAACATGCCGCCAGGCCGGGAACATCGTCTCGAAATGCCGCCGAATGGTGCGGTGCATGCGGGCATCGAACCTAGGTGAGCTGAACAAGCCACCACGCATGCCAAACAGCATCCGTTTGTCAGGCATCAGGCGGAAATAGTGGAGGAAAAACCGATCATCATAGCACATCTGATGGCTCGACCAGCCTTGTGCGGCGATCTCGTCATCGTTAAGCGGGCGGGTCACGATGACATTCGATTGCGTTGGTAAATAGCGTGACCGTATCCAATCAGGCAGGTCATCCGAAGAATAGCCATTGGTGGCGACGATAAGGCGTTTTGCGGTGATCTGCGCCTTTGGCGTGCTAAGGCGAAACCCGTTTGCCTGTTCGATCCTGGTAACGGCAGAGTTTGCAAAGATGCGCGCGCCTGCGCACACCGCCGCATCGGCCAGCCCAAGCGCATATTTAAGCGGGTTTACCGCCACGCCGATGGGTGTTGTCAGAGCCGCGTAGAACGGGCCTTTCATGCCCTTCTGGGGCAGATCAGAGCCGCTTGTCAGGGTTGGTGTCGCGCCATAATCGGCCGCAATCCCTTTTGCACGCTCGGCAAAGCTTGCTGCGGCTTTGGGTGTATGCGCCAAAAGCGTTTCGCCGTCCGAGTGGATGTCTGCGGCGATGTCATGCTCTTTGATCAAGGTCTGCGTAAAGCGAGCGGCCTCGGCTTCGGATCGGCGGTATTCGCGCCGCGCCTCTTCGCCATAAAGCTTGCGCAGCATCGCATCAGAGGCCGCAGATCCACCAAGACAGCAAAACCCGCCATTGCGCCCCGACGCGCCCCAGCCGGGGGCTTCGGCCTCAAACACACAGACATCTTTGCCCGCCTTTGCCAGACGCAACGCGGCCGAGAGCCCGGTAAACCCGGCGCCGATGATGGCCACGTCGCAGGTGATCTTGTCCATCGCCTGTGGAAAATCGGGAACAGACATTGTTTCGGCCCAAAAGCACCGGGATCGGGGGCCGTTTCCGTAAGTATACGCAGGATAAATCCGGCTCATGCGCGCACTGCTGCCCGCTCATCTGCCTGTTGCCGCAGGCTCGCGCGTTTGGTGATCAGCGACGCGGTGATCACCCCGACAGCGACGATAGCGATCATGATGGTCGATAGCGCGTTGATCTCGGGGCTGACGCCCAACCGGATCGATGACCAGATCTTGATCGGCAGGGTGGTGGATGAGGGGCCGGCGGTAAAACTTGCGATCACCAGATCGTCCAGCGACAGGGTAAAGGCCAAAAGCCAGCCCGAGATCACCGCCGGCGCGATGATCGGCAAGGTCACCAGGCGAAACGCCTGAAACGATGAACAGCCAAGATCAAGCGCCGCCTCTTCGAGTGATTCGTCGAATGTCATAAGACGCGAGGACACGACGACCGAAACAAAGCACATCGAAAACGTCGTATGCGCCAGAATGATGGTGAATATGCCGCGATCAAGACCGATGCCGATGAACAACAGCAAGAGTGAGAGGCCGGTGATCACTTCGGGCATCACCAAGGGCGCGTAGATCATGCCGGAAAACAGGGTTCGCCCGGGAAACCGCCCGGCACGCACAAGCACAAGTGCGGCCATGGTGCCAAGCACGGTTGCGATGGTCGAGCTGACAACGGCCACCTGAACCGTGACCCATGCGGCATCCAGAAACGCCTCGTTTTGCAATAGTTCGCCATACCATTTGGTCGAAAAACCGGCCCAGACCGTGACAAGCTTGGACGAATTAAAGCTATAGGTGATCAGGATGATCATCGGCAGGTAAAGAAACGCAAACCCAAGCGTAAGCGAGATAACGTTGAACCCTGTCAGGCGTCTCATCCTTCCAACTCCCGTTGTTTTTGCTCGTTGCGCTGAAACAGCACGATCGGGACGATCAGGATCAACAGCAAGACCACCGCAACGGCGCCGGCCACCGGCCAGTCGCGGTTGTTGAAGAATTCTTCCCAGAGCACCTTGCCGATCATCAGGGTCCGTGAACCGCCCAAGAGCGAGGGAATCACAAATTCGCCGATGGTGGGGATGAAGACCAGAAAACACCCCGCGATAATGCCGGTTTTCGACAGCGGAACAGTGATAAGCCAGAATGCCTTGAGGCGCGAGCACCCCAGATCTTCGGCCGCCTCAAGAAGCGATGCATCCATCCGCTCGAGCGCGGAATAAATCGGCAGGATCATGAAGGGCAGATAGGTGTAAACGATACCGATATAGACCGCCGTCGGTGTGTTGAGGATGGTCAGCGGCTCTGAAATCAGACCCAAACCCAGCAGAAACTGGTTCAGATAGCCCTCGGTCGACAAGATCCCCATCCAGGAATAGACCCGGATCAGAAAGCTGGTCCAGAACGGCAGGATCACCAGCATCATCAGGGTGGGCCGCCAATGGTCGGGTGCGTTGGCCATGCCATAGGCGATCGGATAGCCGACAAACAGGGTAAGCGCGGTCGCGATAAACGCGATCTTGAGCGAGGAAACATAGGCCTTCCAATAAAGGTCATCAGTGGTCAGGAAGGTGAAGTTTTCAAAATCAAGCGCGCTAAAGAACGCCTTGATCCCGGTCCAGCCCTCAGTGAAATCAAGCGTCGGCGTATAGGGCGGAATCGCCAGTTTGATATCGCTCAGGCTGATCTTGAGAACGATGATGAACGGCACCAGAAACAGCGCCAGCAACCAGGCATAGGGCAGGGCGATAAGGACAAACCTGCGCATCACATCACCCTTTCAACAAGATTCCGGCGGTGTCCGTCCAGGACAGCCAAACCCGATCTTCCCAGGTAAAATCGCGCCGTGACAATCGCCGGGTATTGGCGGTTTGCGCCTTGACAATCTGACCACCTGCCAGCTCAACGTGATAGGTGGAAAGGTTGCCAAGATAGGCGATATCAAGGATTTTTCCTTCAAGCGCATTGCGCCGGTCACTTGGCTTTTCCGCCGTGATAGAGACTTTTTCAGGTCGGATTGCCAGATGGCATTCCTGCCCATTGGCAAACTCGGTGTCGGATTCGGCAAAGAGCGTCGGCTGGCCCTCGGCAAAACTGACCTCATAGGCGCCGTCGTCGCGCCGGGCGGTCCCGCTTATGATCGTGACCTCGCCGATAAAGTCGGCCACGTAGACCGAATTGGGCATTTCATAAATGCGCGCCGGCGTGTCGGCCTGAACGATCTTGCCATCATCCATTACCGCCACGCGGCTGGCGACGGTCATCGCCTCTTCCTGATCGTGGGTCACGATCACAAAGGTGGTGCCGGTGGTTTCCTGAATATCCATCAACTCGAACTGGGTGTCCTGTCGAAGCTTGGCATCAAGCGCGCCAAGCGGTTCGTCCAGAAGCAAAAGCTTGGGCGCCTTGGCAAGGCTGCGCGCAAGCGCGACACGCTGGCGCTGACCGCCGGAAATTTGGTGCGGTTTGCGGTTGGCAAATCTCTCAAGCCGGGTGAGTTTAAGCATCTCGGCGACGCGCGCGGCGATCTCATCCTTGGATTTACCGTCACGCTTCAGGCCAAAAGCGATGTTTTCCCAGATCGAAAGATGCGGGAACAAGGCGTAGGATTGGAACATCATGTTGACCGCCCGCTTGTTCGGCGGGATCGGCGCGATATCCTGCCCCGCCAAAAGGATCGTACCTTCGGTGGGGGCCTCAAACCCGGCCAGCATCCGCATCATCGTGGTTTTACCACAGCCGGACGGGCCAAGAAGGGCAAAGAATTCCTTTTCATAGATATCAAAAGTCTGATTGTCGATCGCGGTGAAATCGCCGAAACGCTTGGTGACGTTCTTGAACTGGATCAGCGGCTTGGCCTGCGGATCGTTCCACGGCTCGAAAACGGTCTGGCTCATCGGTGCTCCCGGCAAGGGTGTCAAAAAAGCCCGCGCAACGAAGGTGCGCGGGCTGTATTTCCGAGATCAGGTACCTGACTTGATCTTGGTCCAAAGGCGGGTGACGACGCGCTGAACCTTGGGGTCGAACGGGGTAGTGGTGAACAGATTGTCCAAGGTCGCGGCATCGGGATAGATCGCCGGGTCGCCGATCACATCCTCGACAAGATATTCCTGCGAGGCTTTGTTACCGTTCGCGTAGTAGACGTAGTTAGAGGCATCCGCCATGTTCTGCGCATCCATGATGAAGTTCAGGAACACATGCGCGCCATCGGGGTTGGGGGCATCGACCGGGATCGCCATCTGGTCAAACCACATCTGCGCGCCCTCTTTCGCGGCGTTATAGACGATTTCGACGCCATTATCGGCCTCGGCGGCACGATCGCGCGCCTGAAGGATATCCCCAGACCAGCCGACCGCGACGCAGATATCGCCATTGGCCAGACCGTTGATATACTCCGAACTGTGGAATTTCTGGATATAGGGACGGATTGCCATAAAGACCGGTTCTGTCTTGGCAATGACCTCTGGGTCATGGCTATCGGGGTCTTCGCCGATGTACTTGAGAACCATTGGAATCATTTCGGCGGGGGCATCCAGGAAATGCACGCCACATTCGCCCAGCTTTTTCATGTTCTCGGGGTTGAGCACCAGTTCAAGACTATCAAGCGGCGCATCGTCACCGAGCAATTCCTTGACCTTGCCAACGTTCGCACCGATGCCCGTGGTGCCCCACATATAGTTGATCGAATGGGCGTTATCCGGGTCGTATTGCTCGGTCCGGCTGCTGACCACGTCCCACATGTTGCCGTGGTTCGGAAGTTTGTCCATGTCCAGCTTCTGGAACGCGCCGGCCGTGATCTGGCGTTGCAGGAAGGTGCCCGAGGGCACAACCACGTCATAGCCCGACCCGCCGGCCAGCATTTTGGTTTCCAGAACCTCGTTGCTGTCAAAGACGTCATAGATAAGATCAAGGCCGGTTTCGGTCTCGAATTTCTCAAGCAGGGCTTCGTCGATATAGTCGGACCAGTTGTAGACCCGCACCTCCTCGGCTGAGGCGGTGATCGCCCCAAGGGCCAGAGCGGCGGTGGTGGTCATGATAAGATGTCGCATTATGTTCTCCCGTTGATCGGCATGTCGGCTGCCTTGTCGCGGATTTGATCAAATATTTCCGCTCATGGCAATATGGTAATGTTTTCATGCAGCCGCTAAACTCGCAAGGACAGACATTCAAAGGCATGGCTTGGACGCGTAACAGATGACGACAACCGCACAGAATTTGAGCACTCCAGACGTCGAGATGCCCCGGCTACCCGCGCATGAGGTGATCTATCGCCAACTGCGCGATCTAGTGCTGTTTGGCGATCTCGCGCCGGGCCAGGCGGTGACTATTCAGGGCCTGTCAGAACGGCTTGACGCCGGCATGACCCCGGTGCGCGAGGCATTGCGCCGCCTGATCGCCGAAGGGGCGCTTGAATTTCAAGGCAACAGACGGGTCAGCGTGCCCTTGTTAAGCACCGATAACATAAGCGAATTAATCATTGCACGGCAATGGGTTGACCCACATCTTGCCCTGCGCGCCACAGAGCGCGCAAGCCTGAACGATCTGGACCATCTGCGCGCATTGGATGACGAGTTGGATATCGCCATCGCTTGCGGCGATTTACGGGCATATCTTGAGCTGAACTATCGCTTTCATAGGCGTCTCTACGAGATTGCCGAGGCCCCGATTCTGGCACGTATGGCCGATGGGCTCTGGCTTCGGTTTGGGCCGTCACTTCGGGTGGTTTGCGGGCGCATGGGCACCCAGAATTTGCCGGACAAGCACAAGGCGATGCTAGAGGCAATGCAGGCCCGCGATGCAGAGGCCGCGGCGCGGGCCATCCGAGAGGATGTCATTCAGGGAATGGAGCAAGTGCGCCAATCATTGGAGCAATCGGGCGCTTTGCGCTGATTCGATTGACAGCGGATAATTTGATCATATTCTGGGGTAAAGGCTGGCCTTGGCGCCAGCATGACCCTGATCCGCGAAAGGTAGCAACATGACGGCGATCACCAATCACATGCCCACGGCCGAACTACAGGCGCTTGATGCCGCGCATCACATGCATCCCTTTACTCATAACAACGAGCTTGAGCAAAAAGGCGCACGGATCATCACCCGCGCCAAGGGCGTGACGCTGACCGACAGCGAAGGCAATCACATCCTTGATGCGATGGGTGGCCTGTGGTGTGTCAATATCGGCTATGGTCGCGACGAACTGGCCGAGGTGGCGGCACGGCAGATGCGCGAGCTTCCGTACTACAACACCTTCTTTCAGACCACCCATGTGCCTGTGATCGCGCTTTCTGCCAAGCTCGCCGAACTGGCGCCGGGCGATCTGAACCAGGTGTTCTATGCCGGGTCCGGCTCGGAGGCGAATGATACCAACATCCGCATGGTGCGCACCTATTGGGCCGAAATGGGCCAGCCAGAGCGCAACGTGATCATCTCTCGCAAGAACGCCTATCACGGCTCAAGCATTGGCAGCGGCAGTTTGGGCGGCATGTCGGGCATGCATGCGCAGGGTGGCATGCCAATCCCCGATATTCACCATATTGATCAGCCCTATTGGTATGCAGAGGGCGGCGATAGCGCTCCCGAAGAGTTCGGCCTCGCCCGCGCGCGGCAACTTGAAGAAAAAATCGAAGAGCTTGGCGCACACCGCGTCGCCGCCTTTATCGCCGAGCCGATCCAGGGGGCCGGTGGCGTGATCATTCCGCCCGATAGCTATTGGCCCGAGATTCAGCGAATCTGTAACAAATACGGCGTCCTTCTGATCGCGGACGAGGTGATCTGTGGGTTTGGCCGTACCGGAAACTGGTTTGGCAGCCAGACCCTTAACATCCGCCCCGATATCATGACCATCGCCAAGGGCCTCAGTTCTGGCTATGCGCCGATCGGCGGCTCCATCGTCAGCGACAAGATCGCCGAGGTGATGAACGACTGCGAATTCAACCACGGCTATACCTATTCCGGCCATCCGGTGTCTTGCGCCGTGGCGCTTGCGAATCTGCGGATTCTGGAAGAGGAAAAGATAGTCGAGCGTGTGGCCCAGGATACTGGGCCTTATTTGCAGGAAAAATGGCGGGCGCTGGCCGATCATCCGTTGGTGGGTGAGGCACGTATCGTCGGCATGATGGGCTCTCTTGCGCTTACCCCGCATAAGGAAAGCCGTGCCACGTTTGCAGCGGACGCCGGCACGGCGGGCTACATTTGTCGCGAGCGCTGTTTCGCAAATAATCTGGTGATGCGTCATGTCGGCGACCGCATGATCGTTTCGCCACCTTTGGTGATCACGAAAGATGAAATCGACACCCTTGCCGAGCGCGCCTGGGCGTCGCTTGATCAGGCGGCTGTCAAACTCAAGGAAGATGGCCTTATGAAAGCGGCCAGTTAACCCTCGTCGTCTTTCAAAATAGCGCGGCTTCGCCGCACAGGTTGCAGGGATGAGGGGCGCTGCCCCTCACACTCCCCGGGATATTTTCGGCCAGAAGAAACGGATAGACTGCCTCATTTCTTCTGGCTCCAAATATCCCCGCCGGAGGCTCCCGTTCTATCCTGCCAAGCCGGTGGCTTAGTCTTTGACGAACATCTTGCGCGGGCGGTTGCAAAAGGGTTCGGCCGGGCCTGTCTCTTTGATCAGGATGGATTCGGTGATTTCCAGACCCCAATCCGACATCCAGAGACCTGGCATGAAGTGGAAGGTCATGCCGGGTTCCAGCACGGTTTCATCCTCGGATCGCAAAGAGATCGTGCGCTCGCCCCAGTCGGGTGGATAGCTCAAACCGATGGGATAACCGCAGCGCGCGCCGCGTTCGATCCCTGCGCGTTCCAGCGGCGCGGCAAGTGCATTGGCGACATCGCAGGCGCGGTTGCCGGATTTCGCCGCTTCAAGCCCTGCCTCCAGCCCCTCGACAAGGGCTTTTTCGGCATCAAGCAGGAACTGTGGCGGCTTGCCAAGAAAGAGCGTGCGGCAGAACGGGGCGTGATAGCGCCGGTAGCAGCCCGAGATTTCAAAAAAGGTCGCCTCTCCGGTCGCAAATTCGCGCCCGTCCCATGTCAGATGAGGCGCAGCAGCGTCAGAGCCTGACGGCAAGAGCGGCACAATCGCGGGATAGTCGCCCCATGCGCCCTCGACACCGCGAATTCCGTCGCGAAAGATTTCAGCGACGATTTCATTCTTCGGCACGCCCGGTTCGACTCGCTCTATCAGGCCATCGACGATCTTTTCCGAGATCGCAGCGGCCTTGCGGATAAAGGCCAGCTCTTCTTCGGATTTGACGGTGCGTTGCCAGTTCACAAGGGCGGTAGCATCAATAAAGGTGGCGTCTGGCAATTCTGTGCGCAACACTTCCATCGCCTTGGCCGAGAAATAATAATTGTCCATCTCAACGCCGATGCGTTTGTCGGCAAGGCCCATCCCGGTAAGGCGTTCCGCCAGATCCTGCATCGGGTGGCGGTCGATTGATTGGACGTAATTGTCGGCATAACCCATCACGCGGTCGTCGGTCATCCAGACCGTGCGCACGCCGCCATTGGCATCCTGATTGCGCCCCCACCAGATCGGATCTGCTTCGGGCAGGACGATAACGCCCTGATGGACATAGAACGACCAGCCATCATAGCCCGTCAACCAGTTCTGGTTTGACGGATCGCTGACATAAAGCGCATCAAGGTCCTTGCCCTCCATCGCGGTGCGGGTCTTGGCAAGGCGGCGTTGATATTCTTGCGGTGAAAACGGCAGGTCTTTTTCGATCATGGTATTGTCCGTCAGCTAAGTTTCACCGCCATTTTGGGGGTTTAGCGCAGTGTTGCCCCAAGAAATACGCCACCAAATGTCGTTTTTAGGAAACCGGCCCAATCGTGGTTGACGTTAGGCTATGGCCTGACCCAAGGTACTTCTGACCCGAAAAAGGAGAGAGTGATGCAGCCCGTTCTGGCCGATGTTTATGCTGCGGCCAAGGTGATCCGGGGAGTGGCGGATGGTACGCCGCTTGTGCCCTCGCCCTACATGAGCGCGAGGGCAGGCGCGGATTTTCTGCTCAAGCTTGAGAACATGCAACCCATCGGTGCCTTCAAGTTGCGCGGTGCGCTGACTGCGGTGGCGGGGGTTGGTGATGCGGCGGGTGTGACCTGTTGTTCGACCGGCAATCACGGGCGCGGAGTGGCCTACGGCGCGCGGGCCCGCGGTATCCGGGCGGTGATCTGCATGTCTGAATTGGTACCGCAGGCCAAGGTTGACGGCATTCGAGCGCTCGGCGCCGAGGTACGCATTGTCGGGCAAAGCCAGGATCACGCTCAGGCCGAGGTAGAGCGTCTTGTGCGCGAAGAAGGGCTAACCGAAATCTCGCCTTTTGACGACCCATTGGTGATTGCCGGACAGGCCACCATCGGGCTTGAGATGCTGGCGGCGCGTCCGGATCTTGAGCAACTGTTGGTGCCGCTTTCGGGCGGCGGTCTTGCCGCAGGGGTGGCGATGGCCGCCAAGGCGATCAAGCCGGATATCCGGGTGACTGGCATCACCATGGACCGTGGTGCGGCGATGTATCAAAGCATCAAGGCGGGCAGGCCGGTCGAGGTGGAAGAATACCCAAGTCTTGCCGATTCGCTTGGTGGCGGGATTGGTCTGCAAAACCGGCTGTCGTTTGCGATGTGTCGTGATCTGCTTGATGACATCGTGCTTGTCACCGAGGAAGAGATATATCGCGCCATGCAGGTGCTTTATTACGAGGATCGGATTGTGGCCGAGGGCGCCTGTGTAGTCGGTCTTGCCGCCGTTTTGACTGATAAGATCACATTAAGCGGGCCGACTGCCACCATAATAACAGGCCGCAATCTGGATATGGATATGTTCACCCGCGTGATGACCGGGCAGGATATTCGCCTTGGCGATAAAGTACTTAACGGAGTGACATATGGCACATGATATTCGTGTTGTGACCGAGGCCGAATTGCGCGGCCTGGTGACGTTGGACAAAGACACCATTCGCGTGGTGGAAAAGGCCTTTTCCGCGCTTGCGGAGGAGGGCGTGATCATGCCGCCGGTGATGTCTATGGACATGGCCGATATGAACGGCGAGGTGGATGTGAAAACCGCTTATATCCCCGGATTTGACAGCTTTGCGATCAAGGTCAGTCCGGGGTTTTTCGACAATCCCAAGCTTGGCCTGCCAAGCCTGAATGGCCTCATGATCCTGTTCTCGGCCAAGACCGGCATGGTGCAGGCAGTGTTTCTGGACAATGGCTATCTCACCGATCTGCGCACGGCGGCGGCGGGGGCCGTGGCGGCGCATCATCTGGCGCCGGATGGTGTGCATACGGCGGGTGTGATCGGCACCGGCGTTCAGGCGCGGCTTCAGATGAAGGCGGCGCATATCGTGCGCCCGTTCGAGCGATTGCTGGTCTGGGGGCGTGATGGCGCGCGGGCACAGGCTTGTGCCGATGATCTGGCGCGGGATCTGAAATGTGATACCCGCGTTGTCGAGCACCCCGGCGACCTTGTTCTGGCAAGCCAGCTTGTGGTTACCACAACCCCGGCGCGCGAACCGATTGTGGATGCCAGATGGCTTCACCCTGAATTGCACATTACGGCCATGGGCTCGGATCAGGAGGGCAAGAACGAGATTGACCCACAAGCCTTGATCAAGGCCGATCTTTACGTGGCGGACCGGGCCACGCAGGTCGAAAAGCTTGGCGAATTGCGCAGCGCGATTGCCGCCGGTCTTTGGGACAAAGGCACGCCGCCAGAGTTGGGGCAGGTGATCACCGGGCGCGCCCGCGGGCGGCGCAGCGATGCCGAGATCACCATCGCCGATCTGACCGGCACCGGCGTGCAGGATACGGCGATTGCGACACATGTGTTCGAGCGGCTGAAAAACGGCACGACCGGCACCGTGATTTCGGCCTGACGCATGAAGCTTGATGCGCGCGATCTGAAAATTCTGCGGGTTCTGGCCGATGAGGGCCGGATCACCAAGGCCGATCTGGCCGCCCGTGTTGGCCTCTCGGCCAGCCCCTGTTGGGAGCGGCTGCGCCGTCTTGAAGAGGGTGGCATTATCGAGGGCTATAACGCGCGGATCAGCCTGAAAAAGCTGGGCCCGCATGTGACGGTCTTTGTTGCCGCCGAATTGGCCGACCATACGCCGGCCAGCTTTCAGGCCTTCGAGGCCAGCGTGATGCGCTATGGCGAGGTGACGGCCTGTTGGGCGCTTGGCGGCGGGTTTGACTATCTATTACAGATCGTGGCCCGCGATATCGACGCCTATCAGCGCCTGATTGACACCATGTTAGAGGCGCGGATCGGTCTGGCGCGGTATTTCACCTATATCGTGACCAAACCGGTGAAATCGCCGCGCCTACCGCCGCTGGATATGTTTTCCGGGTGATTCTCCTTTTTAATGGCCTCCAATCAGATGATTATTCTGCAAGCTCGCCCTACTTCAGTCGCAGTTGCTTGCCGTTTCAGCGCATTCTTTGGCGCAAAGGAGGGCAGAGTATGTCTGATTCAGCAAACTGGACCCGTCACGGGATCACCGATACCCGCCTTGTGCGGCATTTTTCCTATGTAAACGGCAAATGGGTGGCCGGGGGCAATAATGACACGCTGGCCGTGACCAACCCGGCCGATGGTGCCTTGCTTGGCCAGGTGGCAAGTCTGGGCGCGGCGCAGGCGCGCGCGGCGGTTGATGGCGCACAAGAGGCCTTTGCCACATGGGGCATGACCCTGCCGCAAGACCGCTCGGCGGTGCTGCGCCGGTGGTTCGAACTGATGATCGAGCACAAGGAAGACCTGGCGCGCATCATGGTGCTGGAACAGGGCAAACCCCTGTCCGAGGCGCGCGGCGAAATCGACTATGCCGCCAGCTTTGTCGATTATTACGCCGAGGAATCAAAGCGCCCGAACATCGAAGGCGTTACCAGCCATCTGCCCGATGCCGAGGTTGAATTATGGCTTGAGCCGGTGGGCGTTGCCGCCTTGATCACGCCGTGGAATTTCCCGGCGGCGATGCTGACGCGCAAGGCGGCGGCGGCGATGGCGGCGGGATGTACCGTGGTGGCGCATCCGAGCGGCGAAACCCCCTATTCGGCGCTTGCCCTGGCCGAACTGGCTGAACGCGCGGGGGTGCCTGCGGGGGTGTTCAACGTGGTCACCGGCAAAGCCGCGACCGTGGTGGAACCCTGGACAACAGACGCCCGGGTGCGCGTTCTGTCCTTTACCGGGTCAACCAATATCGGTCAGCTTTTGTATCGCCAATGTGCGGGCACGGTGAAAAAGCTTGTGATGGAACTTGGCGGCCATGCGCCGGTGATCGTGTTCAAGGGCTCTGATATTGACAGCGCCGTTGAAGAGACCATCAAGGCAAAATTCGCCACATCCGGACAGGATTGTCTTGGCGCCAACCGAATCTATGTCGAACGTGCGATCTATGACGCGTTTTGTGCGCGCTTCATCGAGGCGACCAAAGCTCTGACCCTGGGGATCGGAATGGATGATCCCGATATCGGCCCTTTGATGAACGAGGCCGCCGTTCGAAAACAAGAAGAGCATGTTGCGGATGCGCTTGATCACGGAGCGAAGCTTGGCTGTGGCGGAACGCGCGATGCTCTGGGGCCGCTTTTCTATCAGCCGACGGTGCTCACCGATGTGCCTGACGGGGCCGCGATCATGCGCGACGAGACCTTTGGCCCGGTGGCGGCGATCACGCCCTTTGACACCGAAGACGAGGTCATCGCGCGCGCCAATGCCACCGAATACGGGTTGATTGCCTATCTGCACAGCCTTGATCCGCGCCGCATTTATCGGATGACGCGGGCGCTTCAATTCGGGATGGTGGCGGTCAATCGCACCAAAGTGACCGGCGCGCCGATTCCCTTTGGTGGGGTCAAGCAATCCGGGCTTGGCCGCGAAGGGGCGCGTCGCGGGATGGAAGAATTTATGGAAATCAAATACGTTTGCCGCGACTGGGCCTAGCCACACCAAAATCTTGAAAAGATTTTTGTCCGGAAATTTTAAAAATTTCCGGCTCCCGACACGAAAAATCGAAAGGAACAAACATGCTGAGAAACGACCAACTGGCGGAGTGGGATCGCGACAACTTTTTCCACCCCTCAACTCATCTAGCCCAGTTTGCCCGCGGTGAGCTTACGCACCGGGTGATCAAGACCGGCACCAATTGCCATATCGAGGATCGTGATGGCAACAGGATGCTGGATGCCTTTGCTGGGCTCTACTGTGTCAATGTCGGCTATGGCCGTCAGGATATCGCCGACGCCATCGCCGCGCAGGCCAAAGAGCTTGCCTATTACCATGCCTACGTCGGCCATGGCACCGAGGCGAGCATTACCCTGTCCAAGATGATCCTGGACCGCGCCCCGGCCAATATGTCCAAGGTTTATTTCGGCCAGAGCGGCTCGGATGCCAATGAGACCAACGTCAAGCTGATCTGGTATTACAACAACATCCTCGGCCGGCCCGAAAAGAAAAAGATCATCAGCCGCTGGCGTGGCTATCACGGCTCGGGTCTTGTGACCGGCTCGCTGACCGGGCTAGAGTTGTTTCACAAGAAATTCGACCTGCCGCTGGCGCAGGTGGTGCACACCGAGGCGCCCTATTATTTCCGCCGCGCCGATCTTGATCAGTCCGAGGAACAGTTCACCGCGCATTGCGTGGCCGAGCTTGAGGCGCTGATCGAACGTGAAGGCGCCGATACCATCGCCGCCTTTATCGGCGAGCCGGTTCTGGGCACCGGGGGCATTGTACCGCCGCCCGTCGGCTATTGGGCTGCGATCCAGAAAGTATTGAAAAAGCACGATATCCTGCTGGTCGTGGACGAGGTTGTCACCGGTTTTGGCCGTCTAGGCACGATGTTCGGCTCCGAGCATTACGGACTTGAGGCCGACCTTATCACCATCGCCAAGGGTCTGACATCGGCCTATGCGCCGCTGTCGGGGTCGATTGTCGGTGAAAAGATGTGGAAAGTGCTTGAGCAAGGCACCGACGAAAACGGCCCGATCGGCCACGGCTGGACCTATTCGGCACATCCTATCGGTGCGGCGGCCGGTGTTGCCAACCTCAAGCTTCTGGATGAGCTGGACCTGATTGCGAATAACCGTGATGTGGGCAGCTATCTCAACAAGACCATGACCGAGGCACTTGGCGATCATGCCAATGTTGGCGAGGTTCGTGGCGAGGGCATGCTTTGTGCGGTCGAGTTCGTGAAAGACCGTGACAGCCGCAGCTTCTTTGATGCCGCCGACAAGGTCGGGCCACAGATCGCCGCCGCTCTTGGGGCCGACGCGGTGATTGCGCGTGCAATGCCGCAGGGCGACATCCTTGGCTTTGCGCCGCCCTTCTGTCTGACTCGTGCCGAGGCCGACGAGGTGGTTCAAAAGACCGCCAAGGCCGTCAAAACGGTTCTGGGCTAGGCTGAGTCTCTTGCCAAAAACGGTCGGGGTTCGCGCTGAAGATGTGCGCGCCTCGGCCAAATACTAATGAACGACGGGAAAATCGTCTTTTCTTGACGCATATACAGTCGTTTTGACCTGCGCTTGTCGGATTCCGGAAAAAAGTGGCGCAATCGGGTTGCAACAAGGGACAATTGTCGTTTTAGTTTCGTTTAAACGCGGGGGACTCCGCGAAATAAAAACAGGGAGCCGAACTTGGCCAATACCGGGAACAACGATGCGTTCGTTGCTTTTGAACGCGTACAAAAGAGCTATGACGGCGAGACTTTGGTCGTCAAGGATCTGAACCTTTCCTTGCCCAAGGGTGAATTTCTGACAATGCTCGGGCCATCCGGGTCTGGCAAAACCACCTGCCTTATGATGCTGGCCGGGTTTGAAACGGCGACCCATGGTGAAATCAAGCTTGATGGCATCAGCATCAACAACATCCCGCCGCATAAACGCGGCATCGGCATGGTGTTTCAGAACTACGCCCTTTTCCCGCATATGACGATTGCCGAGAACCTCAGCTTTCCGCTTGAGGTGCGCAAGATCGGCAAGTCGGACCGCGAGGCCAAGGTCAAGCGCGCGCTTGAGATGGTCGAGATGGGCGCCTTTGGCGGGCGCCGTCCGGCACAGCTCTCGGGTGGTCAGCAACAGCGTGTCGCGCTTGCCCGCGCACTGGTGTTCGAGCCCGAGCTGGTCTTGATGGACGAACCGCTTGGCGCGCTTGACAAACAGCTGCGCGAGAAGATGCAATTCGAGATCACCCACCTGGCGCATGAGCTTGGGATTACCACGGTCTATGTGACCCACGACCAGACCGAGGCGCTGACCATGTCAGACCGGGTTGCCGTGTTCAACGATGGCCGCATTCAACAGCTGGCCCCGCCCGACGAGCTTTATGAAAGCCCGCAAAACAGTTTCGTGGCGCAGTTCATCGGTGAGAACAACACACTTGCCGGCACCGTCCAGGAAATCAAGGATGGCCTTGCTCTTGTGAAGCTCGACAATGGCGACGTGATTGATGCCACGCCAGTGAACGTTGAAAAGGCGGGCGACCGCACGCTGATTTCGATCCGCCCCGAGCGGGTTGAATTCAACCGCGACCGCCTGAGCCCGGATGCCCACACACTCAAGGCCGAAGTGGCAGAGTTTATCTATATGGGGGATATCTTCCGCACGCGCCTTAAGGTGGCCGGGCGTGACGATTTCATCATCAAGACCCGCAACGCCCCCGATCAACGCCGCCTCAAACCGGGCGAGATGATCGAAATTGGCTGGCTTGCAGAAGATTGCCGAGCGCTGGATGCGACTTAGGCATAGTGCTATTCGCGCGGCGACCTGAGGGGCGTGGCGCGGGTTGAGTGAGGCCCTTGGACGTTTCACCCGTAACGCGGGGGCCGATACACCAAAAACGGGACGACTAATAAACTGGGAGTATGTTTATGAAACTCACGAAAACTTTGCTCGCGACAACGGCTCTGACCGTAGCAGCGGGCACAGCCGTGACCGCACAGGATATGGCCGACAGCATGACGCTTGTGTCATGGGGCGGCGCCTATCAGGCCAGTCAGGTAAAGGCTTACGCCGAACCTTACCTTGCCGCCAACCCCGGCGTGACCATTACTTGGGACGAAAGCTCGGCCGAGGCCGTTGCCAAGCTGCGCGCGATGAACGAGGCCGGCAATGTCACCTGGGATCTGGTCGACGCGGTTGCATCAGACTCCATGCGTCTGTGCGACGAAGGCCTGGCGATGGAGCTTGATCACGACGAAGTTCTGGCCGCTGCGCCCGATGGCACCTCTGCCAGCGACGACTTTGGCGATCTGCTTGTCAGCGACTGCTTCGTGCCGCAAATCGTTTACTCGACCACATTCGGCTATCGTACCGATCTGGTGCCGGAAGGTGTCGAACCCCCGAGCAGCATCTGTGACGTGTTCGATCTTGCCAAATATCCCGGTAAGCGGGCGCTGCAAAAGCGCCCGATCGACAACTTGGAATGGGCTCTCTACTGCGATGGCGTAGCCAAAGACGACATCTATCCCACACTGGGTACGGATGCCGGTGTTAATCAGGCGCTTGCCAAGCTCGGCACCATCAAAGATCAGGTTGTCTGGTGGTCCGCCGGTGCCGAAACGCCCCAGCTTCTGGCTGATGGCGAAGTGTTCATGGGCTCGACCTATAACGGTCGTCTGTTCTCGGCGATTGCCGAACAGAATCAGCCGATTGCAATGATGTGGGACATGCAGTCTTTCGACCTTGACGGCTGGATCGTTCCCGCCGGTCTGCCCGCAGACCGCAAGGCGCGCGTGATGGACTTCCTCAAGTTTGCAACCGACACCCAGCGTCTTGCTGATCAGGCCGCTTACATCTCGTATGGCCCGGCCCGTGATTCCTCGGCGTCGCTGGTTGGCAAGCACGCAGATCTGGGCATCGACATGGCACCGCATATGCCGACCGATCCGGCCAATGCCGGCAACGTCCATATCTATGACTACGAATGGTGGGCAGATAACCGCGACGATCTGAATGCAAAATTCCAGGCGTGGCTGGCCCAATAAGCCTTGCGATCACAATAGGAAGGGGCCGGTTGGCCCCTTCCACCCAACGCCGGGCAAAAGACCCGGTTTATAATAAACACCACTGTCCGACGGGGATGACATGAGCGATACCACCCATACCGGCCCGGTTCTTGCCGCGGATGGCACGCCGCTGAAACGCAGCCTGCGCCGCGCACTTCGGGCACAGAAACTGCGGGCACTGGCGCTTATCGCGCCCCTGCTGATCTTTGTGCTTTTGACGTTCATTGCACCCATTGCGGATATGTTGTTTCGCTCGGTCGAAAACCAGATCGTTGGCAGAACCCTGCCGATGACGGTGGAAGAGCTACGCGATTGGGACGGTGAGGGCACCCCCGCAGACTCTGTCTATCGCGCGCTTTATTTTGATCTCTTTCTTGCGGCTGAAGGCAAGGAACACACCAAGCTCGGGTCGCGTCTGAACTATGAGGAAAGCGGCATTTCCTCAATGTTCCGGACTACGGGTCGTGATGTCGACAATATCGGCAAGGTCTATCAGAAGGCCATCGAAAAGGTGAATCCCGCCTTTGGCGAGGGCGCCTTCTGGTATGACATGATGTCTGGAGGCCAGGGGGCCGAAGGCAACGGAACGCTTTTGTCGAACCAGATCGGGCGTCTTGAGGGGCTCGAATCCAAGACATTCACAGGCGATATCGGCTTTGTGCCGGGCGCCGAGATTTACAAGATCCTGCCGAACGCCACGCGGGCCTATACCGCATTTGCCGCCTTCACCGTCTTTATGGACGAAGACGTTGTGGCCGAGGAAGACCCGTGGGAGGCCGTCTATCCGGCGCTTCTGCTTGACCTGCGCGAGCCCGCCACAACGGCCGCATTGGCAGGCTATCAAGGGCCCGGCGCCCAGGAGCTGCGCGATCTCGCGGCTCAGGCCGACACATTGCCGCCGGTCGATCTGAAGGCGGCCCTGGTCGAAAGCAACGAAGACTGGCTTCGCACCGAATATTGGGAGGTGATCAAAACCTATTCGCCGCCCTATACCACCGGCTATTTCCTCAATGCCATCGACATGGAAAAAACCACTGATGGCATCGCCCTGCGGGCGGATGACGAGCGGATCTATGGCATCCTGTTCAAGCGCACGATGTTCATGTCGATGGTGATCACATTTAGCTGTATCGCACTTGGCTATCCGGTTGCCTGGATCATGTCGAACCTGCCGGCACGCTCGGCCAACCTTTTGATGATCCTTGTTCTGCTGCCGTTCTGGACTTCACTCTTGGTGCGCACTAGTGCGTGGAAAATCATGCTGCAACAGCAGGGGGTGATCAACGATGTGCTGGTCTGGCTTGGCCTTGTCGCCGATGAAAGCCGGCTGGTGATGATCAACAACCAGTTCGGTACCATCGTGGCGATGACGCATATCCTTTTGCCATTCATGATCCTGCCGATGTATTCGGTGATGCAGACCATCCCGCAGACCTATCTGCGCGCGGCCAAATCGCTTGGCGCGAATAACTGGACAGCGTTCTGGCGGGTTTATTTCCCGCAATCGGTGCCGGGGATCGGCGCGGGCAGCATCCTCGTCTTCATCCTTGCGATCGGCTATTACATCACGCCTGAAATCGTCGGCGGCACGACCGGGACGTTTATTTCGAACCGGATTGCCTATCACATTTCGACATCGCTTAACTGGGGCCTAGGGGCTGCTTTGGGCTCTATCCTGCTCGCGGTGGTGATGGTTCTCTATTACGCCTACGACAAGATCGTCGGCATCGACAACGTGAAGCTGGGGTAAAGAAAAATGAGCGGATTCACTCTTACACCGGTTGAAACCAAACCCCTGTCCTTCGCCTTGCCGGTGATCGGTGCGGCGGGGGCCTTTGTCGGGCTGTTTGTCGGCACCGCGCATGGCTCTGGCCTGATGGGGGTCGTGATTGGCGCGATTGCCTTGATGGCGCTCGGCTTTGTCGCCCTCAAGGTTTTTGGTCTTGGCATGGAAAAGACCACCCGCAAGGCCATGATCGCCCTCTTTGTGGTGATTGGCTGGCTGGTTGCGGGGCTGCCGGGTTTGGTGCTTGGCGGGTTGTTCGGCTGGTTCTTTTCCTGGTTCATCTTCTGGATCGGCGAAGGCCGGTATCGGGCCAACCTTGCGCCCTATCTGACATCCGGTCAGGTGCTTTGGCATTATACTTTCCGGGTTATTTGCGGCGCGATCTTTATCTTTTTGATCACGCCCATTCTTGTGGTCATCCCACTCAGTTTCAACGCGCAGAACTTCTTTACCTTCACCCCTGAGATGTTGCGTTTTGATCCGGCTGGTTACAGCCTTAAGCATTATCAGGATTTCTTTACCTCTAGCGGCTGGCAGCAGGCGCTGCGCAACTCGCTGTCCATCGCGCCGATGGCAACGATCCTGTCGGTGGGCTTTGGCACCCTGGCCGCGATTGGCCTGAGCCAGCCTCACGTGCCGTTCCGTCGGGCGATCATGGCGATCCTGATTTCGCCAATGATCGTTCCGCTGATCATTTCGGCGGCGGGCATGTACTTTTTCTATAGCCGCGTTGGCCTTCAGGGCACCTATATGGGCGTTGTTCTGGCGCATGCGGCGCTTGGTATTCCCTTCGTGATCATCACCGTGACCGCCACACTTGTGGGTTTTGATCGCTCGCTTACGCGGGCGGCGGCCAATATGGGCGCCGATCCTTTGACCACGTTCTTTCGGGTGCAGATGCCGCTTATCCTGCCCGGCGTGATCTCGGGCGGGCTGTTCGCCTTTATCACCTCGTTTGACGAGGTGGTCGTGGTGCTTTTCGTCGGTTCGGCCAATCAACAGACATTGCCCTGGCGGATGTTTACCGGCCTGCGCGAACAGATCAGCCCGACCATTCTTGCGGTGGCGACCATTCTTGTGGTGATCTCGATCTGTCTGTTGACCACGCTGGAATACCTGCGCCGCCGTTCCGAGCGCCTGCGCGGGCTTAGCCCGGGCTAAGGTCTGGCTGCCATGACGGATTGCCAAGGGGCGCCCTCAACCGGGTGCCCTTTGCTTTTGTGCTTGGTTTATCTGGTTGCTCAGGCGCCGTAACGCGCCATCACCATATCGACCACGCCACTAACAACCCGGTCAATGTCGGTCTCTTGCGGGGCCTTGCACAGGCCACAAAGGCAACGCACGAAAATATCGCATTTGCACAGCTCGCAGAATTGCTCTGCGGCAAGATCCATATCGTCGATTTTAAGCGCGCCGGTTTTCACGTAATGCCCCATGACCATGCCAAGCCGCTCGCGCAACAACTCTGGTCCAGAGGTGTAAAACCGTTTGCCGAGTTCGGGAAAGCGGTGCGATTCAGAGACGGTAATCCGGTAAACCTGCATGCCGAAATCCGACAGGAAGAACCGCACGATACGGTCCGCAATATCACGCAGGGTGACGGCGCAGGGGGCGTTTAGGTCAAATTCGCGCAGCGCCTCTTCGGACTGGCGATTGCATTCAATCCGTGCCACCTCAGAAAACAACAGGCGCTTGTCCGGGAAATAGCTGTAAAGCGTGGCTTTTGACACCTGTGCCTCGCGGGCGATGTCATCAACGCTTGCGCCCTCAAATCCGTCACGCAGAAAGACGTGCCGTGCCCCTTCGAGCACCTGGTCAAACTTGCGTCCTTTTTTGATTTCTGCGGCCATTGCCGACATGCAACCCCTCCCAGTATGGCGCCAGTCTAGTCGTGCAGAGCATCGGATCGCAAGCCCATCCGCGCAAAGCCGTGGAAATCACAGGCCATCCTCGCAGGGACGCGATGGCCTGTGATCTGCGGCAGTCATTTATTGATGCCGCTATTACCTTGGGTCACCGGTTCGGGCGCGGGATCAGGATAGGTCAGATCCGGTGTGAGCGTGCTCATGTTAATGCCAAAGGCCAGGACAGGCGAGGCGGCAAGAGACAGTGAGAGGGCGATTGCGGTAACGATCTGTTTCATGTCATTCTCCAAACTGAACTACTTGGTTCAGTTATCTATCTAAACTATTCAGTTTACTTTTCAAGAGGAAAGTGAACCGATTAGTTTATATAATGCGCGACACCCCGACACTTTGCGCTTGAAGCGGTGAGCGTCTAGAATAAATTAGAACCATTCTAATCTCAGAGGTCGTCATGATTCCCGGCATCCAGTCCCGTCGCCGCTTCAAAGATTTGTCAGAACAGGAAATTCTGGCGCTTGCCATTTCGTCCGAGGAAGACGACGCGCGTATTTATCGCAGCTATGGCGAGTTGCTGCGCGCCGAGTATCCCGACACCGCCAAGGTATTCGATGGCATGGCCGCCGAAGAGGATGATCACCGCCAACGCCTGATCGACCTTCACAGCCAACGATTTGGGGACGTGATCCCGCTTATCCGGCGCGAACATGTGGCCGGGTTTTATGCCCGCCGTCCTGTCTGGCTTGTCGAAAACCTCGGGATCGAGCGTATCCGCGCCGAGGCCGAAGGCATGGAGCGCGACGCCGAGGCGTTCTATATCAAGGCCGCGCAACGCACGAGCGATGCCGACACCCGCAAATTGCTGGGCAATCTCGCCGCCGCCGAGGCCGGTCATCAGGCCCGTGCCGGCGAACTTGAGGCCGAGCATCTGGACGATGACGCCCTGGCCGCCGAAGAGCGCACCTCGCATCGCGCCTTTCTTCTGACATGGGTGCAACCGGGGCTTGCCGGCCTGATGGATGGGTCCGTGTCGACGCTGGCGCCGATCTTCGCCACTGCCTTTGCCACGCAAGACACCTGGACCACCTTTCTGGTCGGCCTCGCGGCGAGTGTCGGCGCGGGCATTTCGATGGGCTTTACCGAGGCCGCCAGTGACGATGGCGAACTCTCGGGGCGTGGGAGCCCTGTCAAACGCGGCTTTGCCTCGGGGATCATGACGATGGTTGGCGGGCTTGGCCACGCCTTGCCCTATCTGATCACGGATTTCTGGACCGCAACGATTGTCGCCTTTGTCGTCGTCTTTTTCGAGCTTTGGGCGATTGCCTGGATCCAGAACAAATTCATGGACACCCCGTTTTTCCGCGCGGCCTTTCAGGTGGTACTTGGCGGCGCCCTTGTGTTTGCCGCCGGTGTCCTGATCGGCAGTGGTTAGCGGCGGGCGATCTCGGGCCATGGTCTGAGGTGCCACGGGTCAGCGCCGATTGACCTTACCCCGGAACCTGCTACCACACCCGCATGATAAGTGTATTCCTTCAAACACTTCCGTTCTTTTTGATCATCGGGCTGGGATATGGCGCCGGGCGCAGCGGGTTTTTCCCCGAGGTGGCGACGGCATGGCTTACCAAGTTCGTGTTCTATTTCGCGCTTTCAGCGATGTTGTTCCGGTTTTCGGCAAACCTGACACTGGCGGAGGTCTGGGACTGGAATTTCGTGATGGCCTATCTCTGGGCTACCGGGTTTGTCTATGGCATCGCCACCATGGTCGCGCTGCTGCGCCGGATCAGCATTCAGGAGGTCGCCATCGAGGCGCAATGCGCCGTGATCGGCAATGTCGGTTTTCTCGGCGTGCCGATGCTGGCCATGCTGATGGGCGAGGCCGCGATTGGCCCGGTGATGATCGTTCTGGCGATTGATCTCATTGTCTTTGGCTCGCTCGTGGTGATCCTGGTCACTGGCTCGCGCGATGGCCGGATGAGCCTTGGCATCCTGCGCACGGTTGGTCTTGGGTTGCTCAAAAACCCGATGATCGTCTCGATTGTTCTGGGGCTGACGTGGTCGGGGCTGCGCCTGCCGATCCCGGACCCGATGAACGATTTTGTCGCGATCCTTGGCGGCGCGGCAACGCCGGGCGCTCTGTTTGCGATTGGCGCTTCGCTGGCCTCGAAATCGGCCGAACGACCGACGGTGGCGGGTTGGCTTTCATTCTGCAAACTGGTGCTGCACCCGGCTTTTGTGGCCTTTTCTGTGCTGTTTCTGTTCCCGGTCGCCCCCTATCCGGCGGCGGTGATGATCGCCGCCGCGAGCCTTCCGGTGGCGGGCAATGTCTATATGCTCGCTCAACATTACGGGGTCGCCCCCAAGCGGGTGTCGGCCTCGATTCTGATTTCAACGGCGGCGGCAATCGTTACAGTGTCGCTTGTGATTGGCTGGGTGAACCAGCTCTATTAAACACCGCGCGAGATGGCAAAGGAGAGACGCATGCAAACGGTTTCGGAAAACACCTGCTTTGGGGGCAGCCAAGGGGTCTATACCCATACATCCAAGACCTGTGGCGGTGATATGACCTTTGGGCTTTTCCTGCCGCAAGAGGCAAAGGATGGGCCGGTGCCGGTGCTGTGGTATCTCTCGGGCCTGACCTGTACCCATGAGAACGCCATGACCAAGGCAGGCGCCCAGGGTTGGGCCGCCGAGCAGGGCATCGCGCTTGTCTTTCCCGACACAAGCCCGCGCGGCACAGATGTTGCCAATGACGAGGCCTATGATCTTGGTCAGGGCGCCGGGTTTTATGTGAACGCCACGCAAACCCCATGGGCGCCGCATTTCCAGATGTGGGATTACGTCGCCGAAGAGTTGCCCGCGCTGATCACCGAAACTTTCGCGATTGATCCCGAGCGTCAGTCGATCACCGGCCATTCCATGGGCGGGCACGGCGCGCTGACCCTCGCCATGGGCCTCGCCGGGCGTTACCGCTCCGTCTCGGCCTTTGCGCCGATCTGCAACCCGACCGCAAGCGATTGGGGCCGCAAGCAATTCACCGCCTATCTTGGCGAGGATGAGAGCAAATGGGCAGCGCATGACGCCAGCGTGCTGATGCGCGAAACCGGCTTTGACGGGCCGGTTCTGGTGGATACCGGCACCAATGATCAGTTCCTTGATCTGCTGCGTCCCGAAACCCTTGCCGATGCCGCCTTTGCGCGCCGCCAAGAGGGCACGTTCCGCATGCAGAAGGGCTATGATCACAGCTATTTCTTCATGTCGAGTTTCATGGAGGACCACGTGTCGTTCCACGCCGAAGCCCTCTATGCGGATTAAAACATGAGCCATTATGACTTGATCATCATCGGCTCTGGCCCGGCGGGCAGGGCGGCGGCCATTCAGGCCGGCAAACTCAAGCGCCGGGTGCTGGTCATTGACCGCAAGGACCGGCTTGGCGGGGTCTCGGTGCACACCGGCACGATCCCGTCCAAGACTCTGCGCGAGACGGTGCTGAACCTTTCGGGCTGGCGAGAGCGCAGCTTTTATGGTCGCTCTTATCGGGTCAAGGATGATATCGCCGCCGAGGATCTCAAGGCGCGGTTGCACATGACGCTCGATCACGAGGTTGACGTGCTTGAGCATCAGTTCGCCCGCAACCACGTCGACACGCTTCACGGGTTAGCGCGTTTCGTCGATGCGCAGACCATCGACGTGGCCACCGAGGCGGGGGATGTCACGCGGCTCACGGCGGATCGGTTTCTTATTTCCACCGGCACCAAGACCTATCGGCCCGACACCGTGCCTTTTAACGGGCGCACCGTGGTCGATAGTGACGAGTTTCTGGAACTCGCCCAGATCCCGCGCAGCCTGATCGTGGTCGGCGCCGGGGTGATCGGGGTGGAATATGCCACGATGTTCTCGGCGCTTGATGTGCGCGTGACTCTGATCGAGCCACGCGAGACCTTCCTCGATTTCATCGACGACGCGCTCATTCAGGATTTCACCCATCAAATCCGCGAGAATGGCGTCGATCTGCGGCTTGGCTCGGCCATCGACACGATCGAGGACGCAGGCGAGCATATCGAGGTCAGCCTTGCCAATGGCCGACACGTCCGGGCCGAGATGTTGCTGTTCGCGGCCGGCCGTATGGGCGCCACCGAAAGCCTTGATGTCGCCGCCGCCGGCCTTGAGACTGACCATCGCGGGCGGCTTGAGGTGGATCGTAAGACCTATCAGACCGCCGTGCCGCATATCTATGCGGCGGGCGATGTGATCGGCCACCCCTCTCTGGCCTCGACCTCGGTGCAACAGGGGCGCGTGGCGGCCTGTCATGCGCTAGAGACGCCAACCCTGCCCGAGAGCCCGTGGTTCCCCTATGGCATCTATTCGGTACCCGAGATTTCGACCTGCGGCATGTCCGAAGAAGAAATGAAGGAGCGCGGCATTCCCTATGAAGTGGGCATCGCGCGGTTCCGCGAAACCAGCCGTGGGCATATCATGGGGCTGGAACACGGGCTTCTCAAGATGTTGTTTTCGCTCAAGACCCGCCGGGTTCTGGGGGTTCAGATTGTTGGCGAAGGCGCGACCGAGCTTATTCACATCGCGCAGGCGGTGCTGAACCTCAAGGGCACGGTGGATTACTTTGTGCAGAATACGTTCAACTATCCGACACTCGCCGAGGCCTACAAGATCGCCGGATTGGACGCCTTCAACCGCATGCCGATCCCCGAGGAATACAAACTTCACCGTGACGAGGGTAAACCCGGCAAGGCAAAGAAATGAGCATCTATGTTGATGCCGATGCCTGCCCGGTCAAGGCCGAGGTCGAAAAGGTTGGAACCCGTCATCGCGCGCAGATGTTTGTCGTCTCGAATGGCGGGTTGCGCCCCTCGCAAAACCCGCTGGTCGAAACGGTGATCGTGCCCGATGGCCCCGATGTCGCCGATATGTGGATCGCCGAGCGCGTCGGCCCCGGCGACGTGGTGATCACCAGCGACATCCCTCTGGCGGCCAAATGCGTCGAGGCGGGGGCGCAGGTGCTCAAGCATAATGGCGAGCCTCTGACACAGGCCAATATCGGCAACGTGCTTGCCACCCGCGACCTGATGACCGACCTGCGCGCCGCCGATCCGTTTCGCCAAGGCGGCGGCAAGGGGTTTACCAAGGCCGACCGCTCGCGTTTTCTGGACGCTCTGGAAAGGGCGCTGCGCGCCGCCAAACACTCTGGTGCGTGACGGTTTGTTACGCGGAGCTCGTTAACATTGCCATAGATGATGCCGTTTACGCATCTCCCATCCGGCGTCCATACAACTTGCATCTTGTCTTGCGGGCAATCTCCGCGAATGCGTGGCCAACCGAAATGCGCCTTGGCCACGCGCTGAACGACGGCCATACGTAACATCGCAAACGCGATCAATGCGCTGTCAGATCGGGCTCGAACCTGGCTACTCTGACCGCTCTTCCTTTCATCTTTCCCTAAATACTCAATTCCGCCCTCGCAGCCCGCCATCGCCCGTTCAGGGTTACGGGGGTTTACAATTTGCGGGCCGTGACCTCATGTAACAGGGATAGACAGCGACCTTGGATTTTCATGACCACTGCCACCGTTCAGCGCTCCAACCTGATCGGCGCCGCCTTTGCCTTGGCGGCGGTGATGTGTTTTTCGATCAATGATGTGGGGATCAAGTTTCTCAGCGGCGATTACGCGTTGCACCAGATCGTGCTGATCCGCACCCTGGTCGCCATCACCATCTTCTGCGCCCTGATCATGCCGTTCAATGGCGGTCTCGGTGTTCTTCGCACCCGGCGCCCGGGCGCTCACCTGCTTCGCGGCATCTGCGTGGTGCTGGCCAATACCTTCTTGTTTCTCGGCCTCTCGGCGATGCCCATCGCCGACGCGGTGGCGGTGTTTTTCATCTCACCGCTTGTGATCACCGTCTTCTCGGTCATTTTCCTTGGCGAAAGCGTGGGGCCGCGCCGTTGGGGCGCCATTGTCGTGGGCTTTCTGGGGGTGATGATTATCGTCAAACCCGGCACTTCTGCGTTTCAGGTCGCCTCGCTTTTCCCAATGGTCGCGGCAGTGCTCTATGCGGTCATGCATATGGTCGCCCGCAAGGTCGGCAGCACCGAATCCGCGCCCACCATGGCGATCTACATCATGCTGACCTTTCTGGTCGCCAGCACCATTATGGGCCTCACCACTGGTGATGGTGACTATGCCCACTACGATCACCCCTCGGCGTCCTTTCTTTTACGGGCATGGGGGCCGGTTGATCCGGCGGATTGGCCGCTATTGATCTTGCTGGGCGTCTCGGGTCTGTTTGGCGGGCTCTTCATCAGCCAGGCATATCGGCTGAGCGAGGCCGCCTTTGCCGCGCCGTTCGAATATGTCGCCATGCCGATGGCGATCATGTGGGGGGTGACGGTCTTTGGCACATGGCCCGACCGCAGCGCCTGGATCGGTATTGCACTGATCATCGGATCGGGCCTCTATCTTTTGTGGCGCGAGTCGGTGAAGGATGAGACCCTCGTCACCGAGGCCACGACATACCGGCGTTAGCGCCGCAAGACGAGAAAGGACCGCTCATGAGCATCACGATGATCCCCTTTGCGCAAGGCGAGGCCAATCTTGACTGGCGCGGGCTTTGCGCCGCGTTCGAGACCGGGCACGCCCTGCCCAAGGCCGAGATTGCCGATACGTTTCTTTACCGCGATCCCGACACCCTGCTTAATCGTGCGGCGTGGATTGATGGCATGGGAATCGCGGTGAAATCCGCCACGATCTTTCCGCGCAACCCCGACAAGGGCGATGCGATGATCAACGGGGCGGTCAATCTGTATTCGGATGACAACGGCACGCTTGAGGCAATCGTCGATTTCCATCTTGTCACCAAATGGAAAACCGCCGGCGATAGTGTTTTTGCCGCCACCCGACTCGCGCGGCCCGACAGCGAGACGATCCTGATCGTGGGGGCGGGCACGGTGGGGCGCAATCTCTGGCAGGCCTATCGGTCTCTCTTTCCGAGCGCGCGCTTTTCAATCTGGAACCGCACCCGCGCCAATGCCGACAAAATGGCCGCCGACTGCCCCGGCATGACCGTCGCCGATGACCTTGAGACCGCCGTGCGCGGTGCGGATATCGTCACCTCGGCGACCATGTCGACCGAGCCGTTGATCAAGGGCGACTGGTTGCAACCCGGCCAGCATATCGACCTGATTGGCGCCTATCGCCCCGACATGCGAGAGGCGGATGATACCGCGATGACGCGTGCGCGGCTGTTTGTCGACAGCTATGACACCACGGTCGACCATATCGGCGAGATCAAGATCCCGCTTGAGGCGGGCGTGATCACCCGTGACACCCTCGTGGCCGACTACTATGAGCCGCAGAATTTCAAACGCCGCTCTGACGATGAAATCACGCTTTTCAAAAACGGTGGCGGCGCGCATCTTGATCTGATGACAAGCCGCTACATCCTTGACGCCTGGAGGGCCGCCGCATGATCTGGCTTGGGCTTATCCTTGCAGGTCTGGCGCTGGGCGTGGCCGCGCCCTATCTTATCGAGGCGCTCAAGCCACGCATGGATGAGCGCGCGCGCCGCTCTGCGCCGGGCAAGTTTGCCGATCTGTCGCGCGGGCGCACGCATTACCGCTGGCTGGGGGCGACGCGCGGGCCGGTCGCGGTCTGTGTGCATGGGCTTACAACCCCATCCTTTGTCTGGAACGGGCTTGCGCCGGGGCTTGGCAAGCTTGGCTTTCGGGTGCTGGTCTATGATCTTTACGGGCGCGGCTATTCCGATCGTCCCTCTGGTCCGCAGGATTCGGCGTTCTTCGTGACCCAGCTTGAAGAGCTTCTGGAGGATCAGGGCATTGACGGCGATATCACGCTTTTGGGCTATTCGATGGGCGGCTCTATCGCCACGGCCTTTGCCGCGCTGTTCCCCGAGCGCCTGCGCCAGTTGGTGTTGATTGCGCCTGCTGGGCTTGGCCATGACCTCGGGCCGCTGGCCGAGCGCGCCATCCAGGGCGGTGCCATTGGCCGTTGGGCGATGCAGGCGTTCTTCGCGCGCTCCTTTCGCAATGGCATCGAGGCCGAGCGGGGCTTGCCAAGCTCTGTCGAGGGGATCGTCGATCTGCAACAGGGCGAATTGCGCTATCGCGGGTTTGTGCCCTCTGTCATCCGTTCGATCGACGGCATGGTCTCAGAGGACCTGAGTGAAGAGCATCGCGATATCTCGCTAAGCCACCTTCCGGTTCTGGCGATCTGGGCCAGCGAAGATACCATCATTCCGCTCAGCAGCATGGGCGATCTGGCCCAGATCAACCGCGCCGCCCGCCAGGAGGTGATCGAGGGGGCCGGTCATGGGCTTACCTATACCCATAGCGACGAGGTGATTCACGCGATGCGCGACCTGATGCGCGACTGATCAGGCGGCCTGAAGGCTGCGCTCGCGCACCGGTAGATGCACGATGGCGCTGAACGCGCCAACACCGACGCCGATCCACCAGACCAGTGTATAATCGCCATGAAGGTCATAAAGCTTGCCGCCAAGCCAGACGCCCATGAAACTACCCAGCTGGTGGGAAAAGAACACGATCCCGTAAAGCGTACCCATATACCGAAGCCCGTAGATATGCGCGATCAGCCCGCTGGTCAGCGGTACGGTCGCCAGCCACAGCGCGCCCATCGAGACCGAGAACAAAAGCACTGTCGCGGGGGTGATCGGGTTCATGATAAACGCCGCCGCAATCAGGGTGCGGCCAAGATAGATCATCGCCAGCAGGTTCTTCTTGGAATAGCGCTTGCCCAACCAGCCGGCGGTCAGCGTACCTACAATATTGGCCAGCCCGATAAGCGAGATGGCAACCGCCCCAAGCGCCGAGGTGGTGGTGATGCCCATACTGTGCAGCGCGCCACCGGGGGCAATGGGGCCGCACAATTCGGTCACGAAGGCCGGGAAATGCGCGGTGATGAACCCAAGCTGATAGCCGCAGCTGAAAAACCCGAGAAAGATCAGCGTATAGGACGGATCGCGAAAGGCGCGGTGCAGGATCGCGCCCATCGTTTCCTCTAGCACGGCGCGATTGGCCGGCTCTGGCGCGCGCATCAGCGGCAGCATCGCGAGCGTCGTCAGGATAATCACGGCAAAGACCAAAAACACCATCTGCCATGTCATCATGCCCAAAAGGTATTCCGCGACAGGCGCGCCAAAGACCTGACCGGCGGACCCGGCGGCGGTGGCGATGGCAAGGCTCATCGAGCGGTTCTCGTCAGAGCTTGCCCGCCCGACCACGGCCAGAATGACCCCAAACCCGGTGCCCGCAATGCCAAAGCCGACAAGGATTTCATAAAGCTGATGCGCCTCTGGCGTGACGGCGAAAGACGAGAGCACAAGCCCCGCCGCATAGGTCAGCGCGCCAAGTATGATCGCCTTGCGGTCGCCCATCTTTTCGGCAAGCGCACCAAAGAACGGCTGACCAAAGCCCCAGGCGAGGTTCTGAATGGCGATGGCCAGCGAAAACTCGGCGCGGGGCCAGTTGAACTCGGCCGCGATCGGAATCTGAAACACCCCGAATGACGCGCGAATTGCGAATGAAATCAAGATGATCGTACAGCCCGCGATAAGAACAGGCGTGAACAGGGGGGTCGATTTTTGCATGATGGGCCTTCGCACAGGTTGGGCGCAGTCTATGACACCTGAACGCCCCGTCAATTCAGCCTTTGTGATGGGGGCGTTCACAAAAACGCGTCAGCCCAGAAGCTGATCCAGCATCGCGCTTTCGGGGTCGCCAAGCGCCTCGATGATATCGAAATGATGGCGGTGCTCGGCCACGTGATGCGCGACGTCCCAGGCCTCGGCAAGCCATCGCGCCTGATCAAGGAAAACCGGGCGCTCATCACCACCGACCCAGACCGTGACCCGCACAGTGGGAGAGGGCGCGGGCATGAGCGCCGGGCTTTCGGCCTCGGCGGTGGTCATGTCGAGGCGGAAATCGGCGTTCATCGCGGTTTCTAACAGCGGGCGCAGGTCCGAGACCGGCGAAATCGGCATGACATGCTGCAACCGCGCGGCCACGTCAGCGGGCAAGATCCCCGGCATTGCCATGCGCGCCACAAGATGCCCGCCCGCCGAATGCCCGACCAGAGCAATCGGCCCGTCAACCCGCGCCGCCGCAGCGCTCACGGCGCGCGCGATCTGCGTCGTGATCCCTGCGATCCGCACATCGGGACACAGGTCATAAGACGGCATCGCCACCGCCCAACCCCTCACACACGCACCCGCCGCCAGATGCGACCAGAGCGAGCGATCAAACTTTATCCAGTATCCGCCGTGCACAAAGACGCACAAACCTTTTGCTGCCCCTTCGGGATGAAACAGATCAAACGCCTGTCGCGCAGTTGGTCCATAAGACAGCCCAAGCTCGGCCCGCCCCTCAGCCGCGAGCGCGTCGCGAAACGCCTCTGCCTGCGCGCTCCAGCGCGCGGGATACTCTGTGCCCCCCGGAATATAGGGGACATTGGCATATGCATCGTCCAGTTTCACAGTGTATTCCTTCCTGTCTGGGCCTAGACATTCCTACCCCAAGGTGCTTTGCCTTTGCGAGATGAAAAGACAGGAGGCGACTGCGCCATGACCACGACCGATCTGAAATCCCTGCTGAACGACCCCAGCCTTCTGGCCGAAAAAGCCTATATCGACGGTGAATGGGTGGATGGCGACAATGGCACGTTTCAAGTCACCAACCCCGCACGGGGCGACGTGATTGCAAATGTTGCGGATTTGAGCCGCGCACAGGTGGCCCGCGCCATCGCCTCGGCCGAGGCCGCGCAAAAGGAATGGGCGAAATGGACCGGCAAGGAACGCGCCGTTGTCATGCGCAAGTTTTTCGATCTGATGATGGAAAACCAGCATGATCTGGGCGTCATCCTGACCGCGGAACAGGGCAAGCCGCTTGCCGAAGCCAAGGGCGAGATCGCCTATGGCGCATCGTTTATCGAATTCTTCGGCGAAGAGGCCAAGCGGATTTACGGCGAAACCATCCCCGGCCATCAGCGCGACAAGCGGATCACCGTGATAAAACAGCCGATCGGCGTTGTCGCCTCGATCACGCCATGGAACTTTCCCAACGCGATGATCGCCCGCAAAGCCGCGCCTGCCCTTGCGGCGGGCTGTGCCTTTGTCGGTCGTCCGGCGGCGGAAACACCGCTTTCGGCCACCGTCATGGGGGTGCTGGCCGAACGTGCCGGCTTTCCGGCGGGTGTGTTCAACATCGTGCCGTCGTCGCGATCCTCTGACATCGGCAAGGAATTCTGCGAAAACCCCGCCGTGCGCAAGATCACCTTTACCGGCTCGACCGAGGTGGGGCGTATCCTGCTGCGTCAGGCCGCCGATCAGGTGATGAAATGCTCGATGGAACTTGGCGGCAACGCACCGTTCATCGTGTTTGACGATGCCGATCTTGATGCGGCTGTCGAGGGCGCGATCCTGTGCAAATTCCGCAACAACGGCCAGACCTGTGTCTGTGCCAACCGGATTTACGTGCAGGCCGGGGTTTACGATGCCTTCGCCGAAAAGCTCAAGGTGGCGGTCAGCAACCTGAAAATCGGGGATGGTCTGGAAGACGGTGTTGCCCTTGGGCCGCTGATCAATTCCGATGCCATCACCAAGGTTCAGGAACATGTGGCCGATGCCAAGGCCAAAGGCGCGGAAGTGATCCTTGGCGGCGGCGACCCGATGCAGGGCGAGGGATATTTCCTGCCCCCGACCATCATCACCGGCGCCACGCAGGAGATGCAGGTTGCCACCGATGAAACCTTTGGCCCCTTCGCGCCGCTCTTCAAGTTCGAGAATGAGGATGACGTGATTGCCATGGCCAATGACACGATCTTTGGTCTGGCGAGCTATTTCTACGCCAAGGACCTGAGCCGCGTCTACAAGGTGGCCGAGGCGCTTGAATATGGCATCGTTGGCGTCAACACCGGCATCATTTCAACCGAAGTCGCACCCTTTGGCGGGGTCAAGCAATCCGGCCTTGGCCGCGAAGGCAGCCATCACGGCATCGAGGACTTCCTTGAAATGAAATACATCTGCATGAGCGTCTGATCACGCAGCACTCGACCAGAGGCGGGGCAATGGCTAGGATGTGGTACAACCTCTACGCGCAAAGGAAGCAGCCAATGCCCCGCTTCATCGCCATGGCCTGTCTCATGGCCCTGATATCGCCGCTTCCCGCCGTTGCGCAGGACGATGGCGCCCGCACGATCAGGGGTGGGCTTGGCTATGCACAGCGTATCGCCTTACCGCCCGAGGCCCGCGCGACCGTCGTTGTCGAAGGCCATTTCGGAAGCATGCTTGGCGAGACCTCAGTAAACGCAGACGGCCAGCAGGTGCCGCTTGCCTTTGAGGTGACGGTGCCAGCCGATCTTTCGGGTCGTCTGAGCGCGGTCATTCACATTCAGGGACAGCCGCGGTGGGTTCTGCGCGATGTCGCCTTTGACGCGGGTGCCGCGCCGCTTGATCTTGGTACGCTGATCCTTGAGCCGGTTACGCCAATGGCCTTTGCTGTCGATTTCACCTGTGGCGATCTTTCGGTGTCTGTCGGTGTTCTGGGCCGGGAAATGATTTTGCGCGCCGAGGGCCGCGATATCATGCTTAACGTCACTGAATCGGCCTCTGGCGCGCGCTATATCGGCGTGAATGATCCCGAAACCGAGGTCTGGAGCAAGGGCGATAGCGCGATGATCCGGCTTGAGGGCCGCGACCTGCCGGAATGCAAGAAAGCCGCGCCGCCACAGCGCGCAGGCTATCGTGCGGGCGGAAACGAGCCCGGCTGGACCGTTGTCTTTGACGGTGACAGCGCCGAGATCACGGCCGATTACGGAGAAATTCGTCGCACTGCCGTGCGCCCGGATGTTCAGGTCACGCCGGGCGCTTATACGTTTTACATGCCCTCTGCGGGCGCGCGCCTGACGGTCAATGACCGGATTTGCAAGGATGATGCCACCGGCATGCCGTACCCCCATACCGCCCATTTATCTCTCGACGACCGTGATTTCCGGGGCTGTGGGGGGAACCCGGTGGATTTGCTGATCGGCCCGATCTGGCAGGTGACAGGCCTTGGCGACAGTCCGCTGGTCGAGCCAGAGCGGTTGTCGCTGACCTTTGCCGCGCCCGACCGTGTGGCCGGCAGCACCGGCTGTAACCGGATGGTGGGCGGGTTCAATCTGACCGGTGAGGGGATACATTTTGGCGCCATGAGCAGCACGATGATGGCCTGCCCTGCGCCGCTTATGGAACAGGAACGCCGGATGCTGGATGCCTTGGAACAGGTCACCCGATTTGACATCGCCGATGACGGCGCGCTCTACCTGATGGGGGACGAAACCGGTGCTCCGCTGTTGATTGCGCGCCGTCCCTGACACACTTGAGTTTGCGCCAAATAATAGGGCCGCCACCGGCATCCCGGTGGCGACCTTTTCTCCTGTTAACCCCTGACGGGATCAGTTGACGCTTTTGGCGTCGACCACATCCTGCTTGACGGCTTCGCCACTGGCGATCTCAATCTGGCGGGGCTTGAGCGCTTCGGGCATTTCGCGCACCAACTCGATATGCAGCATGCCATCGGCATGGGTGGCGCCGGTCACGCGCACATGATCGGCAAGCTGAAAGCGGCGCTCAAAGGCGCGCGTGGCAATACCGCGATGCAGATAGGTGCGGGCCTCGTCATCCTCGGCCTTGCGGGCCGACACCACAAGCGCGCGGTCCTTTACCTCAACCGACAGATCGCGCCCGGAAAATCCGGCGACGGCGATCGAAATGCGATAAGCATCATCGGCGGTCTTCTCGATGTTATAGGGGGGATATGTCGGCTGGGCGACATCGCTTGATAAAACGCGGTCCATCATATCCGCGATCTGGTCAAAGCCGACAGTGGCCCGGTAAAGCGGGGCAAGGTCAAAATTTCGCATGGTCATCCTCCATTGAGCGATACCTGATTGGTGCCTTCCCTGATGGGACAGGCGTTTGATCCACCCGGCCCGCGAGGCGGCGCCGGATGTCTATAACGTGGGGGGCGTATTTTGTGGTTTCAAGACCCGCAGCGCGATCAGGGTTTGGCGAATTTCGCGCCCGAGGCGCGCCGGTCGGTGCCGACTTCGATCCGGCGGAACCCCGTGTTCGCCGGGGTTACCGGGGCGGTTGCGCGCAAATCGCGTTTCAGGTCTTTGACAAGGACCGGCAGATCCATCCCGTAGGCGACCTTGTCTTTGGCCTGCCAGTTGCCGCCACTGATCAGCGACAGAATTCGTGCCCGACCGCCATCGCGGGCAAATACCGGCGCGCCGGACGAGCCGAAGATCACGTTACAGTCAAACGCCATGATCCCCTTGGCGCGCCAGGTCAGGCCGCAATCGCGTTGCCACGACGGGGCCTTTTCGCGGTTTGCCCCATAGGACACGACGCTGACGCGCTGTCCTTTTGTGCCCCCGCCATTCAGAACGAAAGGTGCGGCAACTGCGCTTTGGATCGGTTTGGCAAGTTCCAGCAGGGCAACATCGCGGCGAATATTGTCGGCGGTCACCCCGGCGTCCGGGTCATAGCCCTTGATCGCGGCGTAACGGGCCACGCCGCGCTCGGCGACGACGACGCCGTCGCGCAGCCCGGCGCGAAAGCGCAATGTGCGGGCATCAACGGGCTTGCCCGCGCGGTCATAGACGCAATGCGCGGCGGTCAGAACCTGATCGGGGGCGATCAGAACGCCGGTGCAAAAGCCGGAGGTTCCGATGTCGATCCGGCCCACGGCTTCCCACCCGAAAAGATCGTCCCGATCGGTCAGGCGGATCAGGCCGCTGGTTTCGGCCAGTGCGCCGGTGCCCGGCAAACCCGCCGCCAGGATAAACGGTAGAAGGGCGCGAAACACTCTCATGGCTTCAAGAACTTGGCGCCCATCTCACGGTTTGTACCGCTGGTGAACATCTTCGGTGCGGCATCCTGAAACACGCCTTGGCCGGCGTCCAGCGCGGCGCGCAGCACGCGCAGTGGATCAACAAGCTGTGTGCCAAGCGACACCTTGCGCCCGTCCACCTCGGCCATGGCAGAGACAACCGACACGATTCGCGGGGTGCCGCCCTCAAAGCTAAAGATTGGCGCGCCGGACGATCCGAAATTGACATCACAGGACATCACCAGAACCCCCTGCTGGCGGGCCAGAACCTCGCATATATTCTGAAGCGAGGGCGCCTCGGCGCGGTCCTTGCCATAGCTGACCACGCCGATCCGCTGGCCCTTGCGGGGGCGTTCGTCGGTTTCAAACGGGGTCACGCGGGTGTTCTTGATCGGATGATGCAACTCCAGAAGCGCCACATCGTTGCGCACGCGGTCGGCCGTTACGCCATTGGCGAAATCATAGTCGGGATGGGTCACCGCGCGCCGCACCGACCGATAGGCCGCAGCTCGCCCATTGCGCCAGCCTGCCATGAACTCGATCCGTGCCGGATCAATGCGTTTGCCACTTGCCTTGTCATAAAGGCAATGTGCCGCCGTGAGCACCAGATCGGGCGCGACCAGAGACCCGGTGCAAAACCCTTTGCCGGCCAACTCAAGGCGGCCAACGGCCTCCCACTGGCGGGTGGCATCACCGGTATCCAAACGTTCAAGACGGCTGTCCTGTGCCCAAGCGCCATTCGCAAACAACAAGATCGACAGCGAAAGAGATATCGTGCGCAGCATGGGCCCTCCGAAAATGGAATACCGGCGGACTAACAGCCGTTTGAGGCCAAAATAGGGCGCATTACCGTAGAATGGGAACCCCTGTCATGCCCTGTGCCGCGCGCTCCATCGCGGGCGGTTTAGGCCCTCCCGTGGCCCAATCCAAAAGCTCGACGGTATGCACAATCGGCACCCCTGTGGCCGAGCCGATCTGCATCATGCAGCCGATATTACCGGCCGCGATCACATCGGGGTTCTTGGCCTCAAGCGTGCGTACCTTGCGATCCTTGAGCTGTTTCGAGATTTCCGGCTGCATCAGGTTATAGGTGCCCGCCGAGCCACAGCACAGGTGGCTATCGGCCGGTTCAACCACGCCAAACCCGGCGCGTTTCAACAGGTCCTTGGGAAAGGTCTTGATCTGTTGGCCGTGTTGCAAAGAACAGGCGGCGTGATAGGCGACGGTCATTGCGGGCGCACCGCCAGTCGGCAGGTCAAGCTGCATCAGAACCTCGGAGACGTCCATTGCAATCTCAGACACCCGCGCGGCATCTTTTGCCAGGGCGTCGTGGCGGAACATATGGCCGTAATCCTTGACCGTCGTGCCACAGCCCGAGGTGTTGATCACGATTGCATCAAGCCCTTCGCCATCCATTTCCCGCGCCCAGGCACGGATGTTCCTGGCGGCGGTGCGGTGGCTTTCATCGGATTTGCCCATGTGATGGGTCAGGGCACCACAACACCCGGCCCCCTCGGCCACCACCACCTCGCAGCCAAGCCGCGTCAAAAGGCGGATCGTGGCATCGTTGATATCGGTATTCAGCGCCTTCTGCGCACAGCCCGTCATCAGCGCCACGCGCTTTTTGCGCGCGCCTTGCGGGGCAAAACTTTGCGGATCGTCATTGCGGCTTACGGCGGGAATTTGCCTTGGCGCCATTTCAAGCATCGCGCGCAGACGTGCATCGGGCATCAGCCGGGCAAAGGGCCGCCCGATCTTGGCCCCCAACAAGGCAAGGCGAAACCGCGTCGGATAAGGCAGGATTCGAGCGAGAATCCAGCGCAGGGCGCGGTCGCCAATCGGGCGCTTGTAGCGTTCTTCGATATATTCGCGTGCGTGATCAACAAGATGCATGTAATGCACCCCCGACGGGCAGGTCGTCATACAGGCCAGACAGGACAGGCAGCGATCAATATGCTTGACCGTTTTCGCATCCGGCACGCGGTTGTTCTCCAACATGTCCTTGATCAGGTAAATCCGCCCTCGCGGGCTATCAAGCTCGTCGCCGAGCACCTGATAGGTGGGGCAGGTGGCGGTGCAGAATCCACAATGCACGCAAGAGCGCAGAATCTCGTTCGCGCGGGTGATTTTGGGGTCTTTTAGCTGCTCTGCGGTGAATTCGGTTTTCATATCTAAGCCGCCTGTCCTTCGGTCATCAGTCCGGGATTGAGAATTTGCCTCGGGTCGAATTTTCGGCGCAACCCATCCTGAAGCGCGGCCACAGCAGGCGATAGCGGCTGGAAAGCGCCCTGAGACGGGGTGCCACGGATAAGCGTGGCATGCCCGCCAACCTTTGCCACGGCGGCGCGGATGCTCCGAGCGTTTACGCCCGAGCCCTCTGGCGCCAAAAGCCAGATAAGACCGCCCCCCCAGTCGTAAAACGCCTCTGCCCCGGACAGGCTGGCCACGACACCCGGCGCGTCACTTGGCTTGACCGAGAGCCGCCAGACATCGCCGTCGCGCCCCTGAAACGGCACCACATCCCGGATATGCGCCCAGCCAGCGGCGGTTCTCTCAGGGTCGGTTTCCAGCGTGAATTCGCCAAAGTCAGCCAGAGATTTGCCCAACTCTCCTGCGCGATAGGCGACCGAGCTTTCGAAACCTTCCAGCCGGATCATTGTCACAGGCGCCCCGTCCTGACCCTTTTGCAGATGCGCCGCGCCGCTCACCTCAAAGGGCGAGCCGAGGGCACGACTTAGCGCTGTGACCGCCCGGTCGTCGCTCAACCCTTCGATCAGCATCACGCCGGTGGCGCGCGGTTTTGGTAGCACCTTGAGCGAGATTTCGGTCAGCACGCCCAATGTGCCGTAGCTTCCCGCCATCAGCTTGACCAGATCATAGCCGGTGACATTCTTCATCACCCGGCCGCCATTCTTGATGATCTGTCCGCGTCCGTCGACAAAGCGCACGCCAAGCATGAAATCACGCGCCGCGCCGGATTGAATACGGCGCGGACCGCTGACATTGGCCGCTGCCACCCCGCCAATCGTCGGCGTGCCGGTTGTGCCCAAAAGGCCGCGGTGATCCATCGGTTCAAAGGCAAGACGCTGGCCCTCGGCGTCCAGCGCGGTCTCGATCTCGGCCACCGGCGTGCCTGCCCTGGCGACAAGCGTCAACGATCCGGGGTCATAAAGCTCGATCCCCGAAAGCGCACTTGTGCTCAGGACGGTGCCATTGGTCGGCATCCCGATGGGTCGTGTGCCGCCGCCCTGGATGCGCAGCGGCGCCTCGGCCTCGGCGACGATCCGGGCCAGATCGTCTTCGGTTTTTGGGGTCAGCATGTTGATAATCCTTTCGCCACTCAGGCGGCAGCGTCGCGATGTGAATCCGAAGACAAAAGTGGAAACACCTTGGCCGGATTGAGCAGCCATTTGGCGTCAAACACATCCTTGACCGCCATCTGCGCCTCAAGGTCGGCGGGGGCGTATTGGTGGGTCATCAGATCGCGTTTTTCGATACCGACGCCATGCTCGCCGGTCAGGCAACCGCCCACCTCGACACAGAGCTTGAGGATCTCGGCCCCGAGATCTTCGCAGAGCTCAAGATCGCCGGGCTTGTTGGCATCAAACAGGATCAGCGGGTGCATGTTGCCATCGCCCGCGTGAAACACATTCGCCACATCAAGGCCGAATTCACGGCTCATCTCGCCGATGCGCCTAAGGACATGCGGCAGCTCGCTGACCGGGATCGTGCCATCAAGGCACATGTAATCGTTGATCTGCCCCATCGCCCCAAAGGCGGATTTGCGGCCAAGCCAGATTTTGGCGCTTTCTTCGGCTGACCGGCTCTGGCGCAGCTCGACCGGGTTGTGGCGGCGCGCGATCTCTTCGATCAGCGCAAGCTGTTCGTCGATTTCGGCGTCAGACCCCTCGACCTCGACGATCAAAAGCGCCTCGCACATCGGATAGCCAGCTTTGGCGAAATCCTCGGTAGCCTCGATGCAGGGGCGGTCCATGAATTCAATCGCCACCGGCAGAACGCCCGCCTTGATGATATCGGACACACAGGCGCCGGCGACCTCGTTGCTGTCAAACCCGATCAAAACGGGCCGCGCCCCTTCGGGCTTGTGCAGGATGCGCAGGGTTGCCTCGGTGACAACGCCAAGCTGTCCCTCAGAGCCACAGATAAGCCCCAAAAGATCAAGCCCCTCGGCGTCAAGGAATGTGCCGCCGATTTCGGTCACTGTGCCATCCATAAGCACCATGGTGACCCCCATGAGGTTGTTGGTCGTCACCCCGTATTTCAGACAATGCGCGCCGCCCGAATTCATCGCGATATTGCCCGCGATGGCACAGGCAAGCTGCGATGACGGATCGGGGGCGTAGAAAAATCCGTTTTCCTCGACCGCGCCGGTCACACTCAGGTTGGTGCGCCCGGTCTGAACCTTGATAAAGCGGTTGTCATAATCGGTTTCAAGCACGTCACTCAGACGCGCAACCCCGAGAATAACGCTATCGGCGGTCGGCAAGGCCCCGCCTGCAAGCGAGGTGCCAGAGCCGCGCGGCACAACCGGCACGCCCATCTCATGACAAATCCGAAGCGCATCAGACACCTCTTTGGTGCTTGATGGCAGAACGGCAAGCAGGGGCGCGCATTTGTAAGCCGTCAAAGCGTCGCATTCGTAAACGCGGGTTTCCGACGGATCAGAAATTACCGCATCTTTTGGCATGACCTCATGCAAACGCTTGATGAGCTCCGCCTTACGGGCGATGATTTCTGGCTTGGGGGTTGGCATTTCCATGATCGCACTCCCTATTATTGGTAATAAAATATAACCAATTTTTGCTTATGGCAAGTTAAACCTTCCGACGCTACTGTGCTATCATGTCATGGACCGATCTTTTCACACATTTCAACAGGCTTGATTTGGCGGCGCTTTTGCTGCTGTTCGGGTCGTGGGCGTTTATCGGCTTGCTGATCGACAACGCGCCGAAAAGCTGGCCTTCGGTGTCGGGCCTGATGGCGCAATACCGGCGTGAATGGATGGTCGAGATGATCACGCGCGACCCGCGCATCTTCGACGCACATATTCTGGGCACTCTTCGACAGGGCACATCGTTTCTCGCCTCGGCAACCCTTATTGCGATTGGCGGGTCTCTGGCGCTTTTGGGGGATCTTGATCAGGTAATCGGCATCGCCGGCGATCTTACCCCCGGACAGGAACCTCTCGTTGTCTGGGAGGTCAAGATTCTGGTCATCCTGCTGTTTCTGGCCAATGCCTTTTTGAAATTCGTCTGGTCGAATCGGCTGTTTGGATATTGCGCCGTTCTGATGGCCGCCGTGCCGAATGACGCGAGCGACCCTCGCGCTCTGATTCGGGCGCGCAAGGCCGGAGAGATCAACATTACCGCCGCACGCGGGTTCAATCGCGGCCTGCGCTCGCTTTACTTTGCGCTCGCCACGGCGGCCTGGATCTTGGGATCAGAGGCGCTTTTGCTGGCAACGGCGGTGACGGTCTTGCTGCTGCTGCGCCGCGAATTTGCATCGCAGTCGCGCGCCGTTCTGATGCAGCCCGATACCGGCGACAGCCACACACAGTCGTGAGTGTCATTCCCGCAAGAATACGCTATATTACGCGCTATGAAACAGATCAGCCTTACCCTAACCGCGCTTGTTCTGGCCTCTGCGGCTATGGCGAGCGATCCTGAAGTGCTTGACGTCAAAGTCGGAAAATCGGGCATGGCCTGGCGTGTGGATGTCACGGTCGAGCATCCCGATACCGGCTGGGACCACTATGTCGATGGGTGGGAGGTGCTGGATAAAGACGGCAATCGCCTTGGCTATCGGGTTCTGCATCACCCGCATGTCAACGAACAGCCCTTTACCCGGTCATTGACCAGCCTGACCCTGCCGGACGGCACGCGAGAGATTTTCGTGAAAGCGCATTGTTCGGTCGATGGCTGGTCAGGCGAGGCCGTGCGGGTCGAACTTAAACCATAAGCGAAACGACCTGTGAGGGCAGGTGATGCTTCGGCTAGCGTCGCCCCTCGCGCAACCATCCCGACAGAATCAATCCTGACACCAACAGCAGGGTAAGCCATGCCGGCAAAAGCGGCATCTGGCTCACGCTGCGGGTTTCATAGGCATTGCGCGGCGTGATTCCGATCCAGCCGCGCCCGGCGGCGGGGCGGCCTGTGCGCACCTCGCGAATGCCCGGCACACCATCGGCAAGCGCGCGAACGCCGCCGTTTGTCCCGCTGATCAGCGGTTGCAGGGCCTCGGCGCTGGCGATGGTCTGTTCAATCTCCACCGGTGCCGCTGGCCCAAGACCGATCACCGCGTTCTGATCGTCGTTTTCCAGGCGGTAAAGCCCGATTTCCGGCCCGTCATAGACAAGCTCGAACCGCCCCGGCGACACCTCTGTCATCTCGCGTTCAATCACCTCGCCCGACGGGGTGGTGATGCTGAGCGCGCCAATGCTGTCGTCAAGCGAGCGGCGGATGACCCGCATCTGCTGGCCGGTGGCCTCGGCCCAGAGCGCCTCTTCCTCAAGTTCGGGTTCCTTCATCATCCAATGCGCGAGACGCCGCAACAGTTCAAGCTGCGGCCCGCCGCCTTCGAATCCGCGGCCCCAAAGCCAGGCGTGATCCGAGGCCAATAGCGCGACGCGCCCCTCGCCAACCCGGTCAAGCAGCAACAGCGGCCGATCCCCCACGCCCGACATTACCACATCGCCAGAGGTCTGGCTGACCTCGATCTGGCGCATCCAGCGGCCCCAATCACCCGCCTCGGCACCCTCGGCTTGCAAGCCTGCGGTCACCGGATGGCGGCGGCCAAGATCGCTCACCCTGGGGCGATAGCCTTCTTCGACCACCCGCGCGGTGGGGCGGGCGGGAACGATTTGCTCGAAAGGTCCGCGATAGATACTTTCGGCGCCGGCAAAATCCGGCCCTGCCGCGAACAGCACCGCGCCGCCGTTTTCGACATACTGGCGGATATTGTCGAGATAGATCGACGGCAGGATACCGCGCCGCCGGTAGCGATCAAAGATGATCAAATCGAAATCATCGACCTTTTCCAAAAACAATTCGCGCGTCGGAAAGGCGATAAGCGACAGTTCCCGCACCGGCACGCCGTCCTGTTTCTCCGGTGGGCGCAGGATGGTGAAATGCACAAGATCAACCGAGCTGTCGGATTTCAGAAGGTTGCGCCATGTCCGCGTGCCGGGGTGCGGCTGACCCGACACCAAAAGCACGCTCAGGCGATCGCGCACGCCATTGATCTGGACCAGCGCGGTGTTGTTGCGATCCGTAAGTTCGCCCTCGGCGGCGGGCGTGGTGAATTGCAGAACGTTGCGCCCGCCATGCGGAAGCGTCAACGGCAAATCAATTGTCTGTCCCAGGGCCACCTCAAAGCGGCGCGGTTCATCCCCATCGACCGAGATATCAAGCGGCACACTTGTTACGCCCGGCGGACCGGCCCCTTCATCGGTGATGGTCAGGGTCATGCGCACCTCTTCGCCCAAGATGGCAAAGGCGGGGGCATTCTCGATCCGCAAGCGGCGATCCCAATCGCCCGCGCGCCCGGTATGCAAAAGATGCATCGGCGCAGGCAGGGGCGGCGCGCGATCAGCATCGTGCAAACGCCCATCCGACAGCAGGATCACACCGGCAATCCGGCCCTGCGGCTCTTCGGCCATGGCCTGGGCCAGTTCGGTCATCATCTGGGTGCCGCCATTGTCGGGCGCATCGGGCACACGGATGCGGCGCACCTCGGTGTTGTCGCGCGCCTCAAGCCGCGCCTCCAGTGTATCGGCCGCCGAAGCGGTCATGGCGGCGCGATCCGCCAGCCCCTGACTGGCGCTTTCATCCTCGACGATCATCACGATATCCGACAGCGGCGCGCGGTCTTCCTGTTGATAAACCGGCCCCATCAGGGCCCCGAGAATGACCAGCCCGGCAAGCGCGCGAAACGCCCAGCCCGACAAGCCGCGCCAGATGGCAAGCGCAAGCCCGGCGGCCAGAAGGCCACCAAGCACCGCAATCAGGAGCAGGGGCAAAAGCGGGTCAAAAATCAACGTCGCGGTCATTGGCTCAACCTATCAAGCAAGGCAGGCACATGCACCTGATCGGATTTGTAATTGCCGGTCAGCACATGCATCACAAGGTTGACACCAAAGCGATAGGCCAGCTCGCGCTGGCGTTCACCGGCATAGCCGCGCCCCACCGGAAAAAGCGGATCACCGCGTTCATTCACCGCCCAGGCCGAGGCCCAGTCGTTGCCGCCGATCACCACCGGCGTCACCCCGTCATTGAGGTTGCGAAACGGCATGCCCTCGACGCGTTCGGCGTCGGGGGGGGCCGCCTCAACCCAGACCGGACGGCCGCCGTGGCGGCCCGGAAAATCGGTCAACAGGTAAAAGGCGCGGGTCAGGACGTGATCGTCCGGCACCTGTTCCAGCGGCGGAATATCAAGCGGCGCGGCCAGACGTTGAAGCCGCGCCCCATTCGGCGAAGAGGCGCCGAACCCCGCGACATTGGCGTCGCGCGTGTCAAACAGGATAAGCCCGCCATTGCGCAGATATTCGTTCAGCTTCACATAGGCCTCGGCCGTGGGGGTCGGCTGATCTGGGGTAATCGGCCAATAGAGGATCGGGTAAAACGCCAGGTCATCGGTTTCCAGATTAACGCTGATCGGGGCCGCAGGCTCGATCGAGGTGCGAAAATTAAGCACCCGGCCAAGCCCCGCAAGACCGGCGCGCGCCGCATCGTCAAGCGCGCGGTTGCCGGTGATGACATGCGCCAGCACCACCTCGGATGTGGCAAGGATCGCGCGATCGTCATCCTGAGCCTTTGCCCCGTGGGGCGCGCCGACAAGCCCAATGGCAAGCACAAGCCCCGCCGCCGCGCGCACCGGCCAGAGCCGCCCCGAGAGGGCAAGCGAGGCGGCGATATCGCCGATCAGCAGGATCAACGCCGTGGCCAGTAGCCATCCGCCCAACGGGAGCTCTGGCGCGCGCGCCAGGCCCTCGACCGGGATGCGCGCGGGCCATGCCATGGGGGCTAGCGTAGCTTCTGCCTCTACCACATTGCGGGCAATCCGCTGGTCCGGGCCGTCATAAAGACCGGGGGCAAGATCGGGCCCAAGCGGCGCGGCAAGGATACGTTCGCCCGCCACACCCGGCAGCGTACCCGCATCGTTGAGCGCACCAAATCCGTCAAGCACCGCGACCGGCTGCCATGTGGTGCCCGCCAGCTCAGCCGCATCGGGCGGCGCCACGGCAGAAGAGACCGCAAGCCGCTCCAGCATCTGCACGAACAGCCCCGAGAGCGGCAGGCTTGACCATTCGGCATTGGCGGTGACGTGAAACAGCACGACCTGCCCGGCGCCGATCCGCTTGCGGGTGACCAGCGGGGTGCCATCGGTCAACTGTGCGATCACCCGTTCGGCCAGCACCGGGTCGGGCTGGGCCATGACCTGCGCGCTGACGCTGACATCGGGCGGGATCGAGAGGCCGTAAAACGGCGTAGCTTCGGCAAAGGGGGCGAGCGCCTTGGGTTCGCCCCAACTCATCGCGCCGCCGACTGTCCGCCCCCCGGCGCGCAGGCGCACCGGCATCAGCGGGGACTCTTCGTTGCGCGACACATCGCTTGCGGCAAGGCGCGGCCCGGCAAAGCGCAGCAAAAGCCCGCCTTCGGTGGTCCAGTCGAGAAGCGCGGCCTGTTCGGCACCCGAAAGCATTGCCACATCGGCCAGTATGATCACATCGGGATTGGCCGGCAAGATATCCATAAGCGCGCCATCCAGCAGGTCAGCGGTGGGGATCAGCGCCTGTTCAAGGTAGTGCAGCGGCGACAACAGTTCTAGCCCCTCGCGGTCATCGCGCCCGGCGATCATCGCCACCTCGCGCCGCTTGAGGCCATCATCGCCAAGCGTGACGGCCCCGGCATGGGTCTGTCCGGCGATCTCGAACCGGGTCAGCCGTGCGCGCAATTCGGGCGGCAGCGATAGCGCGCCCTGCGCCTCTGTCTCGCCGTCCTCGAACGTCATTGGCAGGCTGGCGAGAATGCGCGGCACGCCCGCGGGATCAAGGCCATGGGCGTTGACGATGATGTCGCGCGTCAGTCCCGGTTGCGCGCGCAGCGCTTGCAGATTGACCAGGCCATCGGCCAGCGTTGCCGGCTTGAGCGCCAGGATCGGTCGCGGGCTTTCATGCGCCGTCACCGGGCCGCGCGCCTCTAACGCAGTCAAAAGGCGCTCGCGGCCCTCATGCATCAAACCATCAGAGAACCAGCGGGTTTCAAACGCCGCATCGTCCAGCAGTCCGGCGGCCTCATCCAGCATCTCTGGCGTGGCCGACCACGGCGCGGGCACAAGGCCGGGCAGGCGGCTGCGCCAGCTTTCGGCGGCCTGAAACAGCGGCGCCTGCGGATCGCTCAGCTGCATCACGGCGGCAGGACGCCCGGCGCGCCCGGCCTCGGCCAGAAGGCTGTCGATCACGGCGATCTGTGCGGTCCAGTCGCGTGCGCTTGCCCAGCTATTATCAAGCAGGATCAAAAGTGGGTCGGTGGCGCGTGCCTCGCCCTCGTCGCGCGGATTAAGGACCGGCCCCGCCAGCCCGATAATCACCGCCGCCACCGCCAGCATCCGCAGCAGCAACAGCCACCAGGGTGTGCGGTCGGTGACGCTGTCTTCGTCCTTGAGGCCGAGCAAAAGCGCCACACCCGGAAACCGCCGCCGCACCGGGGCGGGCGGCACGGCGCGCAGGATAATCCAGAGGATCGGCAAGGCGGCGAGCGCCAACAGCAACCACGGCGCGGTGAAACCAAGCGGGCCAAGCATCATGCGCCCGCCCCCCCGTCAATCGCGCGGTAGAGCCATAACAGAGCCGATTGCGCGCTGTCGCCGGTATGGTGACAGCCATAGCGCCAGCCGGTGACAGAGCAAAGCGAGGCCAGTTCTGCCTTTCGCTCGGCGAGGCGTTCAAGATAGCGGTCACGCAGGTCACCCGCCTTGAGCGTCTCATGCGCCATGGTGCCACCGATGCTTTCGAATATCGTGCGCCCGGCATAGGGAAAGGCCTCTTCTGCCGGGTCGAGCACCTGATAGAGCACGCCGCGCACACCGCGATCGGCCGCCGCCGTCAGAGCGCCGCGCAGGCCGCTGAGGTCGCCCATGAAGTCGGAGATCAGGATCGCGCGGCCATGCGGCAAAAGCCCGGCCATATCGGGGCTGGCGTAATCCTCGTCGCTGTCTTGCATCAGCGCCTCGGTCAGCCGCGCGATCTGCACCTGCCCACGTCGCGGCGGCAGGGCGCCGCCGGTCAGGCCAACACGTTCGCCGCCGCGAATAAGCAGGATCGCGCCGGCAAGCGCCAAAAGCCGAGCGCGATCGGCCTTGTCGGGCAGGCCCGTGTCGCTGGCAAAGCGCATTGAGGCCGCCGGATCGACCCAAAGCATCACGCTTTGGGCGATCTGCCATTCCCGCTGGCGCACGAATTGCGCGTCCGAGCGCCCCGAACGACGCCAGTCGATCATCCGGCGGCTATCCCCCGGCTGCACCGGGCGGTATTGCCAGAAATCATCGCCCTGACCGGCCCGGCGGCGGCCATGCTCGCCCAGCAATACGGCGCCGGCAAGATGCTCGGCCTGCGCCAAAAGTGGCGGCAGGCGGGCGGCTTCGGCCTCGGCCCGGGGGCGCAGGGGGGGCACGGCGGCGTTCATCCTAGGCGGCAACCTTGACCTGGGCCACGTCGGCGACGGTGCGTGCGATCAGCGCGCTCAGGTTATCGCCGCGCGCCCGCGCCGCAAAGTTGAGCGCCATGCGGTGACCAAGCACCGATTGCGCCATCGCGGCCACATCGCCCGCATCCGGCGCAAGCCGCCCCTGTAGCATCGCGCGCGCCCGCACCGTCAGCATGAGCGCCTGCGCGGCACGCGGCCCCGGACCCCAGGCGACGGTCTCGCGCACGACCTCGCTTGCGCTTGGATCATCCGGGCGACAGGCGCGCACCAGATCAAGGATCACCTCCATCACAGCCTCGCCGACAGGCATCCGGCGCAGCATCTGCTGGGCGGCAATCAGATCGGCGGGCGCAAAGACGGCATGGGCCTCTTCCTCGGCGGCGCCGGTGGTGGCAAGCAAAATCGCGCGCTCTGTGTCGCGGTCGGGATAGGGCACCTCGATCTGAACCAGAAAGCGGTCAAGCTGAGCCTCGGGGAGGGGATAGGTGCCTTCTTGTTCAATCGGGTTCTGCGTGGCGAGCACGTGAAACGGCGGTGCGAGCGGGCGATTGGCGCCCGCGACAGTCACCTGGCGTTCCTGCATTGCCTGCAACAGGGCCGATTGGGTGCGCGGGCTGGCGCGGTTGATTTCATCGGCCATCAGAAGCTGGCAGAAAATCGGCCCTTCGATGAATTTGAACGCCCGGCTTCCGTCGTTGGCGGTTTCAAGCACCTCGCTGCCGAGGATATCGGCCGGCATGAGGTCAGGGGTAAACTGCACCCGGTTGGTATTTAGCCCCATCACCGTGCCAAGGGTTTCCACAAGCCGCGTCTTGCCAAGCCCCGGCAGACCGATCAGCAAACCATGCCCGCCGCATAAAAGCGCCGACAGGGCCAGATCGACCACCTGGTCCTGACCGATAAAGCGCCGCGTAATCGAGGCCCGTGCCTGGGCAAGTTTGCCTTCAAGCGCCTCAAGACCGGCAAGCAGGTCGGTGTCATCGGTCATGGCAAAACTCCTGTCTGGACTATATCCTATGGGTAGAGTGTATCGCGCTAGAGAGAAATGGCAAAAGCAATGAGCAAAGAATCCATCACGTCCCCGTCAGCCGAAGGCATTGCCGCCTCTGCAAGGGCCGCCGGGGCCAAGGGGCGCGGACTTCCGCCTGTGCATCTGTGGAACCCGCCCTTTTCCGGCGATCTCGATATGCGAATCGCCCGCGATGGCACGTGGTTCTACCTTGGCACCCCGATCACGCGGCCCGCGTTGGTGCGGCTGTTTTCCACCATCCTGCGGCGTGACGGTGACGAGTATTTTCTTGTCACACCCGTGGAAAAGGTCGGCATTACCGTCGATGACGCGCCGTTTGTCGCGATTGATTTTGAGGTCTCCGGCCATGGCGAAACCCAGGAACTACGCTTTGAAACCAATGTCGGCGACCATGTCACCGCAGACCCCGACCACCCCATTCGCGTGACCCGCGACCCGGAAACGGGCGAGCCGTCGCCCTATGTTCTTGTGCGCGCCAATCTTGAGGCGCTGATTGATCGCAAAAGCTTTTACCGGCTGGTCGATATCGGCGCGCATCACGATGGCTGGTTCGGAGTCTGGTCGGGTGGCGACTTCTTTGGCGTGATCCCATCGGATGAATTGCCGCGCGACTAGGCCCGTCTCAAAGCTGCCCGAGGGGGACATCAGGCCGGTTTTTCCCCAAGAAATGAGACTTTTTCAGGCAATAACTTGCGCGTTCTGTGATATCGACGTCGCGCGAGCGGGCAGAATGATCCGCCGCCAGACAGTGTGAAAAGGGACAAACATGATTCAAGAGTTCAAAGATTTCATTGCCAAGGGCAATGTTATGGATATGGCGGTCGGTATTATCATCGGCGCGGCCTTTACCGCGATTGTCGGCTCGCTTGTGGCCGATCTTATAAACCCGATCATCAGCCTGTTCATGGGCGGGGTCGATTTCTCGGGGCTTTACGTGCTTCTGGGCTCGGGCGAATATGCCTCTATTGCCGCCGCAGAAGAAGCCGGCGCCGCCGTCTTTGCCTATGGCCGCTTTATCATGGCCGTGATCAACTTTTTGGTTATCGCCTGGGTGGTGTTCATGCTGGTCAAGGCCGTCAACCGCGCCAAGCCAAAGGTCGAGGAAGCGCCTGCCGCCGATCCCGGCCCGTCCGAACTGGACATCCTGATCGAAATCCGCGATTCTCTGAAGAAGAAGTAAGCCACGGTTTATGGCGAAAGGGTCCGCGATCCAGCGGGCCCTTTTTCACGCCCGGCGTCTGGCCAACGGGCCGCGCAGGTGGCCAATACCAGAAAGGAAACGCAGAAATGCAAGACATCATCGAACAACTAAGCGGATACGGTCCGATGATCATCAGCGCGGCCAAGGCCCTCGCGGTTCTCATCATCGGCTGGATGGCGGCCGGAATCATAAGCGGCATGGTGCGCCGTCGCGTCAACGCCAGTCGGCGGATCGACAATACCATCGGCAATTTCGCCGCCTCGATCGTGAAATGGGCGATTCTGGCGATGGTGCTTGTCGCGGTTCTTGGCATTTTCGGCATTCAGGCCACCAGCCTTGTGGCGGTGATGGGCGCGGCCACTCTGGCCATCGGCCTGGCGTTGCAGGGCACGCTTTCTGATCTTGCGGCGGGCTTCATGTTGGTGCTGTTTCGGCCCTACAAGTTGGGCCAATACGTTGAAATCGGCGGCACCTCCGGCACGGTGGTCGATCTCAACCTGTTTTTCACCGAGCTTTCGACGCCTGATAACGTGCAGATCATCCTGCCCAACGGTCAGGCCTGGGGCGCGGTTATCCGTAACTTTTCGCATCATGCGACGCGACGGTGCGATCTGAGTTTCGGGATTGATTACGGCGATGATGCCGATAAGGCCATGCGGATCATCCTTGATCTGGCAAATGCCGACTCCCGCGTTCACGCCGACCCCGAGCCTTGGGTGCGGGTGGTGAACCTTGGCGACAGCAGTGTCGATCTCGGGGTGCGGCTCTGGTGTGATGCCGCTGATTACTGGGGGCTGAAATTCGACATGACCAAGGAGGTGAAAGAGGCGTTTGACAAGAATGGCGTGTCGATCCCCTATCCTCATCAGGTCGAAATTCAAAAGGCCGGTTAGGCGGCGGTCACGATCCGGGCAGCTTCAGACTCTGTGATAGGGGCTGCCCGCCAAAATTGAGGCCGCGCGATAAAGCTGTTCGCATAGCATCGCCCGTGCCAGCATATGCGGCCAGACCATGCGCCCGAACGACAGTCTGAAATCGGCGCGCTTGCGCAACTCGGGGGCGATGCCATCGGCGCCGCCGATCACAAAGGCAACGTCGCCACGCCCGCCGTCGCGCCAATCGCCAAGCAGGGTGGCAAACTCGGGCGAGCTTTGCAATTTTCCGCGCTCGTCCAGCGCCACGATCACCGATGATTTGGGGATGACCCGTTCCAGAAGGGTGGCCTCGGCCGACATACCGCCGCCCTTTTTATCCTCGACCTCATGCATCTGCGCAGGGCCAAGTCCAAGGGCGCGCCCCGTGCGATCAAACCGGACCAGATAGTCGTCGATAAGCGCGCGTTCCGGGCCGGTCCGCAACCGGCCCACCGCGCAAATGTGAATCCGCATTCAGACCTGAGAATCTGCCGTCTGCCCCGGGGTTTGTCCGGTCGGCAGCCACATCTTTTCAAGCTGATAGAATTCGCGCACTTCGGGGCGGAACACATGAACGATCACATCACCTGTGTCGATCAGCACCCAATCGCCGGTTCCCTTGCCTTCCATCCGCGACAGAATGCCGAAGTCCTGCTTAAGGCGATCCGTCAGCTTTTCGGCAATCGCAGACACCTGACGGGAGGATCGCCCCGAGCAGACGATCATGTAATCGCCAATCGCCGTTTTGCCGCGCAGGTCGATCTGCACCACATCTTCGGCCTTGTCGTCGGAAAGTGAGGAAAGAATCGCCGCAAGCTGCGTTTCGCTGTCTGCGGTCACGGCAGGCACCATTGCAAGCGCCCCCTGTTCAGCGGCCTCGGCCGCATAGGTCGTAAAAGACAGGACATAGTCCTCCTTTGCTGCACACCGCAAAGCCCCGGTGCCGGGCTGTGAACACAAGGTAGCAAGCCAAAGATGATTTTTCAATGAACAGCAACCCCCGGATTGCTGAACGCGCGAGAAAGTGCTGCAAATTTACCCGTCGTGTGGCATATCCCCGCCATTATCGCCAAGCATTCGCACCTCGCGCTGCGGGAAGGGAATGGAAATGTCATTTGCCTGGAACGCATCCCAGAGCGCCAGATAGACATTGCCGCGAATATTGGTCAGCCCGCCGGTCGGGTCATGAATCCAGAATCGCAGGATGTAATCGACGCTGCTATCGCCAAAGCCGACGATGTGACAGACTGGCGGCTTGCTGCTTAGAACGCGATCAACGCTAGTGGCGGCCTCGATTGCGATCTTGCGCACCTTGTGCGGATCATCGCCGTAAGCCGTGCCAAAATAGATATCGAGCCGCACGAAATCGTTGGAATGCGACCAGTTCACCACCTGCCCGGTGATCAAATCCTCATTCGGGATCAGGTACTCGCGCCCGTCGCGCGTGGTGATCGAGACATAGCGCGCGCCAAGGCTGTTGATCCAGCCAAAGGTCTCGCCAAGGCTGATGACATCACCGGGTTTGATCGACTTGTCGAGCAGGATGATGATGCCCGACACAAGGTTCGACACCACCTTTTGCAGACCAAAGCCAAGGCCCACGCCGATAGCACCGGAGAGCACGGCAAGCCCGGTCAGATCCACCCCGACAGTGCGCAGCCCGATAAAGAACGCGGCGCCATACAGTAAAACCTGCATGAACTTGACGACCAGCACCTGCATCGAAGGCGAAATATCGTCGTTCTTGCGCACCTGTGCAGAGGTGACAGTGGATATGAAACGCGCCAGCGCGAACAGGATGCCGATCACGATCACCGCCTGCACCAAAAGCCAGAGCGATAGCCGTGTCTCGCCGATCTCAAAGGCGGCGCTCTCCAGAATGGCCTGTGCCTCGTCGGTAAGGTTCAGGATACTGAGCGTGACCCATGTCCAGCTGACGTAACGCACCATCGAGCGTAGAAAGGTGTTGCGGATCAGGCGCGTGACAATCGCGATCACCAGCCAGGCAACTGCAAGGTTGCCCGCTACCGCAAGCAGATAGGATCGGCTTGGCCAGGTGGCTTCGCGCATGATCCAGACCAATGGCCAGATCATGATAATGAAAAACATAAGCCTTAGGCGCCGATGCAGCATCACCAGAATGCGCATCCGCCATTTTGGCCAGCCTTCTCGTTCACGCATCCAGTCGCGGGCGAGCGGGCCGAAAATCTTCGCCATGATATGCGCGACGAGGAAGACTGCGAGCACGATCCCTACCTGATAGGCGTTCCAGGGCCGCATGAGCCCGGTCAGGAAAAGCTGCGCCTGTGCCCAGAGGCCAAGCGCGATTTCCTGTATGATGGTGATGGTGTCGCCTTCCATTATCCACCAGAGTGGCACGCGCCACGCCGCCTCACAAGCCTGCACTGGACAAGCCCGGCTTTTCAGGCTCTTTTCAGGTCCGAAACGGAGACGCACGATGACAACAGCCCTGATCACCCATCCCGATTGCCTTGGCCATGAAACGCCCGAAGGCCACCCCGAACAGGTGGCGCGGCTTGAATATGTGCTCGCCGCGCTTGAGGGAAAGGACCTGAGCCGCGTCACCGCCCCGATGGTGGCCGAAGACGATCTGTTGCGCGTTCACCCCCATAGCCATGTCGAGGCAATCCGCGCGGCGGCGCCGATCTCTGGCGTGGTACAGCTGGATGGCGACACCTATATGTCGCCCGGCTCGCTTGCGGCGGCGCATCGCGCCGCGGGCGGGGCCGTGCGGGCGGTTGATCTTGTGATGTCGGGCGAGGCACAGAATGCCTTTGTTGCCGCCCGCCCGCCGGGTCATCACGCCGAGCGCGAAACCACCATGGGGTTCTGCCTGTTCGGCAACATCGCGGTTGCGGCAAAGTTTGCGCTCGATCATCACGGGCTGGCCCGTGTGGCGATTGTGGATTTCGACGTGCATCACGGCAATGGCACGCAGGACCTGCTTGAGGATGATGCGCGCGCGCTGTTCGTCTCGTCGCATCAGTTTCCGCTTTGGCCCGGCACCGGCACCGCAGATGAAACCGGCCCGCATGACACGATCCTGAACCTGCCGCTTGCGCCGGGCACCGGTGGCGAGGGCTTTCGCAAGATCTATGAGGACAAGGTCTTTCCTGCCGTCGCCGCCTTCAAGCCGCAGCTTTTGCTGATCTCGGCCGGGTTTGACGCGCATCGCGATGACCCGCTTGCCGATCTGCGCCTGACCGAGGATGACTTTGCCTGGGTCACGGGGCGGCTTTGTGATCTGGCCGGTGACCTTTGCGGCGGGCGGATCGTGTCCTGTCTTGAGGGTGGCTATAACCTAATGGCGCTTGCCCAAAGCGCGGCAGCGCATGTTGATGTCCTGATTGCGCGCGGCGCGGGCTGATTTTTCTCTTTTTAGGATGACGCTCATGCGTGCCGGTCTTGCCCTGCTGTGTCTGGCCTATGTGCTAAGCCAGTTCTTTCGCGCTTTTCTCGCGGTCCTGAGCGGCGTTCTTGAGCGCGATATCGGCACCACGCCGGATGATCTGGCCTTTGCTTCGGGGCTATGGTTTCTGGCTTTTGCGGCGATGCAGATACCTGTCGGCTGGTCGCTTGACCGGTTTGGGCCACGGCGGACTGCGTCGGTGCTTTTGCTGATCGGCGGGGCAGGGGGCGCGGCGCTTTTTGCCATGGCCACAAGCCCCCTGCACATCAGTATCGCGATGCTTTTGATCGGGGTCGGATGTGCGCCGGTTCTGATGGCGTCCTATTACATTTTTGCGCGCCAGTTCCCGCCTGCGAAATTCGCCACCCTTGCGGCGCTGATGCTTGGGGTTGGATCGGTCGGTAATCTGGTGGCCTCTTACCCGATGGCATGGGCCGCCGAAACGCTTGGCTGGCGCGCGGCACTGTTTGTATTGGCGGGCGTGTCGGGCGTTGTGGCGTTTGGTATTCTCGCCCTGGTGCGTGACCCTGAGGCGCTGACCGGTGATACGCGCGGCTCGGTTCTTGATCTGTTGAAGCTGCCGGTGCTTTGGGCGATTGTGCCGTTGATGTTCGTGGCCTATGTGCCCTCTGCCGCCCTGCGCGGGCTTTGGGCGGGGCCATATCTGCGCGATGTCTTTGGTCTGGATACCGGACAGGTGGGGCAGGCCACCCTTGTCATGGGCGTCGCGATGATCGCCGGAACGCTATGCTACGGGCCGCTTGACCGCATGTTCAACACCCGCAAATGGGTGATCTTTGGCGGCAACCTGATCAATGCGCTTGTGCTTTTGGTAATGGTTTCGATGCCCGATCACAATCTGGCGCTGTCGATTGCCATGCTGGCGGTTGTGGGCTTTTTCGGCGCCTCTTTTCCGGTGATCATCGCCCATGGCCGAGCGTTTTTCCCAGCTCACCTTGCCGGGCGCGGTGTGACCCTTTTGAACCTTTTTGGCATTGGCGGCGTGGGCGTGGCGCAATTCGCCTCTGGTCCCTTGCACAGCGCCGCCTCGGTCAACGGCGTGCTTGCGGGCTATACCGCGATTTTCCTGCTGTTCGCGGTTGCACTGGGGGTGGGGCTGGTGATCTACCTCTTTAGCCGCGACAGTATGAACTGATCCCGCCCCCTTTCACCTTCTGACGAGACGCGATAAGACCGCCCGGCAACCGCCGAACCTGGAGATTGATCAAAATGGGTTACAAAATCGCCGTCGTTGGCGCCACAGGCAATGTGGGCCGCGAAATGCTGAATATTCTGGCCGAGCGCCATTTTCCTGTCGATGAGATCGTGGCCCTCGCAAGCCGTCGCTCTCTCGGCTCCGAAGTCAGCTTTGGCGACCGGACCCTGACCACCAAGGATCTGGACACTTTCGATTTCACCGGCTGGGATATCGCGCTGTTTGCTGTCGGTTCTGACGCGACCAAGATCTATGCGCCCAAGGCGGCCAAGGCGGGCTGTATCGTGATCGATAACTCGTCTCTCTATCGCTATGATCCCGACGTGCCGCTGGTGGTTCCCGAAGTGAACCCCGAGGCGGTTCTGGGCTATGCCAAGAAAAACATCATCGCCAACCCCAACTGTTCGACCGCGCAGATGGTTGTGGCGCTCAAGCCATTGCATGATCGCGCGCGCATCAAGCGCGTCGTGGTCTCGACCTATCAGTCGGTCTCGGGGGCGGGCAAAGAGGGAATTGACGAGCTTTGGGATCAGACCAAGTCTATCTACAACCCGACCGACGATAAACCCGCAAAGAAATTCACCAAGCAGATCGCGTTCAACGTGATCCCGCATATTGATGTCTTCCTTGAGGACGGCCAGACTAAAGAAGAATGGAAAATGGTCGCCGAAACGAAAAAAATTGTCGATCCCTCGATCAAGGTGACCGCCACCTGCGTGCGCGTGCCGGTCTTTGTCGGTCACGCCGAAGCGATCAACATCGAGTTCGAGGATCACCTTGACGAGGCCGAGGCCCGCGATATCCTGCGCGAGGCACCCGGCATCATGGTGATCGACAAGCGCGAAGACGGTGGCTATGTCACCCCGGTCGAATGCGTCGGTGATTTCGCCACTTTCATCAGCCGTATCCGTCAGGATCCGACGATTGATAACGGCATCAACCTGTGGTGCGTCAGCGACAACCTGCGCAAGGGCGCGGCGTTGAACGCGGTGCAGATCGCCGAAACACTGGGGCAGCGGGTGCTGAAAAAAGGTTAATCGTCGTTTCCAGACCCCTCTATCACACTATCATCGGGCGCATCTTCGGAGGCGCCCGTTTGCGTTTTTTCGGCCGCACTTATCCTGTCGAACAGCCACCTGTGCCCATGACCGGGGAAGGGTGTGTGAAAGCGCCGCATCAGGCGGGAATAGCTAAAGCCAAGCTCGGACGCCTTGCAGATGCGCCGATCCGCAGGCCAGTCATGCAAGGCAAGCCCCCCTCCGGCGGCGCGCAATACATAGCCCTTGCTTCTCAGGCGCGCCTGCAGATCTTGCCAATCGCCCGCCTCGGCCAGATCGCCCGCGAGGCGCGCACGTAAGGGCGCGACGAGCCGCTCATCCGCCCTGACAGGCGGCCTCGCATTTTGCGCCCTTGCGATTTCGCGCGCCAATAGATCGCGGATCATTTGCCCCAGCGTGATATCACGCTCTGACGCGATCCGCGCCGCTGCGTGTAACATTTCATCATGCATTTTCATCTCGACGCGTTCCATGGCTCTGATGAAAGCCCATCCGGGTAAACAAGGCGTAAATCCGCACAAATCGCCAGCCAGCGCTTGCACTTGCGCCGCGCCAGCGGGATGATCCTTTCATGTTTTCAGGAGTGATCCCCATGCGTGCGCTATCCTTTGCCCTTCCGTTCATGCTTTTCGCCCCGGCGCTTCATGCCGAGGAAATCGCGCTTAACAGCCGGGTCAGCGCCGCGACGCTTTACCCACAGGGCGCGACGGTGACCCGGCAGGTGCCGTTTTCCATCCCCGCAGGCCAGCATGACCTGATCCTTGCCGACCTGCCGCAAAACACGCCGCTTGCCGCGATCCGGGTTGCGGTCACCGGGGCGCAAATGGGCGGGGTGACAACCCGCAATGATTACGTGCCGCCGCGCGATGCCAGTGAACTGCCCGCCTTGATCGCCGCCCGCGCCGAGGTCGAGCGGCTGGAAGAGGCCCTGCGCAAGGCCCGCGCCGATGTCGAGGATATCGTGCTTGAGGCCGAGGCCGCTCGCGCCCGCATCGCCTTTCTTGCCGAAATCGGACAGGGCGACGGCGTTGCCGCGCTAGGCGTTGATGCGCTGCGCGATCTTTCAACGATGATCGGTGCCGAAACCCTTGCCGCGCGGCGTGCCGCCACCGAGGCCACCCGCCGCGCCGAAGCCGCCGAGCGTGGCCTCAAGGGTAGGATCGAGGCGCTGGAGGATGCGCAAAGGGCCCTCGCGGCGCTTGTTCCCGAAGACAAGGCGCGCGCGATGCTGGCCGTGGCGGTTGCCTCGGATCAACCGGCGACAGGCACACTGAGTGTGACCTACACCATCAACGATGCCGGATGGCAGCCGCTTTACGATCTGCATCTGGCACGCGACACTGGTGAGCTTCGGTTGGAACGCGGCGCCTTTGTCCAGCAATACACCGGCGAAAACTGGCGCGATGTGGCGCTTACCCTATCGACGCTGCGCCCCTCGGCCCAGAGCGAACCCGGCCAGATCTGGCCCTGGATTCCGCGCATCGAAGACCCGGACGACATCCGCCCCAAATCGCGCCAGCTTGAACGCGCCGATGGCGCGCTGATGCAAATGGCCGAACCGGTGATGGAGGCCGCCGCCCCCGCGCGCATCGAGGCCGATGCACAGTTTGATGGGTTGTCAGTCACCTATACCTATCCCGAACCGGTTTCGGTCAGCACCGGCGCGGACCGCGTGCGCCTGTCGCTCGGCACGCTTGCCACCACTGCCGACGTGGTGGCGCAGGCCGTGCCGATGGTCGATCAGACCGCCTTTGTCATGGCGCGGCTGACCAACGATACGGGCGAATTGATCCTGCCCACGTCAGAGGCGCGGTTCTATCTCGATGGCCGCTATGTCGGGCAGCGCTGGATTGATCTTGTCCCGGCCGGGGGCAAGGTCGATTGGTCCTTTGGCGCAATCGAGGGCCTGCGTCTGACGCGGCTTGTGCGTGATCGCAACGAGGGGGATCGCGGCATTATCTCCAAATCCAACGAAATGACCGAGACGGTCGAGATCAGTGTTGAAAACCTGACCGATGCCGCCTGGTCCCTGCGGGTTCTCGATCGTGTGCCGCAATCGGATCAGGAAGACCTTGAGATCACATGGTCGGCCAAGCCCCAGCCGAGCGAGCGTGATGTCGAGGGCCAGCGCGGAATTCTGGCCTGGGAATTTGCCCTGCCGCCTGGTCAGACGCAGGACATCATTCTTACCCACGCGTTGAAATGGCCCGCCGGTCAGGTTTTGCGCTAAGCTATCCATGCGCGGCGACACCTTTCCCGTCGCCGTGCCTTGCCTGTTTCCAGACGCCATCATTTCCTCAATCACCGGATTTCCCGATGCCACACATGAAAACCCCCGGCGTCTATATCGTCGAGAAAAACGCTTTTCCCAATTCCGTGTTTGAGGTTGCCACTGCCGTACCTGCCTTTATCGGGCACACCCAAACGGCGATGAATGGCACCAAGCCCTTGCAGGATACCCCGTGGCGCATTTCTTCTATGGCAGAGTTTCACCGTTTTTTCGGTTTCGCCCCGACGCCGCTTTTTGACATCAAACCAACTGCGGCCCCGCCCGATCCTTCCCCGCTTGACGATGCGGGAAAAAACAATGCCCCCGCCTTGCCCCGCATTCCTGCCTCTTCCGCCCAAGAGCTTATCCAGACCACCCCGGCCTACTGTCTCTACACCGCCATGCGGCACTTTTTTCAGAACGGCGGCGGGCCTTGTTATGTTACCTCTGTCGGGGGCTACGATGATCCCTTCGACGCGGCCAAAATAATCGCCGCCATCACCGGTCTTGAAAAAGAACCCGAGCCGACGTTGCTGGTAATCCCCGAAACCACCCGCCTGCCCCGCGCCGACGCGACAAAGGTTCAGCAGGCGATGCTCGCCCATTGCGGCGAGGAAATGCGCAGCCGCTTTGCCATTCTCGATATCTCTTCCGGCTACCTTCCCCGGACCAGCCCCCTTGGCGATCCGGTCGCGATGTTTCGCAAAGATATCGGCGTCAACTGGCTGGATTACGGGGCGGCTTATTATCCCTGGCTCAACACGACCATTTGGCAGGACCGCGATTTCACTTTTGACAATATCAACGCCGATAGCCACGCCGAGTTGCGCAAGCTCTTGTCGGTGGCGGTCAGCAACGACGTGGCGATCACCGCAGAAATCAACAAAATCGGCGCGCCGGACCTTTCAGGCGATTTCACAATCAACGTCCCGCTCGGCGGGCATACAATCCTGACCCCTGCCGATATCTCCGCGACCGATGACACCAGCACCGCCGCCGATCTGCGCTTTGAAATCCTTGACACCGGTCAGATGCCCGGCGCTTTGGTCACCACCGGCACCGATACCGCCCTGAGCGGTTTTACCCAACAAGAGTTGGATGACGGCGCGGTCAGCTTTGCCCATGACATAGACGCCGCCACGACCGGCCAGTTCGAGGTGATCGTCACCGACAAGAACGGGCTTGCCACCCTTTCGCGTCGGGTTTTTGTTGTGGCCGGGGATCAGGCCGTGCCAACTCCGGATATGCAGGGCAAACTGGATAGCGACGCGCATGACTCCGGGGCGCGCCGACAGACACTTGACAAAACCCTTCGCGCCCTTTGCCCGGCATACGCTGATATTACCCGCGCTATCGCCAGCGGCATGAACACCCTGCCGCCCGGCGCTGCCATGGCCGGGATCTATACGATGGTCGACACTTCGCGAGGTGTCTGGAAGGCGCCTGCCAATGTCTCGCTCAGCTCTGTCACCTCACCAACCGTCGCGATCAATCACGACCAACAGGAAAACCTCAACGTTTCTACCACCGGCAAATCCATCAATGCGATCCGTCCTTTTGTCGGCGAAGGCACGCTTGTCTGGGGCGCGCGCACGCTTGACGGTAACTCGCTTGACTGGCGCTATATCCCGGTGCGCCGCACCATGATCATGATCGAGGAAAGCATCAAACTGGCCGTCAAGGCCTATGCGTTTGAACCCAACAGCGCCAACACCTGGGTCACCATCCGTGCGATGATCGAAAACTTCCTGACCGGTATCTGGAAACAGGGTGGTCTGGCCGGGGCGGTGCCTGCCGATGCCTTCGGCGTTAATGTCGGTCTTGGTGATACCATGACGCCCGAGGATGTATTGGAAGGTATCTTGCGGATCACAGTTATGGTGGCACTCACCCGCCCTGCCGAATTTATCGTAATCACGGTTTCGCAGCAGATGCAGAAATCCTGACGGCCCAGTCCCGGGGCCGCCAGAGAGCCATCTACTTACAGCGTTTTTCGGCCTCTTCGACCGCCGCCGTATACCCCGACAGAGAGAACGAATCCTTGGTGATTGTGCCGCGCGACGAGCGTGCGGTAAGCACGGCCTCTGCGCCGCGTTTCATCGCCGCCAGAATTTTCGCGTCGTCGCCGGTGCTTGCTGGCCAGGCCCATTCGCCTTCGGTGAACAATTCGAACTGGGACCCGCCGATATTCATGTTGACGGTCGAGCCGCCGGCGAAAGGATACCCGCCGGTAAAGGTGATCTGGCCCTGAACGCCCGCGCCGGGGCGAAAGAACGTCATCAACAGAATGTCGCCACGGCGCACGGCAACGACGCGGCCATCCTTGGTGTTGACCGTTTCGGTCGGTGCCGACACCGCCCAGCATTCGCGCGGATCGTTGTCTTCAAACACGCTCCATGCGGTCTTGGCCGCCACCTGATTGGTGCTTGTTTCCTGCGCTGCCGCACCTGTTGCCACCATCGCGGCCAATGCCACGGCCACGCCGCGTGCAAATCGTGATACCATCTGTCCAGCCTCCAAGCTGTCCTAAGCCTCAATTTCAGAGGTCGCCACTTTCCCTTTACGGAAATCTTTTTATATGCGACCAGTCCCGTCTCGACATTGCAACATTAGCCTGAAACAGGCGAGAAGTGAAAGACGCAATTGGCGGATTTTCGCACACGCGCCCGTCAGCCATATTTACCGGAGGCCTTGATGACCCAGCCTGTTCCCATGACCGAAATCTGGCGCGGCCCGATGGCCGAAAGCGTGCATCTTGGTCATGCGGTGATTTGTGACGCGGGCGGTGCCATTGTCGAGGCCTGGGGCGACCCGACCACGACGATTTTGCCGCGAAGTTCGGCCAAGATGATCCAGGCCCTGCCGTTGATCACAAGCGGCGCGGCCGAGGCCCATGGTCTTACTGCCGAGCAACTGGCACTGGCCTGTGCCTCGCATAATGGTGCGGCGATTCACACCGAGCGCGTCAACCGCTGGCTTGCCGATCTTGGGCTGAGCGATGATGATTTGCGCTGCGGGCCGCAAGACCCGGATGACAAGGCGGCCCACAAGGCGCTGTTGTGTTCTGACACGTCGCCCTGTCAGGTGCATAACAATTGCTCGGGCAAACATGCAGGTTTCCTGACGCTGAACCGTCACCTGAAAGGCAGCGCCGAGTATATTGACCCCGACCATCCGGTGCAAAAGGCGGTGCTGGACGCGTTTGAAACGGTAACCGGCGAGACCTCGCTGTTTTACGGGATTGACGGGTGTTCGGCACCCAACCATGCCGCAAGCCTGCATGGGATGGCGCGCGCGATGGCGTGGTTTGCCGGGGCTCATGAGGGCACCGATGCCAACCAGATCGCCGCCACCCAGCTATGGCAGGCGATGGTCGCGCATCCCGAGCTTGTGGCTGGTGAGGGGCGTGCCTGTACCGAGTTGATGCGCGCCTGCAAGGAGCCGGTTGCGCTCAAGACCGGGGCCGAGGCGTTTTTCATTGCCATCCTGCCGACCCGCAAGATGGGAATCGCTCTCAAGATCACGGACGGCACCACGCGGGGCGCGGAATGTACGATTGCGGCGCTTCTGGTCAGGTTGGGGGTGCTGGACGCGGATCACCCGGCCACCCGCAAATTCATGAATGCACCGATTCTCAACCGGCGTGGGATCGAGACCGGAATGATCAGACCCACGGCGGCCCTGGTTTGATCCGCCGCTCATCCGCCCTGACAGGCGGCCTCGCTTTTGACCAACGGGGCGCCTGATCAGCGAGACAGGCTGTCAGGCCTGATGAGCGCCCGCGACGAATTCATCCTGCGCATAGCCCTGTAGATAGAGCAGCGCCGTCAGGTCGCCGTGGTTGATGCGGATATCGCATTTGGCGGCGACGCTTGGCTTGGCGTGCAGCGCCACGCCGGACCCGGCCCGCCCCAGCATGCCAAGATCATTGGCGCCGTCTCCGACCGCGATCACCTCCGCCTCGGCAAGGCCAAGCCGGGTGGTGATGTCTTTCAGGGCTGCAACCTTGGCCTCGCGCCCAAGGATCGGGCGGCCCACGTCGCCGGTCAGAACGTCGCCTTCGATCAAAAGCGTGTTGGCGCGGTTTTCGTCAAAGCCAAGCGTGGCGGCGACGGCCTCGGTAAAGGCGGTGAACCCGCCCGACACAAGCGCGCAATAGGCCCCGTTTGCCTTCATCGTCGCCAAGAGGGCGGCGCCACCGGGCATATAGGTAATCCGGCTTTCCAGCACCTTGGCGATTACGCCCGCGTCAAGCCCCCTGAGAAGCGCGACCCGTTCGAGCAAAGCACCCTCAAAGTCCAAGTCGCCATTCATCGCGCGCGCCGTGATCTCCTTGACATGCGCGCCGACGCCTGCGACCTCGGCCAGTTCGTCAATGCATTCCTGACAGATCATCGTGCTGTCCATATCCGCCAGCAGCATCTTCTTGCGTCGTCCCGTCGCGGGTTGCACCACAAGATCGACACGCGCCTGTTGCAGATCGCCCCACACATCCCAGCGATTGTCCGGCATCTGGTTCAGCGCAAATTCCGCCGCCTCGTCGGGCGCAAGCCAGAGCGCGTCACCGCCCCCCCAGGCATTGCGCAGGGCGTGAACAAGGGCCGGGTCCAGCACGCCCCTTGGCGCAATCAATGTGGCAATGAACATTTAATGAGGTTTCCGATCGTAGCCGCGCAGGGTGGTATTTTGTTACTCAGGCTGCGTTCTAGCGTCATTTCTATACGCGCGAAAGGCCCTGATGCGCCGCAATGCGATCAGTGGAACACCCCTCAGCGAGGGGCGGCATTCATGACAAATTTCTCACTTACGTGCAAATGGTTGCGGTGTTTTCGGTCGTGCCCTCTTTCACAGGGTCCGCAAACGTCGGCCTTGGCAATTTCCCAAAATCATAGGCCTTCAATATCTTTCACCGAAAGATAAAGATCCGTCATTCGAAGCACCGGCATCGGCTTGGCGGTAAGATCCGACATGATCGTCATGTCCATTTCAATCTGACCACCATCCAGAATTGGCTTGTTCTCGTCATACCAAAGCTGCCAGGTGGCGGCCTGTTTGGCGACGATATCGGCGATGGTTTCCCCCCCGTCCACCGCGCTTGGCGGTTCGTCGTCTGTCGGCAGGGCGGCCTTGGTGGGCGGCATCAGGAACACCGGCAACCGCACCTTGTTCAACTGTCCATTGACCGAATAGGCATAGTACAGGCCCAGCTGAATCGTAACCTCCCTAGTGCCCGCATTTTTGAACAGCATTTCGTAGAAGACTGACAGTTGGCAGGCAATACTGCGCTTGACCGGGGTGTTCTTGTCGGTCGACCCGGCCAGCGCGATATTCACCGGTTCATTGCGAAAAATCGTCGGATGCAGCGCGCTTTCAAAGCTGACATCAGGTGTCCGGTAGACAAAGCTGTCTACAATCGTGTGATCATCAATGATGCCCGCGTTTCGCGTCAAATAGACCGAGGTCAGCGCATCCTGACGTTCAAGGATCTCCATTTCCGGCAGGATAAAGCGTCTGGCGGCGATTTTGCTTCCGACCTTGGATTCAAGATACCTTTTCTTGCCGGTAACCGGGTCGGTATAGAGATAAAGGAACTTGGCCGTTTTTGGATCACTGCCGGGCTGGCGCTGACAGGTATATCCTGCGATCTCAACTTCGGGTGTGCCGACGCGGGGGGGTAATGCCTCAGTCAGCGCAAGGGTGATCTCCAGGGCAATCACCGTGCCGCTTTTGTCGGGCTCTTCCACTTCAACCGGGGCCTCAGAGATAACAAAGCTGACCGGGGCCACATCAATCGCCGCGCTGGCGGTGATATCCTCGGCCGGTTTCATGGCAAATTCGATGGCTGCGGTTTCGGCGACCCATTTGACCAGCGATGTTGCCGATTCAAGCGCGTATTGAGCGTTTGTGAGCTGCTCGGCGTCCTTGGTGTCTACATCAATTGGCAACAGATAGGCGTTCAGATCGTTCAGGACTTTTGGATAAACATGCACAAATTCGGCAAGGTTCTCAAACAGATCACGTGGTGCCACGTCTGACGCCATAACCGGATCGTCATCCTTGATGTTGAACGCGATTGTGCCATGCACCTCGTCTTGCGGCGCGTGGTCCTGCATCGAATACTCAAACGCATATGCCCAGCGTGTCACCGCCTCTACCGGATTGAAATCGCCCGGTTTCGGGCAGGTTGCAGGTGCGGATGCCCGTGCGCTCACACCAGTGGCGTCGATGATGCCGGCCTCTTGCGGTGGGCATTGCGGTACATAATCGTCAAGTCCGTCCTGAGTCACCAGCGTCGGAACTTCGGGATAGGCGCGCAGGATAATCGGCACTTCAAACGTTCCCAGGCCGCGCGTCAGGGGCAGGGGATCAGGCGTTTCTTCGGTCCCGATGTCAACAAAACTGAGCCACGTCGACGGTCGATACCCTGTAATGCCGGGCAGCGCGCCGATCTCGTGCTCAATGTATCCGCCCTGATAAGCCAGATTAAGCGTAACTTTGGCCGCATTGGTGGTGGTCGTTGTCAGCAATGAACTGAGGTAGGGACTCGGTTCTTCGTCAAGTTTTGGACTGCCCGAGAATTTCAGGTCAAGTTTGGGTGACGAGACCGTCAAATTCGGCAGCGTCTGCACCGAGGTATCGTTCAGGATGTTACCATAGATCCGCGGCACCAGTTTTGCACCGTCTTGTGGCGTGATCGCGGCATGAACATCGGCCTCGAATTGCAGACCCGCCTTGACAGCATAGAATTGGCTGACCTGTGCAAGCATCGCCTGACGGAAGCTTTCGCGGATCGCGTCGTTCTGCTTCTGGCTTGGGTGTTCGTCGGTGTAAACCGCCAGCATCGCGCCCTTTAGGGCATCGGCCAGATCCTCTTTTGCATCCAGCAGGCTTTGCAACGCATCGGGCCATGATTGGCGCCCCTCAGGCAGCGGCACACCCTGGATATTGTTCGACAGAATGTTGGCCGGCGTCACGTATTTGGGCGTCAAGAGCGCATCAACATCGCTCAGCGTTGTCCGCATCCAGCGATCAAGGTCGATGGACACAAAAGACGAAACCTGCGCCGGTGTAGTTTTGGAAAGCGGGGCACCGGTGGTATAGGGGATGATCCGAGTCTGGGCCTTGGATTTCAGGATATTCGAGATCGGGCGCGGGGCAAATATCGTTGGCGCGCCTTTGTCGGTAATCTCATAGGAAATCGCCTTTTTCGAGTTGGCTGCGCCAAACGTAGCAACCCAAAGCGGCTTTGCGCCGCCGCTATAGACGTTGTTGTCAGACCCGCTTGCGATGCGCTGAGATTGTGTGGGATCACCCGCAAAGGCATCGGTAAAGTCGCGCGCAAAACTCGCCAGCGTGCGTTGTTCCCTGGTCGTCTCGGTTCCAAGTGGCCCGGTCCATGCGGCAATCGAACTGGCGTTTGCCGCAACACCCGGCGACGTGCGCAACCCACCGGCCACGCGCATCGGATCACGGGCAAAGGTCAGACTGGTTTCGAGCTTGAATATCTGACCGTCGTTAAGCGTGCCATCCAGTGGGACAGTACGGTCGTAATCCGTCCAGTCAAATTCAACGACCGGCTTGGCGGTGTCGGACAACTCATTCAGATAACTCAAGATAAGTTCGGCCCATTGGTTCAGACCATAGCTGTCGCCGGGGGCATCCGGCTTGATATCTGCAAGCGGCAACTCGGTTCTGGGTATCGGCCAGGCACCATCGGGGATCAGCGTTGTGGTCAGCGTCGTGCTGATGCCTGCCGGGTCGTTCTGCTGCTGCTGGATAACCGTGTAACTGCGGATCGCCTGATCAAGCGTCTTGCGCCCGGCGGCCGCCGTATCGGGGTCGCTGCTGCGTGCGGCGGTTGCGGCGTTCCTGTACGTACAGTCGTCAAAGCGCAGCTTCATCGTGAGCCGCGGCTTGACGGGTGTGCCGCCATCGCCCGCAATCTGGTAAGCTGCGGCAACACCGGGCCACTGGCCGATACCAAGCAGGCGATCAGTGTATCCGGTAATTTGCGGTGCCTTGTTCTGGGGGGCGCTTGCTGGCGGTGTCGGATTGCGGAATTCACTCTGGATTCGATTGCCGAAAAGATCAAGCCAGGCCATATCGAACTGAAGCAACTCACCGACACCCAGATACGGGCTGGCGTTCGGGTCGCCCCCGGCGACGATCTGCGCATAGGGCACCGACAGGGAAAAATGCCACTTGCCATCGGGCGAGCTGGAATTTGCCGCCTGTACCTTGTCGCCCCCGGATTCGGGGTCAGGATCAACCGGGCCTGCGGGCAAACCCCAGTCGGATTCGTGGAAAAAGCTGTTGCCCGGATTATCGGCAAGGCGGTATCCCAGCAATCCAAAGGTCTGCCGCAAATAGGCCTCACCCCAGGCTTTGTCGGGTGTTGGCGTGTCAACAACAACCGGTTCAGGGCGCACCAGTGAGATCCCGGCAACGCCTTGTTGAATATCGGGTGCAAGGCTGAGCGGGCCAACCCGAACATTCAGCGCGACAGCGGTGAACAGGCTGACATCAGCATTTGCAGCGGCCAATTCCGCGAGCGGAACGCCAAAGTATGTCGACAAATCCGCAAGCGTGCCGCCCGCATCGGTGGCCTCTATGGTCACGGTAATGCGCGGCAGTTTGATCGACGTCAGCGGCGCAAGCGTTGTCGGCAGCCCGGTGCCCGCCGGGTTCACCTGTTGGATTGCCGCGATATCGGTTCCAAAGTGCTGCGCGATCAGACCCAGGTCACCACCGGGGTTTGCCTTGTCCGGCGTGACCGGCGGAACCTTGGGAACCTGATACATGCCCCCCTCGATGACAACCGGAGCTTGATCCGCCAGGGTCTGCGTGGTGTTCAGGTCGGCCAGAACGCCAACGCCCATGTAATAGCTGTCAGCATAGGATTTAAGCGTATCCACGCCCGGTTCAAACAGGCGGCTTGATGGGGGCGTGACGGGCACGGCTTCTGCAACAAGGGCCGCGTCGCTCAGATCGAACGCCTCGTTTGTCACCGCAACATTCATAAAGTTGGCAAACAGCAATCCTGTCTCGGCGCGCAGCTGATAGACTACAAAGATTGCAAGTTCCGCCTCGCCCTGATCGTTAAAGGCATGGTCCGGCAGGCCCTTCAGATCGTCGTCGGCGATGCCCGTGGTGTAATTCAGATAGAACCCGCCCGAGCGGGTGATGCTTGCCTCCCACAATAGCCGCAAGAAGCGGTTGGGCGTGCCAATCAGATTGCCGAAACGATCAGTGCCCACGGCATCCGAGGCGCTAAGACTGCCTTCGGGATGGGTATCCGTCGACAGGTTGGTCTGGGTGATGCCCATCAACGCATCGGCCGGATTATTCGACTGCCAGCCCTTGGCTTCGCTGCCCGTGGCACTTGGCCGGTAAAACAGGTTGACCTGATCAAACCCACCGGTCTGATCGGTCAACTGATCAAGAATCCGCTCCAGCAATGTAACCTCGGCTTCGGGCGCACCGATGATTTCATAGCTGCGCTTGGTCGCACTGGCGGCGTCGCCGTCGATGCGTTTTACAGTGAACGAAATCAGTGACCCAAACCCGTAGTTGTTCACAGGATCGTCCTGCGTGGTGCCGCGCGCCTCGTTGGTGCGTGCGATAACCGGCGCGAAGGTTGGCAACATGCCTTGGGAATTTGGCAGGTTGATCAGAGAATTGGGCAGTGACCAAAGCCGTGGACGTGGTGTGGTGGGCTGCGTTGTCTGCAGCGGCAGGTCAATCGTTACCGCAGTCTGCCAGACGATTTCATTTGCCAGCGGGAAGCGCGCAGGCTTGGCCTCGGCCACCGGCAGCGGCGTGATGGGCGACGATCCCATGCTCAGGTAGGTCGCCGACGCTTCGCGCACTGCCTTGTATTGCAGATACCGGGAATTCTGGAACTCGCCATTCAAGGTGTAAGTGAGCGTCGTCGTGCTGTTGAATTTCAACCAACTGTCGGGCGAGGTCAGCGTCAGGGCATAGTACGGCCCCTCGGGGCTTGCCGCCGGATCAGGGATATTGGGCAGCGGCACGGTTTGGCCGGTAAGCGCGAACAGCCCCAGATCATCAGGATAGCTGTCGGCATCTTTCTTCAGCGGAACCTTGTCACCGGGCGTCAGGATATCGCCGGTCGCAAATCTGGTCTTTAGGCGCAGACCGTGCAGATAATAGCGCGATACCATGCCAGCGGCGTTTTGCAGGCCCAAAGTGCGGACCATCTCATCAATAAGATCGCCCAGATTGTACTGTGCAAGATGCGGCACATTCAGGCTTGGCTCGTGCTCGGTATCCAGAAACAGATCGACAATTGCGCCGTTTGCCGAGGTTTCCAAAGCACCGATTTCAAGGGCATACCTCTCTGCGACGCTTTCGAGCGTGTCAGAAGGCGCGATTTTGTGACCAAAGGCCGGAATATCAAGGATGGATTGATCCGCAAGCAGCTTGGGGTTGGCAAGAAGTGCCGGAACATCTGTCAAAAGGTCCTCGACAGTGGCGTACTTCAGCGCATCAGCGATGCTTTTCAGGCTATCGGCCCCCTGCGTGGTATAATCGTTGCCATTGCCACTAATCCTGATGCCGGATGCAATGATGCGAGCATCCAGCTTGTTGTGCTCGGCGAGATCCCCGGCCACAATGGCGCCGTCAAAAACCGGCAGTTTGGCAATGTCTTCAAAACTCTGCCCACCAGCGGCCTGCCAGCTCATACCCGCAATCGTTATCGGCAAAGTGGCAGCGGAATTCAGCGGTTGTTTCTTGTTGGCAGTCATCAGTTCGCCAAGCGTATAAAGTTTGGCGTCGCGGTCCTTGTCCTCAGGATCAATCTGCATCTGTCTGTTTACGTAATCGACGATGCCCTTGACGCTTAGCCCCGATACATCCTCAAGCGGCAGTTTGAAATTGCTCAGGCCATCACGCAGCGCCTGAACGGTGAGGCGGCCAATCATCGTAAAGTAGTCGCCATAGACAAACTCAGCGATTGACGGCCCCCCCGGAACCGGGGCCACGGCGGCATTTGCGGTCAGATTGGATTGTGCGTCGACCTGAACCTTGAGAGCGTCAAAGTATAGGCGCAACTGTTCGATATAGCCTGACGTACTCGAATTGACCTTGCCGAACTCATAATCGTACTCGGCGCCGCCCGCGAATGCCGGAACGTTCAAATGCACGCTGGGAACAGCCGGAAAGAACACGGCGGTCGCGGGTTCTGCATTGCTGTCTTGCTCAAGTCTAAAGTCGATTTCAGTCTGCAAACCCAAGAAGGTGTCGATAGCGCTGGCCGGGATTGGAATTGGCCGGGTTTCATCCGACAAGTAGTTGAAAATACTTGTAAGATAAGTGTCGTTGACAGGCAGATTGTTCAGCTCAGAAGGCGAAATATCCGCAGGTCGGCCCGCCGCGATGATCCATTGCAATGTGCGGATCGCAAGATCTTCGAACAAGGCATCCGCCGCGCTGTTGGCCGTCAGGGCGCGCGCCCTTGCATGTGCGGTGCGCGCTACAAGGTCGGGTGCCACAACCTCTGCGGCAGGTGCATCGTTCCCGCTGGCCATCGCGCCCAAAGCGCCCGAATCCGCCTGAATCGGTTTTTGTGCCTTCAGGAAGAAATTCACCGCATAGGCCGCAGGCTGGCTTGCCGGGTCGCCGTCTGCATCGCCAACAACGGTCAGAACCGGGGCAACATAGCCCGACAAATGCAGCGTTTCGCCCTTGGTCAGACGGGTCCAGTCTGGCGCGTAAACCTCGCCGGTTGCGCCCATTGCCATTGGCATATCGGGCGCTGACCCTGCGATTTTTTTCAGGCCACGCGCGTTCAGCCGGGCAGGGGCCGACAAGGCCATTACAGCGGCGCTTGCAGTCAGGCTATCGTCTGCCCAAGGTGCCGGTCCTTTCATCGGATTGTCCAGGATGAAGCTGGCTTTGACAGTTGCCTTAAAGCCAAGATGGATGGTGATTTTGAACAGACCCAGGTTGATCTTGACGGCAAGGCTGACATCAACCAGCGCCTGAACAAGGATCGGGATCGGCTCGTAGGAAGCAAACGTCGCTTTGATCCAGATCGCAATACGAACGTTCAGATCGGCCGAGATGATGGCAAAGTTGATCGACCCATAAAGCCGCCCCTGCACACCAAGCGTCCCGGTCAACGAGAAGTAATAACCGTCCTGTAACTGGTTCGGGGCCCCCTCAACAGTGTCGGTTGTATAAGGTAGCCAGCGCGCGATGACGCCCTCGATAATCCCAAATACGGTCAGGCTGAAGCCCGCCTTGAGAATCCCCATTTCAATCGACTTGCCAAGCCCGATTTGTGCGCCGAAACCAAACACGATGACCGGATTGAACCAACCCTTGTGCGTTATCGGCACCTTGTCGGTGGTGGCACTGGAGAGCTTGCCAAAATAGAATCCGGCCGACCCCATAAGCGGCAACGGACCAGCCTGAATTTCAATCGAGAAGGAGCGCGAAAAGTCTTCCTGCCAGGGAAAGCCGATATCAACCTGAAAATCGCCGTTGGTATAAACTTCAATCGCAAAGGTCGGCAGCGTGATAGACGCAACACCGACCTGGATCTTGCGCATGATGTCCGGCAGAACAATCTGGGCCGAGTATTTCCCGACATTCTTGGAAACCTGCTGGTACATGATCTGGAAATCCAGACCGGCAAAAATCTTGGCCATCGGCCCATCAAGGCTGATCCGCAGGGCATAGAGGGATGGATCATTGAAAACGATTGCGAGCGAGATGAAGTAGGTTTCGGGATCGTCGTCACCGGCCTTTGTCAGCAGCTTGGCTTCGGCGCCTTTTTCTTTGCCCTTCTCAACCTTCAGAACCCCAAAATCAAAGGCGATGAACCATGAGCTGTCAGGCGCGAAAATGGGCTGGTTAACGCCATCGCCAATAGGCACATCCGGTGGCTGCGGAATGACAAGATTTTCGAGCGACTCAATGACTTCGGCAACGTTCTTTTTCGAGGTAAGCCCATCAACCGTAACATGCTGGCCCAGGGCAAGCAGGCGCAGGTCAAAGTACTTGTTGCCGCCGCCCGGTGGGGCCGGGGCCGCGCCCGGTTCACTGGCGTCCCAGGGTCCAAGGCTTGAGGTGTCGCCATTGGCCTCTGCGCCGACGTTCCACGGGAAACTGCCGCTCAGGGTAATGTGAACGCCGTTGTCCTTCGGGTCGGCCTGACCCGAGGCATAGTTCACATCAATGCTGTCGATGGTACAGATGCCCAGGTTGATCGGGCCGATATTGACCTTGAAGACAACCTTGCCGGTGGTGAAATTGTAATCAAGCTCCAGGTTCGACAGGCTGATGTCGTTCAGCACAGACCACGGCGCTTCCAGACCGAATTTTGACCCGGTAATCCACGACACCATGGTTTCAATCAGGTTGCCAAGCGTGGTGTTCTCGGTGAACTTGAACTTGCCTGTCCATTCTTTCTTGGTTTCGTCGTAGACGGCCTCTGCTGACAGATGAAAGTCGGGCAGAACCGCGCCCCATGTGGGTTTCTTTTCCGATGCGAACTTGATCCAGGGATTGATCCGCATCCCAAGCCAGGTCATTTCAACCGCAATCGCCGAGAAGTAACCCTTGTCGTCGCCCACAACCGCCGGTGCCGTCTGCGCTGCCGAAGCCCTAAGCATTTCAGGGGTCACCGCCGCGCGCGGTGGCAGATGCGCGAGATCTGCTGCTCCGCCGTTCTCAACCGCTTTTTTGGCGCCGTTGTATCCCGCCTCGACCGACGCCTTGTCGATCGTAAGGTCGAGGAAATCAATCTTCCAGTTGGTAAACTCGCCCTTGAACACCCAGGAATTCGTCAGGGTTGTGATCTTCAAGGACAACAGGTCGATATTGTAATCTGCCTGTGCGCCCGCGTCGAACCCTAGCTCTTCGGACAATAGCGCGCCCAGCTTGATCACGGTGGTGGTGTGCCCGTCAAAGGTCCAGCCTTTGTCGCTGCCAAGGTATTGCGCCGTCACGCTGACGCCGACTTTGGCACTGTCGGGCAGGATGATGGTCGTGCCGGTGAACTTCCCGGTGATCTCGGTTTTTTTCGACGCAGCGGATGCGGGGGCCGCATCGGTCACAACTATCGCGGTTCCGCCGTTCTTGCTTGTTGCCGGGTCGATATCGGTCGATGTGGCATCAACGGACAGGCCTAGACCGGTCACAGTGAACGCGGTTGTCCCGTCGATTTCAATGGGCCAGTCGGTGGTAACATCCATCGCAAAGGCATATGTGCTGGTCGCCTGATCGACCGAAAAATTCATGCCGGTGATTGCAACGGTCGAAATGAACCCCGGAAGCGCCTCCTGAAAGGATTGGCCCAGATACGTGCCCACAATGTCCGCGACCTTCAGCGGTTCGGTCCCGTCAACCAGCCCGCCGTTCACCCGCAACTTGGGAAGATGGGCCTGTACCGTCGCATCGGATGTCTCAATCAGGAATTTGCCATCAATATCAACAGTCGTCTCGCGCGCGTTGAGATCGCCGGGCGATGTAACCGTGGTCAGAATATTCAGGCTGGTGACATCAACCGCGGGGACAAGCGTCCAACTGAAATCTTCCGGTGTGCCCAACAGGAATGAGATGAAGCCGAAAGAGTTGTCAGTGTAATTATAGTCCATCGCCAGCGATTTGGCGACAATCCGGGTGATTTGTAGCTGAGCGGGCAGGATCGCGGCGATGTTGATGCCGCCAATCCATTGAAACAGCGTGTCGATGCCGGGGTAGGGGTCTTTGAATTCGGCGCGAAAGTTGAAGGTGTCCGGCTCGGACGGCAAAACAATACCGACGTCTAGGACGGCCCCGGCTGAAATCGTGGCACCCATCCGCCCCTGCACCGGCAGATCGCCATAAGGGTCGATCGAAAACCCAAGGTGCGGTTGCCCCATGCCCAGCCACGCGGCCCCCGGCAGGTTCCACGATACATTGTCGAAATTAGCGTCAAAGCCAAGCGCCAGCGTGGCCTCGCCTTGCGGGTTGGAATTTTGGGTAAAGACAAACTCGACCCGGGTTTCGCCTGCGCCAAAAAGCGTTTCAAATACCGCTGTGGTGCCGGTCACAGTAACCTTGTCGGTCTCTTGTTTCGGCTCATTGGCCTGAATGGTGAACTGTTTGCCAACCACCGCACTCAGCACATCAGTGATAAAACCGGGCGCAATGGCGGTCAGCAGATTGATCTCGCCTTTGTTCTGCTTCCATTGCTGTTCAAGGTTTGCATAAAGCGGCGTCAGCAGGTCTTTTGGCTCCGGCGCTGCGTTCATCGCCTGAAGCATTTTTGGCATGCTAACGCCAACCCTGTTCACGGCAATATCAAGCGCGCGCAACAGCTTGTCGTTAACCTCGTCATGGAAATGGGTGCCAAGCTTGGTGAAATAGCTTTCAAGATCGCGCTGCGGCCTGTCTTGTGGCTGTTGCCAATAAGCGTTGAACAAGGGCGGCAGGACGACAGGCGGATATTGCAGGACCGAACGCTCGCGCGCGACGGCTGTGTCATTCCAGGAGGCCGGGTATGACGAGACGATACCATCATAGGCGATGGCCGAAGCCTTAAAGGCCTCTTTCCCACGTGCCGGGTACCCGAAACTTGTGGCTGCGTCGTATCTGCTCATTTTCAGATAGGGCTTGCCCAGGTTCAACATCAACTCAAGCGAAGATTGACCCTCCAGCACCGGCGGCATGGTCGCAGTGGCGTACAGCAGGTCAAACACCATCGTTGGCAGCGGGCCAACATAGACAATCAGGATATCATAACTGTTTCTGGACGCGGCAATCGCTGCGGTGATCATTTTTTCCGTGGCGGGGCTGTCCGGGCTGCCGATCAGCTTGAAACGCTGCTCCACACGGTTGTCGCGTCGCCAGGTGTCAAAGTCGGTGCCGCGCTTGGGGCCCTTCGCACCGGAAATCAGGTCAGCAAGGGACTGCCATTGATCTGCCGAAACCTTCTGAATATTGGTCAGAACAGAGGGGCGCTTTGCGATGCCATCAGGGCGGCCATACATAGCTGAAAGCATGCCCGCCGCGATGTTGTACAGGTTTTCCGCAGGCATGCCGAGTGTCGCTATGCCGTATACCGGAAGCTGATTGATCGCCCCTGCGTTTGTATTGTCAACGATGACCCGCGCAACAGCGATGGCCTCGTCAATGGCTGGGTCGTAAGCATAGGCACTGTGATAGGCCGTCCAATCGGTGATTGCCGGAACCGGGCGATAAAACGCCCGATCGCCGATCCGCGAGGATGCCGCCACTTTGTCAAAAAGATAGGTTTTGGTGGCACCGCTTTTCCTGGTCTGGAACAGGTTGCGCCCCTTGATCCAGCCATAGGGCTGAAGCTGCACGTAATTCAGGACGTTCAGTTCAGGAAATTTTGTGTCACCGCCATGATAGGTGTCGTCATACCCGCCGGTGATTGCGAATTCCCCTTGCGTTGCCAGGGTTCCGATAAGACGAACGGCTTTGACGGTCACACCGTTAAGTTTGAACTCGGTGTTGCGTGATCCGGGGAAGTTCGGGATCAGCAATTTAAGCTTGGCATCGAGCGCCGCAAAGTTGCCGTCGCTGGCATAGACAACAAGCTCAAGCCCGTCTTCAACCCCCAGGGCAATCAACCGGTTAAGGATTGCGACACTCGATGCCTGGTGGCCAAAGTTGTTGCTATTGGCAACGAAAATCCGGATGCCGGGCAATCCAAGCAGGTAATTCCGAACTTTCTTTAAACGCAGGACCAACGCTTGGTCGCCCTTGGTTGCGGCGACGTTTGAGAGCATGGCGATGAGATCGTTGAAGCCGTTGGCCATTTCAAGACACCCCCTCTTTGTCTTTTGCGGCCTTGGCTTTCGCTTTGTTGTAAACAGCGAACCAGCTTAGATCGGCAGCCTTGGTGACATCCGGGTTCCCAAACAAAAGGAACGCCGTGTTGCCGCTTGGCGGAACTTTCAAAAGCCCCAGGAATTTCAGAGCGATCTGATTGAGAACCAGCATGAACCCTCCGGGATCGGTCTTGGGGTCAGCACCGGGTTCCTTGAATAGAAGCTGGATAAGCCCGATCGACAGCTTCAGGACCGTTTGCAGGCTAAACAACGACCCGCCGCTGCCCGCCCCCGGAAGTTCGATCCCGACAAAGGCATTAAAGGTCGACCCACCCGAGCCTTCACCACTATTATCTGACCACGCCAGCATCATTGTGGAATCAAGGTTCACCTTGCCCGCAAGCGCGCCCGGCGAGCCAAGATAGACCTTGAGTTTAAGGCCGTGCCATTTTCCGCTGCCGACGCCTCTAAGCTGGTACTGCGTGATCGCCGGAAGGTATCCAACACTGGCTGGATCGGTCTTGTCGTCCCCCGCCTCCGTGCTGTTATCGCCGGACATCATCTCTACCAGTTCCAGATGAAACCCCGTGTAAAGGCTGCCCTCACGCGGTGTGCTGCTTGCAAGGTTAAAGGCAATTTCGCCCTCAATCAGCTCTAGAATGGGGTCCGGTGGATCGGCCTCGTTCACAACGTCCACGTCTGTTGTGACCCTCAGCCCAAGGTTTGAGAACGAAAGCCCCTGCCGCAACGCCGTTTCATCGCCCGGTTTCGCCCCGAACGAGAAGATGTCGAAGACTGGAAGCTCATCGCCGGTATTGGGGTCGGTCATCGCCGGGATAACCGCGAAGTTCATAAAGCCAGACATGCCGATCCACGACACGATCTTGCCGCTCTTGCTTCCGTCATCGCGGGTCGACATTTGTGCCGCGTCAATCTCAACCGAGTTGAGAATATTGTTCTTTAGCAGAAAAAGGTTCGGCCATTTCGAGCCGAGCGAATACACCACCGCATCGCCATTACGCTGCAATCCGCCTTCCAATAGAACAGCATTGTTGGGATTGGGTTGATCGCCTCCCGGCTTTATGTCGATCATCGCCTCGACATCGCTGCCATATAGCTTGTTCAACACCATCTGTGCCAAGCTTTCGAACTTTTTGATGGCCGAGTTTTCAAACAAGGCGGATAGCTTGAGCAAAGTGAAACTTTCATCCGCATCAGGATCGCGGGGGGCAATCGTGTGGGGCTCTTCGGCATCGTCGTAAAGCGGGTCGATGTAATAGACCAAACCAAAGGTTGAGCTGGTTTCCTTCTGCTGAACCTTGTCGCGGTCAATCTGCCCGATCTCAATGCCGATATGATGCGCATAGAAATCTTTGGGGTCTTTCACTCCCGCAAGGATACCCGCAAGATCGGACGGCAGCTTGGCAATCTCGGCCTTCAGGATCAACACACCGGTCCAGTTTGGGTCGGTGACGATCTGGGCAAATTTGGCAAAATAGGGGCTTTCGCGCTTCAGCCACGCCTCATGGCAATACTCCACCAACCATCCCGACAGCGGCGTAAGCTGCCCGGTATCGCCGGGAACGGTCGTTGCAAAGATATCGCGCTTGGTCCATTTGTCGGGGCTCATTGCAAGGCTGGCGTCGGTCGGGTTGTGTTTGTCATCAAGCGCCAAAATCGCGCCGTGAACGCCCTTTACGATGATGATGTTGCGATAATCGCCGTATTCATTGTCGGTTCCGGTTTCGACGGCAAAATCCCACTGACCGATGGGAATACCGTTATAAAACTGGGCCGGGCTATGGATATCGGCCGTGGACGGTGGCATAAACACACCCTGACCCTTTAGCGCCCCAAGGTGCGCGGCATTGGCAATCACCAGAAACTGATCCGTGGTTTGAAACGCCGCCTGCAATGTATCATCAAGCTGGGTAAACCCCATTTGCGCCTGAATGACTTTATCCTTGTCCTGCACCTGTGCCAGCATAAGCTGCGCCCAATCGCCGCTTTGCCTATCGAAATTGGTGATAAACCCGGCTGGCGTGGTGGTTGCCTTGACGTCTTTGGCAGCACTGGCCATCGCCATTCCGCTTTGCGGGGCAAGGGCGGCGACCGGGCTTGCGGCTTTCTTGATCTCGCCGGCATCAATCTCGGTCTTGCGCGACGGGCCGATGATCTGTCGTGTTAGCGTTTCAAATTCTTCCGAGGTTATGTCCTGAATGCCGTCCGACCCCTTGAACCCCGCAAGCGGCAGCATTGGAAAGCTCTTGCTGCCATCCGCAGGCAGCACAAGACCGGGATCGGTAGGGCCAAAAATACCGGCGGGCCGGGTTTGGGTGTCTTCGTATTTGCCAAACAGTTCGGCCCCTTTGGGCGCTGCGCTGTAAACTGCGGCGGTGTCCATCCTGGTGGGGGCGGGCACAAAGGTAACCCAGGATGTCTGATAGGTGCCATCAAGCAGCTTGGCCTTGGCATCAATCGGCGGTCCGACGGGAGATGCCGCTTGCAGTGGAAAATTGGGGGCATTTGCAGGCCGGTCGCGAAAGAACCGCATCGCAAAACCGTCCTGGCTTCCGTCGATCTGCGGTAAGACGCTGACGGTCTCGGTGCCCGAAAGCCCGCAAAGTATCTTGACCGGCACGCCGGGCCTGGCGCCGTCCACTTCAATCGTGAAGTCACCTTCCGGGCTAAAGCAAAACCCGGGTTGCAGCGGTGTTTGCATGTACCCCAGATTGACAATCAGGCGGGCGGGCTCTGTGCCACCGGCAACCGGGACCAGCCGGATGTCTTTGCCATAAGCCGTCCGATAGTAACTGGGGAGTGTGGTCTTGCTGTCGGGCGAATTCGATGTGTTTGCCCCGGTAAAGAAAAATGCAGTTTCGGCGGCGGCTTCTATCTTGTTGTTCGGGTTGCCAAAATTGGCGTGTAATGTGTAGAGGAACGTGTTGCGTGATCCCGCAAGGTCCGCAAGTGGCAGATAAGCCGTCAGGTTTTTGACCGGGGTCTCGCCCTTGACCTTGTGGCCGTACATCGGGTTTGGCACGATCATCTGAAAGCCCAGGCCCAGATCCTGACGAAGGTCATTCGCCGATATCCGCGCCTGCGCCGTCATTGCCCCCAGACCGACACCGGAAAACTGAAGCGACGCATCGGCCCCACTGATATGAATGCTGGTTTGGTAGGTGCCGGAATCAACCAGCGCATTGTACCCCGCGCCCTGATCCGGGCTAAACAGGATGACATCGCCGTCGGGTTTCTCGGGGGTGTTTGGAACGGTCAGTATGCAACTGCTGGTGCGTAGGGCAAAACCGGTTTGCTGTGCCAGGGGGATCAGATCAATTTGGCTCGACCTGCCCGAAGACAGCACGCCGCCATCCGGTTCCAGGCCGATATAGGTGCTGTCGGCCGCATCAAATGACGCCACATCGCCTGACGTCACAAACAAGATCATGCCGGTCGCCATCGCGGATGTGTTGACCATCATGTCTTGCAGTGTCGCGGTCCAGCCCTCGGCGTCACCCGCGATGGCACCTGTGTCGACCGCAAAATAGACAAGGCAGGTGGCCCACCCTTTGAGAAGCATATCGGGTGCCATGGCAACCGCACCGCTTAACGATACAGGGCCATTTGGAAGGTCAGATTTGTCAGAGGGTTGCGTTGAATACGACCCGTCATAGGCCAGAAGCGCATAGGCCCATGTGCTGCCCGAAGCAGAGGCTGTATCGGACAGATATAATTGAGCGTCTTGAATTCGGTTGAACTGAACCACGGCAATACCCCCTTCGCTCGCGCACGGCATTCCGTGGCGGCTTATCTGGTTTCGAGGCGGGTAGCGGGCGCACGGGCAAATGACCGCGCGCTTGACTTAACGTCGACCTGCGGCCCGTAAACGGTCCGGGCCACAGATGCGTAAACTCAGGTGGTAAACGTCAGCTCGGATGCCAGCGCCGACTTGCCTTCAGGGGCTTTTTGCATGAAATACCCAATCGAATAAGTCGAGTTGATCTGAAGATTGACGTTCATGATTGTCGCCTGACCATGGGTATTCGGATACTGGATCGACGCGGCGCTCATTTCGCCACCCTTATAGCTGGCCTGCGGAGCCTGCCAGATTGCAATGTAATTGTGGTTGGCGACAGGGTTATATTGCTGAAGCGTATCGTAGCTAACCTCGACATAGCCCGGACCATAAGAGCCCATGGCCATTTTCAACTGCTGACCTTGGCCGGGCTGTTCATTTGCGGGATAAAAAATCGACGAACAAATTGCAGCGGGATCATTTGCGACGGCGTAACCAATCACATAGCCGACGCCGACCTGGTAGTTGAATTTGACAAACTGCGTGAAGGTATATTGGTCCTGTCCGACCGGAACGCGCGCAATCGGGTCACGGTCCCACGGAATGTTGGGCGAATCCGATTCCCAGACGAAAAACTGGTTGGCATACTCAAGCGGTTTGTTGTTGGGGAACGTGGTATACTGGATGTTTACGCCTTCCCCCTGCTTCGTGCCGCGATTGGCGAGAATGACCGTGCCGCTGGATGCAGAGCTAATTCCGATAGGTTCTTCAGACATATCTTTCTCCCTAAAAAAATTTGATCGAGCCATTCCTGCCGTCGCTCACGTCTTATGGTGAGGCATCAGAAAACGGCACTTTAAGACAAACAAAACCAGACTAAAAAGCGGGCTTAAACCCATCTAACAAGATGCCTCAGGGGGCATGAAATTCAACTAAAAGTATTATTACCCCGTGAGGCACTCTGTTTATAGTTTCATTTGATTGACGTAGGGTCAAGCAAAATTACCGTGCAGCAGAAACCTATTGCCTAAAGTTTGATAGTTTGCGCCGCGGGCCAATCGCTACCACAGGTTGCGTCATTGGCGCATGACCCGTCCCTTTCATTCACGCATCCGACCGGGCCCTGCGCCCACCATTTGTATCCTAAATTCAAGGGTTTTAGCATCACCGGGCAATCTGCTCCGGCACGTTCAGAGCGGCGTTTTGCGGGGCGCCTGCGCGCCGATCAACTCGCCTCAGGAAGGGAAAAATACAATGCACCCCCGGCGGCGGGGGCCGTGGCATCTTTTGGGTTCATAAAGTACAGAATCGAGTAAACGTCGCCGTCCCGCAGATCCAGACCCTCTATCGTGACCGTCCCGGCAGATTGCTCGGTGGTGACTTCTGCAAACCCCAAGGCCGGGGGTAGAATCGAAACATTTGCCAGATCCCGCCAGATCCCGACCCAATTGCCGTAGGTCTTGGGATTATAGCCCGACAACAGCGAAAAATCGACTTCAACCGAAGTGCGCGTGGTTTTTTCAAGCCTCAGGCGCACTTTAACCGGCAGCACGGATGACGCTTCTATCGAGTTGTAGACAACAGTAAGCGCGCAGATCGTCGTTGTTGAACCATTCACCTGATAGGTTAACCCATAATCGAAGAAACTCAGGTGGTCGTATTCAAGTATCGTCGTGAACGGCAGGCTCTGGCTTTTGATCGGATAGGTCTGCGCCGGTTCGGTGCCCGGAATCGGCGATGAATTGGGCCAAAGGGCGACGCTATGATTTTGAACCTGTGGATTCGCACCAAATATCCCCCTGAGATCAACCCTGATTGTGCCATTGGCCTGCCCCAGAACCTTGATCTGATAGTAATCAAGATTGTTGCGCGGCGGCTCCTCGATCACCGGATGCAATTCTTCTTCTGCCGGGTCTTCCGTCATATTCTCAGTATCATCCATTCAGGGGCCACAACCGGAATATAGCACCACCCATAGCGACATCACGGCGCGGATTATCTCTCGTCCTCCGATTGCGGCCCTTTGCGCTAGATTTCCGGTGCATCGTCGTCGTGTACTTCTATCTTGATGGGATGCGCTTCGCGCCGAAGTTCTTCAACCAGCGGGTCGTCGTCAAAAGCGGCCTCGGGGCCATCCATCTGGTCTGCCTCAGAAGTGCATTGCCCGGGGCGGGGGCTGCGATACACTGTGATTGTGTCACTCGCATCGGGGTGAAGCCCGATACCGTGAATGCCGGCCTGACCCGTTGCTTTGCATCAAGGATTGTGTCGCTACCCATCCCCTATGCACTCCCCAAAACCAGCGCGATTTCCAATTCGCTCAGCACCGATCCGATGTCATTGGCAACACCGTAAACGCCGCTTTGCGGTCCTGCAAAATAAAGGCCAACCGCGTGCGCCGTGTCCTTGCCGACAACCAGAGATCCACTGTCGCCGCTGATGGCAAAATTGTCGAACGGGGCGATGATATCCGTGAGATGGCCGTTGATGTCTTTTGGGAACAGGTTTTGTTTTGGACTTATCGACGCCGCAAGTTTCTGGGTCACGTGAATGCGTATCGCCAGAGTGTCGGTCTCTTTGCCGTCAACGATCTTGTACCCGATGCTCACCGCATGGGCATTTGCGCCCGAGTTCGCAATCGCCGCTTTGACAGTGTTCGCGGTGGCAAATCCGCTTGGCCCATGCAGCAGCCCTGCCCGCAAAATGCGATCGCCAAAATCCCGTTTGACACTCTTCATTTCAGCGAAGTCTACCATGGTAACCTCCTGTCAAAATGGCTTTGGAAGTAATCCGTCGCAGCTATGCGTCTACGCAGAGTGTCCGCGCGGACGCCAATTTTGTAAAGGGGCACGTAACTTGCGGGTTGCAAACACGGGCTTTACCCGCGTCAGCCTCGCCGGTGCAGGTGGGGTTCGCGCAAGTGACTGAATGCGACCGCGCCGAGACTGGCGCGGGCCGTACCAAGCGTGGTCTTGGCGGCGAAAGGTGTTCAAAGACATAGTCTTGGGTGTGCCCGCCGACGCTCCGATATTCTCGTTTGCTTGATTCAGCCTCGGAACAAAGACTGATCGTGTTGTGCCAGTTTTGTGCCACTCTAACGGGTTCGTTCCTGCATCATTTGCCCAATGCTGCATGAACCGGCGTGGCAAGTGACTTTAGATATTGCTGTTTTTCTTGGGCTGGCGTATCCCGGCAAGTGGGACACCCTTCCCCAACGAAGGGCGCTTATCTGAAAGGGTAGCATTCATGGCTATTGAACACCCGGCAACGCGGCCGGCTAATCCGCGTTTCTCTTCTGGCCCCTGTGCCAAAATCCCCACATTTACGCTTGATAAGCTGGCAGACGCGCCTCTGGGCCGCAGCCACCGTGCCGCCGTCGGCAAGGCCAAGCTGAAAGCCGCAATCGAGCGCACGCGCGATATCCTCGGCATCCCCGAGGAGTACCGCATTGGCATTGTGCCCGCCTCGGATACCGGCGCGGTTGAAATGGCGATGTGGAACCTTCTCGGCGAACGCCCGGTTGAAATGCTCGCCTGGGAAAGCTTTGGCGCCGGTTGGGTCACCGATGTGGTGAAACAGCTCAAGCTCGACGCCGAGGTCAAAACCGCCGACTATGGTCAGATCGTCGATCTGACAGGCGTGAATACCGACAATGATGTCGTCTTTACCTGGAACGGCACCACCTCTGGCGTGCGGGTGCCGAATGGTGATTGGATCAAACCCGACCGCCAGGGCCTGACGATCTGCGATGCCACCTCGGCCGCCTTTGCGCAGGACCTTCCCTGGGACAAGCTCGATGTGACCACCTTTAGCTGGCAGAAAGTGCTGGGGGGCGAGGCCGCCCATGGCATGATCGTGCTGTCGCCCCGCGCGGTGGACCGTCTCGAATCCTATACCCCCGCGTGGCCCCTGCCCAAGATTTTCCGCCTGACCAAGGGTGGCAAACTGATCGAAGGCGTGTTCGTCGGCGAAACCATCAATACCCCGTCAATGCTGGCGGTCGAGGATTACCTCGTCGCCCTTGACTGGGCCGCCTCGGTCGGGGGCCTCAAGGGCCTGATCGCCCGTGCGAATGCCAATACCAAGGCCGTGGCCGATTTTGTCGAAATGCACGACTGGGTTGATTTTCTCAGCTCTGATCCGGCCACCCTGTCAAACACCTCTGTCTGCCTGACCTTCGATGATGCCCGCATCACCGACGGGGCGACATTCGCCAAGGCGGTCGCCAAACGGCTTGAGGTCGAAAATGTCGCCTATGACATCGGCGCCTATCGTGACGCGCCTGCCGGGCTTCGGATCTGGTGTGGCGGCACGGTGGAAACATCCGATGTTGCCGCGCTGATGCCCTGGATCGAATGGGCGTTTCAGGCCGAAATCGCGGCGCTTGCCGTCGACGCATAAACGCGGCTTTCACCCACCCTTGCGGCGTGCCCCGTAGGGTGGGTGAAACCCACGCATCCCAACACATTTATTCAAAGGACGCTTGAACATGGCTCCCAAAGTACTCGTCTCCGACAAACTGTCCGAAACCGCCGTCCAGATCTTTCGCGATCGCGGCATTGACGTCGATTTTCAGCCCGACCTTGGCAAGGACAAGGACAAGCTGGCCGAGGTGATCGGTCAATATGACGGTCTCGCCATCCGCTCTGCCACCAAGGTCACCGAGAAAATTCTTGCCAATGCCACCAACCTCAAGGTGATCGCGCGCGCCGGGATCGGCACCGACAATGTCGACAAAGAGGCCGCGTCGAAGAAGGGCGTGATCGTGATGAACACGCCGTTTGGCAACATGATCACCACCGCCGAACATGCCATCGCGATGATGTTCGCCGTCGCCCGCCAGATCCCCGAGGCAAGCGCCTCGACCCATGCCGGAAAATGGGAGAAATCCAAATTCATGGGGGTTGAGCTGACCGGCAAGACCCTTGGTGTGATCGGTGCTGGCAATATCGGCGGCATCGTCTGTGATCGCGCCCGAGGTCTCAAGATGAAGGTCGTGGCCTATGATCCCTTCCTGAGTCAGGAAAAGGCCAATCAGATGGGTGTCGAAAAACTTGAAGATCTCGACGAGCTGCTCAAGCGCGCCGATTTCATCACGCTGCATGTGCCGCTCACCGATCAGACCCGCAATATCCTGAGCCGCGAGAACCTTGAGAAAACCAAAAAAGGCGTGCGGATCATCAACTGTGCCCGTGGCGGCCTTGTGGATGAAGAGGCACTGGCCGATCTGTTGAAATCCGGCCATGTCGCGGGGGCCGGCTTTGACGTCTTTGCCAAGGAGCCCGCCACCGAGAACCCGCTGTTTGGCCTGCCCAATGTCGTCTGTACCCCCCACCTTGGGGCCGCCACCACCGAGGCCCAGGAAAACGTGGCGTTGCAAGTGGCCGAGCAGATGTCGGATTATCTGCTGACCGGCGCTGTGACCAACGCGCTCAACATGCCCTCTGTCACCGCGGAAGAGGCCAAGGTCATGGGACCCTGGATCAAGCTGGCCGAGCATCTCGGCAATTTCATTGGCCAGATGACCGACGAGCCGATCAAGGCGATCAATATCCTTTATGACGGTGTCGTGTCTGACATGAACCTTGGCGCGCTCAACTCTGCCGCCGTTGCCGGAATCATGAAATCGGTCAACCCCGAGGTCAACATGGTCTCGGCGCCGGTTGTCGCCAAAGAGCGCGGCATCAAGATCAGCACCACCAAACAGGATAAATCCGGCGCCTTCGAGGGCTATGTCAAGGTGACCGTGGTGACCGACAAGCGCGAGCGCTCGATCGGTGGGACGGTCTTCAGTGATGGCAAACCACGCTTCATTCAGATCAAGGGCATCAATATCGACGCCGAAATCGGTCGACACATGCTCTACACCACCAATGAGGACGTGCCGGGCATCATTGGCGTTCTGGGCCAAACCATGGGCGAAAACGGCGTCAACATTGCCAACTTTACCCTTGGCCGTGCCGATGCGGGTGGCGAGGCGATCGCGCTTTTATATGTGGATGCAGACGTGCCCGAGGCGGCGATCAACGCGCTGGGTGCAACCGGCAAGTTCCAGCAAATACGCCAGTTGCACTTCGACGTCAGCTAAGACCAGACCTGCGCCGCCTTTCGGGGCGGCGCCGGTTTCTCTGTTCTGTGACGTTCATCTTTCCAGAAATACTCCGGGGGGATCGCCGCCATGCGGCGATGGGGGCAGCGCCCCCCAAAACCCGCTGGACATTTCAAGCGAGACAAGGCTTTTGTGCCCCATGACACATCCGATTTACACCATCCCCGACATTCACGGGCAGGATGCCCTGCTTGAAGCCGCCCTGGCGCTGATCGAGGCCGAGGGCGGCCCCGACGCCGAAATCGTCTTTCTTGGCGATCTCGTGGATCGCGGCCCCGATAGCCGCGCGGTGATCGGCCGGGTGATGGAAGGCCAGGCTAGGGGCCGCAACTGGACCGTGCTGCGGGGCAATCACGATCAGATGTTTGTCGATTTTCTGGATAGTGGCGACATCCACCCCGAACGTCTGCGTGCTGATCTAAGCTGGCTGAATCCGCGCCTTGGTGGTGATACAACGCTTGCCTCTTATAGCGTGACCTCAACCGAAGACGCCCCCAATCTTGACGCGGCCCGCGCCGCCGTGCCCAAGGCCCACCGTGACTGGCTGGCGAATCTGCCGCTGACCCATCAGATTGGCGAGCTCTTGTTTGTCCATGCCGGCATCCGCCCCGGCGTACCGCTTGAGAAACAGGATCCGGACGATCTCATGTGGATCAGGGACGGCTTCCTTGACTATGAGGGCGTCTATCCCTGGCTCTTGGTGCATGGCCATACCGCCCTTGATATGCCGACGCATTTCGGCAACCGGATTGACCTTGATGGCGGCGCCGGGCGCGGGCGCGGTCTCTGGCCCGCTGTCTTTGAGGGTCGCGACTGCTGGCTCTTGTCCGACACCGGGCGCATCCCGCTTGTTCCGGCCGGATAAGTCTGCCTCGCCGGTCGTGACCGGCTGAATGCCACTCTGCGAGCAGGCGGCACGACGGCATTGCCATGTCCGCCGATTCCCCGCTAAAGTTGTCCCAACCTAAAATGAGGGACAAACATGACCGATATCGTAATTCTTGACGGCGCACGCACCGCAATCGGCACATTTGGCGGCGCCCTTGCGGGCACGCCGCCCACAACGCTCGGCGCGATTGTCGCCAAAGAGGCGCTTGCGCGCTCGGGTGTCGAGGGCGGACAGATCGGGCATGTGGTCTTTGGTCACGTGATCAATACCGAACCGCGCGATATGTACGTTAGCCGGGTTGCCGCCATTGATGCCGGCATTCCCGACAGCGCCCCGGCAATGAACGTCAACCGCCTCTGTGGCTCGGGCGCCCAGGCGATTGTATCTGCGGTGCAGTCTCTGATGCTGAACGATGCGGATTTTGCCCTTGCCGGCGGGGTCGAGAACATGTCGCGCTCGCCCTTTATCGTCCCGGATCAACGCTGGGGCGCCAAGATGGGCGATGTCACGACTCGCGATATGATGCTGGGCGCGCTGAACTGTCCGTTTGGCACCGGCCATATGGGCGTGACGGCCGAGAATGTCGCCGCCGAGCATGACATCAGCCGCGCCGATCAGGATGCCTTTGCCCTTGAAAGCCAACGCCGCGCCGGGGTTGCGATTTCCGAGGGGCATTTCAAATCCCAGATCGTTCCGGTTGAAGTGCGCGTCAAGCGCGACATGGTGCCTTTTGATACCGATGAGCACCCCAAGGCGACCACCGCCGAGGCGCTTGGCGGGCTGCGCACCGTGTTCCAGAAAGACGGCACCGTGACGGCCGGTAATGCCAGTGGCATCAATGATGGTGCGGCGGCTATGGTCCTGGCCCGCGCCAGTGCGGCCGAGGCCGCTGGCCTCAAGCCGCGCGCACGCATTCTGGGCTATGCCCATGCCGGTGTGCGCCCCGAGGTGATGGGCATCGGCCCGGTGCCCGCGGTGCAAAAGCTGCTTGAGAAAACCGGCCTTGGCGTTGGCGATTTCGACCTGATTGAATCAAACGAGGCCTTCGCGGCGCAGGCGCTTGCGGTCAACAAAGGGCTTGGGTTTGATCCGGCGCGTGTGAACCCCAATGGCGGCGCGATCGCGCTTGGCCATCCGGTTGGCGCCACAGGTGCGATCCTTGTCATCAAGGCTCTCTATGAACTTGAGCGCACCGGCGGCAAACGCGCCATCATCACCATGTGCATCGGGGGTGGCCAGGGTATCGCCATTGCAATCGAGCGCCTCTGATCGCATGGCCCGCGCGCATTAAATTGCGGAAATTGGCAGGGCTTTAAGCAGTTCTTCACGACGATGCCGGATGGTGACGATGGTACATCCCGGCATGGCGGAGGACAGGCATGAGCCTTGCCAATAAGCTGGCAGAGGAACGGCGCGCCAGATTGGCGGCCGAACGGCTGCTGGAACAGAAACAGGCGGAATTGCAATCTGCCAACCGAAAGCTGGGCAAGCACGCGCGCGCCCTGAGCCACGAGATTGTCGAAACCCGTGCCCAGGTTCAGACGGTTCGTGACGAAAATCAGCGCGTCAAATCAGATCTTCACGTTGCCAATCAAAAGGTTGAAATTGCCGAACGCCGCCTGTGGCATTCGATTGAAACGATTCAGGACGGGTTTGCCTTTTTCGACAATGACAGCCGCATGATCGCCGCCAATCAGGCCTATCTCGCGGTGTTTGAAGGGCTGGAGGCGGTCGAACCGGGCGTGAGCTATATCGAAATTTTGCAATTCATCACCGAAGAGGGGATCGTGAATATCGGCGATATGACCCCGGTGGCTTGGCGTGAAAAGATGCTGGATCGCTGGCAATCCTCCTCGCCGGAACCCGAGGTGATCCGCCTCTGGTCTGGCGCATATATCAAGCTTATCGACCAGCGCGGACATGGCGGCGACGTGGTGAGCCTTGCGCTCAATATCACCGATACGATTCGCTATGAAAAAGAGCTGCAAGACGCGGGCCGCAAGGCCGAGGCCGCAAATCGCGCCAAATCGTCCTTCCTTGCCAACATGAGCCATGAAATCCGTACCCCGATGAACGGCGTCGTGGGCATGGCCGAATTGTTGGGCGATACCGATCTTACCGACGAACAGCGCCTTTATGCCAGCACGATCAAACACTCCGGCGAGGCGCTTTTGGTGATCATCAACGACGTGCTGGATTACTCGAAGATCGAGGTGGAAAAGCTTGTTCTGCACAAAGAGCCCTTTGACCTTGAGCGTTGCATTCACGAGCTGATCACCCTGCTTCAGGCCAATGCCCGCGACAAGGGGCTCGACCTTCTGGTCGATTACGACATGTTCCTGCCGACGCGATTTGTCGGTGATCCGGGGCGCATCCGCCAGATCATGACCAACCTTCTTGGCAATGCGGTCAAGTTTACCGAGGCCGGGCATGTTTTGGTGCGGGTCACCGGCATACCGCCGGGCGAAGGTGAAAATGCCAGTATTCATATCACGATAGAGGATACCGGCATCGGCATTCCCGCCGAGAAAATCGACCATATCTTTGGCGAATTCAATCAGGTCGATGATGAAAGCAACCGCAAGTTCGAGGGCACCGGGCTTGGCCTTGCCATCTCGCAAAAGCTGATCCGGATGATGGATGGCAAAATCTGGGTCGAATCCGAGCATGGCAAAGGCTCGACCTTTGGCTTTTCGGTGTCGCTGCCTGTCGCCGAGGCAGAGCAGGAGGAGTGTCTGAAACTGCCCAAGGGCCTTGATCGCGCGATAATTGTCGAACCACAAGAGGTGACCCGTTCAATCCTCGAACGCCAACTTGCGGTTCTGGGAATCGAGTCGGCCTGCTGTCAAAGTGGCGCCGAGGCCCTCGCGCAAATCGGCCCCGGCATTGATTTGGTCATCACCGATCACAACATGCCCCGAATGGACGGTATCGAGCTTGCCGAGGCCCTTCGCGAGGCGGGGCATACCATGCCGATTGTCCTGCTCAGTCACAACACCGGCTATGCCCAACAAGATCCTGGTCGCGTGCATCTTCAGGCGGTTCTGCAAAAACCGGTGCCCCGGCGCGAGCTGTTTCAGGCGCTTGCCGTACTGGCGACAGGCAAGATGCCAGAGGCGCAATTGCCCGATGCGCCAGAGATTGACGATGCCCCCGGTCGTGCGATGCGGGTACTGGCCGCCGAGGACAACAAGACCAACCGTCTTGTGTTCTCCAAGATGATCAAAGATCTGGATATCGACCTCAAGTTTGCCGAGAACGGCCATGAGGCCCTGGCGTTCTTTCAATCTTTCAGGCCCGATATCGTGTTCATGGACATCTCGATGCCCGGTATGGACGGCAAGGAAGCGACCCACCACATCCGCCAGATCGAGGCCGCAACCGGCGGCCATGTGCCGATCGTGGCGATGACCGCCCACGCGATGGAGGGGGATGAAAACGGGATTCTGGCGGCCGGGCTTGACCACTACATGACCAAACCCCTGCGCAAGGATACGATCGTCGGCCATGTCATCGACGCCTGCCCGCCCGATGTGCGCGCGCCAGAGGGCGAGGATGAAGACCTTCAGGCGTCAGGGTAATCGCGCAGAAACACCCAGGTGTCGCCCTTGGACAGATCGGCGTTATAGCGATACCCGCCGCTGTCAAAATCCTTGAGCGCATCCGGGTCGCAAAGGCGGTGCTGAATCATATAGCGGGCCATCGCGCCGCGCGCGCGTTTGGCGTAAAAGCTGACAATCTTGGGCGTTCCGGCCTTTTCTTCCATAAAGACCGGCGTGATCACCCGCAGGTCAAGTGCGCCCGCATCGACCGCGCCGAAATATTCCTGACTGGCGCAATTCACCAGAACATCGCTGTTAATGGCCTTTGCCTGTGCGTTCAGCGCCTTTGAAATCCGATCCCCCCAATAGTCATAAAGCGACTTGCCGTGATCGGTCTTCAGGCGGCTGCCCATTTCAAGACGATAGGGCTGAATCGCATCCAGCGGGCGCAATACCCCGTAAAGGCCCGATAAAATCCGCAGGTGATCCTGCGCCCATGCCATTTCATCGGCGTCAAGCGATCCGGCCTCAAGCCCCTGATAGGTGTCCCCGGCAAAGGCCAGGGCGGCGGGTTTTTCATCCATCTGACCGAAATCTTCAAAGCGGTCGGCGTTAAGACGGGCCAAATTCTCGCTGATCTTCATAAGCTTTTGCAGATTGCCCACACTTAGCCCGCGCGCCACCTCGGCAAGCTCATTGGCCTCTGCCTGAAAGGTCGGGCGCGTGGGGGTGATCCCGTCAACCGGGTCCATATCCATTTTCTTGGCGGGCGAGACAACAACCAGCATGCGCAAATTCCCTTGTTAAGCGTTCTGAGTGATCTAGTGCGCGGCGCGCAGAACGTCCAGAAAGGCGGCGCCAAAACGTTCGCTGCGTTTGTCGCCAAGCAGGCGTTCCATTTCCTGGGCGGTGCCGGGGCGCGTGCTTGCCACCCGCGCCAATAGCGTGGTCGAGCAACTGAGCGGCTTGTCGATCCCATCTTCGCCGCGCGCAAGATCGGTTTGCGCCTGAACAAGGCGGTCATAAACCTCACCCGAATCGCGCCCGGCCAGCTTGCGCCGCGTCGGGTGCATCGTTTCGGCGGCGCCATTGATCACCGCAAGAAAGGCATCGCCGTAGCGTTCAAGCTTTTTCGCGCCAACGCCGCCGATCCGCGCCATCTGATCCAGGGTGGCAGGCCGGGTTTCGGCCATCTCGATCAGGGTGCGGTCGTTGAACACCACATAGGCGGGTACCTTGGCAGCCTCGGCAAGGGCGCGGCGTTTCGCCTTGAGCGCCGACAAAAGCGGCGCATCCTCGTCCGACACAAGCGCGCGTACCGCCGGGCGGTTTGATTTGCTCACCAGCGTGTCGCGCCGCAGGGTGATCGTTTGTTCGTTCCGCAGGATCGGGCGGGCCGCTTCGGTCATGCAAAGCGCGCCGTGGCGTTCCACATCGGGGCGAATAAGGTCGTGGCCCATCATTTGGCGAAACACGCCTTGCCAGCCGCGCTTGTCGATGTCGCGCCCAACGCCAAAGGTCGGCAGGGCGTCATGGCCTCGTGCGCGCAGCTTGTCGGTGGCATTGCCCATCAGGATATCAATCAGATGCCCCGCGCCGAACCGTTCTTCGGTGCGCAGGATCGCCGAGAGCGCCTTGCGCACCGCCTCGGTGCCGTCAAAGGTGTCGGCGGGCGTGTCGCAAAGATCACAATTGCCACAGGTAAACTCGGTCTCGCCGAAATACCGCAACAGCGTCGCGCGGCGGCATTCCAACGCCTCGGCCAGCCCCAAAAGCGCGTTCAGCCGCCCGTGATCGGCCATCCGCCGTTCAGGCGGGGCAAGGCCTTCGTCAATCTGGCTGCGGCGCAGGCGGATATCGTCAGGGCCGAACAGCGTGAGGGTCTCGGCCGGTGCGCCATCGCGCCCCGAGCGGCCGATTTCCTGATAATAGGCCTCGATTGATTTCGGAAGATCGGCATGCGCGACCCAGCGGATATCGGGCTTGTCCACGCCCATGCCAAAGGCCACGGTGGCCACCACGATCAACCCGTCCTCGGTGTTGAAACGCCCCTCGACATGGCGCCGGTCCCCGGCCTCCATTCCGCCGTGATAGGCGCAGGCATTATGCCCCGCCTCGCCAAGCGCGCGCGCCAGCGTTTCGGTCTTGGCGCGGGTGCCGCAATAGACAATGCCCGACTGGCCCTTGCGGGCCGCGGCAAAGTCAAGGATCTGGCGGCGGGGGTTGTCCTTGGCGGCAAAGGCAAGGTGGATGTTGGGGCGATCAAAGCCGTGCAAAAAGGTCTGCGGCGGCTGGCCATCGAACAGTTTCTGCACGATCTCTTCGCGGGTCTCGGCATCGGCGGTGGCGGTAAAGGCGGCAATCGGCACGTCAAGCGCCTGACGCAGGGCGCCGATACGAAGGTAATCGGGCCGGAAATCATGCCCCCATTGCGACACGCAATGCGCCTCGTCCACGGCGATCAGGCTTACACCAATACGGCGCAACATGCCCATGGCAGAGCCTGCGGCCAGTCGTTCCGGCGCGATATAAAGCAGCTTGAGCCGCCCCTCGTCCAGGGCCTGCCAGACTTCGGCGGTTTCTTCATCGGTATTGCCAGAGGTCAGCGCGCCCGCCTCGACCCCGGCTTCGCGCAGCGCGCGCACCTGATCGCGCATCAGGGCAATCAGTGGCGAGATGACCACCGTCACCCCATCGCGCATCAGCGCAGGCAATTGAAAACACAGGGATTTACCGCCGCCCGTTGGCATGATGGCCAGAACGTTCTGGCCAGCGGCCACGGCATTCACGATCTCTTCCTGCCCGGGGCGGAACGCATCATAGCCGAAAATATCGCGCAAAAGCGTGGCAGCGCCGGGCATGGGATATCCTGTAAGGTTTGTTGTTCTGCTCTTACAGGAATCTTTTCACACTACGATTCGGGGGACAACCCTTGATCAGTAGAACGCCGCCGCGTTGTTGATCAGGATGATGCGAAGCGCATAGACCGCAACCAGCACCACCAAAGGCGCAAGATCAATCCCCGACATCGGCGGCAGGATCTGGCGCACGCGGCTATAGATCGGTTCAAGCAGGCGGTTAAGCCCGTACCACACCTGGGCCACGAACTGTTGACGCAGGTTGAGCACCTGAAAGTTGATCAGCCAGCTCATGATCACATGGGCGATGATGAAGAACCAGACGATATCAAGCACAAGCATCAGGATCTGGAAAAGCGATTGCATGGAGAGTGTCCTTTGAACGAAGCGCTTATCACCTAAGCGTCATGCAGCCAAAGCGCAAGACTGACGCGCCGTTGTGGTTGACGCGCTTGCCCGCAGGCCCGACAAGGCCGCAAACGAAAGAGAGCGCCCATGTATCCCATCCTGCGCCTGTTCTGGCAACTTTTCATCACCCGCAACGCGCCGCGCCTGCCCTTGACGGGCACGCATGTGTCGCATCATTTCTGCATGCCCTGGGATATTGATCTTTGGCGTGAATTGAACAATGGGCGCACCCTGACGATCTATGATCTGGGGCGCATTCCGTTGGCGGGCCGCGTCGGGTTGATCGAGGTGCTGCGGCGTAACCGCTGGGGTCTTGCGATTGCCGGGGCAAGCGTGCGCTATCGCCGTCGTATCCGGATGTTTGAACGCATAGAAATGCGCTCGCGGGCGGTGTTCTGGGATGCGCGGTTCTTGTATATCGAACAGTCGATGTGGAAGGCGGATGGCGAATGCGCCAATCACATCATCTATCGCGCCGCCATCACCGGCCGCGACGGGATCGTGGCACCCGATTACGTCATGACGAAGATGGCGCAGCCCGAAACCTCGCCAATGGCCCCCGAATGGGTCACCGCCTGGATCAAGGCCGACGCCCTGCGCCCCTGGCCGCCGATGCAGGACACTCAGGAATCAGGCGCTCAGGAATAGCTTGCGCGCAGGCCGCGTCGCCTGTCATATCCTGTCAAGGGCAAGAGGATGGGCATGGCAGAGATTTCACCGCGCAAACGGATCTGGGGCTGGTTTTTCTTTGATTGGGCAAGCCAGCCGTATCATACCCTCTTGGTCACCTTCATTTTCGGGCCGTTCTTTGCCTCGATCGCGTCGGATCATTTTATCGCGTCCGGCCTGTCCGAGGGTCTGGCGGATGCGCGGGCGCAAACCTTGTGGTCCTATTGCCTGACGGTGACCGGGTTGCTGATCGGGCTTGGCGCGCCGATCATGGGGGCCTTTGCCGATACCACCGGCAAACGGTTGCCGTGGGTCATTGCGTTTTCGGCGATGTATGTGCTGGGTGCGACCGCGCTTTGGTGGACCAATCCGGATGGGTCGAACCTTTGGTGGGGGCTTATGGCCTTTGGCTTTGGCTTTATCGGGGCGGAATATGCGCTTATCTTCATCAACTCGCAGTTGCCCTCGCTTGGCACCGCCGAAGAGGTGGGCGATTTGTCCGGGTCGGGCTTTGCCTTTGGCTATCTTGGCGGGGTTCTGTCTTTGATGATCATGCTGTTGCTGTTTGTCGAGCAACCGAGCGGCAAGACCTTGATCGGGCTGGCCCCGGCCTTTGGGCTTGATCCGGCATTGCGAGAGGGCACACGGTTTGTCGGGCCCTTCACCGCGCTGTGGTTTGCGATCTTCATGGTGCCCTATTTCCTGTGGGTGCGCGATATCGGCCCGCCGCGTCAGGGGCGCGGCGTGGGCGCGGCTCTTGGCGCGTTAACCAAAACGATCAAGGGCCTGCGTCACCGCGTCAGTCTTAGCAACTATCTCGGCTCGTCGATGTTTTACCGCGATGCCCTCAATGGGCTCTATGGCTTTGGCGGCACCTATGCGATTCTGGTGCTGAACTGGTCGATTGTCTCGGTGGGCATCTTTGGCATCATCGGCGCGATTTCTGCGGCCTTGTTTAGCTGGATCGGCGGCAAGGCCGACAAGGCCTTTGGCCCCAAACCTGTGATCATCTTTGCGATCTGGGCGCTGATCGCGGTGTGCGTGACGATTGTTGCCATGGATCGGACCCAGATTTTTGGCATTCCGCTCGGGCAGGGATCAAAGCTTCCGGATATGATTTTCTTCTGCTGCGGCGTGTTGATCGGCGGCTTTGGGGGCATGCTTCAATCCGCCAGCCGTTCGATGATGGTGCGCCATACCGATCCGGCGGCGCCGACCGAGAACTTTGGCCTTTACGGGCTGTCGGGGCGCGCCACGGCCTTCATGGCGCCCGCCCTGATCGGTCTTGTCACCACCTTTAGCGGCAGTGCCCGCATCGGAATTTCGCCTGTCATTTTCCTTTTCCTGATTGGCCTAGTCCTGCTACGCTGGGTCAAATCCGAAGGGGACAGAGAAACATGGGCGTCTATCTGAAACTAAGCGTTCTTGTCATGGCTTTGGCGGGCTGCGTGCAATCCGCGCCAGAGCCGAAAACGGAAACCGGCACTCTTTCCAGCCAGAGCATTCCCGCGTCGATGCGCGGGGTAGAGGCCAAACAGCTCTTTGGCGCGCATGGGCGTGGATCGGCACAATCGCCCGCACCGCTTGGTGGTTATGCCAAGGGCTGTATCGCGGGGGCGACGACCCTGCCGGAGACCGGCCCGACATGGCAGGCGATGCGCCTGAGCCGCAACCGCAACTGGGGTCACCCGGAAACAATTGACTTTATCAAGAAACTGTCGCGCAAGGCCGCCGCGCAACCCGGCTGGAACGGGCTTTATGTCGGCGATATAAGCCAGCCGCGCGGCGGGCCGATGCTTTCGGGCCACCGCAGCCATCAGATGGGGCTTGATGCGGATATCTGGCTCAAACCGGCGGATAACCTTGACCTAAGCCGCACGCAGCGCGAAAACATCTCGTCGATCTCGATGCGCCGGTCCAATGGCGCCTATACCAACAGCAGCTGGACCCGCGCCCATCACGAGATCGTCAAAGCCGCCGCGCAAGACCCGCGCACGGCACGGATATTCATCTTTCCCGGCGCCAAGGTGCAGATGTGCAAGGATGAGAAAGGCGACCGGGCATGGCTGCGCAAGGTGCGGCCGTGGTACGGGCATCACTATCATTTCCATGTGCGCCTGAATTGTCCGGACAATACATCGGGCTGTCAGCCACAGGCGGCGCCGCCCCCTGGCGATGGATGTGCCGAGGCGCAAACCTGGGTGCGCAACATCCTCAACCCGCCGCCGCCCGACCCGAATGCGCCCAAGCCCAAGCCGCGCCGCGAACTGACGATGCAGGACCTGCCGCGCCAATGTGTGGCGGTGTTGCAAGCTCAATAACGCAGCATCCTGCGGATAAACCTTGGCCGACCACATCATTTTGTTTTGACAAATAGAAAATTTGTGGCAGGCTGGGGAAGAGTTCAACAAGCGAAAGGAGGTGGTCCAGTGTCTACAGAGGTATTGGAGCGAGGTGTCGGAACAGTTCAGGAGAGCATCGTCTAGGGCAGCCCCGAGGCGTAAAAGCCAACTGAATTGGTGCGCCTAACCGGCCCACCTCCGCTAACTTCTAGAGGGCCGTTCCGGGATCGGGGCGGCCCTTTCGATTGGCTTTGGGCCGCGCGCGGTTTAAAGCTAGCCTGAAAGCGGAAGGGCGCATGCTGAAAATCAATGATCAGATCACGATTGCCGACTGGGAGCTGACCGAACAGTTCATGCGCGCCTCGGGCCCCGGCGGGCAGAATGTGAACAAGGTCAGCAGCGCGGTCGAGCTTCGCTTTGAAGCCGAGCGTTCGCCAAGCCTGCCTGATCCTGTCAAGGCGCGGTTGCGGCGGCTGGCCGGGCGGCGCTGGTCGAAAGAGGGCGCGCTGATCATCCAATGCGACGAAACCCGAAGTCAGGCGCGCAACCGTGAAATTGCCCGCGACCGGCTTGCCGCCCTGATCCTTGAGGCGACCCAAAAGCCCAAGCGCCGGGTGCCGACACGGCCCACGCTTGGGTCGAAAAAGCGCCGCCTCAAGGCCAAGAAGGTGCGCGGCGAGGTCAAGGCGATGCGCGGTCGCGTCGAGGGCGAAGAATAACGCAGCGTCCGGGGTGACAAGCGCGGGCCAAGGCGGCATCCTGCGCCGGACTTCGACGTGTCGCGCGCTCTGGCAATCACGTTTCGGATCGCGCTTTGAGGGAGGCCCGCCATGACCAACTATCCACATCTTCTTGCCCCGCTGGATCTGGGCCATGTCACGCTCAGGAACCGGGTCTTGATGGGCTCGATGCACACCGGCCTTGAGGAAACCAAGGATTGGAACCGGGTTGCCGAATTTTATGCCGCCCGCGCGCGCGGCGGTGTCGGCCTGATGGTGACCGGCGGCATGGCGCCCAACCGTGAAGGCGGGGTTTTTCCCGGCGCGGCGGGCCTGTTCACAGACGCCGATATCGCCAATCACCGGATCGTCACCGACCGGGTTCACGAGGCCGACGGGCGGATCGCGATGCAGATCCTGCATGCCGGGCGCTATGCCTATGGCCCCGAATGCGTCAGCGCCTCGCCGATCAAGTCGCCGATTTCACCGTTTGTGCCGAAGGAATTGGATGAGGCCGGCATCGAGAAACAGATCGCCGATATCGTCACCGCCGCCACCCGTGCCCGCGAGGCCGGGTATGACGGGGTCGAGATTATGGGATCGGAAGGGTATTTCCTGAACCAGTTTCTGGTGACCCATACCAACAAGCGCACCGACCGCTGGGGCGGGTCTTATGAAAACCGTATGCGTCTTCCGATCGAGGTGGTGCGCCGTGCGCGCGCGGCGGTGGGGGACGATTTCATCATCATCTATCGGCTCAGCATGATTGATCTTATCCCCGACGGCAGCACCCACGCCGAGGTGGTGCAATTGGCGCAGGAGATCGAGCGCGCCGGGGCCACGATCATCAACACCGGCATCGGCTGGCACGAGGCGCGCATCCCGACGATTGCCACAAGCGTGCCGCGCGCGGGTTTTGCCTGGGTCACGCAAAAGCTGATGGGAAAGGTGGGCATTCCGGTGATCACCTCGAACCGGATCAACACCCCCGAGGTGGGCGAGGATATCCTCGCGCAGGGGGCCGCCGATATGGTCAGCATGGCTCGTCCGTTTCTGGCTGATCCTGATTTTGTCGCCAAGGCGGCGGCGGGGCGGGGCAAGACCATCGCGCCCTGCATTGCGTGCAATCAGGCCTGTCTGGATCACACCTTTAGCGGCAAGATAAGTTCCTGTCTGGTCAATCCGCAGGCCTGTTTTGAAACCGAACTTTTGATCAAACCGACGCGTGAGGTCAAAACCATCGCCGTTGTCGGCGCCGGGCCTGCGGGCCTGTCGGCGGCGATCACGGCGGCGCAACGCGGCCATACCGTAACGCTGTTTGATCGCGCCGACAGGATCGGTGGACAGCTCAACATGGCGCGGGTCATTCCCGGCAAGGAAGAGTTTCACGGTCTGGTCGAATGGTTCGAAACCATGGTTGCCGAGGCGGGTGTGACGGTAAATCTGGGCCATCCGGTGGGCGCCGGTGATCTTGCCGGATTTGACGAGGTGATCATCGCCACCGGGGTCATACCGCGCGATCCCGGCATTCCGGGTGAGGACGGGCCGAATGTGCTGTCTTATATCGACGTGTTGCGCAACAAGGCGCCGGTGGGGCGCCGGGTGGCGGTGATCGGCGCGGGCGGCATCGGTTTTGACGTGGCCGAATTCCTTGTCCACGAGGGCCATAGCCCGACCGAGGATCTGTCGCTTTGGCGCAGCGAATGGGGTGTTGGCGACCCTTCGGACACACGCGGCGGGCTGGCCGCGCAAGGCCCGCAACCCACGCCCCCGGCGCGCGAGGTCACATTGCTTCAGCGCAAGGCAGAGCGGCCCGGCAAGCGGCTTGGCAAAACCACAGGCTGGATTCATCGCGCCGCGTTGCGAATGAAAGATGTCAAAATGCTGGGCGGGGTCAATTATGAACGGATCGACGACAGCGGCCTGCACATAAGCACTGGCGAGGCGCGCGAAAACCCGACGGTGATCGAGGCGGATACGATTGTTCTCTGCGCCGGTCAGTTGAGCGAACGCAGCCTTGCCGACGCGCTGGAGTCGGCGGGCGTTGCCGTGCATGTCATCGGTGGCGCGGATGTCGCCGCCGAACTTGACGCCAAGCGCGCGATTGATCAAGGCACAAGGCTGGCGGCGGCGCTTTAACGGCGACCTGGCCCGCTTTTGCATGCGGGCCGCACCAGTGGCGTTACTCCACCGTGATGGTGATCACATCCGAGACCACGGGCGGGTCATGTGGCACGTGGTTCATGTCGCCCATCACAAGTTGCAGGGTGTGCTGCCCCGGTGCCAGATCAAGCGAAACCTCGGTCTGTCCGCCACCGAAATGCTTGTGATGATCATCCGCCGGAATGCCATAGGCCAGCTCTTCGGCGCCATCGGGGCCTTCACCAAGCGGCGGGCGGTCGATCAACAGGTGATGATGACCGGTCTTTTCCTTTTCGGTGCCCGCCGGCGCGACGCCCATGCCGGTCAGGCCAAAGTTGACCTTGACCGGATTGCCGACTGTGTCGCCATCGGCAAGATTAATGAAATAGACTGCGGCACCTTCGGGTGCCGGGGTGTCGCCGGCGAACGCGGGAAGGCTCAGCGCGATAAGCGCTGCGGTTGTTAGGCTTAGGATGCGTTTCATGTTCAATCCTCCTGTTGTCACCCTATCACAGGTAAGGTGCCCGGCGGAGTATTCTACCGTCTTCACGCATTGTTTCCGCGTTTCCAGACACTGAACGATCCTGACAAAACCCAGATATTGTCTGGCATACGCCCCAGTTGTGCCCGATTTCGTGGTCAGAAAAGAGCCTGAGACGCAATTTAGAGGTACAAGTATGGATCGCCTTACGGAAATGGAGGCCTTTGCCACGGTGGTGGACCAAGGCGGGTTTACAGATGCGGCCCGCAAGATGGGTATCTCGAAATCGGCTGTGTCCAAGCATGTGTCCTCGCTTGAGGCCCGGCTTGGCGCGCGGCTTTTGAACCGCACAACCCGCCGCGTAAGCCCAACCGAGATCGGCCTTGCCTATTACGACCGGGCGCTTCGGGTACTGAATGATGCAGGCGAGGCCGACGCATTGGTCAGTTCGATGCAATCGGACCCCTCGGGCCTGTTGCGAATTTCCGTGGCAACCGATTTCGGGGTCAATCACCTAAGCCCGGTTTTGGGCAGTTTCCTTGATGAATTTCCCGATATTACCGTCAATATGGTCCTCAACAACCGCTATGTAGAGCTTATTTCAGAAGGCTTTGATATGGCGATCCGGATTGGCGAACTGGAAGACAGCACGCTTCGGGCGCGCAAGCTTACCGAGACCACAAAGCGGATGATCGCAAGCCCGGCCTATCTTGAGAAATACGGGCAGCCACAGAAGATTGACGATCTCAACGAACACAAGCTGTTGCATTATTCAAGCCAGGCCGGCGGCGCGGTCTGGAAATTGACCGCGCCCTCGGGCGAAAAGCGTCAGGTGCGCACCGCCGGGGGGCTTTCGGTGAATGACGGGCAATCGCTTTTGAACGCGGCGATTTCCGGGCTTGGCATCGCCTATCTTCCCAGCTTTCTCTACGCCAAGGCGATGGCCGACGGGCTGGTTCTGGACGCGATGCCGGATCTGCCCGTCGAAACCCAGGGCATTTACGCGGTCTATCCGCCGGGCCGCTTTACGCAGCCCAAGGTCCGCGCCTTCATTGATTTCCTGGTCCATTCCTTCGCCGAAAAAGGCCCCAACGAGTGGTAAGATTTTCCTCTCCGTCATTCATGGCCAACTTTGCCCCGGACGCCCCGCGCGTTTCGGGGCATTTTCATGCCTCGAATGCGTATGCACAGCCGCTGTGCGAAGGATCGTAGTTGCCTTGCCCCCCTTATCGCTTCAGTTATGCGTCAAGCAAAATCATTAGGCGAAAAGGAATACCCAATGACCAATCTCAAACTCGTGACAATTTCAGGATCGCTGCGCAAGGGCTCTTACAACCGGATGCTTCTGGCCGAGGCAGTAGAGGCGTTTGGCCCGGCTGATGTGACCGAGGCCGATATTGATCTGCCGCTCTATAACGGTGACGTCGAGGCGGCCAGCGGCGTGCCAGCGGCGGTTCAGACCCTTGCCCAACAGATCAAGGATGCCGATGCGGTTGTGATTTCCGCGCCCGAATACAACAAGGGGATCAGCGGCGTTCTCAAGAACGCGCTCGATTGGATCAGCCGGGTTGAGGGCGCCGCATTCAAGGATAAGCCGACCGTCGTTCTGTCGGCCGCTGCCGGGCGCACCGGGGGCGAGACCGCGCAATTCATGACGCTGTCGTGCCTCACGCAATTGCAGGCGCGTCTGATGCCGGGCACCTCGATTCTGATCGCCGCGGCGATGAATGCCTTTGACGACACTGGCAAGCTCAAGGACGAGATGTCGCGCAAATTGCTGGCCACACGGATGCAGGCCCTGCGCGCCGAGGTGGCCTAGGTTCAGCGCCCCAGGGCGCGCAGCGTTACAAGATCGCGAGGGGTTTGCGGACTTTGTCCATTCAGAAAGTGATTGGTCAGAGTCCCAAACACATGGGATACTCCCTTGACCGGGCTTTGGGTCAAGGGAGGGAAATAGCCATGCGAACAATCGTTTTGTCGGCGCTTTTGATGATCTCCGGGGGCTTGACCGCTCAGGCGGCAGAGGGCGAGCGCATTCAGGTCAAGGGCGAGGTAATTGACACATGGTGCTATTATTCCGGCGTGATGGGCGGCCCGGATGCCGTGGTCGGAAGTGCCCACCACACCTGTGCACTCTGGTGCTCGGCGGGGGGTATTCCGGTTGGCCTATTGGCCGAGGATGGCACGGTTTACATGGTGCTCAAGATCGAGGGCGATTCACATTCGGCCGGTGGCGATACTCAGCTTAAACTTGCCAGTCACGAAATCACCGCTGATGGCATGCTCTATCATCGCGACGGGTTGAACTATCTGGTGGTGGAAAAGGTGGTGACCGATCACGGCATTACCAATCTCAACCATGAGGATTACGGCCCGATCCCCGGCTTTGCCATCCCCGATCCGACCAAGTGAGGAGCACGCAGATGAACCGTTTCATGATGATCCTTGCCGCGCTTGCATCGCCCGCCATGGCGCAGGATTTTTCACAAGGGTCCGAGGCAAAACCCTGGAACCTTTACGCCGAAGGTCCGGCCAGGTTTGAGGCGAAAGTCGTCGATATCCTTTGCGAGATGACCGGCGATTGTGCGGCTGACTGTGGCGCCGGGTCCCGGCAACTCGGCCTGCTGCGCAAGGCCGACGATGTGCTCGTCTTTCCCAACAAGAACGCCCAGGCCGCCTTTACCGGCGCGGTGGTGGAACTGGCGCCGTTCTGTGGCATGGATGTCGAGGTTGACGGGCTGTTGATCGACGACCCTGATCTTGGGGCGAAGGACATCTATCTGGTTCAGAAGGTCCGCAAGAGTGGCGACACCGAATGGACCGCCGCCAATCGCTGGACCAAAGAATGGGCCAAAGCCAACCCCGAGGCCAAAGGCAAAGGCCCATGGTTTCGCCGTGATCCGCGCGTCAAGGCTCAGATCGCCGCGCATGGCTATACCGGGATTGGGGTGGAGGCCGAGAAGCCCTTCATCAAAGAGTGGTTCGAATGACCCTGCTGCGCCTTCTATGCGCCGCCGCGATCTGTGGCGCTGCGACGGGCGTGTTGGCGCATGGCACCGAAACCCATGATGCCCCCGCCGTTTCAGAGCAAACGACGGCGGTTACGCCGCTGCCCTGGAATATCGGCGGGGCGTTTGCCCTGATTGATCACACCGGCGCCGCGCGCACCGAGGCAGAGCCGGATGGCAAGATGCAATTGGTGTTCTTCGGATATGCCAATTGTCCGGGCATCTGTAGCGCCGCCCTACCGATGATGGCCGAGGTGACCGACATCCTTGAGCGGCGCGATATCGCGATCAGCCCGGTCTTGATCACGATTGACCCAAAGCTTGATACGCTGGCTACGATGGGCCCGGCGCTGGCGAAAATTTCAGAGGATTTCATCGGCCTTACCGGAACGCCAGAGGCGCTTGGCGTGGCCTATAAGGCGTTTCAAATCAGCTTTACCAAGATCATGGATGACCCCAAGCACGGCCCGATTTATGCCCATGGCAGCCATATCTATCTAATGAATGCGGCCGGCAGGGTTTTGACCCTTCTGCCGCCGGTTCTGTCACCGGATCAGGCCGCCGGGATCATCGCGACCTACGCGGGCCTGTAGAGCAACGCGCGGCGGGCCATGAAAAAGGCGGCGCCAAAGCGCCGCCTTTCAAATCAATCACATCGGGCGCCGATCAGGCGTCAAGCCAGACCTTTTCCAGATGCATTTCGCGGAACTGATGCACTTCGCTGTTCTTGACAGCCTCGGTGTGATGCTTGGCCTGATCGCGCCAGAACGGCTGAATGATCGCGCCGCTGTCTTGCAGCATTTTCTGAAGCTTGGCGGAATAGGCGCGCCGTTTATCCGCATCGAAAATACCGACCGCCTCGTCCAGAAGGGCATCGAATTCTGGGTTCGAGTGCCCCGATTCATTCCATGCTTCGCCCGATTTATAGGCCAGCGACAAAACCTGAACCCCAAGCGGGCGCGGCCCCCAATTGGTGGTTGAAAACGGGTACTTGGTCCAGTCGTTCCAGAAGGAAGAGCCCGGAATGACCGTGCGCTTGACGTTGAACCCGGCCTCGCGAAGTTGTGCGCCAATCGCATCCGACGTCACCGTGCGCCAGTCGCCATCAATCGAGATAAGCTCGATCTCGGTGTCGCCATGCCCGGCGGCGCGCGCCATTTCGATGGCTTTCGCGGGGTCGGCCTTGATCAGCGGCATTTCGGCATATTCCGGGTGGAACGGCGCGACATGGTGGTTTTCCGCCGCCGCGCCAAGGCCGTTGATGCCAAGTTGCAGGGCAATCTCGTTATCCACCGCAAGCTGGATCGCATTGCGCAGCTCTTTGCTGTCAAACGGGGCCGAGTCGGCGCGCATCCGGGCCACGATGGTGTTGGCGGTCGGTTTGGACTTCTTGACGAGACCAAGCGCATCATAGGTCTCGACGAAATCGGCGGTGGATTCGTCGTTCATATCCACTTCACCGCCGTCAAAGGCCGCCACGATCGCCGCGTTATCGGTGCCAAAGTCGATAAAGCGCACACCGTCAAGATACACATCGCCCCCCCACCACGTGCCGTTTTCGCGCCGCTTCACCTCGGCCGAGTTGCCGATTTCCAGCGAGACAAGCTCGAACGGGCCGGTGCCAATCGGGGTTGCGGCAAGATCACTGTCGTCGCCAAAGCTGCGGTGTACGATAAGCGCCGGATAATCTGACATGCCCGCAATCAGCGTGATATCGGGGCGCGGCAGGTTCAGGCGAACCGTATAGTCGTCAACCCGTTCAATCGCGCCGTCAATCGCCTTGCTGGTTTCGTCGTCAATCAGCGTCGCCATCCGCGAGGCCATCGAATTGCCCTCGGCCGCCTTGTCGCACCAGCGGTTCAGGTTGTGGATCACGTCATCGGCGTCAAAGGTGTCACCGTTGTTCCAGGTCACACCCTTGCGCACATGCAGCGTATAGGTCTTGGAATCGTCGCTCACGTCCCAGCCTTCAAGCAGCATCGGCTTGAAACTGTAATCGACGTCCCAGCGTACCAGTGGCTCGCAGACCTGACGGGCGATATTGCCCGGTTCGGTCCAAGAATACTTGCGTGGATCGGTGATTTCCAGAACCCGCGAGGCAACGCGCAACACGCCCCCCTTTTTGCCTTCTTCGGCATGCGCGGCGGTCGGGACGGCTAGCCCCAAAAGACCATAGGCGGCGGCAGATGTCGCGCCAAAAGTCGAGGCCAGAGCGATGAACTCGCGGCGGCTCATCTTGCCGGCACGGGTGTCTTCGGCCATCTTCCTAACGATCGGGCGCAGGGTGACCTGCGGGGGGGTATGTGTCATGATTTCCTCCGAGTGGGTTTTTTTGGTGCCGGTGTGGCTGTCGCTTTTTGACGATTCCAGGTGCAAGTTTAGCATGTCGTTCGACCGGCGCATTGGTTTTTGACCGGCCCGGCACCCCTGATTTTATGGCAGGGTCGGGCGCGGCCCTTTGCAAAGACTATCCGGATTCCCCCGTCCCGATAGCCTGTTTGCGACAAATGCCCGCCAAAATAGCTTGAGGCGAGCCCTGCGCAGGGCTAGATGGGCATCTATAAGGAGCACGCCCATGAGCCTGAATACATTCGGTCACCTGTTTCGTTTCACCACCTGGGGCGAGAGCCATGGGCCTGCCCTTGGCGCAACGGTGGATGGCTGCCCGCCGGGAATCGCGCTGGATGAGGCGATGTTACAGCACTGGCTCGACAAGCGGCGCCCCGGCCAGAACAAGAATACCACACAGCGCAATGAGCCCGACGCGGTGCGCATTCTGTCGGGCATCTATGAGGGTCAGAGCACCGGCACGCCGATCCAGCTGATGATCGAGAACACCGATCAGCGGTCAAAGGATTACGGCGATATCGCCCAGACCTTCCGCCCCGGCCACGCCGATATCACCTATCACCAGAAATACGGCCTGCGCGATCCGCGTGGCGGCGGGCGTAGCTCGGCGCGTGAAACCGCCGCCCGCGTCGCCGCCGGTGGCGTGGCACGCGCCGCCCTTGCGGCGCTTGTGCCCGGGGTTGAGATCAAGGGCTATATGGTCGCCATGGGCGAGATGGAAATCGACCGCACCCGCTTTGACTGGGATGCGATTGAGGGCAATGATTTCTGGATTCCCGATGCCGCAGCCGCCCCCGAATGGGAGGCTTACCTGCAAAAGCTGCGCAAGGATCACAACTCGGTTGGTGCCGTGGTCGAGGTGGTCGCGCGCGGCGTTCCCGCCGGGCTAGGCGCGCCGGTCTATGGCAAGCTTGATACCGATCTGGCCGCCGCGATGATGTCGATCAATGCCGTCAAGGGCGTCGAGATCGGCGAAGGCATGGCCGCCGCGCGCCTGACCGGAACCGACAATGCCGATGAGATTTTCATGGGCAACGACGGGCCGGAATTCGGATCAAACCACGCCGGTGGTATCCTTGGCGGCATCTCTACGGGGCAAGAGGTGGTTGTGCGCTTCGCGGTCAAGCCAACCTCGTCGATCCTGAGTCCGCGCCGCTCGATCCGGATTGACGGCACCCCGATCGAGGTGGTGACCAAAGGGCGGCATGATCCTTGCGTCGGCATCCGCGCCGTTCCCGTGGCCGAGGCGATGATGGCTTGCGTGATCCTCGATCACCTGCTCTTGCACCGTGGTCAGGTCGGCGACGGCCCACGCGGTCAGATTGGTTAGGGTCGTTTTCTTTTAAAGAAAACGACCCGGAATTTTTTGAAAATTCCGGGTGCCTAGATCCGGCCTTGGCGCGAAAGCTGCACCGCCAGAATGCCACCCATGATCACCAGCACGCCGATCAGATCGCCAAGCCGCAGCGCCTCGCCCAGCAGCATGGCGGCGATGGCCACGCCGAAAAACGGGTTGAGAAAGTGGAACGTCGCCGCCCGCGTCGCGCCGATCCGCTCGACCAGCAGGAACCACACAAGAGTGGCGGCAAGGCCGGGAATAAGCGTGGTATAGGCAAAGGCGGCGACAAGCTGCCAACTCCAGTCGATCAGGAGCGGCTCGGTCGCAAGGCCAACCGTGCCCACAAGAACCGAGCCGACAATCATCTGAAGCCCGACCACCATCAGGAAATTGCCGCCCGAGGCCGCGCCGCGCACCGACAGGGTGGCAAAGGCAAGCGCAAAGACCGCAATCACACAGAGGCCGACACCGTAAAGGTCCATCCCCCCCTGAAGCCGCGCGCCCATGATGATCACCACCCCGCCAAGCCCGGCAAAAAGCCCGAAGATCCCGACCTTGCCAAGCCGCTCACCCAAAAACGCCCAGCTGATCACGCCAACCAATAGCGGCACGGTCGAGGCGATGATCGCGGCCAGCGATGCCTCGATGGTTTGCATGGCCACAAAGTTAAGCCCAAGATAAAGCGCATTCTGACAGACGCCGAAAATGATTGTCGCGCGCCATTGTCCCCGCGTCAGACGCCAGGTCTGGCCAAGGATCAGGGCAATCGTGATCCCGATTACGCCGGAAATCAGAAACCGAAGGCCAAGTGCGCTCAGCGGTGGCGCGGCGGCCACGATGATGCGCGCCGAGGTAAACGCACTCGACCACATAAGAGCAAAGGCAAGCCCCATGACGATCGCACGAATATCCATCAGTCAACTCCGTAAATGAAAAGGGCCGCCCCAAGGCGACCCTTTTACGAAACTTCTACCAAGTGCAAGCTGGCTTTAGCCGTTCACGCTATCTTTCAGCGCTTTGGCGATGGTCATTTTCACCACCTTGTCGGCCTCTTTTTTCATTTGCTCGCCGGTGGCGGGGTTGCGCACCATACGTTCGGGACGCTCGCGGCAATAGATCTTGCCAACGCCCGGAAGGGTTACAGCACCGCCTGCGGATACTTCTTTGGTAATGATCGCGATTACCGCATCAAGAGCGTTGCTGGCGGATTTCTTGTCACTTCCCATTTCATCGGCCAGAGCAGCGACGAGTTGGGTTTTGGTCATGGGTTTTGCCATTTTATGGTCTCCTTCAACTGCCCTACCTATGGGCCTCATGCGCGTGATTTAACGCTATGATGTGATCAAACACAATGACTGGTGGGCAAAAGCAAGGCTTTTTAGCGTATTTTGTGCCAATTTACGCTAGGTCAAAGGAAGGCTGTTTCCTCAAAACTACGTAATTTGCGGCTATGGATGCGTTCGAGGGGCATTTTGCGCAGGGATTCCATGGCGCGAATCCCGATCATCAGGTGGCGCGAGACCTGTGACTGATAGAATGCGCTGGCCATACCAGGCAGTTTCAGCTCGCCCTGTAGGGGTTTGTCGCTGACGCAAAGCAGGGTGCCATAGGGCACACGAAAGCGAAACCCGTTGGCGGCGATGGTGGCGCTTTCCATGTCCAGCGCGATGGCACGCGATTGAGACAGGCGCTGTACCGGGCCGGATTGGTCGCGCAATTCCCAATTGCGATTGTCGACGCTTGCCACCGTACCCGTGCGCATCACGCGTTTGAGGTCGAACCCCTCAAGCTCGGTCTCTTGCGCGACGGCGGTTTCAAGGGCGATCTGGATTTCAGCCAGCGCCGGGATCGGCACCCAGGCCGGCAGGTCGGGGTCAAGCACCCGGTCTTCGCGCAGATAAGCATGCGCCAGAACGAAATCGCCAAGCGATTGCGAGTTCCGCAGGCCCGCACAATGACCGACCATCACCCAGGCATGCGGGCGCAGCACCGCCACATGATCGGTGGCGGTCTTGGCATTGGATGGCCCCACCCCGATATTGACCAGGGTGATCCCCGACCCGTCGGCGCGCTTGAGGTGATACGTCGGCATCTGCGGTAGGCGCTCAGGGCTTGGCAATACCCCGTCGGGTGTGGTGATTTCGGCATTGCCGGTGCTGACAAAGGCGCAATACCCGCTCGCGGGATCGGCCAGCATCTTGCGCCCGTAGGTCTCGAATTCCGAGACATAGAACTGATAATTGGTGAACAGCACGTAATTTTGAAAATGCTCGGGGTCGGTGGCAGTATAATGCGCCAGCCGCGCCAGCGAATAATCCACCCGCTGCGCCGTGAAGGGCGCAAGCGGGGCGGCGCCACCCGGCGGGGTTTCATGGGTGCCGTTGACGATGTGATCGTTCGTGGTCGAAAGATCGGGCACGTCGAACATGTCGCGCAGGGTGAATTCGGCGGCGCCTTCCTGCGGCACGGTGATGCTTGCATCATTGGCGACGGCAAAATGCACCGGCATCGGTGTGTCCGACACCGCGATACAGACCGGAACGCCATGGTTCTCGATCAACAGCGCGATTTGCTGTTCGAGATAGTTGCGAAACAGGTCGGGCCGGGTGATCGTCGTGGCATAGGTGCCGGGCTTGGAGACATGGCCAAAGCTGAGGCGGCTGTCGATCTTGGTGAATGTCGCGGTCGTAAGCCCGATCTCGGGATAAAATGCGCGAATGCGCCCCGTTGGAATATCGCCGCCAAGCGCCTTGGCAAATTCATGACAGAGAAACTTGGTCGCCGTCTGATAGAGCACGACAAGGCGATCCACCGCCGCCTTCGCGTCGCTGAACTCCTCGGGGCCGGGCAGGTCGGGCGAGGTGACGCCGACGGTCTGATGGTTTAGCGTCACGGAGTGTCCTTGGTATGGTCAACTTTCATGTCACACGTTGACACGGCTCGCTGGCCTTATCAAGCTGAGCTCTGGCAGAATGGCAAAGGCGGGGCCTGACATGGATCTGGAAACGGTCAGCGCAGATGAATTCGGGGCCGCCCTCACCGGCTTCGGCCTGAATATTCTGGTGCGCGATGTTCCCGCGCAGGTGGCTTTCCTGCGCGACATCTTTCAGATGGAGGGGCATCGCGTCAGCGCCGATTTCGCGATCATGACCTACCATGGCCACATCATGCAGCTGCACGGCGATCATACCTATTCGCAAAACCCGCTTTTGGGTCTCTTGCCCGAGACTCCGCCACGCGGGGCAGGCGCCGAGTTTCGCCTTTACCACACCGATCCTGACGCGGCGGCCGAACGGGCAAAGGCACGTGGGGCCTATGTGCTGCAAGAGCCTGCTGATAAACCCCATGGTCTGCGCGAATGCTTTATTCTGTGTGACAATGGCTATGCATGGGTGGCGTCGCTGCCGCTGCCGCAATTTCGAAATGGAGAACCCTCATGAGCGTCACCGACATCCGCCCCAACATGGACCACTGGCAAGAGCGCGTCGATCTGGCCGCCGCCTTTCGCTGGACCGCGCGGCTTAACCTGCACGAGGCGGTTGCCAACCATTTCAGCCTGTCGATCAACGAGGATGGCACGCGGTTTCTGATGAACCCCAACCAGATGCATTTCGCCCGGATCAAGGCCAGCGATCTTATTGTCGTCGATGCCAATGATCCCGAAACGCTGACCGGCCCGGATGCGCCCGATCCGACCGCCTGGGGCCTGCATGGCGGGTTGCATCGCCATTGCGCCCACGCGCGCTGTGCCATGCATGTGCATTCGATCCATGCCACGGTGCTTGCCAGCCTTGCCGATAGCCGCCTGCCGCCGATTGATCAGAACTGTGCCACCTTCTTCAACCGCTATGTTATCGACGATGGCTATGGTGGCCTCGCGTTCGAGGATGAGGGCGAGCGCTGTGCCGGTCTTTTGACCGACCCGAGGAAAAAGGTCATGATCATGGGCAATCATGGCGTGATGATCATCGGCGATAGCGTGGCCGACACCTTTAACCGCCTGTATTATTTCGAACGCGCCGCCGAGACCTATATCCGCGCGCTTCAGACTGGGCAAAAGCTTCGGGTGCTGCCGGATGACATTGCCGAGAAAACCGCGCAGGAGCTTGAGGAGTATCCCGGTCAGGCCGAGCGTCACCTTGATGAACTCAAGGCGATCCTCGACACTGAAGGATCGGATTACGCCGCCTGATCCGCTAGCCCGCGCGCAGACCGGTTTGCACCAAAAGACCCTTGCGCTTGGCCTCGTAATAATAGCCACGCGCATACCACATGATCGCATCGTCCGGATCGCCATCGGCCACGATATAGGCGCCGCGCAGATACTTGACGCCGTATTTCAGGTTGGTTTCCGCATCCAGAAGATCGTTTGGCGCGCCACGAAAACCCATGGTGCGCGCGGTTTGCGGCAGGATCTGCAAAAGCCCGTAATAGGGTCCGTTGCGCGCGCCGGGCCGGTGGGTGCTTTCACGGATTGCTAAACGATGCACAAGCGACCGCGGCACCTCGTAGAGATCGGCGTATTTGTTGATCAACCGGCGCAGCTCCGGGGTCTCATTGGGATAAAGCGGCGGCTCGGACGCAACGGGGCCTGGCCGCTTTTGGCCGGAACAGCCGGTAACGGCAAAAGAGGCAAAAAGCGCAAGCGCCAGACGGCGGGAATAACGATGCATGGGGTCTCCGATGTAGGATCGCAACCGCACCAGTCTGACACCGTTTTGGCAGAGCGCGCCAGAGGCTGAAAATGTCACCGGCAAAACCCCGCCACCTTGCCAAGCCCCCCGTCTCGCGCCATGTAAGCAGGATGGAAAAAACACTCCTTTCTTTCGGTCACGGCTTTTCGGCGCGCGCGCTTGCGGCGCGGCTTGTGCCGCAGGGCTGGACGATCTACGGCACCACCCGCAAAGAGGCCAGGTTTGCCGCCCTTGAGGGCGAGGGCATCACACCGGTCCTGTGGCCGGATGGCGACCTGAGCACGGCCTTTGAATCGGCAAGTCACCTGTTGATCTCGGCGGGGCCGGACGCGGGTGGCGATCCGATACTGACCCGTTTTCGCGACCGGATCGCGGATATGGCGCCGCGACTTGAATGGGCCGGGTATCTCTCGACCACCGGCGTTTACGGCGATCATCAGGGCGGATGGGTGGATGAGGCAACGCCGCTTACGCCCTCTACCCGGCGCGGGCAAATGCGTGTGGAGGCCGAGGGTGACTGGCGTTCCGTGCCCGGTTTGCCGCTCCATATCTTTCGTCTTGCGGGTATCTACGGCCCCGGTCGCGGCCCGTTTGAAAAGGTGCGACAGGGCACCGCGCGGCGGATCATCAAACCGGGGCAGGTATTCAGCCGGATTCACGTCGAGGATATCGCACAGGTGCTTGAGGCCTCGATCAAGCGCCCCGATCCCGGCGCGATTTACAACCTGTGTGACGACGACCCGGCGCCGCCGCAGGATGTGATTGGCCACGCCGCAAAGCTTCTGGGCCTTCCGCTTCCACCCGAGGTGGATTTCGAGACGGCAGAGATGAGCCCGATGGCGCGCAGCTTTTACGCGGAATCCAAACGCGTCAGCAATGATCGGATCAAGGACGAGCTTGGCGTCAAGCTGATCTATCCCGACTATCGCAGGGGTCTTGAGGCGCTGCTTCGTGCGGGTGGATAGCGGGTCATGGGGCGCTGCCCCTCTTGGCCGTTGGCCAATTCACCCCGGAGTATTAATGGAAAGATGAAAGGTGCAGATGGGCTTTCACTTTTCCGAAAATACTCGCGCCGCAGGCATCCCGGGCGAGCGGCAGACTCAAGGGCCGATTTTGAATGCGCTGCTGAATTGTGCAAGCGGGGCAAAATGGGTTAGCCTGCATCACGATGGTGGCGTCGGCTATGACGTCGCACTTGAGTGTATGCGTGACCCCTGTTTGACACTGCCAGGACGATTGAAATGACGATTGATAAAACAAACGAAGAGACCACCATGGATGTCGAACGATTTGTTGACGCCCAGAATCAGATCTGGCCGCAGCCGGTGAACGAAATACGTGGCGGCAAAAAGCGCAGCCATTGGACGTGGTTTGTCCTGCCGCAGATCCGCGGGTTGGGGCGATCGAGGTTTGCGATTCATTACAGCATCAGGGATCTGGAGGAGGCCAGGGCCTATCTCGCCCACCCGGTGCTTGGCCCGCGTCTTGTCGAAATCAACGAGGCGATGATGGGGCTTGAGGGTATCAGTGCCGAGCGGGTTTTGGGCGGCATTGACGCGCTCAAGCTGCAATCCTGTGCGACGCTGTTTGAGGCGGCAGGCGGCGATGATGTCTTTGCGCGGGTGCTGGCCAAATATTTCCTCAATCAACGCTGCCCGCAAACGCTTGGCTACCTCAAAGAGCCGACTGTGATCGAAGACCCGCCCGCGACCGAATAGCTCGGGGCGAAATCGGCAACTGTCGTGTTGACAGGGGCGCCGACGCTGCCGCACCATTCGGGCGGGGCCACGCATCGGCCCATCTGATGTCGGAGAGCGCATGGACCCCTATCACCGCCCCACGACCCTGCAAGAGGCGCTTGGCCTGTTGGCCGGTCCGGGGCTGGCGATCGTGGCGGGCTGTACCGATCTTTTCCCGGCAACAGGCGCGCGCGGTCTCACTGGTCCGGTGCTTGATATCACCGCGATTGCGGCGCTGCGCGGGATTGGGGAAGAGGGCGATCATATCCGGCTTGGCGCGACCACCACATGGGCCGATATCCTGCACGCCGATCTGCCGCCCGGTTTTGATATGCTCAAGCAGGCCGCGCGCGAGGTCGGGTCGGTGCAAATTCAGACCGCTGGAACCTTGGCGGGGAATATCTGTAACGCCTCGCCAGCCGCCGACGGGGTGCCCTGTCTTCTGGCGCTTGGGGCCGAGGTCGAGATCGCCGCGCTTGGCGCCACGCGCCGGGTGCCGCTTGGTGATTTCATCACCGGGGTACGCCAGACCTCCTTGCGCCCCGGCGAAATGGTCACGGCGGTCCTGATCCCCAGGGCACAGACCGGCGGGCAGTCGCGGTTTCTTAAGCTCGGCGCGCGGGCCTATCTGGTGATTTCCATCGCAATGGTGGCCGCGCGCTTTGAGATTGAGACCGGTCATATCCGCAGTGCGGCATTGGCGGTTGGTGCCTGTAGCGCGGTGGCACAAAGATTGCCCCGCCAAGAGGCTGCGCTGATCGGGGCGCGCGCCGATGCCACGCTGATTGAACGGATTGAGGCGGCGCTTATCACCCCCGACCTGAGCCCGATTGACGATATCCGCGCCGATGCGACCTATCGCGCAGAGGCGGCGGTCGAGCTTATTCGCCGGGCGGTGGTTGATCTTGTGACGCACACCGGCAGGGCGGCGGCATGAACCGGGCGTTTGAGAGCCTGACCCTGACGGTCAATGGCGCATCGGTGGCCCTGCCGGTTGCGCCGGGTCGGCGCCTGTCGGAGGTGCTGCGCGAGGATATGGGATTGCGCGGCACCAAGGTTGGCTGTGATGCGGGCGATTGCGGGGCCTGCACGGTGTTGATTGATGGCGCGCCGGTCTGTGCTTGCCTCACGCCGGTCGCGCAGGCGGCAGGGCGCGAGGTAACCACTATCGAGGGGCTTGATATGGCCGCGTTGCAACAGGCGTTTTTGCGCCATGGCGCGGCGCAATGCGGGATTTGCACGCCGGGCATGCTGATCGCGGCCAAGGCGCTTTTGGCGCGGGTGGCCGCCCCGACGCGCGAAGAGGTGGAAGAGGCGCTTGGCGGGGTTTTGTGCCGCTGCACCGGTTACGCCAAGATCATCGAGGCCATTCTTGACGTCGCAGCCCCCGGCGGGCCACCGCCCGCGCCCGCCGTCGGCCACGCGGTTGGCGCGCGGATCGAGCGGCTGGATGGCGGGGCCAAGGTGGCTGGCTCCGAGGTCTATGGCGCCGATCATGTGCCGAGCGGGGCCTTGCTGGTGCGTGCGGTGCGTGCGCCGGATGCACCGATGGGGTTTGAGCTTGGCGATATCGCGGGTTGGTGCGCCGCGCAGGCAGGCGAGGTTCAGGTTTTTACCGCCGTCGATGTGCCCGGGGAAAACCGCTTTGGGGTGTTGCCCGCCTTCGCCGATCAGCCGGTTCTGGCCGAAACCCATGTGCGCATGCGCGGCGAGGCGGTGGCGCTTGTGGCGGGTGTGCCTTCGGTGATCGAGGGGCTTGATCTGGCGGGCTTTCCGGTCACATGGCACGACCGCGCCGATACGCTTGTGCATGCGGCGCGCGCCGATAACCTTTTGGTCACGGGCCGGGTCGCGCGTGGCGATCTCGAGGCGGGGTTTGACGCCGCCAGCCATCTGGCCGAGGGCGAGGTCACAACGCCCTATATCGAACACGCCTATATCGAGCCCGAGGCTGGGGTTGCCTGGCTTGAAGCCGGGCAGCTTGTCATTCAGGCCTGTACCCAGGCGCCGATCATGGATCGCGACGATACCGCCCGCGTTCTTGGCCTGCCGCCCGAGGACGTGCGGATCATTCCGGCGGCGGCGGGCGGCGGGTTTGGCGCGAAACTTGACATGACGGTGCAGCCGCTGATTGGCCTCGTGACGCTCAAGACCGGGCGCGCCGCGCGGATGGTATTTAGCCGTGCGGAATCGATGGCGACCTCGACCAAGCGACACCCCTCGAAGATGCAGGCGCGGATCGGCGCCGATGCACAGGGTCGCATCACCGCGATGGAGTTCACCGGTGAGTTCAACACCGGCGCCTATGCAAGCTGGGGCCCGACGGTGGCCGGACGCGTGCCGGTGCATGCCTCTGGCCCTTACCTCGTGCCCGCCTATCTTGCCGTCGCCAATGCGCGCCATTCGTTCAGCGCCATTTCAGGCGCGTTTCGCGGCTTCGGTGTGCCGCAGGCGACGATCCTGCAAGAGGGGCTTTATGACGATCTGGCCGAGAAAACCGGCATCGACCGGCTTGCCTTTCGCCGCCTCAATGCCTTGCAGGACGGACAGGCCACGGTCTGTGGTCAGGTGTTGCAGGGTGTTGGCATAACCGCCTGTCTTGACGCCCTGCAAGAGCCGTGGCAGGCCGCGCTGCGTCGCGCTGAAGAGGCCAACGCCAAGGGCGGCGCGATGCGCTATGGCGTCGGGGTTGCGTCCTGCTGGTATGGCTGTGGCAATACCGGGCTGGCCAACCCCTCGACCATCCGGCTTGGCCTGACGGAGGCGGGCCGGGTCTCTCTGCATCAGGGCGCGACCGATATCGGGCAGGGCGCCAATACCGTGATCCCGCAGATTTGCGCCGATGCCTTGGGCCTGCCGCTGGCGGCGTTCGATCTTATCGGCCCCGATACCGCCCTGACGCCGGATTGTGGCAAGACATCCGCCTCGCGCCAGACCTATGTGACCGGCAAGGCGGCCTGGCTTGCGGGGCGTGCGTTGCGCGCGCAAATCCTGAGCCTGAGCAATATGGGCGCAGAGGCGCGGCTTGCCCTCACCGGGCAAATGCTTGTGGTCAGCGATGGCGCGGGCGAGCGGAGGATTGATCTTTCTGCCCTTACGCCGGGTCCGCACGGTTATGCGCTTATGGCCGAGGAAACCTATGATCCGCCCACCACACCCTTGGACCAGGACGGACAGGGCGCGCCCTATGCGGTCTATGGCTATGGCGCACAGATCGCCGAGGTGGCGGTCGATAGCGTGCTTGGCACCGTCAAGGTAACCCGGATCACTGCCGCGCATGATCTTGGCCGGGTGATCAACCCGCTTTTGGCCGAAGGGCAGGTCGAAGGCGGCGTGGCGCAGGGTCTCGGGATGGCCCTGATGGAGGAATACATTCCGGGGCGCACCGAGAACCTGCATGATTACCTGATCCCGACCAGTGGCGACATGCCCCGAATCGACACGATCTTTGTCGAGGTGCCCGACCCCGAGGGGCCGATGGGCGCCAAGGGGCTGGGCGAGCATGTGTTGATCCCGACCGCGCCCGCGATCTTGAACGCGATACGCCATGCTACCGGTGCACGGATCACCGACCTTCCGGCGCTGCCGCACCGGGTTTTGGCGGCCATCCGAAAGGCAAGGGGATGACCGAGCGGGGCGCGCGCGACGAAAAGATCCGCTGCGATGCCTGCCCGGTGATGTGCTATATCGCCCCCGGCAAGGTTGGTGCCTGTGATCGCTATGCCAATGAGGGCGGCAGGATCATCCGCTGTGACCCCATAACCATACTTGACCGTAGGGTTGAGGTCGGCGGCGAAGTGCGCCCGTTCCTCAACGCCGATTGGGATGGCGATCTGGGCGGTGATGACCTGTTCCTGAGCGGTGTAGGCGCGGGCACCACCTATCCCGATTACAAACCCGCGCCCTTTATCGTGAGCCGCGAAGTGGCGGGCGCCGATTTTGTCACCGTGGTGACCGAGGCGATCTATTCCTATTGCGGCGTCAAGGTGAAGATCGACACCGACCGCCACCTTGGCCCCGAGGCCGCCACCGTGCGCGCCGCTGGCGAGGCGGTCGGCCATGTCACCACCGGCGAATATGGCAGTCAGATGCTCTCGCTTGGCGGCGTCGAGCATCTTACGGGTGGTAGTAAATCCGAGGGCCGCGTGACCGGTGACGCCCTGCTCCGGCTGTGCAATCGCGAGGCGGTGGAATTGGACATCGACGGCGGCGCCAGCGTGATCGTGCAGGCCGGTCAGCCGCCGATTGTCGATGGTCAACGCGAGGATCGCATGCGTGTCGGCTGTGGCTCGGCCACCATCGGGATGTTCGCCAGCCAATGGCAGGGGCTTGTCGACGAGGTGGTCGTTGTCGATGATCATATCACCGGCGTGGTGAGCGAGCATCAGGCCGGCAAGGTTTTGGGCTGGCCCGATACCGGCATTCGCATCAAGGGGCGTCGTTCGACACCGGGGCGGTATTTTCAGGTGGCCGGGCCGGGTCGTGGCTGGGGCGGGACCGATATCGAGGACCCGCTCAGCATCCTCAACCCATGGTGGGAAAAGAAGGGCGCGCGTGCGGGGCTTCGCCTGTTGATGGTTTCGACCACGGGCGAGCATCACGGGTTCTACGTGCTTGACGAGGATCTTGTGCCACAGCCCGCACCCCTGCCCGAGGCGCTGCGCGCGTCGGTCGATCTTATTGCCGAGAACTGTGAACCGGCGCTTTGTACGGTGATGTTTCAGGCCGGTGCCGGGGGCTCGCTGCGCTCTGGCGTGACGGGCAATCCGGTGCGTCTTACCCGTTCGGTTCAGGCGCGCAGAACCCACGTCACCTGTGGCGGGGCGGCGGCCTATATCTGGCCGGGGGGCGGCATCACCCTGATGGTTGATGTGCTGGCGATGCCCGAGGGCGGCTTTGGCTATGTGCCGACCCCGGCGCTTGTCGCGCCGCTTGAATTCACCCTGCCGCGCGCGGAATTTCGCGCTCTTGGCGGGCATGACGGGGCGGTGCGCTCGATCTCGGATATTCTGGAATCGGGCGGCGAATATGGCGCTGACTTCCGTGGCCTTGGTCGCGCGCCGGAGCACGGCGAATGACCGGAGAACAGATCACCCGGATCGCGGGCGGGCGGCTTCACTTGCACCACGGCCCGATTGACATGATCGTTGGCGCCGAGGGGCCGGGACAAGAGGCGGGATTTGCCCGCGCGGCGGATCGGTTTGGGGGGCTGTTGCAGGAACTGGTGAATGAGTTGCCGCGCCTGCGCCGCGCCACGGGGCCGATGCCCAAAGGGCCGGTGGCACGGTGCATGGTGCATGCGGTGACCCCCTTTGCGCCGCAGTTCATTACGCCCATGGCCGCCGTTGCCGGGGCCGGTGCCGAAGAGATTCTGGCGGCGCTGTGTGACGGTCCGGGCATCGACAAGGCCTATGTCAACAACGGTGGCGATATCGCCTTTCACCTCACGCGAGGTCAGGTGATGCAGGGCATAGTTGCCGCCGATCCGGTGGCGCGGCTGGCGATTGGTCATGACACGTCGGTGCGCGGGGTTGCCACCTCGGGGCGCGCCGGTCGAAGCCTGTCGCGCGGCATTGCCGAGAGTGTGACCGTGCTGGCCAAAACCGCCGCCGCCGCCGATGCGGCCGCCACGATGATCGCCAATGCGGTTGATTTGCCGGATCATCCTGCGGTAACGCGCCTGCCCGCAAGTGACGTGTCCCCCGAGAGCGACCTTGGCGCGCGCCTTGTCACGCGGTCGGTGGGGCACCTGACGCGCGCCGAGGTCGAGCGCGCGCTTGGTGCGGGCGTAGAATATGCCGAGAGCTGTCTTGCGGCCGGGCTGATTGCCGGGGCGGTTTTGATGCTTGCGGGGCACTGTCGGATCTTGGGCGATCTGCCCCTGAAAACCCTGATCACAAAGGAGGCACTGCATGCCTGATTTCACCCTGCGCAAAACCGCGATTTTCATCGAGGACATTCACCACGACGGCGGCCCCGCGCCCGAAAGCCCGCGCCGTCGCGGGGCGATTGCGGCGTTGGTCAAAAACCCCTTTGCCGACGGTTACACCGACGATCTGCAATCGGCGATGGAGGATCTCAAGCCGCTTGGCCTGATGATGACCGACCGCCTGATCGAGGCGATGGGCGGAATGACCGGCATCGACGGTTATGGCAAGGCCGCCATGGCGGGCGAGCGCGGCGAGTTGGAACATACCGCTCTTTGGCATGTGCCGGGGGGCTATGCGATGCGCGCGCGCCTTGGCGAGGCCAAGGCAATCGTGCCCTCGGCGATGAAACAGGGCGGGCCGGGCACGCGCATCGACGTGCCGCTTGGCCATATCAACGCCGCCTATGTGCGCAGCCATTTTGACGGGATGGAGGTGGGCCTGCCCGATGGCCCTCGCGCCGACGAGCTTTTGTTCATCCTCGCAATGGCGCGCGGTGGGCGCATACATGACCGTATGGGCGGGCTGAGCCTGGCCGAGGTCAAGGGCGAGGACGGGCTGCGCTAACCGGTGGCCTGGCTCTGCTTTTGCGCCAGGTAAAGCTGTGCGTAATGGCCGTTCTTTTTCAAGAGGTCGTCGTGCTTGCCCTGTTCGACAAGCGCGCCGGCCTTTAGCACATGGATGCTATCGGCGTCGGTAATCGACGCAAGGCGATGCGCCACGACAATCGTTGTGCGCCCCTGGGTCAGACGCGTCAGGGCCGATTTGATCCGCGCCTCGGTGGCCTGATCAAGGGCGTTGGTTGCCTCGTCCAGCAAAAGGATCGGCGCATCGACCAGAAACGCGCGGGCGATAGCGATGCGTTGCTTTTGCCCGCCTGACAACTGCGCCCCCTTGGGGCCAACTGGGGCGTCGCCGCGCGCCCGGATCAGATCGGCGACCTCGGCATTTTCGGCCGCGCGCCAAATGTCGTCATCCGTCGCCTCGGGCTTTACATAGCGGATATTTTCCCAGATCGAATTATTGAAGATCACGATATCCTGCGCCACCACGGAAAACGCCCCGCGCAACGTGCGAAGCTGCACCTTGTCGATGGCCGTGCCGCCGATGGTGATCTGGCCGCCCTGAACATCGTAAAGCCGAGACAGAAGCGACAGGATCGTGGTTTTGCCCGACCCGGTCGCGCCGACGATGGCCGAGACCTGCCCGCCTTTGAACACCATCGACAGCCCGTCAAACAGCGGCTGGTCCGGGCTATAGGAAAACCGCACCTGATCGAGCGCGATATCGCCGCCGGTGTCGAACGTGGCGAGGGCCCCCGGCGCATCGGTGATTGTCGGCCTCTCATGAAACAGGCCGCGCACCCGGTCGAGCAACACGACATGCGCCTGAAGGGAACCAAGGTATTGCGCCAAAAGACGCGCGGGATCGAACACAAGCACCATGCCAAGCAGAAAGGTGATGATGCCCGCACCATCCACATCAAAGGCAGGGCTAAGCACCATATACCCGCCGCCGCCAATCACCAGCACATAGACAAAGGCCGAGCTAAGGTCGATCGAGGGCATCACGAGGGCCTGCGTAAGCTGAACCCGTGCTGCCAGATCGCGAATCCTGCCGGTTGCTTTTTCAAGCCGCGCGGCCTCGACCTGTTCCTGACTGGATATCTTGACCGTGCGCATCCCGCTCACGGTTTCCTCGATCCCGTTCATGTAATCGCCAAGCGCATGCTCGGCCTCGCCCTGCACCTGCTTGACGCGGGCCGACACGAAATTCATCACCCGGATGATGAACGGCAGCACCAGAATGGCGGCGGTGAACAGCAGCGGGTTCTTGTAGATCAGATAGGCCGACACGATCACCACAGTGACCGCATCGCGCAGGGCGTTGGCGGTGGAAAGGCCGATGAATTGCCCAAGCTGTTGGGTTTGCGTCACAAGCCGCTGTATGATTTCGCCGGATTTGGTGCGCTCGAAATAGGCGAGGTCGAGATCCATCATGTGGCCAATCAGATCACGGCGCATTTCAAAGATCGCGCTGTTGCTGACCCAGACGGTGAGGCGTGGCACAAGGTAACCCATGGCCCCGCGCACAGCGAAAAGAAAGAACACCACAACACAGACCATCGCCAGCTCGCGCGCCGTGCCATTGTCGAAAATCACCCTTAGGCCGACTTCGGTGATCGACAGGAATTGCTGATAAACCACACCCTGCACAAGGATCATGACAAGCACCAGCAAGAGCCAGGGCGACCGCTTTTTCAGGTAGCTGGCCCAAAGCCAACGCAGGTTGTCGCGGTCAGCGGCCGAATAAAGCGGCAGTTTGATCTTGGCGGGCGTTTTGGTCATGCAGTCGGACCCGTAAGGTCAGGGATGTCTGACCTGCTCATAGAGGGTTCTGCGCGCAAGGTCATCCCATTGCTGCGAAAATCACAGGTGGGGCCGGATTACGGGTAAGAGGGCGGCAGGTCGAGCAACTCATCCAGCTGTCGCGCGATCCAGCCGCGCGGGATGAAATGGCCGCGTTCATGGACATCAAGCGTCACCTGCCCGCCGGTGCAATCGCTCCATTGCGTGCGCTTGAACCTGTCATGCCGGGTGATATCCCATGTGCCAAGGTCACGCGGCTTGCCGTCGCAATCAAGCCTGTCACGCCAGAGTTTGACCGGATAGGTCGTGTCGCCCCCCGGTCCAAAGGGAAAATCCATCACCGTATCCGAAGTGCCATGCACATGGCGCACCTCGGCGGGGGCGGCGGGGCAGGTCTCTGACTGGCGCAGGGTGCCCGAGATCGCCAGAAGCGCGGCCACGTCATCGCCGTTTTCACAGACATAACGCCAGGCCATGGCCGAGCCATAGGAATAGCCCGAAACGTAAATCCGGCTGTGGTCAATGGGATAGCGCCTGGCGGCGTCCTCGATCACGGCGGCGGCAAAATCGACGTCATCCGTGGCAGAGGTCCAGAAATCCCAGGTCTTACCGGCCCCGTTGGGCGCCAGAAGCAGGACACCACGGCGCCGGGTCGCGCCGGAAATGCGGCCGTGTTTGACGATCAGGGTGCCCTGTCGCATCCAGCCGTGAAAATGAAGCAGCACCGGAAGCGGCGTGATGCCATCCCAATCGTCCGGCTCTTTCACATGATAGGAGCGATCCCCAAGCGGACAGGGAATTTCAGCGTGACAGCGCGCGCTGTCGACGGCGGGTTCTGCTGCCGGGGCAAGGCCGGGAAAGATAAGGGCGAAAAGGACAAGCAGATACCGCATAAAGGCTCCGTTCAGGGCGACATTCACGCCCTTACCGTAAGTCTTGCGGTTGAAATGTCACGTCACAAGCCTGTCAGGCAGGGCCGGAATGGTCCGGCCCTGTCGTTTGACGGTCTCAGATCATTGCGAAGATACGCGCAGGCCCGCCGGTGCCGCCGCGATGCTTGGGCGCGCCCACGACAATCGTCGCCCCCGAGGCGGGTAGCCTGTCAAGATTGGCGAGACATTCGATCCCGAACCGACCGGTAGGCAGCCAGGCGTAATGGGTCGCAAAATCGGCCGAAATCCCGTGATCAAGCGAGAGGGTATCGCTGGCAATCGAGCCGGCCCCGGTTTCAAGCAGCATCTGCGCCGCCTCGACATGAAAGCCGGGATAATGCTGTTTCTCGCCGTCAAAGCCGCGAAAGGCATCCGTGGCGGTCTTGGTGCCCCAGCCGGAATAAAGCGCGACACAGGCATTGTCGGGGATGTCGCCATTGGCGGCGATCCATGCCTTGAGATCATCCGGCGTAAGCTGGGCATCGGGGTTGTCAGAGGCCTTGGCGGTGATATCAATCACGCAAAGCGGAGCCACAAGATGATCAAGCGCGATTTCGTCGACCGAAGCGCCGTCAGCAGAGAAATGCAGCGGCGCATCGACATGGGTGCCGGTATGCTCGTTTACCGTGAGTGTCATCAGGTTCAGCCCGTGTTCGGCAAAATTGAAGTTCTGTTCCGTCGAGATGCCGGGCTTTCCGAAATAGGTCGGGAAATCCGCGTCATAGGTATGGGTCAGGTCCTCGACCTTGCCGTGACCGGCGGCCATGGCCGGAGGCGCGGCAAGCGGGCCAAGCGCGGTGGCGGCCCCTGCGGCGGCACTTGCGGTGAAAAAGGCGCGGCGCGACAGCATTCTGTCTTTGACCGCGTTGATGATACATGCGTCACACATGGTATTCTCCTTTTTGGGGCGTTGCGGGGTGCACCCTAGCATGATTCTGCGCTAGAATCGCCGGGTATAAATGCGACTTTGGTCGCGCGGCGCGGTTTTTGACCGGGGGAAACACACAGATGTTGGCATTGCTGCGACTGGTCGTCTTTGGCTTTATCATCCTGACAGTCATTTATGTCAGCATTTCCCTGTACTCGCGGTCGGTGCGGCGGGGCAAACTTCTAACGGAATGGCAAAACACGGGTAGGCCCGGCGACAAGGATGCCTATATAGAGGCTGGAATGGCGCAATATCAGCACTCGCTCAGGCGGCGTTTGATCTGGCTGGTCTATATTGTGCCGATCACGGTGATCGCGGCGATCATCTATTTTACGAATTTTATGTAAGGGGGCCGCAATGGGCTATGTGAAATGGACGATGCGAGGGCTGTTCTGGCTGCTGGTGATTGCGTTTCTGCACTATACCTTGCCACAGCACGATGTGGCGCGGATCACCGACACCTATGAAAAGCGGGTCGATCCGGGCAGCAATTCGATGTTCTGGTCCAATGCGGACACCGGCGAGGCCACCGATGCAACCGTGCGCGATGTGTTTTTCATTCAGGCCTTTCGCACCAATGACAAGCCGATGATCTATCGCAACGAAGACACAGGCTGGGGCTGGCCGCCCTATTTCAAGTTCGACACCAGCAACCTTCAGGCCGAAGCATCTGATCTTATTTCCAAAAAGAACGATGCCAAGCCGCAATGGGTGGTGGTGCGCCACTATGGCTGGCGCAATGAATTCCTGTCGATCTATCCCAACGCGGTCAGTGTCTGGGCAGTCGATGGCCCCGATGTACGGATTATTCCCTGGGTCAAAATCGTGCTTCTGACGCTACTGGCGGCGCTTTATTGGGCAATCCGAGTGCGCTGGATGCGGTTTCGCAAGCGGCGGATCGAACCGAAAGTCGATGAATGGACGGATGGCTGGGCGTGATCGGCCCGCTCATCCGCCCTGACAGGCGGCCTCGCGTTCGGGTCGCCTAGCGCTTGCCGTAATAGAGGCCGACCACATGCTCGGCCTCGGCAAAGAACAGCCAGCGTGACGCAGCGATGCCCGCGACATGACTGATCACGGCGAAAAGCGCCATGGCATGTGTGAATGGCAACAACAGCATCAGCACCGGCAGGATAAACCCAAGCCCAAGCGCAATGGCCCGCAGTTTCAGGGCGTGCTTGCGCCCGACCTGATGCACCAGTTCCCGCAGGAGGTAATTGGTGCCGGTATGGGGCGCCTCGAAGGCGCGCACGCTGCCGATGCCGCCTAGGCCCGTCGCGCTTGCCATATCGGTGCCGCTGGCGGCAAAGGCGCCGTCACCGCGCACCCACCAGAGCACCTGTATCACCCCCGCCACCGGCAAAAGGATCAGCGCCGCACTGGCCTGACCCGCCAGAAGCGCGCCACCGGCCAGAGAGATCGACACCAAAAGCGCAGGCGTCAGCGGGGTTTTCCAGCGAGGGACGGTCGACAGCTGGGCGTAGATCATCGAGGTGGTGAACACGGTGCCAAGCGACAAAAGCGCGCCAAGCCAACCGAGGATCACAATCCGGGTGTCGAAAAACACCAGGGCGGCGGCATATAGACCCATCACCAGCAAGGCGCCCACGGCACAGACCCCCTCGCGGCTGAGCCAGCTTGAGCGCCATTGGCTAAAGGCCTTGATCGCGCGTTCGGGACGGCCAAGGTGAAAGGTCGAGGCCATAAGCCCGCCGACGGCGAGGCCGTAGGCGATGACAAAAAAGGCGAAAGCCACCCAGCCGGTGACGGCAGGCAGGCCAAGCCCGAGCCAGATCAAAAGGCCAAAGCCAAGCCCGGAAAGTGTTGTGAAGACGATGACGGAAGGGGCGGGATGCATCTCAGATTCTCTCCAGAGCTTTGTCGAGCCAGCCAAGGAAGCCCTTGGGTTCGTCCATGACCGGGGCAAGGAACGGGGCAAGAATGTCGATTTCCCCAACCGGTTTGGGCTGATCAAGCTGATCCTTGGGGCGGGGTGGCAGGTATTGGTTGACCGGCCTCGTGCCCTGTTCGGGCATCAGATCCATGCCGCCACGCTCGGCAGTGAGTTTGCTGACATTGCTGTCGGGATCCGCGAAATCGCCGAAATGGCGCGCCCCGGCCGGGCAGGTGCGCACGCAGGCGGGAACGCGGTCAACCTCGGGAAGGTTGTCGTTATAAATGCGATCAACGCAGAGCGTGCATTTCTTCATTATGCCCTCGGCGGCGTCGAGTTCGCGCGCGCCGTAAGGGCAGGCCCAGGCACACAAGCCACAGCCGATACAGTCGGTTTCGTTGACAAGGACGATGCCATCCTCGACCCGCTTGTAGCTTGCCCCGGTGGGGCAGACGGTGACGCAGGGGGCGTCTTCGCAATGCAGGCAGGATTTCGGGAAATGCACCAGCTGCGCCGCCGGGTGTGGCATGCTTGAGGTCGCCAGCGGCTGAACCTCATAGCTGTGCACCCGGTTCAGGAACGTGCCCGACGGATCGGCGCCGTAGGGGTCTTGATCGCTCAGGGGCGCGCCGTAATTCTCGGTGTTCCAGCCCTTGCAGGACACCACGCAGGCATGGCAGCCAACGCAGGTATCAAGGTCGATCACAAGACCCAGTTTGCGGGTGGTTTGTTTGGGAAGGGTTGTCATTGGACCACCTCGGGATTGCGCGATGTGAGCGGGGTTTGGGGGCGCTGCCCCCGTCGCGCAGGGCGCGACTCCCCCGGGATATTTAGGGCCAGAAGAAAAGCGGATTGTGTCATTTGCCCACCTTCCATTCCAGGTGATCGGGGCCTTGGGGCACCGGGGATTTGAGCGGTTTCATCGCCGGTTGGCTCTCGGCGGGGGCATCGGTTTTCTCGACCTTCACGCGCAGGTCGAACCAGGCGGCCTGACCGGTCACGGGGTCGGAGTTGGACCAGCGCAAGCCATCGCCCTTGGGCGGCAGAAGTTCATGGATCAGGTGGTTGAGCAGGAAACCTTTGGTCGCCTCGGGGGCGTCCTCGGACAGGGCCCAGGCGCCTTTGCGTTTGCCGATCGCGTTCCATGTCCAGATCGTATTCTCATTGAGCGCCGCCATATGCGCCACCGGCACGGTGATCGTGCCATGAGCCGAGGTGACGCGCGCCCAATCGCCATCGGCAAATTCGTTTTTCTCCCAGAGTTTGGTGGGCAGATAGAGCGGATTGTGGCCGTGGATCTGGCGCAGCCAGGCGTTCTGGCTTCCCCAGGAGTGATACATCGCCATCGGGCGCTGGGTCAGCGCGTGTACCGGGAATTCGGCGGTGTCGATATGGTCATCCTCAAGGGACGGATACCAGATTGGCAGAGGATCGAGCGTTGCCTTGATCTGCTCGCGCAGGTGATCGGGCGGCTGACGGTTGCCATGACCTTCGGCCGCGAGTTGAAACTTGCGCAGGGGTTCGACGTAAAGGTCGAAAACATAGGGCTGGGGCGCGTCATAGATGCCCATGCCGACGGCCCAATCCTGATAGGCGGTGTTCCAGGGTTTGTAGTAATTCGCGCCCTCGGGGATGTGGTTGACGAAAAAGCCGCCGTTTTCGATGTAGCGGTCAAGTTGCTCCGGGTTGGGCGCGCCACGCCCCACCTCATCCCCCGTCGCGCCCCGGAAACCGGCGAGCGGGCCGATGCCGGGGCGGCGTTCGTGGTTGGTGATGTAATCGGCATAATCGGCGTATTTCTGGCCACCATCGGCGTTGGTGAAGGCCGGCAGGCCAAGCCGCGCGCCAAGATCGCAGAGCACCGATTGAAAGCCGCGCACATCGCGGTCGGGTTCGATCACCGGCCAGCGGATCGCGTCGGCGGCGGCGTCGGCCTCGCAGATCGGGCGATCGAGCAGCGAGATACAATCATGACGCTCAAGATAGGTGGTGTCGGGCAGGATCAGGTCGGCATAGGCGACCATTTCCGAACTATAGGCATCCGAATAGATGATGCGCGGGATCACATACTCGCCAGTCTCGTCCTTGTCGGTCAGCATCTTGATCACGCCGCCGGTATTCATCGACGAGTTCCACGACATATTGGCCATATACATGAACAGCGTGTCGATCTTGTAGGGATCACCGGCATGGGCGTTGGAAATCACCATATGCATCAGCCCGTGGCTGGACATCGGGTTTTCCCAGGTAAAGGCCTTGTCTATGCGCACCGCCGTGCCGTCATCATGCAGGGCAAGATCCTCGGGGCCCTGGACAAAGCCAAGATGCGGCCCGTTGAGAGGCATGCCGGGATTGACCCCGCTGTGCGGCTTGGGATGGGCGCTGACCGGTTTGGGGTAGGGCGGTTTGAAGCGGAAACCGCCGGGGACCTCGATCGTGCCCAGAAGGATTTGCAGCACATGCAGCGCGCGGCAGGTCTGAAACCCGTTTGAATGGGCCGAGATCCCGCGCATGGCGTGAAAGCTGACCGGGCGACCGGTCATGGTCTTGTGGGTTTCGCCGCGGAAATCGGTCCATTCATGATCCAGGGTGATCGCCTCGTCAAAGGCGACGCGGGCGATCTCGGCTGCGATGCGATGAATCTTTTCGGGCGTGATGCCACAGCGTTCGGCGACCGCCTCGGGGGCGTATTGCGGATCAAGATAGCGTTCGGCCATGTGATGCATGACCGGGCGATGGGTAACACCCGCCGCGCGATGCGTGGCGTGAAGGTCTGGGCGAATGCCGGGCGTGTCGAACGCCGCCAATTTGCCGGTATTGCGGTCAATCACCAACGGTTTGCCATCCTCATCGCGCAGGAACAGGCCGAATTCGGGTGAGGTTTCATCGCCGTTCAGCAAAACCGGCGCGTTGGTATAGCGCGACAGGTAATCAAGGTCGATCTTGCCCGCACTCATCAGCACATGCACCAGCGACAGAATGAAAAGACCATCTGTGCCCGGCGTGATCCCGACCCAATCATCGGCCACCGCGTTATAACCCGAGCGGATCGGGTTGACGCCGATCACGCGTGCACCGCGTGCCTTGATCTTGCCGATGCCCATCTTGATCGGGTTGCTGTCGTGATCCTCGGCCACGCCGAAAATCATGAAAAGCTTGGTGTGATCCCAGTCGGGTTGGCCAAACTCCCAGAATGCGCCGCCCATGGTGTAGATGCCCGCAGCGGCCATATTGACCGAGCAAAACCCGCCATGCGCGGCATAGTTCGGCGTGCCAAAGCTTTGCGCCCAGAGGCTTGTAAAGCTCTGGCTTTGATCGCGGCCTGTGAAAAACGCAAGCTTTTCGGGGTGTTTTTCGCGGATCGGCGCAAGCCAGCCGGTCGCGATCTCAAGCGCCTCATCCCAGCTTATTTCCTCATACTCACCAGAGCCGCGCGGCCCAACCCGTTTGAGAGGCGCGCGCAGGCGCGAGGGGGCGTTGACCTGCATGATCCCGGCCGACCCCTTGGCACAGAGCACACCCTTGTTCACGGGGTGGTCGCGGTTGCCCTCGATATAGGCCACTTTGCCGGCCTTGAGATGCACGTTGATGCCGCAGCGACAGGCGCACATGTAACAGGTGGTCTTGCGCACCTCGTCTGACACTTTAGGGGAGGTCTCAATTTTCGGCTGGTGATGGCTCATTACGAAATCCCTGTTCTTGCGGCCTTCACGCTAGGGCAGTTTCCGCGCCGTCGCGACCGTTTTCTCATTTGTTTGGCTTTTCCGAACATATGTCCCGGAAAAGCCGAAATTTACCGCATGATCGTCCGTCAGTCTTGCCTCGCCAAAGCCTGAAGCACGGTAACGGCGATCATTTGGGTCACGTCATTGGCAACACAGCCACGCGACAGGTCATTGGCGGGTTTGGCCAGCCCCTGAAGGATTGGGCCGATGGCGGTATAGCCCCCCAGCCGCTGGGTTATCTTATAGGCGATATTTCCCGCATCGAGGTTGGGGAAGATCATGACATTGGCCTGACCGGCGACGTTTGATCCGGGCGCTTTGCTGGCCGCAATGGCGGGCACAAAGGCGGTGTCGAACTGCAATTCGCCGTCTGCATCAAGATCGGGGTGATCGGCGTTCAGGCGCTCCAGCGCCTTGGTGACCTTGGTGACCAACGGGTGCCGCGCGCTACCTTTTGAGGAAAACGACAGCAGGGCGATCTTGGGCTCTTGCCGCAAGAGGGCACGACAGGAGGCGGCAGAGGCGGCGGCGATTCCGGCCATCTCATCCGAGGTCGGATCAATCACCAGCCCACAATCGGAATAGAGCATCGCGCGGGCATCGCCCCCGGCGTTTGGTGGCGGATACATCAGGAAAAAGCTCGAGACCATGGCGGCGTCGGGGGCCTTGCCGATCACCTGAAGGTCGGTGCGCACCACGTCGGATGTGGTTGCAACAGCGCCGCCGACGGTGCCGTCGGCATGGCCTTCGCGTACCAGCATGGCGGCATAAACAAGCGGGGTTTCGACCGCCTTGCGTGCCGCCTTCTCATCAACGCCCTTGTGTCGGCGCAGCGCATGATAGGCTGTGGCCAGATCGGCGGTGAGCGGCGAGGTGCTGGGATCGTGAATGGATATCCCGTCGCCAGCGGTTGCGCCCTGGGCCTTTAATTCGGCGGCAACGGCACCGGCCGGGCCGACAAGGATCAGATTGGCGATCCCGGCGTCTCGGGTGGCAAGCGCCCCCGCGACAACACGGGGGTCACTGCCTTCGCTCAGGGAAACGATAGGGCGGGTGGCCGGTGCCTCTGACAGCAACAGATCAAGAGGTGCTTTTGTCATGTGCTCCGGCCCGGCCCCCTATCAGACTTGCTGAGGGCGCATGTCGGCGGGATCAATCCCGGCAACCGCAACCGGGTTTTTCATCGCGTCACGGCGGAATGGCTCGCCCAACTCCTGATTGATCATCGCCTCGATCAGGGTGGTGACGCCATTTTCCATCTGATCCTTGATCGCCTGATTAAGCGCCTCGGTCAGCTCGTCCATGGTGCGCGCGATCACGCCCTTGAGGCCACAAGCCTTGGCGATCCCGGCATAAGACACCTGGGTATCAAGCTCTGTGCCGACAAAGTTGTCGTCAAACCACAGGGTCGAGTTGCGCTTTTCGGCGCCCCACTGATAGTTGCGGAACACGACCTGCGTCACGGCGGGCCATTCGCCACGGCCGATCGCCGTAAGCTCGTTGACCGCGATGCCAAAGGCACCGTCACCGGCAAAGCCGACAACCGGCACATCTGGTTGGCCGATCTTGGCGCCAACGATGGCCGGAAGACCATAGCCGCAGGGACCAAACAGGCCCGGCGCAAGGTATTTGCGGCCCTCATCAAAGCTTGGATAGGCGTTGCCGATGGCACAGTTGTTGCCGATGTCAGAGCTGATGATCGCTTCGCGCGGCAGGGCCGCCTGAATGGCGCGCCACGCCATGCGCGGGCTCATCCAGTCGGGCTTGTCGGTGCGGGCACGTTCGTTCCAGTTTGTGCCGGGATCGTCGTCCTCATGGTCCATGCTGGACAGTTGCTGTGCCCATGTGGATTTGGTTTTTGAAATAAGCGCCTTGCGGTCGGCGCGCCCTGCGTCACCGGCGGTGTCCGACAGCTTTGCAAGGATCGAGGTCGCGACCTTCTTGGCGTCGCCGATGATGCCGACTGTGACCTTTTTGGTCAGACCGATACGGTCGGGGTTGATATCGACCTGGATGATTTTCGCGTCCTTGGGCCAGTAATCAATGCCATAGCCCGGAAGGGTCGAAAACGGGTTCAGGCGGGTGCCGAGGCACAAAACCACGTCAGCCTTGGAAATAAGCTCCATCCCGGCTTTGGACCCGTTATAGCCAAGCGGTCCGGCAAAAAGCGGATGCGAACCGGGGAAAGCATCGTTGTGCTGATAGCCAACGCAAACCGGCGCATCGAGGCGTTCTGCCAACTCGCGCGAGGCGTCGATCCCACCGGCCAGAACCACGCCGGCCCCATTGAGGATAACCGGGAACTTGGCGTTGCTCAGCAACTCGGCTGCTTGGGCAAGGGCCATCTCACCACCGGCGGGGCGCTCGAATTCGACAATCGCCGGAAGCTCGATATCAATCACCTGCGTCCAGAAATCGCGCGGGACGTTGATCTGGGCCGGGCCGCTTGCGCGCTTGGCCTGCATGATCACGCGGTTCAGGGTTTCGGCGATGCGGGTCGGGTCGCGGACCTCTTCCTGATAGGCGACGCAATCGGCGAACAGGTTCATCTGTTCCATTTCCTGAAAGCCACCCTGACCGATGGTCTTGTTGGCGGCCTGCGGGGTCACAAGCAACAGCGGTGTGTGGTTCCAATAGGCGGTTTTCACGGCGGTCACGAAGTTGGTGATGCCGGGGCCGTTCTGGGCGATCATCATCGACATCTTGCCGGTGACGCGGGTGTAGCCATCCGACATCATGCCGGCGCTGCCTTCATGGGCGCAATCCCAGAAGGTGATGCCCGCTTTCGGGAAAATATCGGAAATCGGCATCATGGCGGAACCGATAATGCCAAAGGCATGTTCGATCCCGTGCATTTGCAGGGTTTTTACAAAGGCTTCTTCGGTGGTCATTTTCATCGGCTACATCCTTGTGTCGCGGTGCCGATTGGCACCTGAAGCGGAAATCTGGGCTGAAACTAGCCCTCGGAGGCCCCCGCTTCTAGGGCCAGAAAGGGGTCGAGAGTATGTCCAGACGTCTTGTAAAATGAGAATATATATCTCAATAACGAATAGCAAGAAGGGTTTAGAGAGGCTCAGCCCGTCGATGTCTCAACAAACAAGCCATTTATTTTACCGTATTTTCTTGTTGTTTCGCCAGGTTCGCGCCCGTGCTGCGGGCATGTTCCAATTCTCGCGCCAAACGCTGAATGCCCGGCGCAATACGCTCTGTGGGCACCGATGAATAGGCCAGACGATAGTAATTGCGCGGTCGATTGGTGCCATAAAAGAACGGATGGCCAGGCTCGATCAGAACCCCGGCCTCGCGCAGGCGCGGCTCGACCTCGGTGATATCCACATCCTCGGGCGCGCGCATCCAGATCGAGGATCCGCCGAACACCCCGCGACCGGCCACGCCAAGCCCATGATCGGCAAGCGCGGTTTCCATCGCATGGCGGCGTTTGGTAAACACCTGACCCATACGCCGCACAAGGCTGTCGTAATGCCCGAGCGACAGGAAATAGGCCGCCGTGCGCTGAATGTGACCGGGCGGGTGGCGCAGAACGCTGGCGCGCAGGGCGCGGCATTCGCGGATAAAGGATTTGGACCCGACCAGATACCCAAGCCGCAAGCCGGGAAAGATCGACTTGGAAAAGCTGCCGACGTAGATCACCCGCCCTTCGGAATCGAGCGATTTAAGCGCCGGCAATGGCGCGCGCAGGAACGAGATTTCGAACTCGTAATCATCCTCGACAATCAGCGCATCCATCTCGGCGGCCTTGGCCAAAAGCGCCTTGCGCCGTGCAAGCGGCATGGTGGCATTGGTCGGGGCCTGATGGCTTGGGGTGGTGAAAATCACATCCGCCTGATCCGGCAGTGAGTCCGGCGGGAGACCATCGCGATCCACGTCAACCGGTGCCAGATGACAGCGCGATTGCACCAGAATATCGCGCAACGCGTGATAGCACGGGTTCTCGATCACGGCGGTGCGGCGCTGTGTCAAAAGCACCTGCGCGGTGAGCCAAAGCGCATTCTGCGCCCCCATGGTCACGAGGATTTCATCCGATTGCGCCAGGATCCCGCGCCGTGGCAGAGTGTGGCGGGCAATGAATTCGATCAGCTTGGGGTCGTCCTGATCATAGTAATCCGAGGTCAGCGATTGAAAATCCTTCTGCCCCAGGGCCTGAAGCGCACAATGGCGCCAATTGGCATGATCAAACAACGCCGGATCGGTCTGGCCATAGATGAAGGGATAGGGATAGCTGGCCCAGTTCAGGGGCTTCTCCGGGGTATCGCCGCCGGTAAAGCGACGGCCAAGCGCGCGCGACCAGTCAATCGTATCCTGTCGTGGCCCCGGCGCGCCAAAGGCGGGCGGCTCCGGCGCGTTCTGGGATACGAAATAGCCCGAGCGATCCCGCGCCTCAAGGTAATCATTGGCCTGCAATTCGGTCAGCGCCAGCGTTACTGTGATTCGGCTAACCCCGAGGTGCCCGGCCAGTTTGCGCGACGACGGAAGCTTTTCACCCTTGCGAAAGCGACCCGACAGAATGCCCTGCGCGATCATTTGCTGGATCTGCGCCTGAAGGGTGCCCTGTGCATCGGGAGCAAGGAAAAAGGTTTCGACCGGTATCGCCATGATGTCAGTTTAGATTGGCCTTATCCGTTGCGCAATCTGGTATGGTTGTCAGGGCGCGGGAAAAGCGGCCCCAAATGCGGCCTGTCCGCGCCGCGTAAACCGGATGATCCGGCTGTCGGGCACGCGGCTGGCCCAGCCGGTTGTCTCGAAATGGGCCAGCAATCCGCGCCCAAGCCGCCCCGCCAGATGCGAGCGCCGCTCTGACCAGTCAAGGCAATCGCGGCACAGCGGTGCGCGCGGCGAGGGCAGGGTGTCAAGATCAAGGCCAAGGTCCGTGACAAACGCGCGCCCCTGCGCTCCAAGCGTCAGGGCGTCGCCGCTATGCTCAAGAAATCCGCGTGCGATCATGCTGTCATACATCCGCGTGCCCATATCGCCTGCAAGGTGGTTATAACAAATCCGCGCATGGCGCATTTCCGGGTCACGCGGGCCGGGGCGGGTGCGCAATTGCCCGCTGCCTGCGGCCAGACCCATCATCGCCTCTAGAACATGCGCCACATCATCGGAGGCAAGTGTAATGTATTTATGCCGCCCTTCGCGCCGCACCCGGATCAGAGCGCCCTGTTCCAGCTTGGCCAAGTGCGAAGATGCGGTTTGCAGGGTCACGCCCGCCTCACCTGCAAGCTCTGACGCGGTCAGGGCCTTGCCGCTCATCAGGGCGGTCAGGATATTGGCGCGCGCCGGATCACCGATCAGCGCGCCAAGGCGGGATATGTCAGGGCCGTCTTTCATGCTTCGACCGTAGTCGAAGCATTTGCGCCGTGCAATATGCCAGAACAGCAAGGGCACCCAGCCAAAAGGAGACCCGCCATGCTGACCTGTGTGATCCGTTACCAGATCGACCCAACCAAGAAAGACCAGTTCGCCCGATATGCCCGTAATTGGGGGCAGGCCATTCCGCGCTGTGGCGCCGATCTTATCGGCTATTTCGCCCCGCATGAGGGCAGCAGCACCCTGGCCTACGGCATCTACAACATCCCCTCGCTCGCCGCGTATGAGGCCTATCGCCAACGCTTGGCCGCCGATCCGCTGGGGCGTGAAAACTATGCCTTTGCCCAACAGGAAAAGTTCCTGTTGCGCGAAGACCGCACCTTCCTCAGGCTGGTCAGCGCCCCAACAGGAGACACGCAATGATCGCAGTGATATTCGAAGTCATCCCCGGCGAAGGCCAGACAGAACCCTATCTTGAGATGGCCGCGAAAATGCGCCCTCTGGCCGAAAGCATTCCGGGATTCATCAGCGTTGAGCGGTTTCAAAGCCTGACCAATCCCGGCAAGCTTTTGTCGCTGTCGTTCTGGCAAGATGAGGCCGCCGTGATCCAATGGCGCCAGCTTGAGGCCCATCGTGGCGCGCAAAAAGCCGGGCGCGAGGTGATGTTTGACGACTATCGCCTGCGGGTCGTGAGCGTGATCCGTGACTATGGCAAATTCGAGCGCGTTGAAGCCCCCGAGGATAGCCGCGCCGCGCATGGTGCCTGAGGGGCGGGGCATGACCGGGTGAAACACCCTCTCGCCAAGCTGTGATTTGCTTGTAATGCGCTACCTCGGTAGGGCTTGGGACATCGCATTGCAGATATTGGAAAGTTATCACCTTGGAACCCAAAGCCGTTTTATCTCCGCAAGACAAACTCGATGCCCTTGCCCTGCTTGTCCTGCGACTTGGGCTGGCGTGGTTCATTTTCCTCTGGGCGGCGCATAAGATCATCACGCCAAAGCAATACCAGAACCTTGCGCGCCATTATGACGGTGTCGATGTCAGCCTGACGCAGATTTATCTGGGGGGCGGAGTACAGATCGCGCTATGCCTCCTGGTGGCGCTCGGCGTGCTGCGTTATTTCTCTTACGGCAGTTTGCTGATCATGCATCTCTTTACGGTTATGCGCCGCTGGGAGGGGTTTCTTGATCCATTTGCAATCAATGACCGGGGCTTTCCAATCAACCGCAATCAGGTGATTGACCTCGCGGTGCTTGGTGCCTTCATCGCTCTGGTGCTGCTGATCCGGCGGGATCACTTCAGCGTCGGCGGCTGGTTGGCGCGCCACGACCGCCCGCGCTGGTGGAACTGAAAGCTCGCGCAATTGCGCTGTGACTCGTCGTTTTCCTGTGGCGCGGGGCGCATGCCCTGCCTAGAAAGGGCGAAACACACCAACCGAAAGGACCGCCCCAATGAGCGATATTACCCGCCACCACACCGGCGCGCGCATGAGCCAGATCGTCACCCACAATGGCACGGTTTATCTCGCCGGACAGGTCGGCAATGCCGCCGACAACGTGGTCGAGCAGACCAAAACCTGCCTGGAAAAGATCGATGCCCTTCTGGCCGAAGCCGGAAGCGACAAGACCCGCATCTTGCAGGCGGTTATCTGGCTGGCCGATATGGCCGATTTTGCCGATATGAACGCGGTCTGGGATGCCTGGGTCGCCCCCGGTCATGCGCCCGCCCGCGCCTGCGGCGAGGCCAAACTGGCCACCCCCGATTACAAAGTGGAATTCATCATCACCGCCGCACAAGGCTAAGCCGACGCGCGGAGCATGACTTTCATCTTTCCCTAAATACTCCCGCCGGAGGCGTCCCTTCGGCGGGCCAAGATCGCGGCGCTTGCGGGTCATAGACGCAGCGCCGTGATTGCGCTATCAGGCGGTTGACCCAACGTTTCCAAGAGGCACACCCATGTCCGGCCACGCCACCCCCATTCGCATGACATCGCATAAATCCGGACCGCTGAGCGGTCAGGCGGATGTGCCCGGCGACAAATCCATCTCGCACCGCTCGCTTATTCTTGGCGCGTTGGCGGTTGGTGAAACCGTGATCACCGGCCTTCTGGAAGGCGAGGATGTGCTTGATACCGCGCGCGCCATGCGCGCCTTCGGTGCCGAGGTGACCCGTGACGAGGTCGGCACATGGCATGTGCATGGCGTCGGCGTCGGCGGATTTTGCGAGCCTGAGACTGTGATTGATTGCGGTAACTCGGGCACCGGCGTGCGCCTGATCATGGGCGCGATGGCGACCTGTCCGATCACCGCCACCTTTACCGGCGATGCCAGCCTCAACAAACGCCCGATGGCGCGGGTGACCGACCCGCTGACGCTGTTTGGCGCAAGGGCGGTGGGGCGCTCGGGGGGGCGACTTCCGATGACGATTGTCGGCGCGGCTGATCCGGTGCCGGTACGCTATACTGTGCCGGTGCCCTCGGCCCAGGTCAAATCGGCCGTGCTTTTCGCCGGGCTCAACGCGCCGGGCCAGACTGTGGTCATTGAACAGGAGGCCACCCGAGATCACACCGAGCGGATGCTGGCCGGGTTCGGGGCCGAGATCGTCACGCAAGAGACGGACGAGGGCCGCGTTATTACCCTGACCGGCCAGCCCGAATTGAACCCCCAGACCATTGTCGTGCCGCGCGATCCAAGTTCGGCGGCGTTTCCGGTCTGTGCGGCGATCATAACGCCCGGCTCGGATGTGCTTGTGCCCAATATCGGCCTTAACCCGACGCGCGCGGGCCTGTTTACCACGCTGCGCGAGATGGGCGCGGACCTTAGCTATGAAAATCCCCGCGAAGAAGGCGGCGAGCCGGTGGCCGACCTGCGCGCGCGGTTCTCGCCAGACCTCAAGGGCATTGAGGTGCCGCCCGCACGGGCGGCCTCGATGATTGACGAATACCCGGTCCTGTCGGTGGTGGCCGCCTTTGCCCAAGGCAAGACCGTGATGCGCGGCGTCAAGGAATTGCGCGTCAAGGAAAGCGACCGGATCGAGGCGATGGCCGCAGGGTTGCGCGCCGGTGGTGTCGAGGTTGAGGATGGCCCCGATTGGTGGATCGTCACCGGTCTTGGCCACGGCAATGTGCCCGGCGGTCAAACCTGCGCCAGCCATCTTGACCACCGGATCGCCATGTCCTTCATGGTGATGGGCATGGCCACGCAAGACCCGGTCAGCGTTGATGACGCAAGCCCGATCGCCACATCGTTCCCGATCTTCGAGGGGCTGATGGCCGATCTTGGGGCGGATATTCGGCGCGATTGAACGGGGCGAGGTCAGGCCGCCTTCGGCGAGAGTATTTGTGCCAAGAAGAAGATGAGGGCTGGCACGAAAGCGATCTCTTAGGATGACCGCGCGGGCCGATATCTTGCCTGGGAATTATCGTCGCGGTGTGATGGAAAAGTCGTGCTATGGCCAGGATGCGCTGCATGCGCGCGGTGGTGATTGATCGTGCCACGCGCGCGCCCAGTCTTGATGGGGACCGGCAGGCCGTTCGCGATTGGTTGAAAAGACCGTGATCACCCGGTGATTCACTTGGTCAAGCCGATGCAATATGCCTAGACTCACTTTATGGATGAACGCCCCCCTCCCCGGAAAATCATGCCCGACCCCCCCCCGGTCAAACTGGGTATCGTGCGGACCCTTGCGCGCTTGGCCGTTGTTGTTGTCATCATAATTGTTTTGCACAACTTCTTCATCCGCGCAGAGGCATGGATTTCGGCTAGCCAATATAGCTGGGCGATGCCGGGCCTGACGCTTGCGGTATTGTTCCTTTATGCGCTGATGATTGCCATTCCCTTTGTACCGGGGGTCGAGATCGGTCTGTCGGTTCTGGCGCTGAGCGGGCCGGATGTGGCGCCGATGGTCTGGATTGCTACCACTCTTGGTCTGTCGCTGGCCTATATGGCGGGGTGCAAGGTGCCCTATCGCTGGCTGCACCGGGTGTTTCTCGACCTGCGCCTGACCGGGGCCTGTCGGTTGCTCAAGCGGTTCGAAGATCTACCGCCCAAGGGACGGGTGGTGTTCTTGCAATCGCAATTGCCCACGAGGTTTGGGCCCCATCTGTTGCGGTTTCGCTATCTGGCGCTGGCGATCCTGATCAATATTCCGGGCAATTCGGTGATTGGCGGCGGTGGCGGTATTGCGCTTTTGGCGGGGGTGTCGGGGCTTTTTCGAGTGCCGGCCACCGTTCTGACGATCGCGCTTGCGACGGCGCCGGTGCCGCTGGCGATCTGGCTTTTCGGCTGGGAAATTCCCTGGAACTAGGCGCAAGGGACATGCGATGCCGCCAAGGGGATATTTTCTGACGGTTGCGGGCTGTTCGCGGCGTGCGAATAGCCTATGTTCAGGCCGCAAGACGCAGGCCAATGAACAGGATTCTCATCATGTCGAATGATCCCCTTGTCGTATTCACCCCTTCGGGCAAGCGCGGGCGGTTCCCAAAGGGAACGCCGGTTCTGACGGCGGCGCGGCAGTTGGGCGTTGACCTTGATTCGGTCTGTGGCGGGCGCGGAATTTGTTCCAAATGCCAGATCACGCCGGGTTATGGCGAGTTTTCCAAACATGGCGTGAGCGTGCATGAGGACGCCCTGTCAGAATGGAACAGCGTCGAGCAGCGCTATCAGGACAAGCGTGGCCTTAAGGCCGGTCGTCGGCTTGGCTGTCAGGCGCAGATCATGGGCGATGTGGTGATCGACGTGCCGCCCGAAAGCCAGGTTCACAAGCAGGTGGTGCGCAAGGCCGCCTCGGCCCGCGTGATCGAGATGGATCCGGCGACCAGGCTTTACTTCGTCGAGGTCGACGAGGCCGATATGCACGAGCCGACCGGCGATCTGGAACGTCTGGCGCGCGCCCTGCGCGAGCAATGGGATATCCCTGCCATCCGCGCCGACCTTAGCCTGTTGTCCAAGCTTCAGCCGGTGCTGCGCAAGGGCAAATATCAGGTGACCGTCGCGCTGCACAAATCCCACAATGACACAGTGGCGCGGGTGCTTGAGATTTGGCCGGGCCTGCATGAGAGCGGGTTGTTTGGCTTGGCGATTGATCTTGGCTCGACCACGGTTGCGGCGCATCTGACCAATCTTGAAACCGGCGAAGTGGTGGCAAGCTCTGGCATCATGAACCCGCAGATCCGCTTTGGCGAAGACCTTATGAGCCGGGTCAGCTATTCGATGATGAACCCCGGTGGCGACAAGGAAATGACCGCTTCGGTGCGCGACGCGCTTAACACTTTGGCCGAGGAAATCGCCAAGGAGGCCGGGATTGATGCCGCGCTGATCGTGGAAACGGTATTTGTCTGTAATCCGGTCATGCATCACCTTTTGTTGGGGATTGATCCGGTTGAACTGGGGCAGGCGCCATTTGCCTTGGCGACCTCGGGTAGCCTGTCGCTGAATGCCAGAGAGCTTGACCTGAGCGTGATCAATCCGCGCGCGCGGGTCTATATTCTGCCCTGTATCGCGGGCCATGTGGGGGCCGATGCCGCCGCCGTCGCGCTGAGTGAAGAGCCGGGAAAATCCAAGGATCTCGTGCTTGTTGTGGATGTCGGCACCAATGCCGAGATCCTGCTTGGCGACATGACCCGCGTGCTGGCCTGTTCATCGCCCACCGGCCCGGCCTTTGAGGGCGCGCAGATTTCCAGCGGTCAGCGGGCCGCCCCCGGCGCGATTGACGCGATCAGGATTGATCCGATCACCAAAGAGCCGCGTTTTCGCGTGATCGGAAGTGATCTTTGGTCCGATGAAGACGGGTTTGAGGCCGCCACCGAGGGCAGCGGGATCACTGGCATCTGTGGCTCTGGCATCATCGAGGCGGTGGCCGAGTTGCGCATGGCCGGATTGTTGGATGACAGCGGTCTTATCGGCTCGGCCGAGGCGACGGGCACGGACCGCATGATCGCCGAGGGGCGCACGCATGGCTATCTTATTTATGATGCCACCGATCAGGGCGGGCCGCGCATCACCGTGACCCAGGGCGATATCCGCGCCATTCAGCTTGCGAAATCGGCGCTTTATGCCGGGGCGCGCCTTTTGATGGACGAGCGCGGTGTTGACAAAGTGGATCGCGTGGTGCTTGCCGGAGCATTTGGCGCCCATATCAGCAGCAAGCACGCGATGGTTCTTGGCATGATCCCCGATGTGCCGCTTGATAGGGTCACAAGTGCGGGCAATGCGGCGGGCACCGGTGCGCGGATCGCGCTCTGCAATGTTGCCGCGCGCGTCGAGATTGAGCGGGTGGTCGGTGAAATCACCAAGGTCGAAACCGCGATTGCGCCGAAGTTTCAGGAACATTTCGTGGCCGCCAACGCGATCCCGCACAAGACCGATCCGTTCCCGGAACTGGCCAAGATCGTTGTCTTGCCGAGCCCCAACTTTAACACCCGTGGTGATGACGGGGCTGGTGATGGCGGGCGGCGCAGGCGGCGGCGCTCGTAGGGGCGCGGGACTTTCACCGCGTTTTCAGAATAGGCTTTTCACGTCCGCGTGATCCGGTTAAGAGCCGGGTCGCAATATATGCTGTTTCAAAGGGTAGAAAGTGAAGAAACCGATTATTTTGAGTATCTGTGCCGTTCTTGTGTTGTCGGCATGTGCGGGGCGCAAGCCTAATCCGGTTGCAGAAATTCAGAACGGCGACGCAGCGTTGTCCTGTACTGAACTGGGCAATGAAATAACCGCCAATTCCAAGGCTATTGAAGGTCTGATTGAAGAGAAAAACGCCAAGACGACCCAGAATGTCGTTGCCGGAACTGCGGGTGTATTCCTGCTGGTGCCGTTCTTCTTCATGGATATGAAGGGGGCCGCGGGCGATGAGGCGCGCGCCTATCAACGCCGCAATGAGGGCCTGGTGACGCGTTATAACAGCAAGGGCTGCAAACCCGAAATCCGCATTCAGGAGAAAAAGCAGGCGGTTGCGAAAGCCGACTAAGCGGCGCGCAGCCCAGGCAGGATTGGCCATTTTTTGCCATTTTGGGGGCCACAAAACACAACTCTTGGTAGAATTCGCTGTCCGAGTAATACTTAAGGTATTTTTTGGACAAATCTGGAGTCATACCATGAATAATTTCTGCGAAAAGGAAGCCTTCTTTACTAAAAACACCTCACCGAAAGCGTTTAAGCGCGTCAGAATGCTGGTTTGTACAGGGATTTTTACCTTGATCTTGCCAGCCTCTCTTATGGCTTGTCCCGCCAAGCCACCGACGGATTTCACCGATTTCATCGAGAGCGAGATCCCGACGGGCCCTGTCGGCGACAGCGCCGAGGTCGATATTCAAATCAACGGTTTGATTGCGAACGGGAGTGCGGCAGGTGACAGTTGCGGCGCGGCTATTTTGCTGCCCGAGGGCATGACAGCCATTGCCGTGCGGGCCATCAATGAAGAGACTGGCAAACCGGCCGGATTTGAAGAGTTCCGTCTTGATGCGCGCGCCAGCCGCAATTTCTGTGGCGGTAAGGTGAAGGGGTGTGTTGCCTTCGTTGCCAAGGTTGGCAAATCCGGGCTGAAAGAAGGGACGGCTATCAGGTTGGTGGTGGAAACCCTGGCTGAAAACCTACGGCGGCCAGGTGACACGGCACAGCTGGCCGGGCGGGTTGCCAGGGATGCTGTGGTCATGCTGGGCGGTGCAGATGCCAAGCACCAGCCCTATCACCATCTTAGCGTTTTCCGGCTGCCGGGCTTGCGGGTAACGCTTTCTGACACCCGTAAGTAGGGCTGTCGGGCTGACCTAGTGCAAAAGACCAGCACGCTTGGGGTTGCTGAGCGACGATCAAAGGCCGAGGATGCTTTTATGCAGAGCAACCGGAGGCTGTGGTTATGGCGAAGCTTGAAACGCGGATCGCGCAGGGCCGGGGTGATGCCCCGGCCGATCTGGTGCTGCGCGGTGGCGCGGTGTTTGACCTGATCACCGGGGCGATGATCCCCGGCGATGTGGCGATTTGTGGCGATACGATTGTTGGCATAGGTGCCGATTATGAGGGGCGCGAGGTGCTTGATGTGGCCGGTCTCACGCTGGTGCCCGGCTTTATCGACACGCATCTGCACATCGAAAGCTCGCTTGTGACCCCGTTTGAATTTGACCGCTGTGTGACCCCGCATGGGGTGACGACGGCGATCTGTGATCCGCATGAAATTGCCAATGTCATCGGGCTTGACGGCATACGTTACTTTCAAGAGGCCAGCACCCGCACGGTGATGGATATCCGGGTGCAATTGTCGTCCTGCGTGCCCTCGACCGACATGGAAACCGCCGGTGCCGAGATTGACGCCGCGGCCCTCGCCGAGGTGATGGGGCACCCCTCGGGCATCGGGTTGGCCGAGTTCATGAACTATCCCGGCGTCATTCACCGTGACCCTGCTGCGATGGCCAAGCTGGCGCTGTTTGAGGGCGGGCATATCGACGGGCATTGCCCGCAATTGTCGGGGCGCGATCTGAATGCCTATTGCGCCGCCGGTATCCGCACAGAGCATGAGGCAACCACCGCCGAGGAGGCGCGCGAGAAGCTTCAAAAAGGCATGCGTGTGCTGATCCGCGAGGGATCGGTGAGCAAGGACTTGATCGCGCTTCAGCCGGTTTTAACCGATATTACAGCGCCTTACATGTGCCTGTGTACCGATGACCGCAACCCGCTTGATATCGCCGAAGAGGGCCATCTTGATCACATGATCCGGACCCTGATTGCGCGCGGTACGCCGGTTTTGGCGGCCTATCGCGCCGCGTCTTTGTCCGGCGCCGAGGCGATCGGCCTCAAGGATCGCGGCCTGATCGCGCCCGGCAAGCGAGCCGATATCGTCGCGGTTGGATCGCTTGAGGCCTGCGATGTGCAACACGTGCTCTGCGCCGGCAAGCTCGCCGATTCGGCGGCGTTCGAGGCGCGCGGCACGCTTGCCCCGGTGGCGCGCGGGTCGGTCAAGGCCCCGAAGGTGAGCGCCCAGGATTTTCGCAGCGCGGGCAACCGCGAGAACACCCATGTGATCGGCATTGTCGAAGGCAAGATCATCACCGAACACCTGATTGAGGACATCGCCATCGAGGATGGCGACAAGCGCCCCGATGTGGCGCGCGATCTGGCGCGGATCGCGGTGATCGAGCGTCATGGCAAGAACGGCAATATCGCCACTGGCTTTGTGCGTGGGTTCGGCATCACTGCGGGCGCGATTGCCTCGACCGTCTGTCACGATCACCACAATATCGCCTGTGTCGGCGTCGATTACGGCGATATGGCGCGCGCGGCCAATCGCCTTGGCGAGATCGAAGGCGGCTTTGTCGTGGTGCGGGATGGCGAGGTTCTGGCCGAACTGGCGCTGCCGGTGGCGGGGCTGATGAGCCTTGAGAGCTTTGAGGTGGTGCGCGACCACCTGATTGATCTGCGCGCGGCGGCCAAATCGCTTGGGGTCGGGTTGCAGGAACCGTTCTTGCAGCTGGCGTTTCTGGCGCTGCCGGTGATCCCGGCGCTCAAGATCACCGATCGCGGGCTGGTCGATGTGACCCGGTTCGAAATTCTCAGCTAGAACGCCTTGAAGGTCAGGGTTGTCTCGGTCCGCTCGATATTGTCGATATCAAGCAGGTTTTCGTTGACATAGTGGCCGACATCGGCGTTGTCCGGGATGTAGAGTTTCAGCAAAAGATCAAATGGGCCACTGATCGAGTAAAGCTCGGAATGGATTTCGCGCAGAGCGATCTCCTCGGCGACGCGATAGGACGTGCCGGGCTTGCAGCGGATATTCACGAAAACACAACGCATCTGAAAACCTCTTTTTGTGGCTGGGCATAGTTAATCACCGAACAGCCAGAAATGGAAACCGGGAAATGTCCCTGATCCTCTATCCGGATCATAACGTCATGTGGCGGGCCCGCGCGCCGCGCTCGATCGCGGCGGCATGAAGACGGTCGATGTCTAGTTCATAGCGCAGCTCTTCCAAAAGCCGCAACTCGCGTTCATTAAGCTTGCCGTCCGCCGCGCCCACGTCACAAGCGAGCGCATAGGCGGTCTCGTTCAGGCGTTCGGGAAGGTTGGCGCGGATGAGACCAAACAGCGCATCAAGCCCTTCTTCAACGGTAAACAGGTCAAAAACCGTCTGCGACATCACGCCAAGCCGGTCCATATCGTAATCTGCAAAGATCGGCAGATGGTTGACAGCGCTTTCAATTTTCACCAGCTCGGCGGTTCGCATGTCTTCATCCGAGGCCGAAACGGCAATCATGATGGCCACAAGGCAATCCTGCGGGGTGAGGGAATGTTCGATCTGCTCGGTCATGGTTCGGCCTTTCAGGCTTGCGCTGTTGCGGTGCAGAATATTGACTGTTGCCCGCCCCGGCAATAGGTAGCGGCAATGCCTTGCCGGTCTTTCGTCAAGGCGAATCCTGGAGAATGCCCGATGACCGATCTGCGTGACGCTGCTATGAATTCGAAAGCCTGGCCTTTTGAAGAGGCGCGCCGCGTGCTCAAACGCTATGAAAAGGCGCCGCCGGAAAAGGGATATGTGCTGTTTGAAACCGGTTATGGCCCGTCGGGCCTGCCGCATATCGGCACCTTTGGCGAGGTGGCGCGCACCACGATGATCAAGCGCGCCTTTGAGGTCATAAGCGATATCCCGACGCGGCTGATCTGTTTTTCCGACGATCTTGACGGCATGCGCAAGGTGCCGGGCAATGTGCCCGACCCCGAGGCACTTGCCGAGCATCTGCAAAAGCCGCTGACAAGCGTACCCGATCCGTTTGGAACCCATGATAGCTTTGGCGCGCATAACAACGCCATGTTGCGCCGGTTTCTTGATACCTTTGGATTTGAATATGAGTTCATTTCGGCCACCGAATTTTACGGCTCTGGCCGCTTTGACGAGGTTCTGCTGCGCGCCGCCCGCGAGTATGACAAGGTCATGGCAATCATGCTCAAGTCCTTGCGCGAAGAGCGCCAGCAGACCTATTCGATCTTTCTGCCGATCCATCCCGAAACCGGTCGCGTGCTTTATGTGCCGATGAAAGAGGTGAATGCCGCCGAGGGCACCATCACCTTTGACGATGAGGATGGCCGCGAATGGACCCTGCCGCTTACCGGCGGCAATGTGAAACTTCAATGGAAGCCGGATTTCGGCGCACGTTGGGCCGCGCTTGGCGTCGATTTCGAGATGTACGGCAAGGATCATTCCGCCAACACCCCGATCTATGACGGGATTTGCCGGGTTCTGGGCGGGCGGGCCCCCGAGCATTTTACTTACGAGCTGTTTTTGGACGAAAATGGCCAGAAAATCTCGAAAAGTTCGGGCAATGGTGTGTCGATCGACGAATGGCTGACCTATGCCGCCACCGAGAGCCTGTCGTATTTCATGTACCAGAAACCGAAAACCGCCAAGCGGATGCATTTCGATGTGATCCCCAAGGCGGTTGACGAATATCACCAGCAACTGCGCGCCTATGCCGGGCAGGATGCAACCGCGCGGCTGAACAATCCGGTCTGGCATATCCACGGCGGCAACGTGCCCGAAAGCCATATGTTGGTGTCGTTCTCGATGCTGCTCAATCTGGCCTCGGTTGCCTCGGCGCGGGACAAAGAGGCGCTCTGGGGCTTTATCCGCCGTTATGCACCCGATGCCAGCCCCGAGACCCACCCCGACATGGATGCGGCGGCGGGCTATGCGGTCAGGTACTACGAGGATTTTGTCGCACCGGCCAAAACCTATCGCGCGCCGAATGACCTTGAGCGTGAGGCGCTGATTGATCTGCGCGATCAATTGGCCGCGTATGACGGCCCGGTTGAGGATGAGGCCCTTCAGAGCATCGTTTACGGCGTGGGTCGTGATCGGTTTGATCCGCTGCGCGACTGGTTCAAGACGCTCTACGAGGTGCTTTTGGGGGCAAGTCAGGGCCCGCGCTTTGGCGGCTTCATCGCGCTTTACGGGGTCAAGGAAACCGTGGCGCTGATCGACCGAGGGCTGGCGGGCGATCTGTCCTGAGCGGGGGCGCCTTTGATTGCACCGATTCCGTCGCGCGGTTAGACTGCGCGTAACGCCTGTTCGCTTGCGTCAGATCAAAGCGATGCAATGACAGGGCGGCTATCAATAAGGCAGGGAGAGCATGATGAAATACCTGATCGGATTTGGACTGATTGCGGCGGTTGCCGCCTGTGTGCAAAGTGCCACGATGCCCGACGCCAATGAGGGCGGTGCGATTTTCGCCGAGAATTGCGCGCAATGTCATGGCACCGGCGGCAAAGGCGACGGACCCTGGGCCAAGGGCATGAAGCCCGCGCCTGCCGATCTGACCCAACTGTCGCCGGGTGGGGAGTTTCCGCGCGCGCATGTGCTCTCGGTCATTGATGGCTATGACCGCACCGGCCTTCCGGGGCAGGAAATGCCGGAATTCGGCCTGTTGCTTCAGGGTGAAACCGTGCCGGTGGATGTCGGCGACGGTGTGCTGACCCCAACCCCACGCCCCCTGGCGGCGTTGATGGCCTATCTGCAAAGCATCCAGCAGGGCTAGGGGCGCGCAAGCCTCAGGCTTTGCGCTGAAAGGCGATCATCACCAGTGCAAGACAGGACGAGCCGAGCATCAGCAACAGCGACACGGCGTTGAGAAGCGGGGTCGACCCCTCTTTCAGCCGATCAAACATCGCGATGGTCAAAGGCGCGTCAGAGCCGACAAGCATCAGGGTGGTGTTGAAGTTCTCAAAGCTCATCAGGAACGCCACCACGAAGGCCCCGATCATCGCAGGCATAAGGTAGGGCAGGGTGATGGTGCGGATCGCCGTCAGCCGATCCGCACCAAGGTTCAGCGCGGCCTCTTCCAGCGTGCGGTCAAACTTTTGCAATCGCGCGGAAATCACCAACGTGGCGATGGTTGTGATAAAGGAAAACTGCCCCAGAACCACCAGCACAAGACCGGGGCGCAGGGCGGTGATATCCCACTTGGTCGCATCCCATGCGGCATTGGCCACCGTGCTGGAAAACACCAGAATCGAGATGCCAAGAACGATGCCGGGAATGACCAGCGGCAAGAGCATCAGCACATATAAAAACCCGCGCCCGCGAAACTGATATCGGTTGAAGAGAAACGCATTGGTCGTGCCCACCGCCAGCGATAGCGCCGAGACGCACAAGCCCACAAAGGCCGAGGTGCCGATCGCGCGTAGGATCGGGCGTTCATGAAAGACGCCGATCTGCGGGCGCGCATCGCCGAAGAACCAGTTCCAGGTAAAGCCCTCCCAGGGCAGCGAGGGAAACTGGCTATCGTTGAAGGCAAAGACCGCGACCACCGCGAGGGGCAGGCCGAGATAGACGAAAAACAGCACGATATACCCGGTATAGATGACCCGGTAGGCGCGCGGTTGCGGCATCGAAGGTATCATCGCACCGGCCCCCTCAACCCATTGTCTTTTCTAGCGTCTGACCGGTCAGGCGCAGCATGCCCCAGACGATGACAGACGACAGGATCAACAGCATGAACCCAAAGGCGGCGCCCAATTCCCAGTTAAAGCGCACGATGAATTGCGAATAGATCAGTTCGGTGAACCACAGGCTGTCCTTACCGCCAAGCATGGTCGGCGTGAGGTAATTGCCGAGGCTGAGCATGAAGACCACGATCGACCCCGACACGATACCTGGCGTGGCATGCGGGATAATGATTTCGCGCAGCACGCTGAAACCGCTGCCGCCAAGGTCGTAACCCGCCTCGATCACCGCGTCGTCAAGGCTCTCAAGTGTCGTGACAAGCGGCACCACCATGAACAGCATCGAAGTATAGACAAGCCCCACCATCATCGCCGCATCATTGTAAAGCATCTCGACCGGCCCCGAGGCAAGGCCGAGATATTGCAGCAAGGTGGAAATCAGCCCGGTTTCACGCAGCAGGATCATCCAGCCGAAGGTGCGCACCAGTTCCGAGACCCAGAACGGTACAAGGCACAGAAGAAACAACGAGGATTGCACCCGGCCCCTGGCGATCTTGGCAATGTAGAACGACACCGGAAAGGCGATCAAAAGGGTGATCACCGTGGCCAGCACAGACATCACCGCCGTGCGCATGAACGTGCGCAGGTAAAGCGGCTCGCCAAAGAAGGTCAGGTAATTGGCCGGGCTGGTGGCATATTGCCCGACGCCCACCCGTTCGCGCAGCGACAGCAACAACATGTCGATATGCGGGATGATGATCAGCAATGTCAGCCACAGCAAAAGCGGCGTCAGCAGCAGGATAAAACCAAGGCGGGCTCCGGCCTGCATCACATGGCCCCCGTCAGGCCAAAGCAATTGCTGTGCTCACCGGACCAGCCGATATGCACCGCGTCACCGCGCCCAACATCGGAAAACTCGCCCGACTGTGGCAATGTCACCTCGATCTCGGGGCCACCTTCCGCCGATTGCACAAGGATACGGCTTGCCGCGCCGTTGAACAAAAGGCTGGTCACCTGACCGTTCAGCCGGTTGTCAAAATGCGCCAGATCGGCGTCGGACCGCGCGAGGCGGATCGCCTCGGGGCGCACGAAAATCTCTGCGCGATCCCCGGTTGCAAGGCTCCGGTCATGGGCGTTGGCGCGCATCAAAAGCCCGCCATCGGTGCGCAGCGCAAGCGTGCCACCGGCAACCGTTTCAACCTTGCCGGACCAGCGATTACTGTCACCGACAAACCCCGCGACAAAGGCGGTGTCGGGGCGATAGTAAAGCTCTTGCGCGGTGCCGATCTGTTCGAACCGCCCGGCATTCATCACCGCGATCTGATCGGACATCACAAGCGCCTCTGACTGATCATGGGTGATATAGACGAATGTCGTGTCAAACGCCGCCTGAAGCGCCTTGAGCTCGATCTTCATATGCTCGCGCAGCTTGAGATCAAGCGCGCCAAGTGGCTCGTCCAGCAACAACACATCGGGTTCAAGCACCATGCAGCGGGCAATCGCCACGCGCTGTTTCTGCCCCCCCGACAGCTCGTCAACCTTGCGGTTGGCAATATCGGGAAGGCCGATGCGATCAAGCACCTCGCCGACCTTGCGGGTGATCTCGGGCTTGGGCAGTCCCTTGCGGCGCAGGCCATAGCCGATGTTGTCGGCAATATTCATCATCGGGAAAAGCGCAAGGTGCTGGAACACCATATTCACTGGCCGCTTGTTGGGGGGCACATCAAGCACCGATTTGCCCTTGATCCGGATATCGCCGCTGGTCGGCGGCAAGAACCCGGCAATCATCCGCATGATCGTGGTCTTGCCACAGCCCGACGGCCCGAGAATGGAAAAGAACGACCCCGGCGGCACCGAGAATGACACATCATCAACGGCAAGGCTTTGGTCAAACCGCTTGGTCAGGGCGCTGCATTCCAGATCGGGGGTCATGGGCATTCCGGGGATAAATCAAAAGGAAACGGCACCCGCGCGAAAACGGGTGCCGCAAAGGGATGGGTTGCGCGTTACTTGGCGGCCTGTACCCGGTCAAGCACGCCACCTTCGATCACTTCAAGACCGGCGGGGACGGGCGGATACCATTTGATGTTGTCCACGGCTGCGGGCGAAAAGCTTGCCTGATAGCGGGCCTTCAACTCGTCCGAGGCAAATTCATCCGCGCCTTTCGAGGCGGTGAAATTGCCGGCGACGGCGGTGATTTGCGCAGCGACTTCGGGCTGCATCACATAGTTGATCCAGTCATAGGCGGCCTGATCGGCGCCGCCCTTGGCGGGCAGAACAAAGGTGTCGATCCAGCCAAGCGCACCCGAGGCGGGGGCGACAAAGGTGATGTCGGGATTGTCGGCATTCAGCTTCCAGCCGCCGGTATCCCAGGCCATCGAGGCCACCACTTCGCCAGAGCGCAGAAGGTTCATCAGCTCGTCACCGCCGCCCCAATAGGTTTTCACATTGGGCTTACAGTCCTTGAGCTTGGCCTCGACCTTTTCCATCACGGCGGTATAAGCGGCCTCGTCGCCATAGGCGGCAAAGGGGTCAAGACCCATCGCAAAGGCAAACCCGATCAGCGTTGGACGCTTGAGCCGATAAGAGACCTTGCCTGCCACATCGGCGCTGCAAAGGTCGGTATAATCCTTGACCCCGGGCGCCTTGGCGGTGTCGACCACAAGGCCGCTGGTGCCCCAGACATGCGGCACGCCGTAAACCGCGCCATCGACGGTGGTGTTGCCCTTGGTGGCGGCAAGCATCGAGGGAATGAACTGGCTCGCGTCGATTTTCGACAGGTCCATCGGCTTGTAGATGCCGAACTCGGCCTGCGGGCCGGCAATGCGGTCCTGGCTGGGCTGGGCAAGGTCAAAGCCGCCACCACCGGTGGCGCGCAGCTTGGCGATCATTTCCTCGTTGTTGGACAGGGTCACCTCGACGGTATGGCCGGTTTCGGCCTCGAAGGCGGCGACCACGTCTTCGGGCGCATAGCCGCCCCATGTCAACAGGCGCAGCGTGTCGGCGCTGGCGGTTTGGGCAAGCCCCGCGATGGTCAAGGCCACCACGGATGTTGCCAGTTTAAGACGGTTTGAGAGCAGTGTCATGATATTCCCTTTTGGACAGATTGATTCTGGTTCTCTTGTTTCGCCGCAGCTTGCGGTTTTTTTCCCGATTGGTCAAATTCAATGTTCGACCGACGCGCGACAATGTTCGTTTATGTGCGAAAGTGCGGGGTCACGCGCATGGATTACGCGCGTTTGATGTGAGTTTTGTGACACCCTATCCCACAAGGCGGATGCCCCACGCCACGCGCACCAAAGGGCCGCGGTCTGGCGACACAACGCCAGTGGCTGCCCCTTTATCCCCGCAAAATCCGCGTGCCCCCTAGACCGAGCGCAACCCCTCAAAATCGCCAGGCCGGGGGGCGGCCCGGCGATCCGCGCGGCACCTTCGGTGCTATTCGCGCGGACGAAATCAACACGTAGGGTGGGTGAAACCCACGCATGCCCGGTTGAGTTAAGGCGTCCTCATGGTGGGTTGCACCCACCCTACGCCTGGTAGCTTGTGTAGCGCCTACAAATATGGTGAGCAGTCTATCAAGGTCGTTTTAAGAACTGAGAGCTTTTTCAAACTCTCCCTCAAACATCCAACTCCACCACAAACCGCGCATTTTCTTGGATATACTGAAACCGCAACTCCGGTTTCTTCCCCATCAGGCGCTCGACAAGATCGCCGGTTTCGCCCGGTTCGTCCTCGTCAATCGTCACCCGGATGAGCTTGCGTGACTTCGGGTCCATCGTTGTTTCCTTGAGGTCTTTCGCGTCCATCTCGCCCAGACCTTTGAACCGGCTGACGTCGATCTTGCCCTTGCCGCCAAGGCCCTTTTCAAGCCATTCGTCGCGCTCTGCCTCGTCAAGGCAATAGACGCGGCGCGCCCCCTGGGTCAGCCGGAACAGCGGCGGGCAGGCGAGGTAGAGGTGACCCGCATCAATCATCGGGCGCATCTGGCTAAAGAAAAACGTCATCAGAAGCGCCGCGATATGAGCGCCATCAACATCGGCGTCGGTCATGATGATGATCTTGTCATAACGCAGGTCATCAAGGTTGAATTTGCTCCCCAGCCCGACACCAAGCGCCTGCGTCAGGTCGGAAATCTCGGCATTGGTGCCAAGCTTGGAACTGGCCGCGCCAAGCACGTTTAGGATCTTGCCCCTGAGCGGCAAAAGCGCCTGATTGACCCGGTTGCGCCCCATCTTGGCAGAGCCGCCCGCGCTATCGCCCTCGACGATGAACAATTCGGTGCCGTCGCGGGTATTTGACGAGCAATCCACCAGCTTGCCCGGCAGCCGCAGCTTTTTGGTGGCGGTCTTGCGTTGGGTTTCTTTTTCCTGACGTCGGCGCAGACGTTCTTCGGCGCGCAGCACGAGGAAATCAAGGATCGCGCCCGCCGATTTGGTATCGGCCGCAAGCCAGTTGTCAAAGTGATCGCGCACTGCGCCCTCGACCATGCGGGCGGCGTCGGTGGTGGCGAGACGGTCCTTGGTCTGGCCGACAAATTCCGGCTCGCGGATGAAACACGACACCAGCGCACAGCCCCCGGCGGCAAGGTCGTCGCGGTTGATCTGTGCCGCCTTGCGGTTGCCGACCAGCTCGCCGTAAGCCTTGATGCCCTTGATGATCGCCGCCCAGAACCCGGCCTCGTGGGTGCCGCCCTCGGGGGTGGGGACGGTGTTGCAATAGGACTGAATGAACCCGTCGCGCGAAGGCGTCCAGTTGATCGCCCATTCGACCTTGCCGGGGACGTTGTACTTGTCCTTGAAATCGACCGCGCCGGCAAAGGGACGCTCGGCATAGGTGGTGGCACCGTTCAGGGTTTCGCCAAGATAATCGGCAAGCCCGCCGGGAAACTTGAAGACCGCCTCTTGCGGCGTCTCGCCATCGGCAATCGCCGATTTCCAGCGGATTTCGACGCCGGAAAACAGATAGGCCTTGGACCGCGACATCTTGAAAAGCCGGGCGGGCTTGAGCTTGAGAGAGCCAAAGATTTCCGGATCCGGGTGAAACGTCACAGAGGTGCCGCGCCGGTTTGGGGCCGCGCCAATCTTGGCCAGCGGAGCCTGCGGGATGCCGCGCGAAAACTCCATCATGTAAAGCTCGCGATTGCGCGCCACCTCGACCCGAAGATGATCCGAAAGCGCATTGACCACGGAAGAGCCCACCCCATGCAGACCGCCCGAGGTTTCATAGCTGTCGCCGGAAAACTTGCCGCCCGCATTCAGCGTGCAAAAGATGATCTCAAGCGCGGTCTTGCTGGGGTCCTTGGGGTGCGGATCAATCGGAATGCCGCGACCATTGTCGCGCACGGTGACATGGCCGTTTTCATGCAGCTCGACCTCGATCCAGGTGGCATGACCGGCAACCGCCTCATCCATCGAGTTGTCGATGATCTCGGCCACCATATGATGCAGCGCGCGATCATCCTTGCCGCCGATATACATGCCGGGGCGCAGGCGCACATGCTCCATATCCTCAAGCACCTGGATCGAGGAGGCATCATAGTCAGAGGGGCCGGGCTGTCCGGAAAGGAGATCGTTCATACCGCTGCTCATTTTTGTTTGTTGGAGGCATTATGGCAGAGGCGACACCGCTGTGGAAGTGGTCCATTGGGCAAGATCGGTCAGCAATGACTTTGCCGCAGATAACGCGCGCAGCCAAGCAGGGCGGCGGTGTCGTCGGTGATAAGGCTGAGCGGGATGTCCTGCATGATCTGGCTGTAGGGGCCTTTGGCGGCAAAGCTGTCCTCAAAGCCCAGGGCCAGAAGGCAGGGGGCCACCGCGCGGGCGGTGCCGCCGATCAGGTAAATCCCGCCCATCGGCAGGTGGTTGAGCGCAAGATCGCCAAGCACGGTGCCCAAAAGCCGCACAAATGTGGCAAGGGTGGCGGTGGCCCCTGGATCACCGCCAAGATGCGCCGCGATGATCTGGCCCGGGTCAAGCGTTTCCCCATTTAGATGGGCATGCATGCGGCCAAGGCCGGGGCCCGACAAGAGCGCCTCTAGCGGTCTGTGCGCTTGCTCGCCCGAAAGCGCGCTGATCAGGGCGCCGATGGCGCCGTCACAGTGCGGCAGGCTGCTATGGCCAGCCTCGGCGGGGGGAATGAACAGGCCTTGGGGCGTGCGATGCACCACGGCGATATTGCTGCCGGTGCCAAGCCCCATGACCATGCGCGCGCTGTCGCGTGGCGGCCTGGCCCGCGCAATCAAAGGCGTCACGCTTGTGGGCGGCAGATCGTCGAGGGCATAGCCCTGTGCCGCCAGATCGTTGATCAGGTGGATGTCGCCGACGCCGGTAACCTTCGCCAGTTCGGCGCTGTCGATGACCCAGTCCAGATTGGTAAGCTGCGCCGTCCCGCCGCGCACGTGCCCCGCGACACCGGCGCAAAGCGCGGTGGGTGCGGTGGCCCGGTGATGGCCAAGGTAGCGATTCAGAACCTCGTCCAGCCCCGTGAAATCTGCATTGCGAAAGCTCTGCGTGCTGCCGGGATCAAGACGACCGTCGCGGGCAAGGCCGACCCGCGTCGAGGTGCCGCCAACATCGGCCAAAAGCCAGAGTTCAGCCCTCATCGCGCCATTTCGCCATGGTCGCGCGGGCGGTTTGCGCCAGCATCACCACGTCAATCCCGACCGCCAGAAACTGTGCGCCCCAATCGGCGTATGTCTGCGCCGTGCCATGATCGAGCGCAAGGATGCCTGCGGCCTTGTCCGAGGCCGCAATCCGGGCAAGCGCGTCCTTGATCGTGCGCGCGACCGGGGCGGCGCCGCTGTCGCCCATATGGCCCATGTCGGCGGCAAGGTCGGACGGGCCGATAAAGACGCCATCAACGCCCTCGACCTTCAAGATCTCATCCAGCGCGGCGATGCCATCCATGGTTTCGACCTGTACCAAAAGGCACATTTGCGCATTGGCGGTGGCGATGTAATCGGCAATCGCGGAAAAATTCGACGCCCGCGCAAGCGCGGCACCAGAGCCGCGGATTCCATGCGGCGGATAGCGCATCGCGCGCACCAGGGCGCAGGCCTGATCGGCGCTTTCGACCATCGGGATCAGCAGGGTCTGCGCGCCCGCATCAAGCACCTGTTTGATCGCCCAATCCTCGCCCATCGGCAGGCGAACGACCGGATGGCTGTGCTTGCTTGAAAGCACGGCAAGCTGTGCGGTGATGCTGCGCAGATCGTTTGGCGCATGCTCGCCGTCAATCACCAGCCAGTCAAACCTGGCGCTGGCCAGCACCTCGGTCGCGTAAGCATCGGCAAATCCGGCCCAACAGCCATATTGCATGTCACCTTTTGCAAGGGCGGCTTTGAAGGCATTGATTGGTGCGGGCATGGGGGCTCCTTTTTCGCGATGGGTCGAACATAGACCGCACAACCCTGTCTTGGCGAGGGGGCGGCGGGGTTTACTTTGGCAAAAATTGTCGCCACTCATTGGCCCATGAATGAGCATCTCAAAGGTCTTTTGATTACCGCGCTTGGCGTTCTTTTCGTCGTGCCGGATTCGCTTTTTGTGCGGTTGATCGAGGCGGATGCGCCGACGATCTCTTTCTGGCGCGGGGTGACGGCGGGCACCGTGATCCTGCTTGGTGTTCTGGCGCTTGAGGGCACGCGCGGCTTTGCCAAGGTGGCGCGCACCGGCAAGCCGGGGCTGATCTATACGGTGCTGATCGCGGCCACGGCGCCGGGGTTCGTGCTTGCGGTGACCTGGACCAGCGTGGCCAACGTGGTGTTCATTCTTGCCTCTATGCCGGTCTTTGCCGCGGTCTTTAGCCGGATTTTCCTCGGCGAGCCGATCAGTCGGCGGATGATATTTACCATGATGGGGGTGTTTGTCGGCCTCGGCATCATTGCCTGGGGCTCGGGCGAGACCAAGGGCGCAAGCTGGCAGGGGGATCTGGTCGCGCTTGGTGTCTCTGCCAGCTTTGCCGCCGCAATGACCGCCGCGCGACAGTTGCGCGCGACCTCAATGATCCCGGCCATTCCGTTGGCCTTTCTGGGGGCGTCGCTTGTGATGTGGCCGATCGCGACGCCGGGGCCCGTGTTTGCAAGCCAATGGCCCCTGATCCTGGCGCATGGCGCGTTTATCAGCGTCTCGACCTGTCTCTTGACCCTCGGCCCGCGTTACATCAGCTCGGCCGAAGTGGCGCTTCTTATCTTGCTGGAATCCGTTCTCGCGCCGCTTTTGGTCTGGTGGGTGGTGGGCGAAGACCCGGGCCCCTGGGCGATCATCGGCGGCGTGGTGGTGATCGGTGTGCTGTTCGTGTCGAACCTGATCCTGCTGCGCAGCCGCAAACGCGCGAGAACCCCGGTTCAGCCGCGCATCTGAGCGGGAGCCATCAGAAGTTGACCTCAACCCCCGGCAGGTTCAGCGCCTTGATCAGGTCGCGCAATTCCTGACGCGCGGCGATGTTTGAGATATTAAGCCCCTTGACCCCAATATCCTTGAGGTCAAGCAGGGTAAGACCGCGCGGGAACAGCTCGCGGAAGATGACCCGCTCGTTGAACCCCGGCGCCACCCGAAAGCCGATGCGCTTGGCCAGATTGTCAATCGCCTCGCCCATCTTTTTCTTGTTCACCATCTGTTGCGCGCCCATGCGGTTGCGCACCACGATCCAGTCGATCGCCTTGAGTCCGGCCTGCGCGCGCAATTGTCGGGCATTCCAGACCATTTCGGAATAGACCGACGGGCCGAGGATTTTCTTGCCGTCGCTGTCGATATGGGCCAGCAGGTCAAAGTCGATAAAGCTGTCGTTGAGCGGCGTGATCAGGGTGTCGGCAAGGCTATGGGCCACCTGGCTTAGGCGGGTATGCGAGCCGGGGCAGTCGATAATGATGAAATCGCTGTCGGTTTCAAGCTCGGCCACGGCGGCGGAAAGGCGGCGGTCATAGACGTTTTCGCCGGGCTTGAGCTGATCCGGGGCCACCTCTGGCAGGTCGTGATAGCGCGGGCTTGGCAGATCGAGACCGGATTTCTCGATAAACCTGGCGCGGTTCTCGGCATAGCGGCCAAAAGTCTTCTGGCGCAGGTCGAGATCAAGCGCGCTGACCTTATGGCCCATGCGTGCAAGGGCCGATGCCACATGCATCGACACGGTTGATTTGCCTGCTCCGCCTTTTTCGTTTCCGACGACAATAATATGCGCCATGTGCCGCTTCCCCTGATGTCGGGGGTGCTGCTTGAAAAGCGTCCCCCGGTATTTTCGCCAGACAGTATCTGTTGGTCCTGCAATAGGGAAGGCCCCGGCGCGAGGTCAAGGCCCTTTCAGAGCCAAGGTGTTGCACCGTGCGCAGGGGCAACAAGGCCTTAAGACCGGCGCGCTAGCCCTTTGAAAGAGAAATAAGGGGTATCTCATGCTGCGCTATATTTTTGCAAACGATCTTGATCAGTATCCGCGCCTGCGCGACACGATGTTTTGCGATCGCGCGGATCAGTTCAAGGCGCGTCTTGGTTGGGATGTGTCGGTGAATGCGTCGGGCGAAGAACGCGACGAATATGACGCGCTTAACCCGCTCTACGTGATCTGGCAGGGGCCGGATGGCCGTCATGGTGGATCCATGCGCCTGTTGCCCACCACCGGCCGGGTGATGGTGAACGAGCATTTCGGCCATCTTACCGGGGGGAAAGTGATCGCCGATCCGGAAATTTGGGAATGCACCCGCTTTTGTCTTGCGCGCGGCGCGGCCCCGAATGTGGCGGGGGCGCTGATGCTGGCAGGGGGCGAGGTCATGCGCGGCTTTGGCATCACGCAATATGTTGGCGTTTTTGACGCGCGCATGGTGCGGATTTACCGGATGATCGGCGCATCGCCCACAATTATCGGGTCAATCGGCGAGGGCCGCGATCAGATCAGCGTTGGCCTCTGGGGCTTTTCGGACGCATCGCGTCTGCGGGTGGCACAGCGTGCGGGTCTCTCGCCCGAAATATCCAACCTTTGGTTCCGACGCGCGGTTGGGGCGACGTCGGCCCTTTCCGCCTAACGCGCAACACGCCCTGAACCTGCGTCTTTCGCTGGTGCCCGGCGGGGCGTGACGTTAGGGTCGCGCCATGACAAATCAGGCGCTTACATACTCTTCCGATCAGGCCGAAGCGCATGACCGCATTTCCCAGATGCTGCGCGGCGCGGGCGTCGATCTTGACGAGGGTTTTCTGACCCCGTTGCAAGAGGAAAAACAGGCCGTGATGGCCGTTGTGGGCAAGGCCGGATCGGGCAAGACCCTGCTTCTGGCAGAGCTTTACCACGCGCTGGATGAGGCCGGTGTCGATATCGTTTCCGGCGATTACGAGGGCCGCAAGCGCCCCGACCGGCGCACGCTGGCCATTCTGGCGCCCACCAACAAGGCGGCCAGTGTGCTGCGCCTGCGCGGCGTGCCCGCAACCACCATTCACCGCATTCTATATACGCCCGTCTATCACCCCGAATATGAAAAGATTGCCGAATGGCTTGCGGGGCAGGGCGAGCGCCCCGAGATCGAAGGGTTGACCGATCTGGCGCTTGATCGGGCGTTGGCGTTCTATCAGGGGCAAAAATCAATTCCCGGTGCACTTGCCGCGGCCGGCTTGCGCGGCTCTGATTTCATCACCGGATGGAAGCGGCGCGAAGACCCGCTTGATATCGGCTTTGTCGATGAGGCAAGCATGCTTGACGAAAAGCAGCTTGACGATCTCAAGGACATTTTCCCGACGCTTTTGCTGTTTGGCGACCCGGCACAGCTTGCGCCGGTGAAATCCCAGGGCGGCATGGTGTTCGAGAGCCTGCCCGCGCCTGCGCGCCTTGAGTTAAGCCGCATTCACCGCCAGGACGCCGACAATCCGATCCTCGATCTGGCGCATGCGCTTGCCGATCCGGCGCTTGAGTTTCACGACTTCGAGCGCATGATCGAAGACGCCGCCGCGCGCGACGAGCGGGTGCAATGGGCACAGCGCGTCGAGGTCGATCTTATGGCCCGAAGCCCGGTTCTGGTTTGGCGCAATGCAACGCGCATCCGCCTTATCAATGCCTTTCGCGCGGTCCATGGTGCCCCCGAGACCGAGCTTTTGCCCGGTGAGCCGCTGATTTGTGACGGAATCGAGCTTCCCCTCAAACACCGCAAGAAGCGGCTTGACCTTGAGGCGCGCGGCTTGATCAAGGGCGCGCAGGTGGTCTATCTCGGGCCCGGACGCAGGCCGGGATTTTCGCGCTTGCATGTGGTCGGCGCCGAAGACCCGCAGGTCAGCGCGGCCAGCATCATCAAGATCGAAAAACCCGATGAGGAAGAACCCTTCATCCCGTTCGCTGCCAATATGGGCGCGACCTTCCTGCATGGCGCGGCGGTGACGATCCACAAGGCGCAAGGTAGCCAGTGGCGCGATGTTCAGGTGTTTTCCCCCGATATTTATGCCGCTGCGCGCATGGGCCGGTCCGAGGCCGGTCAACCGCTTTGGAAACGGCTTGCCTATGTGGCGATCACCCGCGCCGAAGAGCGGCTTCATTGGGTGGTGCGCAACCGCTTGTCAAAACCCAGCGTGCCCTTGGGGGTCGATGATCTCAAATCGGCGCCTGCACCGCTGAAACTGGAGGAAGAAGAATGAAATCCATCGTGATCACCGGAGCAAGCTCGGGGATTGGCCGGGCCACGGCAGAGGTGTTTCTTGCGGCTGGCTGGCAGGTTGGCCTTGTCGCGCGGCGCGCCGATGTGCTTGACGCTTTGGCCCAGAGCCACGACAACGCCACGGCTTTGCCTTGTGATGTGACCGACGCGGGCGCGATGCAGGCGGCCTTTGACATCTTTGTCAAACGCACAGGGCGCCTTGACGCGCTGTTCAACAATGCCGGTATGTTTGGTCCCTCGGCGCCTATCGACGAGGTTGATATCGACGCCTTTGATCAGGTGATCGGCGTCAATGTCCGGGGCATGTTCATCGCCGCAAAGCTGGCCTTCGCGCAGATGCGCAGACAAGACCCGCAAGGCGGGCGGATCATCAACAACGGTTCGCTTTCGGCGCATAACCCGCGACCCGGATCAATCTGTTACACCACCAGCAAGCACGCCATCACCGGCATGACCAAAAGCCTCTCGCTCGACGGGCGCGCCTTTGATATCGCCTGTGGTCAGATCGACATCGGCAATGCCCGGACCGAGTTGGTCGAAGACCTGAACGCGCGCATTCTGACGGAAAATCCAGAGGCGACCCTGATGCCGACAATGGATGTGACCGAGGCCGCGCGCTCGGTCCTGCATATGGCAGAGATGCCCCCCGAGGCCAACGTTCAGTTCATGACCGTGCTGGCCACCAAGATGCCCTATATCGGGCGCGGGTAAGGGCGCGCGGCTTTGTCGCCGCTCGCCTAAATCATTGTTGGGAAAGACCCATATGTCCAACGCCAATATGAGGTTTTCCCATCTGCCATGCGCCGAAAGCCGACATCGGGGCAGAAATTCAACCCCGCCGCAGCGCCTGGAATGCGGCCGAGGCCATCCAGCCGGCGGCGATGGCGATGGCAAGCGACATCAACCCGTAAAGTATTGGCTGTTCGCGCGAGAGGCTGAAAAGCCAGCGTTCAAGGCCCACTTTACGCACGTCAATCGAGGTGTTGAGCTGTGACACCACCCGGCCCTCGCGGGTCAGGAAAATGCGCGTCTGATAGATCCCTTCAGTCAGGTTTGCCGGTAGGCTGATCGAGGTGCGAAACAGGGTTTGCTCGTCAAACGCCACGTCGCCTTCGCGCATCTGATAGGCGTTCTTGTCGCGCCGGATGCGGATCAGGGCATCGGAAAAGCGCTGTGCATCTTCGGCCATGGTTGCGGCCCCGACCGAACGGATCGCGCGGCCGATTGATACCCGGTGGCGCAGGTCTTCGGTATTGCTCAGCACCTTGTCCAGCGGGCCGGTGGTGGCCACGGCATAAAAGCTTGGCGCGGCGTCAAGTTCGACCATCTCGGTATTGACCCATATGCCAAGGCGCCGGTCCTTGCGCCGCACCGTCACCGGAAGCGAAGGCCCGGCGACGGTAATGATCACGTCGAGCGGGGCCTCGGCGATTGGCGCCTCGCGTTTGACCGCGCCAAAGATCAGGATGTCAGAGCCTTCAAACGTGGCCGTGATCGCAACCTTGTCGCTTGACAGCCCAAGCACCACCTCTTCGGCATGTACCGGCAGGACCAAAAAGACAAAGGCAAGGAAAATACGAAGCATCAATGCCCCCCGCTTGCGCCAAGCGAATAAAGTTCGGATGGCATGATCAGCAGATCGAGCGCCAGCTTGCCACAGACCACAAGAACCATGATCGCCAGCAAAATCCGAAGCTGTTCTGCCTTCATCTTGGTGCCGATGGTGGTGCCGATCTGTGCACCGATCACCCCGCCCACCAACAAAAGAACGGCCAGGGCAATATCCACTGTAAAGTTGGTAGTCGCATGCAGCATGGTGGTAAAGGCGGTCACAAATATGATCTGGAACAGCGAGGTGCCGACAACCACCTTGGTCGGCATGCCCAGCAGATAGATCATTGCGGGCACCATGATGAATCCGCCACCGACGCCCATGATTGCGGCCAGAATACCCACGGCAACGCCAACTAACAGCGGTGGAATCACGCTGATATAAAGACCCGACGTGCGAAAACGCATCTTGAAGGGCAGGCCATGCACCCAGCCGTGCTTCTTGCGTTTGGGCGCTTTGCCTTTGCGTGTGTTTCGGATCGCGTTCAGGCTCTCGATGAACATCATCCCGCCAATGATGCCCAGAAACACCACATAGCAAAGCTTGACCAGAAGATCGACCTGACCTTGGGCCTTTAGATAGTTGAATATGAAAACGCCGAGCCCTGCGCCGACCAGACCGCCGACCAACAGGACGGTGCCCATCCTCAGATCAACTGTTTTTCGCCTGAAATGCGCCAGAACACCGGAAAAAGACGAGGCAACGATTTGATTGGCTTCGGTCGCCACGGCAACCGCCGGGGGGATGCCGATAAAGAACAAAAGCGGCGTCATGAGAAAGCCGCCGCCAACCCCGAACATGCCCGAAAGGATGCCCACAATGCCACCCAGACCCAAAAGCAGGAAAGCATTCACCGAAACCTCGGCTATGGGGAGGTAGATTTGCATGGCAATTCCTATCCCCATGTCGCTTTGCATTGCAAGAGGGCGGATGGGGGCAGCGCGCGCAGGCCTGATGTTTTTCTGTAACTGGACCTATTTCACGGCCGCTTTAGGGCCAGAAAGGTCAGGGAATTGGTTTTTGAAGGATAAGCGCGTCAATCGGCACGCGATCGGGGCGCGCGTAGTACCCCCTGCGACGCGCTGTTTGCACATAGCCCGCCGCGTCGTAAAGCGCGCGTGCCCCGGCATTGTCTGCGGCGACCTCCAGAAAGGCAATGCGCGCGCCACGGGCCTTGGCCGCCGCCTCGAAGGCGGCAAGACGGGCGCGGGCAAGCCCCTTGCGGCGATGATCGGGATCGGTGGCCAGCGTCAAAAGCTCGGCCTCATCCGCGATGGCGCGGCCAAGGGCAAAGGCACGCGCATCGCCGACGGCAAAGACCAGCGGGCTTTGCATCAGGTCGGCGATCTCCTGTGCGGACCAGCCACGCGATTGCCCGGTAAAGGCGCGCGCATGGGTCCGGGCCAGATCTTCAGGCGTCATCGGCAAGGATAACCGGGGGAAGGTCGCGCGCAGGCGCGGCATCGGCGGGGCGAATGTAAAGCGGCGCGGGGGCCGGTCCATCGGTTGGTGACACTGCCGCAAGCCGCGCGATGGTCTGCGCCAAAAGCGCAGGCTCGGGCGGCAGGGCGGGGGCAAGCCCGCTGGCCTCTGCCTCGGCGAGAGGCAGAAGCCGGGGGCTGCCGCCGGGCGCGCGACTATAGGCCTGATCGCGCGGTGCGGGCACCGTCGCAAGGCCGGTCGGACCGTGCAAATGGTCAATCACGTCAAATGTGCTGATCCCGATGACAGGGATATCAAGCGCAAGCGCCAGACCACGCGCGGCCGAGACCGAAATACGGATGCCGGTGAAATTGCCGGGGCCGATGCCGACGCCGATGCGCGCAAGATCGCCCCATGTTGCACCGCCTTCGGCAAGCACCTCTTGCAACAGCGGCATCAGGCGCTCGGCCTGACCGCGCCCCATATCCTCGGACCGGCTGGCAAGAACCCTGTCGCCGGAGAGCAAAGCGGCCGCGCAATGCGCGGCCGATGTGTCGAATCCCAAGACCAGAGTGTCAGACACCAACGGGGCGAACCTCGGTCACTTCGGGGATATAATGGCGCAGCAGGTTCTCGATACCCATTTTCAAGGTGATCGTCGAGGACGGGCAGCCGGCGCAGGCCCCCTGCATATGCAGGTAGACAACGCCGCGATCGAACCCGTGAAAGGTAATATCGCCGCCATCCTGTGCCACGGCGGGGCGCACGCGGGTATCAAGAAGCTCTTTGATCTGACCGACGATTTCGGAATCTTCACCGCTGTGATCGGCATGGCCCGAGGCGGTGGTTGCATCGCCCGCCATCACCGATTGGCCCGATTGGTAATGCTCCATGATCGCGCCGAGGATTGCCGGTTTGATATGGTCCCATTCGGTTGCGTCGGTCTTGGTGACAGTCACGAAATCATTGCCAAAGAATACGCCAGACACACCCCCGACCTTGAAGATACGCTCGGCCAGCGGCGATTTTTCGGCCCCCTCGGAGGTGGGGAAATCGGCAGTGCCGGTTTCAAGCACCGTCTGACCGGGCAGAAACTTGAGCGTGGCGGGGTTCGGCGTAGATTCGGTCTGGATGAACATGGCGGCACCTTTCGTGTGTGTCCCTGATATGAGCGCCCAGAGGCTTTCTGTCAAGGTTTAGAACGATTCTAAGCTGTTGCCTCAGGTGATCGCTTCCAGGCGTTCTTTCGACAGATCGCCCGGCACGATGGTGATCGGAATTGGCAAAGAGCCTGCGGTTTTGGTAAGCTGCGTCACCAGCGGGCCGGGACCCTTTTTCCCGGTAGCGGCCCCCAGAACCAGAACGCCGATTGCAGTGTCGGCCTGAACCTGAGCGATGATTTCATCGGCGGGCTCGCCCTCGCGGATGACAAGCTCGGGGTCGATGCCCTGTTTGTCGCGCATCCATTTGGCGAAGACCTGAAAATGCGCCTCGATCCGCTCGCGCTGTTCTTCGCGCATGATGTCTCCGACGCCGATCCAGTGGTTGAACTCTTCTGGGGGAATCACCGCCAGAATTTCAACGCCGGCCTGGGTATGGGCCGCGCGCATGGCGGCAAACCGCATGGCGTTGAGGCATTCGCGGCTGTCATCCAGCACCACGAGAAATTTGCGCATCTTCGAATTCTCCCAATTGCGCGGTATCATGCAGACAATTTTGCAACAGGGCAAGAACCGTTTCGGAGGCCAATGCGGGGCCGCAACGCACCCTGTGCGCGCTGCCTTGCAGGGCTAGTCGAAGGTGCCCGCAACCCGGCCCAAAAGCATGAAGGCCCGCGCGGTGCGGGTCTCTGAAAGCTCGGAAATCTCAATATCGCTGGCGGTTTCGGCAAACTGGGTGAACATCCGGTCAAACAGCCGCAAAAAGTGATGTGCCGCATCGCGAAAGATCGTATCCTGTTTCATCCGCGCCGCCGTCAGGGCCAGCGATGAGCGATCCCGCACGCCGCCAAGCGCGGCCACCGTGCGCCCACGCTCCCCGGCCGCAAAGCGCCGCCAGATTTCAGGCCGCGCCATATCGGGGCGCAGATCATCCATGTAAATTCCGTCGTGCGACATCAGCGTCAAGATATCCTGCGCCGCGCGAATAAGCTGGGCGGTGGGGCGATCCTTGAGCGCGCGGCGCAAAGCGGCAAACCCGGCCTTGTCTTCGGGGTTTTCGGGAAAATTCAGGGCGTGGATAAAATCAGGACGCTCAAGCGGCGGCAACATATCCTCGGCAGAGGTGCCAAGCGGAAGCGCCACCTGATCGTCGGCATTTGGCTCTGCCGCCGGTGGCGCGATCATGCGGCGCGGTTCCGGCTGGCCGACGCGGGTGCTTGAAAAAGTGGTCAGCGCGGTTTCGGTCTTGCGCTGTGCGGCGGCGATTTCATCCAGTTTCTGATTGACCGAAGTGTCCATCACAAAGCCGCCGGCCTGATTCTGGGTGACATAGGCATGGCGGATGGCATCAATGGCCGCCTGCAACCGCTGACTTTCTTCGCGCATCACCCGGCTGGCGCGGGCCGCTGTGGCCCCGACCCAGATCATTGCCACAGGCATGAAGACCGCAATCAGGATAACCACGAATTGCAGGGCACTTCCGCCGGCCTCTTCGCGCGGTGTCAAAACGAGAAAAAACAGCGCGGTGCCCGCGAGCCACAACAGCGACAGGACCACGGCCACCATTTCGATGGTCGTGATCTGGTTCGAAGTGTCTTTGGCGGGGCCGCCCTTTATGTCGGACGGCGGAGCGTTGCGAGGAAGCATGTGATTTCGGCCCGTCAGATAAAGGCGACCTTTAACACTTCGTAAGCGCGATCACCACCGGGCGTGCGCACTTCGACGCTATCGCCCTCTTCTTTGCCGATCAAAGCACGGGCAATGGGCGATTTTATGTTCAAAAGACCTCTTTCGATGCTGGCTTCATGCTCGCCAACGATCTGATAGGTCTTTTCTTCTTCGGTATCCTCATCCACAAGCGTGACGGTCGCGCCGAATTTGATGGTGCCCGACAACTTGGCAGGGTCGATCACCTCGGCAAGGCTCAGGATGCCTTCGATCTCTTTGATGCGCCCCTCGATGAAGGACTGTTTTTCCTTGGCCGAGTGATATTCGGCGTTCTCCGACAGGTCACCATGTTCGCGCGCCTCGGCGATGGCGCGGATGATCGCGGGCCGCTCAACTGATTTCAGCTGTTTAAGCTCGACCTCAAGCGCGGCATGGCCGCCGGCGGTCATCAGGATCTTTTCCATTGCACTCGTCCATTGTTAAAGCGGGGCCGCGCAATGCAGGCCCCGTCATGTCAGTCATCAGATTTCAAGGCAGAGTGCCCGAAGCCCCGGCCCGATTGCAATAGGGTAAAGGAATTCGAGGCGTTTTCACGCCATAAAACGTGACAAATTGCCATTTTCCTTTCGGTTTAACGTCGTGTTTCAATTGACGGTGAAGGCGCAGGCACGATAGGCAAGTCGCAACTTTATTGCGCGCAGGCCGATGCCCACCGCGCACTGCGAAAAGGACAAGGTCAATGACGGATGTGACGCGCGAGGCAATGGAATATGATGTCGTGATCGTGGGGGCCGGGCCGGCGGGGCTTTCGGCCGCGATTCGCCTCAAGCAGCTTGACCCTGATTGCGCGGTTGTCCTGCTTGAAAAAGGCAGTGAGGTCGGCGCGCATATCCTGTCGGGGGCGGTGCTTGATCCGTGCGGCCTTGACGCGCTTATCCCGGATTGGAAAGCCAAGGGCGCGCCGCTGAACACCCCGGTCACGCAGGACAACTTTTACATGCTCGGCGAGGGGGGGAAAGTTCGGGTGCCGAACTTTCCGATGCCGCCGCTGATGAACAACCACGGCAATTACATTGTCTCGATGGCCAATGTCTGTCGCTGGATGGCCGAACAGGCCGAAGAGTTGGGCGTTGAAATCTTCCCCGGCATGTCGTGCTCTGAACTTGTCTATGACGAAAATGGCGGCGTCAAAGGTGTGGTCGCCGGCGAATTTGGCAAGAATCCCGATGGCAGCGAAGGCCCGAATTATGAGCCGGGCATGGAGTTGCACGGCAAATACGTCTTCCTGTCTGAGGGCGTGCGTGGGTCGCTGGCCAAGGAAGTCATTGCCAAATACGACCTGTCCAAGGGCAAGGAGCCGCAGAAATTCGGCCTTGGTATGAAGGAAATCTGGGAAGTCGACCCCGCCAAGCACCGCCTTGGCACGGTGACCCATACGATGGGCTGGCCGCTTGGCAAGAATGCCGGTGGCGGGTCGTTTATCTATCACCTTGAGAACAATCAGGTCTATGTCGGTTTCGTGGTGCATCTGAACTATAAAAACCCGCATCTTTTCCCCTACATGGAATTCCAGCGCTTCAAGCACCACCCGATGGTCGCTGACCTGCTCAAGGGCGGCAAACGTGTGGCTTACGGGGCGCGCGCGATCTCCGAGGGCGGGTTTCAGTCGATGCCGAAAATGGTGGCACCGGGCGTGGCGCTTTTGGGTTGTTCGGTGGGCATGGTCAACGTGCCGCGCATCAAGGGCAACCACAATGCCATGCTCTCGGGCAAGGCCGCTGCCGAGGCCGCGCATGCCGCGCTTGCGGCGGGACGCGCCAGTGACGAGCTAAGCGATTACGAGACCGAGGTGCGCGGTGGCGCCATCGGCAAAGATCTTAAAAAGGTGCGTAACGTCAAGCCGCTGTGGTCGAAATTTGGCCTTTTGACCTCGCTTGGTCTTGGCGGGTTCGACATGTGGACCAACACGATCGGCTTTTCGCTTTTGGGCACGCTCGGGCATGGTAAAACCGATGCCGCCGCAACCGAACCGGCCGATAAGCACAAGCCGATTGAGTACCCGAAACCCGATGGCAAGCTAAGCTTTGACCGGCTGACCAATGTGGCGTTTTCCTTTACCAACCACGAGGAAAGCCAGCCCGCGCATCTGCATCTCAAGGATGCTTCGGTGCCGATCGGCGTGAACCTGCCCAAATACGACGAACCGGCACAGCGCTATTGCCCGGCCGGCGTTTACGAGGTGGTGAGGGAAGAGGGTAAAGACCCGCGCTTTGTCATCAACTTTCAGAACTGCGTGCACTGTAAAACCTGCGATATCAAGGACCCGAGCCAGAATATCAATTGGGTCACGCCGCAGGGCGGTGATGGGCCGAACTATCCCAATATGTAACCATCGCGTGAATAACAGGCGGCGGCGCGGCAAATGGACCGCGCCGCATTGCCTTGAGGGGGCCGGCATATTACGTTTGGGACAAATCCAGATGATAAAAGGCAGCTTCGCGTGAAAATCAAATCTCTTTCGGTCCTCGCAATCGTCGCTGCTTTGCAGGTCACCACGCCTCCAGTTCTGGCCGCAGAGCCGAGCGGTGCCTATCTGGCCGCGCGTCAGGCCCGCTATCAGGGCGATTTTGCCGCCGCCGCGCAATATTACGCGCAGGTTCTGGCCAAGGATCCGTCCAACCCCGCCATTCTTGAAAATGCCACTGTCGCCTATCTGGCGCTCGGTCAGCTTGATCGCGCCGTGGCGATTGCCCGCAAGATCGAGGGCGACGGCTTGCGCAGCCAGGTGGCGCACATGGCGCTTGTGGCCGATGAGACCCGCAAAGAGGAATACGATGCCCTCTTGACCCGCATTCAGGATGGGCGCGGCATTGGTGCGCTTGCCGACGGGTTGCTTGCGGCCTGGGCCGATCTTGGCAAGGGCGATATGACCGCCGCGCTTGCACGTTTTGACGCCGTGGCCGAAGAACGCGGGCTGCGCAGCTTTGCGATTTATCACAAGGCGCTTGCGCTTGCCTCGGTTGGCGACTTTGAGGGCGCTGACAAGGTTTTTTCCGGCGAGGCCGACGGCCCGATGCAACGCACCCGCCGCGGCGTCATTGCCTGGGCCCAGGTGCTAAGCCAGCTTGACGCGCAGGATCGCGCCGTCGCCGTGATCGACGACACCTTCGGCACCGACCTTGACCCCGAAATCGCCCAGCTTCGCGCCGGTCTTGCGGCGGGCAATCGCCTGCCGTTTGACCAGATCACCAAGGCCGGTGATGGCATCGCCGAGGTGTTCTATTCGCTTGGTCGTGCGCTCATGCAGGAGGCGAGCGACGAATATATCCTGCTCTATTCCCGTGTTGCCGAGGCGATCAAACCCGATCACATCGACGCGGTGATCATGAGTGCCGAACTTCTGGAACAGATGAAACGCCACGATCTTGCGATTGCGGCCTTCAAGAAGGTGCCGCGCGATCATCCGTCGTTCCATGCCGCCGAATTGGGGCGCAGCGATGTGTTGCGGCGTGCAGGCCGGACCGATGCCGCCATCGAGGTGTTGGAACAGCTTGCGCAGACCTATCCCGATCTGCCGACCGTGCATGTGGCCGCGGGCGATCTGTATCGCGAGTTGGAGAATTTTACCGCCGCCGTGACCGCCTATGACAAGGCGCTGGCGCTCTATGCCAAGCGCGACACCGATCAGTGGTTCGTGCATTACGCCCGCGCCATAAGTCATGAGCGGCTGGACAACTGGGACAAGGCCGAGGCCGATTTTCGCCGCGCGCTTGAACTTAACCCGGATCATCCGCAGGTGCTGAACTATCTCGGGTATTCGATGGTCGAAAAGGGCATCAACCTTGACGAGGCGCTTGGCATGATCGAGCGTGCCGTCGCCGCCCAGCCCAACAGTGGCTATATCGTCGATTCGCTTGGCTGGGTTCTCTATCGCATGGGTCGCTATGATGAGGCGATCGTGCATATGGAGCATGCCGCCGAACTGATGGCGGTCGATCCAGTGGTCAACGACCATCTTGGTGATGTTCTCTGGGCCGTGGACCGCAAGGTCGAGGCGCGCTTTCAATGGCGTCGCGCCCTGTCCTTGCACGATAGCACCCCTTCCGTGGATGTAGACGCCGACCGCATTCGCGCCAAGCTTGAGGTCGGGTTGGACAAGGTTCTTGCCGATGAGGGCGCCGCGCCGTTGAGGGTGGTGAATGACGGCGGTTAAGGCGCACGCACCGGCCAAGATCAATCTGACACTGCATGTGACGGGCCGCCGGAGCGATGGCTATCACCTGCTTGATTCACTTGTGGTTTTTGCCGATTTTGGCGATCTGATTACTGTCCGCCCCGCCACGGTGTCGCGTCTTGCGGTCACGGGCCCGATGGCGGCGGGCGTGCCGGTCGATGCCGACAATCTGGTGCTGAAAGCTGCCGCTTTGATTGATGTTACGGCCGATATTACCCTTGAAAAGCACCTGCCTTCGGCCGCCGGAATCGGCGGCGGGTCAAGCGATGCGGCCGCCACTCTGCGTGCTCTTTGCGACATGACAGGCGTTGCGATGCCGCGTGATGTCCTGGTGCTTGGGGCGGATGTACCGGTGTGCCTTGCGCCCCGCGCGGCGCGGATGCGCGGCATTGGCGAGGATGTCACGCCGCTTGCGGGCGTGCCGCCGCTCTATGCGGTGCTGGTCAATCCGCGCGTTGTGGTATCGACGCCCGGCATTTTTGCCGGGCTGACACAGCGCGACAACCCGGCGATGTCTGACCCTCTGCCGACCTGGGCGGATGCCGCTGCGTTCATGTGCTGGCTGGGGGAGCAACGCAATGATCTGCAAGGCCCCGCCATCGCCGCAGAACCGATTATCGCAGAGGTCCTTGAGGCCTTGCTTGATACGCCGGGATGCCAGTTGGCGCGCATGTCGGGATCGGGGGCCACCTGTTTTGGCCTGTATGACCGCGCCGAAAGCGCCGCTGCCGCTGCTGGACGGCTGGCACAGGATCGCCCCGGCTGGTGGGCCAAGGCAACCAGGCTAAACGCCGCTTAGTTGATCCGCGCGACCACGTAATCCGCCAGATCAAGCAACATCTGGCGCACCGGATGCTCGGGCAGGGAGGCAAGCGCGGTTTTGGCCTTTGCGGCCCATTCCAGCGCTTCTTGCCGGGTCTGGTCAAGCGCGCCATGGGTGTTCAGCAACCCTATCGCATGCTCAAGATCGCCGTCGCGCTGGTCGCCCTTTTCGATTACCCGCGTCCAGAATGCCCGCTCTTGCGTATTGGCGGCGGAAATCGCCTTGATCACCGGCAGGGTCAGCTTGCGTTCGCGAAAATCATTACCGACATTCTTGCCCGTCGCCGATGTGTCGCCCTGATAATCGAGCAGATCATCAACGATCTGAAATGCAATCCCAAGCGCATCACCATAGTCAAACAGCGCCTTGATCTGCTCCTCTGGCGCGGCGGCAATCACGCCGCCCACCTCGGTCGCGGCAGAAAACAGGGCGGCGGTCTTGCCGCGCACCACTTGCAGGTAAATATCTTCGGTGGTGGCCAGATCGCGCGCCGCCGTCAGTTGAAGCACCTCGCCTTCGGCAATGGTGGCCGAGGCATTGGCAAGGATATCAAGCACCCGAAGCGAGCCGGGTTCGACCATCAACTGAAACGCCCGTGCAAACAGATAATCCCCGACCAGAACGCTGGATTTGTTATCCCAGAGCAGGTTGGCGGTGGGTCGTCCGCGTCGCTGTGCGCTTTCATCCACCACGTCGTCATGCAACAGCGTGGCGGTGTGAATGAATTCGACCGTGGCGGCGAGATGCACGTCATAGCCCCCGCCATAGCCACATAAATCTGCTGTTGCCAGCGTCAGCATCGGACGCAGGCGCTTGCCGCCTGCCTCGACAAGATGCGCGGTGACCTGTGGAATGCGCGGCGCGTGACGCGACGCCATGCGCGCCCGGATCAGGGCGTTGACCGCATCCATCTTGCCCGCAAGATGCGCGGCCAGCTGTTCGTGCGGTTTGGTTGCGGCGTGATCCAATCCCATAACACTCCTGTCAGCACCACTCGACAAATCGTCTTTGGTGTCCTTATGTCGGTCCCATGAAACAGCTTTTACGCACCAATGATCTGACGTCCATCGCTTTTGCGCAGGCCCTGCTTCAGGGCGAGGGTATAGACTGCTTTGAAATAGACGTAAATATGAGCAGCCTTGAGGGTTCAATCGGAATTTTTCCGCGCCGTCTTATGGTGTCGGAAGATGATTATAAAGCGGCGCGCGTGGCGCTTCTGGATAATGGGTTCGACCTTGAGATGTGACAGCTTTGACGCGACCGAGCTAAGCCAGGACGCCTTTCTTGGCGGGCGTCTTGTGATTGGCCAACCGAAAGATGGCTATCGCGCCGGGGTCGATCCGGTTTTGCTGGCCGCGAGCATACCTGCGCGGGCGGGTGAGAGGGTGCTTGACCTTGGATGCGGCGGGGGTGTTGCGGGGCTTTGTCTGGCTGCGCGGGTGCCCGGCGTTCTGGTGACCGGGCTAGAGGTGCAACCGGCCTATGCCGATCTGGCGCGGCGCAATGCAGAGGCCAATAATCTGGCGCTTGATGTGGTGACGGGCGATTTGTCAAACATGCCGGATACCCTGCGCCAGCAGCAATTTGACCACGTCATCGCCAACCCGCCCTATTTTGACCGCCGCAAAAGTACGGCCGCACGCGACATGGGGCGTGAGCGGGCCATGGGCGAGGGTCTTGCGCTCGCGGATTGGGTCAGGGCGGCGGCGCGTCGGGTGGCGCAAAAGGGCAGCGTGACCTTTATCCAGCGTGCCGACCGCCTGCCTGATCTTATGGCCGCCGCTATGGCGCGTTTGGGAAGCCTTGAGGTTTTGCCGCTGATTCCCCGACGTGGTCGCGTGGCGCGACTTGTGCTGTTGCGCGGGCGCAAAGGCGGGCGCGCGGGGTTTCGGTTGCATGATGGCTGGCTCCTGCATGAGGGCCTCGAGCACGTGCAGGGCGGCGAAAAATACACAACCGCAACCAGCGAGGTGCTGCGAAATGCGGCAGCTCTGCCTTTTCCTGTCTGATTTTAGGATAATCCCATCGGAAAATACCCGCCTATGCTGCGCGCGCAGCGTGACAGATTTGTAAAACTGTGGTGGACTGGTGGTGTTGACTTTAAACCAAAGAGGAGACGGCCCATGAACTTGAGTTCACACATTGCGGAACTGAAGAGAAAACATCATTCGCTCTCGGAAAAGGTGGAGGCGGCACAACGCGCCCCGGGCACCAGCACTTTGGAAATTGCTGAACTCAAGAAACAAAAGCTGCGATTGAAGGAAGAGATCGAGAAGCTGTCTGTGACGGCCTGATCCGGCTTGGCGATATCGGTCTTATGATCCTGCCTTGTTGCATCGGCGCAGGGCCTTTGGGTTTTTGCTCCGATAGAGAAAACGAGAATACCATCTGACGAAAAAGGGCCGGTCGCATGGACCGGCCCTTTCATATGTTAGCCTGCGCAAATTGCGCGGGGTATTAGCTAAAGAACTGCGCGCCGTTGGCGGAGATGGTTGAGCCGTTGATGAAGCTCGCATCGTCAGATGCCAGGAACGTCACGCAGCGGGCGATCTCTTCGGGCTCACCCAGGCGACCTGCCGGGATTTGGGCGATGATCGACTCGCGCACTTTTTCGGGCACGGCCATGACCATTTCCGTCGCGATATAGCCGGGGCAAACGGCGTTGGCGGTGATCCCGGCGCGCGCGCCCTCCTGTGCGAGGCTGCGCACGATGCCGATGTCGCCTGCCTTGGTCGCGGCATAGTTGACTTGCGCGAACTGGCCCTTCTGGCCGTTGACCGAGCTGATGACGATAACGCGGCCAAATTTACGCTCGCGCATGCCGCTCCAGACCGGGTGCACGGTGTTGAAAACGCCAGTCAGGTTGGTGTCGATCACCTGATGCCATTGCTCGGATGTCATTTTATGGAATGGTGCATCGCGGGTAATGCCGGCATTGGCGACGACGATGTCGACGGGGCCAACTTCGGACTCGACTTTTGCGATGCCTGCAACGCTTTCATCATAGTCGGCGACGTTCCATTTGTAGGTCTTGATGCCGGTCTCGGCGGTGAAGGCGGCGGCGGCCTCATCATTCCCGGCATATGTCGCGGCAACGTTGTAGCCTTCGGCTTTCAGGGCTTTCGAGATGGCCGCGCCGATCCCGCGCGATCCTCCGGTGACGAGTGCAGTTCTTGCCATGGTGTCCTCCAATCTGGCTTAGGTGTTGGTAACTTGGTTACTATCGTGCGAGCGGATACGCAACATTATTGCGTGATGAATTTCTCTCTATACATCGAACTCGGTAGCGGTAGGCGCGGGATTAAAAAAAGGGGCGCCGTTTCTGGCGCCCCTTTCACTGCGAATCACAGGCCGGGCCTGAAGATCAGGGGCGTTCGACGCAAAGAGCGACCCCCATGCCGCCGCCGATGCAAAGCGTGGCAAGGCCTTTTTTGGCACCGCGACGTTTCATTTCGAACAGCAGCGTGTTCAGAACGCGACAGCCCGAGGCGCCGATCGGATGGCCGATTGCAATCGCGCCGCCATTCACGTTCACGATCGCCGGATCCCAGCCCATCTCCTTGTTGACGGCACAGGCCTGGGCGGCGAAGGCTTCGTTGGCCTCGACAAGGTCGAGATCCTTGACCGTCCAGCCGGCTTTTTCGAGCGCTTTATGGCTGGCATGGATAGGCCCCGCACCCATGATCGACGGGTCGAGACCGGCGGTGGCGTAGGATGCAATGCGCGCCAGCGGTTCAATCCCGCGACGCTCGGCCTCATCGGCGCTCATCAAAAGGGTGGCGGCGGCGCCGTCATTGAGGCCGCTTGCGTTGGCGGCGGTCACGCTACCGTCTTTGGTGAAGGCCGGGCGCAGTTTTTGCATGGCCTCCATGGTTGCACCATAACGGATGTACTCGTCCTTATCGACGATGATGTCGCCCTTGCGGGTCTTGACGGTAAAGGCCATGATCTCGTCGTCGAACTTGCCAGCTTTTTGCGCGGCTTCGGCCTTGTTTTGGCTGGCGACGGCGAATTCATCCTGCATGTCGCGGGTGATCTGCCATTTGTCGGCAACGTTTTCGGCGGTCTGCCCCATGTGGTAGTTGTTGAACGCATCCCAAAGCCCGTCGCGAATCATCGTGTCGATATACTTCATATCGCCCATTTTGTGACCGGCGCGCAGGTTGGCTGCATGCGGGCTCATGGTCATGTTTTCCTGACCACCGGCGCAAATGATCGCGGCATCACCAAGCTGAATATGCTGGGCTCCAAGGGCCACGGCACGAAGGCCCGAGCCACAAACCTGGTTGATGCTCCAAGCGGCGCTTTCAATCGGTAGGCCGGCATTGATATGCGCCTGGCGGGCGGGGTTTTGTCCTTGGGCCGCGGTCAGAACCTGGCCAAGAATGGTTTCGGAAACTTCCGATTTGTCGATCCCGGCGCGCGCGACAACCTCTTCCAGAACGGCGGCCCCCAGATCATGTGCGGGTGTGTTGGCGAATGCGCCGCCAAATGATCCTACAGCCGTGCGGGCTGCGGATGCGATTACTACGTTGGTCATGTGTGTCCTCCACCAGGATTTGCCAGAGCGGAGGGGATGCTTGGGATGTCACATCAGATGTGTCGCCCCAGACGGCCTCCGCCTTTACGTGGCGTCATATCTTAGATGCCGCATTGCGGCAATGGACGGAGTGTCACATTCAAGCGATGGCTTGGTCAAGAGCACTGTCAAGCCAGGGCGGCTTTACCGTTGGGGCACCAAAGTAATACCCCTGAAGACAGTCGATCCCAAGCGCTGTCAGATAGGCGGCATCAGCCGGTTTTTCGACGCTCTCGGCAACGGTGACCATGTCGAATTGTTGTCCAACACTGGTCAGGGCGGCGGTCAGCACCTGATTGTCGGCGTCATGCGCGATGTCACGAATGAACTGTCCGTCGATCTTGAGGATGTCAAAGTAGAAATCCTTGAGATAGCGGAACGATGTATATCCGGCGCCGAAATCATCAAGCGCAAAACTGATCCCTTTTCGCTGCAATTCCTTCATGAAACCGATCACCAACTCGGGCACAAGCATGGCCGAACTTTCGGTGATCTCAAGGATAAGCCGCTCGGCAATTGTCGGATCTTCGCCAAGCCCGCGTTTGAGGATGCGCATCCAGCGGGCGTAGCCGATAGAGCGGGCCGACATGTTGATCGCCAGCCGCAAATCAGGATAGTCCATCAGCGTATTGAGACCTTTTTCCAGGGCCAGGCAATCGACGATGCGCCCGGTTTCGGTGGTTTCGATTGCGGCGATGAATTCACGCGCAGGGATGATACGCCCGGTTTCATCAAGGACCCGAATCAGCCCCTCGTAAAAGGCCGGTTTGGCCTGCCTGCCCGCAGGCACAACCGCCTGATAGGCCAACATGACCTGTTTGTGTTTCACCGCTTGGTTGACCATCTCTATGACGGACCGGTCCCGCGCCGAAATGGCATAGGCGAGCGGGTTGTCATGCCCGGCCGGAATGTCGGCCCATTTATTTTTCTTCCCCATGCTCTTCTCCGAAATGGCGTGCTTCACAAGTTGGGCCATTTCCGTTAAGCAAAGCTTAAAGAGTTGTTTTTAAACACATTTGCGTGATGTCGGCAAAAGATGAGGGTGAGCAGGATGGAAAGATGCGGCTGGGTTGGCATGGATGCGCTCTATGAGGCTTACCATGATACCGATTGGGGCGTGCCCGAATATGACAGCCGCGCGCTCTGGGAAAAACTTGTTCTTGACGGGTTTCAGGCGGGCCTGAGCTGGATCACCATCCTGCGCAAGCGAGAGAATTTTCGCGCCGCTTTTCAGGGGTTTGACCCGAATATCATCGCCACCTGGGGCGAGCAGGATGTGCAGCGCCTGCTGGCGGACCCGGGTATCATCCGCCACCGCGGCAAGATCGAGGCGACGATTGGAAATGCCCGCGTCTGGCAACAGATCGAGGCCGGGGGCGGGTTTGATCGCTACCTGTGGGATTACGTCGGCGGCACCCCTATTCAGAACAAGTGGCAGAGCCTGTCCGAGGTCCCGACGCAGACCGATCTTTCCATAAGAATTTCGAAAGATTTGAAGAAACGCGGGTTCAAGTTCTGTGGTCCCACAATCGTCTATGCCTTCATGCAGGCGGTGGGCATGGTCAACGACCATCTGGTCACCTGCCCCTGTCATGCGCCGGTCGCACAGCTTGGGCAATCAAAACGCCTTTGATTTGCGCAAAGCGTGACGGTTGTGCGCCCCACGTCCCCGGAAAGGTGTGTAATTCCCGCGCGAATCCTATATGGAGATGCATCCAGACCCTAACCGCGCGAATGACCATGACCCAGACTGCCCCGATCACGCAAGACGTTCTGACGATCCCCCGCAAGATGCCCGAGGGGCCGATCAACCTTGTCGGCCTGACCCGAGAGCAGATGCGCGAGGTTCTGATCGCGCATGGCACGCCGGATAAACAGGCCAGGATGCGGGTCGGCCAGATCTGGCAATGGATCTACCAATGGGGCGTGCGTGATTTCGGCGAAATGACGAACCTGTCCAAGGTCTTTCGCGCCGAGCTTGCCGAGAGCCTTGTGATCGAAATCCCCGAGGTTGTCAGCAAGCAGGTCAGTGAAGATGGCACGCGCAAATACCTTGTGCGCATCAATGGCGGTCACGAGGTCGAGGTCGTCTATATCCCGGAAGACTCGCGCGGCACGCTGTGCATTTCGTCCCAGGTTGGCTGTACCCTGACCTGTTCGTTCTGTCATACCGGCACCCAGAAACTGGTGCGCAATCTGACCGCTGGCGAAATCATCGGCCAGGTGATGATGGCGCGCGACGATCTGAATGAATGGCCCGAACAGGGCGCGCGTAATGTGGAAGGTCGGCTTTTGTCCAATATCGTTCTGATGGGCATGGGCGAGCCGCTTTATAATTTTGAAAACGTCCGCGATGCGATGAAGATCGCGATGGATGCCGAGGGCATTCAACTCTCTCGTCGCCGCATTACTCTCTCGACCTCGGGTGTCGTGCCGGAAATTGCGCGCACGGCGCAGGAAATCGGCTGTCAGCTTGCAATTTCCTTTCACGCCACCACAGATGAGGTGCGCGACCGCCTTGTCCCGATCAACAAGAAATGGAACCTTGAGGTGCTGCTTGAGGCGCTGCGCAGCTATCCCAAGGTCAGCAACTCCGAGCGGATCACCTTTGAATACGTGATGCTCAAGGGGGTGAATGACAGTGACGCGGATGCGCATCGCCTTATCCGTCTGATCGAGGGCATTCCGGCCAAGATCAACCTTATTCCGTTCAACGAATGGCCCGGTGCCCCCTATGAGCGATCCAGCAACAACCGCATCCGCGCCTTTGCCGACATCATCTATAATGCCGGTTATGCCAGCCCGGTCCGCACCCCGCGCGGCGAGGATATCATGGCCGCCTGCGGACAGTTGAAATCAGCCACCGAACGCGCCCGCAAGTCCCGGCGCGAGATCGAGGCCGACGCCGGGCTTGGCGATTAGGCCAAGACACGCTCAAGGTCACGCCTTGGGGGGGCGGCCTGTCAGACGGGCCGCTCGATTTGTGAAAGGGAGCTGTATCATGCCCAAGTTCGCCTACCTGCCCCAGCCGCTTAATGCCAGGGGCACCCCCCGCCTTGTCGGGGTCGAGATCGAGCTTGGCGGTCTGGACGAGGCCCGCGTTGCGCGCACCTGCGCCGACACCCTTGGCGGCAAGGCCGAACAGGGCGATGGCCCGTTCTGGACCATCAAGGATAGCGAAATCGGCAAGATCGAGATTTACCTCGACGTTTTTTTGCGCAATGCCCAGAAAAGCAAACTGCGCGATCTGGCGCTTGATATCGGCCGCGAGGTTATCCCGGTCGAAATCGTGACCGAGCCCTTGGATCACGCGGGCCTGTCACGGCTGGATGATCTGCGCGCGGCTCTGCGCGAGGCGGGCGGCTTGGGAAGCGGCGCGGGATGGTTCTTAGGGTTCGGCCTGCATCTCAACATCGAAATCGCAAGTGACGCCGACACCGATATCGTGCATCCGCTTCTGGCCTATGCCCTGATCGAGGATTGGATTCGCACCGCCAATCCGATTGACGATTCGCGCCGCGTGCTGCCCTTTACCGATCCTTATCCGACCGATTTCGTGCGCGCGCTGATCGCGGCCGGGCCGGGCGCCAGACTTGACCATGTAACCGGGCTTTATCTTCAATACACCCCAAGCCGCAATCGAGGTCTCGATATGCTGCCGATCTTTGCGCATTTTGATCCCGACAGGATAGCGGCGGCGATTTCCGACAAGACTGCGGCGCGCCCGACCTTTCATTTCCGCCTGCCCGATTGCCGCATCGACGAACCCGGTTGGTCCATCGCCGATGAATGGAACCGCTGGCTTCTGGTCGAGCGCGTGGCGCAAGATGCAGACCTCTTGGCAAAGCTTGCCAGGGCCTGGCAGGATGATCACGGTGTGTTGACCCTCAGCCGCAGAAGCTGGGCAGTGCGCTGTGGCGCGATCCTGAAGGCGGCGGGACTGGACCGCGTTTCGCCATGAGCGCAGGCAAACCCCTGATCGGGGTGACCACCTCGCGTCGCTCCGGCTGGCGGATATATCCGCTGATCGCGCTCAATGTCTGGCTGGCGGGGGGGCGCTCAACCCGTTGGGTGGCCGGGAGCGATGCCGATATCGACGCGGTGGATGGCATCATTATCGGTGGTGGCGATGACATTTCGCCCGATCTTTACGGCGGTCGGCTTGTCACCTCGGCGCGGCTTGACCCGGATCGCGATGCGCTGGAGCACGATATGGTTCTGGCGGCGTTCGAACGCAACAAACCGGTGCTAGGGATTTGCCGCGGCAGTCAGATGCTCAACATTGCGCTGGGCGGTTCTTTGCATCAGGATGCCTATGCCACCTATGCCTCAAGCGACCAGATCCGTACCATCCTGCCGCGCAAAACTGTCTGTCTTGAGCCGGGCACACGCCTTGCCAGGGTGGCGGGCGCGGCCCCAATGAAGGTGAATGCGCTGCATACTCAGGCGGTCGATCGTCTTGGGCGCGGCCTGCGGGTGGCGGCGCGTGACACCGGCGGCATGATCCAGGCGATCGAGCGGGCGTCAGAGCCCTTCGCCATCGGCGTGCAATGGCACCCCGAGCATCTTTTCTATGCGCATCGCCAGATGGGAATCTTTCGCGCCCTGGTGGCCGCCGCCGCCGCGTGCCGTGACGCCACCCCGCAATTGCCTGAGGTGGATGCAACCATCTGAGCGGCCCAGACAATACCTCGAGTGCGCCACAATTCAGAACAATTGCCGCCACAACCGTAAACTATCCCTGCTGTAGTGGTTAATTGTAATGAGGCAGGAAACGATGGAACGTCAAACAAACGAAACCCCCGCAAGCATCCGCGACATGGTCATGCGTGAACGCCAATTGGCGGTCTCTGAGCGGGAATGGAAACATCGCCTTCGCGGCTATGGCTATGCGATCCGTGACACCGCCGAGGGGCGCTTTGTGACCTCTCTGCTGCGCGGCGCGCCGATTTGCCAGATTACCTGACCCCGATCAAACCCGGCCCGGTTTCTTCTGGCCAAAAATATCCTGGGGGAGGTGCCCTGAACAGGGCACCGGGGGCAACGCCCCCAATGACAACAGCCCCAAAACGACAAACCCCCGAAGCATAGGCTCGGGGGTCGTCAAAAGCTTCACGCATCTGGTCCGAAAACCGATAATCTTTTTCGGGATGCGAAAACCCCGTGTTGGCAAAAGCTGCCCGAGCGGTCCTTAGACCATCCCTTCGCGCTGAGCTTTCTTACGCGCCAGCTTACGGGCACGGCGAATCGCTTCAGCTTTCTCACGCGCTTTTTTCTCGGACGGTTTCTCGAAATGTTGCTTGAGCTTCATTTCACGAAAAACGCCTTCGCGCTGCAGCTTTTTCTTCAGGGCACGAAGCGCCTGATCGACATTGTTGTCGCGAACACTAACCTGCATGTGGTTTTCACCACCTTTCTAAGTTGAGTTGCAAGGATTTGCAGGAAATCGCCGTATAGCAAAGCACCCCAGTTTTGTCTAGTGTGCGCGAAGCGAAGAGGAAAAGCCGATGCATGACCCCGATTTGATGACCAGATTGCTTGATGCCGCCAAGCTGCATGTGCCGTTTGACGGCTGGAGCGAGGCCACATTGAACGCCGCTGCAAGCGAGGCGGATATTGATCCCGGTCTGGTCGCGGCGATCTGTCCGCGTGGTGCGGTTGATCTTGCCTTGGCCTATCACGAGGCGGGCGATCACGCGATGTTGGCGCGTCTCGAAGCGGCTGATCTGGGCGACATGCGGTTTCGTGACCGGATTGCCTTCGCTGTTCGTGCCCGGCTTGAGGCGGTCGAGGACAAGGAGCTTGTCCGCCGTGGCATGACCCTGTTTTCCCTGCCGATCTATGCCGCCGATGGCGCCCGCGCCGTCTGGCAGACCTGTGATCGGATATGGCTGGCGCTTGGCGATACCTCAGACGATGTGAATTGGTACACCAAACGCGCGACGCTCTCGGGGGTCTACGGCACGACGGTGCTTTATTGGCTGGGCGACACCAGCGAAAATAGCGCCCGCACCTGGGAGTTTCTTGATCGCCGGATCGAGGACGTCATGCAGATCGAGAAGTTCAAGGCACAGGCGCGCGACAATCGTCTGATGTCAGGGCTGATGGCCGGGCCGTTCAGCTTTCTGAATAAAATTCGCGCGCCACAAGCGGGCGCGACGACCGGCATGCCGGGCCGTTGGAACAGGCCCACCTGAGACAGAAGGAATCAAAAGACATGAGCAAGACGATGCAGGCCGTTGAAATCACCCGCGCAGGCGGCCCCGAGGTTTTGGTGCCCACAGCCCGCCCGCACCCCGAGCCGCGCGCCGGCGAGGTGGTGATCCGGCTGGCCTATGCCGGGGTCAACCGCCCCGATGCCCTGCAACGTGCCGGGCTTTATGCGCCGCCTGCCACCGCAAGCGATCTGCCCGGGTTGGAGGGCGCAGGCGAGGTGGTCGCGCTTGGCGCCGGCGTTGGCGGGATCGCCCTTGGCGATCAGGTCTGTGCGCTCTTGCCCGGCGGCGGCTACGCCGAATATGTTGCCACCCCCGCCGCGCATTGCCTGCCGGTGCCTGCTGGCATGGGGTTGAAAGAGGCGGCCTGCCTGCCCGAGACGTTTTTCACCGTCTGGTCGAATGTGTTTCAACGTGGCGGCCTCAAGGCCGGAGAACGGTTTCTGGTGCATGGCGGATCAAGCGGCATCGGCACCACCGCGATTCAGCTCGCGCGCGAATTCGGCGCGCGGGTGTTTGCCACCGCCGGGTCGGATGAAAAATGCCAGGCCTGCGAAAATCTTGGCGCCGAGCGCGCGATCAACTATCGCAGGGATGATTTTGTCGATGTGATGCGCGCCGAGGGCGGGGCCGATCTTATCCTCGATATGGTCGGCGGTGACTATCTTCCACGCAACGTCAAGGCGCTGACCGATGACGGGCGGCTTGTGCAGATCGCGTTTTTGCAAGGGCCCAAGGTCGAGTTGAACTTTGCCCAGGTGATGATGCGCCGCCTGACAATCACCGGAAGCACCCTGCGCCCGCAAAGCGATCTGGCCAAGGCGCGGATCGCCGAGGCGCTTCTGGCAAACGTCTGGCCGCTGCTTGAAGCAGGCAAGATCGCGCCGGTGATGGATTCCGAATTTGCGCTGGCCGATGCGGCAGGGGCGCATGCGCGGCTGGAAACAAGCGGACATATCGGCAAGATCGTTCTGAAGGTCGGCTAGGGTGGCACTGCCGTCTCTGGCGATCCTTGCGCTTGCAGGGCTAAGCCTGTGCCTGAGCCTCTGGTCGATCCGGCGCGATGTGCCGCTCAACTGGCGATTTGCGCGCCCAGAGGCTTTGCCCGACACACGCACCCCACGCTTTGAAACGCTGTTGGAGTACACCATCCCAGAGGGCCAGGCACATGCGCCCGCGATTGTGCAGGACGGGAATGGTTTTTTGGTAATCTGGTTTCAGGGCAGCGCCGAAGCAAAACCCGATGTGGATATTTTTGCCGTGCATTTCACCCGTGAGGGCGAGGTCTGGAACGGCTCAGAGCCCGCGCGCCATCTGACCCGCGAGGCCTTGGCGCGTGCGCTTGAGCCGCGTCAATTGGTGGTGACCCTTGGCAATACCATTCAGAATGACGCGGCGCCCGGTCACCTTTATACCACCGCCGTGTCGGTGGGGGGCTGGGCCATGGCCGCAATCGCGGATGTTGCGACAGGCGCGCGCGGGCCTGTCAGGGCCAGCAAGCTCAACCTCTCGCCAATCCTCAACCGGTCGTTTCTGGTGAAATCGCCGATGGTTTCCTACGCTGACGGCAGTCACGCCTTACCTGTCTATTTCGAAATGGGTGCGACCTATGGCGCGTTGGTGCGGTTTGACGCCAGGGGCCGGGTCCGCGATCAGCGCCGTATGTCCGGTAGCGGCATCAAAGCCGTCCAGCCGATGATCGTACCACTTGACGCGACCCGCGCGCTTGCCTTTCTGCGCGATCTCGACCGCAGCGGAACGCTCTGGTTGAGCCGGACCAGTGATGGCGGCCAAAGCTGGTCACCCGCCGAGGCGCTTGCAATTGCCAACCCGAACGCGCCGGTGGCGGCGCTGTCGCTTGGGAACGGGCGGATATTGATGGCGATGAATGACGATGCGGACGCCCCCGACGCTCTTCGGCTTGCGGTGAGCGAGGATGAGGGCGCAAGCTGGCGGCATGTGCATCGCTTCGAGGCCAGGGGCGCGCTGCGCTATCCGATGCTCGCCCGCGTGGGGGATGACATCGCGCTGACCTATTCCACCGACGGCAAGCGCGGCATTCGCCTGCATCTGTTCAACGCGGCATGGGTGATGGCGCAATGAGGGCGGCGGTGGAGTGGATCGAGTTGGCCCTCGTCATGGCGTGGGTTGGATTTGCGATAGCAGGGCCGGTTGGCGGTGGTGCGATGGCCCTTGGGGTGCTCGTGTTGCGCAGCTGGCTGCCGGTGGCGGGGCTGATGGCGCTTTTGGCGCCTTTGGGGGTGGCTTTGCCCGCGCTGGCCCTGCGCCAGATGGCGGCGGGCATGGGCGTGGCGGTGATCCCGTTCGGAAGCGTCGAACTGCTGGTGTTCCTGCTGGCCTACCTTGTCTTTCTGGCCTCGGCCATGGGGTGGATACGGGTTGATCTTTACCGGCTTGGCTATGCGCCGGTGCCGGTGGCGGTGATGGTGCTGGCGCTCTGTGGATATGGCGTGCTGACGGGGCAGGTTTTCTTGCCACTCGTCGCGGTTCTGGGTCAGGCGCTCTGGATCATGGGCTGGGGCAGCAGCAACTGGTTTGATCATGTGTTGCACGTGGGTCTGGTGCCGGTGACGATCGTGGGTCTGATCCTGCGGATGCTCTGAGCGAGGGGAGCGCGGGATTTTGAGTATTTTTGGAAAGATGAAAGTCAGGGGCGACGGCTGCCTGAAATGTTACCTGATCGGATCGAAAAGCGCATCTTTCATGCGGCAATCGCGCACCACGTCGCGCCCGCAGGGCACCGGGGTGAGGTCTTTGGAGAGGCAAAGCCGCGCCTCTTGAATGCGGCCCTCGCGGCAGGTGATGGTCACCATATCCGGCGCCAGCCCCGGATTGGCCTTGAGGAAGGCCTCTTCGATCACAGAGGCGGGCAGTTTTACCGGTTTCGAGAGGTTGCGAAAGACCGGCGGGCGGGTGACGCTGTCATAGGCTTGGCGCGCCAGCGCATAGTAATCCGGCCCCGAAAGCCCGGTGCAGGCACCGTGCTTTTTCCATTGATACCAGGCCAGCCCCGAGGTGCCCATGATGTCGGCCATGGCGTTTGTCATCTGGCGCGAGGGCGGGCGTTCGGCGGTTTGGCAGTGGGCGGGAAAGCCGCGATGATATTGCGGCCAGAGCCCGTGCAGCACCCAGCCGTGATCACGCGCCTCATCGCATTGCGGAGAGCGGCGCGCATCGCCTTCAAGCGCGCACCATGTCGGCGACCAGCTGAGCGAGAGGACGTAATAGTCAAACTCTCCGGCGCGATCCGATTGTGCCAATGCGGGCAGGCTGAGCAGGCTGAGCAGGCTGAACAGGACAAGCAGGATCACCGGCATTCTTTGGACTTTCATTTTGCGTCAGAGGCCAGTATATACCCCTCAAGTTCCCCGACAATGGAAACCCGTTCCGGCCTAGACCGGAACCGCCCCTCCAGGCGACGGGAAAGATTTGCGTGAAGGAGACCTGAGATGTCTAAACCAATCATGGCCAAGGCCACCGCCGTATGGCTGGTGGATAACACGACGCTGAATTTCAAGCAGATCGCGGATTTCTGCGGGTTGCACGAGCTTGAAGTGCAGGGCATTGCCGATGGCGATGTGGCCGCAGGCGTGAAGGGGTTTGACCCGGTCGCCAACAATCAGCTTACAGAGGAAGAGATTGAAGCGGGGCAGAAAAACCCGCTGCATAAACTCAAGCTCAAGTTCAACGCCGCCGCGCAGGGCGAGGAAAAGCGCCGTGGGCCGCGCTATACCCCGCTGTCCAAGCGCCAGGATCGCCCGGCGTCGATTTTGTGGCTGGTCAAGTTCCATCCCGAGCTGGCCGACAGCCAGATTTCGCGCCTTGTCGGCACGACCAAACCGACCATTCAGGCGATTCGCGAGCGGACCCACTGGAACATCGCCAATATTCAGCCGATCGACCCGGTGGCGCTTGGGCTGTGCAAGCAATCCGAGCTTGATGCGGCCGTGCAGAAGGCCAGCGCCAAGAAGGCCCGCGAAGGCGCCGCGATGAGCGATGACGAACGTCGCAAGCTGTTGAGCACCGAGCAGAGCCTTGGCATGGACGCCGAGCCCAAGATTCCGACCGCGATCGAGGGTCTTGAAAGCTTTACGCTTGGTCAGGATTACCAGCCGGAAGAGCGCGAAAAGACATATGATGCCGAAAGCCTTTTCAACTTGCCCGATGCGTCGGATGACGACGATGAGGACGAGGGCGAAAGCCGCTGAACTGGCGCATAGCCTTGGCAAAACGATAGAACCCGGGCCGAAATGCCCGGGTTTTTTCATGCCTGATTGCCGCCGATTTGAAAAATTTGGCTGCACGGGATAAAAATTGTTGCGCCGACTCAATCACCGCCCTAAATGCGATTCATAGACGCCAACGCACGCGCCTCTGGCCGGTGGCCCCGCCACCCGTGTTTACGTAGCGACGGTAACGTCTCCTGTTATGAACTGGTCGGGTGAAAGCCCGGGTCTGATTGGAGATGACCATGAACGCTTACGTGAACCCCCTTGCGGGCGGCGATGCCGTATTTGCACCTTTCGATACCTCATCCGTGATCGTCGATTACATCCGACGCACGTCATTTGATCACCCGACGCTGGTGGTTCACCGTGACACGGTTGCGCGCCAGTATCGCGCGCTCAAGGCCGGTCTTGGCCGGGCCGACATTCACTATGCAGTCAAGGCAAACCCGACCCGCGAAATCATCGAACTGCTGATCGCAGAAGGCAGCCATTTTGATGCGGCCTCGCGTGGTGAGATCGAGCTTTGCCTGAGTCTTGGCGCGCATCCCGATCACATCTCGTTCGGCAATACCGTGAAACGCGCCAGCGACATTGCCTTCGCCCATACCGCAGGCATCACCCTGTTTGCCGCCGATAGCGAGATGGAGCTTGAAAAGATCGCGGCCCATGCGCCCGGCGCAGAGGTTTATATCCGCCTTCTGGTCGGCGCGACCGGCGCCGACTGGCCGCTGAGCCGCAAGTTTGGCTGTGCGCCCGAAATGGCGGGCGACCTGATGGGCCGTGCCCGCGATCTTGGCCTCAAGCCGGTTGGCCTGTCGTTCCATGTCGGAAGCCAGACCCGCCGCGCCGAAATGTGGCGCGAAACGCTGGATCAGGTCGCAGGTGTCTGGGCCGAGGCCCGCGCAGCCGGTTTTGATCTGAGCATGGTCAATATCGGCGGTGGTTTCCCGGCGTTTTACGGCGAAGAGATCGAAGCGCCGCAGGTCTATGCCGCGCAAGTCATGGCGATGGTTGAACCGCGCTTTCCCGGGGCCACCCGCGTGATGGCAGAGCCGGGGCGCGGCATGGTCGCCGAGGCCGGCATGATCGCCGCCGAGGTGCTTTTGGTAAGCCGCAAATCCGAGGACGACATCTGTCGCTGGGTCTATCTCGATATCGGCAAATTCTCGGGTCTTGCCGAAACCATGGACGAGGCGATCCGCTATCAGTTTCTCACAGAGCGCGAGCATGAGGCAACCGGCCCCTGCATTCTGGCGGGTCCGTCCTGTGACAGTGCCGATGTGCTTTACGAAAAGCGCCCGGTTGCGATGCCGCTTGGGCTTGAGTCCGGCGACCGGATCATCATCCGCAACTGTGGTGCCTATACGTCAAGCTATTCCTCGGTTGGGTTCAACGGTTTCCCGCCGCTTGAGGTTGTGGTGATCTAGGGCGACCCTCGCCGCGCTTTTGCATGCGCGTCTCGGTTTTGGCGGCCCGGGTGTCACAGCCCGGGCTTTGCTTTGCGCAGGAAACGGGTCGCGTTGCGGCGCGATTGCGGTAACTCTTGCTGGCAAAAGGAGGGCTGTCATGGGGCCTGCGATTTCTGCCTTGCTGATCTTTTTGTTGCCGCTGGCCTATAGTCCCGGGCCGGGCAACATGATCTTTGCCGCCATGGGCGCGCGGTTCGGTGTTGCGGCGACATGGCCTGCGAGCTTTGGCTATCACATTGCGACATGGGCGGTGACGCTGGCGATCGGGCTTGGCTTTGGTGTCGCGATGCGGGGCGCGCCCGCGGTGGCGCAGGCGCTTCAGATCATTGGCGCGGGCTATGTGATGTGGCTTGCGCTTGGGTTATGGCGTGCCGGGGCAATGAGGGGCGATGACATGCGGGCCACGCCGCCGATGGGGTTTGGCGGCGGCATGGTGCTTTTGCTGTTCAACCCCAAGGCCTATGTGATCATCGCGCTGATGTTCACCCAATTCAGCGTGGCCCCCGGCCTTGGTGTGTTTGGGGTCGCGACGGTGTTTACCCTCAACAACATGCTGGCCTTTGCCCTTTGGGCCGCGCTTGGAACACAGTTTGCGCGGCTCTGGTCGCGCCCTGATCAGGCGGTTTTGCTGAACCGCGGGCTGGCGTTGATGCTGGGCGGTGTGGCGATCTGGATGGCGCTTGCCTAGGGGCACCAGCGGGACATGAAAAACCCCGGCACAGATCAAGGTGCCGGGGTCAGTCAGGAAAAGAGAGGTCGTCTTGCCTAGCCGAACACGCGGGTCAGTGCCGCGTCGGTGGCCGAGATGATCTGATTGATATCGTCCTTGGTCGCGATCAAGGCCGGCGAGTAACACAGGGTATTGTTAAAGCCGGGAACAGAGCGGTTGGTCGCGCCGATGATCACGCCCTGGGCCATGCAATCGGCCACAACCGCCTGAACCTGTTTCTCGGGGGTGGGCTCTTTGCTGGTGCGGTCGCTGACAAGTTCGGCGCCAAGGAACAGGCCCTTGCCGCGCACCTCGCCGATCACCGCGTGCTTGTCCTGAAGCGCGCGCAACTGATCGAGCATATAGTCGCCCATCGCCACGGTGTTGTCCAACAGACCCTCTTCTTCGATGATCGAGAGGTTTTCCAGCGCCGCCGCCGGGCCCGCCGTACAGCCGCCAAAGGTCGAGATATCGCGGAAATAGCTCATTGGGTCGGTGGCATCGTCGCGGAACATGTCGAACACCCGCTCTGAGGTCACGCAACAGGCGATGGCGGCATAGCCAGAGGCGACACCCTTGGCCATGGTCACGAAATCGGGCTCGATGCCGTAATGCTGATAGCCGAACCATGTGCCGGTGCGTCCGACGCCACAGACGACCTCGTCGATATGCAGCAGGATGTCATACTTGCGGCAGATTTCCTGAACGCGCGGCCAATAGCCCTTGGGCGGAACGATCACGCCGCCACCGGCGGTTACCGGCTCAAGACAGAGCGCGCCGACGGTATCGGGCCCCTCGCGCAGGATCACCTCTTCAATCGCGTTGGCGGCGGCGATGCCGTAATCTTCGCCTTCCAGATCCCATTGCGCGCGGTATTCAAGGCAATGCGGCACCCGCACGAAACCGGGAGTGTAGGGGCCATATTCCGCGTTGCGCTCGTCCTGGCCGCCGGCCGAAAGACAGGCGATTGTGGTGCCGTGATAATCGCGCTCGCGATAGAGGATCTTGTGTTTCTTGCCGCCATGGCGCTTATGCGCGATCTGGCGCACCATCTTGAACGCCTTCTCATTCGCCTCGGAGCCAGAGTTGGTATAATACACCCGTGTCAGACCCGGCATTTTCGCAATCAGCCTCTCGGAGAACATCGCGCCGGGGATCGAGCCGGCAGAACCCGCGAAATACGGCAGCTTGATCAGCTGATCGCGCACCGCATTGGCAATCCGTTCGCGACCATAGCCGACATTGACGGTCCAGACCCCGCCCGAGACGCCATCAAGGTGCTCTTTGCCCTTTTGATCCCAGACCCGCATTCCGCGCCCCTCGACGATGATGCGCGGGTCGCCCTTGGGGGCCTCGCCGGTCCAGGGGGCGTGCTGAATAAGGTGATGCCAGACATGGGCGCGGTCGGCCTCGACCACGCGAGAGATATCATTGTCGAAAAGTTTGCCGTCCATCTTGATGCTCCATCGGGTTGAGGCCCGGCGCAACGCGCGGGCCTGTGGTCACTGTCCATATTGGTTCTGGCTTTATATCAGCCGGGAAATGCCGCGTGCGGATAGGGCCAGAAGAAGTCAATATTTAAGGCCAAAAATCTGTTCTGGCCCTGAGTTTTGTGTCTAATGCATTGGTAAATAATGGGGTTTTATCGCAACTAGCGGCAAATTGCCAGCTTTGAGGCAATCCAAAAACTTCTTTTCGGATATGCTGAAATGACCTTAGGTCTGCTATTATTGCGTTGATCGGTTCTGTTGGATCGGGTTCACTCTGTGACGATGCCTGTCGTCATCTGGGCTCAACTGATCAGGGCCGGACGCATCAAAAGCCGCCGAAAAGTGCGGTTTCAGGTATAAAAAGTAACGTAATCAACGGGAGAAAAACGATATGAAATTGAAATCAAAGCTGATGACGGCCGTGGCCGGTGCCGCCTTCGCGGTCAGTGCCGGCGCCGCGACAGCGCAGGAAATCACCGTGGGGTATTTCCTCGAATGGCCGATGCCGTTCCAATATGCCAAGGAAATGGGCACTTATGACGAAGAGATGGGCGTCAAGGTCAACTGGCGCGCCTTTGATACCGGCACCGCGATGAGCGCGGCCATGGCCAGCGGCGATGTGCATCTTTCGGTCAGCCAGGGCGTGCCGCCCTTCGTCGTGGCCGCAAGTGCGGGTCAGGATATTCAGGTGCTTGATGTGGCCGTGTCCTATGCCGAAAACGATAACTGCGTCGTTGCCGAGGCGCTTGAAATCGACAAAACCAACGCGGGCGAGCTTGCCGGCAAGAAAGTGGCTGTGCCGCTTGGCACCGCCGCGCATTACGGTTTCCTCAAGCAGATGAGCCATTTCGGCGTGGATATCGCCAGCATGGACGTGGTGAACATGGCCCCGCCAGAGGGTGCCGCTGCGATTGCACAGGGCGCTATCGACATGTTCTGTGGTTGGGGCGGAAGTCTGCGGCGCGCGAAAGAACATGGCAATGTCCTTTTGACCGGCGCCGAAAAAGAAGCGCTTGGTATTCTGGTTTTTGACGTGACAAGCGCGCCGGCCGGCTTTGTTGCGGAAAACCCCGATCTGGTGGCCAAGTTCCTGAAAGTGACCGCAGATGCAAATGCCATGTGGAACGACGGCAGCAACCGCGACAAAATGCTGCCGGTGCTTGCCAAGGATAGCGGCATGGATCTGGATGCGACAGCCTCGACCATCGACACCTTCGTGTTCCCCAGCGTCGAAGAACAGCTCACAGCCAAATGGCTGGGCGGCGGCGCGCAGGAATTCATGAAAGGCGTGGCCGAAGTGTTCGTCGAGTCAGGTAGCATCGATTCGGCATTGGCCACCTATGAGGACAGCGTCAACACCGGCCCGCTGGCATCAGCCAACGGGATGTAAACCGCACCCGATGTGACAGACAGGGGCCCGTCCGTGCCGCGGGCGGGCTCTTGCGCAGCAATCCCAATGACAAACAGGGGGTGGGGATGTCCACACTTTCCATCGAAAATATCTCGATGCGGTTCGACTTGCCGAATGGCTCGCATGTGCAAGCCCTTCAGAATGTCTCGCTTGAATTGAAGACTGGCGAATTGATGAGTGTGCTTGGCCCGTCGGGCTGTGGCAAAACCACGCTTTTGAATATTCTGGCCGGGTTTCTTGCCCCGACCGAAGGCCAGATCACCCTAAACGATCACCTTGTCACCGGGCCGGATGCCGAGCGTGGCATGGTATTTCAGCAAGGCGCGCTGTTTGAATGGATGAGCGTGCGCGAAAACGTAAGCTTTGGCCCGCGCATGAAGGGACAGCGCGAGGCCCAGTTCGCCGGCAACGTTGACCACCTGCTGGATGTCGTCGGACTTAAGGATTTCAAGGAAAAAGCGGTTTATGAGCTGTCTGGCGGCATGCAGCAACGGGTGGCGCTGGCGCGCTGTCTGGCCAATGATCCCGACGTGATCCTGATGGACGAACCGCTTGGCGCACTTGACGCGCTGACCCGCGAAAAGATGCAGGGGCTGGTTCTGAAGCTCTGGAAAGAGACCGGCAAGACGATCGTCCTGATCACCCACTCGGTTGAAGAGGCCCTGTTGCTGGGCGAGCGTCTTTTGGTGATGGCGCCGCGACCGGGGCGCATCCACAAGGAATACCGCCTGCCGTTTGCCGAAATGGGCGTCGGGCAAGACCTGCGCGAAGTGAAGAAACACCCTGAATTTGGGGCCAAGCGCGAAGAAATCCTGTCGATGATCTGGGATATGGAAGAAGAGATCATGGGCCGCACCGAGGAGGCAGAGGCATGACCATTCTGATCATCTATGTTGCCATTTTCGTGGCCGCGTTTTTCGCCGTGCGCAAGGGCGTCAGCAAGTTCCGCCAAATGAACGATTACACCTCGCTCAAGACGGTGACCTTTGGCGATGAAAGCGCGGTGCGGCCAGATCGGTGGGCCAGTGTGATTTCGGTTGTGACGATCTTTTTGCTCTGGGGCGCCTTCACCGGAAGCAAATGGGTGCCGATCCATGCGCCAGGACCGTTCATCGGCGATACCGAGTTTGTCTATACGCTTGAGGCCCCCGACGGCAGCCGCGATGACGCCACGGTTTACGCCCGCGTCTTCAAGGTCGGCGAAGAGGTGAGCAACCGCGAGATCGAGCCCGGCGATGGCTTTGCCAAGAACGATTCCATCACCGTGGGCGCCTGGCGCTCAGAGCTATTGCTGATGGACAAGAACGATGAGGCAAAACGCAAGGACGGCGCCAAGGTCGTGGCCATTGATGGCCAGCCCGTCGCCCCCGGTGACACGGCCAAGGTCAGCAACGGCACGGTCGCGATCACCAGCAAGGGGTCGTTGAATTTCGCGCCCTCCAAGGGCATGCAGATGGAGCCAATCTGGCTTCCGCCGCCGGAATCGGTGGTGTCGCGGGTCGCTGAAATCTCCGAGCAGGGCTATCAGAATTTTACCCTGTTCGAGCATCTCTACTGGTCGCTGTTCCGGGTGGTCGTGGGGTTTGCCCTTGGGGCTTTGGTGGGTATTCCGCTTGGCTATGCCATGGGGCTGAGTGACTGGTTCCGCGGCTGGTTCGATCCGATCGTGGAATTCATGCGCCCGGTGCCGCCATTGGCCCTTATCCCGCTGGTGATCATCTGGGCGGGGATCGGTGAAAGCGGCAAGATCATTCTGCTGTTTCTTGCGGCGCTCTGGATCATGACCATTTCAGCGCGCGCGGGCGTGTCCGGCGTGGCGATTTCCAAAGTGCATGCGGCCTATTCCCTCGGGGCGAGCAAATGGCAGCTGATGCGCTATGTGATCATGCCCAACAGCCTGCCAGAGATCTTCACCGGCGCACGTGTCGCGATGGGGGTCTGTTGGGGCACGGTTGTGGCCGCCGAACTTGTCGCCGCCGAAAAGGGCGCGGGCATGATGATCATGGTCGCGAGCCGGTTTCAGCTTACCGATATCGTGATCATGGGGATCATCCTGATCGGGATCATCGGCTATGGTATCGACATCCTGATGCGCAAGGCGGAAAGCTGGCTTGTGCCGTGGAAAGGGCGGGCCTGATCCGGCAGGGGTGACAGGGGGCGCTGCCCCCGTCGCCGCAAGCGGCGCCTCCCCCGGAGTAGTTTTGCCAAGAAGAAGGGGATGAAGCAGGGCAAACCTTGCTTCATCCTTTTACGTTTGAGGCTAGTTGAGCAGACCGGCGTGACGCAGACCGGCATCGACAAGCGCCTTGGTCGGCTCGGTGAGGGGGGTCAGGGGCGAGCGGACCTCGTCACTGCACAGGCCAAGCCGCGACATGGCGTACTTGACGCCGACGACGCCCGGCTCGGTAAAGATCGCGCGATGCAGCGGCATCAGACGATCCTGAATCTCAAGCGCCGTGGCGTAATCGCCCGCAAGCGTTGCCTCTTGGACCTGGGCCACCAGTTTGGGGGCGACATTGGCGGTGACCGAAATCACGCCTTGTCCGCCCTGGGCATTAAAGCCATGTGCGGTGCCGTCTTCGCCGGAAATCTGGGCAAACTCCTTGCCACAGGTGATCCGCTGGGCGCAGACGCGGGCCAGATCGCCGGTGGCATCCTTGACGCCGACAATGCGCGGCAGTTTTGCAAGCTGGCCCATGGTGTCGGGGGACATGTCCACAACCGAGCGGCCGGGGATATTGTAGATCACGATCGGCAGGTCACAGCAGTCATGCAACGCGGTGAAATGCGCGATAAGCCCGGCCTGTGTGGGTTTGTTGTAATAGGGCGTCACCACCAGCGCGGCGTTGGCCCCGACCGACAGGGCATGCTGCATCAGGCGCATCGCTTCGCGGGTGTTGTTGGACCCGGCCCCGGCGATCACCGGAATGCGACCTGCGGCGGCCTTGACCACTTCGGCGACGACGGTTTCATGCTCGCCGTGGCTCAGGGTCGGGCTTTCGCCGGTGGTGCCGACCGGCACGAGGCCATGGCTGCCCTCACTGATATGCCAGTCGACGAGTTTCTTGAGCGTATCCAGATCCAGATCGCCGTTCTTGAACGGCGTGACCAGGGCAGGAAAAGATCCTTTGAACATGACACGCTCCTTTCGTCTCTACGTGAGGGCGGGCGGCGCCCGCTGTGATCAGCTTTGCCTGAGCGGTTCGGCGCGCATGGTCCGGGTGTTGTGAATGGACGCGGGCGCGTGTGACGCATAGGCTGGCGCTGTCTATCCTTCGCAATGGCGGGAAATGCAAGAGATGTTGCGCGTATGCACCCTTGTTCTGGGGTTTGTCGGGTCGGTTTTGACGGCGCATGCCGCCGATTTGCCACGCATTGCCCCGCGCCCTCTGGCCAGTGCGCTTGAGGCGATGCAGGGCGGCCGCTGGGATATGGCGGCGCAATTGGCGCGGCGCGACGGGGCTGCGGCGGGGGATCTGATTGAATGGTATCGCCTGCGCGCCGGACGAGGCGCGCCCGCCGAGGTGTTGGCGTTTCTCAATCGAAATGGCCATTGGCCGGGGCTTGAGTATCTGCGCCGACAGAGCGAAGAGGCGATGACCCATGCGGCGTTTGACGACGTGCTGGCGTTTTATGAGGGCTATAGGCCGCAGACCGGCACCGGGGTGCTGAACTATGGCCGGGCACTTGTCGCGCGTGGCCGGGTGGGCGATGCCGAGGCTGGCGTGGTTCTTGGCTGGCGCACGCTTGATCTGACAACCGAGGAGCATCACGATTTTCTGGCCGAGCATGGCGCGCTTTTGGCGCCGCATCATGCCGACCGCCTTGAAATGGCGCTTTGGCGGGGGTTGCGCGATGTGGCCGATATGCTGCCTCTGGTCAGCGCGGCCGAACGCAGGCTGGCCGAATTGCGCCAACAGGTAGAGAAAGACGGCGGCGAGGGGCTGAGCGCGGCGCAGGAACGTCACCCCGGCATCGCCTATGAGCTATTCAACAGATATCTGAGAAACGACCCTGACAAGGCCATTGCGGTGATCCTGCGCCAGAGCCGGATCAAGGCGGGGCTTGGCGAGCCCGAGCGTTGGGCCAGTTGGCGACGCGCCCTGGCCCGCCAGCAGATGCGCGATGGCAAGGCGCAACTGGCCTATGATCTGGCGTCGGTACATCAGCTAGTCGAGGGCGCGAATTACGCCGATCTGGAATGGTTGTCGGGCTATCTTGCATTGCGTTATCTTGAGGCGCCGGCATTGGCGCTTGATCATTTCCAACGCTTCCGCGCGGCGGTTGAAACGCCGATTTCGCTTGGTCGCGCGGGTTATTGGATCGGGCGCGCGCAAGAGGCGCTTGGGGATCATGAGGCCGGCAAGCTCGCCTATGGCGAGGGGGCCGCCTATCAGACAAGCTTTTACGGGCTGCTGGCAGCGGAAAAAGCAGGCCTGCCGGTCGATCCGTTGTTGGCGGGGCGGGAAACCTTCCCGCCCTGGCGTAGGGCGGATTTTGCAACAAGCGACCTGCAAGAGATCGGCACGCTGGCCCTTGCCATGGGCGATCTCGGGCTTGCGCGGCGGTTTTTCATTCGCCTCTCAGAGGCGCAGGATCGCACCGGGCTTGGCCAGATGGGCCAGATGCTTGACGAATTGAAGCAACCGCATTTGCAGGTGATGCTTGGCAAAGCCGCCGCACAGCGCGGCCTCGTGATCGAGGCGCCCTATTATGCGCTGCATCCGTTGGCCGATATGTCGCTTGCGGCGCCAACCGAAATGGTGCTTGCGATTGCCCGGCGCGAAAGCGAGTTCAATCCGTCGGTGGTCAGCGGCGCGGGGGCACGGGGCCTTATGCAGGTGATGCCGGGCACCGCACGCGATGTGGCGCGCGATCTCGGGATTGCATATGAGCGTGACAAGGTGCTTGTCGACTGGGCCTATAATGCCCGGCTTGGCGCGACCTATCTGGCGCAATTGGGCGCGCGGTTTGATGGCAATGTGGTGCTGGTCGCGGCGGGCTATAACGCGGGGCCGGGACGAGCGGCGCAATGGCTGGCGGAATATGGCGATCCGCGTGACACCAGGGGCGATGCGATTGTCGACTGGATCGAGCATATCCCGTTTCGCGAGACCCGCAACTACGTGATGCGCGTCGCGGAAAGCCTTCCGGCCTATCGCGCGCGTCTGGGCAAAGAGCCGCTGCCAACGCCCTTCACGCAAGAGCTGCGCGGCAGCAGTGTCGCCCCCCTTGGAGATTAGGGCCAAAGGGGGGCGGGGTCTTAGAACGGTTTGCGCCAGGCGACGGCAATTGACCAATCGGTCTTTGACTGCACCCCGTTGAGGTTCTGATAGACCGGCACGCCAAGTTCGACCCCCAATAGCTGTCCCTTAAGAGGTCCGCGGCGCGGCGTGAGATCGGCCCCGGCATAGAGCGTGACATAGTCGCCGCCATAATTGCGCGGATCGGCCCCAAGCGAGGGGCCGGCAATATTGTTGTCGCGGCCTTTGATCCGCCCGGCATGACGATATTCGGCGCGTCCGGAATAGCTTATCCAAGGCGCGGCGCGATAGCTGAGCCATCCGCTTAGCGCGGCCTCATGCCCAAGACGATAGCCCTCGTCATTATCGCCCAAACGCACGATTGCGCGCATCTGGCCACCCCAGTTGAGCGCACCGCGCCCGGTCTCGTAGGTCAGGCTTGGGTGAAGGTCAAAGGTGCCCGATCCAAGTTGCATCGAATAGGCCAGCCGCCGGGTGGGGCGGGTGTTCATCGGCGAGAGCATCTGCCCGGTCTCGGTGATCGACCCGGTCGGCAGGCTAAGCCCAAGCCCAAGGCGTGCGCCGCCCTTGGGCGTCTTGTTGAGCGCCAGCAAAGCCCCGAGCCGGATATCGCCGAGCCCGTTCGATCTGGTGGTGTTGTCGCCCAGAACAGTGGTGCCGACAGGCCCCGCATAGGTGCGCATGGTCATGGATTTTTCCACATAGGGCAGCATCCCCATCAAGGTAAGCCGCTTGCTTGGGGCATACATCGCGCCCAGCATATGCATGTCCATGCTCATGTTGACCGGGGCGACGCGGATGGTGGGCGGCTGTCCGGGCAGGGCGGCAAAGGCGTTTGGCACGGTGGTGACAAGGGTGTTGGCATCCATGTCATTGGTGCCCTGACGGATGCCCGACATTTCCATGCCGCCATAGCGATAGGTCAGCACCAGTTTGCCCTTGGGCAATTGATGCCGTCCCGGCACGCCAATCGGGCCGTGGCGGTGCATTTGGTGGTGTTTCCCGGCATGGGGCATGTCGTTCATGTCGCTCATGTCTTGCGGCATCATGTCGTCGCCCTGCTGGGGCATGGTCTGGGAGGTGGCCATTGTGGCCATCGTGGCCAGCAATCCGGCGCAGGCAAGCGCCGCGCCAAAGGTTCGGTTGATCATCATCATATCTTTCGGATCGGGCGCGCCCTGTGGCGGCCCTCTATTTCGGTCTTGGTGTTGAAAGGCGTGGGTCTTCAGGACCAAAGATATGGTGGCGCGCGCGGATGATATCCGGCGGGCCGCGCAGCGCTTGCCCAAAAAAGGGCGGGCGCTGCGATCTGTTTCGAGATGCTCAGGCGGCTTGGAATGGAAAGCGGCAGGTCGGGGGAAACAAGGGCTGCGACGACACCAAAGGCGGGGCAGGGATCGTGCTGTGCCTCGCCCTCGCCGGACGCGCGCTCCAAAGGCAGGCTCTGGCCGCCGATGGGGATATAGATGATCTCGGCGCCGGTGCAGATTGCCATCATGCCGGGGCCGGGCGCGCCGCCTGCCATCACCATCGGCAAGGCCGTCACGCGCAGCGCCAGAAGGCAGGCAATCAGGATCGCCAAAAAGCTACGGGCGCCTGATTTCATGTGTGAATTTGTGCGCCGCATGCCTGCCTTGATGGTGGTTTCGGGCTGTTATATGCGCGCTCACGAATTTGTGAAGTGCGGCCTGGCCGATTGGCCCCTTTTGCCGCAGGGCCGGGCGCGCAGGCTGGGCCGCGCGCCCGGATCGCCTTAGAACGCCAACTGCCAGCCCAGTGTCGCGATCCAGTCAGTTTCCATTTGGGGGCCGTTCAGTTTCTGATAGATCGGCACACCCAACTCGAACGCAAGGCGATGGCCGCGCAGCGCGCCCCTTTGCCCCATCAGGTTGAAACCGCCATAAAGCGTGACGGTGTCGCCGCCATAGTTATCGGGGTCGGCGGTTTGCACCGGCCCGGCAATCAACGGGTCACGACCGGTGATATCGCCGGTGGTGCGCGCCTCGACGCGGCCCGACAGGCTTATCCAGGGTTCGGGCTGATAGCTGGCCCATGTGCTCACGGCGAGCTGATCGCCAAGACGATAGCCGTTGTTCTTGCCGGTGCGAATGACCCCGGCAAGCTGCGCGCCCCATTTGGTAAGCCCCTGACCGCCATTATAGGTGATGCCGGGCAAGAGGTCATAGGTGCCCGAACCAAGCTGCATCGCATAGGGCAGGCGCACAGTGGGGCGTGTGCCGTTGGGGGCTAGGATGGTGCCGGTCTCCGAGGTTGACCCGGTCGGAAGGCTGACACCCATGTTCAGGTGAAACTTGTGATTGCCGATTTCCGTCAACCCGATCAGCGCCGAGACTTTGACATCGCCGATGCCTTCGGATGTGGTGCGAAAGCCCCCCAGGACCGTGGTGCCGGCACCGCCCTGATAGGTCAGGTGATCCATCTGCTTGTCGATATAGGGCAGCATCGCCATCAGGGTGATGCGATCATTGGGGGCATACATGGCGCCAAACATATGCATCTGCATCTGCATGTCCGTGGGCACGATGCGCAATGTGGGCGGTTGGCCGGGGGCACCGAAAAAGCGGTTCGGAACGGTGGTGGCAATCGTGTCGTTGCTGACGTTGTTGCTGCCGATCTGGTTGCCGCGCATGTCCATATGCATGAACCGATAGGACAGCATCACCTCGCCTCGCTTGTGGCGGTGTTCGCCCATCACGCCAATCGGCGCGTGACCATCGGCCCGCAGCGGCGGCAGGTCGGTTGTGGTCACGGTGAAGCCCGTGGCGGCATCATTGGCGGGAACCGGATCGTCTTCGTGGGCAAAAACCGGGGCGGCGAGGGCGGTCAGCGAAAGGGTGGCACAAAATGCGGCTGCGCGCAGGGAAACCTGTGTCATGTGAGATAACTCATTTTATTGTTTTAGGGCTTGGCTCTTCAAAGGCCGGACCAAATCGAAGGTGAGAAAGTCAGGCCGCAATGGGGCTGGCATGGCCGAAAGGCCCTGTTCACCGGTTCCGAAGCACCCACCGGCCCACGTTTGCACGGGGCGGAAAAGCGATTTGGCTGAACAGGTAACTACGTAACTATGCGGCAGGCGCGCGTGCGCCGGATGTCCCGCTGGAGATGCACCAAGGCCGATAATTCGACAGGGCGCACGGGCAGGACCAATCGGCGAATGCCAGCTATCCCAGGGCCGACACCGGCGGCGCGCGAGAGCTGTAGGCGGCAGGCAAATCGCCTGCCGCCGCCCGAAAATCGTCATTCGGTACATGTGTCCGTGAGTAGACAAGGTTGGTGGCATCCGGGTCGATGTCACAATCCGGCAATGCCCCCGCAGTTTTGAAGAACGGGCAGGGCGTGAAAACGTGATGGGCTTCGTGTTTGTCGGTCTGGCCGGGGTTGTGGTCACTATGCTGCGCATGCGCGGCCTGCGCTGCCAGTTCGTGTTGACATTCGACCGCGGCGGAGGCGGCGACACGCAGGACAAGCAGCACGACAAGAAACGCCGGGAGCATGCCCAGAGCTTTTATCGCGTTGATGATTCTGCCGATTTTCATCGCCACCAATTTCCCGACCCCAATAAAACAGGCCGATTGTTCCAAAATCCGTCGCTGGCCCGAGTAATGAATGGGGCTGCGTTGCCTTGAGCGTACCCCGGTGGGGCATCTGCTGGCCTGTGGCGGATTGCCACACCCTCTTGCCGAGCGGCTTGGCCTAGGCAGCGCGGCGTTGCCGCCAGAGTGTAAACAGCCCCGCGCCGACGATAAGCGCGCCACCGAGCGCCACATTCAGGCGGATCGTTTCGGAAAAGGCCAGAATGCCGATGGTGCTGGCAAACATTAGTTGCAGATAGGCAAAAGGCTGAACCGCGCTCGCCTCGGCGACCTCATAGCATTTGATCAAGGTCCAGTGCCCCGCCGCGCCGGTGATGCATAGCGCGCCCATCCAGACCCAGTCAGAGGCGATCATCGGCTCCCAGAACCACATGCCAACGGCGGTCATCGCCACAGAGCCGATCGTGCCGGTCCAGAAAAAGCTTGTCGCGGCAGTATCGCGACGCGCGACATAGCGCGTCAACAGACCGTAAAGCGCAAACATCAACGCGGCGATCAGCGGCACGATGGCTTGCGGTTCGAACACCCCAAAGCCCGGCTCCAGGATGATGATCACCCCGACAAAGCCAACCCCGATGGCCAGCCACCGCCGCCAGCCGACCTTTTCCCCCAGAACCGGCCCTGACAACGCGGCGATCAACAGCGGATAACAGGCAAAAACCGCATGGCTTTCGACAAGGCCCAACAGGGTAAATCCAAAGATCATTACGCAGATCTCGGTCACCAGAAGCAGCGAGCGAAACGCCTGCATCAACGGCTGGCTCGTGGTGGCGGCGGCGCGCAACCCGCCCGCCTTGCGGCTGGCGATGGTCATGACGAAGGCGGCAAAGAACCAATAGCGGATCATCACCACCATCAGCACGTTGTATTCGCCCGCAAGATGGCGCGAAATGCCGTCCTGCACCGCAAAGATAAACGTCGTGGCGATCATCAGCCAGATCCCCAGCCGGGTGTTTTGTGCGTTCATGTCGTGCCCTTCGTGGCGGTGGTCATATGGCGTTTGCGGCCAAACCCCGGCTGACGGGTCACGACAAATCCAGCCGCCTCAAGCCCACGGCGCACGAAACCCGCCGCCGTATAGGTCGCCGCCGTGCCGGTGGCGGTTGTGTGCCGCGCGACCTCGGCCAAAAGGTCGTCTTGCCAAAGCTCGGGGTTCTTGGCCGGGGAAAACCCGTCAAGAAACCATGCATCGGCCTGGCCTTGCCAATCGACGAGGGTCTGGCGCGCATCGCCCTCGATCAGGGTGAATGTCAGGTCGGTCAGCGTAATCACCTGCGCACCGCCCTGCCAAAGCGGCGCAAGCTCTGCCGCGACATCCGACAGCTCGGGAAAGGCCGACTGCGCGCGTCGCATCTGTTCGGGGCTCATTGGATAGGCCTCGAACGTGGTGAAATGCAGTCGCCCGTCGACATTGGCCGCACGCCATGCGGCGAGGCTTGCCAAAAGGTTCAAGCCGGTGCCAAAACCCAGCTCGGCAATGTGAAACCCATCGTAAAACCGTGCCGGAAGGTCATTGCCCGTCAGAAACACATGCCGGGTTTCGGCCAGCCCGTTCTCAAGGCTGAAATAGGGATCATCAAACCGGGTCGAGACGGGAATATCGCCGTCATTCCAGAGGATATCGACCTGCTGGCCCTGCATGCTGTGATCCTTTAAAGCGGGGGTGGATGGGCGTGACCATGCAGGGGGACAGGCGCTTTGGCAATGGCCGATATAACGGTAATGGGGGCGGGGATCTTTGGCCTTTCGGTGGCGTGGACCTGTGCACGGCGCGGCGCGCGTGTGCGGGTGATTGATCCCCATGGCCCCGGTGCAGGGGCGTCGGGGGGTATCGTCGGTGCGTTGGCCCCGCATGTGCCGGAAAACTGGAATGACAAAAAGGCGTTTCAATTCAAGAGCCTGCTCATGGCGCGCGCCTTTTGGGCCGGGGTTGCCGAGGCCTCGGGTCAATCGCCGGGCTATGGCCGTCTTGGACGGTTGCAACCGATTGCGGATGAGGCGGCTTTGACGCTGGCCAATGCCCGCGCCCTTACCGCGCGCGATCTCTGGCAGGGCAAGGCGGACTGGCGCGTGATCAGGGCCGGGGGGGAGTGGGCCCCGTTCACGCCCACCGGATATCTGATCGAGGATACGCTTAGCGCGCGCCTGCATCCGCGCCGCGCCTGCGCCGCGCTTGTGGCGGCGATTCGCATGACGGGCGGCGAGGTGGTGCCCTCGGGCGCGCCCGAGGGTCGGGTGATCTGGGCCACCGGCGTTGCGGACCTGCAAGAGCTAAGCCATGCCCATAGCCGCAGCGTCGGCCATGGCGTCAAGGGGCAGGGCGCGCTGTTGGGTTATGACGCGGCCAGCCTGCCTCAGCTTTTTGCCGATACGCTTCATATCATCCCGCATGAGGATGGCACCACGGCGGTCGGATCAACCAGCGAGACCACCTACGACAAGCCCACCAACACCGACGACCAGCTTGACGCGGTGATCGCGCGGGCGCGCGCGGCGGTGCCGGTTCTGGCCGATGCGCCGGTGCTGGCCCGGTGGGCGGGTATTCGCCCGCGCAGCCGCAGCCGCGCGCCGATGCTTGGGGCGCACCCCCTGCGCGCGGGTGAATTCATCGCCAATGGCGGTTTCAAGATCGGCTTTGGCATGGCCCCCAAGGTCGGGCAGGTGATGGCCGACCTGATCCTGGACGGGGTGGATGGCATCCCCGAGGGCTTTCGCCCCGAGGCATCCTATTGAAAGGACTGCATATGCAACCCAAGTTGACCGGGCTTGATCATCTGGTGCTAACGGTGGGCGATCTTGACGCGACGATCGCCTTTTACCGCGACGGTCTGGGGATGCAGGCCGAGGCGTTTACATCCATGGACGGGACGGTGCGATGGGCGCTAAAGTTCGGCGCGCAAAAGATAAACCTGCATGTTGTCGGCGCCGAGTTTGAGCCCAAGGCGCGCCGCGCCACGCCCGGATCGGCGGATTTGTGTTTCCTGAGCGACGTGGCAATTTCAGATTGGCAGGCGCATCTTGCCGTTCTTGGCATCCCGGTGGAAGAGGGTCCGGTGCGACGCACAGGGGCCAGGGGCCCGATCCTGTCGCTATACCTGCGCGACCCGGATGGCAATCTGGTTGAGGTATCAAACCGGATTACGAGTTAACCCCGCGTCTTGTCCATCACCCGCGATGTCATCGGGGCCTCGTCCTGAGCGGAAAAATCCGCCGCCAGATCGCGAATTTTGGCGTGATTCGGGGATTTGACACAGACCGGATCGGTTGCAGTGGGGTCGCCCGCAATCGCCATCGCCTGACAGCGGCAACCGCCGAAATCAATCGTCTTGCGCTCGCACGAGCGGCAGGGTTCCTGCATCCAGTCGGTGCCACGATAGGCGTTGAAGGCGCTGCCGTTCTGCCAGATATCGGCCAGCGGACGGTCGCGGACATTGTCAAATTCGAGGCCCTTGATGGTCTGCGCCGCATGGCATGGCAGCACGAGCCCGTCGGGCGCGACGTTGATGCCGGTACTGGCCCAACCGCCCATGCAGGGTTTGGGGTAATCGGCGTGATAATCGGCGGGCACATAGTCGATCACCAGCCTGCCCTTGAGCCGCGCGCGGGCCTCGGCGACGGTGCGATTGGCCTCTGCCGCCTGTTCGCGGGTGGGCATCAGGGCGCCACGGTTCTGCATCGCCCAGCCGTGGAATTGCACCGTTGCCACCTCGATCCGCCGCGCGCCCATCTCCTGTGCCATTTCAATCGCGCGGCTGAGCTGGTGCATATTGCCCCGGTGCATCACGAAATTGAGCGTGAGGGGAAAGCCAATCGCGCCGATCCATTTGGCCACCATCATCTTGCGGTCATAGCCGCCCTTATAGCCGCCGATCCGGTCGGCCATCGCCGCATCGGTGCCCTGAAGCGAAAGCTGGACATGATCAAGCCCGGCGGCATCAAGCTCGGCCAGCCGCTTTTCGGTCAGGCCAATGCCAGAGGTGATCAGATTGGTATAAAGCCCCGCCTCGCGCGCGGCGCGCACAAGATCGGTAAGGTCGCGGCGCGAGGCCGGCTCGCCCCCCGAAATATGCAATTGCAACACCCCCATAGCGGCGCCCTGGTCAAACACCGAGCGCCAGTCATCGGTTGAAAGCTCGCTCTCGCGCGCCGTCAACTCGACCGGGTTGGAACAATAGGGGCAAGACAACGGACAGCGATGGGTCAGTTCCGCCAGCATCGCGATGGGGGGCTGAACCTGCATCATGTCACCTCAAGAAAGCGGCGATTGGCCAGCTCTTGCAAGAATTCCGTGCTGTCGCGGGTCACATCCTCCAGCGGCGCCTTGAACGTTTCCGAAAGGTCGGCGGCGATTGCCGCGAGCGTGGTTTTCCCGTCAACACGGCTTAGGATCGCATGGCCGACGGGGTCAAGCCGGATCGCGCGCTCGGGCGCCAAAAGAACCCAATTGTCGCGCACCTTGTCAAAATGCAGACGCACGCCGCGCGGCAGATAAGGGATGCCCTCGGGGGTCATGCCGCTCCCTTTGCCAGCAAGCCCTGGCCCGGTTGCCATGCACCGGGGGGGATGCGCGCCGGATCGACATAGGCCGCATAAAGCGCATCAAGCTGTGACCATAGCACATCGGTCTTGAACACCAAGGCGGCGGCGGCGGCATCCTGTTTTTCGCCCGTATCGGCATGATCGAGCACCCATTTCAGGCCAAAGGCCACATCCTTGGGCGCCTCTTTCAGGCGGTTGCGGAAATATGCAAGGCTGCTGTCATCGGCAAAGGCGTAATTGGCCAGCAATCCCTCGATCCGCTCGGCGTGGATTTTCGGCGCGAAAAGCTCGGTCAGCGAGGCCGCGACCGCCTCAAGCAGGGGTTTGTCGCGCACGAAATGCACATAGGCATCGACCGCGAACTTGGTGGCAGGCAGCACGCCATCGGTGCTTGCGACATACTCGGGGTCAAGCCCGATCGCCTGCGCCAGGCGAAGCCAGCGGCGAATGCCGCCCTCATTTTCGGCGGTGCCATCATGATCCTCGATCCGCGAGCGCCAGATGCGGCGCAGATCGGGGTCATCGACGCGGCTCAGAAAGGCGGCATCCTTCATCGGGATGCGGGCCTGATAATAATAGCGGTTGATCACCCAGGCGCGCACCTGATCGGGGGTACAGCCGCCCGAATGCAGCAGATGATGAAACGGGTGCCGGTCGTGATAGCGCTCGGCACCGATCTGGCGCAGGCGGGCCTCGAAGTCAGCCGGGGTGGCGGTCATAACGTCAGCTCCATTCCATCCTGTCCGATAATCCAGCCAGCGGCCTCGGCCTCGGCCCGTTCGGCCGCATCGGGGCGGAACACCGGGTTGGAATTATTCATATGCACAAAAACCTTACGCCCGATCCCGAGATCGCGCAGCGCGGCGATAGAGCCCTCTGGCCCGCTCATCGAGATATGGCCCATGCGCTTGCCGGTCTTTTGGCTAAGGCCTATTTCAAGCATCTCGTCATCGCGCCAGAGCGTGCCGTCGAAAAACACCATATCGGCGCCCTTGAGGCGATTTGCCAGTCGCCCGGTCACGGCGGCGCAGCCGGGGATATAATAGATGTCGCGCCCCTCGGCGTTGATATGCACGCCAGTGGTCTGCTCGCCCTCAAGGTCGGTTTTGACTTCGTCCCCCTCCATGTAAAGCGGCACCTTGCCGGGGACCGAAAACAGCGTCGCGCTCAGGCCGGGCAAAAGCGTGACCTCCTTGTCCAAAGCGATGGTGACACGCGGCACGCGGGCCGGATCAACCGCCTGCAACAGCGGGTTGGCGGCCAGAACCTCGTGGATTTCGCCGGTGGCATGCAGGGCAAAGGGCTGTTGCTCGCGCAGCGACAAAAGCCCCGCAACATGGTCGATATCGCCATTGGTCAAAAGCACCGCCGCAATCGGGGAGTCGCGCAGGCCCGTCGGATGCAGCGCCGGATTGTCGGCGATTTGGGCGCGGATATCCGGCGAGGCGTTCAAAACGACCCACCGCTCGCCATCTACGCTGATAGCGAGCGAGGATTGTGTGGATGACGGGATTTTACCCGCGCGGGCCAGATTGCAATTCTCGCAGCCGCAATTCCATTGCGGAAGCCCGCCCCCGGCCGCAGCACCAAGTATCAGAGCTTTGAACACTTGCTACCTCGCTGCGCCCGAGATTGAAATATTCAGAACAGGACGCCGCCGCCGTCACGCTCTTCTGCGGGGCCGTACATGTTGATTTCCATGCCGCAGTTCAACTCACGCAGAACAGGTTTACTCCATGCCATGATCAATCCTCCCTTGGGTTCGTGGCTAGACACCTGAATTAGATATTTGCAACCTCGGCTTGTCAACGGTCCTGACCGGATCGGCCCTACGACTTTAGTGCAGGGCGTGGGCGAGGGGCTTGTGTCGCATCCCTGTCATGGGCGAAGTTAAGGCAGGAGAGGTTTGCGAGGGACCGGCATGATCGAGCTTTTGTTTGTCATCTGCCTCAAGGCGCAACCCGCGATCTGCGAAGAGCGGGCGTTTCAATACACCGATCGGGGCACGCGCGGCTGTATTGCCGAGGCGATCCCGCAGCTAAGCCTTTGGGCCAACGACCACCCGCGCTGGCGCGTTTCGCGCTGGTCCTGCCAGCCGCTTGGTGGGGCAAGGTCACGGGCCTGAGGGCCGGAACAGGATGAAAATGACGCATAAAAAGGCAGAATTCATGAAGAAACCGGGGCTTGTCCTGGCTGTGATCTGTGCAATGGCCATCGGGATCACGGGGGCCGTTCACGCCGCAGACGACACTGAAGGCTATGACCTCATCTTTCGCACCGGCACGCTCGACGATTTCGCGCCCGGCGATCATCTGCGCTATGAGTCGGTGACGGCAAACGAGGCCGCCGCCCCGCAAACGCCGCAGAGCCTAGACCTTGTGATCGAAGACGACGACACCGCCCGTCTCAGCCGCGATATCGACGGCAAGCGCCAGTCGCTCGCGGTTTTTGACGCCAGTGTTGGCAACCCTATGGCGATGTTCTTCCTCGAACGGCTTGTGCGCGATCTGGCGGTGTCGACCGGCGGCAGCAAGTATTACATCCGCAATCGGATCAAGGACTCGCTGCTTGCGCCCGAGGCAATTACCTCGGATCACATTAGTTATGACGGGGCCGAACAGCCCGCGACACGGGTCACGTTGGCACCCTTTGTGGCTGATCGGAACCGCGCGCGCCTTGGGCCTTTTGCCGAGCTGCGGATCGATTTTCTGATGTCTGATGCGGTGCCCGGCTGGTATCATGAAATCAAAGCCGCCACACCCAAGCGCGAGGCGGGTGGGCGGTTTTTTCACTCCACGTTGCACTTGTCCGAGGAGGTTCAATAACCATGCGCGCACTGGCGATACTGGCCCTGATTACCCTGCCCATCGGCGCGGCGGCGCAAGACATGGCCGAGCGTCTCAATGACTATCCGACCGAGGCGCGGGCGGATTATGTCTTTGGCTGCATGGCAAGCAACGGCACCACCCAGGAGATGCTGCGGCGCTGTTCGTGCTCGATTGATGTGATCGCCTCGATCCTGCCTTATGAAAAATACGTGCAGGCGGAAACCGTGCTGTCGTTGCGCCAGGGCAGCGGCGAGCGGATATCGCTGTTTCGCAGCGCCGCAAGCAGCAACACCATGGTCGCCGACCTGCGCCGTGCGCAAGCCGAGGCCGAAATCGTCTGTTTCAACTGATCAGGATTCGCCGCCCTTTGGCAGGATCTGTTCAAACACATGGCCGTCGGTATCTTCGGCCCGCACCCGCAGATTGGGCGCACCATTATCGGTATAGCCAAAGCGAAACACCGGATCTTCGGAAATTGAAATGCCCCCCATCAGGCTGAACAGCATCTCATCGCCCTGCCAGACCTTGAGATCCTGAATGAACAGTGCAGGCACGAAAAGCTGGGTGATCTGATCGCGTTGCAGACCGGAGTAATTCGGATGGCGGATCATCAACTGGGCATCGCGGCGGCTGCCAACCTGAACCGGGCCAGTGTCGAAATGGCGCAGACGCATCTTGCCGATATTCTCCATCGCCACCTCGGGATCGCGGGTCGCGGGCGCGGCACAGCCACCGGCGGCCTTGACGAAACGCCCGTCGATAAAGCTGGCGGTGTCGGTTTCGGCAACCACGCGCAGGTTGGAATAGGCATTCACCCGAACCCGCGTTTCAAAGCTAAGCGGTGCCATCGCCGGGCCGAAATTGATCTCGGCGGCAAGCGGCGCGGGGTTTTCGTCAACCACGAGTTTCAGCGTCTTGATCGCACCGACGCTCTGATCGGTCTGGATGACGACCACCGGCACGGTTGCCGCATCATGGGCGCGGTAGGGCGCATCGACGCTAAAGATCGCGCTGGGCCTGACCGATTTGGTTTCGTTCAGGATGTCACCGCGCAGATACTCCCAGGTTTCACCGTTCACCAGCGGGTTTCGCAACTCTTCTGCCCAGGCAACCGAACTAAGCGCGATCGCCAAAATCGCGGTCGGGATCGTCAAAGATTTCATCTTGGTCCTCCGAAAGGCACAGTGGCACTTAAGGACAATAGCATGAAACCCGTCAAAATCGTATCAACCATTAGTAGCAGTCGTGCGAGGGCAGGCGATGTTTGAAATTCTGGTCAGCCTCTGTCTGGTGGGGGAACCCGATCTTTGCCAGGCGCGGTTTGTTCCCACCGATGCACCCGATTGCGCCACCGCCCTTGCCCGCGCGGCAAAGGTCGCGCCGGAGTGGGGCGCGGGCTTTACCGCCGGGCCGCCGGAATGTGTGCCGCGTCGCGCCAGCACGCTTGCGTTTTCAGAAATCGCGCCGGGCGTGTACGTGCATCGCGGGCAGGTCGCCGATGTGGCCCCCGAGAACCTTGGCGATGTGGCCAATATCGGCTTTGTCATCGGCCGCGACAGTGTGGCGGTGATCGATTCCGGCGGTAGCCGCGCGATTGGCGAAGAGGTTTACCTTGCGGTGCGCGCGGTGACGCCCAAGCCGATATCGCACATCATCCTCACGCATATGCACCCCGACCACGTCTTTGGCGCCAGCGTCCTTGCCGAGGCCGGCGCCGAGATCATCGGCCATCGCAAGCTGGCGCAGGCGCTGAATGCGCGGGCCGAGACCTATGAGGCGAGTTTTGCCCGGCTGATCGGCCCCGGTTTTAGCGCAAGCCGCGCGCCGCTTGCGATCACCCCGGTCGCCGACAGCACTGTGATAGACCTTGGCGCGCGCGCGCTTGTCCTGGTGCCTTGGGAAACCGCGCATAGCGAAAGCGATCTGACGGTGTTTGACGGCGAAACGGCGACGCTCTTTGCCGGGGATTTGCTGTTTGACGAGCATAGCCCGGCGCTTGACGGCTCACTCCTTGGCTGGCTTCGGGTACTTGACGCCATGGGCACGCCGCCCCCCGCCCGTGTGGTGCCCGGCCACGGCGGCCCGGTGATGTGCTGGCCCGAGGGTGGCGAGGCCTTGCGGCGTTACCTTGAAACCCTGCGCGATGAGACCCGGATTGCGGTGGCCGATGGGCTGCGCCTGTCAGAGGCGGTGGAAACGGTCGGGCAGGATGAGGCCGATAACTGGCACCTGTTCGATCTGTTTCACCGGCGCAATGTGACAGCGGCCTTTACCGAGTTGGAGTGGGAATAGCGGCGCTAGTCGTTGATCCGCGCCGCCAGCATCTGGGCAATGGCATAAAGCCGCTTTTCCAACAGTACCGGCGTTTCGCAGGCATAGGTCAATGACAGCGCGCGATCGTGAAACACCCGCTCGCGCCAATCAAGGTCTGCCTCGATCTGATCGATTTGGTCAAAATCGGGTGACTCGGCGGCGGTCATGGTCGCGATCTGGTTGCGCATGGTGTCGATTTCATCGGCCAGTCGCGCCTGATTGCGCGCATAGCGGGTGATGCCGGTCATCAACAGGCTGCGCCGCTGATTGAGACGCTCGAACACATCCGCAAAAATCGCGTTATAGTCATCGCGATCCAGCGCAGGTGTGCCACTGGCGGCCTCATCCAGCGCTTTTTCGGCCTCTTCGAGACTGATTCGCCGTAACGCCAGAAGTTGAGCGAGCTCGGCGGTGGCCGCCGCAGGTTTTTCTTTGGCCGCTTGCGACTCAGGTTGATAGGGCCACATGACGGCCGCCGAAAGCGTATCAACCCGACGCTGAACACAGGGCCAGTCCGGATCATGCGATCCCGCCGCGTAAAGCGGAGAAACCCCAGTAAAAACAATGGCTAAAAGATGCGGCAGGAATTTCATTACAACCTCTACGACTAAGGTCTTACTGAGCGATAGAGCAATCTTGGCACATATTGTCACAGTAGGAAACCGGGTGATTTGAAAACCGTTCTTTGGGGCGAATCGCCAAAAGGTTGTATCGTTGAAGGTACGAGAGAGGACGAACTTGATGAAGACGCGTGCCGCTGTTGCCGTTACTGCCGGTCAGCCGATGGAGATCATGGAGGTGAACCTTGAGGGCCCGAAGGCGGGTGAGGTTCTGGTCGAGATCAAGGCCACCGGGCTTTGTCATACCGATGATTTCACCCTGTCGGGCGCCGATCCCGAAGGGGCGTTCCCGGCCATTCTGGGGCATGAGGGCGCGGGCGTCGTGCTTGAGGTCGGGCCCGGCGTCACCAGCCTTGCGCCCGGCGATCACGTCATCCCGCTCTATACGCCCGAGTGCCGCGAATGCGAGTATTGCC